>Ga0080006_1147736_pt1 | contig 205804 bp, 186 predicted proteins | sample RS3BMetagenome_FD_69209 | JGI IMG/M metagenome (GOLD analysis project Ga0080006, IMG submission 69209) | Ferric oxide microbial mat and aquatic microbial communities from Rainbow Spring, Yellowstone National Park, USA - RS3B (SPADES... ...
CAGTCACTCCGCCCAAGGTGATGCTTGAAGTATAAACGATAATCCGGGGATCGGTTGTGATGCGATGCACAAAGAATGGCCGAGGACAGGGTCCTCGGCCGCCGGTGTTCCTTATCGTGCGCGGGCGCGTTTTGCGCGCTTCCGCACATACCGGGCCATGGCGAGCGGCGTTCCCAGCACCAGAACCGCCAACAGCATGACGCCCACCCCGATCAGACCTTCGCCCCATCCGATATGCCCGATGAGAGCTCTGTAAATAATCCCGGTTCCATAGACTCCAATCACGGTGACCACGAGCACCAGCCAAATGGGAGGAAGAAATTTCGGCCGTTCATTGCCGTGTTTCATACGGGTTGCCTCCTGATCGCACTTCGCGGTAGTGGCGACGCCAGATGAATTTGTAGACGCCAACAAAGCGGGGGATTGAGCGCAGTCCAGGAACGAAGGGGGTCAACATGAGAATTCCCGTCACGATCATCACCGTCATGACAACCAGGAGATCGGCCGCGCTGGAGGTGTTGTACGGTGGAATCTGATATAACAGAGTGTAATACCAGAGCCATACAGCGCCTGGATAATTGCCGGTTTCCTTGATAACGCCCCAGTCTTCGCCCAGCATGTTGAGCTTTTGGGCATAGGTGCTGTCGGCGGCGCCCTGAAAGAGAAGCAATGACTTTGTGCGGTTGATGAGCGGACTGGACCCCTGTTCGCCGTCTATGGCCGCTTCCAGCAAACCGCTGTTTGCCAGTGCCAGATAATCGTTCGTGATTGCGACCACCGGGCCGTATGATCCACGCGCGGCGGCTGGCATGATCAACTTGCCCCCTGCAATCGCGGCGTGCGGCAGGACCCGCTGGACATTGTCGACCCAGGAGGACTGTTGGCTTTCAGAAGCGTGCGTCCAGGTTGCCAGGATTCCGTTCAAGGCGGGGTCCAGCCATTTCATTCGCTCCAGCGGTCGGATGACTTCAGTTTGGGCGGGATCAATAGGGATGTGCACCCCGGACCACGCCTGTGGGGAAAAACCGCCGATCGCCTGCACGGACTGGGTTCCGTGGTTATAAGGCGGCCCATATGTGGAGAGTTCACTCTGCCCGGACAGATCATTCAGTTCCGTTTGCACAAGCAGGAGCGGATCCTGTTGCACCACCTGTTTTGCAGACAGGACAGGCACATCCGGGGTGGAGAATACGGCCGCCAGCACCAACACCGTCACGCCTACGCCAACGGTTGCAAGCGTTAACTCGCGAATCAGGTCATAAGGAACCTGGCGATACTTTGAATTTGGATAATTCATGGTCATGGATGCGATTCCCCCTCAGGAACTGACGGTGTGGGCCGTTGTCCGGCTGTTCGGTCGTCGCCGTCGTCCAGGGGGAGCGGTTCGACGACGCCAAGTTTGCGCACGAGGAACAGATGGACTGCGATCATGAATAAAATCAGCATGGGCAACAGAAAAACGTGTAATCCATACATTTGTCCAAAATTCAACAGGTTAAAGAAACCGCCCACTCCCACGGAGTTCATCGCGTCCTTACCCTGCGTTCCAACCCACTGGGCGTCAAAGTTGTTTTGGGAAAGATAGCCAGTGAAACCAGCCAAAATGGAGAGCAGAAACAGTATCCAGCCGCCGATCCAGGTCCAGTGTCGTCCGCCGCGCCAGGCGGCCATCAGGAATTGCGCCCATAGATGCAGCACCATGAAGAAAAAGAACGCCTGCACCGACCAAAAGTGCGTGCTGTTAAAGAAGTGCCCCACTGTGGAAACATGCCACCAGTCTGGTCCGAAAATGACCAGAATCACGCCGGAGATGATGATCCAGACGAAGGCTGCGAGTGTCAGCACACCGAACAGATAGACGTAAGAGTCCACATAGCTCGGCATTGTATCGGGCAACAGATGCTCCATGGGAACATTGCGCTCCATCCAGTTGCGCAGTGATCGTGTCCAGTTATTGCCGGTCACTGTGGCGCCCTCCTGAAAATGGAATGACGACCGCAAGAACAAATACGACAATCATCAATCCGACGACGATCAGGTCCGGAACAGACAGGTTGAAAAACGAATATTGCCAGGCGGGTCCTGCGATTATTGGAGGCTGCAATCCTGAGCCGGTCATCGTGCCACCCCTGTCGTTATGTAATAAAATAACAAAAAATAGAGCGAAATTCGAGTACGAAGCGTTTGTGCAACGTCTGAAATTGTACACTCCAAACCTAAGCATGTCCAGTGAATAAATATCTAATCATGAATATTATAGTAGATAAAATCGTTATTTGTGATAGAACAGTGAACAATCAAATAAAATAATGAATATATGATGGCTAAAAAAGCCCGTGGTGCGCCGTTTTCACGGGATGCGCCACGGGCAAGATCACTACAGGCCTGTCTGAACCATCACCCATTTTTAAAGAAATCACGGTTGGTTGCGATCCAGTCTTTTTCGGTGTCAGGCACAAACTCTTCCTGAAAAATTGCCGCCACTGGACACACCGGTTCACAGGCGCCGCAATCAATGCATACATCGGGATCGATGAGATAGGTGTCGCCGCCGTCGTGAATCGCGTCGACGGGGCATGCCTCCACACAGTCTGCAGCTTTTTCCCCGATGCAGGGTGAAGTAATCACGAATGTCATGGTACTCCTCCTTAATAATACGAATACTGCGAGAGCCTCGCGAAATCAGTGTACCCCAATATGAAGCGGACTTCTATGCGTTGCGTCACAGTGTTCTTTGCGCAGTCCGGTGGGTGTTCGTTCTGCGGCGATTTTTAGGGTAGCGGGCGCGAAATCGTGATTTTGCGCACAGCGTTCTGTTGTTGAAAGAGATATGCTGGGAATACGCAGTGTCCTGTTTCGGGTTTGCACTGTGAATACGGAAATATGGCAAAGGAGCTTTGAGAATATGGCCAGAAAAATCGTCGACCTTGACGTGCGGGAGATTCTGAAGCAGCATGGAGAGCCATTTGACCTGATCATGAAGGCGTTCGGCGAACTCACGGAAAATGATGTGCTGCAACTGCACGCGACATTTGAACCGACGCCGCTCATGCGCATACAGGGGAAACAGGGATTTCAGAATGTGGTCCAGCAGGATGACAGCGATCACCTCATTGTCCAGTTTTATCGTCAGGCTGCTTCCCTACCTTTTTGGCACATCGACAATCGCGGATTGGAGCCGCCGCAACCCATGATTCGATCGCTCGAATGGCTGGACGGCCATCAGGAAGTTCAGGCTGGAACGATGGGGCTGGAAATCTGGAACGAACGTGTGCCAGCTCTCCTGCTCCCGGAACTGGAGGAGCGGAACCTGCGGTACGAGATCGCTGACGAAGGGGATATGACGGTTGTCGTGAAAATTCAGCACTGACACATTCTGCGTCAGGGTCTACTCTACGGGGGCGCGTTCAGTTCCCTGCTGGAGGAGGAACATCTTGTGATACAGCCCCCCCTTCGCGAGCAGTTCCTGATGAGCGCCGCGTTCGACAATTTCGCCGTGATGGACGACCAGAATCAAATCGGCGTCCTGGATTGTGGACAGGCGATGAGCGATCGCAATCGTGGTGCGGCCCCGGCGCATATTTTGGAGCGCACTCTGGATCGCCGCTTCCGTTTCTGTGTCAACACTTGCCGTTGCTTCATCCAGCACCAGCACCTTGGGAGCGCGCGCCATGGTACGGGCAAACGCGAGCAACTGCCTCTGACCGCTCGATAGTGTCGCGCCGCGTTCTCCCAGCGGTTCCTCGTAACGGCGGGGAAGTTTTTCGATAAATGTGTTTGCCTGCACGAATTCGGCGGCTTCAATGATGTCCGTGTCAGAGATGTGGCTGTCGCCGAGACGGATATTGGACAGCACATCGCCCACGAAAATAAACGGATCCTGCAGCACGAGCCCAACTCTGCGCCGCAGTTCTTCATCTTCGTATTCGGTGATGTCGACATTGTCGATGGTGATCCGCCCCTGCCCTGGTTTATAGAAACGCAGCAGAAGGTTGGCGATCGTACTCTTGCCGCTGCCTGTGTGTCCGACCAGCGCAACGGTCTGACCGGGCAGGGCCGCAAATGAAATGTCTTTCAGTATGTCTGTCTGACCATCGTAGGAAAACGACACATGTTCAAACCGAACAAGCCCACTGTGAATCAGGGGATGGCTGCCGCCTTCTTTGCCGGGGGCATAGTCCTTCTCGTCGAGTAACTGAAACACCCTCTGTGAAGAAACCATGGCTTGCTGAAAGGAATTAAGGCGTTGCATCATGGCGTTGACAGGTTCGAAAAAGCGATCGAGATAGTTGACAAAGGCATACAACACTCCAACATCGACCACATTTGACAAAGAATGGATTCCGAAAAATCCGAGGACAAGAATCAGTGCAAACAGATATAGGACATCCATGAGAGGACGCAACAGCAGGCTGTTGAATTTGACGTTGCGCAGCCGCGCTGCCCGATAGGACATGTTGATGTGCGCAAATTCCGAGCGCAGCCGCGCTTCCTGGCGCATGGCCTGAACGATGTTCATCCCCTGGAGCGATTCACTCAGTTTTGCGTTCAGCAGGCTGAGCCGGTGTCTGGCCAGGTGAAAAATGCGGGAACTCAGTCGGCGATAGAGGCTCATGACTCCGTAAATGAGTGGAGCTAAAACGAGACAGAACAGCGCCAGGCGCACATCAAGGATAAACATGGCGATATAAATCCCGCATAGCAGGACAACGTTTTGCACAAACGTCGACATCACACTGACGTACATGTCTTTGATCGCTTCCGTGTCATTGGTGATCCGAGAGATCAGCATACCCGTCGGAGTCCGGTCGAAGAAGGACAGCCCGAGTTTTTGCACTTTGCCAAACACGTCAATCCGCAATTGCTGGATCACTTTCAGGGCTACTTTTTGAAACAGGAGCAACTGCGAAAAATTCAGGATGCCGGTGGCTGTCTGCAAGGCGAGGTAAGCGCCTGCGAGAAGGGCGACGGGTCGCCAGGGAAACTGGCGCGGGATGAGGTACCTGTCGATAAATGTCTTGATCAGGATCGGTCCAAGCACATCTGAACCAGTTGCCAGAATGAGCAGCGCGAAGGCGACGATGAGAATCTTCGCATGCGGGTGGATATAGCGCAACATACGGCCGAGCGCAGAGCCCTGCACGGGTATGGCGGGTTGTGTATCCATGAGTTCAGTCATGCGCGCAGTCCTCCTTCCGCCACGAGTTCTTCCAGCTGTTGCCTCCGATACATGGCGGCGTACAGGCCGTCTCGCTGCATCAGATCGGCGTGTGTGCCCCGTTCCGCAACTCTGCCGTCGTCCAGGACGATGATCAGACTCGCGTGCTGGATCGCGCTCAGTCGATGTGAAGCGATCAGCGTCGTGCGCCCCGTCCGTTCCTGGCGCAGTGAGTCGAGAATGTGAACCTCTGTGCGCGCATCTACCGCAGACAGCGAATCGTCCAGAATGAGGATTTCCGCGTCGAGCAGCAGGGCGCGAGCGATGGATATGCGCTGCTTCTGACCTCCGGAAAGCGTCACGCCCCGTTCGCCTACGACAGTCGTGTAGCCGTCTGCGAACCGGACGATGTCGTCGTGAACGCCGGCAATGCGAGCTGCACGCTCGATGTCGTTCTGGCTCGCGCGCGGCCGCGCGAATGCGATGTTCTCCGCGATTGTCGCAGAGAACAGGAAGTGGTCCTGAGGCACATACGCGATCGCCGCCCGCAGCGCCTCTTTCTGCACAGAGTTGATCGTCGCGCCTCCGATGGCAATGACGCCCTGCTCAATATCAAATTCGCGCAGCAACAGCCGCAGCAGGGTTGTTTTTCCGCTGCCTGTCCGGCCGACCACACCCAGTGTCTGGCCGCGCTGCACCGTGAACCGCAGTTCGCTGAGAGTGGCGTGCATGGCGCCCGGATAGCTGAAGCGAACGACATTATATTCGATGTCGCCGCAAAGCGCGGCGACGGTTGCGCCTCTGCGGTCGACAATTTCTGGCTTGATCGCGAGCAGCGACTGTATACGGTCGTAGGAAGCATGGCCGCGTTCCACGATATTGAACAGCCAGCCGAATGCGAGCATGGGCCAGATGAGTTGCCCGAGATACATCGTGAATGTCGTCAGACTGCCGATGGAAAGTCGGCTGTGGGCAACAAAGTAGGCTCCCGCGGCAACGCTGAGAAAATAGGAAACGCCTACGACTATCTGAATGGTTGGGTCAAACAGCGCGTCGATTTTCGCCACCGCGTAGTTCTTGTCCACGACATCCTGGGACAGGGCGACAAACTCTTGTATTTCAATCTCTTCCTGTCCAAACGCCTTGACGACGCGGGCTCCTGAAAGGTTTTCCTGGACCCGGTCGTTCAGGTCTGAAAACGCCGCCTGCGCCTTGTCAAATCTGAGATGGAGCAGCTTGCCGTACCGACTGGTGGCAAACGCCATCACAGGCATCGGCAACAGGGCGACAATCGTTAACTGCCAACTGATTGTGATGGCCATCGTCGCGATGACCACAGTGCCAGTCGTAATGGAATCAACGAGTGTCAGGATTCCTTCCATCGCTGTCTGTTCCACGGCCTGAATGTCGTTGGTTGCATGCGCCATCAGATCGCCGACGCGCTTTGTCTGATAAAACTGCGGGGACATCTGCGTGAAATGATGAAACAGCCGTTCCCGCAGCGTTGTTGACAGGTCGATGGCGGCGCCAAACAGCAACCAGCGCCAGACATAGCGCAAGCCGTAACTGGAAAGCGCCGTTCCCGCTATGATCAGCAGCCACTCCAGCAGCCTGGCCCGCGTGATGTCGCGATGTTGGATCGCGTTTATGGCGAAACCCACAATCTGGGGTGGAACAAGCGCCAGCAGCGCGACCATCAACAGTGTGGCCACGGCAAATAGATAGCGCCATTTTTTACTCTTGAAATACCACATCAAGTCAAGAAATACGCGCAAATGACACCTTCCTTACGCGAAACGCGGTGGTCGAATTCATACACAAGTTCAATTATAGCGCAAGATATGGCGGGAGAGGGAAGGAGAGCACAGTGTGGCCGGATCATTTTCCGAGTTTCAATCGTTGCGTTTTTCTGTCTATGGTGTCAAAATGGTAGTGATATAGACATTGTTAAAGGCAATCGAGCGGGTGTGGTTGCGCAAGGTACAGTCTCAGGAGGCAGGGAGTTATGGTGCAGGTGACATCACAGCCGATTGAAGAACAGACCCACGAGCAGAAATCGACCATCCAGGCTGTTATGGATAACATTGGGAAGGTGATCGTGGGCAAGACAGATGTCATCCAGTTATTCCTTGTTTCCCTGATCGCGCGTGGCCACATTTTGCTGGAGGACGTTCCGGGTGTGGGCAAGACGATGCTCGTGCGATCACTGGCCAGGAGCCTGGATTGCCAGTTTAAACGGATACAGTTCACTCCGGACTTGCTCCCCTCTGATGTTACTGGCACATCTGTCTTTAATCAGCGTATTGCCGATTTCGAGTATCGACCGGGACCGATTTTTGGGCAAATTGTTCTGGCTGACGAGATCAATCGAACTTCACCCAAAACACAGGCGGCTCTTTTGGAAGCGCTTGAAGAACAGAGTGTCACGTTTGATGGGGTGACGCATGAATTGCCTGACCCGTTCTTTGTTCTGGCCACACAGAACCCCATTGAGTACGAGGGAACATTTCCGCTACCCGAGGCGCAGCTTGACCGCTTTCTCATGAAATTGTCGGTGGGCTATCCGAGTCCGACCGAAGAACTGAGCGTGCTCACGCGCGGTCTGGATGGTATCGACGTCGACAGTCTGGAGCCGATGGCCACGCCGAATGATATCGCACTGTGGCAGGCGGAAGTGAGCGGCGTGTACATGGATCAGACGATATTTTCGTACGTTGTGGATATTGTCGGCCGTACGCGGGTACATCCTCAGGTGTATCTTGGCGTTTCGCCGCGAGGAGGAATCGCCCTCGCGAAGGCGGCGCGCGCGTACGCCTATGTGGAGGGGCGTGAGTTTGTGCTTCCTGACGACATCAAGCGATTGGCGCCATACGTGCTCAGCCATCGCATCCTGGTCCATCCCGAAGCGCGCATACAGGGTATCTCGGCAGAATCGCTGCTCGCGGACATTCTTCGCGAAACACCGGTTCCCGTCTTGCCTGTGCGGAGGTAGCCGTGCGCAACGCGATGCTGTTGACTTTTTTTTATGTGATCGCTGCGGCGATGTTTGCCGTTTCCCACATGTACGGGGGGTTTGGCGCATGGTTCCTGTTTTGCGCCGCACTGCTGTTCGCCTGTTACGAGACCTTGGCATGGTGGTCGCTGCCGCGATCATTCACCGTTTTGCGCCGCGTTTCCGCCGGGAGACTGCAGGCTGGTCAGGATGTCACGGTTGTTATTGACCTGAAGCTTACAGAGCATGCTTGGATGCCCGTGCAGTGGCTGCGCGTCGAGGATGTGCTGCCGACTCGGCTGGCAGTGCGCAGCGACGAGCCGTATCATACCGTTTATCCATGGGATCGCAAGGAGTTTTCCGTTCAGTATCAGCTGACTGACGCTCCCCGCGGCCTCTATCGTCTGCACGAGGTTGCGGTCAGCGGCGGCGATGTGTTTGGTCTGTTGGTCAGGCGAGTGGTGGTGCATTGTCCGACGCAACTTGTTGTGTACCCCCGTGTGCGTAAAGTCGCCTACTGGTGGGCCATGGACCAGCGCCGTCTCGGCAATAGGGTGGCTCAGTCCAGGAGCGTCGCAGACGCTACGCGAGTGATCGGAACCAGGGAGTACATTCCGGGCGACCGGCTCAGCCGCATCCATTGGCTGGCAACTGCGCGGACCGGAACACTCCGCTCAAAAGAATTTGAACACTATGCACTGAATGAGCTACTGTTTATACTGGATACATCCTATGAGAGTTTCGGAGGATATCCTTCATCGTTTGAACTTGCACTGTCGGCAGTGGCCTCGCTGGCGGAATATGCGCACAGAACTCACATCGTGTTTGGTTACTACGCGTTTGGAACTGGCATGCACCATGTACCGGCCAAACAGGGTGACCTCACTCTCCTGCGCATGCTGGAACATCTTGCCGTTGCCGAGGCGGATGGACAGGCGCCCTTCGCAGAGGGGCTGTGGCATTTGATGTCGGCGCCGCGCCAGTCAACGGCCGTAGTCGTGACCAGGGGCGTTACGGATGGGTTGGTGCGTTTTGCCGTGCTTGCGGCGGATCGTCAGCTGCGCGTCCAACTGCTGCTCGCACGGGCGGAGCAATCATCATTGACGCCAGAGGAAGATGCTCTGGCAGATCGTCTGCGGCTGTTTGGGTGGCAGATTCGAACGTTGCACTCATTGGACAGTCTGGACACCCTTGGGGCTGGGGGATCGGTATATGCGGGTCACGCGTGATACTGTGCATGGCATCGTTGTGTCACTGCTGCTTTGGGGGTGGACGGCCCAGATTCTCTTGGCCGTTCAAAATGTCGCCTATATGGGCAACACCATTCCGATTATCTGGTACATAGGCATTCTCTTGCTCGTGGATCTGATTTCGTATCGGGCGTTGCGTATCACGGTGCTCACTGTCGTGGTTCTCGTTCTTCTAAAATGGGAATACTATCCTCTCGTATCGTGGTTTCCTCCGACTGTGTTTTTCACTCAGTTCCTGAACGATCTGAGGACCGCCGCGTACAGCCTGCTGTCGGGAAACATTCGCATGGTCAGCGACGGCGTCCGGACGCTGGCGTTTATCGGCGTCATCACGTTTGGCACGAAACTGTTGCAAGAGTGCCTCAGCAAACCGCTTCTTGTGCTGGCGGCGCTCATAGCAGGGGAAGCAGTGCTGATCGATGCGGTCGGCGCTTTTGGCGTGCGGGATCATGTACAGATCATCCTTTATATGCTGATCGGGTTGGCGCTATTGGCGCTCACGAATGCACCGCGCCTGCAACTGTTTTCTGCGGTGCTGTCGCGGCGGGAGATTATGCGGCACCTGGCTATTCCCGGCGGACTGGCGGCTGTGATTGTGCTGACCGGATTGGCGATTCCGAAAACGACGCCTGATTGGCCCAAACCGCTGGCGTTGCTCAAACGGTTTGAAACGGCCTCCCCATCCAGGCAGTCCGGGCAGGTATACGGATCCAACGACGCCAATCTGGGGGGGCCGTTCAAGGGGAGCCATAAAGTTTTCTTACGTGTATTCGCCAGTCAGCCATCATACTATCGCGGTGAGTCGCTGAACCAGTACACGGGTCAGGGATGGGTGCAACCAACATCGGCAACCGACCGGTTTGCGTCGGGGAACGCAATCCCGACATCGCTGATTGCGCAGATGGGCCCCGATGCGGCGTCACCCGTTGTCACCATAAAGGAACGGATTCAGGTGGTTCGCGGACAATACCCGGTACTGTTTGGCGCCTATCAGATTGCGCGTGTGACAGCTCCGGGCGGGCACGCCCATTTTACTGTCGCCCCTCAGACAGACACGGTAGCGGCGGGAACGATTGGCCCAGGCGATTCCTACTCTGTGACATCCAACATGCCGGCGCCGCCGTCCTCCCTGTTGGCGACCGTGCATGACGGTAACCTGGCATACGCGTTTCCGGGCGATCTGGAGTTGCCTGCTGGTTTCCCCGCCCGCGATGTGCAGCTAGCGCAAAGGATCACGGCTGGGATTCACGGCACATATAACAAGGTCGAAGCGATCATTATGTATTTGCAGAGTCACGAAAGGTATCAGACGAACAATATTCCGTACATTAAACCTGGGCAGGATTTTGTGGATCAATTTCTCTTTGTGACACACCGCGGATACTGTGATCAGTTTTCCAGCGCGTTGGCGGTGCTCGCGCGGTCCATTGGCATCCCATCGCGGTGGGTGAAGGGCTTCGTCACGGTGCCTGCGAATCCAAACTACCATGGTTCAACCAACGAATACCTGTTGCGTGGAACGGACGCCCACTCCTGGGCGGAGATCTGGTTTGCGGGGTACGGCTGGATTCCGTTTGAGGCGACGCCGTCTTTCGTATTGCCGGACGGCGTCGCCAAAGCTGCGCAGCATGCGACCCATAAGGCTCCTGTTTCAGCTTTGCACAAGAAGTTGGCGGGACAGAAACACGGCGGCAAGCGTAAATCTCCTGGCGCTTCGCCGATTCTGGGCGTGAGCGCCAGGGGATTTGGCATCGCCGGCGCCGCAGTGGTTGTCGTATTGTTGGCCGCTTTTACCGTCAGTATGCTTCGCCGGCGCCGGATCAGAATGCGCTGGCCCGTCCTGGAGGTGGAGTCGCTGATCCATCAGTTTATCCGCCGTTTTGGCGATCGCTTACCAGGGCAAACACTGCGGGAATACGCGTGCGCCTGCCGCAATGACACGCTGCGCCGCGACTTGTTGCGTTTTGTCGACTGGTTTGAACGGATTTGTTACGGCGGTCAGCAACAGGACGTCGACATTGCGGAAGGCGACAGGTTATTGCGTGAGTTAAGCAAAAGTAAACGCACAACACAAAAGAGCTCGGGCAGAAACCATCAGGAATCGCAAAACGAAAGTTGGGTGTCGTCTTGACAGCACATGTAGACAAGGTTGTCGTTCTTGACTTTGGTGGTCAGTATAACCAATTAATCGCGCGCCGCATCCGCGACTTGCATGTTTTTTCGGAGCTTCTCCCGTATGACGTGACTGCGCAGACGCTTCGCGAGCTTGATGTCAAAGGGATCGTGTTTTCCGGTGGACCGCGCAGCGTGTATGATCCGGGGGCGCCCGTTGTCGATCCGGAGATCTATCAACTGGGCATTCCCATCCTTGGAATCTGTTATGGCATGCAGTTGATCGCCAAGGATTTCTCTGCGCATGTCGAGCGCGCGCACACGCGCGAATATGGACAGGCGCAGATTGAGATCGGGAACGCTTCCTCGCTTCTGTTCGCGAATACACCAACGCTGCAGCGCGTTTGGATGAGCCACAGCGACATCGTATTTGGTGTGCCGGACGGCTTTCTGGTGGATGCGATAACGGGCAGCGCTCCCGTGGCAGCGATGAGCGACCGCGAGCGCCAACTGTACGGCGTGCAGTTTCACCCTGAAGTGCAACATACCGACCACGGGGAGACGCTGCTCAGCAACTTTCTCTTTGCCATTTGCGGGTGTGAACCGAACTGGCGGATGGAGTCGTTTGTCGATGACGCCATTGCGGAGATTCGCGCCAGGGTTGCCGATCGCCGGGTGCTCATGGCGCTGTCAGGCGGTGTGGATTCGTCCGTGACGGCGGCGCTCCTGCACCGCGCGATTGGCGATCGTCTTACCTGTGTATTTGTCGATCATGGACTGCTGCGGCTAGGCGAGGCGGAACAGGTGATGGACATGTTTCGCGGCGTATTTCACATGGATATTCACAAAGTCGACGTGCGCGACCGCTTTCTGGAGATGTTGGCGGGTGTTACGGACCCCGAAGAGAAGCGCAAACGCATCGGTCGTGAGTTCGTTCGCGTGTTTGACGACACGGCCGCTGTTCTGGGCGATTTTACCTTTCTAGGACAGGGTACGCTGTATACCGATGTGATCGAGAGCGGCACGAAAACAGCTGCAACCATTAAATCACACCACAATGTGGGCGGCTTGCCGAGTGACATGCGGTTTCAACTGATTGAGCCGCTGCGCGCTCTGTTCAAAGATGAGGCCAGAGCGCTTGGAGAACAGCTCGGCCTGCCGCATGATTTTGTGTGGCGCCAGCCATTTCCGGGGCCTGGATTGGCGGTTCGCCTGATCGGAGAAGTTACCGTTCCACGCATTGTCATGTTGCAGCAGGCGGACGCCATCGTCCGCGAGGAAGTATTGCGTCACGGGTTGAATCATGAAATATGGCAGTATTTCGCGGTGCTGACCAATTCGCACAGTGTAGGTGTGATGGGTGATGAGCGAACCTATTTTGCGACTGTCGCCATCCGCGCGGTCACATCCCGCGATGGCATGACCGCAGAATTTGCCCGCATTCCTTATGAGGTGCTGCAGGTGATGTCGAACCGGATCTGCAATGAGGTGGCGGGCGTAAATCGGGTCGTGTATGACATTACGTCCAAACCGCCGGCGACCATCGAATGGGAGTAGCGGCAGACGTACAGGGGCCTTGCAGGGAACCCGGCGAGAGCTGATATGAGGGGGCAAACGGAGTGAGTCGTTTACAAATTGGCGTCATTGGCTGCGGGAGTATAGCCCGCCACCGCCATCTTCCAGAATACGCCGCAAATCCGCGGGCGAACATCCGGGCCGTGTGCGATATTGTGGAGCCGCGCGCCAGAGAGCTGGCCGCAACTTATGAAGCGCACGCGCACGCCGATTATCAGTCGTTGTTGCAGGACCCGGAGATTCAGGCTGTGAGTGTCTGTCTTCCCAACCATCTGCATGCAGAAGTTACAGTGGCTGCGCTGCAGGCGGGGAAACATGTGCTCTGTGAGAAACCCATGGCGACTTCCCGCGCTGAAGCGCAGGCGATGATCGACGCCGCCCGCTCTGCGGACAAACTGCTCATGATTGCCCACAATCAGCGGTTTATGGCCGCTCATGTGAAGGCAAAGCAGGTTCTGCACAGCAGTCGTCTGGGAGCTGTACTGACATTTCAGACCGCATTTTCGCATGGTGGTCCGGAACGGTGGTCGATCGATGGGGCGGATTCCTGGTTTTTCCGTAAATCCGAGGCGTTTGTGGGCGCTTTGGGAGACCTCGGTGTGCATAAAGCCGATCTCATCCGCTGGCTGCTGGAAGACGAAGTGGAAAGCGTAGCCGCGTTTGCAGCGACGCTGGAGAAACCGGGAGACGTCGAAGACAACGCTGTCTGTGTGCTGCAGATGCGCTCCGGTGCGCTGGGTACGCTCACGGCGAGCTGGACCTTTCATTCCCCGGAAGACAACAGTACACATCTGTACTGCGAGCATGGCGTCATGCACATCGCGGCCGATCCTGTCTACCAGGTGATCGTGCACCATGATGACGGCGGCGTGGAACGCATCGAGGCCGGACAGGTGGCGACGAATCAGAGCCAGACGAAGAGCGGCGTCGTGGACGAATTTGTGGACGCGATTTTTAGCGATCGCGAGTCCGCGATACCAGGTTCCGAAGGCATGGCCTCCCTACAGGTGATTTTGGCGGCGGTGCAGTCTGCGGAGACTGGCCGGGCCGTGGCGATCGGTTGACAACGTTTTGCGGCGAACTCCCGTCGCCCCGCATGCGGCGCTAAGGCCCGATCGCCTTGCGCCACACCGCGATGGTGTGTTCTCCGTACAGTTGCATCCACCGGCCGTTGCGCAGGAAAAGCAGGGTCGGGAATTCCGTGACTGTTGAGCGCCAGTTATGCAGCAGATAGTACACATGAAATCCCTGCAAATGAAGACTGACGACCTCCTGCGCTGACAGACTCTTCGCCTGCGCGAGCGTGGTGCCTTGTGCATACCCGGTGCTGATCACAATCGGCAACCGTTTGAGACTCTTTTGATTGCGGTCCAGCAATACGAGCGTGCGCTGACAGTGTGGACACCAGTATGCGGCGATCACCGCGGGGAGCAACTGCGGACCAAGCTGCACGCGGGCGCCGCTGCCTGTCAGGACGATCAGGTGTTTGTCAGGAGGATTGGCGGGAGAAGCGTTGAACGTATTGGACGGTATTACAATTTCCGCTTTCAAGAGGTTTTGAAAAGGTGGATTTGTATGATACAGCCGCCACACCGTTACTCCCGCAATCAATGCCAGGACTGCGATGATGACCACGATGGGGCCATACCTCATGCGCAATGGATACAATTTTCCCTCACTCTTTCGTTGAACTGCCTATTTGACGCAAAGCGTGAACCGCTGAAGAAAGGCGGTCGCCGATCTCGGTCTTTCCTGTCTAGTATAGGACATTGCAGAGGCGTTTTCAGCGTTTCCGCAACTCATGCAGATTTCTCCGACGATCTGCCATAACGGCCAAAACCATTGCATAAATATAAGCGATTGTGTATAGTAATGAGGCGCATAAATGGGTGTGCTCGTCGTATTGAGGAGTTCGCCGCGGTGGAACGGCAAGGATGCGCAGGAAAGGGGACTGCCCGTGGACGCAGAGGAGCGGATGGCGGCAGGATTGGCTGAGGTTCCGGGCGTTTCTTGCTCTGGCGGGGCCATTGGCATCAAACGCAATGGGCAACACGACGCCGCGCTGTTTGTCTGCGAGCAGCCGTCAGTCATGGCCGGCGTGTTCACGACAAATCGCTTCCGGAGCGCCTGCGTTGAAAGCGCGTTAGATCGTTTGCACGGTGGAACAGGGGTCAAGGCGGTGCTTGTCACCAGCGGCAATGCGAACGCAGGAACGGGAGCGGCGGGGCGAGCGGATACGGAGTTGCTGGCGGCGAGCTTGGGCGAGTTGCTGGGGTGCCGCGCCGATGAGGTTGTTGTCCTGCATACAGGCGTGATTGGCGTTCCTCTGCGCGCTGAACGCTTTGTCGATAAACTGCCGGCTCTGGCGGCGTCTGCGAGTTCAAGCTTTGCGGCAGGGTTGACAGCGGCCAAAGCAATGATGACAACGGACACATTTGCGAAAACAGCAGTGGCCTCTTTTGAGGCGGATGGAGTCCACCATAAAATAGGCGGAGTGGCCAAGGGAGCAGGCATGATTCATCCCCGGCTGGCGACGATGATCAGCGTGCTGGCGACCGATGCGACTGTCCATCCTGTCGCCTTGCAAGCGGCTTTGCAGCGGGCTGTCAAGACCACATTCAACGCCATCTCAGTCGATGGGGACACGAGCCCCAACGACAGCGTGATTCTGCTGGCGCGATCCGCGCAGTTTCCTGGCGCGGACGGACAACGGACGGCGTCTGTGATCCGCGAGGGCACGCAGGCCTATGAGAGCTTTTGCACGGCGCTTACGGAAGCCTGCGAGACGCTCGCCAGAATGATTATAAAAGATGGGGAAGGCGCGACCAAGTTCATTGAGATTCGGATCGAAGGGGCTGCCACGGAACAGGACGCGGAACGGGTGGCGTCTGTGGTGGCAACGTCGCCGCTTGTCAAAACCGCATTCTTCGGCGAGGATTTTAACCCGGGGAGAATCGTTTCGGCGATCGGACGCGCTGGCGCAGAGTTTGACTGGAGTCAGTTGCGGGTGGCGATCGGTGGTGAACCGGTCTTTCAAAATGACACATTTCTGTCTGTGCCGGCCGCCACTGCCCGCGAACTTATGGCGCAGCCTGAACTCATTGTGGATATCGCGCTCGGAGCTGGCGCCTGCGCGTTACGGTTCTTCACATGCGATCTTACGCATGATTATGTACGGATCAATAGCGAGTATACGACTTGATGAAATAATTTTATGTCCAGGAGTGTGAACAGGGTGATTCGGTCCGCAAAATTAGGCGATGTTGACGCGATCGTGGCGCTGTTGCGGGATTATGCAGAACAGGGGTTGTTGCTGCCGCGTTCCAGACAGTCTGTTTGCGAAGGGCTGCTCTCCTTTGTGGTGGTTGAGGAGTCCGGTCAGGTGGTGGGAACGGCCGCGCTCCACATACTCGGAGATGACCTGGCGGAGATCCGGTCGCTTGCGGTGGCGCAGGATGTGCAGGGGAACGGCTATGGCAGAATGATCGTTGACACACTGCTTGATCAGGCGCAGCGTTTGGAGGTGCCAAAGGTGCTTGCGCTCACGTATCGGGAAGCATTTTTTTTGCGCTGCGGATTTCGCGTCGTCGATATGCGGGGCCTGCAACAGAAGATCTGGAAAGACTGCATCCACTGCAAAAAATACTCGGCGTGCGACGAGATCGCGATGATCTATGAGACGGCCTGCGCGGTCGCGGGCGAACAGCAGGTTGCAGGCGACCTGCAGGTTGGCTGAGCAGACAGACAGACGGGTTGAGCAGACAGGCAGGAGCGCGCGTGAGCCTATTGCATGACCTCCCGCAACAGGCGGTCCGCTTCCTCGATTCGTTTTGTCCACGAGTTGTCTTGCGCGATTTTCTCGCGTACGGATAGCTGAGTTTTGCGCGAGCCGTCCACAATGCCGTCGATGCCGACTGCCAGTTCCTCGCCGGTGCGCGCAAAATGGATCGCGTCGGCCATCGGCAGCAGTTCGCGCATCGGCGTGGCGATCACTTCGATGCCAGCGGCCAGATATTCATACACCTTGACTGGATTCACGCTCTCCGTCAGTTCATTGAGTCGAAAAGGGGCGAGTCCGACAGCAAACGACTGAACGATCCACGGCAGGTCCGTGTATGGTTTTGGACCCATGAGCTTAACGTTTTGCAACTGCGCGAATTTACCCAAATTCGTAAACACGGGACCGATCAGGACCAGCGTGTATTGCGGCCGCAACGTCGCCAGTTCGGCGAGCATGTCCGTATCGATCCAATCGGCGATCCCGCCCACAAAACCCACGACCACATCCGCACCCAATGATTTCCGGAATGCCAGACCACGTTCGCGGTTGTCGTCTGTGGCCGCAAAATGATCGACATGAACGCCGTTTGGCATGAGATAAGGGTGACCTCCATACCTGCGCAGGCGTTCCGCGAGTTTTTCCGAAGTGGCAAATACGATGTCAGACTCTTTTGTGATGCGCTGTTCCAGATCGGCGACGTAGGGCCTGCTGATCAGTCCGGTGAACGCCGCATGGTCATCCACGCAGTCATACAGGATACGGTGCTTGCCAGACAGCAGCGGCAACAGATCAACGGCGCTGGGAAGCAGCGAGTATAAAACATACGACGTTATGGACGCGCGTTCCAGTTCCGCATTGATCGCACGGGCAAGACGGTTCTGATTCCAGATGTTTGCCACAGGCCACATGGAGCCGAACGGCGCGATAACAGGGGGTTCCAGCACGCGGATGCCGGGCTCCACTTCTGTGCTGCGCCACTGCGTATCCCATTTCCGCAGCAGCGATCGGTTTTTTAAGGGGGAGAGCCAGGTGATGGGCGCATTCACATAGAGGATTCGCCATCCGGCGGTCGCCAGCCCACGCAGCATATGCTGGGGCCTGTGGTTGATTCCTTCCCAATCGGTGGAACCTACGCACACGATGAATTGACTCACGGCAGAGAAGGCCCCTTTGCAAATGATAGTCACAGTAAGTTAAACAAATCGATTGGTGGGTTGTCAAACAACGCGCCACTGCCAATCGCCGGCCGTGCGGTTCTGGCAGCGTGCGACAGCCTCTCTGCTGCAAGGTTCGCACAGGAAAAACACGAACATTTATTATTTCCATAAATAAATCGTTCGTCTTTTGGTTGACCGACCTATCATCTCTTGTTAGACTGGAGACGTATAAAAGACGCTATTGAGAGCATAACACGGACTGACTGCGTTCGATACGGTCTGGAAGCGAGGGAGCGCGTTTTGATAGAACGGTATTCATTACCTGAGATGGCGGCCGTCTGGACTCTGGACAACCGTTATCAGGCCTGGCTGGAAGTTGAAATCGCCGCCTGTGAAGCATGGGCTGAACTCGGCGTCATTCCTGTCGAAGACGCCCGGCTGATTCGCAAGAATGCGGTTGTCGACGTGCAGCGGGCGCTGGAAATTGAACAGGAGACCAGGCATGACGTTGTGGCGTTTACGCGCGCGGTGTCCGAGAGTCTGGGAACAGAACGCAAGTGGGTGCACTATGGACTCACAAGCACCGATGTGGTTGATACGGCTTTGGGCTTTCAACTGCGTCAGGCAAACGGACTGCTGCTTCTTAAATTGCAGGCGCTTACGGCGACGCTGCGCCTGCAGGCGCTGCGCTACAAAGACACGGTCATGATGGGCCGTACGCACGGGGTGCACGCGGAACCGACCACGTTTGGACTGAAACTGGCTCTTTATTATGCGGAGATGACACGCAATCTGGAACGCTTTCAGCGCGCTGCGGAAACAGTCCGCTACGGCAAGCTCTCTGGAGCCGTGGGCACATACGCCAACATCGATCCACGCGTCGAGACGCTGGTGTGTGAACGACTCGGGCTGAAGGCGGCGCCGATTTCGACTCAGACACTGCAGCGTGACCGACATGCCGAGTATATGGCGACGCTGGCGCTGATTGCGACAACGCTCGACAAGATCGCCACAGAGATCAGAGGTCTGCAGAAAACGGAGATCCGCGAAGTGGAGGAACCGTTTGCGGCAGGCCAGAAGGGATCCTCCGCGATGCCGCATAAACGCAATCCGGTGACTTGCGAGCAGATCTCCGGTCTGGCGCGGGTGATGAGAGGCAACATGCTCGCCGCTTACGAAAACGTGGTTCTGTGGCATGAGCGGGACATTTCACATTCGTCCGTCGAACGCGTGATTCTGCCTGACAGCACGATTTTGCTGCACTATCTGCTGCACAAGATGAACGGCATTCTCGCCGGTCTCACGGTATTTCCGGAACGGATGAAGAAAAACATGGAGAAGACGTATGGGCTCATCTATTCGCAGCGGGTGCTGCTTGCGCTGATTGAGCATGGCGTCGCGCGGGAAGAGGCGTACGACGCCGTGCAGGCGAAGGCCATGCAGGCATGGGAAGAAGAGCGTTCCTTCGCCGAACTGGCGGCGCAGGAACCGCTGGTGCAGCGGCATTTGCAGAAGGACGAACTGGCCGCCTGTTTCGACTACCGCGTTCATCTGCAGCATGTGGACATGATCTTTGCACGGCTCGGTTTGCAGGAGTTGGAGCAGTAATTCAGGAGCAGTAATTGTTTGGAACGATAATGCGGAGGCGCCGCATGCGTCATCCGGTCGGGGGGAACAGTCGTGGAGAGAGGTCGCTTGCTTTACGAAGGAAAGGCGAAACGCGTCTATGAGACAGAGCGCCCGGACGCCTATCTGGTTGAGTTCAAGGATGACGCGACTGCATTCAATGGGCAGAAACGCGGTCAGATCGAGGGTAAGGGACGTTACAACAACCGCATCAGTGAAATCCTGTTCGGCTTCCTGACCGCGGCGGGCATTCGAACGCATTTCTTGCATGCAGTAGGGGAGCGCGAAATGCTGGTTCGCCGCGTGACGATCATTCCTCTGGAAGTCGTGACGCGCAACATCGTGGCGGGCACTCTGGCGACGCGAGTGGGGATTGCGGAAGGCACTCCGCTGAAGCGTCCGGTGGTGGAGTTCTATTATAAAAACGATGATCTCGGCGATCCGCTGGTCAATCGGTCGCATGCGCTGGCCCTGGAACTCGCAACCATGGAACAGATGGCTTGGCTGGAAGAGACCGCGCTCCAGATCAACGGCATCCTGCAGAGGGAATTTTCAAAGCGCGGCGTGGTCCTTGTCGATTTCAAGCTCGAATTCGGTTTGCTGCCAGATGGGTCGCTGCTGCTTGCCGACGAGATCTCGCCGGACACCTGCCGATTGTGGGACGCCGCCAGCATGGAAAAATTGGACAAGGATCGATTTCGCAGGGATCTTGGCCAGGTGGAAGAGGCGTACAGAGAGATTCTGCGCCGTCTGGAGGCGTGACGAACGTTGCGAGTCGAGGCGGGCGCTTTTTGGGATTCGCGCGTAGGCTGTCCACCACAACCGTTAGGGAGGCTTGGTGACTTGAATCTGTTGGCGAAGATTTATGTGACACTGAAAGGGAGTGTGCTCGACCCTCAGGGGGCGGCCGTCACCCATGCGTTGCACGCTCTGTCTTATGAAGCAGTGCAGGATGTGCGGATTGGCAAGTATATGGAAGTGACGTTGTCTGCGCCGGATGAGACGCGGGCGCATGAGCTTGTGCGCGGAATGTGCGAACGTCTGCTCACCAACCCGGTCATTGAGACATACACGTATGAACTTGCGGAGGTCACACTGTGAAGTGCGCCGTCGTTCAGTTCCCAGGCAGCAACTGCGATATGGACGCCGTCAAGGCGCTCAACCTGGCGATCGGCGAGTCCGCCGACATCGTGTGGCATACGGTCGCGTCGCTGGAAGCGTACGATCTGATTGTTCTCCCCGGCGGATTCGCCTATGGCGATTATCTGCGCGCTGGCGCGATCGCGCGTTTTTCTGCGGTCATGGAGGCCGTGGCGCGAGAGGCGGACCGGGGCAAATGGGTGCTTGGCATCTGCAACGGATTTCAGGTGCTTACGGAAGGCGGATTGCTGCCGGGAGCGTTGAGGCGCAACGAGTCGCTGCAGTTTCGCTCTGAGATCGCCGCGCTGGAAGTGGTGAACGCTGACACCGCATTCACCCGTCATTATCGGGCGGGTGAGACGATCCGCATCCCGATCGCGCACGGAGAGGGCAACTACTACGCAGACGAGCAGACGCTGCAGCGGATGCGCGAACGCGGCCAGATCGTCTTTCGCTATGCCAGAGAGCACAATCCTAATGGGTCAGTGGACGACATCGCCGGCGTGATTAACGAACGCGGCAATGTGCTGGGGATGATGCCGCATCCGGAACGCGCGGTCCACGCGCGGCTTGGCAGCGCCGACGGGGCGCGTCTGTTCACAGCGATCTTTGCGAGTTGGAGGGAAGAATATGCCGCGCGATGATGCGAATATCGGGAACGCCGCAGCGAGTGAACGGGGAGCGGTCACTGCAGCCGCGCTGGCGGAACCAACCGCAGCGCAGGTGAAAGAACGCGGCCTGTATCGGTCCTTTGGCCTGACTGACGATGAGTATGAGCGGATTGTCAGCCTGCTTGGCCGCCAGCCGGGATACGTGGAGACCGGGATCTTCAGCGTCATGTGGTCCGAACACTGCAGCTACAAGAGTTCGCGCAAGGTCCTGCGCCGGTTTCCGACCACTGGGCCGCAGGTCTTGCAAGGACCGGGCGAAAATGCCGGCATCGTCGACATTGGCGACGGACAGGCAGTCGCCTTCAAGATTGAGAGCCACAACCATCCGACTGCGATTGAACCGTATCAGGGTGCGGCGACAGGCGTCGGCGGAATCATCCGCGATGTGTTCACGATGGGAGCGCGGCCAGTGGCGCTCCTGAACAGTCTGCGTTTTGGCACGCTCGATCAAGCGCGCAACCGCTACCTGTTTGCGCAGTCAGTCGCTGGCATTGGGGGATACGGAAACTGCATCGGAATTCCGACGGTTGGCGGCGAAGTCGTATTTGATGAACGCTACGATCATAATCCGCTCGTCAACGCCATGTGTGTAGGGTTGCTGGAGCATGGCCAGATGGCAACCGGAACAGCGAGCGGAGTGGGCAACCCGGTTCTGGTGGTTGGCGCCAGAACGGGCCGCGACGGCATTCACGGCGCCACGTTCGCCTCGGCTATAGATCCGCACGCCAAAGAGCGGTCGGCAGTCCAGGTGGGCGATCCATTTATGGAGAAGCTGCTGCTGGAGGCGTGTCTCGAACTGATTGCCACAGGCAAAGTGGTGGGCATACAGGATATGGGCGCCGCGGGACTCACATCGTCGTCCGCGGAGATGGCAAGCCGTGCTGGCAGCGGCCTGACGCTTGACGTAACGCGTGTGCCCTGCCGCGAAGAGGGCATGACGCCGTACGAGATCATGCTGTCGGAGTCTCAGGAGCGCATGCTTGTGGTGATGACAAGAGGCGAGGAGCACGCGGCTGAAGCGGTGTTCCAGAGATGGGGCCTGGAAGCTGCCGTGATCGGAACGGTGACGGATGACGGGCTGTTGCGCATCCGTGAAGGTGACCGCGTAGCGGCTGAGATTCCGGTCACGGCGCTTGTCGACGAGGCGCCCGTGCTCGATCGCCCGGCGACGCGGCCGCGCTATCTGGATGAGTTGCTTGCCAAATCCGCACTGACGGAACCGGAAGACTACGGGCAGGACTTGCTGCGTTTGCTGGCGCGCCCGACGATTGCCAGCAAGGAATGGGTGTATCGGCAATACGATTCGATGGTGCGCACCGAGACGTTTGTCAGGCCAGGTTCCGATGCGGCTGTGATCGGAGTGCCGGGCACGGGCAAGGCGCTCGCCCTCACGACAGACGGCAACGGCCGACACGTTTACCTCGATCCCTACGCTGGCGGTGTGCGGGCGGTCGCGGAAGCGGCGCGCAACCTCGTGTGCAGCGGGGCGCGTCCACTGGCTGTCACGGACTGCCTGAACTACGGGAACCCCGAGAAGCCAGAGGTGTTCTATCAGCTGGAGCAGTCCGCCGCCGGGATGAGCGCCGCCTGTGAGGCGCTCCGGACGCCTGTGATCAGCGGCAACGTGTCTCTGTACAATGAGTCGCACGGTGTGGACATCTACCCTACGCCAGTGGTCGGAATGGTTGGTCTGATCGAAGATCTGGCCCTGATCACGACGAGCGCTTGGCAGGGCGCCGGTCACGACGTCTATGTGCTCGGCGCGTTCTCCGCTGCAGCGGGAAACGGCAGCCAGCTCGGCGGATCTGAATACCTGGCGCTGCGCGATCCTGCAAACGCGCTGCGCTATGCGCCGCCGCTGTTTGATCTTGCCGCGGAGGCGGCGTTGCAGCGTCTTTGCACGGAGGCGATCCGGCAGCGTCTGATCCTGTCGGCCCACGACGTTTCGGACGGCGGATTGCTGACAGCGTTCGCGGAGTGCGCAATTGCGGGGGATCTGGGCGCCGATCTGCACTTGGCGGACGGCGGTCAAGCGCTCATGAGTGTGTGTTTTGGCGAAGGCGTGTCCCAAATCGTGGTGGAAGTGGAGCCGTCTTCTGCGCCTGCGCTGCAAAGTCTGGCTGCAGAGCTGGCCGTTCCGGTCACGCGTTGCGGCGTGACGACCGCCGCTGGCGCGTTGCGGGTGTCAGCCGCCGGCAGTGAAATTGTGAACATCGGTGTGACGGCGTTGCGAGAGTCATGGCAGGGAGCGATTGCCTCATGGATGCAGTGATGGACGATATCGAAATGGACGATGCAGGGGACAAGATGCACGAAGAATGCGGCGTGTTTGGCGTCTGGGGTCATCCGGAGGCGGCGCAACTCACCTACTACGGCCTGTACGCATTGCAGCATCGCGGCCAGGAGAGCGCGGGCATCGCCTCCGTGGACGAACTGACGATGCACAGCCATCGCGGCATGGGACTTGTGGCGGATGTGTTCGCCGGCGATCGGCTCCAGAGTCTGCGGGGACACGCGGCTGTCGGCCATGTTCGCTACTCTACAACCGGAGGCAGTACACTGCGCAACGCCCAACCGCTCGTCTTTGACTTCAAGCAGGGCAATATCGCGCTCGCGCACAACGGCAACATCATCAACGCGCGGCAGATTCACGATATTCTGGAGCAGCAGGGCAGCATCTTTCAGTCGACGAGCGATACGGAAGTCGTGGCGCATCTGATCGCGCGCGGCATCTATCAGACGATCGCGGAAAATGTCAGGGAGAGCATGTCGATGCTGAAAGGCGGGTACGCGTTCGTCATTTTGACCGACGACCATCTGATCGCCATGCGCGACCCGCACGGATTGCGGCCCATGGTGCTCGGCAAACTGGCCGGCGCCTATGTGGTCGCCTCTGAAACGTGCGCGTTTGACACGATTGGCGCGGAGTTTATTCGAGACGTGGAACCGGGCGAGATGCTCATCATCGACAATGAGGGACTGCGCGAAGAACGGTTTGCCGCCGCTTCGCGCAGAGCGCTGTGCACGTTTGAGTATATTTATTTTGCGCGCCCCGACAGCGACATTGATGGGTATAACGTGCACATGGTGCGCAAACAGCTGGGCCGGCTGCTCGCGCAGGAAACACCGGCCGCCGCCGATGTGGTGATTGGCGTTCCGGATTCGAGCATCTCCGCCGCGATCGGCTACGCGGAAGAAGCGGGGCTCCCCTATGAGATCGGTCTGATCAAAAATAAATACAGCGGGCGGACGTTCATCCAGCCATCGCAGGAACTGCGCAGTCTTGGCGTCAGGTTGAAATTGAACGCCATTCGCAAGATCGTGGCGGGCAAGCGGGTGGTCATGGTCGACGATTCTCTGGTGCGCGGCACGACGAGCGCGCGGCTGGTCGGCTTGCTGCGCGATGCGGGCGCGACGGAAGTGCATGTGCGGATCTCGTCGCCGCCGGTGACGCATTCGTGTTTTTACGGCATCGACACATCGGCGCGCGAGGAACTGATCGCGGCGCACAAGTCCGTCGAGGAGATTCGCGAATACATTGGCGCCGACAGCCTCGCTTTCCTGAATGAACGGGTCATGTTGTCCGCGTTTGAAGAGGAGCGGGGCGAATCGTCTTTTTGCAACGCCTGTTTCACGGGTCGTTATCCTACGGAAATCTACGCGAACCACAAACACTCGCTGGAAAGGTAGGAATTTCATGACGGAGATACGGGATGGTTACCGGGCGGCCGGAGTGAATATCGCTGCCGGCAATGAGACGGTGGACAGAATCAGGCCGCATGTAGAGCGCACCCGGCGCAAAGAAGTGGTGGGCGGTTTCGGCGGTTTTGGCGGGGGTTTTGCGCTTGATGTGAGCCGTTACCGGGAGCCGGTCCTGGTTTCCGGAACGGACGGCGTCGGCACGAAACTGAAAGTGGCGTTTGCGCTCGGGAAACACGATACGGTGGGCATTGACGCAGTCGCGATGTGTGTCAACGACATCCTGGCGATGGGCGCTGAGCCGCTGTATTTTCTCGATTATTTTGCAACGGGAACGCTTGTGCCCGCCGTGGCGGAGCAAGTGGTCAAGGGGATCGCGGACGGCTGTGAGCAGGCGGGTGCGGCGCTGATCGGCGGTGAGACCGCAGAGATGCCGTCCATGTACGCCGCTGGCGAGTATGACATCGCCGGTTTTGCGGTGGGCGTGGTGGAGCGCAGCCGGATGGTCGACGGAACGCGGGTGCGGGATGGCGATGTGCTTGTGGGGCTCCCGTCGAGCGGAGCGCACAGCAACGGGTTCTCGCTGATTCGCAGACTCGTGGCGGACGCAGGGATCGGCTACGGCGACCGGATTGCGGAACTGGACAGAACGGTCGGCGAGGCGCTGCTTGCTCCGACGCGGATTTACGTCCGCACCGTGCGCGCGCTGCTCGAACGGTTCGACATTCATGGCATGGCGCACATCACCGGAGGCGGACTGCTGGACAATATCCCCCGCGTGATTCCGGATGGCCTTGGCTGTACGATTGATACCGCCAGCTGGCCGCTGCCCCCGGTGCTGTCCTGGTTGCGAAAACTGGCTGACAGCGATCAGCAGACGCTCTATCGGACCTTCAACATGGGCGTCGGGTTTGTGCTGATCGTGGCGGCTGCGGTTGCGAACGACGTGCTGACGGCGCTCGCGAGTATGGGCGAGCCAGCGTATGTCATCGGCGCGGTGCAGACGGGGCATGACGGCGTCACGCTTACTGGGAGCGCTCCTGCATGAGCGCGGGAGCCTTGCGGCGGAACGCTGACGGCGTTGTGAGAATCGCAGTATTCGCATCCGGAACGGGCAGCAATTTCAGGCGACTGCGCGAATGCGGCGAGATTGGCCTGCTTGGTTCTGGACGCGTGGCGCTGCTGGTGAGCGACAGGCCAGCGTGCGCGGCCGTGGCGTACGCCCAAGCGACCGGAGTGCCCACCGTCGCAGTTACGCACAAGGAAGCAGGGGGCAGGGACGCCTGGGAACGGCTTATGCTGGCTGCGCTCCAGGAGCAACGCGTGTCGCTCGTGGTGCTGGCGGGGTATATGCGCATCCTTGGCGCGTCGCTGATCGAGGCGTATGCGGGTCGCATGATCAATCTGCACCCCTCGCTGCTGCCCCAATTCAGGGGGTTAAACGCGATTGATCAGGCTTTGGAAGCCGGTGTGTCAGAGACGGGAGTCACCGTTCATTATGTGGACGCGGGTCTCGATACCGGCCCCGTGATCGCGCAGGAGCGGGTGCCCGTATACCAGACGGATACGCACGACGAACTGGCCGGACGCATTCAGCGTGCAGAACATGATCTGTTGCCGCGTGTTGTCCGTGAGTTGTGCGCAAGGGAAAGGATGGAGAAACCGTTATGACAAGAGCGCTGATGAGCGTGTCGGACAAATCCGGTATTGTCGATCTGGCGAAAACCCTGGTCGCGGCGGGTGTGGAGATCGTATCGACAGGGGGCACATACAGAACGCTCTGCGACGCAGGCATCGCGGTGCAGGAGGTGGCGAATGTCACCGAATTTCCGGAGATGATGGACGGGCGGGTCAAAACCCTGCATCCGAAAATTCACGGCGGCTTGCTGGCGCTGCGCGACAATGCGGAGCATATGCGGGTGGCGCAGGAACACGGGATTGGCATGATCGACTATGTCGTCGTGAACCTGTACCCATTTGCGCAGACGATCGCGAAGCCTAGTGTAACCGTCGAAGAAGCGATTGAAAATATCGACATTGGCGGCCCCGCCATGCTGCGGTCGGCCGCCAAGAACTATCGCCATGTGGTCGTTCTGACCGATCCTGACGACTACGGGTGGATTGCGCAGCGTGTGCAGGCGGGCAGTCCGGTCACGAAAGAAGAACGCTTTCGGCTGGCCGCCAAAGTGTTTCGCCACAGCGCCGCCTACGATGCGCGCATCGCCGACTATCTCACACGCTTGACAGGCGAACAGTTTGCCGATTCGCTGACACTCACGTTTTCCAGGGTGCAGACGCTGCGTTACGGCGAAAATCCACATCAGCAGGCGGCATTCTATCGCTCTTCACAGGCGGCGCCGCAACCGTCGCTGGTGGGCGCGCGGCAACTGCAGGGCAAAGAATTGTCATACAACAACATTCAGGACGCCGATGCCGCGCTGGCTTTGTTGCTGGAGTTCACGGAGCCGGCGTCCGTTGCGGTCAAGCACATGAACCCCTGCGGCGTCGGCGTCGCAAAGACGGTGAACGAGGCGTTTGCGCGCGCGTATGCGGCCGATCCGGTCTCGATATTTGGCGGCATTGTCGCCTGCAATCGGGAAGTTGACGAGGAACTGGCCGGACGCCTCACCGAGCTCTTTCTGGAAATCGTGATGGCGCCGTCTTTCAGCGACGGTGCGCTGGCGACGCTCGCCAAAAAGAAGAATGTCCGTGTGCTCGCGTTGGGAGAATTCGCAGCGTCCGGAAACAGCGGCGCGCTGGCGATTAAAACCGTGAACGGCGGCCTCCTGGCGCAGGATCAGGATCGGCGTATTGTCGCAGAAGATGAGTTGCAAGTGGTGACACAGCGTGCACCCTCCAAGGGGGAACTGGCGGACCTGCTGTTCGCCTGGAAGGTGGTCAAGCATGTGAAGAGCAACGCGATCGTGCTTGCCAAAGATGGGCAAACCGTGGGAGTCGGCGCCGGGCAGATGAATCGGGTCGGCGCCGCGCGCATCGCCGCAGAACAGGCCGGGGAACGGGCGGTTGGGTGCGTGCTCGCGTCGGACGCCTATTTCCCGCTGCCCGATACGGTGGAGGTAGCGGCGCTGGCTGGCGTAAGGGCGATCATTCAGCCGGGCGGGTCGATCAAGGATAAGCTGTCGATCGCGGCCGCCGATGAGCACGGCATCGCCATGGTGTTTACCGGTGTACGCCACTTCCGCCACTGAGGCGCAGAAAATGGGCGCAAGGGAGGACGGGCAAATGAAGATGAAGATACTTGTCATCGGCTCAGGAGGCCGGGAGCACGCGATCGTGCGCAAACTGCGCCGCGACGAAGCGCGGTCCGGGCATGACCGACAACTTGCCATTTTTGCGGCGCCGGGCAATGCCGGTATCTTCGGGATGGCCGAGTGCGTGCCGATTGCGGCGGAGGATATCGACGCGTTGTTGCAGTTTGCCAGGACGGAACGGATGGACCTGACGATCGTCGGTCCTGAGGCGCCGCTCGCGCTAGGGATCTGCGATCGCTTTGCAGAGGCGGGTCTGCGCGTATTTGGTCCTTCACAGAGCGCCGCGCGCATCGAAGCAAGCAAATCGTTCGCGCGTGCGCAGATGGCGGAAGCCGGCGTTCCGTCGCCTGCCTATCGCGTCTTTCGCGAGCTGGACGCCGCTCTCGCGTATGTCCGTGCGATTGCTGGACCCGTGGTGGTGAAGGCGGATGGACTGGCCGCTGGAAAAGGCGTGACAGTCGCTGCGAACGCGCATGAGGCGGAGCAGGCGCTGCGGGCGATCATGGCGGAACGGGTGTTTGGCCAGGCGGGCGACGAAGTCGTGATCGAGGAATTTCTCGCTGGACGGGAACTGTCTGTGCTGGCGTTCGTCGACGCCGGCGGCTATGCGCTGATGCCTGCGATCGAGGACCACAAGCAGGTGCAAGACGGTGATCGGGGACCAAATACGGGCGGCATGGGCACGTACACCCCGGCCTATGCGGCCACGGACGCGGTGATGAAAGCGGTGCGCGAAGACGTGTTCGACCGCATGATGGCTCAGTGGCGCCGTCTTGGCGTCGTCTATCGCGGCGTCCTGTTTGCGGGACTGATGGTGGTGAACGGCCGCCCTTACGTGATTGAGTTCAATGCCCGTTTTGGCGATCCGGAAACACAGATTGCGCTTGAGTTGCTGGACACCGATCTATTGACAGTCATTGACGCTGTGCTCGCCGATCGCGTCAGCGGGCTTACGCTGTCCTGGTCTTCTGACGCCGCCCTGTGCATTGTACTTGCATCAGAAGGGTATCCGGAAGCGCCTCGCAAAGGAGATGCGATTTCCGGTCTGATCGATACGGATTCGTCCTTCGTGTATACTTTACACGCGGGCACAGCGTTTGACGGAGAAGGCCGCACGGTGACAAGCGGCGGGCGGGTGTTAAACGTAGTCGCGCGGGGCGAGACGATCGCACAGGCGCGCGCGCGCGCCTACACAGTGGCGGACGCTGTTGTCTACGCTGGCAAGCACTATCGAACGGACATCGGCGCGCGACGCTGATGGTTGTTTGGGCTGCCTGCCGCAGTATGCGCGGCAGGTTGTGCGCAGCGCCCGACAAATGATACGGGAGTTTTCCTCTGAATGGCAAAACGCAATACGCGCAATCGCTTGTACGCTCTGCTCGTTTTGCTTGGCGGAGCGAGTTATGGACTGGTGTCTCCCATCGTCAAACTGGCGTACATCCACGGTTTCTCCGCACAGGATGTGACGTCCGGGCAGTTTTACTACGCAGCCGTCATCTTGTGGCTGTTCACCGCATTTACCGGACGTCGCAACAGGCAGCGCGCGCGACTGTCTGTAGGAGACTGGCGCAGACTGCTGCTGTTGGGCGTCTTCGGCACTGGAACCGCTGTATTTTACTATCAGGCGTTGACCATGCTGCCAGCATGGATGGCCATTATCCTGCTCTTCCAGTTTTCCTGGATGACATTTGTGATCGCTTACCTCGTGACGCGCAAGGCGCCCACCAGAGGGGAATGGCGGGGGATTCTGCTCATCGCGGCGGGAACACTGCTCGCCAATATCCACGGGTTTCACGCGGGTCAGGCGCTGTCCGCGCGGGGATTCGTTTTTGGCCTTTGCGCGGGCGCGACCTATGCGTCCTTTTTGTATGTGAATGAGGGAATATCGACTCAGACGTCCCCGTTTTTTCGGGCGGCGGTTGTCACATCGATTTCGGCAATCTTGATCTCCTTTATCTATGCGCCCTCGCTGGCGCTCATACGGGCCTCCATTCATGGAATGTGGCTATTTGGCATTTTGATCGGGCTGTTTAGTCAGGCCATCCCAACATCGCTGTTTGGCATTGGCATTCCCCGTGTGGGAGGCGCCGCATCCGCAATCCTCGGCAGTGTGGAGTTGCCTGTGGCCGTGATCTTGGCCGCTGTGATCGTGCATGAGCATGTCCTTTGGACAGGGTGGCTTGGCGTAGCATTGATCATGATCGGCATTGCGGTTGGTCAGCGTCGGACGTCTGCGATGCCGTGAACAGGGCGCATGCATCTAAATGATCGCGGAACCAAGGGAGCTTCAGTGTGAGTATAAACAGGTCTGGCAAGCAGCGCTCCTGGCCACATATTCCCTCCTGGATTTCCTGACTCTTTACAATGCTGTTACAGTTGGAATGTGATATTACCGATACAAATTCGGAGATTACATATAACGGTAAAAAGAGAAATGTTGGATCTTGTTGAAACGAGACGTACGGCATGTGAGCGCCGACGAGGCCGGCATGATCTTTCAGGAACCCACGACTTCATTGAACCCCGGGCGGTGAAAACAAGTGTCGAAGAATGAGCAAAAACTGCCGCCGTCCATTCAATCCCTGTTCCACAACTATCACCTGGACAGCATTGATATCGAACGCCATAAAAAGCTCGTCATTCTAACTGTCTTGACAGGAGGAACATGGGAACAGGATCAATGGGTGGTTCAGACCTATGGATTGGAAGATATCGAGGAAGTGGTTCGTGAGGATCTGGATGGCTGTCAAACACTTCCGAGGCCTGTGGCGAACTATTGGAGCGTTGTGCTCTGGGGTCAACTCTTGCCGCCCCAGACGTTTAAAGAGCGTTGGGGAATGACAAGGAAGCTGCCGAAGGAGGAAGATTGAAGTTGTATTGGGATCGCATCAACTTCGACACGGCAAACATGCTGCAAACTTTGAGCGGTGGGGGCATTTTGCGAGATTTCTACTCGGTCATCGTGTGTCTGTCGATCTCGGCTTCTTCACCAAAAATAGCGCAGAGCAAACTGGAGAGTCAATCGCTGTTTCGCAAACTTGAGGAGAGATTCAAAACATTTGTCGTTGCGCCATCAGCCGAATGAAAATGTAGTTGATAAGGGTCAGAATGCCAATATATTAAGATTGGACGGACAACCGGGCCAGTCGGCGATCCTATGTCTACGAGAATAGGCGCTCAGATCCCATATATAGAGACCATTTGCCAAAGTAGAAAAATAGATTTTATCTGCATACAATCTATTAATGGTGAAATCGCCGCGGATTTCAACTAAATAGATGGGTTGAAAATCGCTGTCCGAAGTAGTGCTTGTAAAGGAAATAATGGGATTTTGCTCATGATAATAGACAGCTACTCGTCTTGCAAGCGTATAAGGGCTAATGGTTCGGTTGTGAAAGTAGACAAATAACGACAATGCAAGCACCACGATTGCCAGTAGTGTAAACTGACGTTTGTATTTCCTCAGCATAGACCCAGTCCTTTTTATTATGTTTGCGTATCGAGGGCCAAGATACACAGCATCTTACCCTCGATACGGACACTGCGCAATGGGAAAAATCAGGGGCCATATCCTGGAATAAATCCCTATTGCTCTTGAGATATTCCGGGATAGACATCCATGCTGCTTCGCAGCACCAACAACCGGGAAGAAAATTCGCCTACGGCGATTTTTCGGGATAGTACAATATAACTATTTACGTTCAGGTGTACGAACAATATAATGATATTCGGCACGAATGTTGACTAATTTAGTCGAGTTTCAATTTGTGATGAGACCACTTCGTAAACCCGCGATGCAGGGAATCCGCGGGGTTTGGATGATCACACATGAAGGCAATGGGTTGATACGGAGGGTATTTATTTTGGACGCTGACGCGAGTTATCTCAGATTTGCACGTCTTCGCAAGCTATCATGGGTGCTGGCCGCCGTCGGTCCGGGCATCATGGTGATGCTGGCGGATACGGATGCAGGCAGCGTCATTACTGCCGCGCAGTCAGGGGCTGAATGGGGTTACCGCATGGTGTTGCCGCTGGTGATTCTGATACCGATTTTGTACGTGATCCAGGAGATCACGGTCCGTCTCGGCGCATTGACCGGCAAAGGTCATGGGGCGCTCATCCGGGAGCGCTACGGCATGAAGTGGGCGCTGCTCTCTGTTGGCACCCTTTTTTTATCGGCCGTGGGCGCCCTGGTTACCGAATTCAGCGGAATTGCGGGCGCTTCGCAACTGTTTGGCGTACCTGGCTGGCTGTCCGTCAGCATCGCGACGATACTGCTTATTTTCCTTGGTTTGTCCGGCAGTTACAGGCGTGTGGAACGGGTCGGCATTGCTGTAGGGCTTTTTGAACTCGTATTTATTCTGATGGCGTTTCTTGCCCATCCCAATCCACAGCAACTGGTCGCGGAGATGGCATCCGTACCCTGGCGCAGCCAGAGCTACATGTTTCTGCTCGCCGCCAACGTGGGTGCTGTGATCATGCCGTGGATGATCTTCTACCAGCAGGGGGCCGTGATCGACAAACGGCTCACGATCACACAAGTGGGTACAGCGCGTTGGGACACAGTGATTGGCGCCATCGTGTCGCAGGTCCTGATGATTGCGGTTGTTGTGGCGACAGCCGCAACAATTGGGCAGATTCATCCGAATCACCCTCTTAACGACGTTGCGCAGATCGCTTCCACGTTGACGCCGGTGTTGGGGCGATCTGTCGCCAACACTCTGTTTGGGTTGGGAATGCTTGGAGCGAGTTTCATCGCGGCGCTTGTGGTATCCATTGCCGGCGCGTGGGGCATTGGCGAAGCGCTTGCATTCAAACACAGCCTGAACGATCGCCCTCACGAGGCGAAATGGTTTTATGCAATTTATTCTTTTGCTCATGTTGGCGGTGCGCTGCTGGTCATCTTTAGCCTGAACCTCGTGGCGCTTGCGGTCGATGTGGAAGTCATGAATGCGATGCTGCTGCCGATTGTACTGGGTTTTCTGCTCCTGCTGGAGGCCAGAGTCCTGCCGGTTTCCTGGCGTATGAAGGGTGTCTACAAATATACGGTGTGGACAATTTCGGGCGTTGTCATGGCGTTTGGAGTGTACATGGCCTGTGTGATGCTCTAGTCAGGTTGACGTAGAACCTGTACATGTGCTACGATGCTCGCAATTTTACATGTGACGGGCTGAGATGGAGAGAGTAGGCGTTTGCCGCAGTGCAGAGAGCCGGTGGTTGCTGCGAACCGGTCTGCGTGGACGCGCGAAGTACACTCCGGAGCTGCCTGGACCAACGCGCAGAGGCGTCAGTAGTCTAGGTCGGCGGCGCAGGACGCTGCCGTTATCGCAACGAAGGTGGAGGGCTCGCGTCCTCTATCAGGGTGGTACCGCGAGCGCGTCTCGTCCCTGGAGGGACGGGGCTATTTGTATTGGTACAGAGATTCGAAACGGAGGAGACGGCAATGACGGGGAAGCAACGGGAAGCGAAAATTCTGGATTGCACGATTCGGGACGGCGGACTGGTCAACGGCTGGGATTTTTCTGCGGAATTTGTAAGCGCGCTCTACCAGGCGCTCAGTCGCGCCGGCGTGGATTATATGGAAATTGGGTACAAAAATTCTCCCCTGTTGCATCATGTGCCGAATGCAGGGCCATGGGCCTATTTGACGGAGGAACTGATTCGGACGACGATCGGCGAGAAAACGGCGACCAAACTATCCGCGCTGGTCGATATCGGCCGGGTGGATGAGCGGGATATCGCTCCGCGCGACGAGAGCTTCCTGGACCTGATCCGCGTTGCCTGCTACATCAAGGACGTGGACAAAGGGATTGAGTTGGCCGGGAAGTTTCACGATCTCGGCTACGAAACGAGCCTGAACATCATGGCGGTGTCCCATGCGCGGGAGAATGATTTGAATGAGGCTCTCGAACAATTGAACGACAGCCCGGTGGATATCGTGTATGTGGTCGATTCATTCGGCAGTCTGTTTGGCAAGGACATCGAGTACCTGGTGGCCAAGTTTCAAAAGTTCGCACCCAACAAGACACTGGGTATTCACACGCACAACAACCTGCAAATGGCGTTTGCCAACACGCTCATCGGTCTGGATAAAGGCGTCGCGTATCTTGACTCGTCCGTTTTTGGCATGGGGCGGGCGGCGGGCAACTGTCCAACAGAGTTGCTTGTCGGCCATCTGCACAGTGCGCGCTATGATGTCCGGTCGCTTCTCGATATCATCGAACAGCAGTTTATTCCCCTGCGCGAACGGGTGGAGTGGGGCTATACAATTCCCTATGCGATCACGGGTCTGCTGGACGAACACCCGCGTACGGCGATGGCCTTGCGGGCGAGCGCCGACAAGGATAAATACCTGGAATTCTATGAAAAACTGACGACCGTGGAAACGCACGGCGCGCACCTGTAGAACGGAGGGGGAGGGGGAGGGGGAGGCGCCTGAATCATTGCAGCCATGCCGTCGCCCTATGTGACGATGCGAAGGCGCCAAACCGGTTCCCTGCCGGATCGCAGCTGGGATTTCAGCCCATAGTACAGATAGCCGTTGGCTCGATCATACCACCAGGAATCCGCGCCGCTGACCACGGTTTTGACGGCGGTTCCATCGACGAGAAAGATGGAACCGCTCATGGTCTGCGCCAGGATGCCTCCAGTGGGTAGTGTGACGGTTGCCGCAACCCGTCCGGGTATTGACGCCCGGCCGGACAGGGGGGCGCTCTCAGCAGAATTCGCCATGCGGCTGACGGCGTCGTTCTGTCCTGTTGCGGACTGATTTGCGGGAGAAGGGCGGACGGGCAAGTCGTAGTACGCCACCTCCGTGTTGCCGTTGCTTGCAGGCGCGATGGTGAACAGACGGGCGGCGCCGACAAATCCCCACGCACTCGTTGAGCGCGGTATGGTCAGCAGTGCGCCGCGTCTGCCGACTGTATCGTAAATAGCGATGCGGTTCCCCTGGGCTGTCGCCAGGAACCTGCCTGTGGAGGACCATGCCAAAGAAACGGCGACATTGCCAACCGTTTCTTTGGCTACAGGAACGTACTGACCAACTGTGCGAGTCAATGTTTGCGGATTATATGTTTCCAGCCATGCCGTTCCAGCAGCAACGGCCAACACCCCAAGCACCTTGCCATTGGGGGACCAGAGCACGGTCCAGACATCCTGAAGAATGGGCACAGAGTGCGTGCCGACATCCACCCAGGAGGACGTCAGCGGTCCCGCTCCCTTATCGTTTGTGACGCCCATCGCCCATTGGCCGCGGGAATTTTCGTCAGCTGTAAACGATGATTTGGCGAATGGGTCATGGCGTCCAGGGAGCCACTGAACGATTCCCGCACCCGGTCGCACCGCGTACCACAGGGGGGCTCCGCCTGCGACGCGGCGCATGATCACGTCTCCGCCGGGCGTCGACCCGTAAATGCCGGCGCCCGTTCCTCCAAAAACAGCATATTTGCGTCCGTTCATGGCTTCGAGCCATTGTTGTTTGGGCCCACGGACCAGCAGGTAGCGGCCATCAGGCGTCACGGAGGGAAAAAAGCCAGTTTGGTGAACATCCGGAGCCACCTGCAACGGGGTAGACTCGGCATTGGCGCCCGCAACACCCTGCTGCGTCCTGTGTCCCGCGCTTGCGGCAACGGCAGGATTTACGCCAGTTGCGAAGAGACAGACAACCGTAACGAAGTACAGTGTGAACCTGGCCTGGATGAGATGAGGCTCTCCACTTTTCGCCAAAATATGTACACCTCCTGTGATAGATCCGCTTCGACTAAACAGACGTTTGGAATACGAAATGGTTACCTGAATCACCGGTGTTTTCAGCCTTGCGGCGTGATCTGTAGGCTGCGGGATGCAAATGGTTCCTCTGACTCATACTAATGCACAGATGCGCGGCGGTCGGCAATCGAAAGCTAGATGGAAGCACGAGCGCGTGTCTGACAAGAGGAGGTCAGGTCTTATGGACAAGAAAACGAGCCCCAAAGCGGATGAACCGTCGACGATGCACCTGTCGTCGCTGGAATCTAAAAGCCAGGCGGAAGGGAAACCCAAAGATGAACTGATCCGAGAGAAGAAACGGGAACAGGAAGAACGTCTACACCACAAAGGATGAAAAGCCCTTTTTGAACAGGATTCCTATACTGTGCCCGGCAAGCCATGGGCCAAACTTTTCGTCCTTACACGGGCTACTGCGTTATGGATTGAGGTCGATCCGCGTTTCCGTGTACTCCAGTGTGGGCGACACATCAATCAGGCTCATCGGCATTGTGAAGCGACCGTTATGCATGGGAGTCAAAGCAGCCATGGCAACAAAGTGTTCGACCGTTTCATCGACATAAAAGAGGACATTTTCCCGAAAGAGCTGGATGCGTTCGGCGTCTGTGAGCGGAATTGCAGGCGTCGTCCGCGCATCATAGTCCTTTGCCGGCAACACGACCGGAAGCTGGCCCGGTTTTTTTGTCAGTTGTGCTGGATTGGCGAAGATCGTCTCGGTAAAGACGCCCGCAGTCCGCAGACGTCCGATCACGCGGCGAGCGGCGAGTTCCGCTCCGCGTCCGAAGTTGCCAGGAAATATTCCGATATCAGCCTGCAGATCAGTGAATGCAGGTCCGCCAAAAAGCAGCGGATACAGATCTGAACAGATGGAAAACACACAGGTGCGCGTCTCGTCGCCCTGACTCAAGGTGACGCGGCGTATGAAGTCGTACGGGGTGACGTTGATTTTGGGAAAGCGTTCGGAATACTGCACCATTTCAAATGACTGCGGCGTGACTTTGGCTGCGGGAACATGCAGTTCGCCCCGCGGTGTAATGAGTGTGAGCGCGTTGTAACGGTGATCCGGTTTGCTGTGCGGTAACAGTGCACCGTCGAGATTCAGCGTTGTGACAATCGTCAGGCGCCTGTCCTGCGCTTTTTTGATGAGCGCGTCCAGGGTGCGTTCGGCCTCTTCTGCTGTGTACGCCGCGTACTCCGGAAAGATCAGGATCTCACCGGCTTGGGCGCGGTCGCAAGTTTGGAGAATCTCCTCGCGAACCGCCGCCTCTGAACCTAGCTGATACGTTTCTACACGCCAATTCAAGTTGTCGTTCCTCCTCGCACTTCCGAGATTAGCATATTCAGCACGTCACTGTCTTCGAGACCCGTGACATCGCCCTTGATGACGCCGCCTTCCAGAATCTCGCGCAGCATGCGGCGGATGATTTTCCCGGATCGCGTCTTGGGCATCACGCTGACAAATTGGATGCGCTCTGGTTTGGCGAACGAACCGATGTCGTCAATGACCTTCTGCTGCAGCGCCCTGGCAAGGGCGGAATCCGGCGCAAAGCGACTGTCGATCGTGACAAACGCCACCGGAACAGTTCCCTTGATGTCATCAGGTTGGGCCACCACGGCCGCTTCGACAACGGACTCGTGCTGAATCAGGGAACTCTCCATTTCCATGGTGCTGATGCGGTGACCCGCAACATTGATGACGTCGTCCACCCTTCCCAACACCCAGAAGTGCCCGTCATCGTCGCGCACGGCGCTGTCGCCAGTGAAGTAGGCGCCTGGAACCTGCGCAAAGTAGTTTTGCAGATAGCGGTCGTGGTCGCCAAACACGTCTCGCGCCAAACTGGGAAAGGGGGTGCGAATGATCAGAAATCCCGCTGTTCCGTCCGGAACGGAATGGCCCTCATAATCCACAACGTCAAGGCTGTGACCGAAAAATGGCACGCCGCAGGACCCTGGTTTCATCGCCGTCGCGCCGGGCAGGGAGGCGAGCGGCGTGCCGCCTGTTTCCGTTTGCCCCCAGGTGTTATTGATGACTGCGTGATTGCCGCCGACAACGCGGTGCAACCAGTTCCATGCTTCCGGGTTTAACGGTTCGCCAACCGAAGCCAGCAGGCGGATGGAGGACAGATCGTATGTCTCAGCCAATGCCTCTCCATATTTCATGAGCATCCGGTAGGCGGTCGGAGCGGAAAACAGCTTGCTGACCTGGTAGCGTTCAACCATTTCGTACAGTCGACCCTGATGCGGATGGTCGATCGCCCCTTCATAGATAACAGTCGTGACGCCGAGCGCCAGTCCGCCCACAAGGACAAATATATGAGAAGTCAGCCAGCCGATATCGGCCGTGTTCCAGTACACATCCTCATCGCGCAGGTCGAGCTGGTATTTGGAATAGGCGTACGTTCCCAGCAGGAATCCCCCGCCTGCATGTACGATCCCTTTCGGTTTGCCGCTGGTTCCGCTTGTGAAGATGAGCAGTCCCGGATCGTTGCAGTCCAGCGGCGCGACAGCGCAGGTTGCCGAGGCCTCTCGCATCAGCTCTGTGTAGTCAAGGTCCCGGCCGGACGTCATGGGCGTGGGCAGGTCGGCGATTCTGTTAAACACGATGACGTGTCTGACCATGTGCTCGCTCTGGAGGGCGGCGTCCACAGTTTCTTTTAGACGCAGTGCTTTTCCCCTGCGATAGCTGCCGTTCGCGCAGATGACCGCCAAGGCATTTGAACTGACGATCCGGTCACGCAAAGCATCCGGTGAAAATCCGGCAAAAACGGTATTGTAAACGATTCCAAGCCGAAGACACGCCAACAGGACGATGTATGTTTCCGGGAGGTTTTGCATGTAGACACTGACCACATCTCCCCTGGACAACCCCAGCCCGCGCAGAACATTCGCAAACTTCTGCACGTCGCGATGCAGTTGCAGGTAGGTCAAAGTCCGCGTTTCTCCGTTCTCTCCTTCAAAAAAAAGGGCAACTTTATTGCGGCGCAGGGGGTCCTTCGCGTGCCGATCCACACAGTTATCGCATACGTTGATCGTGCTTCCCGGGAAGAATTGAAAATCGGGCATGCGGCCAGCAATGACAGTTGGCTCACGGTGAAGCCATGTAAGTTCATCGGCGATTTCGTTCCAAAATGCCTCCGGATCAGCAATCGAAGCGCGATACTTCGAGTTGTACATCTCAGAGGTTGTGAGATAGGAATGTTCGGCATAGGCAAGTGGCGGAAGGAGTGTTTCACTCTTCTGAATAAATTCGATCTCATTATTGTCCACATTCTCCACAGCCATCGCGTATCCTCCCTTAATTTCTACTGACTGTATGCGTTTTCTCCATAGTACCCCAGGGATGGTGCAAGAGCAATACAGCGGCCGGTGCGATCCCTTCTCGCGAAGACAGGCGAACAGCGAGCGCTCCGTCTGCAGCAGTCTGCCATCTGTCGTTCATAACAGCAGACCTGTGACGGAGATTCTCCAAGGTTGACTCTTCGCAACTGGCAGGGTATGGTTAATGTGATGCAAACGGAGCGTCGTTCAGCCGCTGTGACGGTATGGTGCGACGAAAGGGGAATGTGTTCGTGGTCGCGATTCACACTGTGCTCGGATTGCCGATTGTTGTCATTGCCGTGCTGCTGCTTCTCTGGAATACTCTGCGCATCAGCAACAAATGGCGGAGGCCGAGCTTTGGGCGCGTGTTGATTGGCCTGCTTGACCTGCAGATCCTGCTGGGGATCATCGCGTTTATCATCCATCCGATCTGGGGATTGTTTGTCCTGCATCCCATCACGATGATTGCCGCTGCTGCTGTCGCACATGTGCTGGTGCGTGAGAAAAACTCTCAGCAAAAACAGCTGGCCGGCTATTTTCTGGCTACTGTCCTGCTCATTTTGGGTGTCTATTTCGCCAATCGCCTGGTCTGATCCAGTTTCTTAAACGCTTTGGCGTTCGACATCGTGGTACCCGGACGGCTCGGGTACTATTCCAAGCGTATATTTCGGAATCTTCTGCCTTCCACTCGTTGCTCCCATACCACGATTGATCGTTGCGTCTAATGAGGACGCGAATCACTGCATACCTGAATCCGGATCGTCAGTATCCTCTTCGCAACTACCCACGATCAAAGAGGGAAAAATGTGTATAACCAAAAGGACGTCCAGATCGTCATATAGGGAAAGGGGTTTTGTGAGCCACCATGCAGAATGGCAAGTGGAGCACACATCACACCAACTTGGCTGGTCCGGCGGAGTTGAAAGGGGAATGACAATATGTAGTGCGGATGGCTGGAGACTGGACACTTGTCAGATAGTGGGGAGTGAATCAAATGAAATCCGCGAGCGCCCAGGCGTTGAAACATAACCCAAACTGTATCTCCACTGGCCCAGCAGACACAGAACTGTTTCAAAACGCAACGATGGCTACGAGTACATCAGGATGGAGTTGGTCCGAGACCCATTCAACCGTCGTCATTTATCATTGAAATGTCCTCCTCTACACCCTGAATGCGGGGCGGAACACATGGACATTGCATTCGGATTTACCCTATGATTGGATCAACCTTCCCCATTTCAACCGCTGGTATGGCGCTCGACCGGATGGGTTATATGTTCTGACGGCGACGGCCAGTGGCGTGACATCTGAGTCGTTATCCCTTAACGGACGTACATGGAAGTCATTCATCCCCTGCGTTACAAAATAACCCCCCATTAGTAAGCAGAGTCGACATAAAGTGTTATGTCCTGAAATGGAACACCCAGTTGTGTCAACCCGTTTTCACGAATAGCAGAGAGAAATTGATTCATATAGGCATCTAAATGAGGAACCAAATGAACCTTAAGATGCAGACTCAGGATTTGCGGATTCTGTAAATCATATAAGACGCGGGTTAAGGAAAAAGGGTAGTGGACATCTGAAATCAGATTTTCAATGAAGTCTTTCACGGTTCGTGGGTGAATGGTCAGCAATCCTCGCCCAAAAAGGGGTGTTACAATAGTAATCTTTTGTGCTGGTGTAGATAACAAAGGGAGATCTCGGTTGATTGTACTTAAAAAGCGGTGTTGCATGACCTGTTTTTTTAACCACAGACTAAATCTTTCTTTTGAAGCGTGTTGAAATTGCACCTCAATGACAGGGATGGCGTGGAATCCTCGCTGACGGTACAACATCGCAAGCGCCCGTTCGTTTTCTGATGTATAATCTTTGATATCTAGCCATGTGATTGGGAACTTGATGTTTAAATACGTGCATATCTTTTGCACCATTTTATCAGAGGTGCCGATGATTAAAACTGGCTCCTCAGGATTCATAGCCAATTTTTCTTGTACTTCCCACCGCTGCGTTTTATCAATAAACAAAGCTCTCTTGGTTGCAGAAAGTAGATGTTTTTCTAATTTTGCGGATGTACCGGCAACCATTTCATGATTTCTGATAAGAAGGCCGTCATCGATGACCAAGTTGACCCCAAGGCTGCGAATTATACGTTCAGATGAATAGCTTTTTCCTGTTCCACTCGGGCCAACTAATCCAAATACTTTCCTCATACGCCCTATCCTCCCGGTATCGCTTGCTTGTTGAATGATAGGATTGCGTGATGCAAAATGCGATGATTATATCCAGAGAAGATGAAAGGTTGTGTCAAGGAATGTCGCATTACACGTATTTACCAGTTGGAAATTTTTCCGCATTTCGAGATGATCTCCACAAATCACTGCCTACTCGCATCGCAGAATTTATCGCTGACGGTGTCTTTCAGGGTCACTATAAACCAGGTGACCGATTGAAAGAGGAAGAACTCTCTAAAACATTTCAAACGAGTCGAGCCCCCATTCGAGAAGCTCTCTATCTGTTGCAGATTAATGGCCTTGTTGAACGTTTACCTAGACGGGGTTGTATAATTCGGTCTTATAATAAGCAGGAAATCGAAGACCTCTATGAAGTTCGCCTTGGATTGGAAGCCATCGCGGTGGATCGGTTGTCTAACCATTGGAAACCTACTTTTAACGATGCATTCAAGGGGATTCTATCAGACATGGAACAAGCAATCAATGTTCCGGATGCCCTTGCGTATGCGCATCTCAACAATGATTTTCATGATTTGCTGTATAAATTGTCTGGGAATGAAGTGCTTTATAAGTTGTATCAGCAGCTCGGGCATCCAATCGTTCCTTTGCTGCAGGCATCGATGCAGCAAGTGGATTCGCTTCATAAATCTTATATGGAGCATAAGGACATAATCGAAGCTCTCTGTAGTGAGGACTTTATGCGCGCCAAAGAGCTGTTGCTGCAAAATATGCAGCACGGAATGCAACGAGCCATTGCGTTGATTTCTATTTAATTGGGAAATGAAAAAACGTTGACAGAATCGTATGGATAAATTATGATTAATATCAGAATAATTTATTGTCGACAATATACAAAGAGGTGAAATCGATGCATGTTAAAGTACAGCGCTTTCAAAATTCTTCGATGCGCTTTCAAATCAGTGGTCCGGTGGGGATCATCACCATTGACCGTCCAGAAGCGCGCAACGCCCTGTCCCGCGAGATGTGGGATACGTTACGTGTTTGGTGCAGCGAATTGCCCACTCGAACCCGATTGCTAGTGTTGCGTGGAAACGGCCACGATTTTACCGCAGGGAGTGATCTGAAGGAATTTACAAACTTGAGCATTAAGGAGGCGAATGAAGCGTTTGAACAGATGGAGCGGGCAATTCAAGCTGTAGAGTCGTTATCGATACCTACCATCGCCTCGATTAATGGACCTGCATATGGCGCTGGCTTTATGTTGGCGCTCGGCTGTGATGTCCGTATTGGATCGCCCTTGGCGCAATTCGGTATGCCGGTTGGCCGGTTGGGGATTACGTTGCAACCTCCGTTTGTCGATCGCATGATCAAACATTTAGGTCTCAGCCGAACTAAAGAACTCATTTTTACATCACGCTCAATCGATGCACAGGAAGGTTTAGCGATTGGACTACTGAGTCGGGTCGTTCCAGAACTGGATTTGGATGCGCAAACGTTCGCGGTAGCTGAAGTTATTTTGCAGCAATCTTCTGCCTCTCTCTCTGCCGTAAAGTCAAGCATTACGGCTGTGCTTGTCGGAAAAGAATCCCCTTTGCAAATATGGGTCGATGATAAAGACTTTATGGAGGGGGTGAGAGCTTTCAAAGAGAAACGAAAGGCGAATTTTAGCACAAACAGGCGATAAATGAGCCACCTGAATCATCGGTAGGCGGGGTTGCGAAGGAGGTTCCCATGAAACCGTTGCGCGATATTACTGTTATTGATCTTACACGTATTCTTAGCGGCCCTTATTGCACCATGTATTTTGCCGATATGGGCGCAAATGTAATCAAAATTGAACCGCCGGGCGGAGACGATGCGAGAAGCTGGGGGCCGCCTTTTAGCGCATCCGAAAGCGCTTACTTTCTTAGTGTGAACCGCAACAAGAAGAGCATGACACTTAATCTTAAATTGGAAAAAGATAAAGAAATTTTACGGCGTCTCATTCGCACGGCAGATGTTGTCGTCGAAAACTTTCGGCCGGGAACCATGGAAAAGTTGGGGTTTGGTTTCGAGCAATTAAAGATGATGAATCCAGCAATCATTTTAGCGTCTATTTCTGGGTTCGGGCAAACGGGTCGATATCGCGATAATCCAGGATACGATTTGATTGCACAGGGTATGGGGGGGCTCATGTCGGTTACTGGTGAAACGGATGGACCACCGGTGAAGGGGGGTTATTCGCTCGCAGATGTCGGGGCGGGCATGTGGGCGATTATCGGAGTCTTAACGGCGCTTCATCGGCGACAGACAAATCCCGCAGCGCAGTGGATTGATGCTTCTTTATTAGAAACGATGATTTCTTGGCAAACCTATCTGGCGGGGAATTACTTTGTATCAGGGGAAGATCCACAACCACTGGGCAGTGCGCATCCGAACATTTGCCCCTATCAGGCTTTTCCGGCGAGTGATGGGTATTTCACCTTGGCCGTTGGAAATGACAAACTATGGGCACTGTGTTGCGACGCGATAGAAGAATCTCAGTGGGCAAATGATCCGCGATTCGATACAAATGCGGATCGGGTGCATCATCGCAATGAACTCATTGCACTACTTGAGCAGAAATTCAGACAAAATCCTGTTTCTGAATGGATTGGTTTATTTAAACAGTATGGGATTCCTGCGGGACCGATTTATCGTATATCCGAAATTTTAGAAGATTCTTATGTTTGGGAACGTGAATTGGTAAAGGAGATTGCACACCCTTTGTGCGGAATGATCCGTACCATCGGGACACCTCTGCATTTTGTAGGAGGTGAGGAAGACGCAGCGGATACGGAGATGTCTGCGCCGCCGAGACTTGGTGAACACAACGATCTCATCCTTGCCGAGTTAGCGAAAAAATGATGTGTGAATGCAAAATATTTTAACTATGTCGAGGAGGGAACAGCATTGGCTGTAGCTACCATAGCAGCGCGTACGAAATTAAATCGGCAACAAATCAACGGGTTTTGGGCAGCGTGGTCTGGGTGGATGTTAGATGGAATGGATTCGGTGATTTATGCATTAGTGCTTGCTCCGGCCATGATTCAACTCCTTCCACTCTCGGGTATTGCCGCCTCACCTGGTAATGTTGCCCTGGCTGGTTCGACGCTTTTTGCTTTATTTTTGGTCGGATGGGGACTGTCGTTCGTATGGGGACCGGTTGCAGATCGATATGGGCGGGCAAGAGCACTAATGCTCACCATTTTAGTGTATTCAATTTTCACTTTTCTAAGTGGCTTTGCACAAAACATCTGGGAGTTAGCCCTTTTTAGACTCATTGCAGGGATTGGAATCGGCGGCGAATGGTCTATGGCAGGCACGTTCGTCTCAGAGAGTTGGCCCGAAGACAGGCGCAAGATGGGGGCGGGTTATCTGCAAACGGGTTACTATGCAGGTTTCTTTGTAGCGGCTGTCTTGAATTATACGATAGGTGCTCACTTTGGTTGGAGACCTATGTTTATGATAGGACTTGTGCCGGCCTTTGTTTCATTTTGGGTGCTATGGGGAGTAAAAGAACCGGAACGGTGGGAAAAAGTTGTAAAAACAGGCAAAGTGCAACGACCTTTGGCAAAGATCTTTAATGCAGAGTATCGGAAACGCACAATCGTGAATTCGGCGCTTGTGACAGTGGCCATTATTGGTCTTTGGGCGGGCACCGTTTACGAGCCCACCGCCTTGATTCAGTTAAGCCATTCAGCGGGGATGACGCTGCCCCAGGCGGTGCGCATGGCCTCATACGGCACCGCAATTCTGTCTGTTGGAACGATTGTAGGTTGCCTATTGTTTCCTGTCATAGCGGAGGCCATTGGCAGAAAGCTCACGCTGGCTGTGTATTTTGCGACTATGGTGGTCACGATCGTCCTGTCATTTGGTTGGGCGTTCTATCTTCCCCACGGATTGGCGCCTTTTTTGGTGATCCTATTCTTTCTGGGAGTTGGCGGCGGGAATTTCACTGCATTTAGTTTATGGCTGCCAGAACAGTATTCGACGGAAGTGCGTGCGACCGCTTTTGCTTTTAGCACTTCAGTCGGGCGCTTTGTGGGAGCTGCCGTCACCTTTATTATTGGCTTGATGATTAAAGACATGCAGACTTTAGGAACGCCTGTGGCGCTTACGGCGATTGCGTTTGTGATTGGTATTCTGATTATTCCCGCAGCACTTGAAACGAAAGGAGCCGCCTTGCCGGAGTGACCTTACCGCCATACCAGTTCATCCGAACTCCAGCCAAATAAAAAAGCTACTTGGAACCCACCCGGCTCCAGTGGCTTTTTCTACCTGTACTTTGGGGGCTATCAGGGGGGTGGGCTCTTATGGGGATTGGTTTGCTGACACTGAGCGGTTGCGGATCAGCAAGCGCCCTGGCGGGGGAAAGACTCTGTTCGGGGTGCTTTTTTTTGCGCATAATTGCAACTTTATGCACATAGATGTATAATGATTCGTGAAAAGGGGCTGGTGGCATGAGAATCGCGTTATACGGCGCGACGGGATACGCGGGCATGGAAGCGTTGAGGATCATGCTGCGGCGAACGGATCTTGAGCTAGTCTGGATTGGTTCCGACACGCATGCGGGCCACTTGCTTGACGAGGTGTCTTCCCAGTTTCGGGGCACATCCTTTGCGACGCTGCGTTATTCCGCCATGCGTACGATGGAAGAACTGCCGGCCGTGGACGTGGCGCTGCTCGCATTGCCACACGGAGAAGCACAGCGGCATGTTCCCGGTCTGCTGGCCAACGGGATTCGCGTGGTGGACTTTAGCGGCGATTATCGTCTGCCGCCTGCACTTTATGAACAGTGGTACAAGAGACCCGCTGCGCCTGGTGAAACTGCTGCTGTATATGGTTTGCCAGAGCTGTTTCGAAACGAGATACGCTCGGCAAAACTTGTCGCCAACCCTGGCTGTCATGCGACCGCTGCGGAACTGGCGCTGCTCCCGCTGGCGGAGATGGGCTGGCTGGACGGAGAACGGGTCACAGTCGACGCCAAATCAGGGGTGTCCGGAGCAGGCAGAAGCCCGCAACTCACGACACATTTTGCGGAAATCGACGGCAACTTTACCGCCTACAGAATCGGACAGCACCAGCATACGCCGGAAATCGAACAGACATTGGCGCACGCTTCGCGCAGGCGAAGGCAGGCGGGCGACGGTCCAGTGAAGATTTTATTGACGACGCAATTGATGCCGGTGGCCAGGGGCATCTATGCAACGGCGTATGCGCCTGCACTTCCGGATATGAACACGGACGCTCTCTATGAACTCTATAAAAATCGCTATGAAAATGAAGCGTTTGTCGACGTTTTGCCGCCCGGACAGACGCCCGAACTGCGCAATGTGACGGGCACAAATCTTTGTCAGATCGGACTCTTTGTGGATGACAGAACGCGTACAGTCCTTGTGACTGCGGCGATTGACAACCTGGGCAAAGGCGCGGCGGGGCAGGCGCTGCAAAATGTTAACATCATGGTGAATCTGCCGGATGATTACGGTTTGGCCGCGACACCGTGGCGCTGAGGGAGGGCACAGCAGTGACGACGATTGTAGTCAAATACGGCGGCAGTGTCGCCGACAGCAGCGATTCCGGACTGCTCGCTGAAATCGCGGAACACGCCGCACGCGGCGTGCGCATCGTGGTCGTTCACGGCGGCGGGCCAGAGGTGACGAAGTGGCTGACGCGTCTGGATCATCAGGCGGCGTTTGTACAGGGGCAACGCGTGACCGATGAGCAGACGCTGGCGGTTGCGGAGATGGTGCTTTCAGGTAGCGTCGGCAAACGGATTGTGCGATCGCTTTTGCGACTCGGCGCAAAAGCGGCGGGAATCAGCGGCGAAGATGGAAATCTGCTGCGGGTTGCACCGTATGATCAGAAAAAACTTGGCTTTGTGGGGCGCGTCGTGCAGGTCGATCTGGGCATCGTGCAGACGCTGCTCGCAGCGGGGTATATTCCCGTGGTCGCGCCGCTGGGGCTGGATGCAGAGCAACAGGTGTACAACATCAACGCGGATCTGGCGGCGGGCGCCATTGCCGCAGAACTTCATGCGGATGCGCTGGTGCTCGCGACCGATGTGGAAGGTGTCAGAAAGGATCCGCATTCGCCTGCGGTCATCAGGCAGTTGTCCTGGCAACAGGCTCGGCAGATGATCGTGAGCGGTTCGGCGAACGGCGGCATGATCCCCAAGCTGGAGGCTGCCCTGGCGACTTTGACGGGCGGAACCAAGGCCGCCCATATCGTGGATGGACGCAGGCCGGGCGTGTTGTCTGACCTGCTTGGCGGAAACCCGTCCGGAACGACAATTGTTACACCGATTTCAGCAGGAGAAGGAGGAGTATGTTATGCCTGATCCACAATATATGGCCGTGGCAGACGAAACGGAACTGAGTGGCAGCGGGAAGGCGCCCACTGTGGCCGCCATGGATGCGGCGAGCGTCATGACGACATACGCGCGTCAACCCCTGCGTCTTGTCCGTGGCGAGGGTGTGCATGTATTTGATGACGAAGGCCAGCGCTATCTGGACTTTACAAGCGGCATTGCGGTATGCGGACTGGGTCATTGTCACCCTGCTCTGGTCGCTGCGGCGACAGAACAGTTGCAGACGTTATGGCATGTATCGAATGTCTATCTGACTGAACCGCAGGCAGAACTGGCCCATCGATTGACGCGGGCCTGCGAGATGGAGCGCGTATTTTTCTCCAATTCTGGCGCGGAAGCGAACGAAGCGGCCATCAAACTGGCGCGGCGTTACAGCAAGATCCGCTACGGCGCGCATAAAGGGGAGATCATCACCTTCGCGCATTCGTTTCACGGCCGAACGATCGCAACTGTGACCGCGACTGCTCAGCCGAAGTACCAGGAAGGGTTTGGGCCGTTGCCGGGAGGGTTTCGCTATGTCGAAGAGTTCACGATCGAAGCTGTCCGCGCGGCAGTCAGTCCAAAAACGGCGGCCATCATGATCGAACCCATTCAGGGCGAGGGCGGCGTACGACCAGTGCCGCAGGCGTTTCTGACGGAACTGCGGAATATCTGCGATGAACTGGGCCTGCTTCTTATCTTTGATGAAATCCAGACGGGCGTCGGGCGCACTGGGTCGTGGCTTGCGTCGCAACGTTTGCAGGTGAAGGCGGATATTGTCACGCTGGCGAAGTCGCTCGCGGGTGGACTTCCCATCGGCGCCACGCTGGCCATGGATGAGGTGGCGGCGGCGTTTTCGCCGGGAGCGCATGGTTCTACATTTGGCGGCAATCCGGTCGCGGCGCGCGCAGCGCTTGCCGTGCTCGACATTGTCCTGGAACCAGGCTTTCTGGACAGCGTCAAGCGACGTGGGCAACAGCTGTACAGTGCGCTGTGCGCGCTGGCTGCCAAACGCGCTGACATTGCGGATGTGCGGGGCATGGGACTGATGTGGGGCGTGCAGTTGACAGAACAGAAGGCAGGAGAGGTGGTTGACCGTTGCCGTGAGCGCGGATTGCTTGTGCTGACGGCTGGAGCCGATACAGTGCGGTTATTGCCGCCGCTGATCGTCGGAGCGGGTGACATTGAACGGGCGGTCCATACACTGGAAGAGGCTCTGAACTTTGCTTAGGAACTGTGTTGTTTGGATACTGTGTTGTTTGGATACTGTGACGATATCGACAGTGGGAGAGGATGCACATGACGGCTCTGGCTGAAAGCAAGCGCATTGCGGTATTGAAAGGCGCTCATTTTCTCGACTTTTCAGGATGGCAATCTGACGATCTGTACGCGGTGTTAGGGCTGGCGGCAGAGCTGAAGCGCAGTCGTGAACGCGGTGAACAGACGCCCTATCTGCAGGGGAAGACACTGGCGATGATCTTCGACAAGGCGTCCACGCGCACGCGCGTTTCTTTTGAAGTGGGTATGTTTGAATTGGGCGGGCACGCGCTTTTCCTGGCAGACAGCGCCACGCAGTTGGGGCGCGGCGAGCCGCTCGCGGACACGGCGCGGGTGCTGTCGCGCTATGTCCACGGCATCGTCATCCGGACGCACGCGCACAAAAATGTGACGGAACTGGCGCAGTATGCTGCGGTTCCGGTCATCAACGGATTGACGGACGATCATCATCCCTGCCAGGCGCTCGCGGATTTGCTGACGATTCAGGAGCAGAAAGGGCGGTTGCGCGGTCTTACCCTGGCCTATGTGGGCGATGGGAACAATATGGCGCATTCCCTTTTGCAGGCGGCTTCTCTGGCGGGGATGCACGTTCGCATCGCCACTCCGCGGGGGTATGAGCCGCAGGACGCGGTCGTGCAGCAGGCCCGTCAGTGGGCGCGGACTGCACAGACAGAAGTGACTGTCACCACGGACGCGGAGGCTGCTGTGCGAAACGCTGACGTCGTATACACGGACGTCTGGACCAGCATGGGTCAGGAGGCGGAGACGGCAGTGCGTCTGCAGAATTTCAGCCCATATCGCGTCGACCAGACACTGATGAAGGCGGCAGACCCTGCTGCGCTGTTTCTGCATTGCCTGCCTGCCCACCGGGGGGAAGAGGTCACTGCGGATGTCATCGATGGGCCGCAGTCGGTCGTGTTTGATCAGGCCGAGAATCGTTTGCATGCGCAAAAAGCGCTGCTGGTCGCGATAATGGGAGAGGCATAAGGGGGATATTAAGCGTGAATGAGAAAAAAACGAAAATTGTGCTCGCCTATTCGGGAGGGCTTGACACATCTGTGGCTATAAAGTGGTTGCAGGAGACACACGGGTATGATGTTGTCGCCATGTCCGCCGATGTGGGGGAAGGAAAAGACCTTTCATTCATACGCGACAAGGCGTTAGCCATCGGTGCGGTGGAGTCGCGGATGATCGACGCGCGTGAACAGTTTGCGGAGGAGTTTATTCTTCCCAGTCTGTATGCAAACGCATTGTATGAAGGCGTGTATCCTCTGTCGGCCGCCTTGTCGCGACCGCTGATCTCACAGTTGCTTGTGAAAGTCGCAAATGAAATCGACGCCGACGCGGTTGCCCATGGCTGCACGGGCAAGGGCAACGATCAGGTGCGTTTTGACGTGTCGGTGGCGGCGCTGTCGCCCGCTACAAAAGTGGTCGCTCCCGTGCGGGAATGGGCGTGGTCCAGAGATGAGGAGATCGCTTATGCGGAGCGCCATGGCATTCCGGTGCCCGTGACACTGGACAGCCCGTTTAGTGTGGACGCCAATCTGTGGGGTAGAAGTTGTGAGGCCGGTGTGCTGGAAGACCCTTGGGCGGAGGCGCCGGAAGAGGCGTTTGACTGGACGGTCAGTCCGGAGGCGGCGCCTGATACGCCGCGCTACATCACGATTGCCTTCGCGGGGGGCCGACCAGTCAGCCTGGACGGAGAGCAGTTGCCGCTTGTCACGCTCATTGAACAGTTGAACGCAGTGGCTGGCGAACATGGAGTAGGCCGCATCGACCACATCGAAAATCGGCTTGTGGGAATCAAGTCGCGGGAAGTGTACGAAGCGCCCGCCGCCGTGACGCTGATCAAGGCGCACCAGGCGCTGGAATACTTGACGCTGACGCGGGAAGTCGCCCAGTTCAAGCCGCTCCTGGAGCAGAAATACACGGAACTCGTGTACAATGGACTCTGGTTTTCCGCGCTCAAATCGGCGGTTGACGCATTCATTATTGAGACGCAAAAATACGTGACGGGCACCGTAAAAGTGAAACTGTACAAAGGTCAGGCGAGCGTCGTCGCGTCTGAGTCGCCATATTCGCTGTATAATAAGGAACTGGCCACTTATGCTGCAGGGGATACGTTTGACCACAACGCCGCCGTGGGTTTCATTTCATTGTGGGGGTTGCCTACGCGTTTGCAGGCGAGCGTCGCCAAGGGAGAATAACGGCAAGGGTGGACGAAGACAGGCGTTAATGAGCGGGAGGAGTTGCCTGGATGACAAAGGGAAACGCCATGTGGGGTGGACGATTCAGCACAAAACCGCACGAACTCGTGGAGGCGTTTAACGCCTCCGTTCATTTTGACCAGAGGCTGGCAATGCACGATATTGCCGGGAGTATTGCGCATGTCCGCATGCTGGCGCGGCAGAGCATCATTGAGCAGGAGGAAGCCTTGCAGATCATCGCCGGACTGCAGAGAGTGCGGGCGGAAATCGAGGCGGGCGATTTTGTCTGGCGCAGCAACCTGGAAGATGTGCACATGAATATTGAGCAGCGGCTGACGGAACTGGTGGGGCCGGTCGGCGGCAAACTGCACACAGCCCGCAGCCGCAATGATCAGGTTGCGCTGGACATGCATCTGTTTGTGCGCGCGGAACTGGCGGTTGTGGCTGAGCTTGTGCAGCGTTTGCAGGAATCCATTGTGGACTGTGCGGAGGGCCATCTGGATGTGATCATTCCAGGGTTCACGCACATGCAGCGCGCCCAGCCGGTCCTGTTGGCGCATCATCTGCTGGCTTATTTCTGGATGCTGGAACGGGATCGCAGCCGTCTGGCGGACGCGGCCAAACGGGCGGACATGATGCCGCTTGGAGCCGGCGCGATCGCGGGAACCACATTTGCGATTGACCGGGAGTCCGTGGCGGATGAACTGTCGTTTGGAGCGCTCTATGAAAACAGCATGGACGCGGTCAGCGACAGGGACTACGTGATCGAAACGTTGGCTGTTCTGTCGCTGATTGCCGTGCATCTGTCGCGGTTTGCAGAAGAAATCATTGTGTGGAATACGATGGAATTCGGCTGGATCGAACTGGACGACGCGTTTGCCACGGGGTCTTCGATGATGCCCCAGAAGAAGAATCCGGACGTCGCAGAACTGGTCAGGGGAAAAGCGGGGCGGGTATTTGGACACCTGCTGGCGATGCTCGCGACCTGCAAAGGATTGCCGCTCACTTACAACAAGGATCTCCAGGAAGACAAGGAAGGGCTCTTTGACGCGCTGGATACGGTGAAAGCGGGATTGGCGCTGTTCGCGCCGATGATTGCCACTATGACGGTGCGGCGTGATGTGATCGCCAGGTCGCTGGAACGGGATTTCAGCGCGGCCACCGATCTGGCTGACGATCTGGCCAGACGGGGACTGCCGTTTCGGGAAGCGCACGCGATTGTGGGGGGCGTTGTCGCCTATTGCGTGAATCAGGGGAAACTGCTCACGGAACTCTCGCAGGAGGAATGGCAGACCCTGTGCCCGGCGGCGCCATACGGGATTTTGCAGCGGCTGGTTCCGCAGGGCTGTGTGGAGGCGCGCGCCCACAGGGGCGGCACCGCGCCGTCTGCGGTCGCCGCGCAGCTGCAGACGGCGCGCAGCATCCTCTCCGTTTAGTCTCAATGACGGCGAGAGGGTTGATTCTATAACGGAGGGAAGGTCTTTGTCACGCACCAGCGTCCGAACACGGGGGGGCAGACGGCCCCTCATCCGCCGCAGTCACTCGCGCCACCATTCCCATTGCCATCATCGCCGCCGTGGCGGGTTTACTGTTTGGCTATGACACCGGCATCATTTCCGGGGCTATCCTCTTTCTAAAAATAGATTTCCATCTGACCGCCGGCAGTGAGGAATTTGTCGTCTCGTCTGTACTGATCGGCGCGGTACTCGGAGCCATGGTCGGCGGAAATCTGGCCGACCGTTTCGGTCGACGACGCATGATCATTGCGGCCGCTCTGGTATTTGTCGCAGCCGCCTTGGTTACCGCACTCTCCCCCACGTTGACCGTGCTGGTTCTAGGACGCGTGGGAGTGGGGATCGCCATTGGCGCGGCGTCTTTTACAGCGCCGCTCTATATCTCGGAAATCGCCCCCGCCCCTATTCGCGGCGCACTGGTCTCCTTAAACCAGTTAGCGCTGACTGCCGGAATCGTCATCTCCTATCTGGTGGACTACGTACTGGCCAAGGCGGGAGACTGGCGGGCGATGTTCGGCTTTGCCGTGATCCCGGCCCTCGTCCTGTTTGTCGGCATGTTGCTGCTGCCCGAGTCCCCCCGCTGGCTCGCCGGGAAGGGGAAGACAGCGCAGGCGGAAAAAGTGCTCATGCGTCTGCATCATGAGGATGTTCCCTCCGAAATGGCGGAGATTGATCGAAGCAACCAAGACTCAAAAGATTCGGCGACATTATGGGCTCCGGTGCTGCGTCCTGCACACATTGTCGGCGTCGGACTCGCCATCTTTCAGCAAGTCACGGGCATCAACACCATTATTTATTATGCTCCGACCATTTTCGAAATGGCTGGCGTGCATTCCGCCACGGTGTCCATACTCGCCACGGTGGGGGTGGGAATGGTCAATGTTCTCATGACCATCGTCGCCATCCGGCTCATTGACAAAGTGGGACGACGGCCTTTGCTGCTTACAGGAACCTTCGGGATGGTAATCAGTTTGGGCGTGCTCGGGTTCGCCTTTCATCTTCACACTGTAAGTGCTGCCCTTGGATGGATTACCGCCGCCAGTTTGATGGTGTATGTTGCTTCTTTTGCCATTGGTCTAGGCCCTATTTTTTGGTTGCTCATCTCGGAGATTTATCCGCTAACGGTTCGCGGAAGGGCAATGAGCCTGGCAACGGTGATGAACTGGGCTGCCAATCTCGTCGTGGCTCTGACATTCCTGTCGCTGATTCAGTGGGCCGGTCGCGGCAACACATTCTGGATTTACGGTTTGATCGGCATCGGCACCTGGGTTTTCGTCTATAAACTGGTGCCGGAAACGAAAGGCCGCTCACTGGAATCCATTGAACAGCACTGGGCGAATGCCTCTCAGAGCCGCCAGAACGCTTCGCCCCCCGACTAAGGGCCCACGCCATAAGCGGGATGTTGCACGCAATGTTCTATCAAGGACGCGGCAAAGTTCACTCAACTTACACCGTCAACCAGAATGTGGACGGAGTGGACGCGACGACGAACAGGGTCCGTTGCGTTTCGGTTGCGGATTGACCGCCTTTGCTATGAGTTCGGCGTAGAACTGGGCGCCTTCTGGATTGAGGTGGACGCCGTCGGGATAGACATTCATGCTGCTTCGCAGCACCAACAACCGGGAAGAAAATTCGCCTGCGGCGATTTTTCGGGATAGAAGTATGCGTTCTTGCCTACGCTCGCCGTGTACCAGTTGACGAGTGTGGTGTGAGGGAAGGTCTTCGCCACTTCCGCCAAGGTCGAGTTCACCACGCCCTCCCACGGACGGGGAACGCGGGTGTTCACCAGCACGATCTGTTGAACCTTTCCGAGCGAGTGCAGCAAGGAGATCAGCTGTTCATTGGTGAAAGAGCCATTTGTGCCCAACTCAATGATTACGCGTCGACCCAATTTGCCCTTCAACTTGAGATGGGCGGTCACGGCCTGCGCCTGGAACATCTGTCGGCCGATCTGGGCGTCGATGACGATGAGCGTGATCCACGCCGCAACCACCATAAGCATGACAAGCAGCGCGGGAAGCAGTCGACGGGCGCGCCGCAGCCAGAAGTCTTTTAGATTGAGACGCCCGCTGCGGTTCCACTGAGCGACAAGAAGATCCGTGATGAGATACCCGGACAGCACGAAGAACACGTCGACACCCAGGAGCCCGCCGGGCGCCCAGGCCAAGTTGAGATGATAGGCGATGACGGCGAACACCGCCAAGGCCCGCAGTCCATCCAGCCCGGCCATGTAGCGTCCGCTGCTCTTGATCGGCTCTGGCATGCTGGCACCCCCTGTTCCCTTGTAAGCCGATACGCCGCATGGTTGCGTCGATTGCAAGAGAAAACCGGAACAGGTGAAAAACAAGCCGGAACACACCGACTTCAATTTTAGCCTCGCCGTGTACGCAGGATCATTTTCTCCCCACTTCATCGGCAACTGCATAACTCATGCAAGTTGTTCCTTCGCACTGCAGATATTGTCGCTCCGAATGAACTTTTGTCCATGTCGTAGTGCACAACTATGGAATACAGTGTGACTGACGGACTTGGGGGGAACCTTATGACAACGAAGAGCATTTGCATTCAGGATCTCAATGCGGCGATTGCCTTTGCCAAACAGCTCAAGGTTAACATCGCGCAAGGCAAGTATAAACAGGCGATTGACGGGATCTCAGATCTACTGTTCGTTTTGGGGCGGGCATTGACCTGCATCAACCGTCTGGAGTTCATTCGCGGGAAGAAAACGATCCCATCCATTGCGCCTATTCCGACTGCCAAGTCAAAGACAGCTCCTGCCCGTAACAGAGCCGAGTGCATTCGGCTCGTGGACCTTGCGATATCCAACTTTGAGACAGCCAAGCGGTTCGTCCAACAGGGCAGGTATGAAGACGCTGAAAACGCGATCGCAGCGACATTGACCGGCAAGATACTGCGTTGCGTAAACCGCTTGCGTTCCTGATCGAGCCACTGAATAAAGCGGCGTAAACGCAATGGGGGATTGGCATGAAGCGAGTGTATTTGGCAGGGCCATTTTTCAACCCGCAGCAAATCAAACTGGTGAGAACATTTGAAGTGGTTCTCACCGGCAAGGGACTGAAGGTATATTCTCCACGAAAACACCAAAGCAAGGCTCCATATGGTTCCATGAAGTGGCGTAGACAAACCTTCGCTTCCGATGTGCGTGCCATCGAGAGCGCCGATATTGTATTCGCTGTCTATAACGATGAAGATTCTGGAACGATGTGGGAAATTGGCCATGCCTGGTCGATGAGAAAGCCCATTCTTGTCTTCAACAGTAAGGAAAAGAGGGTAAATCTGATGATCGCCCAATCCCTGTATGCCTACTTGAACAGCGTGGAGAAAGTGAAAAAATACAATTTCAGTCAATGCCCTCGCTTACCATACAGGGGACCGATCATATGAACTTCAGACGATGAACGAGTTGCACTGGCGGTCCGCAATCACATCTCCCACCAACTGATATCAATCGCCATATTGGCATTGCGCGCCAGGTTGGTCAATCGAATGTATATGGTGCGAGCTGTCGCAGTACTCGGTATGATGAATCTTCCATCGTAATCGAGTTCGGTTGCTCCTCCTGATTGGTCAACGGACTGCAAAAGCACACCGCCAACAGTTGGGTCTACATTGGTAATCAGCCATTTTCCGGTTGCCATGCTCGCATCCGAAGATCCCCAATTGGTATTTCGGGGCGGCACAGAGGTTCCGCTCGCCGTGAAAGTAGCATCACGAAAGATATCAATGGTTGTGGCGACCGATGAGGTTCCTCGAATGGATCTTATGTGCAGAGTCTTTCCCGAATTGGCAGGGTTGGTAAGTTGCAATACCAGGAAACTGGGTTCTGTTGTAACGGAGTGGTCTCCGGATGTGACGGTGTAAAACATCCCGCGTTCAGCAGCCACATTGTAAGGAGGGATACTCCCTAAGGGGGCTGCAAGTGGGTCGTTCATGACGGACACTGCCGAGTTTCCGAAGACTGAAGGCGCATTAGTTACCAATTGTTGTATTACAATACATCGGCAGTGTCTATGACCGCAACGAGTACAACGTTTGTGGTGCCCATGATGATGTTCACGGTGGCGCTCCATATCTGACCCTCCTGGTTGTCACAGCAGTAATACAAAGTATGATGTTTGTTCTGCACGGGCACGGCAACTGTCATATACAATGCGACTATTGTGGAATAGTCAACACTATGCACTCATAGGTCAAGCACTTTGCGGAGCGAGTCCAAATCCTGATATTTTCCGCAAATTAAAAACACAACTTCCTCTCTAGCAATGTTTTCCATGCGCAGGATTTCCGATCCCCATGTCGAATACTTGTCGAATGAGTCGCAATCCGTCGAAGGGCTTGCGATTCATCTTTAAGTGAAGTCCATGCTGTGGGGGCCCGTCAATGATTGAAATGCAGGACGTCTGGAAGGAATACAGCAATGGTGTAAACGCCTTGTCCGGCGTATCCGTGCGCATCCCGCAGGGTGAATTTGTCTATGTGGTCGGTCCCAGCGGAGCCGGAAAGACGACGTTTATCAAGCTGATGTACCGCGAAGAACGTCCTACGAAGGGCCACATATTTGTAGGCGGGTTCAATATCGAGAAACTTCGCGAACGGCAGATTCCCATTATGCGGCGCCACATCGGCGTTGTCTTTCAGGACTACAAGCTGCTGCAAAAGCTCACGGTGACGGAGAATATCGCCTTCGCGCTGGAAGTGATTGAAACCTCCCGGCGAACCATCCAAAAAAGAGTCGCCGAAGTGATTGAACTGGTTGGATTAAAGGAAAAGGCGAACATGCTGCCGCGAGAACTGTCGGGCGGGGAGCAGCAGAGGGTTGCGGTGGCGCGGGCGCTTGTCAACAAACCAAACGTTGTCGTGGCGGACGAGCCTACCGGCAATCTGGATCCGGAAAATTCGTGGGCCATCCTGAAACTGTTTGAGCGAGTCAATGATCAGGGAACCACGATCGTCATGGCGACGCACAATCGGGAACTCGTCAATGCGTATAAAAAGCGGGTGATCGCCATCGAAGGCGGTCGTATCATTCGCGATCAGGAACGCGGGGAGTATGGTTATGAAGATTAGAACCATCGGGCGCCACGGACGGGAAGGCTTCAAAAATCTGTTTCGCAATGGCTGGATGACGTTTGCGGCTGTCAGCGCAGTGGCAGGTACTCTGCTGATACTCGGGGCTTCGCTTGTGCTGAGCGTCAATGTCCAGGCCATGTCTGCCAACATTGAAAATCAGTTGCAGTTTAACGCGTATGTGTCTGACAGTGTGCCCACCAAAGAACTGCCGAAGCTGGGAAACGAGATTCACTCCATCCATGGCGTTCGCAGTGTGACGTTTATCTCAAAAGCGCAGGCATTGCAAAAAATGAAAAAACTTCTGCGGACCAACGCGGATTTGATCAACGGTCTTGGGAATCCGCTGCCTAACGAATTTGTCATCCAGGTGGTCGATCCGCATCAGATTCCGGCAATCGCGCGAGAGGTAAAGGCGGTCGTTGGCATCGAGAAAGTGGAGTACGGAGGGAGCGTCATTCCCAAACTGCTCTCGATCATGACAATCGTACGCGATACGGCCATTGTGTTTATCGCCGGTCTGGTGATCATGGGCATGTTTTTGATCTCCAACACAATCAAAATCACCATTTTCACCCGCCGTCGGGAGATTGAGATCATGAAGCTGGTGGGAGCCACCGATGGGTTTATACGCGGCCCCTTTTTTGTGGAGGGAACTCTTATGGGCATTGTCGGAGCGCTTCTTCCCAGCCTTATTTTGTATGAGGGATACCGCTGGCTGGAGAAAACCGTAACGCTGTTCCCGCCCTTCTCGCTCTTGCCCACACCCTTTGTGATGGACCGGGTCGTGCTTGTATTGGTAGGATGCGGTCTCTTTATCGGGCTTTGGGGAAGCGTTGTTTCCATGCGCAAATTTTTGCGCGTCTGAGTCTGAGCCTGAGGTCTTCTCTGGCGTTCCTGTGTTACCGCCAAACTCGTCCGCATAGAGTATATCAGGGTTGTCTGACTGACGGACGAGGGCTGGGTGGGTGCACAATGTGGATGGACCGATTGGGGAAGTGGAGCCGCTTGACTGGCACAGTGGTCTTGACTGCTGCAGTCACGGTGTTTGGACTGAAGTTGGCAGGCGTTGATTTTTCGCCGCTGGGGGCAGACGCTTCCTATCAGAAGTTTGTGGCTGCCTATACACTCCTGTCCGAGAGTTATTTTCAGGATGTATCGACAAAGCGATTGATGGACGGCGCGACGGAAGGCATGACGAGAGCGGTCGACGACTATCCGTTTACCGTTTACATGGATCAACAGACGACAAAGCGGTTCAGGGATCTCGTGACGTCCCATTTCCAGGGAATTGGCGCCGTTCTGGCCATGCAGGGTGGAAAACTGGCCGTCAGTTCTGTGCTGGCGGGTTCCCCCGCACAGAAGGCGGGACTGTTGCCGGGTGACGTGCTGTTGCAGATAAACGGCCAGCGCACAGATGGGATGTCTCTGGAACAGGCCGTGCAACGAATCCGCGGCGTCGCCGGTACGCATGTTGTTCTTTCTGTTCTGCGGGGAGCGAACCAGACGGTGACACTGAAGCTGACGCGGGCGCAGGTAACCCAGGCCACCGTGTACGCGAGACTGTTGCCCGGTCACATTGGCTACCTTCTCATCACTCAATTCAGCGAGGGTACGGCGACCGCGTTTATGCGCGATCTGGACATACTCCAGAAGAGCGGAATGCGCGGGCTCATTATCGATGTCCGCAATGACCCGGGCGGGTTGCTGCAGAGTGTCGCGAAGATCGCAAACGACCTGTTGCCGCGAGGGTCTGTAATCGTGCAGATCGACAGTCGGAACCACCAGAGACAGATTGTACGCGCGACGGGCAGTACGGTGCATGTTCCCATGGTCTGTCTGATTGACGGGGGGAGCGCAAGCGCCGCCGAGATTTTGGCCGCTGCGCTAAACGAGTCGGCTCATGTGCCGCTGATTGGAGAACGGACGTACGGCAAAGGAACCGTCCAGGAAACGGAGGATTTCCGGGATGGTTCGAGCATAAAAATTACGGTTGCCCGCTGGCTCACACCGGATGGACAATGGATTCACAAACGGGGCATCGCGCCGACGGTGGCAGTGCCGATGCCCGCCTATTTTCGGCTGCCGCTGCTGTCTCTGCGTCTGCGCAAAGAGTATGGACCTGATACGAGCGGCGTACCAGTGGCTGTGTTGCAACGGATGCTGCTTGCTCTCGGGTTCGATCCAGGGCGAACGGATGGGTACTATGGCGTGGGTACTGAACGCGCAGTCGCGGCATTTCAAAAAGTGCATAAAATTCCTGCGACGGGCGTCGTCAACAGCGCGACCGCCTATGCACTCGATGTGTCTCTGGTTGGACAGAGACAGCGGGAAGATCCGCAACTCACTGCGGCCATCGGATATCTGCGTCTGAAACTCATGGGGTAATGGGGTGGAGCAAGCCCGCTTATGCGGTTGCACATGCTGTGCCCCTGCTCAGACACGGCTGCGCCGAACTCGCGACGGGCACAGCATGTGCAACCGCATAAGCGGACGGGAACCATGTACAGACTCGATTGCATCGGAAAGACACTACAGATATACGGGTTCTGAGCAGGAAGCGAGGCCTCTTCTGTCGAAATGATAACCTGCGGGAAACTGCGGGTTATCATTCCGTCTCATGGGCAACAGAGAATTGGGCGACAGAGAAGGGACGATCAGCGTGACCGTATGGCACCAACTGGCATTGGGGTATCGATATCTTTGGCTGGCGCCGGTGGTGTACGTCGCTGCAGCCCTGTTGGTTCTGCTGCAGTATTGGCGTGCTTCTCGACTTGAGAAAGCGTCGTTTGGCCTTCATATTACTGCGCCTGTGCGCGCATGGCTCGTCTCGATGGGAGCGGGCATTGTGGCAGGACTTGTCGCGACTGTCGTACTGTATGCGCTGCATGTGCGCGTCACCGGGTACGAGGCGACGGCGCTGTGGATCATTATGGCCGTTCTGTGGCTGATTGACGTGCGCTTATCCTGTATCGCCTATGCGGCGCCGTTGCTCATTTTGGGTGGGACAGTTGTGCGCGCTATGGCGCATCCGGCGCTGATTCCCGGATTTCTTGCCCCGCTTGGTTCCATCCATGCGTCGTCGCTGCTGGTTTTATGCGGTGTGGCCCAACTGGCTGAAGGCGTTCTGACCTATCTGCTGGGGGCGCGGGATCCGACGCCGCTGTTTGTGCAGAGCCGTCGCGGACAGGTGGTCGGCGCCTATGCGATGCAGAAATTTTGGCCGCTTCCACTGCTTGTTCCCACGGTGTCTGGTATGATTGTTCCATTCCCGTTTCTGATTGGATTCGGCAAACTGGCGACAGGATCGATTCCAAAGCTGAGTGTTCGTGCGGCTTCGCCTGCGCTTGTGATTCAGGGATTGGTTGTGGCGGCAGCCGGGTTTGTCCTGCGCAATCACCCTGTCGCGCTGGTTGCGGCGGCGGTTCTCACGTTCCTGAGTCACGCAGCTATTTATGCCTATTTCCAGTATGTTGAGACAGCGACGATGCCGCTCTTTGCCCGCTCTCAGCGTGGTGTGCGCATCCTCGCGACTCTTCCGGGAAGCCCGGCTGAAAAAATGGCTCTCAAACCGGCTGAGACGATCATTCGAATTGGCGGCATGAATGTGAACAGTTCCTACGATATTCATTTTGCCATCGATCAGAATCCGGCGTACGCCAAATTGGAAGTCATGGACCTGCGAGGAGAATCGCGATTTGAAGGCACCCCGCTTTACACGGATGATCCGCATCAGTTGGGTGTTGTCGTCGTGCCGGACGAGCACGCGCGTGAATACGCCCAGGTGTTTCAGTTAACCGTAGGCAGTTGGCTGTGGCGCTGGTGGCTGCCTCGCCGTTTCGTTGTCGCGTCGGGAAACCCGGCGCACGCACCGGCCGCGGCGCGTGCGGAAGATCCAGCGACCGGGAGCTGACGGGCTTCATTCAGGAGGATTGGCAGCATGGTAGAATCGGACAAGCCTGTTCTGTTCCGAAAAATCGCCGCAGGCGAATTTTCATCCCGGCTGTTTGGTGGCGCGCAGCGCCATGAAAGTCTGTTCCGTAGTTTATTTATAGCGGCAAAGGGGATATATAGATGGATGTAACCACAATAGGAGGACTTGTCCTAGGTCTTTTGTCGCTGTTTGTCGCATTTGTCATGGAGGGAGGTTCGCCTCTCGCCCTGTTTGGCCTGTCGGCCGGGCTGATTGTACTCGGTGGAACCATGGGCGCTGTCATGGTGTCGTTTGGCGGGCGGCAGTTGAAGGAGATACCGGCCCTGCTCAGGATTGCTTTTGTCAACAAGACCGAAGACCCGCTGGATGTTATTGAGCAGCTTGTCGCCCTAGCGACAATTGCCCGTCGGGAGGGCATTCTCGCTCTGGAAGACAAAGTGGAGTCGTATAGCGACGAGTTTTTCAAAAACGGGGTCAGACTCGTTGTGGACGGCGTCGATCCCGAGCTGGTGAGAGACATTCTGGAGAATGAACTCAGCACACTGGAAGCGCGCCATGAGGCGGGCGCGGCGGTTTTTGAGACAGCGGGCGGCTATGCGCCCACGATGGGAATCATCGGTACTGTGATGGGGTTGATCCACGTTCTTGGCAATCTGTCCGACATCAACAAACTGGGCCCCTTGATCGCGACCGCGTTTATCGCCACGCTCTATGGCGTGGGCAGCGCCAACCTGTTCTGGCTCCCGATTGGAGCCAAGCTGAAAAGCCGCTCCAGAGAAGAAATGTTGGGCAGGGAACTGGTTCTGGAAGGGATTTTGTCTATACAGGCTGGCGAGAATCCAACCATTCTCGGTCAGAAACTGCGCGTCTTTTTGGCGCCAGGGAGGCGGACCAAGAGCAGCGCCGCGGCCAGCGAGGAAGGGAGGGAAGCTGTAAATGCGTAGGGCCCGCAAGAAGGCGTCTGGGGGTAAAGTGAACCACGAGCGCTGGTTGATCACCTACTCCGACCTCATCACCCTGCTGCTCATTTTTTTTGTCATCATGTACGCCATGTCGAGTATAAACGTGGCCAAATTTCTGTCATTGTCAGAGTCGCTCAATGCGGCGTTTGATCCGAGCAATCAAATCCCGCTGCATAATCTGGGCAAAACAGCCCTCCTGCAATCGCAAAACCCGACGGCGGGCCACCAAACCGGATTTTCGCTCCATTCACTGTCGAAGCAACAGGACCAGCAGTTGCGTCAGGTATTGCGCGAAGATCAGGTGTTCAGCCATCTCTTTTCAGAGCTTCAGAATTTTGTGCAGCGCAATCACCTGAGTCATTCTGTGAGTCTGGCGAATGAACAGCGCGGGATTCAGATCACCCTGAAAGATGTGGTGCTGTTCAATACAGGGCAGGATACGGTTCTGCCTGCCGCACGGCGGATCCTGCAAGGACTCATTCCTTTTTTCCATCGTGTGCCGAACAATATCGTTGTCGAAGGATTTACCGATAATGTTCCCATCGACACGCCTCAATTTCCATCGAATTGGGAATTGTCCACCGGGCGTGCGGTCACCGTTGTGCGCGATCTGATCGACGCAGGTGTAGCGCCGCAACGTCTCGCTGCAACCGGCTATGGACAATACCATCCGGTTGCGCCGAACAATTCCGCTGCACACAGACAGATGAACCGGCGTGTCAACATCGTGATTCTGCGCAGCACCGTATCCGCGCTCACAGAACCTCAGGGAAGCAGTGGACCCGCCGCCGGGTCCTATCCAGTCACTCAGCCGCTGTTGCCCAATCCGCACACGCGCATCTCTCATAACGAGACCACTCATACGACCAGGCCAGCGCTGCCGAAATCGCTCTTTGGATCGGGGTCTGCGCCGACCGGCAATACGCCTTAGGATCGGAACATAACAGCTTGAACTGTTTATATCGAACGTATGATCGTATATAATAAGAAATGGAGGGTAAGAAAGAGGGGTGATCGCGTGACGCATCCACTGCCAGGATCGTTTCAGTTGGTTGCAGAGTATGAACCGCGAGGCGATCAGCCGGAAGCCATTGAGTCTCTGGTCAGAAGTCTGCAGACGCCAAACGCATATCAAACTCTGCTTGGCGTTACGGGTTCCGGAAAAACTTTTACAATCGCCAATGTCGTGGCGAGGATCAACAAACCCACACTTGTTATTGCGCACAACAAGACATTGGCGGCGCAGCTCACGGCGGAATTCAAGGAATTTTTTCCACACAATGCCGTCGAGTATTTCGTCAGCTATTACGATTACTACCAACCAGAAGCGTACATCCCGCAATCCGATACATTTATAGAGAAAGATGCCAAGATCAACGATGAGATTGATAAACTGCGGCATTCGGCCACCAGCGCTTTGCTGGAACGCAACGATGTGCTTGTCGTTGCCAGCGTGTCGAGCATCTTTGGTCTGGGTAATCCGGAACGGTATCGCGACAACGTGCTGTCTCTCAGAGTCGGGATGGAACGGCCGCGCAACGATGTGCTGAGACGGCTTGTGGATATGCAGTACGAGCGCAACGACGTCAACTTTACACGAGGCACGTTTCGGGTGCGCGGCGATGTTCTGGAGATCGTTCCCGCTTCCCAGGGCGATCATGCCATGAGGGTAGAGTTTTTCGGCGATGATATCGACCGCATCACAGAGGTGGACATCGTGACCGGCGAAGTGCTGGGACGCCGCGATCACATGGCGATATTCCCGGCGTCGCACTTTGTCTCCTCCAAAGAGACAATTGAGCGGGCCGTTGACGCCATTCGCCTGGAACTCGCTGAACGTCTGGAGGAATTTAAAAGCGCCGGCAAGCTGCTTGAGGCGCAGCGTCTGGAGCAGCGTACGAACTATGATATCGAGATGATGCAGGAAGTGGGATTCTGCTCCGGGATTGAAAACTATTCCCGCCATCTGGATGGCCGCAAAGCGGGTGAACCGCCGTTCACGCTGTTTGATTATTTTCCGGAAGATTTCTTGCTGGTGGTCGACGAGTCGCACAGGACTATTCCACAGTTGCACGGTATGTACGGCGGGGATCGCACACGCAAGCAGACGCTCATCGAACACGGTTTTCGCCTGCCCTCCGCCGCAGACAATCGACCGCTGCGGTTTGAAGAACTTGGGCGTTATCGGTATCAGAGTCTGTTTGTGTCGGCGACTCCAGGCGATTATGAACAGCAGATCAGCGGCGAAGTTGTGGAGCAGATCATCCGCCCCACGGGACTGGTCGATCCGCTGATTCACGTGCGTCCGATAAAGGGTCAAATCGACGACCTGGTGGCGGAGATTCGCAAGCGCACCAGCAGGGAGGAGCGCGTCCTTGTCACCACGCTGACCAAGAAGATGTCGGAAGATCTCACAGACTACTTCAAGGAACTGGGGATCAAGGTGCGCTATCTGCACAGTGATATCAAGACGCTGGAACGCATGTCGATTCTGAGAGATCTTCGTTTGGGCGTATTTGATGTGCTGATTGGGATTAACCTGTTGCGGGAGGGTCTTGATTTACCGGAAGTCTCGCTTGTAGCCATCCTGGACGCTGATAAAGAGGGATTTCTCAGAGCGGAGCGTTCGCTGATCCAGACGATCGGCCGGGCTGCCCGCAACGCCTCAGGCGAAGTGATCATGTATGCGGACTCCATAACGCGTTCGATGGATATCGCCATTTCCGAAACCAACCGCAGGCGTCAGTTGCAGACGGAGCACAATGACAGGATGGGCATCGTGCCGCAAACCATCAGGAAAGCGATCCGCGACGTGATCGAAGCGACAAAGGCTCTGGAAGATGTTGATGTGGAGACCAAATTGAAAAAGATGACGAAGGCAGAACGCAAGGATCTCGTTGTGCAACTGGAGAAAGAGATGAAGGACGCAGCGCGCGCGCTGCAATTCGAACGGGCCGCTGAATTGCGCGACCTGATTATTGAATTGTCCGCTTCCTGAAGAAAAGGAGAGACCTATGGCTCACGAACATATCGTTATAAAAGGCGCCAGAGTGCATAATCTGAAAAATCTCGATCTCGTGATTCCGAGGGATAAACTGGTGGTGTTCACAGGGCTCAGCGGCTCCGGGAAATCGTCGCTGGCGTTTGATACATTGTATGCGGAAGGTCAGCGGCGCTATGTGGAATCGCTCTCGGCCTATGCACGCCAGTTCCTCGGTCAGATGGACAAGCCTGATGTCGATTCGATTGAAGGGCTGTCTCCCGCGATCAGCATCGACCAAAAGTCCACGAGCCGCAATCCGCGCTCGACGGTGGGCACAGTCACCGAGATTTATGACTATCTCCGCTTGCTGTTTGCCAGAGTCGGCGCTCCCCATTGTCCGAAGTGCGGTACGCCAATCGCGTCGCAAACAGTCGATCAGATGGTCGATCGCGTGCTGAGCCTTCCAGAACGGACCAGAACGCAGATTCTGGCTCCCATTGTGAGCGGGAAAAAGGGCGAGCATGCGAAGGTGTTTGAGGATCTGGCGAAGGGCGGTTATGTTCGCGTGCGTGTGGACGGGGTGTTGCGCGAACTGAGCGAAACAATTCGCCTGGAGAAGAACAGGAAACACAGCATCGCTGTGGTGGTGGACAGGATCATTGTGAAAGAGGACGCTCGGGCGCGCGTCGCAGATTCGCTAGAAACGGCGCTGGCCCTGACCGGCGGCACTGTTATTGTGGACGTTCTGGAACAGGGGGAACTGTTGTTCAGCCAGAATCTTGCCTGTCCGAAGTGCGGGTTCAGCGTGGGTGAAATCAGTCCCCGCATGTTTTCGTTCAACAGCCCGTTTGGCGCCTGCGAGGCCTGCAGCGGGCTGGGTCTCAAGCTGGAGGTGGATCTGGATCTGGTGCTCCCGGACAAGTCGCGCAGCATCGCGGACGGCGCCTTTGTGCCGTGGGCCGGATCAACCTCCACCTACTATCCGCAATTGCTTGCAAGCGCGTGTCGGCACATCGGCGTTGCGCTGGATATTCCCGTTGCGCAGATCGATCCCGAAAAGCTGCGTCTGCTGTTGCAAGGAATGCCGGACCAGAAAATCAACTTTACTTATGAAAATGACTTTGGCCAGAGCAAACGGGCGGAAGTCGCATTTGAAGGCGTTATCCCCAATTTGGAACGTCGTTATCGAGACACCGCTTCAGACTATATTCGCGAATTTATCACGGCGTTTATGAGCAGCAGACCTTGCCCGGCCTGCCTTGGCCGGCGTCTGCGGGAAGAGAGCCTGGCCGTGCGGGTGGGCGGCCGCGATATCGCCCAGGTCACAGGGCTCTCCATCGCGGATGCGCTGACGTTTTTTAAAGAACTGCGCCTGACGGAAAAAGAAGAGCAGATCGCGCGCCTGATTCTGAAGGAGATTGTCGCGCGCCTGGGATTCCTGTGCGACGTGGGGCTAAACTATCTGTCTCTTGGACGCGCGGCGGGCACCCTCTCCGGAGGCGAAGCGCAGCGCATCCGACTGGCCACGCAGATCGGCAGCAGTCTGGTGGGCGTGCTGTATATTCTCGACGAACCGAGTATTGGTCTACACCAGAGAGACAATGCCCGGCTGATTCAGACACTGACACAGATGCGTGATCTTGGCAACACGCTGATCGTTGTCGAACACGATGAGGACACGATGTTCGCGGCCGACCAGATTGTCGATATCGGACCGGGCGCGGGCGTGCACGGGGGGCGGATTATGGCGCAGGGTACGGTCGCGGAGATCATGGCGGATGCGGACTCCCTGACAGGACAGTATCTGAGTGGTCGCCGCTTCATTCCTGTGCCGGAGAAGCGGCGACCCGCCACGGATCGACGTCTCACGGTTCGCGGGGCAAAGGAAAACAACCTGAAGGGATTTACAGCCGTCTTTCCGATTGGACTGTTCACCTGTGTGACGGGAGTTTCGGGTTCAGGCAAGAGCACCCTGGTCAATGAGATACTGTACAAAGTGCTGGCGTCTGAACTGAACAGGGCGCACGTTCGCCCCGGACGTCACCAGTCCACAGACGGACTTGAACATCTGGATAAGGTGATCGACGTCGACCAGTCGCCGATCGGCAGAACGCCGCGTTCCAACCCTGCCACGTACACTGGAGTATTTGACGATATTCGGGAGGTGTTTGCGACCACTACGGAGGCGAAGATCCGCGGCTACAAGAAGGGCCGATTCAGCTTCAATGTCCGCGGTGGCCGCTGCGAGGCCTGCCGCGGCGACGGCATCATCAAAATTGAGATGCATTTTCTGCCTGACGTGTACGTGTCCTGCGAGGTGTGTAAAGGACGCAGATACAACCGGGAAACGCTGGAGGTTCATTACAAAGCAAAGTCAATTGCTGATGTGCTCGAACTGACAATCGACGACGCTCTGGAATTTTTCGAAAATGTGCCGAAGATCGCCCGCAAACTACAGACGCTCGTCGATGTGGGACTCGGTTACATGCATCTGGGCCAACCGGCGACCACGCTGTCCGGCGGCGAAGCGCAGCGCGTGAAACTGGCTTCAGAGTTGCACCGCAGAAGCACAGGGCGAACCATGTACATTCTTGACGAACCAACTACAGGACTGCATGTGGCTGATATTGAGCGCCTGCTCATGGTGCTCCAGCGACTCGTCGACGCAGGAGACACCGTGGTTGTCATCGAACATAATCTGGACGTGATCAAGACAGCGGATTTCATTATCGATCTGGGCCCTGAAGGCGGCGACATGGGCGGTCAACTGGTTGCCGCAGGAACCCCGGAAGAGATCGCGCAAACAGAACGCTCCTATACAGGGCGTTATCTGGCGTCGGTGCTAAGGCGGGACACGGAACGGGCGCACGCACGCTGTTTCTCCGTTTCCTGAGTGTCAGGAGGGAATTGTTGTGGCCAGCATCACTGATTTTGCAACGCTCGATATACGGGTGGGCGTGATCAGAACAGCGCTTCTTCACCCGACAGCAAAGAAACCGGCGTACCAACTGGAAATTGACTTTGGCCCGCTCGGTGTAAAATGGAGTTCTGCGCAACTGACTGTTTTGTATAAAGAGGAAGACCTGCTCCAGCGCCAGGTCGTTGCCGTCGTCAATTTTCCACCGCGACGCATCGGCGGGTTAATGTCCGAGGTGCTGGTGCTCGGCGCCGTTCAGGAGGATGGGGCGGTTATTTTGCTTACGCCGGAACGCTCTGCGAGGCCTGGGGATCGTATTGCGTGACGCTGCGGGTTTATCCGGAATGAGGTGCGGAGTTGGATCCATATCAGGAGATTGCGCGCGTGTTGGGAGATCGCTTCCGGATTGTGTCTGAACCGCCGGAATATTTACGGCGCCGATCGATCGCCGAACTGGAACAGGGAGTCGCTGAGGGGGAACGGATCTGGTGGGCGTTCCCCCAGAAGAGCGGTGGTCATCTGTACATCGCCGCGTTGCGCGACCAGGTGAGTTCCGCTGAACTGTTTCTGTTGCGTCTGCTGGTTGACGCTGTGCCAGTTCGCCAGGAAGAATCGGCTTCCGCGTGGATGACGCACATCGCGTCTGTGCTGCGCGAGCCGCCAGAGGCGTTTTCTGCGGCTATCCGCATTGAGGATGACATTGAAAATGTGGCGGTGCCGTGGAATTGGCCCGTTAGCCTCGTGACGCTGCGGCCGTATGAACGGGGCGTGCAGGAGGTGGCCGCCGACATCTGCAAAACGCTGGAGTCGCTGGCTGACGGTCCTGATCTGAGCCCCTTCACGGTGATTGATTCCGCCCTGATTGTCGCGGTGTTTCCCCATCCGCATCAGGAAAGGCACGGATCGGACGAGGGCTTTGGGGAGGAAACGGCGAAAGCGCTTGTCGATGGGCTCGCCTCCGAATCGTTTATTGATGTTCGCGCTGTCTGGAGCCACCCCCTGCGCAGCTTCCCGGAAGTACTGCGCGTCGTTCGGCGCATGCTATACTTGACCCAGACTGCGGAGGGGCTTGCGCCCGAAGAACGCGTGCTGTCTCTGCGCGGGCTGGGTGTGTATGAACTGTTGTTCGCTGTCAGACCGCAGTTTCAGCAGGCGTACGCAGACCATGTTCTCCCCGCTGCGGCGCTGCTCGCACTGGGAACAGAACTGGAGCAGACCGTCATGGTGTTTGTGCAATGCGATCTGAACGTGAGCGAGACAGCGCGCAAACTGTATCTGCATCGCAACAGTCTGCTGTATCGGATTGAACGCATCAGAGACATGACAGGCTATGACATCCGGCGTTTTGAGGATGCGGTCACGGTGTGGAGCGCCATTTTGTTTAAACGCCTGTAGAGTCTGTGCGATAAGGACTGACTGAGAATGGAAACAGGGAGGTGTCAGTGATGCAAGCGATTGAAACAGCGGCTGTTCAGGTTGCGCTTGACAAATTCTCGAATCGGGATATTTATATTCATCTGGAAACCACAAACGGAGCGTACGCCGCTCATCGACAGGAACATTTCATGGCTGTCTGCGCCTATATCCGCAACGGCCTGGTCCGCTATCAGCGGGGCTCCATCGCGGGTATTGGCCCTTACCGGGTTGGACTCAAGATGAACGATGGCTGGATCTATGCCGAGGGCCTGACAGACTGGGAACTGGACGCCGAAGGCAGGCTGCTCATGGCCGGACATGACACGGACGGCAGGCTTGCCATCGCGCTCGAACTCAGCGCTGAACCCTTCCCCGTCTAGTGGCGCCCGGCTGTGCTCCAGCAAACGCAAACGTAAACGCATCATGAATGTTCATGTCAATCGAACCGCCGAGGAGTGAATGTCAGTGGAACGCCATGTGTTGGTCGTGTTTCCCCATCCCGATGATGAATCATTCGGCGCTGCAGGCGCCATCACACTGCATACACAGGCGGGCACGCCCGTCACCTATCTGTGCGGTACTCTCGGAGAAATGGGACGGAATATGGGCAAGCCGTTTTTTGCGACTCGCGAGACGCTTGCGCAGGTTCGGGAGCGGGAACTGTACGATGCCTGCGCCGTGCTGGGAATTGCCGATTTGCGCCGCATGCATTTGCGTGACAAGACGATCGAGTTTGAAGACCAACAGGCGCTTGCCGCCCGTATTGCCGGGGTGATCGAGGAGGTTCAGCCTACACTCATGATCACGCACTATCCGGGGCATGGCGTGCATCCCGATCACAATGCCCTTGGTGCGGCGGCAATTCGCGCAGTGGGGATGATTGCAAGAGAGCGGCGCCCCGTAATCCATGCCCACGCCATCACCGCCAACCGCGAAGAAGCGCTCGGGCCACCCGATGTGGTGCTTGACCTGACCGATGTATTTGCCGTAAAATTGGCCGCCATTCGGGCGCACCGTTCGCAATCCGAGGCCATGCTTGCAGAGATGGAGAAGGAACTGGCGGGGGATTCCGACGTCAGAGAGCGCTGGATGCTTAGATGGCGCAAGGAGATGTATTGGACATACCGCGTGTGATATTCCGGACAGCGGGGAGCAACTCGTGAATCGCGCGTCTGTGGCGAAGTGCCCAAACCTGTACGCCTGATGTTTGTATACGTTGCCATATGGAGCCGCTGACGGGGCCGGGCTATACTATGTGTGCAGTTCTATCCCAGATCACGGTCTTTGAAAGGAGATTGCTCTGTTTGGCAAACGTCAGTTTATCGCATATTTATAAGCGCTACCAGGGGAATGTTGTTGCGGTCACCGATTTTAGCCTGGAGATTGCGGACAAGGAATTCATTGTGCTGGTGGGACCGTCCGGTTGCGGCAAATCGACCACCCTGCGCATGATCGCTGGACTCGAGGAGATTTCGGATGGGGATCTGATGATCAGCGAACGGCGCATGAATGATGTGGCGCCAAAAGATCGCGACATCGCGATGGTATTTCAGAACTATGCGCTGTATCCGCACATGACTGTGTATCAGAACATGGCGTTCGGTTTGAAATTGCGGCATTTTCCAAAGGCGGAGATTGACAGGCGCGTGCGCGAGGCAGCGCAACTTCTGGATATTTCCAACCTGCTCGCGCGAAAACCGAAGGCGCTGTCAGGCGGCCAGCGGCAAAGGGTAGCCTTGGGAAGGGCAATCGTGCGCGAGCCCCAGGCATTTCTGATGGACGAACCGCTTTCGAATCTGGACGCCAAACTGCGGGTGCAGATGCGTACGGAGATCAGCAAACTGCATAAACGGTTGCAGACCACGTTTATCTATGTGACGCATGATCAAACGGAAGCAATGACCATGGGCGATCGCATTGTTGTCATGAAAGATGGGTTTATCCAGCAGGTGGCCACTCCCCAGGAGGTTTATAATCATCCCAGGAACCTTTTCGTGGCTGGTTTTATTGGCTCACCTGCCATGAATTTCGTCACAGGCAGAATCGAAGAGTCGGACGGCGCAGTCAAATTCGAGGCGGAGGAAATGTCGCTCACAATCCCGGAAGGGCGTCACGAACTGATACGCAGTGAAGGTCTGGTCGGTAAAGAAGTGGAGCTCGGCATCCGCCCCGAACATATTCACGATGAACCGATGTACATGGAAACATTCCCCGGCGGCGTTTTTGAAGCGAATGTCGAAGTAGTGGAGCATATGGGGTCGGAAATGTACCTGTTGATGGATGTCAGCGGCCAGCAGATAACGAGCCGCATCGTTGCCCGCAGCGATATCAAAGCGGGTACACGGTTGAAGCTGGGCATTGATATGAATAAATTCCACATATTCGACAAGGAAACGGAAGAAGCTGTGTTTTAGATCGGGTGTAGTCAGTGTGTGCTTTGGGAAGCATAGAGATCCTGTTCAAAAAGGGGTCAGGTAAGACCCGCGCAGTGCAAGGAAGCGAGCCAAGAATGCGGACCGAGCGTACGATTTGGGTACGTGAGGGAGCATTCTTGGCGCTGACGCCGCAATGCGCCGGGGAGTTCTGACCCCTTTTTGAACTACCTCTATAGAGGGTCGACAGTCGATCGGGCAAGAGTGTGGAAAGTCTCTTGCCTGTTGGCTTGCTGATTTGGGATGGTGAACCGATTTTGGATAAATACGTAACGATTTCGGAATTAATCGAGGAGTTTTCGCTGGAACTGATCTCTGGAGAAAACGGGTTGCAGCGACGCGTGAATACGCCTGAGATCAATCGACCGGGGCTGGCCCTGGCGGGCTTTCTGATGCACTTTCCAGTGGAACGCGTACAGGTGCTTGGGCGAACCGAGATGGCGTTTCTCTCCTCCATGTCGGAGGACGAAGTGTTCAGGCGCATCACCGCTCTTTGCCAGGCCGGACCTGTGCCCTGCATGGTCGTGACGAGAGAGCTGGAACTGCGTCCCGCTCTCAGGTCGGCGATGCAACAGGCGCTCGTACCGCTGCTGCGCACGACATCGTCAACGCCCAAATTTGTGGGGCAGCTCACCACATTTCTGGATCTGCGGCTGGCTCCGGAGATACTCGTGCACGGTGTGCTGGTGGACGTGTATGGAATCGGTATCCTGATGACGGGGGCAAGCGGAATCGGCAAGAGCGAAACCGCGCTGGAATTGCTGAAACGGGGACACCGAATGGTCGCTGACGACGCTGTCGAGATTCGTCAGATCTCCGACGACACTCTGGTTGGCACAGCGCCGCCTCTCCTGCAGCATCTGCTGGAGATTCGCGGGCTTGGCGTGCTGAACGCCATGACGCTGTTTGGAGCAGGGGCGATCCGCACCCACAAGCGGATCGAGATGATCATCGAACTTGAGGCGTGGCAGGATGACCGTCCTTATGATCGCCTTGGACTGGATGAGGAAAAACGGAAAATCCACGATGTCGAACTGACCTGTTTGACCGTACCTGTTCGCCCAGGGCGCAACCTTGCGATTATCATTGAGGTGGCGGCCATGAACCAGCGACTGAAGCGCATGGGGTACAACGCTGCGCGCGAATTGTCGGAAAAACTCATGTCGAGTATGGAAGAACAGGAATTCTAGAGAGTCAAGGCGACGCCGGATTCCGGAAGGAGGTCGCCGCCATGCGCAGACTGAAACGATTTGTATTGCCCAGTGACGGCAAGGGGTCGTACAACCCCCTCTATCGGCTTTATGAGACCGTTCCCGCACACAAGGTGGCGTGGACGGTCTGTATCAATCTGATCGCCAGAATCATCCCCCATGTAGGTCTGAAAAATTGGGTCTATCGCAGTTTGTTGCGGATGAATATTGGCAGCGGCACGGCGATTGCGCTGTACGTGATGATGGATGCGCTCCATCCCGAATGGATCACCATTGGGCGCAACTGCATTGTTGGGTACCACACCACGATACTCACCCACGAATACCTGATCGATGAGTACCGATACGGTCCTGTGGTCATCGAGGATGAAGTCATGATCGGCGCCAACTCCACAATCCTCGCCGGCGTTACAATCGGTCGCAGAGCAGTCATCGGCGCTGGATCTGTTGTGACGCGCGACATTCCTGCGGGGGCGTTTGCCGCAGGCAATCCTGCCCGCATCATCCGTCCTGGGCAAAAGGAGTGATCGCTATTTTTGAAACAGGTTGCGTTTCCGGCTGGTTGGGCAGGGGCATTTTTCGGGAGCGAGACATGTGGGCGCAACAACAAACATATCCCCCTATTGCCTGCGCTGCGCTGCGCCAGCGATAGGGGGAAACGCTTACAGAGAGGATGAAGGCAAGTTCAGGACCGGTTTACTCAGACGAAATTTCCTCCAGGCTGAGCAAACTGGTGCGCGGCCCGAATCCGCCGATCACAACGGCCACGACCAGCATCGCAAAGGCGATAAAGGCAAACACTCCCACGACGCCAAAAGACTTCAGCAGCCACACGATCAGAAAACCTGTGAAGGCGGAACTCAAGCGGCTCCAGCTGTACGTGAACCCGACCCCTGTGGCGCGAATGCGCGTGGGATACAATTCCGCCTGATACGAATGAAACAAGGTGCTGAACCAGTTGTTGAGGAGTGTGATAATGATCCCCAGCAAGATAATAAAGAACGGAATCCGCATAAAGGAAAAAATCGTTCCTGAAGCGGCAATGGCAATGGCGACGATCGCAATCAGGTGCTTGCGTTGATACCGATCGGATGTGAGCATGCCGATAATGGGTCCCAGCGGGTTAGCCAAAGCCATGATGAACGTATACAAAAGAGAATGAAGAAGCGTTACGCCTTCACTGACCAGAAGCGTGGGCACCCACGCCGCAAAGCCGTAGAAACCGACGGTCTGAAACAGGTTGAAGATCAGCAGCATAATCGTTCGCGAACGGTACGGAGGGGCCCAGATCTCGGCGAATTTTCCCTTCCGCTCCACTGCAATTACCCCTGGTTTCACGGCCGGAAGCGGCCCGGATTCGCGCTCAATCGTCTGCTCCATGCGCGTCATGAGTTCGTCCGCCTTGTCGTGCTGACCAGAGTTTTCATACCAACGCGGGGATTCCGGAAGGCCCCACCGGATCCACCATACGACGATCGATCCCAGCGCCCCAATGAGAACAACCCACCGCCAACCGGCCATCAAAAAATGGGTTGGCACGAGCAGATAAGCCAAAAACGCCACGACAGGCACAGCCCAGTAAGTGATGAACTGGCTGAAGGCGATGTAGTAGCCGCGTTTAGAAGCGGGCGTCATCTCGCTGATGTACGTGTCGATGATCACCAGTTGGGCGCCCACTCCGACGCCGGCCAACATACGGAAAATGTCAATCCATACGGCGTTTGGAGCAAACGCCATGCAAATCGTGAAAAACGAGTAGGTCAAAAGCGAATACACATACCCGTTTTTCCGACCAACCACATCGCTTGCCTTACCCAGAATCATCGTACCGAAAAACATCCCGATAAACGCGGCCCCAATGAAATAGGCGAGACCGCCTATCGTGATCACTTTCTGGTTGACCAGAGCGGCGCCAATCGATCCCGCCAAAAAGAGTTCGTAAAACTCAAAGAATCCACCCGTGGAAATGCGCGCAACCAGTTTCGTAAAGTAACTTGACGAAGGCAGTCGATTCATGCGATCCGCGATGGTTGCTGTTTGCAGAGGCGCTGACATAAAATTCACCCCAATCTTCACATTGATAGTTCTCAGTCACTCAGGTACGGACAATCGCTGAGACAACACCGTAAACAGGCGTTCCCGAACCGTTGCGAGTCTGGCGAGGTCAATATCGGTGTTGATTCCTTGTGCGTCGAAAAAAGACACCAGTTTTTCCGTATCCAGGTTTCCTGCGGCTCCGGGAGCGTACGGACATCCGCCCAAACTCCCGAGCGCCGTCTCAAAATGACGGACGCCATATTCGTAGGCGATGGATACATTGGCCAAGGCCCATCCGTAACGGTCGTGAAGATGGAGACTCAGGGGAACCGTTCCACGCACGTCATTCACTGTGCGTACACGCTCTTTCACGACTGCAGGATTCGCTGTTCCGATCGTGTCTGCAATTCCAATTTCAGCGACGCCCATCGCAAGATACGCCTCCACAACGGTCATGACAGAAGCGATGGGAACTGTTCCTTCAAACGGACAATCAAACGCTGTGCTGACAGCCCCGCGAACCTTGAGGCCGGCTGAGTGGGCCCGTTCGGCCGCGCGGCGAAGGATGGCGAGCGTCTCTGTCCGCGAGTGGTTAAGATTTGCCCGGTTGTGGCTTTCACTTGCCGACGCAACCAGGGTTACACCGGACACGCCGGACGCCACAGCCCGTTCGACTCCGCGTTCATTCGGCGCCAGTGCGATCCACTCCCCTTTCAAGCGGCGGAGCAGCGGCACAAGACGGTCGCCGTCGGCGAGCAGCGGAATCCACGTTGGATGGACGAACGACGTGACCTCCACAGAATGAACTCCGGCCTCGACGAGTCCCTGGATCAGAGCAACTTTATCCTCCAAAGGCACGTACCCTTCGGCGTCTTGCAGCCCGTCGCGCGGCGTCACATCCATGATGACAACCTGTTCCACAAACGGTATCCTCCCTTCCGTTGAATAGAGCTGAATAGAGCTGAATAGAGCTGAATAGAGCCGTCAGTGAAGTTCGTCTATGGCGACGGCGCCAGAAACCGCCATCAACACCGGCCGCCAGATTTGACGCCCAGTCACGCTTTGGCCCTCGGTGTCAAGAAACTCCTCCTGACGGTTTTCGGGTCGCAAGACCACGACCGAATCGTCCGGTATGCAAAGCTTTAGATACTTAAGCGGATTGCGAAAGACTCCGTCGTACACGTGACGCCAGGTTAACCCTGCGGCCAGCATCTTCGAGATGACATAAGGCAAACTGTACACTGGCGACCTCCTCCATGTTTTTTTCGTCAAATCTGTACTGATCGTATCCGGCAGGAGCCCCTCGTGGAGAGCTTGCTTGAATACCTGCCATGAAAAATGGTTGGCTCCGTGACCGATGTCCAGGATCACCCCCTTCTTCGAAGCGGCAAACACTTCCTCGGCAATCCTTCCGTCGCGCAAGATTGATCCCTGGCGCCCCTGAAAAACATGGGTTAAAACATCCCCTGCCGACAGCGGCGCCAGCACGTCGCGAACAGGAAGAAACGATCCCGTCGGATGAACCATGAGCGGAACATGAAGGCGCCGCGCCCAATACACCCCGTCGGTCAGAAGGCGCTCATCTTCACTCGCGTCATGCTGACCGAGGCGAATCTTGAGACCGATCAGGGAGTCGGCCTCAGTCTCGAACAACTCCGTCAAGAAAGCGCCTTCATTCTCCTCAAGGCCCATAAATCGGGGCGCGAATGGATGCTGCGCCAGACCGTCTGACAGCAGGGAAATCCAGGACTTAATCTGAGGGAACGGGCTGCCATCCGCAGGGGGCAGCCAATTCGCCCATCCTTCTGTGCCCGCGTCGGCGACCGCCAAGACGCCGGATTGGAGGAAAACGTTCGCGGGCGCCCCGACACCTTCTTGACCGTGGCTGACGTGCGCATGAAAGTCGATCAGGCCTGGAAGCACAACATCGTCCTCAGCTAACTCGATCTCCCTATCGAGTTCTGCGTGGACTCCAATCAGAAGCTGCTCTAGTTGCACCGCTTCACCTTTTCCGTCAAATGTGCGACCACCCGTTATGGCCCATGTCGCCACGGCGAACCCTCCCTTCACACGACCTTTGGCGTCGGTTTTTGCTCCCGTTTTGGCGCCTCTGTGAAGTCCGTTTTTTAAGAAACCACGGCATGTTCCCGCAGTTGTTTGATCTGCTCAGAAGACAGTTTGAGCAATTCCTGGAGCACCTCGTTCGTGTGTTGGCCGATCTCTCCGCCAATCGTCCGGATGGCTCCCGGATGGTGTTTGAGTGTCGGAACGACACCCGGCATGCCGACCTCACCCAGGCTGGCAGACGAAACGTATTGAATCATGCCGCGGGCCAAGTACTGTGGATCATGGGCAATGTCTTCCGCGTTCATCACGAGCCCCGCCGGTACACCCTCATGATTCAGCATCTCTACGAGGTCATTCAGGGAATACTGCGCGGTCCACTCCGCAATCAACTGATCCAACTCATCCGCGTGCGCGACGCGGCCGGGGTTTGATTGAAATCGCGAATCATTCAACAGGTCCATTCTATTCATAAGCGTTAATAACTTCGTAAATGTGCCAGAACTGTTGGCGCCAATCGCGATCCATTTGTGATCTGCTGTCGGGTAAATATTTGAAGGGGCCGCCCGCAACAATTGATTCCCGGTTCTCTCCTGCACAACTCCCTCATGCAAGTACTCCGACAACATCCCCTCGGTTAGACTGAGAACCGACTCCGTCAACGCGACGTCAACATGATCGCCCTTGCGATCCGGATCGACAGTTCGTCGATGCAAAGCCATGAGCGCCCCGATGACGGCTTGAAACGCCGCGACTTCGTCGCCCAGGGAAGTACCCGTACGCACGGGAGGCATATTGGGAAACCCCGTCACGTATCGCAGTCCTCCCATGGATTCGGCGATGTTTCCGAAGCCGGCGCGCTCACGATAGGGACCGCTTTGGCCGTAACCAGAGATGCTCACGTATACGATGGACGGATTGACGGCAGCAACCTGCTCATAACCGAGATTCCATGATGTCAGGCGTCCGGGGCGCAAATTCTCAATCAAAATGTCCGATTGCCGCGCCAGTTCCCGGACAATCTCCTGGCCTTCGGAAGTCTTCAGGTCAACTGCGACCAGTCGTTTATTGCGTGCCTGCATGTGCCACCACCATGAAGAGCCGGACGGCGCCAGTTTTCCCCATTTGCGCAGCGGGTCCCCATCGGGCGATTCAATTTTGATTACGTCCGCGCCAAAGTCAGCGAAAATCCGACCAGCTGATGGCGCGGCCACTAAAGTTCCAAGTTCCAAAACGCGAACTCCCGAAAGCGGGGATTTCCCCATGTTTCATGCCCTCCTGTTACGTAATGTGTAGAACGGAAAGCCCGTTCATCCGTCGATGGATCGTATCTGCGCCCTCTTGCAGCGCAGGTGTGATCGTACGCATCCGCGCTTCGGATAAATGTTCTTTTGGGCCAGATAGAGACAAGGCGCCGACAACTTCACCATTCACCCCAAAAATCGGTACGCTTAAAGACGAAAGTGCCTGGTCACGCTCACCCATACTGGCCGTCCAACCCTCTCTCCGGATGTCCTGCAAATTCGGTGAATTTTCTGTTGTTGTTGAACCGAATAAGTTGACTGATTCTTTCCGTAACTTGGTTTGTTCGGATGAATCCAGCCAAGCCATCAAAATTCGACCTGCAGATCCCACGTGAAGCGGCATTGGTTCACCGATCTTGATCCTGTGTGGTAAGAGTTCCACTCCCTCCAGACGTTCGATGCAAATACGCGAAGCCCCCACACGAACGAAGATGGAAGCGGTTTCTCGAAAGAGCTGGACGAGATGTTTCAAGACAGGAGCGCTCGCTTCTCGGAGATCCAATTTTTGGAGTGCCTGATGAGCCCACCCGATCAACCGCGGTCCCGGCCGATACTCTGGCGTCAGCACTTCACACTTCGACAATGTTTGCAGAATCCGGTGGACGGTGGTCCGGGGAAGGCCTGACTGTTGACTGATCCACGAGACATTCGCTCCGTCCGCGCCCGCAATCAGATCAAGGATGTCGGCCATCTTTTGGATTACCGCGATCTGTCCAGCGTCTGTCCGCATCGTGGACATCACCTCCGTAATGTGGACAATCGAATTTAACACTTATTATAAAGAGAAGTCTATTGAAGTCAAGAGGAAAAATTATCCTGCAAGCAGGACATCCGCGGGAAACATCCGTGGGTGATAGAGCCATCCTCCATCCGCAGTGCTGACGTATGAGTATGAGAGGCCTTGAGTAGCCTAGAAAGAGGGGATCGAGCAAAAAAAATTGTCGTCAAATAGGGCTGAACGTGCGTAGGCCAGTGTGAGATGATACTCTCGGAGAAGAAAACGAGGGGGAACGAGAATTTACGGATACATGTGTTGACGCGTTCCGAACATTCGTGTATGTTTAAATTGAACAAAATGAATGGTGGGTGACTGGGATGAAGACAATTAGCGCTACGGAGTTTCGCCATCGATTTGGTGAGCATTTGGAACAACTGAATATCGAACCGATGCTAGTCGAAAAAAGCGGTCGGCCCGTTGCGGTCGTTCTATCCTATCGTGATTATGAGCATCTACAGATGATCGAGGACGCCTATTGGGGCCAGTTAGCCAAGGCGGCAGAAGCAGACGGCTTTCTTTCGGCAGCAGAGTCGGCGCAATGGATTCAGGAGAAGTTGGATGAAACAAATCGCTCTCAGTAAATCTGCAAAAGACTTTTTATCCACACTGGATGCCAAACAATTTCGCCAAGTGGTACTCCGCGTATTTGATCTTATGGCGGAAACCAAACCACAAGACTCCAAGCAACTTGTTGGATACGCCTATCGACGCGTGGATGTGGGTGAGTATCGCATTATCTATGATTTCGACGCGCAGAGTGTTCGCATCGTTGTGATAGGAAAGCGTAATGACGATGATGTATACCGTAAACTGAAGAGAATGTAGACAATGTCAAACGGCATGAACGCCTCGTGGTTAAAGACCCAAACACGGACTTGGATTTAAAGCATAACCAAACGCCCCCGGTTTCTCCAACACGAACTCATGCGTCAGCACTGCTCCATCCGTGGGTGACTTGACACCTATCTGCTGCGATGCTAGGATACCTGTAACTAAATCCTTTAGTATATTAGCATACTAAAGTATCGAACTGAGGTATTGGGGCATGCAGAGTGACTTTGTGGAACGGCCGAACGGCACTCGCGACTATGTCGGCTGTGAGTTGACCAGAAAACGCGCTGTTGAAGATCGATTGATCAGGGAATTTGAACTGTGGGGGTATCAATCGGTAGAGACTCCGCTCTTTGAGTATGCGGAGACCATTGCGCGCGGCCTGCATCGGGATGAGGACGAGCGCCTGCTCCGGCTGTTTGATCGGGAGGGCCGCACCATTGCGCTTCGACCGGAGATGACCACGCCGGTTGCCAGAGTCGCGACCACCCTGCTCGCGTCAGAGACACTGCCGTTCCGTCTCTGCTACTGCGCCGAGACATACAGCGGCCGCAGTGGGCAAATTCAGGGGCCTGTCGAAGTCACGCAGGCGGGGGTGGAACTGATTGGAGACAGCGGACCGGACGCAGACGCGGAGATCATCGCGCTCATGGTAAGCGGACTGCGTGCGGTTGGACTGACGGAGTTTCGTTTTGCGCTGGGCCATATGGGATTTGTACAGGCGCTCTTTTCTGTTCTTGCTCCGGCCCTGCGCAGCCGATTGCGACGTGCGCTGATCGCCAAGGATCTGGTGGCCTATGACACAATTCTTGCAAGCGCGGCAGAGACGTTGCCCGCAGACTGGTTTGGAGCGCTGCAGTTGATGCCGCGGATTCGCGGGGGAGTGGACGCCATCGCACAGGCGCGGTCTATCGCCTTTGTGGAAGCGGCGCAACAGGCTTGCAATGAGTGGCAGGAACTCCTGACTGCGCTGTCCGAGCATGGGGTGGCAGACGTGGTGCATCTGGATCTGGGGCTGTGCCTGGACCATGAATATTATACCGGGATCACGATCGAAGGATATGCGGACGCGCTCGGACAACCGATCGCGTTCGGGGGGCGGTATGACGCGTTGCTTGCGCAGTTTGGCAGCCCGGCCGCGGCCACTGGCTGCGTCGTCCATGTCGAACGAGTGCTGGCGGCGCTGAACGAATCTTGGTGCGGCGATCCTGTGCGCCGTTTGTACTATCATGCGGAAACAAGGAAAATGGCGTTGGCTGTTGGCCGCGCATTGAGACGATTGGGCCACCGGGTGGCTGTCGCTGGCCTCGCGCAGGAACAGGGTGCGGAAGAATCTGTAAGCGCGAACACGGAAACGCAGACACACCGCAGCGATTCTTTTGCGTTGCTGGCAACTGACGGAACTGTGACCGCAAGCGACGAGGATTTTGCGGCTGTCTGTCGGGAGATCGTCCGTGTCATGGAACAGGGGAGTGATCAGTGATGTTGACGATCGCGCTGGCGAAGGGCCGCATTCTGGACTCCACCGCGCAGGCGCTGGCGAACGCGGGGTATCCGGTTCCCGCAGAACTGGCCGAATCGCGACGGCTTATTTTGGAAGATGTCAGTCGCGACGTGCGTTACCTGCTGGCAAAGCCAGTGGATGTGCCCGCCTATGTAGAGCACGGCGCAGCAGATCTGGGTATTGTGGGGAAAGATGTATTGTACGAGAAACGGGCCGACGTGCACGAATTGCTCGATCTGGGCTTTGGCGTCTGCCGGCTTGTCGTCGCAGGTTGGCCGCATACGGACGTAGCCGCTGTGAAACGGGTGGCAACCAAATATCCGCGCTTCACCACGGATTATTTTCGGCGTTTGGGGCTGCAGATCGAAGTGATCGACCTGCAGGGGAGTGTGGAATTGGCGCCGCTGATCGGCCTGGCGGACTGCATTGTCGATCTCGTGGAGACTGGCCGCACGCTGGCGGAAAACGGGCTTGCCCCACTCGCCGAACTGGGAACGGTGTCGGCGCGACTGGTGGCAAACCGCCGCAGCTATCAGTTGCGTGCGAGTGAAGTGGACGCGTTTGTCGAGGCATTGCGGCAGCGCGCAGGAGGTGCGGCGTCATGATCGCGATTGTTGACTACGGGGTTGGCAATCTGCGCAGTGTGCAGAAGGCTTTTGAGAGTGTCGGCTTTGCGGCGGTGATTACTTCAGATCCCGCGCTGGTGGCGTCGGCAACGGGTATTGTGCTGCCGGGAGTGGGGGCGTTCGGCGACGCTATGGTCAACCTGCGCCGACGGGAACTGCTCGCGCCGCTGCGGACTTACGCAAAGGGCGGCGGTCCGCTGCTCGGCATCTGCCTGGGCATGCAGTTACTCTTTTCGGTGAGTGAAGAACACGGCGAGCACATCGGATTGGGATTTATTCCCGGCAGAGTGAAGAGGATGCACGGCGATTTCAAGATACCGCATGTCGGCTGGAATCAACTCTCGCCACTGCGGGACCATCCCCTGCTGGCTGGCGTTGAACGCGGCGCTTACGCCTACTTTGTCCATAGTTTTTACGTCGCGCCGGTCGCTGCCGCGGTGATTGCGGCAACGACCTCGTATCATCAGGAGATTCCTGCTGTTGTTGCGGATGGTCATATATTTGGCATGCAGTTTCATCCAGAAAAGAGTTCACAGACGGGGCTGACCATGCTGCGCAATTTTGCCGCGTATTGTACAACCGTCAGCAAGGAGGAGAACGCGCATGCTGGTTCTGCCAGCGATTGATCTGTATGGAGGACTCGCTGTGAGGTTGCAGCAGGGAGACTTTGAGAAAATAACCAACTACGGCGATCCGCTCGCGGTGGCGCAGAGATTTGCGGCCAGCGGAGCCACTCATCTTCATATGGTGGATTTGCACGCCGCCAAGAGCGGACAGACAGCGCCCGACACAGCGGCGATCGTCAGAAGGATTGTCGAGCAGACCGGCCTGCTGGTGGAGATCGGCGGCGGCATTCGGGCGCTGGCCGATATCGAACGCTGGCTGGAGAACGGTGTGTGGCGCTGTGTGCTGGGAACGGCGGCGGTGCGGTCTCGCGATCTCGTCCAGAGGGCGATTGACCAATACGGAACAGCCGTCACGGTCGGAGTGGACGCGCGCGACGGGGCGGTGGCGACAGCGGGGTGGCTGGATACGGAACAGCTCTCTGCTCACCAATTTGCGACAGAACTATACGGTCTTGGTTTGCGGGAATGCATCTACACGGATATATCACGAGACGGCATGCTGAGCGGAGCCAATGTGGACGCGGCTGTCGCTCTGGCGCAGGTGTCGGGGCTCCGGGTCGTCGTATCAGGCGGTGTGCGCAACCTGGACGACATCCGCGCGGTGCGCGCCAGGGAAGCGGAGGGGCTGTCCGGGGTGATTGCCGGGAAGGCTGTTTACGAAGAGACACTCGACGTGGCTGCGGCTTTGCGGGTGGCCGAAGGGCGGTGAGACGATGCTGACGAAGCGGATTATTCCCTGTTTCGATGTCGCACAAGGACGCGTGGTCAAGCATGAATCATTCTTTGGCAACAGGCGCGACGCCGGTGATCCCGTTGCGCTTGCCAGGCAGTATGACAGTCAGGGCGCCGATGAACTGGTGCTGCTCGACATTTCCGCGACTCATGAGGGGCGGTCCATCCTGCTCGACATTGTCAAACAGACCGCTGAACAAGTGTTCATACCCTTCACGGTTGGGGGCGGACTGTCCAGTGTGGACGATGTGCGCGAAGTGCTGCGGGCGGGAGCGGACAAGGTGTCGCTCAACTCCGCGGCGGTGCGCGATCCCAAGCTGATTACGGAAACCGCTCGCCGCTTCGGCTCCCAGTGTGTTGTGGTCGCCATCGACGCGCGCTACTCCACAGAGCGCGGAGATTGGGAGGTCTTGATCAGCGGGGGGAGAATCGCCACCAACTGGTCGGCGCTTGAATGGGCAAAGAGAGCGGAGCAACTGGGAGCAGGCGAGATTCTGCTGACGAGTTTTGATCAGGACGGGCAGCGCAGCGGATACGATCTGGCGCTCACCTCCATGGTGTCGGACGCTGTGCGCATACCCGTTATCGCGTCAGGCGGGGCGGGCGCAAAAGAACATTTTTACGATGTGCTGACGGTGGGGAAAGCCGACGCCGCGCTGGCTGCCAGTGTATTTCACTTTGCGGAGACATCATTGCCGGAAGTAAAAAGCTATCTGCGTAAGAGAGGGGTGCCGGTTCGTGAGATTGTTTCCGTCCTCGACAGGTAATGCAATTGCAGGCGTTCGTTTCGATGCGCAGGGACTGGCGCCCGCCATCGTGCAGGATCAGGTTTCGGGAGCGGTGCTGACGCTGGCCTATATGAACGCGGAGTCCTTGGCGCGCACTGTGGAGACAGGCGAGACATGGTTCTACAGCCGTTCACGCCAGCAACTGTGGCATAAAGGCGAAACGTCCGGAAATATTCAGAAGGTGATCACGATCGATACGGACTGCGACAACGACGCGTTGCTCGTGGTGGCGTCGCCTGCGGGGCCCGCGTGCCATATGGGCCGATTTTCCTGTTTTGACGGCGATCAGGAGTCAGAACGTCCGCATTTGCGAGAATCGGGAAGCGAGATCCTCGCGTTGCTTGAGGACAGGGTTCGCCAGCGGGAACAGGAGCGGCCGGAGGGGTCGTACACAACCTATCTATTTGAGCAGGGAATCGATAAAATTCTGAAGAAAGTGGGCGAAGAAACCGCTGAGGTGATTATCGCCGCGAAGAACCGCAGCGCGGATGAATTGCGTTACGAGGCGGCGGATCTTATTTATCACCTGATGGTGTTGCTGCGAGAGCAGACTCTGCCTGTGCAGGATGTGCTGAGGGAGCTGTCGGGCCGCTATGCGCCGGAGTAATCAAGAGTTAAGTCTGAGTTTTGCGAGGCGAAATCGCCGCACGGAGTTGGCGCATGAAATCATGCTTTGTTCGAAGTAAGGACCGGGTTCCCGGTCCTTTGTTATGGTACGCCGGTTGCAATTGAGCGAGTTCCGTTTTGGTTTCTATCAGTGGATAATATTGATAAGGCGATGCGAAAGTGGATGTGGTACGATATAGTCTGCGTTAAGTCCGTCTGACGCAGACAGTTTTGAGATAGAGTTATTGCACTACGAACACGGATTTGCTAGTCTAGGTGACGAAATCGAGGTGATTACAGTGTCGGCGTTACTTGAAGTGTCAGGACTGACAACAAGCTTTCTCACGGCGAGCGGCTACCTACCCGCCATCGAAGATGTCAATTTCACGATTGAAAAGGGGGAGACGCTGGGTATTGTCGGAGAATCCGGATGCGGCAAAAGTGTAACTTCGCTATCCATTATGCAGTTGTTGAGTACGAATGGAAAGATACGGGATGGGTCCATTCTGTTCGAAGGCAAACAGCTGGTGGGTCTAAAAGACACTAGTATGCGCAGAATTCGTGGAAATGACATCGCCATGATCTTTCAGGAACCCATGACATCACTCAACCCAGTGCACAAGATCGGCAAACAGATTGGGGAATCGCTGCGCATTCACCGCGGCATGAATAAAGAGCAGTCCCAGAAGAAAGCGGTCGAACTGTTGAAATTGGTTGGGATTCCACGAGCTGAAGACATTGCGGACGAGTATCCCCACCGCCTGTCGGGCGGCATGCGCCAGCGCGTGATGATCGCCATCGCCATGGCCTGCGATCCTAAACTGTTGATCGCAGACGAACCGACAACCGCTCTTGACGTGACGATTCAGGCTCAAATCCTCGATCTGATGAGAAAACTGAAAGCGGAACGCGAGATGTCGGTCTTGCTGATCACACACGATCTGGGCGTCGTGGCGGAAATGTGCGACCGCGTGGTTGTTATGTATGCGGGTAAAGTGGTGGAACAAGGTTCTGTGCGGGATATATTTCGCAATCCGACTCACCCCTATACGATCGGTCTGCTGAGTTCCATTCCGCGTCTGGAGGATAGAAAGCAACGGTTGTCGTCCATTCCGGGCAACGTTCCGAGCATCGAATTGATGCCGGCGGGATGCCGCTTTGCTTCTCGCTGTTCCCACGCAACACAGCGCTGCGCGGACAACGAACCGTCGCTGCTCCCCGTTACGGAGAATCATCAGGCGCGCTGCTGGTTAGTCGATGACAAGGAGGCGGCGGTGTGAGTGAACCGTTGTTGCAAGTGCGCGGTCTGAAGAAGTATTTTCCGATCCGAAAAGGCGTCCTGCGCCGCGTTGCCGGTCAGGTTCGCGCGGTTGACGGAGTCAGCTTTGAGGTGGCGGCGGGGGAAACGTTAGGGCTCGTTGGCGAGAGCGGATGCGGCAAGTCAACGGCGGGACGCAGCATTTTGCGGCTGATTGAACCCTCTGCGGGACAGATCCTGTTCAACGGTCGCGACATTCGCAAATTGCGCGCGGGACAGATGCGCCTGATGCGTCGCGAGATGCAGATTGTCTTTCAGGATCCGTACGCGTCGCTCAACCCACGCTATACCGTGCGCCAGATTCTTGAAGAACCGATGATCATTCATGGCCTCTTCCATTCTGCGGCGGAAAGGAAGAAACGGGCGGCGGAATTGCTTGAAACAGTCGGACTGTCGGCCAGCAGGATGGACCGCTACCCGCATGAGTTTTCAGGCGGCCAGCGGCAACGGATTGGCATTGCGCGGGCGCTCGCAGTGGATCCGAAGCTGATCATCGCCGATGAACCTGTCTCAGCTCTGGACGTGTCCGTGCAGTCGCAGGTGCTCAACCTGTTTGCCGATCTGCAAAAGCAGTTGAACTTGTCGTATGTATTTATCGCTCACGACCTGAGTGTCGTCAAACACATCAGCAACCGGATCGGCGTCATGTATCTGGGGCAGATCGTCGAGTTGGGGAGTTCGGACCAGCTCTATGAAAAGCCGCTGCACCCATACACGCAGGCTCTCTTATCGGCTGTTCCTGTTCCCGATCCGGAAGTGAGACGGGAGCGGATCATTTTACAGGGGGATCTCCCGAGCCCGGCCAATCCGCCGAAAGGATGCCATTTCCATCCCCGCTGCAAGGATGTCATGGATATTTGCAGGACGCAGGCGCCCGAGTGGAAAGAGGTCGAGCCTGGGCGATTCGCGGCGTGCCATTTATATGATTGAAGTTCAGGGAGGTGCAGTATGGCTAACATGATGGCTGATTCGCCGACGCCTGAATTGAAGCAGCGGCTGGCGCATCCGCCGACCAAAGTACAGAGTAAGTTTGTGCGCGTGCTGAGGGCGTATCCGCTGGTGTTTGTCGGCGGGTTGATGGTGCTTGCGCTGATCTTCGTCGCTGTGTTCGCGGGCAAACTGGCGACCTTCAACCCCGACTTTCAGTTTGCCAACGGTCTTGCGCCAGACGGGGCGCCGCTGGCTCCGAACCATACGTTTATCATGGGTACGGATGATTTGGGCCGCGATGTGTACAGCCGCCTGCTGTATGGCGCGCGCGTGTCGCTTGAAGTCGGTGTGTTTGCCAGTCTCATCAGTCTGTTTATCGGCACGACGCTGGGGATTTTATCAGGGTATTACGGCGGGTTTCTGGACAGCATCATCATGCGGATTACCGACATCATGCTGGCGTTTCCTTTCATTCTGTTTGTAGTGGCTCTGGTTGCTGTTCTGACGCCGTCGATCAGCAATATATTCATCGCCATCGGCGTACTCGGTTGGGCGGTCATGGCGCGGATTGTGCGCGCGGAGGTCATGAAGGTCAAAGAGTTTGAGTACGTTCAGGCGGCGCGGGCGCTCGGAAGCAGACAGTGGCGGATTCTCTTCCGGATTATTCTCCCCAATATCATGGCGCCCGTGATCGTGCTTACGACGCTTGCCATCGGGAGCAACATGCTGCTGGAATCGACGCTGAGTTATCTGGGCATTGGCGTGCAACCGCCGACTCCGAGCTGGGGCAGCATGCTTTCCGAAGGTCAGCAGGTGTTTGAATATGCGCCCTGGCTGCTTTACTATCCAGGAATGGCGCTCATGCTGGCTGTGCTTGGCTTTAACCTGCTGGGCGACGGCCTGCGCGAACTGTTCAACCCGCGTCGCGTGCGCTAGGGGAGCAGTGATAATCCAAATCAGGGCTGGCTGAGTTCCAGCCCCCCCTGAAAATCGCATGTGTACAGAATGGCAGTCTGGGAAGAGTAAGGGTATCGTGCGCTTATCAGCAAGCAGTACATGTGGAACATGTGGATCGCCGCACACTGGAGATTCCCTGGACGCTGGTTGTACCAGTCTATAGAGGAGGCGCCAATTTTGATTTCGTATATCATTCGTCGTCTGGGCGGGGCAGTGATTGTGTTGCTTGGAATCTCCATTATCACCTTCGTGATCGCTTTTCTTGTGCCCGCCAATCCTGCCCGCGCCATCGTAGGGCCGCACGCGCCCGAGTCGCTGGTGCTGCAGGTGGACAAACAGCTTGGTCTCGACCAGCCTTTGCCGGTTCGCTATGTGAATTATATGAACAATCTGGTCCACGGCAATCTGGGCATGTCGTACGTGCTGGATCAGCCCGTGACAAGCCTCATCGAGCAGAGGGTGGGCGCGACGGCGCAACTGGCGCTTGCCGCCTGGATCCTGGAAATTGTGATCGGCATCCCGCTCGGCATCATTTCCGCGGTGTACGATCGCAAGATCATCGACCATATCACGAGCATCCTGGCCCTGATCGGGATTTCTCTGCCGGTGTTTTTCGTCGGTCTGGAACTCATGTACTGGATAGGGTTTCGTCTGAACTGGCTGCCGGTGGGCGGCACGGGTGGGTTTAATTACATTATCCTACCAGGGCTCACCTATGCCATTACTGGCGCGGCCTATTACTCCAGACTGCTGAAGGCTTCGATGCTGGATGTACTCTCGTCCGACTACATCAGGACTGCGAAGGCGAAAGGAGCTAGTCCGGCCCGAATCATCTTTGGGCATGCGCTGCGCAATGGCATCATCCCTGCCCTGACATACGGCGGGATTGACGTTGCCGCGCTGTTTGGCGGCGTTGTCGTCATCGAAGATGTGTTTGGGTATTCCGGCCTTGGCCAGTTGGCGGTGCAGGCAATCAGCAATCTCGACGTGCCGGTCATCATGGGAACAGTGCTGTTTGCGACAATGTTTGTCGTGCTGGTCAATGTGGTGGTTGACGTGCTGTACGGAATCGTCGATCCGCGCATCACCTATTCGTAGGCCGGGGGTTACGGGCATGGCGATCTGCGGATGCCACTGACCGCAGCGGCGATCGGACAGGCAACTGCAGCGCTGACTGGCTACAGCGGCGCCGCGCACTCGGTGCAGCCGCCGTTCTCAGTTAACTTGCAACTTCCCGTTTCCGTTTCTGGTATTGACTGAACGGGCGTTTGGTAATAGTATGTTGATAGAGTTAGAGTTTTGTGTTTTCATGCTTGGTGTTCCAATCGCAAAAGGGGGAAATTAGATGAAGACAAGTAAGTTGCGACTGTTCGGGGTCGTCGCATCAGTAGCCATGCTGAGCACAGCGCTTGCCGGCTGCAGCACACAGGCCGCCAGCGCGCCGAAAGCCGCCAACCAGGCGACCCAAGGCGCACAGCCGGTGCACGGCGGCACCCTGACACTGGATCTGATCAGTCAATTCCCGCACCTTGATCCTGCCAAAGCCTACGATACGACATCGTACGAAGCGGTGTTGCAGTTCTACAATCAGCTCGTGACCTACAAGGGTGCGACCAACACATTGGTGCCCGATCTGGCGTCTTGGAATGTTTCGAATGGCGGCAAGGTGTATACGTTCCACATCACCAATGCAAACTTCTGGAACGGAACGCCAGTTACGGCGCAGAGCTTTATCACCGAGTTTGAGCGCGTGCTGAGCAACAACATGCAGTCGGGCGGCCAAGGCTTCATCTCTCCTCTGATTCAGGGCTCCGCCGCCTTTGTCGCGAACAAGGCGAAAACGGTCTCAGGACTTAAGGCGCTGAACGCCCACACGCTGCAGGTCACCCTGATTCACCCAAGCGCAACCTTCCTGAACGTGTTGGCGATGCCATTTTTCTCGGCTGTTGATCCGGCGTACGTGAACTCGCATCCGGAAGCGTACGTCGACACGCATCCGATGGGCAGCGGCCCCTTCATGCTGCAATCGTACACGGCTGGACGGGACTATGTCCTGGTGCGCAACCCGCACTACTTCCAGAAGGGCATTCCTTATCTCAGCAAGATCGTCTTCAACATCAACAACTCACCGGACGCCGTGATGTTTCACTTCGAGCAGGGCAAGACAGGCCTGATCTCGTGGAATCAGAATGGAATTCCGTCGCAGGATTACCTGCCGCTCTCGACCAACCCGCAGTATAGCAAGGACATTGTAAAATCCACGGAAGTGGCGATCAATTACCTGGGTCTGAACACCAAAGTCGGCCCCACCGCCAAGGTCGCCGTACGGCGTGCGCTGGAGTACGCGGTCAACAAGCAGACTTTCGTACGCATTATGTCTGGTCTCGCGATCCCCGCGAACCAGATCATCCCGCCGAGCATGCCTTCCGGGTATGAGAAAGTGCTGCCAAAGAACGCGCAGTACACCTATAATCCTGCGCTGGCGAAGAAACTGCTGGCCCAAGCCGGGTATCCAAAAGGATTCTCGACCACCATCTACACCGACAACAGCAGTCCGACCGACCTGAAGTTTGCGGAAGCGGCGCAGCAGATGTTTGCGCAGGTCGGCGTTCATGCGAATGTGAACCAGACTTCCTGGAACACCTTCCTGACCAACAACGAGAGTGGAAAACAGAACATGTTCACTCTGGCGTGGATCGAGGACTTCCCGGATCCGTCCGACTTCCTAAACACGCTGTTCAACAGCAATCAAGCGCCCGTGAACAACTCGACGAACTACAGCAATCCGCAGGTGGACGCGCTGCTGAACAGAGGCGCGCTGATGCCAGCCGGAACCGCCCGCGACAATGTCTACAAGCAGGCGCAAAACATCATCATGTCGCAGGCGCCGTGGATTCCGCTCGTGTATCCGGTGTACGCGGCCGCAGTGCAGCCGTGGGTGAAAGGCTTCTACGTCAACCCGAACCTCATGGATCCGCTGCAGTACATGTGGATCGCCAAGCACTGACGCAAAATCTCATCGCTTCGCGTCACCAACAACCGGGATGAAAACAGCACGAAATCGCAGCGCGGATCAGGAGAGCAATCTGCTGATCCGCGCTGCTGTCATGACGTCACGCTGTATGCGGCAAACTCGTTTGTTGGTGTCGCGCAGCGCCTAGAGTTGCGCGGGATAGCCGATGCCAAGCAGTCGCAGCGCTTCCCTGATGGTCAGCCGCGTCGCGTCGGTAAGCGCGAGGCGGAGGGTGCGCGTGGCGCCTGTCGCCGACAGGATCGGGCAATCGTGGTAAAAACGGTTGAACGCCTGGCAGATGTCAAGCGCCTGTTTGGCGATGAGTGATGGATCGGCCTCCGCACTGGCGCGCTGGCGCACTCCGGAAAACCGGCTGACCTGTTTGGCGAGTTCCCATGACACATCGTCCAGCAACGCAGTGCCCATACTCTCGTCCGTCTGTTCGCCCGCCAGCATGTCACTCCATGCGGCAACCGGGAAAGGCGGCGATTCTCCCGCATCCAGAAGCCCCGCCTTTCGCAATACAGAGCATGCGCGCGCATGCGTATACTGTACGTACGGGCCGGTCTCTCCGTCGAATGCCACCGCCTGGTCCATGGCGAATTCGATGTCGTGGAGTCGGTTTGTTTTCAGGTCATTAAAAATGACGGCGCCCACCCCAATCGCTTTGGCCACTTCCTCAGCGTTCGTCAGGTCAGGACTCTTTTGCGCGATGATGGAACGGGCGCGGGAAATGGCTTCGTCGAGAACATCCTGCAAACGAACGATGTGTCCTTTGCGGGTGGACATTTTTTTGCCGCCGATGGTCATCATGCCAAAAGCCACATGTGAGCAGTGCGCCGCAAACTCATATCCCATGCGTTCGAGAACGGCAAAGAGCTGTTTAAAATGCAGACGCTGCTCGCCGCCGACAACATAGGTCAGGCGGTTTGCGCCCAGCACATTATACCGATACAGCGCGGCGGCGAGATCCCGGGTCGCGTAGAGGGTGGCGCCGTCTGATTTGCGAATCAGACAGGGGGGAAGATCCACTTGCTCCAGTGACACGACTTCAGCGCCTTCACTCTGCATCAGCAATCCCTTTGCAATCAGTTCGGCAACCACCGCGTCCATTTTGTCATTATAAAAACTTTCGCCAAGGACAGCTGTGAACTTTGTGCCGAGCAGGTCGTACGTGCGGTTGAAATCCGCCAGACTGACGTCGACAATCCATTGCCATAGAGCGGTTTCATCTGGCTGGCCGTCTTCCAGCCGTTTGAATGCGGCGCGACCTTCCGCTTCCAGTTCCGGGTTTGTCTTTTCCTCTTCATGAAACCTCACATACAGGCTGTTCAGTTCCTGGATCGGATTGGCCCGCACGCGCTCCGGATCGCCGTAGCGGTGGTAAGCGACAATGATTTTGCCAAACTGCGTACCCCAATCTCCGATATGATTGATCCGCAGCGTGGTGAATCCGTCTGATTCCAGGAGGTTGGCAATGGCCGTTCCAATGATGGTGGAGCGAAGATGCCCCATGCCAAACGGCTTGGCGATATTTGGCGAGGAGAGGTCAATGGCAACCGTCTGCCCGGCGCCGCTGTCGCCCGTAAAAAAATCGTCGTCCTGCTCGATGGCCCGCAACCAGAATAAAAACGCATGGTCGCGGCGCAAACGCATGTTCACGTAGGGTCCGGTCGCTTCCACCTCCTGCAGGAGGTCGCTCAAGGCGACGCGCGACGCGATATCTCGGGCGATGGTCTGGGGCGCCTGCCGCAGTTCCTTGGCCAGCCGAAAGCAGGGCAGGGCGAGATCCCCCAGGAACGCGTCTGGAGGGTTCTCCAGCCAGTCTTCAAGTACAGCCCGGCTCACCGGCAGATACTCGGCAAGTTCTCTTGCGATGACGCCTTTAATGCGGTGCACTGCCTGTCAGTCCCTTCGCGGTAAAGTATTCATTATTATAGACAAATTGCGCAGAATCGGCAATTTGCGCCGGGATGCGTCCTGCTCCCAAGGCATGACACTGCCAATCGGCTATGCTATACTGCGCTTATACCTGCTTGCGCAGGCTCCCAGGAAACCAGTGAGGAGGCACTTCATGGACAGACGGGAGAAAGGCTCGACAAAGGTATTGCCGTTCCAGCCAGACGCCGCCTTCTTTTTTGAGCGGGGAGTCCGGTTTTTGAACCGCCACGATTTGTCTCGCGCGTTGCACTCATTTGAGCGCGCGGTGGAATGTGAACCTTCCAATGCGGTGAATCACTGCAATCTTGCCGGCGTGTTGTCGGAACTGGGCGATTTCGAGAAGTCGAATGAAGTGTTGCAGGGCGTACTTACTGACATTGCGCCGGATATGGCGGAATGCTACTTTTATATGGCCAATAATTATGCCAACCTTGGGGAATATGAGTTAGCGGAAGCGCATGTGGTCAAGTACCTGGAAGTCGATCCGGCGGGTGAGTTTGCGCCGGATGCGGATGAGATGCTCGATGTCCTGATTCATGAATACGGCGGCGGCGAGATTCTGCGCGAAAGTCGCCGCAAGCAACTCGAATCCAGCCGTGAGCGGGACGTCGCCCGCGGCATGCTCGAAGAAGGCAAGTTCCACGAGGCGAGTCTGCTGCTTGAGAAAGAGATTGAACGGCAGCCGGAGGCGACTGCGGCCAGGAACAATCTCGCGCTTGCGAAGTATTATCTGGGACATATGGAAGAAGCGGTGGTCATCACACGCCAGGTGCTGGAACTGGAACCGCGCAACATTCACGCACTCTGCAACTTGGCTGTGTTCACCCGCCATCAGGGGCGCGATCACGAGGAATACAAGCAGCTGATTGGACTATTGCGCAAGCTGATGCCGCTGCAATTTGACCAGGGGTACAAACTGGCTACGACGCTTGGCATTCTGGGAGAACACAAGGCCGCCTACCGAATCTTTCTGCAACTGGTCCAGTTCGGGGATCGCCATGATCCGACGCTGTATTTTGCGCTTTGCGCAGCAAGCGCCAACATGAACCGGCCAAAGCGCGCCAGACAATGGTTGCTTGAGGTGCAGGCTCTTGATCCGGAGAGCGGAATTGCCGACTATTATCTTGAAGAGTTGGAACGCGCCATGGGCAAGGGCGATCGGATGTTTTTCAGCTACAGCTACCAGTTGCCGTTCCATCTGCGGGCGCACGGCGGCGGGTCGACGAAAACTTCCGGATTTGCGAAACTGGGCGCCTGGGCCAAAGATCCCGGCGTTCGCTCCTCCGTGTATTTCGCGCTGTTTCGGGGGCCGCGTTCCACGAAGCGGGAGGCCCTGCAGGCGCTGGCTGTCCTGAATGACGCCGAGTCGCTGCATATCTTGAGAGAATTTGTCCGCGATCCAACGCAAAGCGAAGATCTGATGTGGAACGGCGTGTTTGTGCTGCAACTTTTGCATGTGACGGGATCGCTGGAAGTCTGGCTAAGTGGACAGCTCACCGTGATTGAACTGCCCACCCGCGACAGCCGCATGCTGGTCTGGAATCCGACGTTTGAGGCGATCCTGCGCGACGTCCAGACGGCGCTCGCCTCCTGCGACCCGGATCTGGCCGACATGGCGTACGATAGCTGGCTGCGTTATCTCATGTACTCTTTTACAGACCTTCCGAAGATCGTGAAACGCAGTGTCTGGTCGGCCGCCCTCGAATACGTGGTGCGGCGCACCGCAGGACGCACGGAACCACAGGCGGTTGTGGCCAAACGCTATGACGTGTCTGTTAAAGCGCTCGCGAAAGCGGCGCAGGCAATCACGCTTGTACTCTGAGGCGAAACCGCTCAGTGAACTCGGATGGTTGCGGCATCGCTATAATTCCGCGCGCAAAGGACGGGTGTTGACGACGTGGATTTTGTAATCGTGGGAACCGCAGGCCACATTGACCATGGCAAAACTGCTCTGGTCAAGGCGTTGACGGGTACGGATACAGATCGTACGCGCGAGGAGCGGGAGCGGGGCATTTCCATTGACTTGGGATTTGCCCCGCTCGTATTGGCCAATGGAAGGCGCCTCGGAGTGGTCGATGTTCCCGGTCATGAACGGTTTATCCGCAACATGCTTGCGGGAGCGGGCGGAGTCGATCTGATCCTGCTGGTGATCGACGCGCGGGAGGGCGTCATGCCGCAGACAAAGGAGCATCTGGCGATTCTGCAGATGCTCGATGTATCCAGTGGTGTTGTGGTGATTACAAAGACTGACCTGGTGGATGCCGAGTGGCTCGAACTTGTGCGTGAGGAAGTGTCTGCAGAACTGAAGGGAACGTTTCTTGCAGAGGCGCCGATGGTCAACGTGTCAGCGGTCACAGGATCTGGCGTCGAAGAGCTCAAATCTGTCATTGAAAACATGCTGCCCTCAGTTCGCCGCAAACCGCGCGCAGGTCCTTTGCGATTGCCTGTTGACAGGGTTTTTTCAGTTCCTGGGTTTGGCACGGTGGCGACAGGAACGATCTGGCGCGGCGCCGCGTCTGTCGGAGACGGTTTGCAGTTGTGGCCCGGCGGCGAGGCGGTCAGAGTGCGTTCCGTTCAGGTGCACGGGGAATCGGTGGAAACGGCGGTTGCCGGGCAGCGCGCCGCCATAGCGCTTGCGGGCGTCAAAACGGAGGTGCGGCGCGGCATGACGCTGAGCACTCCCGGAACGCTCAGTTCGACCACGCTGCTCGATGCGCGGGTGCGCGTGTTGCCTGACGCTCCCTTTGCGCTAACGCATCGCCTGCGAATTCGTTTTTATACAGGTACGGCCGAGGTGATCGGTCGTGTTCTCCTGCTTGACGGCGCGCAGATCGCTCCCGGCGACGACGCGCTGGTGCAACTGAGTCTGGAACAGCAGGTTGCTGTGGAAGCGCGCGATCATTTTGTCCTGCGCAGCTACTCGCCCATGCATACGATTGGCGGCGGTCAGGTGATTGCCCCCCATCCGGGCCGGCAACATCGTCGCCACAGCCCTGCGGTTCTCGAACAATTGCGGCGTAAGGAGAGCGGAACGCCTGCGGAGCGGACGCTCGACGCCCTGACGGTGAAACCGGGCGCCAGCGCCCATGAACTGGCCGCTGTGGTGGGCGAGTCAAAAGAGATTGTGGAACAGGCGCTGCAGGAACTCCTCGCTTCAGGAGACGCGCTGTACCTCGGTCAGCCGCCCGCGCCAGTGTCCGTACAGACTCTTCGGTTATGGCGGGGAGGCGTCCTGCGGGCGCTTGACGACTATTATGAGAAAAATAGATATGATCTGTGGGCGCCCAGGTCTGTGGTGCAGAATACTTTAAAAGCACTTGGAGCGGACGCGCGGCTGGTCGAAGCGGTGATCGCGGACGCAGCCGCGCAGGACGGTCTGGTCGTACAGACTGACCGTTTGCGCAGAGCGGATCGCCAGATTGCGCTGTCCGCCCCGGAACAGGAGATCAGGGCAAAAGTGGAACTGACTTTCAGGGAACATCCATTCGCTCCGCCCGGTTTGCTGGAAATGGACGGCTGGTTCAAGGGCCGTGAACGCAGTGTGCGCAATATTCTTCATCTGCTGATCCAGGAGGACGCGCTCGTCGCGATCGGGCCAGACATGTACGTCAGCGTCGCTGCTGTCGCCGGGTCTGTCGAAGCGGCCAAGCAGCTTGACGCGGAACAGGGCGGGTTCGCTGTCGCGGATTTCCGGGATCGCATCGGAACGAGCCGCAAATTCGCTGTCGCTATTCTGGAGTATCTCGATCGCCAAAAAGTGACGCGCCGCAACGGCGACACGCGAATTTGCCTGTGACGGCTGTTTTGCGCAGAAACACGAGAAAGGATGTTCCTCCGGATGATCTATCATGTGCCAGTTTGCAACCATCCGCTGCGCGCAGTCGTGCGTGTGCCAGGCTCCAAGTCAATCACGAACCGGGCTTTGCCCATGGCGGCGTTGGCACTCGGTGAGTCGCATCTTGACGGCGCGCTGTTTTCCGACGACAGTCGCTACTTCATCGACTGTCTGCGGCGGTTGGGGTATACCGTAGAGACCGCAGAAGAACAGGCTGCCGTCACCGTGCTTGGGGCGGGCGTCGCGCCGCTTGTGCACTCTGGCGGTCTCGATCTGTTTGTGGGGAATTCAGGAACGACTGCGCGGTTTATCACTGCGTTTGTCAGTCTTGGCAAGGGACGTTATCGCGTGGATGGAGTAAGACGCATGCGCGAACGTCCAATGGCCGCCCTGGTGAGGGCGTTGAGCCAGCTGGGTGTGGACGCCCGCGATGAGATGGGCACAGGATGCCCGCCGCTTGTGGTGGAGGCGGCTGGGCTTGGCGGCGGCGAAGTGGTCGTGAGTGGAAGGGACAGCAGCCAGTTCGTATCCGGGTTGCTGATTGCCGCGCCGTATGCCAGGTCGCCAGTCCATCTGGACGTCCAGGATGAACTGGTGTCGAAACCATATGTGGACATGACGGTGGCCATGATGCGGCAGTTTGGCGCGCATGTGGATGTGGATGGTCAACACTATACAGTGCATACTGAACCGTATCAGTCCCGCGATTACAAGATCGAACCGGATGCGTCGGGCGCGTCCTATTTTCTCGCGGCGGCGGCCGTTTGCGGCGGCACAGTAGAAATCACCGGGTTATCCGGCGATTCTCTTCAGGGTGACGCGGGATTTGCACAGGTATTGGAGCGCATGGGGTGTCGCGTCCGTTACAGCGCGGGATCCATCGAACTCACAGGCCCTTCAGAGGGCCTTGGCGGGATCGATGTGGACCTGTTCGCGATGTCCGACATGGCGCCTACGCTCGCCGCCATCGCGCCGCTCGCGAAGGAACCTGTGACCATTCGCAATGTGGCCAATATTCGCCTGAAGGAAACGGATCGAATTCGTGCCTGCGCAACTGAACTGCGTCGCTTTGGCGTAACTGTGACCGAGTTCGCGGACGGGCTGCGCATTGAGCCGTGCGCATCCCTGCGATCCGGGGTGTCTGTTCGCACATATGACGACCATCGAATCGCGATGGCGTTCTCAATCCTCGGTTTGCGGGCGCCGGGCACCATCATTGAAGATCCGGGATGCACGGCAAAGACCTACCCAGGGTTTTTTGCGAGTCTGGAACAGGCTGTGGGAAATTGAAAGAAATCGGTAATCATATCTTCACCTCGATGTAATGGGGGTGCAATCTCGGGGGCTTACGATAAGACCGTAGCACATTTGACCCCCTTTTGATGATTGTTTTTGCGTGACGTAGGCGATTGCCTTACGTTGCGTCTTTTTTTTCTGCGCGTGTTACAATGCATATGTTGTGGATTCATGCAATCACGCGTGGGGTGTGGAACAGGAGGAGCATAATTGCGGACTGCGGTTGGCATCGATTTGGGCGGCACATTCATCAAAGGTGCCGTCGTTGACGAAGCAGGAACGATCATCACCAAAGACGAGGTAAAAACGCTTGCGGAACGTGGTCCCGATGACATTTTGCGACGCATTGAGGAACTGGTGCGCACACTGCTCAAACGAACCGGGATAGAGCTCGCCGACTGCGCGGGCGTGGGTATAGGAATCCCTGGATTTATCGATACTGTAACGGGCGTCGCGGTTGAGGTGATCAATATCGGATGGAAAGACGTGCGTGTTCGCGAACCGCTGACGCAGTCTCTGGGGCTTCCTGTCTACATGGAGAATGACGCCAATGCGGCGGCGCTCGGCGAGGCGTTTGCGGGTGCGGGAAAAGGGAGTGACAGCGCCTTTTGCATCACGCTCGGCACGGGCGTCGGCGGCGGTGTGATTCTTGACGGGAAAGTCTTGCGCGGCGCCAGTCACATGGCGGGCGAGATTGGGCATATTGTCATGTTTCCGGGCGGAGCGCCGTGTAACTGCGGCCACCGGGGATGCCTGGAAACCGTGTCGTCCGCGACGGGCGTGGTCCGTCTTGCCAGGGAACGAATCATGTGCGGCGAAATGACGGAACTGCAAAGCGAAAACCTGACCGCGACCGAGGTGTTTGCGGCGGCTGTACGAGGTGACGCGCTGGCGCAGGCAGTGGTCGCAGAAGCCGCTGAAGTTCTGGGACGCGGGCTGGCGATCGGGGCGAATATTGTCAATCCAGAAGTCATCGTTGTAGGCGGCGGTATGGCCCGCGCGGGCGAAACACTCTTTCAGCCGCTGCGGGAAGCGTTCGCGCGGTACGCGCTGGGGCGCGTGGCTGCCGCTGTGCGCATCGTTCCGGCGCTGCTAGGCAACGATGCCGGCGTTGTCGGCGCGAGCAAGCTCGCGTTCTTTCCCTGAGAGGAGAGGTAACGCATGGCGCAGCCCATACGAATGTTGATTATCACAGGCATGTCGGGCGCCGGAAAGACTGTGGCAGTACAGTGTATGGAAGACATGGGTTTTTTCTGTGTGGACAATCTGCCGCCCGCCCTGATCTCCAAGTTTAGCGAACTTGTCCGCCAGTCCGATGGCGCCATCAGACGCGTGGCCCTGGTATGCGACTTGCGGGGAGGCGAGTTTTTTCCGGCGCTGTTTGATGCGTTAAAGGATCTTGAAGAACAGAATCAGTTAGAGTATCAGATTGTCTTTCTGGAGGCGGACGATGAAACTCTGGTTCGCCGCTACAAGGCGTCACGCCGCAAGCATCCACTGGCGACGGATCACGGGCGCATCGTCGACGGCATCGCCTGTGAGCGCGAGATGCTCGCCGCCATGCGCGAGCGGGCGGACTTGGTGCTGAACACCAGTCGGATGCGACCGCTGGAACTGAAGGAGATCCTCGCCAAACGATACACGGGAATGGATGACGAAGAAACGCTGTCTGTGAATGTGATTTCCTTTGGTTTCAAATACGGGATTCCCATCGATGCGGACTTGGTATTTGATGTGCGTTTTTTGCCCAATCCATATTATATCGAAGCCTTGCGTTCGCGGTCGGGACGGGATCCGGATGTTTACGACTACGTGATGAAATGGCCCACAACTCAGAAATTTATGGCAAAGCTGCTTGATCTCTCTGATTTCCTTTTGCCGCAATACGTGCGCGAGGGCAAAAGGCAGGTCGTGGTAGCCATTGGCTGTACCGGCGGACGCCACCGCTCCGTGGCGATCGCCGAGAACCTCAGGGAACATCTGCAGAAGTCTTTTACAGTGACCGTGGCGCATCGGGATCTGGGAAAGGACGATGAGCGATGAGAACCCATTTTCGACAGTGGTCGTGGCTGTTGCTCACTCTTGGCGCGGGGCTTCTGATTGGCAACTATGCGGGACAGACAAGCGTTATGCGCTGGTGGATCATCGGGCTTGTGTTCGTCGTGATTGGCGCCGCAATCTTGCTGTTGTTGCGACTGCGCGACCGCACCCGCGAGAAGTTGCTGCAAATCAAACTTGATCGCAGGCCGCGCGTAGTCGTCATTGGCGGTGGAACAGGGCAGCCTGTTCTGCTGCGTGGACTCAAAGGGCTGGACGCTGAGATTACAGCGATTGTGACGGTCGCGGATGATGGGGGGAGTTCAGGTCGCCTGCGCTCTGACCTGTTCATGCCGCCGCCGGGAGACATCCGCAATTGCCTCATCGCGCTGGCTGACACGGAACCGCTTTTGGCCGAATTGCTCCAGTATCGCTTCGACGCCGGTTCCGAACTCAGCGGCCACAGCTTTGGAAATCTCTTTCTGGCTGCCATGACCAATATTACCGGCGATTTTGAAACGGCCGTCAAGGAAACCAGCCGGGTTCTCGCTGTGCGCGGCCGTGTGCTTCCTGCGGCAAAGCGGGCCATTACGCTCGCGGCCATATTTTCCGATGGCACAAGAGTAGTCGGAGAATCGCAGATTCCGCTCACCCATAAGAACATTGAGAGGGTCGAGCTGATTCCGGCGGATGTCGAGCCTTTGCCGGAGGTGCTCACGGCGATCGCGGAGGCCGATGCGATTGTTGTGGGACCGGGCAGTCTGTATACGAGTATACTGCCGAACCTGCTCGTTCCGGGAATCGCAGGCGCTATCAGAGACAGCCGGGCCAAGACCATCTATGTGTGCAACGTTATGACTCAGCCTGGCGAGACCGACGGCTATTCGGCGTCGCAGCACGTGAAAGCAATTTATAATCATGTGGGCGTGCGGTTCTTTGACATGATTATCGTCAATTCGGCGGCGATTCCACAGTCAGTCATCGACCAGTACGAATCAAAGGGCTCACATCCCGTGCTCGCGGATGTCGAGAAACTGCATGCGCTCGGGTTGACTGTGATTGCCCGCAATTTTTTGCATTACTCTATGTACGCGCGCCATGACGCTGATATGGTCGCGATGCAAGTGCTGTCTCTGATCGGTCGGGAACATAAGCGCAAATAGTCTCTGGCGACTGGGTGAAGGCAGGGGGAATGCAGAGTGTCGTTCGCGGCGCAAACAAAAAAGGAATTGACTCAGGTGACGGCTAAACCATGCTGCGATCGGGCGGAGTTGACCGCCTTTGTTCAGTATGGCGGCAGGCTTAACAATGACATCGATCCGCCGGTGCTGGAACTCGCCACAGAAAGCGCCGCGACCGCCCGCCGAATGTACACACTGCTGAAAGCAGGCGCAGGGCATCCGCTGGAGGTGCTTGTTCAGCGCAAAATGCGGCTCAAGAAAAACAACGTGTATATCGTGCGGATGCGCCATGATCCACGAGGATTTCTCAGCAACCTGGGCGTGTGGACGGAAGCCGGAAGCATCGGCGGCCAGATTCCGGCCGCCACCGTCGCCCAGGCCTGCTGCAAGAAGGCGTACATGCGCGGCGCGTTTCTTGCGAGCGGCTCTGTGAATGACCCCGACAGCCATTCTTATCATCTGGAACTGACGAACAGGACGGTTGAACACGCGACGGCGCTGCTCGGCGTAATGCAAGCGTTTCGATTGCATGCGAAAATGATCGAACGCAAAAAGGGCTACATCGTTTATATTAAAGAGGGCGACAAAATCATTGAATTCCTTGGTGTCATCGGTGCGCACAAAGCATTGCTGCATTTTGAGGAAGTGCGTATCGTCAAAGGGATGAGAAACCAGGTCAACCGTCTCGTAAATTGTGAAACAGCCAACCTCAACAAGACTATCCTGGCGGCGGTGCGGCAGTTGGAGAATATTCGGTTGCTGGAACGGGAAGTTGGATTTGGCCGTTTGCCGCCAAAACTGCGCGAAGTGGCAGAGAAACGGTTGCAGCATCCGGACGTGACACTGCAGGAGTTGTGTGCGCTTCTCTCCGAGCGGGTTAGTAAGTCGGGACTCAACCATCGGCTTCGAAAACTGGACGATTTGGCTCAAAAGATTCGTGCAGAACGCGGTATTGGCGATTGATCGTAGCATGAAACTGGCCGCTTTGGTATAATGTGAAAACAGCAAAGGACGACCTAGACAGTGTTGAACAGGAGGTTTCAAACCATGGCAGAGCGTACTGTGACGGTAAATCTAAAGGCGGGCTTGCAGGCCCGGCCCGCAGCGCTGTTTGTACAAGAGGCCAATAAATTTAGCAGCGATGTAATTTTGGAAAAAGAGGGAAAATCGGTTAACGCCAAAAGCATTATGGGCGTCATGTCGTTGGTCATTCCGCGCGGTGCGGAGGTTACACTGCGCGCAATGGGAAGCGATGGCGAGCAGGCGGTGGAACGTCTGGCGGCAATGGTCGGCGCTGAGGAGTGATCGTAGCGGCCCTGCAAGGAATTCTGCCTGCGGGGAGTTCAGCGCGCGAAACGCAAAGGATATGCGTCCGCTGTCTGTCATAGAGTATTCATAGGCACCGTGTTCCGGTGTCTTTTTCTATGAATGACAGGGGGCGGGAAGATGCGCCGTCGTCCACAGCAAAAACGTGTGAAGAGGTCTGGTTCGCGTCCGTATTTGTCTTTGCTTCTGCTGGTTGCTGCGATTCTGGCATTTTTATTGTGGATGTTTATAGCCGCCGATCCGTTTCAGACAGCCAACCCCTTTTTGCGCCAGACGACGATCGGACAGGGTGTGCTCGGAGACTGGCGCTATGGTGGAACGGATTCGTCAGGGCAGATGAAGTTTTATGACGCCTATCAGTCTGTGCTGTTGCCTGGCGACGCAAGGACATTTGCGGCAGATGGCCAATTTGTAAGTATTGATGCGCATACGCCTACGACGATTACGTTTGAACCGGCTTATGAATCGCAGACGATAGGGCCTGCTGTCATCCTCTGGATAGGACTGCTTGCGGCGGCGGGAATCGTTGCATTCTGGCGCAGCGGTCATCGCAGTTCCCTCCCCGGCCGGTTTCGCACGCGCGCCAAATCGGCTCGGTTTCGCAAGTGATCCCTGTGCCCAGCTATGCTATGCGCTGCTGTTCTCTGCAATGCAGCATGGCGTAATCCGCGCCTATTCGGTACGCTCATCACAGCACTGACAGGAGGGGGGCGGCGGTATGGAGACGGTTGTTGGGGCAGTATCGTGGCGGGGATCTGATGAGGAGTTTTTCGAATTGGTCACGAAGGTGGTGTTTGCAACAGGATTCAGTCAATCCGCTGTCGACAGGCGATGGGAGGCGTTTCGCAGCGCTTTTAAGGAATTTCGGATGGAGGATGTGGCAACGTTCGACGAACTGACTGTGGAGAAGATGCTCGCACAAGATTCCGGGATCATTCGCAATGTCCGTAAAGTGCGCGCTACGATCGCAAACGCGCATGCCTGTCTGGAACTTCGCGCGGCGTATGGATCTATGCAGCTATTTTGCGAGCAGCTCGCAGTTCTTGGCGAGCATGCGGCGTGCATTGCGCTGCGCAAGACATTTTCGCTGGTGGGAGAGAGCGCTGCAAGGACACTATGGAGGAGCCTCTTTCCGGCCTGAGTTTTGCGAAGCAAAATCTCATTCCTGCCTGAGTTTTGCGAATCAGACTCACATACCTGAGTTTTGCGAAGCAAAACCCGGATTGCTGCGAGTGTCTCCAGCAGGGGGAGACCCTCGCTCTGGCGGGATTGTGTGCTCTGCCGCTGCTCAGACACGGCTGCGCCGAACTCGCCTCGGCAGAGCACACAATCCCGCCAGAGCAGGCGCCGTACGTTTAGGACGGACTCTCTCATTGCAGAGCAATCGTAGGTACTTGTAAGCCAGCATGGCCCCGTGTATGATCATATTATTATGGAGAGCTAGACTGCAGGGAGAGTGTCTCGCGGAAGATGCGGAAATACTATGTTGCACCACTCCTGGCTGTGCTGATGACAAGTATCACGATGAATCCCGTGAATCTGCTGTGGACGGATCATCACCTGGTTGCAGAAGTGTCGCCAGCGCTTCGGACACGCGCGATGACGGGCTTCAGGGTGGAGAGTGGAACACAACAGCCTCCTCCGTCAGGGGTGCAAACGTGGGATCGACGCAGTGCCGCGCACGTGCAAAAGACTGCTGCGAACACTGCGCCGCAAGCGACGCCAACGGCGACGACGACGGCGCTAACGACGGTGCTTGCCAAGATGCTCGTCGTGTGTGTGGCATTCAAGGGCAAACCGGCGACTGAACCGCTGTCCGTGTACAGACAGCTCTACTTTGGCAAGACAGGGTCGGTCGCAGACTATTATAGACAGGTTTCGTATGGGAAATTCCAATTGACAGGAACAGTGATTGGAGATCCTCTGCACCCCGGCGCATTTTTGACACTGCCTCACAGTGAGGCCTACTACGCGGGGAAAGACAATGGAACGGGCAGTCCATTTCCGCACAATGACAACGCGCTCGTGGTCAATGTCATCCATCAACTGACAGCCGACCACTTCGACTTTGCCCCGTATGCGGCGAACGGCAAAGTCCAGTACCTGGCGTTCGTCTTCAGCGGTTATGGGGCGGACGTTGAACCGACCGACACCAGGTTGATCTGGCCGGTGGAAGATCAGCTTCCCACGCCGCTACTGGTGCCGCTGACCAGCCAGCAAGCGAGCACGCAAGCGGGCGTCGGCGTTGGGGTGAACAGTTCTGGAGCCAGTGGGCCAGGCGGGCCAGGCGCTCCAGGAGGCGCCGGCGCGGGGGGAAACAGCGCTGCGGCGAGCGCGAATGTGGCGACGGTCAGTACATACGATCTGGTTCCCGAGTTGTCTGATTCAAGCATGACTCCGACGACGATTGGAGTATTGGCGCATGAACTGGGACACCTCCTGGGCCTCGACGACCTGTATGACACGTCGAGTTCAGCCAAGGCTGGACAAGGGGATGGGCCCTGGTCGCTGATGGCCGATGGCAACTGGAATGGCTATCCTGCTGGCAGTTCACCGGCAGAATTGGACCCATTTTCGCGAATTTTCCTTGGCTGGATCGATCCACAAGTGATTGCTGAGAGTGAAACGGGAGTTATCCTGCCGCCGATTGAAAAGAGACCGGTCGTCTACGAGTTGCGTCCAGCCGGGAAAGAAACGGACTATTTTCTGATCTCGAACGAGCAGCAGATCAGCTTCGATCAGGCATTGCCAGAATCCGGCGTGCTGATCTGGCACATTGATGGAGCGCAGGCGACTCCTGACAGCTATGACTGGAGAAACGATGTGCTCAACACTCCCCGTCAAAATGCGACACATCATGACGACATTGCGATTGTGGAGGCAGGACATACAGGAGATCTGCATGTACCCCTGGATATTTCAGGAACATATAACGATACGTATCCCAGTCCAGGCGGCAATAACTCCTTCACAGCAACCAGCAACCCGAACAACGATTTATGGAATGGCCAGTCTCTGGGGATGGACGTCACTCGCATCACTGTGCAAAAAAATGGGGTGGCAACTTTTAATGTGCGTGATGCGCAGTCGGGTTCCTCGCTGGTCATTGTGCCTCCTAAAACGGGGATGACTGTATACCAGGGCCAGAAGATTCCGCTGGTCGCCCAGTTTCAGCATGGAGGCCAGACCGTCGCGCTTACAAACGCCTCCGGTTGGTTTGCGCCTTATGATTCTGTGACGTGGAACGGAGCGACTGCCGATTTTCATACGCCAGGAATCGTTACGGTGTCCATCTGGAATCATGGGTTGCCTGCACTTGCGTACTTCAACGTGATTGCACTTAAAACCCTGATGACAGGACCCGCACAGGAAAGCGTACAAAATGGTCGCATGTTTGTGGCATTGCCCCGTCTGACGGCGTATTACGCCAATGGTAAGATACTGAATGTCACGGCGCTCGCAACGTGGAGTTTCGTCACTTCGACAGGCGCCACAGAGCCTGCGGTTCTTGTCGACAATAAATATCTGGCGGGGGCAGGGGGCGCCGCGCTTCCGTCGAACTTGGGCGGCTCCCTGCAATTGGTTGCTTCGTTTGCGGGGCAGACCGTGAGTTCGCAGGTCACGTAGGACAATGAACTTGAGGAGTGGGTGGGATGGAACGTGTGGCGCGCTTGACGTCGCTTCTGGAGAAACGCGGTTTGACGCATATGGTGTTTGCGCCGGGGGCCAGTTTTCGTTATCTGACCGAACTCGCCGCTCATCAGAGTGAAAGGCTGGCTCTGCTTGGTCTGGACAGGGACGGAAAAACCGCCCTGCTGCTTCCGCAGCTTGAGGCCAGCGGCGCCGCCAGTGTGAACGCTGGCAGTATATGCGTGTATGAAGACGCGGCTGGCCCACGGGCGGCCGTTCAGGAGTTCGCGCACAGTCTGGGTATCCGCGAAGACAGCCGGGTGGGTGTTGAGACGGGACAGATGCGTCTGTTTGAGGCGGACTATCTTCGTGAACTGGGGTGCGACCTCATCCCTGGCGACGATGTCGTCATGGCGCTGCGCGTATGCAAAGATGAGGGTGAGATCCGTTTGCTGAGGGCGGCCGCGCGGATCGTGGACGATGCTCTTGCGTCTACGATCCCCTTGTTGCGGGTGGGTATGTCTGAACTCGAAGCGGCGGCGGAACTGGAGTATCAGATGCGCAAGATGGGATCTGCCGGGGTTCCCTTTGGCACGATCGTCGGTTCGGGTCCGCGCGGCGCGTTGCCGCACGGCGGCCCAACGGATCGGAAGATCCAGCAGGGGGAACTCGTCGTGCTGGACTATGGAGCAACCCGATCCGGATATGCGGCAGATACGACGCGGACGATTGCATTTGGTGAACCGGAAGCGGAAGCCAGGCGCGTATATGAGGTGGTAAAGAAGGCGCAGGCGGCGGCAGTGGCGGCTGTCGGTCCGGGAATGGGCGTGGCTGACGTCGACCGGATCGCTCGCGACATGATTGCGGAAGCGGGGTATGGGGAGTATTTTACACATCGAACGGGTCACGGGCTTGGGCTTGCTGTCCATGAGTACCCAAGCATTGTTCAGGGAAGCGATGTTACGCTGCTTCCGGGCATGGTGTTCACCATTGAACCTGGCGTCTATCTGCCTGAACGATTTGGGGTTCGCATCGAAGACGATGTCCTGGTGACAGAAAACGGCGCGACGATCCTCACTCAGTTTACTCGTGAACTGATTGTTGTGGTTTGACCGCAAGAGCGGGGGGCGTGTCTGGTGGACCGGCGAGAGGCATTGATAGGCATCCTCGACGAGAGCGAAGAACCGCTTACCGGAGCTGACCTGGCGCAGCGGTTTGGCGTTACGCGGCAGGTGATCGTCAAGGATATCGCGGTATTGCGCGCAAAGGGTTTCGCGATCGTGGCGACGCCGCAGGGATATTTTCAGCCGAAACAGGCGCCCCATCAGAGATCGGACCGTGTTTTCCGGGTTCTGACGATTCAGCATACACCTGAACAGACTGAGGAAGAATTGCTGACGCTTGTGGATGCGGGCATCGAGGTGCTGGACGTCTCCGTAGATCATCCGATCTATGGCGAATTTGTTGCCAGCCTCATGTTCAGTTCACGTCGCGATGTGTTGACGTTCACCAAGGCGGTGCGGGAATATTCCGCTCCGCTTTTGCTCAGCCTGTCTGGCGGCGTCCACCGGCATACGCTCGCAGCGCGGGCGGAGGAGGCGATCGACGAGGCCGTGCAGGATCTCCTGCGCAAAGGGTTTGCCCTTTTGGACGAACGCTGAACAACCTCTTATAGGAACAGTTCATTGACCGCTCGAAACAGCGCGAGCCATTGCCGATGTCGCACGAGCATGATCACGGCGCAGACCGCCATGGTCAGCGTCCAACCGCCCGCAGCGCCCTGCTGCAGCCATTTGAGATGAAAGAAAGGTTCCCGCCAGATCGCTATGAGCATTTGTCCAAACCATGGCAGCAGGCCAAGCAACACATTCCACTCCAAGCGTGAGCGGCCTGCAATCGCCCCCCTGGTTGCGAGTTCCGTCTCCACCAGCCCCAGGACAAGCAGCCCTGCTGCGAGCTCGCCTGCGTCTGCAGACCCGCTTTGTATCGCGAATAACGTAAATACCAGAGCCTGCGCCGCTACAACCGCGAGCCCTCCGACAAACACCTGGGCGCGCACCCGTTCCGGGCGCCAGGGGAAAAGCGCCAGCCAGGGGAGAGCGTGCTGTTCGCGCAGCGCCGCAGACGTGAGAAGCCAGACGATCAGGACTTGACTCATGCCTGCATACAGCGTGCTTCCGAGTGCAGAAACATTGTGCATGACGAGAATTCCGATGACTATGGCTCCCGTCAACAGGTAGTGCGCATGCGTTCGACCAAGCTGGACGGCTGTATAGGAGAGCAGCGGCAGACGCAGGCTATAGCGCATGCTGCGATCGGTTGGGGAATTGTTTCGAGTATTGGAAGGCTGATTCTCTGGTGTCTTCGGCAACAGGCGTAATTGCCCGATGCTGAGCGCTTCCCATACTGCCAGGTGAGTATCGCCGCAGCGCGCAAACGCCGTCCAGTCGATCGGATCGTCCTGATTGGCGCGCCCTGGTTGCGATCGTTGCCATTCGGTCTGTCTGTGCGCCGCGCGACGGGCATGGCGGTGAAACCTTCGCCAGCCAACCGACTCTCGCAAGTAGGCGTGCGCCGTCACGAAGAAGAGAGCTGTCGCCAGCCAAAACGGAGTGACCGTCTCATAACCGCTGATGATAAATGCCAATAAAAGCGTTGCAGGCCAGCGCCAAAGCAGCGAGCAGACGAGTGCGCGCAGACGCAGCGAGCGCGTCGCCGCAGCCGTCAGGGCAGGGGCTCCTGACAGCGTCACCACGTCGCCTGGTTCCGGCCAGATCGCCGGACTGGGTCGCAGCCATACCTTCGCGGCGTCGGCCAATAACGCCATTCCCAGCAGCAGCGCGGTCAAGGAGCGCAACATCGCCGCCGCACCTGGAAGCGCCGCCATGTTTTGCAGATCTCCCTGAGCCATCAGGACGGCGACGGTCAGGGTCAGGAGCGCCGTGAATACACTGGATGTGTCGATCAGACGGCGCAGATGCAGATCAAACAACTGCCTGCGAGCAAATCGCGCCTGGCGAACAATGGTCGCAGGGCCCAACTCATAGACAGACAGGGCAGACACCGTCTTGTCTTTCGCCTTGCGGGTCAGGGCTGGTTCTTTTACTCGCCGTTTCATGAATTTCCCCCGCGGTTGCCCAACACTTTCATATATACATCTTCCAGAGAAGCGTCGGCGGGAACTCCAAATTCGTCGCGCAGCTGTCTGCCGCTGCCGGTGGTCAGCACCTGCCCCTGTTCCAGCACAGTAAAGGAATCGCATATCGCTTCCGCAATGTCGAGCGCGTGTGTGGTCAACAGAACACAGCCATCGTGATCAGCGACGGCCCGCAGTTCTTCTTTGAGCGCGCGGATGGCGATCGGATCCAGCCCAATGAAGGGTTCATCCACCACAAACACGCGTCCGTCATGAATGAGCGCAGCCATCACATTCATCTTCTGCCGCATTCCTTTGGAAAAAAGCAGCGGAATGTCATGGGCATGCGCCGACATGTCAAAACGCTCAAGCAACAGCGGCAGGCGTTTGCGAAACTCCGCCTCCGGAACGTTATAGGCCATCGCGGTAAACTGCAGGTACTCGGTCACTGTCAGTCCCTGGTACAGCATCGGAAGTTCTGGAATATAAGCGAGCGGAGATTTGTACGCTGCCGCATCTTCCGCCAATGTGCGGCCAAGAACCCGAATTGTTCCTGAATTCAGCGGTTGCAGTCCCAATATAGCGCGCACAGTGGTGCTTTTGCCAGCGCCGTTGCGCCCGATCAGTCCGTGAATCGAGCCGGATGCAACGGCGAAGGAGACATCGCGCAGGATCGTCCGTTCCTTCGCAGCTACGCAGACTTTCTCCAGGGATAGCATGCGCCCACTCTGCCTTTCTTACGAATTCCATCGGTCGCCCAGTGGCCTCTATCTTACAGCAATCAAGCTGTGATAACAAAATACGCAGCAATCCAAGGTCTCTGAAGATTGTGATACAATAACGACTGAATACTCGCAAAGGGGGACGAATTGTGCAGTTCCGCAAGATTTTAGTTGCCAACCGCGGTGAGATCGCAATTCGCGTGTGCCGGGCGTGTACAGAACTCGGGATCCGGACAGTTGCCATTTACGCGGAACAGGACAGTCTGTCTCTGCATCGGTACAAAGCGGATGAAGCGTATCTGATTGGAGCGGGAAAGGGGCCGATTGAGGCTTACCTGGATATTCAGGGCATCATTCTGTTGGCAAAGCGACACGACTGCGACGCGATTCATCCCGGATATGGATTTTTATCTGAAAACGCTGACTTTGCCAGCGCCTGCGCGGAAGCGGGGGTCGTTTTCATCGGTCCCTCTGCAGAACAGCTCACGCTGTTCGGAGACAAGGTTGCGGCGCGCCAGGCAGCCATGAGGGCGGGCGTGCCCGTTGTTCCAGGCAGTGATGGCGCTGTTACAGTCGAAGAGGCGCAGCAGTTTGCGCAACAGGCGGGGTATCCGCTCATATTGAAGGCGCTTAGCGGCGGCGGCGGGCGCGGCATGCGCGTGGTGCACAGCGATGAGGAGTTGGGGGAGGCGTTCACGCGCGCCAGTTCAGAGGCGCAGACGTCATTTGGCGCGGCCAGTGTGTATGTGGAGAAGCTTGTCGAAGATCCCAAACATATCGAAGTGCAGATTCTTGGCGACCGCTTCGGCCATATCGTTCACCTGTACGAGCGTGACTGTTCGATTCAGCGTAGGCATCAAAAAGTGGTCGAAGTTGCGCCTTCCATGTTGCCGGACGAACAGCGGTCCAGGGTCTGCGAGGTGGCTTTGGCGCTCATGAAAAGCGCCGGATACTACAATGCCGGCACCGTCGAATTTCTGCTGGACAGGGAGGGCCAGTTTTATTTTATCGAAGTGAATCCACGCGTCCAGGTTGAGCATACGGTGACGGAACTGGTGACCGGCATCGATATTGTGCAGGCGCAGATCCTTGTCGCCATGGGCAAGGAACTCTCCGATCCCGCCATCGGCATTCACTCACAGGAGGACGTTGCGCTGCGTGGATACGCTATTCAGTGCCGACTGACAACGGAAGATCCACAAAACAATTTCACGCCCGACACAGGCAGAATCATCGCCTATCGCCCGGCAAGCGGCTTTGGCGTACGACTTGACGGCAGCAATGGGTACAGTGGCGCACGGGTGCTTCCCTATTATGATTCGCTGCTGGAAAAGCTTAGCGTCTGGGCGCTTACATTTGAATCGGCGACGGCAAAGATGCGCCGCGCGTTGGCGGAGTTTCGCATTCGCGGCGTGAAAACCAATATTCCCTTTCTAGATAACGTGGTGCGGCATCCGCTTTTCCTGAATGGTCAGTATACTGTGAACCTCATTGATACCCATCCCGAACTGTTTGTGTTCAAAAGACGGCAGGATCGCGCCAATAAACTTCTACAGTACATTGCAGAAGTGAGTGTAAACGGAAGTGAAGGCGTAAAATCGGGAGCCAAGAAACCTGCTGTACAGTGGCCGGCACTGCCTGAGTACGCCTTGACTGACAAACCGCTTCCCGGCACTCGGGATGTACTCCTGCAAAAGGGCGTTGACGGGTTGCTCAAGCACATGCAGGAAGATGGCCGGCTCTGGCTGACTGACACGACGCTGCGCGACGCTCACCAGTCTCTGTTGGCCACGCGGGTGCGCACCTATGATCTGTTGCAGATTGCCGAACAAATTGCGCATGAGACCCCCCAGCTTTTCTCGCTGGAGATGTGGGGCGGAGCCACGTTTGACACGTCGATGCGGTTTCTCAAAGAGGATCCCTGGGAGAGACTGGCGCGGTTGCGCGCCAAAATCCCCAATATCCTGTTCCAGATGCTGTTGCGGGGTGCGAACGCGGTCGGATACCGCAATTATCCGGACAATGTTGTGACTCATTTCATCGATGAAGCAGGACTTGCAGGCATCGACGTATTTCGCATCTTCGACAGTCTGAACTGGCTGCCCAATATGCAGAAGTCCATCGAGCGTGTGCGCGAGAACGGAAAAATTGCAGAAGCCGCCATCTGTTACACAGGCGACATTCTCGATCCGTTGCGCACGAAATTCACCCTGTCTTACTACGTGGACATGGCAAAGGAACTGGAACGCGCGGGCGCCCACATCATCGCGATCAAAGATATGGCTGGCCTGCTCAAGCCATTCGCCGCTCACGAGCTTGTCAGGGCGCTCAAGGAACATGTGGGCCTCCCAATCCATCTGCACACGCACGACACGGCTTCGACGGGCGTCGCCGCCGTCATCAAGGCGGCGGAGGCGGGTCTCGATATTGCGGACGTAGCCGTCAGTTCCATGTCAGGCATGACTTCCCAGCCCAATATGACCGCTGTGGCGGCCGCCTTCGCAGGCTCTTTGCGCGACACTCATATTGACATCAAGCGGCTTTCCGTCATCAGTGAGTACTTTGGGCGCGTGCGCGAGCTCTATCGACCGTTTGACAGCGGACTCCAGTCAGGTGCTTCCGATGTCTATGAGCATGAGATGCCAGGCGGTCAATATACGAATCTGCAACGGCAGGCAGAATCACTGGGGCTTGGAGACAGGTTTGACGAGGTGAAACGGGCGTATCGCGAAGTGAACGACATGTTGGGCGATATCGTCAAGGTGACGCCTTCTTCCAAAATGGTTGGCGACTTTGCCCTCTTTATGGTGCAGAATCGACTGACTCCGGATGAACTGCGCGTCCGCGCCAGGGAGTTCGACTATCCCGCTTCCGTGGTGGACTATTTCATGGGCTATATGGGCCAACCGCCTGGCGGCTTTCCGGACTGGCTCCAGGCCGCAGTGCTCAAGGATCGCAAGCCGCTTTCGGATCGTCCGGGGGCGCTTCTGGACGCGGTGGACTTTGCAGCGTTAACGGCGGAAGTAAATGGAAAAGTAAAGCGGATTGTGACGTCGCGCGATGTCAGTTCGTATTCCCTGTATCCACAGGTGTACCTCGACTTTATGGAAGCGGCCGCACAGTATGGGGATCTGTCGGTGCTCGATTCAGGCACGTTCTTTTATGGACTTCGCCCTGGGGAAGAAGTGACAGTGGACATCGATCCCGGCAAGACGCTGGTGATCAAGTTTATCTCTGTGTCGCTGCCGCGATCTGACGGAACACGGGTGGTGTTTTTTGAGCTCAACGGGCAGCCCCGCGAAATTGAGGTAACGGACAGGCAGGAGGCGGCAACGGCGCCGCGACGCCGTAAAGCCGATCCCGCAAACCAGAACGAGATTGGCGCTTCGATGTCAGGCACTGTTGTCAGCGTGATGGTGGATGAGGGCGAGCGAGTCGTGGCAGGCCAGTTTCTGATGGTGACGGAAGCGATGAAGATGGAGATGCAGATACAGGCGCCTGCGGCAGGCGTTGTAAAGTTGATCGCGGCAAAGATCGGAGATCCCGTTCAGGCGGGGGATCTGCTGTTTGTTCTGGAGTAGGTCAGGGAGTATCGGGAGTGTTTTCGGATGATCGACAGGGCGTGAATGCGTTCTGTCGATCCGCTGATTCACATGGGGTATGCGTTGGAAATACAGGAGCTGGGCACATTGTGCCCAGCTCCTTGTCAACCCAGATTTTCCTGGTTCGCTGTCTAGTCAGTAGAACCCGATCGTGCGGGTTTAGTAGCTGGTTACAGAGGCGTCGATATCTTCCTCTGCTGTTTCCGCATCGATAATCGGAACCGGGAGGGCGCTGGCAACACCCCAATAGTAGGCGAAAAGAGAAATAATGATCACGAGAATTTGATCCCACGGCGCTGCGATAACGCCGGCGCCGCCAAACACCGGGTCGCCCAGACGGGAAATCAGCAACAGCACTGCATAGTATACGATCAGCCAGAGAGACGACTTGAACTGTTGCGCGAAAGGAACTTTGCCCTTTGGCATAGATCCGTTGAAGATCAGATAGATCAGCCACACGCCGATTTGCAGGCCGATCAGCCAGTCGTCGATCCCCCATGACGTCCAATAAATGATCAGGGATGCGATAACGAATGCGAGCGGCGCGATGACGTTCATGCCGCCGAGGCGAAATGGGCGCTTCATGTCTGGCGCGGTCCTGCGAAATGCGGCGGCCGAGATTGGGCCGATGAGATACGTCATGACCGTTGCGGCCGATATAACGCCTACGAAAGTCTGCCAGGTTGGAAATGGCAGTGTCCAGAAAATCGACAGGATCAGTGAGAGCCATAGAGCAGGACGGGGAATGCCGTGTTTTGGCGATACTCTGGAGAAGATGTGGAAAAAGGTCCCTGTGCGCGCCCAAGCAAACACGACGCGAGCAGTGGAGGCCAGGTAAATATTGCCTGTTCCGCTGGGAGAGAGAACTGCGTCTGCAAACAGGACAGTAGCAAACCATCCTAAGCCCATGGCCGACGCCAGTTGCGCGAACGGCGCGCTGTAGCTCAGTTTCGCCCAGCCAGCGCCAAGAGCGCTGGCGGGAACAGCTCCGACGAAGACGATCTGCAGCAAGATATACAGCACGGCGCCGATTGCGATCGACAGGATGATCGCGAGCGGCACTGTGCGTTGAGGATCTTTTGCTTCTCCTGCAAAATCAACCGCTTGCCGGAACCCAAGGTAGGAAAACACGATGCCGCCGGTGGCAACCGCCAGTTCAATACCCGTAAAGCCTGTTGGCGCGAAATGGTGCGAGGTGAAGTTGCCGGCCTTGAACTGCGTAAAAAAGATGATGACCGTGAGGGCGGGAACGACAAACTTGAGGGTGGTCACAAGTGAGTTGATTTTGCCGAATACATTGACGCTCCAGTAGTTGATCAGGAAGAAAATGACGAGCAGGATGGCCTGCACAAACCACCCGAGTACTGTTGGGCTGACGCCGGTGCTGTAGCCGAGTGCGGGCCACCAGTTTTGAGCGTACTGCCGCGTGGCTTCAGCTTCAATTCCGGCCACGCTCGAGTAGGCGATAAGCGCCGCAAAGCCAATTAAATAGCCGACGAGAGGCCCGTGTGAATATTCAGGATAACGGATGATACCGCCCGCGCGCGGCAGAGCTCCCCCGAGTTCTGCGTAGACGAGTCCGATCAGCATCACGGCGATGCCGCCGATGACCCAGGCAATCCATGCCGCAGGTCCTGCAATGACCGCCCCGCCCTGGGCGCCCAGCAACCAGCCTGACCCGATGATCGCTCCTAAACCAAGAAACGTGAGATCGGCCAATGTGAGTTGCCTTTTAAGCTTCCCTTGTTCCAAAAGTGTTTCCCCCCTGAGTTAATTATTAAGATGGAGTACAAATAATTAAAATATTATGAATACGATCCGCTGCCAATTGACTGGCAACATAATGCGATTGTCTGGCGGCAGTCTCGAATCGTTTCGAATCACCCCCTTTTGTCGCCGCCAAGCTGCCGCCAACGATGATTCTGCAACGCTGCAAGCGCATTCTGCAGAAGAAGTTGGTCGGACAGTTGGACACAATCTAGTTATATTCGTCAAAACACAGTCAATTCCTGCATCTTCGCCAGCGCCATGTGCGAAATTTGTCAAAAGCGCAATCGACGGCATATTGAGAAACGTCAAAATATCTGTAAACCGCGAAATTGGCAGGTTAAATCTGCTGCTGTGATCGCCGCTCGACAGCTTGTTCGTTATGGGCTATACTCTTTGCAGAAGGTGCGCACTCATGCGCATAACAGGGAATCCGGGTGAAACTCCCGAGCGGTCGCGCCACTGTAACGGTCCTGTTCTTTTCATGCGCAAGCAGCCACTCTGTGTTCGGGGGAAGGCGAAAGGAACGCAAAAACCGAAGTCAGGAGACCTACCTTCTGATATCTGTCACCAGGAAACCTTCGCGGATGAGGTGTGGTGTAGCGAACGAGCGATCGGATCTTCTGACGCCTCTCGATACAGCCATCTGCGCACAGGCAGTTGGTTTTTTTGTGTGCCGTTTTGCCGCGGATTTCTGGAGTCATTAGATAAAACATCGGGGGGCATATCATAGTATGAAAATAAACACTCGCCGTGCAGGCATTGCTCTAACTGCTCTGCTGTTCGGCACAGCACTGCTCAGCGGTTGCGCGACGGCGGGACAAACCGCCGCAGGTGCGGGAACAACCGCCAAACAGACTGCAAAAAATACGAACAGCACCGCATTTCCACTCGTCATCAGGGATGACACGGGACGCAAAGTGGTCATTCCCCACAAGCCGACCCGCATCATTTCGCTGACACTCGGCACCGATGAAATTTTGACAGCCCTTGTGCCGCTAAGTGAGATTGTGGGTGTCGATTACAACGCCACGCAGCCAATCTGGTCGCATATCACAGGACTCGTGGAGCAGCATCACCTGCGCGTCCTGGGCAGCAGCACGGGCGAACCGAGTGCGGAGGAGCTGGTTAAACTGCATCCGAACCTGGTTCTTGCCGCTGATTATGACAGCCCAAAACTGATTCAACAGTTGACTCATTTAGGGGTGCCCGTGTATGAGTTCACATCGTTCAACTCCATCGGCAGCATCGAATCGCACATCCTGACCATTGGGCGAATGGTCGGTTACGAGCCGCAGGCACAGGCGATCGTTCACGATATGCAACAGGAGTTGGCGACCCTGAAGAAAACAGCGCCCAAGAAAAAACTGACGGTTCTGTACTATACCAGTTATCAAAACACCATCAGCATCGCCGGTGCGAATACAACAGGCAACAGCATCATAAACGCGGCGGGAGGCGTAAATGTCGCGGCCGGTCTCTCCGGATGGGCGACGGTGTCCGCTGAGAAGGTGCTCGCCCTCAATCCGGATGTCATCATCATTCCAAACGATTCCGGGAACCAGCAACTGCAACTGAAGCAGTTCCTTGGCAATCCTGTCTTTAAATCGCTGCGAGCCGTGAAAAATCATCACGTCTACACAGCTTCCGACGGCAATCTATCCGCGGTCAGTCAGTACATTGTCCTGGGCGTTCAGGATGTTCAGAACATGCTGATCAACGCTAGCAAAACAAAATGACGCCGCGTGTGATTGCGCGAAGTCGCCGTGCAGCCGCATGGTGGCTTCCTGTGTTTGCGGGGGTGCTTGCAGTTGCCATCGTTGCGGGAGTGATGAAAGGACCTGTTCCGCTCACAGTGGCTCAGGTGCTCCACGCGATGCTGAGTTCAGCGGGTAACAGCACAAACGACATCATCGTCAAGGAGATCCGCGAACCGCGCGTGCTCTGCGCGGCTTTCGTGGGCGCGGCCCTGGCAACCTCCGGCGCTGTGGTGCAGTCCATTTTTAAAAATCCGATGGCGGATCCAGGGATCATCGGCGTCTCCGCCGGCGGGTCGATAGGCGCCGTGCTGGCACTGATTTTCTCGTGGGCCCTCCGCAGTCCGTTTGCGCTTCCGCTCGCCGCGTTTGCTGGGGCGACGCTGGCCGTGTTTTTAGTCTATGCTCTGGCTACAAAACACGGTAAGACGTCTCTGATTGGCGTACTGCTCGCCGGAATGATCGTCAGTTCGATGCTTGACGCAGGTGTCTCGCTTGCGCTTACCTTCGCGAATAATTATCAACTGCGCAGTATCGTGTTCTGGCTCATGGGAGGATTCAATGGAGATGGCTGGACGGCTGTCAGACTGGTCGCCATTCCAGTCAGCGTCGGTCTTGTGCTTGTTTTCACACTGGCGCGGGAACTGGATTTGCTGCAAACCGGCGAGGAGAGCGCGCATTCCAGCGGGGTTCCGGTGGAATGGGTCAAACGAGCGCTGCTGGTGCTTGTGGCTCTGATGACAGGGGCGTCGGTCGCGATCAGCGGAACGATCGCCTTTGTCGGTCTGATCGTGCCCCATATGGTGAGGGCTTTGGTGGGGCCCCGCCATCGTGTGGTTCTGCCGGCCTCGGCACTGCTTGGCGCCGCTCTGCTGGTGGTTGCAGACATGGTTGCGCGGACGCTGATTTCTTCATTTGAAATTAATGTCGGCATCATTACGTCATTCCTGGGCGGCCCTTTTTTCCTATATCTGTTGCTGCGTTCGGAACGGCGCCTTGGCGCGTGAAACGATCAGTCGCAATGAGGGGGAATCCGTGTGCTGTCCTGTGATCGCCTGAGTTTTCAGGAGATTGTGCGCGATGTTTCGTTGCAGGTTGAACCAGGTGAAATTGTCGCATTGATCGGTCCAAACGGCGCGGGCAAGAGCACGATACTGAAACTGCTCGCCAGGGTGCTTACCCCAACGGATGGAACTGTATCGCTGTTTGGCTGCGGGCTGCAGCGCATGCGGGCGCGCAAGCGGGCGCAGTGGCTGGGTTATCTGCCGCAACAGACTGTGGTTGATGTGGCGTACACCGTGCGCGATATTGTGGAAATGGGGTTTTACGCGCGCGGCGCCGCGAGCAGGAACTCGTCCGACTTTATCTTGGCGCAGGTAGGCCTGCAGAGCTTCGCTGACCGCGATATTCGCACCCTGTCCGGCGGTGAACGTCAGCGTGCATTCCTTGGCAAAGTGTTGGCGCAGGATGCACGCATTCTGCTTCTCGACGAACCTGTGTCAGGCCTGGATGTCGGCTTCCAACTGGACATCCTGCGCATCTGTCGTGAACTCGCGGCCGAAGGACGGGGAATTCTTGTCACGTTGCATGATCTGGAACATGTCCTGAGTTACGCGGATCGCGTGATACTCTTGCATGAAGGAACCATCATCAGCCAGGGGCTTCCAGTGAGTGTGCTGACTGGCCCTGAGATGGAGCGCGTATTTGGCCTGCGTACGAGAACTTTCCGCGATCCGCATACGAAACAGCCGCGGCTGTCGTTGCTGCGTGTCGACGGTCTGCAGAACGAAACGCCTTCTGCGGAGCAGGTGGACGGGGGAGAGTCGCAGCCTCCACAACCCGAACTCGCGGGAGCAGCGGGCTAAGGCAACAGGAAAATCATTCGTGGCAAAATTGCAGGCTTCCGTTCCAGAGAATACACGTCGGACGGCGATAGGGCTGGAGGCCGGGTTCGTTCAGCATGAGCGTAAAGGAACTCACCGACACCGGTTCCAGTTGATGTTTTTGCACAAAGCGCTGCAGGGATCGCTGCATGCCAGTGTGATTGGCTGAGAGGTTTTGGCCCAGCGCGCTGACCATGTACAGGACACTGGCAAACGGTACGCGAAGCAGGGTGCATGCGGCGGACGCGCGGAGAAAAAAGTCCCAATCCCAGTAGTCGCGCATGTTTTCGTCAAAAAAACCAATGTCATCATGGAGCGTTCGGTCATAAAGGATGCCTGAGGAGATGACTGTGTTCCACTGGCGCAGCAGTGCGGGATCGAAATCAAAGGCGAAGGCTGTTCTGGCTACGGGCACGCGTTTGCCATTGGCGTGATTGTAATTCACAATTTCCGCGTCGGAGTACAGCAGTTGACATGTGCGTTCCCGCCACATCTGCGCCATTCTCTGGATGTGCCCAGGCAACAGCAGATCATCATCATCGCAGAGCATGACAAGATCCCCCTGAGCCAGACTCAGACCTTCGTTGCGGGCCCGTACATGTCCCCGGTTGCTGCCCAAGTTCACAAGTTGCACCGGCATCTGCTTTGCCGCTTGCCTGATTACAGCGGACACGTCGCTTCCCGCATCGTTGACAACGATTACTTCTTTGTTCTGATAAGGATCGGATGCAATGGCGCGCAAACACTCCGCCAGCAGACGGGGACGATTGTAGGTTGGTATGATGATGGATATGGATGGATATTTCATAGTGCCAATCAGATCGTTCCCCCGTATGTGCCTACGCACCGTTTGCCGTCACAGTTATTGTCATTGTGGCACAGTTGTGAGGAAAATGCTAGGTTTAACCCGTTTTTTACGATTGTGGCGTCACTGTGACGGCTTGTCTGCCAAGATCAATCCAACTCTGTCGAAACGATGCCTGAGGTATCTGATCGAGTTGCGCAGTCAAGGGATCGTTTACATAAAAATCCGTTTTGTCATACCCGACCAGGAGTACAGCGTGTTCAGACATCGTCGTACGCACCGGTCCTGTGGGGCTTTGCCACGTGATCCAGTCGTCCACTGGCAGGAAATTGAACGTTGTCCACATGATCACGGGACGACCCGATGCAACCGTTGCGATGATGGTCGCGAGGGGAGATCCCGTCAGATCGAGTGCGCGTCCTGGCATGTAACGGTTCAAAAGGGCGGCAATTGGGCCATGATACACGCCAAAGCCAGGTTCTTTGCCAGAAATGCTGCCCACAAAACCGCTGTTCGGGTTGCCCCAACTGACGATAGCGCCTACGCTGTTCGTTACGAGCGGGGTCGGATCGCGGGTAACCTGACTGGCGAGCGTCAGGTTTGTGACGTTTATATGCTCAAACTGCAGAAGCATGGCCAGACTGGTAACTTCACAACCGTTGAACAGCGCGGGCAACTGACTGATCAGAGGAGCTGCAAGAAGTGTCTTGGCTGGCAGCGCAACCGTACTGTTGGCTGTGGATCGCTGCGTTTGGGCAGAACTACTCGGCGGTGAATGAAAAACAGGCGTATGACGTGCGCCATGAGCAATTGACTCTTGGGCGAGGCGTCGTGCGGATAATGTTGTGATGCCGTGGGAAGTGATCGGCCAGAGCGCAATGAGGAGCACAGTCAATATGCCGCTCATCATCTGGACTCGAAAAAAATGACGAAGCCAGTGCTTCATACGATGCGGCGGATGCTGCAAAACGTCATCGCCAGTTTCCTCCTGTTGCTGACCGAACTGTTTTGACAATTCTGTTGGCGGCGCGAAGTATCTATAGTTATACGCAAAAACGCATCTTATGCGAGCCAGTTACGCTTCATGTCGTGACATGAGTTTATCATCGCAACTGGCAATCTACAAGGCTCTGAATCGGTATGGTAATAGGCGCCATTCAACTCGGCGAAGCCTCCCTTGCTTTGCGCGTGCGTCTTAGCATGTTACTATGTGCGTATGGACAGATTCGCCATACATAAAAGCTATCGGAGCCGCACCTGGATCATGGTGTTGGTGCTCATGCTTACGCTTTTCATGCTGGCGCCCATGCGTGCTGCGTACGGAAAAGACATGAGCCTGTCGCAATTGCGCAGGGCCTACCAGGTTGCCAAACAGAATAGCATAGTTTTGTCCCGGGAAGTTTTAAAATTGAGCAAAAATCAAACGCGTCTCTCCAGCAACCTGCGCGCCACCGAGCAGGCGGTGTTACACGAGCAGCGTCTGCAGACGCTGCAGGGTGCTGTTGTTGCGCGCGCGCATAAACGCGTGCTGCGCGATCAGCGACTGAGCCGCCGTTACGCCGCTCTGGCCAAGCGGGCGAGCAGTCGGTTGAAGGCCCAACTGCGCTTCTGGTACGAACAGGGCAGCATTCCTGTGATCGAAATTATCTTCGGTGCTCACAGTTTATCAGATCTGCTGTACAGAGTCTCTGCCATGGACCTGTTGCTGCAAAGACAAAGAACGATCTTTTTACTGGACGCACGGATCGTGCGCGAGTTTCACGCCCTCACCAGGAGGGCGCAAACAGCCGCCAGGCAAGCGCATGACGCGTACGCCAATATCGTACGCATTCGCGTACAGATTGCGGCGGATGCGGCGCATAAACAGGGCCTGATGGCGCAGTTGACGACCGTTAAGCTGGATGCTGCGAGACAGCGCGTCGGCCAGATTCAAAACATGCAGCGATTGGCCTCGGAAATATCTGCAGTCATATTGTCTCAAAAACGCGCAGCCGCTGCTGCCGCCGCTGCTGCTGCGGCAAAAGAAGGAACGCCGCCGCCTGCAGTCTCGGGGGTTCTCGATCTGTCGGCCGTGCGCGCGGATTTGACAGACGCAGCCCGCACTGCGGGAGTTTCGTCTGCCTGGGTGCCATGGCTCTTGCTGCTCGTCCAGTATGAGAGCGGCGGAAATCCGGCGGCAGTCAGCCCAGCGGCGGTCGCTGGTCAACACGCTTCAGGGTTGCTGCAGATGCTGCCGGACACGTTCTCCAGGTATGCGCGAAGCGGCTATACAGACATCTGGAATCCGGTTGACAATGCGATAGCGGCTATTGAGTATATCAAAGCTGCTTACGGTGCGCCGTGGAACATTCCGGGTATCGGCAGTCAGAGCACATATCGTGGATACTGACGAAACCGCCGCAGTGGATCGCCGCAGCGCAAGGGAGAACCGCTTGAACCTTTGCACAAGTCTACGGCGTCTATTACAATGATGTCGTGAAGACTTGAGGGAGGCCAGGTATGGACAAGAAGGGCAAGGCAGCACCCAAGCGCCCCACCCCCAAAGCAAAAAAGAAGGTTCGCAAGCGTATTCCCCTGTGGATTCGCGTCATCTGGATCGGGGGATTTAGCGCTGTACTCTTTGTGGGCCTGGTCATTGGATTTGTGTGGCTAATCGCGATGCCAAGAGTCAACGTGTCCCAACTTGATCAGACAAGTTCTCCAACTGAAGTGTACGATCGCTATGGGCAACTCATATTCAAGATTCAACCCGCCGGGATTGTACAGGTGCCATTGCCGCAAATCCCGCGCTATTTGCAGCGGGCGCTCATCGCGACTGAGGATGCAGGTTTTTACCACAACTATGGCTTCAGTTTGCGGGGCTATGCGCGTGCGGCCCTGCATGACATCATCCACATGAATACAGGCCAGGGGGCCAGCACGATCACGCAGCAACTGGCTAAATTCGTGTATTTGACAGACAACAAGACGATTCAGTACAAACTGGAAGAATTGTTGCTCTCGATTCAAATTTCGCGCCAGTTCAGCAAGAATCAGATTCTCGACATGTATTTTAACCATGTGTACTTTGGCAACGGAGCCACTGGCATCGCTCAGGCGGCCTACACGTATTTCAGCCTGCGTCCGGCGCAGATGCACAACCTGACCCTGCCGCAGTGCGCGATGCTTGCCGGATTGCCCCAGGCGCCGTCTCTGTACGATCCCATAGTCAATCCGAAACTCGCGATCACGCGGCGCAATGAGGTACTGCAACGCATGTACATTCAGCACTATATCAGTTACACGCAGATGCAGGCTGCGCAGAAGGCTCCTCTGGGCCTGAATCCCAGCACCCAGAACTTTTCGGGGATACCGCCGCAATACGATTATTACCGCGACTACCTGTATCAGGAGCTGAACAGTCTTCATTTAAGCACGCAGCTGCTGACGCGAGGCGGCGTCAAGATTTACACCGAACTGAATCCGCAGTTGCAACTGGCGACGTATAACGCAATCAATAACCCAAGCAACTATCCGACGCCGCTGTCGACCGCGACGGAAAAGATTCAGGGAGCGGCCGTATTTGTCAATCCACACACCGGGGGCATCGAGGCCTTGACGGGCGGTCGTCAGAATCAGTACACGTACCGCGGATTCGATTATGCTACTGCCACACAGCGGTCGCCCGGATCGGCCATGAAACCGTTGGTGGTCTATGGCCCCGCAATTCAGTCGGGTCAATGGAACGCAAACTCAGCGCTGCTCGATGGAAAGAACAATCAGCTGTCATTCGGCAATTATACCGTGAGCGACTGGGAGAATCACGCGACCGCAAACGGCTATGTGACCATGCGCTGGGCTCTCGCGGAATCCTGGAATGCGCCCGCAGTATGGTTGCTGAACCAGATCGGCATTTCCACGGGAATCGCTTTTGCAGAGCGCGCCGGCATTAACCTCTCCAACCCGGCCAATCAGAATCTTACGATTGCGCTTGGCAATATCCACCCAGGCATATCGCCGCTGACGCTTGCTGACGCGTACTCATCATTTGACAACAATGGCGTCAGGATTCCTGCCCATGCCATTGACCGGATCGTCAACGCGCAGGGAGATCTGATCTATCAGTATTCGCCGCAGCCAGTCACCGTCATGTCGCCCTCTACAGCGCGACAGATGGTAGCGCTGCTGCGCAACAACGTGGTCAATGGAATCGTGGCGGGGGCCGCGGTGCCTGGTCACGAGGTGGCAGGCAAGACGGGCTCTGTCGCATACACCAACTCTTCTCATACTGACAGCGATCTCTGGGTGGCAGCATTTACGCCGAACGTTGTGGGAGCGGTTTGGCAGGGGTATCCTGTGACCACACTGGCAAACAGTTTGCCGCAATGGTCGAGCAGTTACCCGCCACGGATGATTTCGGCGATCTTGAGTGCAGGGTTGCCGTCTCAGGGGGCAAGTTTCGGGATTCCGCCAGCGGCGGGAAGCGATTTCCCTGTTACGCCTACACAAACCAAACAGCCGACAACCCCCGAACAAAGCGGCACGACGCCGGGTAGCAGCGGCACGGCGCCGGGCAGCGGTACGGTGTCAGGCAACAGCGGCGCGACGCCAGGCAGCAGCGGTACGACGCCGGGCAGCAGCGGCACGACGCCGGGCAGCGGCACGACGCCGGGCAGCGGCACGACGCCGGGCAGCGGCACGACGCCGGGCAGCGGCACGACGCCGGGCAGCGGCACGAGCAGCGGAACGACGCCGGGCAGCGGCACGACGCCGGGCAGCGGCACGGGCACGAGCAGCGGAACGACGCCGGGCAGCGGCACGACGCAGGGCAGCGGCACGGGCACGAGCAGCGGCACGGGTACGAGCAGCGGTACGACGCCGAGCAGCGGTACGACGCCGAGCAGCGGCACGGGCACGAGCAGCGGCACGGGCACGAGCAGCGGCACGGGCACGAGCAGCGGCACGACGCCGAGCAGCGGCACGGGCACGAGCAGCGGCACGACGCCGAGCAGCGGCACGGGCACGAGCAGCGGCACGACGCCGAGCAGCGGTACGGGCACGAGCAGCGGTACGACGCCGAGCAGCGGCACGGGCACGAGCAGTGGTACGACGCCGAGCAGCGGTACGGGCACGAGCAGCGGCACGACGCCGAGCAGCGGTACGGGCACGAGCAGCGGTACGGGCACGAGCAGCGGTACGGGCACGAGCAGCGGCACGACGCCGAGCAGTGGTACGGGCACGAGTGGTTGATCACCTTGTGTTTTCTAGATATTCAGCAGGGGAAGTCGGCTATGCAAGCGTAAACAGGACAGCATGATGCTGTCCTGTTTACGTGAGACGACTGTGGTGATTGGTGATGTACGATCAGATTTGAAGCAGCGTGGTCAAGTCCTCGTCGGAAGCCGCCCGTCCGACATAAAATGGTCCAAACTCCGCATATCGTGCGCTGACTTCATCAAAGCGCATTTCATATACCAGTTTTTTGAACTGGAGCGGATCGTCTGCGTACAGAGTGACCCCCCACTCCCAGTCGTCAAAACCGGTTGATCCGGTGATGATCTGTGTCACATTACCAGCGTAGCTGCGACCGATCATGCCATGACTGGTCATCAGTTCTGTCCGTTCCTTCATGGACAGCATGTACCAGTTGTCATTGCCGTCGCGGCGTTTGTTCATTGGATAGAAACAGATGTGGTCCTTCATGGGAGCGAGCGTCGGATACAGACGCGGTCGCAGCTTGGGATCGGACTCGGGAGCAACATCTGGTCGGGAGAGGTAACTGCTCAATTCGATGATGGACACGTAGGAATAGGGAGTATCCATAAAATCCGCAAGACGGGTTTTCTGCAAGCGGGTCTTGCATTCATTGAGATCAGCCAAAGCAGGTCGAAAATGCACAAACATCAGATCAGCTTTGTGTCCTGCCATCGCGTAGACGCCAAAGCCGCCTTTACGCTCCGCATCGTCGCGCCGCCAGGCCTGGGTTAGATCAAGCATCTCCTGAATCGCCTGCTGACGAACGGTCTTGTCTGCTGCTTTCCATTTGGCCCAGTCAATGCGGCGAAAATCATGAAACGCGTACCAGCCTTCAATTGTTTGTGTCGGTTCAGCCATGCTGCTCGCTCCTTATTGACTCCAGTCGACTGGGTGCAACCGCAAGGACATGATCGTCCATGCGCTTCCTCAGGTATTGACCAGTCCTCGTTTAGGGTACCGCAATCCAGGCGGTCAGGCAAATGAAATGACGCTTTGCGCCATTCTCTAACAGCACAGCTCATCACTCGCTCAATAGCGCCAGACCTGAATGTACTGAGAGGGCGCGTGCCAGGTGGGGTTGCGTTGTGTCAGGGAGGCGATCCACTTGATGGTGCTGATCATGCCTGGCGCAGTTACGTAGGGCGTGCCCACATCCAGCCGAAATATCGTGCTCGGGCTGGTGCTCTGCAGATTGCCCCAGCCGTACGACGCTGTAAACAGGTATCCAAACCCGGCCTGGTGCAGCAGTTGAACGAGCAGTGGGCTATAATCTCCAAACGGATAGGCAAAACCCACCACGGAGCGCTCGTGAAGATGGCTGACGATCTCTTTTCGCGACCGCAATAAATCGGCCAGCACTCGCTGCTCGTAACTCTTTTGACTCTCCTGCTTACCTGTGGCAGGATTGTAGGCGCGCGCAACGGTGGCGGGAGACGTGCTGGTTGGACCCGTCTGCATGCCCTGGTGCATGTTGAAGGTCTGGGATTGCACGGAGAGGAGGCCGGTTCGATACATCTGTTCAACCTGACTCCAGGTCATGCTGTGAAACAAGCCCTTCTTGTGCGGCGGGCTCAGCCAACTGACGATGGGAAACAGCACAGCGGGATCATGGTAACGGCGCAGAAGCGGAAATGCCGTTCGATAGAAACTCTCATATCCGTTATCGAACGTGATTAGAACGGCGTTGGGCGGGAGTGGAGCCTGTTTGGCGAGGAAGTGGACCAACTGATTGAACGTCACAACATTGAAATGATCTTTGCGCAACAGGCTCAGTTCCTCGGAAAATGTTTGAGGCGTGATGACATCACCCGGCAGTTTCCTGCGATTTACAGCGTGGTACATGAGCACAATGCATTGATTCCGATAATAGACCGGTTCACTGAAACTGCGTTTTGCAGGAGGGTTTGCAAGCGGAGACTGGCTGGCCGCCGCCAAACTATGCGGACTGATCCATAAAATTTCTAGAGTTGTAAGCAATCCCCCAACAAGCATAATCCATCGTTTCATTCGCAGGCTACGGCTCGTCCTGCACCCTGACGATGCAAAACTGGCCGCTTCTCGCCTCCCTCGCAAGTGGTTTTTCAGCCCAATCAGTCAGGCATTCCATTTGAGATTCATAATAAAGTGTAGTTCATTTTAAGTAGAAACGCTATAGCTGCAGAAGCCGAGTTCATGGCGGAGGAGGCAAAATGGATGTCGCGGTTCGACTGAGGAAACCCGGTCGGTTCCCGATGCACTCATTAGAATCCGTGAACCTCAATGTTGGCGCCTTGTTCCATCTCCCACAAAGGCATCTGAACACGGGCAACCGCTGCTGCGCAATCTGTGGCGTTCCATATACAATCTCCAAAACACAATTGACTGGTCTGCCGGCTTATGATAGTGTTCAGTTAGATTTAGCCTATACTGCTTACATGTTGTATACGCATCGTCAATTGTTTTATATCGGGAGGGTGTCATTTGACCGCACTCAATGCAGCAGCGTCTGGCATGAACGCATTTCAGCAAATGATGGACGTCATTGGCAACAACATCGCCAATGTCAACACGACAGCATACAAAAGCAGCAGTACGAATTTCGAAGACCTGCTCAGTCAAACCCTCAGCAGTGGCTCGGCAGGCGGCGCGGCTCAGCAGCAGATCGGAGGAACCAATCCGATTCAGGTTGGTCTGGGAGTGAAAGTCGCCTCTGTAAATACGGACTTCGCGCAGGGTTCGCTCACTGTCAATGGAGTGCCAAGCAATCTGGCCATCAACGGCGGCGGTTTTTTTCTGGTTTGCGCAAACCCGACGGGTCCGACGGCCACGGCGCCGCTGTACTATACGCGGGCGGGAAATTTTAGTGTGGATTCGAATGGCTACCTGGTAACGCCAAACGGCTATTATGTAATGGGAACGCCCACCACATCTTCTACGACGCCGCCGACCGCGCCGACAACGACGACCACCCAGCCTACACTGGCTGCGATCAAAGTGAATGAACCAGGCGCGCCGTCGCCGACTCCCGGAAATTATACCATCGGACCAAACGGCCTTGTAACGGTTCCCAACGCTACTTCCGGAAATCCAAATAACTACTACTATATTCCGCTGGTCAACGTCGAGAATCCTAACGGACTTGTGAAGGCCGGGAATAGTCTGTATCAGGCCTCATCGGCCACGCTGCCAGGAGGAGCTCCGGTTTATTCTGCGGCCGGAACAGGTACCGCTGGTCAGATACAGCAGGGGGCGCTGGAAGGGTCGAATGTGAATCTTACAAGCGATATGAGCAATATGATTATCGCTCAAACGGGATATGAATCAAACTCAAAGGTCATTAACACCGTCAATCAGATGGATCAATTTATGCTGCAACAGGTGTAATCCGTTGCAAAATCGGCGCCTCGGGCGATCAGAACTCTTTCTATCGGCTCTTGGACTCGGCTGCTGGCAGTTTAGCCAGGGCAGCGGGTTCATTGGCCGATATTGGCCTGCATTGAGTGAAACAGCCATTCGGGAGATCGTTGCGGTCAGCCTGGCGGGAGGCGTCAACTGGTTTGACACTGCGGAGGCTTATGGGCGCGGTCAGTCTGAACGCGCCTTGGCACGGGCGCTGGAGTCACTGGGTCGAAGCTCCGGCAGTGTAGTCGTGGCGACCAAGTGGTGGCCTGTCGCTCGCACGGCAGATTCTCTGACGCGCACGATTGGACAGCGTTTGGGGTGTCTGGAACCCTATCCTATCGACCTCTATCAGATTCACCAACCATACTCTCTGTCGTCGATCAGCAAACAGATGCGCGCCATGGCTGGCATTGAACAATTGCGGCTAACCGCAGACAGGTATGGCAAGACGATAAGCCAGGTGGCTCTCAACTGGCTTGTCAATCGTCACGGCGAGACTGTCTTTGCGATTCCCGGAGCATCCAATATAGGGCAGGCAAAAGCCAACACGGAAACACTGACATTTTCGCTGGATCCCGAAGAGATGGAGCGCATCGACAGAGTGAGCCAAAAAGTATGGCAAGAAAGATAGCAAGATCAGCAAGATCTGATGCGGTCGGGCATGCTCGCTGGGCTATACTCTTGCCTCATAATGTTGTAAATTATTTAGAGTAGCGAAATATATGGTGCACTCATTACCGTTCGCTGCCAATCGATAGCTGGAGTTGTGGCGGTTGCAATGGAAGCGCACACTATGGATTTTATGGGCCGCCAACTTTTCCGTTACGGCGGGAATGAGTCTGGTCGTGCCGTTTCTCCCATTGTACATTGAGACAATGGGGGTTCATCAACTGTCGGCAGTCGAACATTGGTCGGGGTGGATTTTCTCGGCTCAGTTTGTCACTGCTTTTATATTTCAACCGATCTGGGGTTCGTTTGCGGATCGCCATGGGCGCAAGCCCATGTTGCTGCGCGCGGGTTTCGGGATGGGGATCGTGACTGCTCTTATGGGGTTGGTGACTGCGCCGTGGCAGTTGCTGGTTCTCCGTCTTCTCAACGGCGTTTTCTCTGGATTCATTTCGATGGCTGTGTCTTTGCAGGCGTCCATCACACCGAATGAACAAACTGGAAGAGCTCTTGGAACACTGCAGACGGGGGCTGTTGCGGGTTCCCTGATCGGACCGCTCGTGGGCGGCGCACTGGCTGAAACGGTCGGATTCAGCAGCGTGTTTTATCTTACGGGCGCACTGCTTGTGATCGCCAGTCTGATTGTCGCGTTCTTTGTCAAGGAAAAACGTCCGGAGACGGTTGTCGAGAAGCGCAAGGGCGGCACGGACTGGCGGGCGTTGCAGGTGCTCCTGCCTGTGTTTGTGGCGTCTGTTGTAACGCAGGCCGGCATGATGAGCATTGAACCGATCGTCACGATCTACGCAAAGACGATTTACCACGGACGTCACCTTGCGATCGTTGCAGGTCTTGTGGTGGCGACGTCAGGTATTGCGAATCTCATTGGCGCTCCGACACTGGGCCGCCTGGGCGATCGCATCGGACAGCGCAAAGTGCTCATTATTGCCCTGATCATGGCTGCGCTGACGTATCTGCCTCAGGCGCTCGCGACGGGAATTCCAATGCTTCTGGTCGGTCGCTTTCTGCTCGGCTTATTCATCGGGGGGATGATCCCATCACTGAATGTGCTGGTCAAAAAACTGGCGCCAAAGCGGATTCAGGCGACTGCATTTGGGATGAATTCTGCCGCATTGTTCTTGGGCAACTTCATCGGACCGCTGATCGGCAGCACGGTTGCCGCAGCGTATTCGATTCAGGCAGTGTTTTTCGTGACCATGACGATTTTAGTACTCAACGCCGTGTTGCTTGTGCGGGATCGTAGTCTGGATGCCGGTGCTGTGTCAGAGGATCAGACTTTGTGACCTTGGTGCAGGGATGAACAAGCTGCGTCGTCACTGCCCAGGCCAAGCCAGTCTACACAGAGCAGGACAAGACGCTCCTTCAGGGCGCCTTGTCCTGCTCTGTGTGGTAAAGAAGTGACACGCCGTCGTCCTTGCTACACACCATCCACGGCGTCGCTCTGCCCGCCTGGTTTCCTGTTGCGTTCCGCGAGCCACAGCCAGACGCCGGCGATAATGCCTGCCGCGACCATGGGCATGGCCGTCCACTGCGCCGCGTCCCAGTGAAACAAGAAGCGTGGACTGTCTCCCCGCAACATTTCAAGAAAGAAGCGGACGATATTGTAGCTGATCATGTAGTAGACAAACAGCCAGCCAACAGGCCAGCGCCGCAACTTCAGGATCATCAGGATACCGAGCAGTATGATGTCTGCCTGCCCTTCCCAGAGCATCGCCGGCCACAGTGGATGATTGCCGTACTGCAGGCGAGCCAGCGTGCCGACCGGGTAGAGTATGCCAAAATTGCTTCCCGTGGGCGAACCGTACGCGCTGCCGTTCATAAAGTCCGCATCGCGACCGATGCTCTGCGCCAGCAGCAACCCCGGTGCGGCCATGTCCGCCAGGGCCCAGAAGGGGATTTTTTTGATCCGGGCATAAATGAATCCGGTGATGATCGCACCGACAACGCCGCCCTGAATGGACAGCCCGCCATGCCAAACCGCGATGATCTGGCCTGGATGCTGGGAGTAGAACGACCAGTCAAAGAAGAATACTTGCCAAATCCGCGCGCCAATGACGCCGCCAAAAAAGAGGATCGGCCCCAGGTCGAGCCAGGCGGGAATGTATTTGGCCTTATTTTCAACTTTGGCGAGGTAGATGGTGAACCCCAGACCCAGCAGAAAGGCCAGCAAGAACAGGGTGCTGTATGACCGGACGGGAAACGATCCGATATGAAACCAGTATTTGTGCACCGCCAAACCTCCTAGCAAACCTTGTGTCACCCTTCATATTGGCACAGAGGTGAACACTGCCGCAAGGTCCGCGTGTAAATTGGGGCAGACAGCAATCATCCGGAGCTGAACTCAATATCGCCGGTTGTACAATGAACTGTCATCTGCGGCCCGCCCGATCCGATAGCGGCCGACCAGCGGCGCTTGCCATTGCTGGCTCCGAGGGTCGCCGTCTCTGCGTGGACACTTCCTATCACTGTGGCGAGGTTGATGGTCAGCGCATCCGGTTCTGTCGCCAAATGGACATAAGCGTCGCCGGTTACACAAGAGATGCTGGTGCTCTCCGGTGTCTGTTTCAACCGCACATTAATATCGCCTGTCACAACGCGGGCGTGCAGTTTATGGCAGTCTGCGTCGATTGTCACCTCGCCGGTGATTGTGCGCACCAGACAGGTGTCAGCCTGACAGGATCCAACAACCAGGTCGCCCGTATTCGTTGTTAAGTCAAGACTGTGCGCCCGCAGATTCTGCGCCTCCAGGTCACCTGTGAGGATATGCACCCGAATCGTTTCATACAGGCGATCAGGGATGGCGACGGCAAGATTGAGACTGTTGAATCCAATCATCCGTTTCGCGTCCATACGCACTCGGATTGCGAGTGCTTCCTCGCGTTCCCAGAGAACGTCCAGATGAACGCCGTCATATACACTCTCGGAAACGGCGCCTGACAGGATCGCCGTGAGGTCGCTGCCTGTTCCTGGCCGCAGTTCTACATTCGCAGTGTGCGCATCGATAGTCAGAGAGCGTATCGCGTCTCCGTCCACCGTATGTTCCTGCTGAACTGGAACAGTGTGAAAAAGTTGTGTTGCCCAATTGTCGATCTTCATGTGGGTATTCCTCCCCGCGCAGCATAAGGTGCAGGCGCGGCCTCAGAAGCCGCAGGCCGTTCGTTCGAGTTCAGCATGACAGACGGCGGACAACGGTGCATCGGCCTCGGGTCGGATGTTGCACAGCGGCAGAAGCGGTGCCGAGGACGGTCCGCTAGTCTCTGCGGATGAATTTATGCAGCGCGCGAAATTCGCTCGGAGTCACTTCTGCGCAGCGCTTGAACTGTTTGCCGAAGTATCCCTGATCAGCAAAACCGCACTTCTCTGCAATGTCGCGGATCGGGAGATCGGTTTCAAGCAGCATGGTTTTGGCCTGTGCGACACGGGTTCGCAGCAGCCAGGTCATGACGGAGACGCCGGTTGCCCGTTTGAACAGCCGTGCGTAGTGAAATGGACTGAGTGCGACATGCTGGGCAATCTCGTCCAATGTAAGGCGCTGATAAAAACGACTTTCCATAAAATTCATGCCAGCGCGCACCGCATCCGGGAAAGGAGACGGTTCGAGAGACAGCGGATCATTGCTCTCCTGCATGCGATGAGCCACCAGTTCTGTGAAGATTCCTGTGATACAGTGGGATGCCCGAACCTCGCAATCGGGCGTTTGAGTGGTCATCAATTCGTACAGACGCATAAACAGTCTCTTTATCTTCCCTGGATAGCAAACAGTGTATACAGGAGATTCGCCAGCGAGCAGAAGTTGGAAATAATCCGCGCTCTGGCGCCCACCAAAATGGACCCACAAGATTTCCCAAGGATCCAGTTCGTTCACGGTACAGCGATACTCCTGACGCAAGTCTAAAAATACGATTGAACCTGCAGTAACGGGAAACGTCCGACCGTGCTGGGATACTTGACCAGAGCCCCGGACGATGTACTGCAGTTGGTAATCGAACGATTCACGGGTGATGTCAGAGTCCGACGCACAGGCGCACCAGCCCGCTCTGCGCACATAAAACCACATCCGTTTGGCGGTTTCGCTCGGGGTATGCGAGTGAGACCTATAGAAATAATCGGTAGGAAACATCAGACACACTCCTGAGCGATATCTTATAAGGGCAAAATTCTACCAATAATGAGCAAGTTTATAGAGTGAGTTATCAATGCTGGCGAGGTAAGATCAATCCCATCGACATTCATCGACAGTGCGCCTGACCGTCCGCACATCTTCATTATACCCTGCGCAACGCACAATCAGAGCAAGAGCAACACACTATTCTCACACGGCAAGTGGAGGTGAATTTTCGTGAACGTATTTGGCAGACTGCGCGGCTATTACCAACCGTATCTCAGGTATCTCTGGATCAGCCTGACGACTTTGGGGCTGGCCACCGCCCTCGGACTCATCTATCCCTACGTGCTCAAACTGATCATTGACAGGGTGGTGATAGGCCACGCCTACGGGAGTCTGTTCCTGTATCTGGCCATCATCCTGGCCGCCGCGCTTGCCAAGGGGATCTGCAACTTTGCGCAACAGTATCTGGGTCAGGTATTTGGCTTAAACGCCGCCTACCACTTGCGCAACGATCTGTACAAAAAGTTGAATACGCAGTCATTCTCCTATTATGACACGGTGCACACGGGCGATCTGATGTCGCGACTGACTGCCGATCTGGACGCTTTTCGCCAATTTCTCGCGTTTGGATTCAATAATATTGTCAGTTTTCTCCTGCTGACGGTGTTTGGGCTGGCCCTGATGTTTTCCATGAACGTCAAGCTGACCCTGGCCGTGATCTGCCTGATGCCGGCGCTCGCCTATGTGGCCGTGCGTTTTGACAGCAAACTCTGGCCAGCGTATAAAAGCGTAAGGCAGAATCTGGGCCATCTCAATACATCCGTGCAGGAGAATATCATGGGCGTGCGCACGGTCAAGTCTTTTGCGCGCGAGGATCATGAAGTCAGGCGCTTTGGCGAACGCAACAACGAGTATTTTGCGTCGAACATAAAAACTGCGAATCTATGGAAAAATTACTTTCCGTACATGGAGCTGATCGGCAATCTGGAAGTTGCTGTGGTGTTGCTGGTTGGCGGCTACTTTGTCATCACCCGTCAGATGCGATTGGGTGATCTGGTCGCATTTTTCAGTATCCTGTGGTACATTATCCAACCCATGTCGCAACTGGGCTATCTGCTGAACACCTGGACACAGTCGCAGGCTGCGGGCGAGCGCCTGCTGGAGATTCTGGAGGCGCCGCGCACCGTGGACAGCGACAGTTCGCAAGCGCATCAAGGAGAGTTGCAGGGCCATGTTGTTTTCCGCAGTGTGAGTCTCGTGCACGAGGGCAATCCAGTGCTGCGCAATATCAGTTTCGAGGCGCCGCCAGGGCACACCGTGGCTCTGCTGGGTCTGACCGGAGCGGGCAAGTCAAGCATCGTGAACCTGATCCCCCGGTTTTACGACGTGACATCCGGTCAGGTCCTCGTCGACGGCGTGGATGTTCGCGAGTGGGATCTGCAGGCCCTGCGCAGGCAAGTCGCCGTGGTGTTTCAGGAGTCGTTTCTGTTTTCCACGACGATTTTCGCCAATATCGCGTACGGACACCCAGACGCCTCCATGGAGGATGTGCAGCGGGCGGCAGAGTTGGCGCACGCAAGGGAGTTTATCGATCAGTTGCCGCAGGGGTACGAGACGCTCGTGGGCGAACGTGGGCTGGGGCTTTCCGGCGGGCAGAAACAGCGGATTGCGCTGGCCAGGGCGATTCTCGCCGATCCCCGCATTCTCATCCTGGATGACGCCACCAGCGCCGTCGATATGGAAACGGAGTACGAGATTGGCCAGGCGCTACAGGATGTCATGCGGGGGCGGGCAACATTTATCATTGCCCATCGCATTTCTTCGCTTAAGCGGGCCGATCAAATTTTGGTCATTGATGAAGGGTGCATCGTCCAGCGGGGCACGCATGATCAACTGCTGAAAGAAGACGGACTGTATCGAGTGATTTTCGACATGCAGTTCCAGGATCACGACAGCTTTGCAGACGGGATGGCGGCGTCCGCCGCTGGACGCGACCACGCGGGAGCCTGGGAGGACAGGGATGAAATCGAAGCAGGAATTCAGTGAGTTGCGCGCGCCGTTTATCTATCGGGATGACGAGGCGCTGGAGAAACCCTTCAGGATGGAACAGTTCCGGCGACTGCTCGCCTACATGGGGCACTACCCACGGCTTGTGACAGGGTCGCTCATTGCGACTTTGGGAGGCATCGCCGTGGCGCTGATCACGCCATATCTGCTCGGAACGGCGATTGACAACGCGATCGCACGGGATCATCTGAACATACTCGCGATGTATGCGTCGGCGTTGGTCACGCTGTATGTGGTCAACTTTGTGGCCACACACTACCGCATCCGGTTCACCAACTGGCTGGGACAAAGCGTGATCCGCGAGTTGCGGGAGGAGCTGTTCAGTCATGTGCAGGACCTGTCGTTTGATTTCTTTGACAAGCGTCCGGCAGGATCTGTGCTGGTGCGGATCATGAACGACGTCAACTCCCTGCAGGATCTGTTTACCAACGGCGTCATCAACAGTGTGACGAACCTATTCACACTGGTGGGCATCGTGATCATCATGCTGGGTCTCAATTGGAAACTGGCGCTGGTGACCATGATTATTGTGCCCTTCATGTTCCTGCTGTCGACGCATCTGCGCGTCTTGATCAGACGCGCCTGGCAAACGGTGCGCGTGCGCCTGTCGCGCATTAACGCTCATCTCAACGAGAGCATACAGGGTGTGCGCGTGACAGAAGCGTATGTGAGACAAGACGCCAATCAGGAGTTTTTCAAGCATATGAACGGCGACTACCTCGATGAGTTTCGCAAAGCCGTCGGTCTCAGCGCGGTCTTTGGACCCGTCGTCGATCTCACGGGCGCCGTGGGCACAGCGCTGCTGCTGTGGTACGGAATCCATCTGCTGTCAGTCGGTGTTGTGACAGTGGGGTTGCTCGTTGCCTTCGCGAACTATCTGGGCAATTTTTGGACGCCGATTTCGCAATTGGGCATGGTGTACAATCAGTTGCTGGTGGCAATGGCCTCGTCAGAACGCATCTTTCAGTATCTCGACACGCGGCCAAGCGTCATCGATCAGGAACAGGCGCAGGTTCTTCCCGCAATCCATGGTGAAGTCCGGTTTGCGGATGTCGTCTTTGAATATGAGCGCGGCAAACTGGCGCTAAACGGAGTGTCTTTCGTGGCCGCTGCCGGGCAGACTGTCGCTCTAGTTGGCCACACCGGCGCCGGCAAGAGCACGGTGATCAACCTTCTGGCGCGTTTCTATGAACCGACATCCGGTCGCATTCTGATCGACGGAGTGGACATCGGCGCGACGAAACTGCAGAGCCTGCGCTCGCAGGTGGGCATTGTGCTCCAGGACACCTTTATCTTTTCCGGAACGATCCTCGACAATATCCGCTACGGCAAACCGGGCGCGTCTGACGAAGAGGCGATGGCGGCCGCGCGGGCGGTCTATGCAGACGAATTCATCGCGCGACTGGAAGATGGATACCACACGCAGGTGCGGGAGCGCGGCAGCCGGCTGTCCATGGGCCAGCGTCAGTTGCTCTCCTTTGCCAGGGCCATTCTGGCTGATCCGCGCATTCTCATTCTCGACGAAGCCACAGCGAGCATCGATACGCACACGGAACACCTCATTCAAAAGGGGTTGAAGGTGCTGCTCGCAAACAGGACGTCGTTTGTCGTGGCGCATCGCCTGTCCACCATTCGCGACGCCGATCAGATTCTGGTGTTTCAGGATGGGAAAATAAGCGAACGCGGCAATCACGCGGCACTGATGCATCTGCATGGGTATTACCGGCAATTGGTGGAGGCCCAGTATCGCTTCATGGCGTGACACGATCCGCCTGATTGGCGTCTGCCAACGCAGACGACTCACGAATCCAGACTGGGCAAGCGAGCAGGCAATCAGGCGTTCGCTTTCTTGCGCTGGGGATCGTAGGGGCCAAGCAGCGTGCTGAACATCACGATATAGGCGAGTTGCAGACTGGAAGCCAGCGCAAATGGCCAGAACAGCGACCCCATGCCGAGCAGCCACCCTCCGACGGCCGGACCGACGGCGGCGGGAACATTCCAGGAAACGGCGTTCAGGCTGCTTGCGAGCCCGCGCCGCTGATCGCGGACAAGCCCAACGCTGAATGCCTGTCTGGCGCCCATGGAACCGCGATTGACGATCGACCGGATGACATAGAGTATGGCCGCGATGGAAAACGTCGGTACGAGTGGCATGGCGATCAGGGTCACAATACCGATCAGGCGCGGCAACAGGATCGACTTTGTAAGGCCGATTCGTTCTGACAGACGGCCCACGTAAAGAGAGGACAGTCCCGTGAACACAAACGTCAATCCATAGACGGGACCGATTGCCTCCGGACCGACTCCGAAGCGAATGGAAAACCAGTACGGCATCAGCGGCGCCACGATGCCAACGCCCAGGGCGTTGACCATATTGACAATGGTGAGCAGTGTGAGCGCTTTATTCTCACGATGGCGAACCGCCTGGGATTCTGCTTGTTGCGCATGCAGCGCGGTCTCATTCTGTTCCGTTGTCTGTTCCGCTGTCTGTTCCTGCAAAGCGCCCGTTTCACTCTTTCCTGGCGCTTCTTCCCGCAGCGTGGCGATCTGCGCATAGTTGACGACGGCGATGAGCAGATTCAGGGCAAACAGGGGATCGTATGCGGCGGGTCCGGTTACCCCCGGTAACAGATGGGGCAAAAATCCACTCAAAATCGATCCGACGCCCATCCCCCAAAATTGCAGCGCGGCATTGAAACTGAACACGGACCCGCGTCTCATGACGGGGATATCCTGGGCAAGCCACGCCATTTCGGCGGGAGCAAACGGCCCGGACGCTCCGTTTGCTCCGCGTCCAAAGCCAAATAACACGGCCACGAGAATGAGCAGCCAAGCGTTTTGGGTAAACAGCACGGCGCCGGTGCCCAGAGCAAGTCCAATCTCATAAATCAGCAGAAATAGCTTGCGTCCAATCCTGTCGCTGCTGACGCCGACGGCCAGACTGAGCGCAGCGCCAACAAAACCGCCGCCCATCAGGAGCAAACCGATCTCTGGCGCATTCCATCCGCGCAGGTGCAGATACAGCACGAAATCAACGGCCAGCGCGCCTTGGGCGATGCTGCGCAGGAAGCGGGCGGCGATCAGTCTGCGTGTTGTCGGATGCAGGGAACGCCAACCCCGCAGTGTGTAAAGCGCGGCGGAGGAAGCCATATGTATTCACTCTTTTCAGCACTAAATTGGGATTCTCGCACGGAGTCAGCGCATCAGCGTGTCGGGGCGCGGCAGTGCATGATTGCGTGTTGCTGCGCGTGACTATGCGAGTTTGTCGAGCAGCGTGCGCAGGGTCTGTTTTTCATCGTCGCTCAGCGCGGATAACACTTCTGCAACGCGGGAATGGTATTCGCCAGTCGCAAGAGCCAGCGCTGTGATTCCAGAGGCCGTCATCTTTACCAGGACGGCGCGCTGGTCGTCGGGATGAGACTGGCGGATCACGTATCCGGACGTCTGCAACTTGTCGACCATCTGTGTGACACCGGGCGACGATAAGCGCACGGTGTCTGCCAGTTCCGAGATCGTCCGGTGATTGTCCTGAAGTGCCAGCAGCAGGCGAAACTGCGGTCGCGACAGGGCGCCATACTGACCGCCCAGCCGTTGCTGCAGAGCCATCAGTGAGGCCGCGATGCGTTCTGTTTCAACTGGTTCAGCCACGTTGCACACACTCCTGAAAAATGACGTCGGATGCTGAAGGCAGGCAGTCAGTAGTTGCGTGAACCCGGATATTGTAGCACAGGATAATTACATAAGTAAATAACTTATGTATGTGGAGCGCCGCGAAGCAAAGCGGAGTGGTTTCGCAATTCACGCTGGCGATGAATCACGAACCATGCCGGGCTGTTGTGGCCCGCGATGGCGGTGTGCTGTCCGCTGAACGATGACAGCGTGACCATGGCAAACGCTGAGGTGACAAAGATAAACGTCAAACCCGCCATCGATAGATGCAGCGCAATGGATTGCATGCGCACACGGCGACGTTTTGCGTCAAATCGCAAAAAGAAGTAAACGCCAACGGCGTAGGTAAACACAAAGAATGCATAACCAGACGACAGCGACAGTGTGGAAACGGCGTGCGCAGTAAAGGCGTTGACTGCCAGCAGCGCCTGCGCGAGTGAAGCTGTAAACAGAAGCAGAGTCAGTGTCGCCAGCAATACGTGAGAGACGACAATGGCGAAGGGATACTTGACAAGCATTCGAAATGTAAACCCAAAGAAGAGAAGCGCGCCTGAGAGTGAGGTGATCCACAGGCTGAGATACGTCCAGTCAAGCAGTGTCAAGTGTATAAACCTCCTTCAACAAGAAGCACAACGAGAAGCAGACGGCGGCAGACGGTCCATGACGCCTGCTTTGCCATGGCTGCGGGAGCAGTGGCGCGCATTGACTAGCGATGCGCATCGTAGACGACTGGTTTTGTCCACGCCCGAATCAGCGCGAGTTCATCGTCAGACAGCATTCGTCCGATTGGATCTGGGGATCCCGGAAAATTTGCCGTCTGTGTTCCGGGAGAAGCACTTGTGCTGGCGCCGATATTGGCAATCAGTTGCTGCAGAGAACTTGCGCCCGGAACAGCGGCGGCCACTGCCCTGTGCGCCAGCACATACCGAATGGCCGCCTGCGAGAGTGACTGTCCGCCTGTCACGATCGCCTGCAGTTGCTCGACGGTGCGCAGAATATCAGCGCGCGAGTAGGACAGATATCCGTCGTCGCGCACTTTCGCGGACGCCCGCTCAGACAGCAGACCCTGAGCGATTGGTCCGCGCACGATGGCGCTGACGCCGTGATCCTCAAGCAACGGCAATACCGTTTCCTCCGGACGCCGATCGAGCAGGCTGTATTGGGTCATGACGGACTGGATGCGGGACCGTGCGACATACTCGCGGATCACGTTGGGCCGGATGGATGAGATACCGTATGCACGGATTACACCCTGTCGCTGCAACTCCTCAAACGCTTCGATGATCTCATCGACAGGATCGTCCAGTGTTCCGCCATGCAGTTGGTAGAGGTCGATGTAATCAGTCCGCAGGCGACGCAGACTTTCGTTTACGGCCGTCATGATATACGCTTTGGTCGGACCCCAATGCCAGCCTGCTTTCCCCGGTTCGAAGCGATTGCCAACCTTCGTGGCGATGACGGCGTCAGCGCGTCTGCCCTGTAACGCTTCTCCGAGCAACTCTTCATTGCGACCCTGATGGTACAGGTCGGCAGTGTCAAAAAAATTGACATTGCGGTCCATGGCTTCGTGGATGAGCCGGATGCCCGCAGCCGATTCAGCGGGGTTTAGAGACATGCAACCAAAGCCGATTTCACTCACCAGCAGCGGACTCTTCCCAAGTCGGTTGCGTTTCAAATGCCTTCCCTCCTCAGCAAAACGATGTTTCTTTAGAATCGATTTGTCGTCGCATGTTCGGTGTGCGCTTTAATGGGCAGCGCCTGTGCTCGTATGGGCGGTCATGGAGCGTGGCATGAACACGGCAATCAGTGTCGCGACACCTCCGCACAGAGCGATTACCAAGAGGATGCCGTCAATGCCGATCCCCCGTCCCAACTGCCCGGAAGCGAAAACGAACATGGCGCCGATCCCGTTGCTGAGGCCTAAAGCGATTCCTGAACCGAGGGAACGATTTTCCGGAAACGTGTCCTGCCCAATCAATACGGTGACCGATGCACTGGAAAACAAGGTAATGCCCAGCAGGCCCGCAAAAATCCACAGCAAGGGGCCGGTGGTGGTCGTCATAAGAGGCAGCAGGATGGCTGACAGCAGGCTGGAAACGATAAGCAGTGGGCGTCTGCCATAACGGTCGGCGAGATGTCCGCCAGCGAGATTGCCGATGATGCCGACGACGAGGAGGGTCGTGACGATGGAGGCGCCTGTAACCAGCGAGCCGCCGCTCTTGTGCCATAAAACAGGCATATACGTCACGACGCCATAGCTCATCAGTGATCGCAAACTGGCAAATCCAACCAAAAACAACAGAGGGGTCATGTGTCTTCGCCAATGGATGCGTGGAGTTGCGTCGCGTCTGATGGGCAAACTTGGCGAGTGACGGAAGAGAAACGGAACGGTGATGATCGCCGGAACCGCCATCAACCACAGGAAGGGCAGCCCCAGCGATACAACAATCCAACTGGTGAGCAGGGGAAAGACTCCCCGCCCAAATTCACCGCCGACAAGAAACCCGGAGAGACTCAACCCCTGTTGCTTCTGTTTCACGACGGAACGTACAATGGCCAGTGCTTGGGGATGGAACAGGGCGTTGCCAATGCCAATCATAAATAAAAACAGGACCAGGAGCCACACCGAGTGGCTGAATCCCAGTAATGCCCCGCCTATAGAACTCACCGCGAGACCTATGATGAACACGCTGCGTCCGCCCACCCGGTCGGACAGTATGCCCGTGATAGGCTGCAAGGCTTGGCCAATCAGGAGCGCAGCCATCAGCGTTCCCGCTGTGGCTACGGGTTCGTGCAATGCGATCAGGATCGCGGGCAGGATGCCGGGAAGATAATTGGCAGATCCATCGTTCAGGAAATGCGCCCAACTGAGCAGAGCCAATTGGCCGCGGCTGCCGTTTAACGCGATGGACTTGGGGGCCGACTTCGAAAGTGTGCTGTTCATGGCTGCGGAGCCCTCTTTCAATAGATAATTAAAAACCACTACTAAAATAAAAAACCATAGTGCGCTGACATAGTCTCGTCTTGCAGCCGCATCGCGGACGCAGACCAGTTTCTGAACAGTGTGCGATCCCGGCTGGGGGAGTTTTTCATCTTGCTGATGGCGGCGCGTGAGCGCCACAATTGGCCCGGACAATCATGGTCCATTGGTGACGGAAAGCGTGGATCGATCGGGTCTGCCCCTATTGTACTAAAGTTTAGTGGAGTGGTCCAAGTGAATCTGCTGTATTGGCGAATCGCAAATACTGGCCACCCCTATTATGCGAAACTGGGGGCGCCACTGCTAATTGACGTCGCCGAGGTAGACGATTTTGGCGGGCAATTGAAAACGCATGTCACGGAGATGTGGCCGCATCGCTTGTGGGTATATCCGATAGCCTTCAATCGTCGCCAGCGGAAGCCACTCGACTCCTTCCTGACCATCATCCGGCACGGAGCCGCTGGCAGGCGCCAGATGTTGTTGAGGATCTGCAGGGTTGCAGGCGAACATGATTTCGAGCTGGTGCACGTCTCTGTCAAATGCTGCGTGTTCGTGATGTTTCCCGATGTAATCGCGGATCAGCAGGATGGGTCCGACCAGGATATTGAGGTTGGCCTCCTCCATGCATTCACGTTTGACAGCATCTATGAGCGTTTCCCCGACCTCCTGCCCGCCTCCGGGCAGAATGTAATAGATGCCGTCGCTATCCCGCTTGCGAATGGCCAGAAGTTGCTCGTCATGAATGACAATTGCTTTTGCCGATACTCTGACTGGCACTCGTTGGCTTCCTCCTGATGGACAGCAGATGAAAAACTCGCCCTGCGGGATCGCAACGTGTTCCGAGGCGAGTTCGGCGTAGCCGTGTCTGAGTAGCGGAACACGTTGCGATCCCACCAGGGCAGGCGCATTTTTCGGGAAAAGAGTTAGAGTTATTTTTTTGGCGGCTGTTTGTTTTTGTCGCCCATTGGCACGGGTTCGCCGAACTCCCCATGACCGACCGAGTATGCAATATATTTCTTCTGGCACACTTTGCAGTAAAAAGTTTCATATTCCGAACTGAAGCCGATCTGTTCCATGTGGCCCTTGTGGCCGCAATGTGGACATAACATAATGTCACACCTTTCATCCCTGATATGAGTCTATACTCACCCTCCCAGTATACAACGAACAGGATTACAACAGGAGATCATTTTTCTGGTGTTCAGGGTTGGTGAAACGCTGAAGTGGGTGAGTTTGGTCATAAAGGCAGGACCGACATCGAAACGAACATCAAAATTCACAAGGCTTCCGGAGGCGCCATCAAGATGAAGGATGTGTTCAACGCCGCAAATCAACTGGCGCCACAATCTATATCCAGCGTCCGTTAATCATGCGGATGGGGTCGGAGTAAATCCACCGCTTGAAAATATGGATGAGCGTTTCTGCAGGGGTTGGACGGATCATGCCTCCCCTTTGTTCAGTTGAGGGAATTGGGGGAATGGGATACAATGGAATTGAGATCACTGATTCTCGATGAGGGGATGACATGTCTACACAAACTGAGATTCCGTCTGCCTTTTCACTTTTTTCTGGGATGTCCATCTTCATGAACTGGACAGAAACTGTCATCGCATCTTCATTATTGAACGGTTGCTGAACGAAGGGGATCGCCATGCTCTCCGCTGGTTGCTGGAGACGTATACTGAAGAATAACTGCGCGAAGCCGTGATGACAGCGCGCGGTCTCAATCGAAAGACAGCCCGTTACTGGCAACATTACTTTGGTTTGCGCGAGGAGGAGATGCGGTGTTTTGGAATGTTCTCGACCAACATCGCCAATATCAAAAGGGGAACGTTTCATGGAATCTGGAACGGCGCGCAGGTAACCTGGATGCATTACCCATTTCCCGTTATTCACGATTTTGTGAAGAAGGAATATTGACAGGGGGTTAACCCCCTGTTTTATAGTCATCTTGAACGATATCTATAGAGGATGGGGCGTACGCCATGCGTATTGGCGAGTTCTTGCAGACAGTCGAAACAACTTTAGACACGGTACGGCACTACGAATCTCTGTCGTTGTTGCAACCCGCGCGAATAAATCGGCAGAAGCAGTATGGTCAGGCTGAGGTGCAGGCCTTTCAGGTCATTAAGGAATTTCAGCAGGCCGGACTGTCGCTGGAAGATATCCGCCTGCTCTTTAATCTCAAGCAGGCGCACGGATGTGGCTCTGCGGAACTCGTGCGCGGCGCAGTGGAACAGTTGAACAGTTGAACAGTTGAACAGTTGAACAGCCAGTTGCGGCGTGTGGAAGAAGAACTCTTGCGTTTTGAGACGAGGCGCCAGTTTTTGCGGGACACACTCGTTGCACTGCGCGAGGAGGCTGAGAAATGATTGGCGAAATTATTCTGGCTCTGTTCGGTTTCATCAGTCTGTCAGGCGCCCTGTGGTTATTATATCGGCCATCATCTGTTCAGCCGTCGCCAACCTCTCTTCAAACTGGTGTGTTTGCGCTTGCGCATGGCTTGCTGATGGTTGCAGGAATAATCGGGCTGGTGGCGCTGCCGCTTGCTGTATGGGCCGTGTTAGCCGCCGCCGCGCTCGCTGCCCGTGTCTGGAACGGCTTCTCAATGTACGGGCGTCTGCGTGGTTCGCATGTCACTGTCAACATCGTAATCTTGGCCGTCGGCGTGTATCTGACGCTGCCTCGGTGAGACATGCCGATCATTAACATGGTAAGTATCAGTCGAGCATTCCATGCACGACGCAACTAAGGGAAGTGCCGTGACATGTTCAATGCTCTGCAACTCATCCTCGGAACGATTATTGGCGCGATTATGGTGATTTCTATAACAGTGGTTTTGTACCTCAGTAATGCTGTCCATTTTTCCAGTCAGTTGCAAATGGAGCAAAGTTCCTATCGCTGGAACACTCATCCTATACCGCTATTTATTTTTGCGTGGATCGAAGAGTTGCTTGCTCGCGCATTCCTCATTGGTTGGCTCCAACGACTCACAGGATTGTACGTAGCCTTCACAATTTCCGTAATTGTTTTCACTGTACTGCATGTTCCGAATCGCAAACCTACTATTATCGCCGTCCTAAACCTCCTTGCTGTCTCCGTGCTTTTTGGGAAAATATACCTGAACTATGGTCTTTGGGTAGTAGTCGGTGTTCATTATGGCTGGAACTTGATGCAATGGACCATTTTGGGATATCCAATGTACGGCCACCCTGTCGGACGGGTATACAACATTTCACCGGCGCCCGACGCACCGAATTGGTTGACCGGCGGAGACTGTGGCCCGGAGTTCAGCATCGCCGCCTTAGCTGTTCTATTGATTCTGCTCGCTGTGTTATTCTGGACTGGGCGCACCATGTGAGGGGGCCATCACGTTGACCGTGCATTCGTTTGATGTTTGGTCCATGATTTTGGTACCCTATGAGGAAATGAATCAATAAGTGGCTTGTGGGAGGAATTTCGCATGACGACAGATGGTTCTTGGGAGCAAGGCCGCGTCTGGTGGAAAGAGGCTGTCGTATACCAGGTGTACCCGCGCAGTTTTATGGACAGCAATGGCGATGGCATAGGCGATTTGCAGGGGATCATCTCCAGGCTGGATTATCTGCAGTGGCTGGGGATCGATGTATTGTGGCTGAGCCCGGTGTACGAATCTCCGAATACGGACAATGGCTATGATATCAGCGACTATCGCGCGATCATGGCCGAGTTTGGGAACATGGAGGATTTTGACTGCCTGTTGTCTGGATTGCATGAACGAAACATGAAGCTCATGATGGATCTGGTCGTCAATCATACATCCGATGAACACGAGTGGTTCAGAATGGCCCGTTCGAAAAAAGACAGCCCGTACCGAGACTATTATATCTGGAGACCAAATCGCGACGGGAAGTTCCCAAATAACTGGGCTTCCTTTTTTGGCGGGTCGGTATGGAAATTGGAGGAGCAGACAAATGAATACTATCTGCATCTGTTCGCCTCCAGTCAACCCGATCTTAACTGGGAAAATCCACAGGTCCGGAATGAGATTTACGGGATGATGAGATGGTGGCTCGACAAGGGTGTGGACGGATTTCGTATGGATGTGATCAATGCCATTTCCAAGACTCCGGGGCTCCCGGACGCCCCCTATACGGGCGGCGAGGAATTCCAGTGGGGCGGTTCCCTGTTTCTAAGTGGACCGCGCGTACATGAGTATTTGCAGGAAATGAACGAGCGGGTGCTGGCTCACTATGATCTGATGACCGTCGGCGAAACGTTGTCCGTCACTCCGTCGGAGGCCTTGCAGTATGTTGGCGTCGATCGCGGTGAACTCCATATGCTGTTTCAGTTTGAACTGATGGATATCGACGCGGGCGCGGGCGGCAAATGGGATGTGCGCGGTTGGCGATTGAGCGAGTTCAAGTCGATCATGAGCCGCTGGCAGACAGAGCTTTACGGCAGGGGCTGGAATAGTCTGTACCTCAACAACCATGATCAGCCCAGAGTGGTGTCCCGATTCGGCAACGACAAACAATTCTGGGCAGAGTCTGCGAAAATGCTCGCGACCATGCTCCACACCTTGCAGGGAACGCCATTCGTGTATCAGGGCGAGGAAATCGGCATGACGAATGTGCGCTTCGAGAAGATCGAGGACTATCGGGATATTGAAACGCTGAATTGGTACAATGAACAGGTAACCCGGCTTGGCAGGGACAGCGGAGAAGCGCTGGAGGCGATCCACTTCAAAGGGAGGGACAACGCCAGAACTCCATTACAGTGGAACGATACACAGAATGCAGGGTTTACGGCAGGGGTTCCCTGGATTCAGGTCAATTCAAACTACCAGGAAATCAATGTGGAGAAGCAGAGGTCAGACCCGCACTCGATAGTGAACTACTATAGGCGGCTCATCGAGTTACGCAGGAATTTCCCCGTCATTGTCTACGGTGATTACACAGAATTGGCGCGCGATGACGAAACCATCTATGCGTTCGTGCGGCATCTTGACGGTTCCAGCCTGTTCACGATCCTGAATTTCTCTGCGGAATCCTATACGATTCACTTCACAGCTGAAGACATCCCCCGCATCCCCCGTGTCAGCGCATTGCTCATCAGCAACTACGAGCGCGTGGATCAGGCTCTGACGTCAAGCATGCACCTTCGTCCCTATGAAGCCAGGGTATACATGTCAAGCTCGTGAACGCCAGACGCCAGCAGGTCGAGAGTCGCGCACAATCGACGCGCAGGCGCCGCTCTCCGCTGAGCGGCGCCTGCGCGTCTTTCAGTTTGGCATAATACTTCATGGCGACGGACCGAGAAGACGGACCGATCGAATTTCACAGTTCCTCTAGCGCGGTCGCAGGTGGCTTAGGATGATGCCGTTTGAAGGCGACACCCAGGGCGAACCGGCAGCGTATGGGTTTTGCGCGCTTGGCCAGCCCACGAAGTTTTTCGTGCTGTATTCGTTCCAGCCTGCGCCATAGACCAATGGAATGTACGGCAACGAGTGGACCATGGCGCTTTCCAGCGCATACACGGCCTGCCGCTGCTTCGTCGGATTCGACGAGTGCTCATACGCCAACAGTTCCTGCGTCGTGGAGGCGTTGTTCCAGTGATCCCAGTTCCCGGGTCCACCTGGCATAAAGAGACTCTGGTACATGTAAAAGGGGTTTGGCCCGGACGCGCTCCAACTCATGCCAAGTTGGAAGTGTCCTGTCGACAGCGCCGAATAGTAAGCGCCGAACGCCATTTGCTGGACCTTCACCTGAATGCCGATTTGACCCAGTTCGCGAGCAATGATCGCACAGTCCTGATCCCAGTCCGCCCATCCGCTGACGATGTCCAGAGTGAATGAGAGCGGCTGGCCCGTCTTTGTTTCGAAGACACCCTGCGCGTTGCGCTTGTATCCTGCGTGTTCCAGTATGGACACTGCTTTTTGCGGATTGTACTGCAACTGTTTAGGCAGCTTCGGATTGATCCAGGACTGGCCGGCGGGGGGCAGTTCAAAACCTGTAGGCGATGCCGGTGGTTCATAGCCGTACTCGCCCAACTTGGAGACTTGGGCGCGGTTAATCCCCAGGCTGATGGCCTGTCGCACTGCCAGGTTCTTGAGAATCGGGTCCTGCAAGTTCGTGTACAGCATATTGGCGCCGCCAAAGTCGGAGAACCAATACTTGTTGGTCTGTGGGTTGTGGCTCACGTACACCCGGTTGATATGGGGGATAAACAGGCCTGTCCAGTCGATTTTGTTTTTCAGCAGCGCCAGAGTCGTGCTCTGCCCCCCTGTATAGGCGGGGAATTCCACTGTGTTCACTTTTGGTTTTCCGCCCCAATACAGCGGGTTAGCCACGAATTTGTACATTTCAGCCGAGAAAGAACTGAGCAGGAACGGGCCTGTGCCCACGGGATGGAAATTGAGTGTTTTTGTGGGGTTGGAAATGGACTGCCAAATACTTTTTGGCACGATGTAAGTGCTGCCAAGAATGTAATAGGCGTAAGAAGTGTTCGCCGTCTTAAAGTTGAACTGCACCGTGTTCTGCCCCACCGCCTTGACGCCGTCAATGACTTTCCAGATTCCGCTGCCGTCCAATGGCGGATACTTTTGCAGCAGATCGAAGGAATACACAACATCGGCTGCGGTCATGGGAGTTCCGTTTGACCATTTGACATGTGGACGGAGCTGCACGGTCAACACCGTGGAATGGTTGGACCAGGCATACGAGGCGCCCAGAAGAGGCACCGCAGTGCCTGCGGGGTTAAAGTAAAACAGCGGCTGATAGATAAGTCCAAGCGTTCCTTGCAACAGCCCACTGGAATATGGACTGAAGTTCTCCTGAAACTCCCCGTTTTGGCCAGGCACCATGATGAGCGGTGGCTGTGACGCGGAAGCCGTTGTCACAGTTCTCTCCCTCACAGCCGCTGCCGAGAGAGCAATGAGAACAACCAAGCTGATCGACAAACCATATTTCCGCTTTTTATTCATCGTGTGTTCATCTCCCTGTTTTTCTGCTTCGGATGCGCTTTCACACCATTGCTGCGCCTGCTGTCATGCCCGATCACAGATGTGATTTCACATGACACTCACCTCCTCAATCCTTCTATCCCAAAATCGAAACGTTTCGATTTCGTAAACAGAATGTGCGTCTCGTGTTTCGCGCACATGTGATATGAGACAGTGGCCGCGAGTGTTGAATATCGAATGCGCGCCGGGGATGAAATTACTCTTGTGCATGCTGCGGGGAGGTGCTGTTTCTGCTGGGGATTATCTTATTTTACATCAGACTGTTCGAAAATTGAATACCACACAAATTGGAACATGGACGCCATGAGGCAATCAGGTGTATGTGATGCGCGCATCCTTACGACTTGACCATCGAGCGTATTACGAATCCCACGTTGGCCGGACGTTCCGCAAGGCGGCGCATGAAATACGCGTACCAATCCTTTCCGAAGGGAACGTATACCCGGACCGCGTAGCCCTCCAGGACAAGAGACTGCTGAAGATTCGTGCGGATTCCGTAAAGCATCTGGAACTCGAAACGATCGTGCGGTATGTTATTGTTCTGAATGAACAGCTTCATATGGTCGATCACAGCTTCGTCGTGTGTGGCGATTGCCGTGAAGTTTCCACTGACCAGGTATCTTTCAATCAGTTCCATAAAGTTGCGGTCCACATCCGCTTTTTCCGGAAACGCCACACTCTTCGGCTCTTTATAGGCACCCTTTACCAGACGCAGGTTGACGCCCTCTCTGCCAAGCTGTTCAACATCTTTTTCGCTCTTGTACAGGTAGGCCTGGATGACCAGCCCGAGCGTATTTGGAAACTGTTCATGCAGCTCTCGAAAGATGTCAAGTGTCACCTCATTGTGAGCGTAGTCTTCCATGTCGATCCTCACGAAATTTCCATATGCCTGCGCCTTTTCAAGGATTTTTCGAACATTGTTCCGGCATAAATTACGGTCAATATCCAGTCCAAGCTGTGTGAGTTTTATGGACAGCCGCGACTGCACGCCCGCTTCGGCAATTGCGTCGAGGGTATCGAGACAATCCTTTGTCGCGTTCACTGCCTCCTCCTCAGTGAAAACGGACTCGCCCAGATGATCGAGAGCAACCAAGATGCCTGCGGCGTTGAGCGTTCGAGTCACGGCCAGCGCGTCTGGAATCATTTGACCTGCGACAAACCGCTGCGCGCCAAACCGCAGACCATACCGCTTTGCCAACCGATTTGCCGCCTGACTCTTTGCCAGAAAGAGAAGTATGTTTCGTAACAACATTTCCACTGGAAGTCCACTCCTAGTTAAAGTGCTTGAATTGCGTCGCCTGAAATCGCTATAAGCAATATACATGCCAGCATTCCGGTATTGCAAGGAGTTCGGGAGAATTCCGAAACAGAGATTGGACTGACACCACGCAGGCGCATCATGAGCTGAACAGAAGTGTCCAATTTGAACACTTCAACAAGATTGTCTAAAATGGTATACAACATTGCGTGTCGATGACAAATGGAGATGATGACATACATGCTGTCTGATCAGGATCACATTCTTTCCTCAGCTCTGTTGCCTGTGTTGCTCGATGCACTCGAAGAAGCGGTCACCATCGTCGATCAGGAGGCGATTGTCCGCTACTGGAACCGGGCTGCTGAAAAATTGCACGGCATTTCTGCGGAACATATTGTCGGTCAGTGCATCCTTGACTTTACCTGGAAATCGCTGATGGTCAAGCACGTCTTGCGAGACGGCGCGCCGATCCGCCAGGCTTATCATGAACCGCAAAAAGGCAAGCATGTCATTATCAACACCCTGCCTGTCAGGGATGACGCCGGACGCGTTATTGGCGCGATCTCAACGGAGCAGGATGTCACGTATATTGTCCGACTCGGCAACGAACTGATGCAGACCACCAGCCGCGCAGGAATCACAGCGACGGATTCGCCCGTTCCGGAACGTAACGATCCATGGTCCATCCTCTGGGGCAATAGCCGAACGCTGCTTGCGATCGTACAAACCGCCAGACGGGTGGCGCAAACCGATGCGAACGTCCTCATCACAGGAGAATCGGGTGTGGGCAAGGAGTTGTTTGCGCAGTCTGTTCACAATGGCAGTTTGCGCCAGTGCGGACCGTTCATCACGATCAACTGCGGCGCCATACCTGCACCGTTATTTGAAAGTGAACTGTTCGGCTATCAGGGCGGGTCATTCACTGGTTCCGACCGCAAGAACAGGGCCGGCAAGATTGAACTCGCCCAGGGTGGAACATTATTTTTGGACGAAATCGGAGAACTTACAATGGAAATGCAAGTCAAGCTGTTGCGTTTTCTCGAAGACAGGTCATTCTACCGCGTCGGTGGTTCCGACCCAATCAGGGTGGATGTCCGGATTGTGGCCGCAACCAACCAGAACCTACGGCTCAGGATGGAGGAGGGGTTGTTTCGCGAGGATCTGTTTTATCGCCTGAATGTCGTGAGTCTCCGGATTCCGCCTTTACGAGAGCGGTTAGAGGATGTTCCTTTACTGATTCAGCGCTTTCTGCGCGAGTTCTCTTTAAAGTACAATAAACCGATTCCCGTCGTAGATCCGGCTGTGATCATTGCCCTTATGAGTTATTCGTGGCCAGGGAATATTCGGCAATTGCGCAATGCGATGGAACGGCTCGTTATTCTTGCAGAAGAGGGAAACGCTACAAGAAGACATTTGCCAGAAGAAATTCGCGACATTTGGGAAGTGAAACAAGGTAGCAACTCCTTGCCCGCCAATCCAGCGCCTGAGAACAATTCCCCCGTGTGGCGTGTCGGCGGCCGCCGAGTCATTGACGCTGAGGAAATTCGCTCCGCATTGTACAGAACATATGGGAATAAGCATGCAGCCGCAAAGCAGTTGGGTATTTCGCGAGGCACTCTTTACAACTATCTGAAACGCTACAGGATGGACCTCCCCGCTCAGTAACGGCTGATATTCATTGGCATAAGACTTGCTTAAACCAAAGCATGAATACATTCACAATGGATGAGGAGATGATTGGTGTTGACGTTGCAGCCATATCGTAATGAACCGGTCCTCGACTGGTCGCAAGCGGATCGCAGGAGGCAATTGGAAGCTGCACTGACATCCGTAAAAACGCAATTCGGCAAAACCTATCCTCTCTACATCGGAGGTCGGGAGGTGACGACTCCGGATAGACTGGAGTCGGTCAATCCATCCCGGCACAGCGAGGTGGTTGGGTTTGTTTGCCAGGCTGACAAGGCACTCATAGATGAATCAGTCAGCGCCGCTGACAGGGCATTTGCAAATTGGCGGCTCACTTCATTTCAGGAGCGCGCACTGTTTCTTGTGAAGGCGGCCGCGATCATGCGCCGGCGCAAAGCGGAACTGATGGCCTGGCAGATCTGGGAATCCGGGAAGAACTGGTCCGAGGCAGACGGCGACGTCAACGAGGCGATCGATTTTCTCGAATTCTACGCACGGGCCGCGATCGAGCTTGGCGGGGGCAAGGAACTGGAACCGTATCCCGGTGAGGACAACCGTCTGATGTACCAGCCGCTGGGCGTAGGCGTCGTAATTCCACCCTGGAACTTTCCACTTGCCATCCTCACTGGAATGACCGCTTCGGCGCTCGTCACCGGCAACACGGTGTTGTTGAAGCCATCGCCGTTATCCTCCGTGATGGCCGCCAAATTTGTAGAGATCATGCGAGAATTACAGCTTCCTGAAGGCGTGCTCAACTTTGTTCCCGGACCGCCGGAAATTATTGGCGATCATATGGTGGCGCACCATGATGTGCGTTTCGTGTCATTCACCGGGTCAAAGGCGACAGGCATTCATATTGACGAGGTGGCGCACCGCAATATCGCGAAACAACGCTGGATCAAACGTGTCGTCGCAGAGATGGGCGGCAAGGACGGAATCGTCGTCGACGAAACAGCCGATGTCGATGCCGCCGCCGCAGGAATCGTGGCCTCCGCGTTTGGTTTTCAGGGCCAGAAGTGCTCGGCCGGATCGCGCGCCATTATTCACGAAGCGGTGTATGACGAGGTGGTCGCGAAGGTAATCCAACTGACCGGAACCCTGAAGATCGGACCGGCCAACGAAAATCCGGATCTCGGACCGGTCATCGACGCGAAGGCGTACGCCAAGATCACCGGTTACATTGAGCTCGGAAAGAATGAAACCAAACTGGCGCTGGGCGGAGACGCCGATGACCGCGAAGGCTACTTCATCCATCCGACCATCTTTGTCGACGCGTCTCCGCAGTCCCGCATCATGCAGGAAGAGATCTTCGGACCAGTCCTCGGTATCTGTAAGGTGTCCAGCTATGAAGAAGGGATTCGCGTCTTCAACGATACGGAATACGGGCTCACCGGCGCGGTCTTCAGTTCTCTGCGTGAACGTCTGGAATATGCCCGTGAACACATGATGTGCGGCAACCTGTACTTTAACCGGAAGTGTACGGGGGCGCTCGTGGGTGTCCAGCCGTTTGGCGGCTTCAATATGTCTGGCACAGACGCGAAGGCAGGAAGCAAGGATTATCTGCTTAACTTTGTACAGGCAAAGACGGTTACGGAGCGCCTGTAAAAATCGCCAAAAGGAGGAACGACATGGAGAAAGAAAATCGGCATCTCAGGCGGAGTTTGAGCATGCTCGACCTCACGTTGATTGGAATCGGCGCGGCCATCGGATCAGGGTGGCTGTTTGGCGTGCAATACGCGGCGAACGATGCGGGTCCTGGAGCGATCGTGGGTTGGGTGATCGGGGCGGTTGCGCTGATCTTCATCGCCCTGGTGTACGCCGAATTGTCCGCGATGTTGCCCGCCGCTGGCGGCGTGGTCAGATATCCCGATTATTCACACGGCTCCCTTGTCGGGTTTTTAATGTCCGTCGCGACACTGATCGCGTACTCCACGATTCCGCCCATCGAGGGAGAAGCGGCCGTCCAGTATTTGGGGATTAAAGGGCTGTTCAATACCACAACCAGCTTGCCCACGTTTTCTGGATGGTTGATCGAAGCGCTGATTATCGCAGGATTTTTCTTTATCAATTACTACGGCGTCAAGTTGCTTGCGCGCATCAACAATCTGGTTACGATCGTCAAGATCGTCATTCCCGTGGTCACGATTGTCACATTGGCATTCAGCATGCATGTGTCCAACTTTACTTCACATGGATTCGCGCCATACGGGTTTCCGGGCATCCTTTCCGCTGTGGCCACGTCAGGCATCGTCTTCTCCATGCTGGGCTTTCGGCAGGCGGTCGATCTAGCCGCCGAAGCGCGCAATCCTGGGCGCGACGTGCCGCGCGCCATCGTGCTTGAACTGATCATCGTCGCCATCATCTATATTCTGGTACAGGTGGTTTTCATCGGCGCCATTCCACCGAGCTATCTGGCGAACGGCTGGGCGAAACTTTCTTTCAGCGGTCCTCTGGTGGATGTATCCATGATCCTTGGCATGACATGGCTGGCTTGGTTCATGCGCTTCAGCGCCGTGCTGTCGCCGCTTGGCGCCGGATGGGTCTACTTTGCGTCGACTGCTCGCGTGGCGCTTGGTTTTTCAAATAACGGATATTTTTGGAAAGTATTCGAAAAAATCGACGAACGGACAGGAATTCCGCGCGCGGCCATGTGGCTGACGCTGGTGCTCGGAATCGTATGGACGGGTCCGTTCCCACTCTGGAGTAAACTCGTAGCGTTCGCCTCCAGCGCGTCCGTGCTCACTTACATGATCGGTCCGGTTTCCGCCATGGCGTTTCGCAAACACGTTCCCGACGCCAACCGCCCAGTCCGCATGGCGGGATTGCCCTGGATATCTTTGGTGGCGTTTATCGTCGGGAGCAATATCGTGTACTGGTCAGGCTGGGCCAATGTTGAGCCTCTGATGATTCTTGAATTTGCGGCGCTCCTGATCTACCTGGGTTTTGTCGCCCGTTCGAAGAACCTGCGCGAGGATTTGGGCAAGCATCTGAAGGCGGGGATCTGGCTGCTGGTCTTTATGATCTTCATGCTGATCGTGTCCTACTATGGAAGTTTTGGCGGCAACGGAGATCTGCCGTATCCGGTGGATCTGTACGTTGTCATCCTGGGTTCAATCGTCTTCTTCTACTGGGGAGTGGCCAGCAGTTGGCATACAAAGGCGCTCTCCAGGGCAGTGGAACAGCGGGAAGCGGGCGACGACACAGCGGTTGCGAAAATGTCCTGAAATATGAGTATAGAATGGCCTACGTACAAAACAAATCCAGGCACGGAAAGGCCGCATTGGGGGCCTTTCCGTGCCTGTGAAACCTTACGTGCAGTCAAGCGCGCCTGAGTACAATGGGCTCTGACTAGGGTGCAACCCTGCACTTGATCTGCGGCTTAGTTCGTACTGGTGCTCGTCGGCAGCGCAGCGGTCAGATCGTAGTTGCCCTGCGTGCTATTGACGTAGTAGACCGGGATTCCGCTCGAACCCGCTGGCAACTGTAGTGAGCTGATGTTGGTGCCTGCTTCGGTGGAGCGGAATGTGCCGCCTTTGCCGCCGTCGCTCAAGTTGAACGTCTGCGCCGCGCTGCCTTGGATGACCGCATTGCCTTGTGCGTCCACAGGTTTGATCCACAGTTCCACAGGCGAGTTCGCCTGGACTGCCATGAGGTTGTTCGCGCTGACTTCCTGACCTGCCGCATTGAACAGGCCTGCGCCCACCGCCGCACCCGAGACGACTGTGATCGGCGCGTCGCCTTGCAGCGTCTGCGTGCCGACGCTGAGGTCGGTAGCCATGACTTTATACGAACCTTGCAGCGCCGCAGTAGCGGTGAAGGTCAGGATGCCGCTTCGCGGCAGCGTCGCCGTATACACACCCGGCTCGCCGGCTACTGCCGTCAGCGCAGAGGATGGATTGATCAAACCGGTCGGCAAGGTTACCTGAATCAAGTCGCCGTTCGTGCTTGGATTGCCATAGGAGTCGGTCGGGCTGATCGTGACCGTCACCGTGTCGCCTGCCTGTGCCTCCTGGGTGTTATACAGGTACACCGGATTGTTTTTCGCCATGGACGCTGTGTCTTCCACGCCGACTTTCATCGTGGTGGGAACGCCGCCGACCATGCTGATCATGACAGGCTTCATAGTGACGCCATTGCCACTGATCTGATTCACACCCACTGACCATGCGTCGCCAGGCGTATGGCTGCCTGTGAACGGAACGGTGACCTGGCCACTTACATTGGTCGTCAAGGTCAGTGTACCGCTCGTCGATCCACCAAGAGAAGCCGTGTCAGCACCCGAACGCGTCGCCACCACCAACTGCACGGGGATGCCGGATTCGCTGACGGTGTTGCCATACGCATCTTGCAGTTGCGCCGTCACCGTGGTCGTATCGTTGCCGATCGGCAAGTTGACGTTGGTCACAGGCGAGGTGATGACAGCCTTGAGGGGGGAGCCCGCCGCGATGGTGAACGGAATCGTCGCTGGTGTCAGCTGGTCGCTTGAGTTTACTTGAAGCGTGTAGTTCCCAGCTGTCGTGCCAGTGACGATCGCCTTATTGCCCGAGATGCTCACGTTCACTCCCGAAGTCACTTGCGTGGCGCCTTGCCACACCGTTGCGGTGAAACCTGTGTTGTTCAGATCAGATACCAAATTGCCATTGGCATCCACGGTCGACAGGTCGAACGCGCCGCCAGAGGAACCCGCTACGATCGTGCTGCTCGAGCTTGGATCCACCACGGCGTGCACCGCCGCCGGGCTGCCCACGACGACCGACTGGATGGTCGCTGAACCGGACTGCAGACCGGGCGCCGATGCGGTGATGACCATCGGACCCGACACGCCTTGTTCTGACCAGACGTTGCCCAGGATCCCCGAGTTCACACTGCCGTTGCCGACATACGCAGTCGTTGTCTGCGTCGCCGTGTCAAACTTGCCAGGACCGGAGATCGCCAGGTTCACCTGGGTGACGCCGGACAGCATTGGCTGCCCATTTTGATCAAGCACCTGAACGGTAAAGCCGTCTTCCGTCGGCGTGTTGTTTTCCACCGTATTGTGCACCGGCGTCACTTTGACTGATGTCGCCACTTGCTGCTCCTGTGTCAAGGTGACACTGCCCGACACGATGCTGGAGCCGTTCATGAGCACGGAACCACCGGATGGCGCGATATTCATGCCGGTAATCGTGTCCGTGGCGCCGAGTTGGCTCGTGGACTTCACCTGAATCGTCGCCACGCCGTTTGTTACGGGAACATTGGTCAAATCGTTAGTGAGCGTGTTGTTTGCGCCGACCAGTTGCTTGTTCGTGTCGCGGAACTCCATGGTGCCGTTCAAGTTCGTGACCGGGTTGCCGTTCGCGTCCACGACAGTCGCCGTGATCGTGTCAGTCGCTGTACCGTTCGCGACGAGTGTTGGCAAAGATGAAGTGATCTTCACGCCAGCCGGTGCGCCCGCCACCGTGACGGTGAGGGGCGCCGAGGTCACGCCGTCCACCGTTGCCGTGATCTGATAAGATCCCGGCGCGGTAATCACGAGTTGACCCGCAGGACTCACGAATGCATTCGGGCTGCTCGAGGTATACTGGATTTGAGCGTTGCCTGTGTTGATCACGTTGCCGTTCGGATCTTTCAGCACTGCCGTGAGCTGCTCGCTGGTGTTGACTGCCATGGTCGTGTTGCCCGAGACCGTCAGCATCGAACCGGCTGGAATGGCCGTGCCATTGACTTTGGCGAGTATGTTGAACAAGACTACGGCTGCACTCGCGCGGTTCAAGTACATCTGTTTTTGCGACGTCGGAATGCCGTTGAACAGCCCAATCGACTTCGCATACGCCAGCGGGGCCTTTTTGCCGAGATCGCTCGGTTTCAACTTCCCGGCAGCTTCCATCGAAGCGACGTAGAAGGAAGCTGCATCGCCCCAAGAGGCTTGATAGTTCTCTTGAAAGTAACCGCCTGGCTTCACGCCGATCCAGTACTGGTTGATCCAGCCTGCGGCCGCTGCTGCGCCCACATAGTTATAGTCCCAATTCCTGGGCGCAATATCCTGGTAATACTGCTTGTGAGCCACGGGCTCCACGCCCGTCGCCGCCTTCACGACGTTCAGGTAGTAGGCGAGAAGCTGCCCGCGTGTGATAATTTGATTCGGGCGGAACGTGCCGTCGCTATATCCGTGAATGTAGCCTTGATCCGACAGACTGGTGATATTTTGCGCCGCGAAGTTGCCGCTGACGTCCGAGTAGGCGACGTTTTGATCGGCAAAGGCGGAAGGCGCCAGTGCGCCCATGACAAGTGCTACTGCGGCAATTCCCGTAAGTGTACGCTTCAATGTGGTTCCCCCTCATTTTTTGCGGCCTCATCCTGCAGGGCCGTTTATGATGTCACTCGCATGTCCTCGACCATCGTAACAGAATGCGATAATTCTACTACCGGCAATTCGAAGCAAGCGCGGGATTTATATCATGCGTTCATAAAACGATATGGAGGCAATATCTCTGCCCTCATAGCCTGTGGCACGGATTCGGGCAAACAGCTATCATGGTCTGAAAACCATGATTTGTTCTATTATCCAATATCAACCTGTACCGGAACCCGAGTTCACTTCCGTTCCCCGTCCATGGAAGGGGAGACGTCAATACCGGGTGCTCACATTGAGGTTGTAGTGCCAAAATAAAAACGAGAATGCAAGCAGGACAAGGGAAAACTCGTCCTTATGCCGAAAGTTGGGGTAGGTTGATGTCTTGTGCACTGCCTGTTCCTTCAGTCCGGTCATGTAGAGCGTCATGCATGGATAAATCACGTCAATTGCGATACTGTCAAAAAAATGCGGATTTATAACACTGGAAATCGATAAACCTGTATTTTTGATGAACCCCCCACTAACATGCAGAAGCGTTTAGTGGGGGAGGCTCTGAACGAAGTGGGCAACCTGCTGAGCGAAGCGCATCAGGAAGGATTCGCAGTTACGGTGACGCATTCGACCAAGGCGGGCGTACGAAAGGCAACGAGGAGAGCGACCGAGCAACGCGGTGCGACAAAGGGGATCGTGCTCGACGTTCGTGATGAGTCACTGCGAGTGCCTGCGGCGAATTTGATGAGAGTGGAAACGGCAGCAAGGGAGCAGGGGTATAAGCAGGATTGTATGGATTCAAGAGTTCGGCGAAATCTACAATCTGGAAGATATCAAAAAATTACCGCCACACGAATGCTGAGAAAAAACCTCTGATGGCATTCATCACTGGGTCGCAGTCACAGAAAAATATGCCTATACAGCCAAGCGATCTGCGATCAAATCATTGAACCGCTTCACCTCACCACCCCCAAAAATGGGTCAGAGCGCCGAGCGCAAAGGAACCCACCACAAGTCCCCCGACGACCCGGTACTGCCAGGCTGCGAGTCTGGTGACGCGTGCCTCTAATGCATCCTGACGCTCACGCAAAGCCTTGATGTCGCGCATGATCTCGGCCATGCGCAGATCCACGCTCTCTTTGGAGGGGTATCGCGCGTCGAGCCGTTCGACAAGACTCAATACTGAGGCGTCGAGTTTTTCGAGCGTTTTTTCCACCCGTGCGATCCCCTCTCTCATGAAGGCAAAGTTCTCCTCCAACGCGGAAACACGCTCTTCTGTCGTTTTCATCGTGCGTCTCCCCCTAACCCGTGTATGCTCCGCCAAAGTACAGCTGTCCCCCGAGCGGAATGTCCTCCGGCGCGCACGCCCGCGTCTTGGCGATCTCGATATGATCGGCCAGCCAGCAGTCATACCCGAAGACCGAACACACAAGGCTCCCCTTCTGATGCCAGGGAAGACGGAGTCCGAACAGCAGGCGCACCGCGAGAATCGCTATGAGCCCCCAACTGTACCGATAACCGGAGTGAAACATGGAGAGGGCTCTCATCACCACGCGATCCCGCGCGGCCAAACTTACATCCTGCGTCCAAATGTCGCTATGTCCCACATACTTCGTGACAGGTGAGCATACGAGACCGCGCCCGAGGGCTTCGATGACCTGGCCGCCTCCCACGTAAACAGCCACATGTCCGTAGATCGGGTGTCCGAGCGGCGAACGGATTCCTTGGCGAAGAAGGCTGATGCGTTCGGCAACTTCTATCGCGTCCTCGTAGAGCGTTAGAGCGTGCACCAGCAGCAGGTCGCCCGGCTTAGGCTCGGCAGACATAGTAATTACCCCCTGAGTAAATAGCGCCCTTTGGCACCAGTTGTGGTTGCCAGTCCTATGGTATGTGGCGAGTCTTTCTGTGGTGTGAGGCAGAGGCCTTGCGGGCATTGGATTGGGCTTGCGCAGCCCCATGAAAGGTTCATATCAGGAGTCTGTCCGAGTAATCGAGAATTGTGGAAAGCGGCCCGAGTGGAGTTGGGATTGACTCCGCTACTTTGGCATAATCCATGCCGCTGGCCAGTTTCTGAACCACGTAATTGTTTGGGTCCAGGTGGATGCCGTATTGTTCCTTGTTATTAAAAATATGTGTTATTTGTGCGAGCGCTCGTGCAAGGGAGAAATAAGTGTGGCATTGGCTGCCGAAATTTGGGTTTTTCGTTTCCTGTGTGGTTTTTTTATGAGATAATGATTTGAAGGGGGTGTATGAATTGATGGTGGAACATCTGATTACTCGCTATGATATTGCAGTTGATGATGTTCCGGCGTATGAATTGATGGTGGAACATCCGGCACATGAGCATCACAAGAAAGCGGCTGAGCATTATTTGGAGGCTGCCAAATATCACGAACTGGCTGCTGCTCATTATGCAGCGGGCAACCATGCAGCGGCGGCTGAAGCAGCATACCATGCCCTCGGCCATCATCATGCGGCGTTTTATCACGAGTCAGAGGCTGCTAAGGCTCATGCCACGCATGATTCAACGAAACAGTAGCCCCATTTTGCTACTGAGGGTTAAAGTCCTGTCGCGGGGGCCACACGACGGGGCTTTATTGTGTCTATGCATGTGACCGGATGCATTATAGTTCCGTCTCAGCCTATGCATAGGTTATGAGTCTTCATAAATGGCTCTCAACTTACTTCAGTTCATTAATAACGCATCAACCAATTGTGGGTCAAAGTGTTTTCCTTTTTCACGTTCCACATGCGAGTAGACCTCTTCATCGTTCTATGCCAGTTTATAAGGACGGACTGACATTAAGGCATCCACCACATCGGCAAGAGCTACGATTCGTGCATTAAGTGGAATATGACTTGCTTAGTCTCAATCCCATTGGCTGCATAGTTGCTCTCTTAAAAAATTGCTTCGGGTCGGGAATCCCGGTAAAACCGGATCAACTCCTACACTACATGAAGTCACTGTTACCCGTATTATAGCACGACAGACGTAATCTGGTTCTACAACATGCAAGAAACCCGCCCGCCGAGAAGCGATCGAGTTCCATAATTTAAAAAATGGTGCGCCCGCAGAGAATCCTCAGGCTCCGGAGGCATCTTGTCCGGGTGAACACATGCATTGTATTACAACAAACCTTTCCACCAAAAGACTACTTACAATTAACGGAATATTATGTGATATATTATAATTTTCATTAGGGAACAGGCCCGCACTCTTCGCAACAAATACACATATTAGTTGATGATCGTGAGGGAGGTTGATAACTCGTATGTGTGGGCGCTCGTGCGTGGGTGTGTATCATATACGTTCGTGCGGCGTTTTGCATATTGTGAGTAGAAATTACTACTTGCGATGTGGAAGGTCTGAATCCAACGTGAATGGCAAAGTATTTAACGAATTGAAAGCGCCAATTTATACTATATCGCAAATCATCGTGGCCGAAGCGCTTGCAGGAAACGCTTTTCGGGTATCTTCGGGTGTGCTCGCCGCAAGCTCCAGCCAACAGATGGTCATGGCGCTGACGAATCCGTCCGGATCCGGCATCCGGGCGGTCATGGACAGTGTAGAACTCTCGGTGAACACCACCGCACTTGCGTTGATGAAAGCCGTGATCGACGGCACCGTCGCTGGCCTGTCTGCTGTGACAGCGTACAACCTGAATACTGATTTTTTGGGGAAGAGTCCGCTATGCACGATTGCCGCAGGCGGTGGATCGGGGGTTTCCCTGACGGGCGGAAGCGCCATCTACAATCAGTTCCTGAACATATTGGATAATCACTACCCCTTTCCCGTTGTTGTCACTCCCGGCCATTCCGTCGCGATGAGTTATACATTGACCAGCGGCATGTCGACTACCCAAAGCGCCTTTCGGTGGCGCTGGTATGAGATTCCCTTGTCCGGCGGCTTCACCACCTAGTCTGTCCGCCATTATCACATCGGCGTCAATGGGAGATGACAGACTTGAACAATAAAGTATTCAACGAGCTGACCTCGCCGCTTTATTCCATAGCGCAAATCATTGTGGCCGAAACTCTCGCAGGCAACGCCTTTCAGGTATCATCGGGTGTACTCAGTTCCAGCGGTTCCAGCCAACAGATGGTCATGAGGCTGACGAATCCGTCTGGATCCGGCACCAGGGCGGTTCTCGATTTTATCGAGATTTCGACGAACGCCACCGCGCTTGCGCAGATGACGGCCGTGATCGATGGCACCGCCAGCGGCGTGTCTGCTGTGACTGCGTACAACTTGAACACTGGTTTTTCGGGAAAGAGTCCACTATGCACGATTGCCGCAGGCGGTGGATCAGGCGTCTCCCTGACGGGAGGAAGTATATTCTATACCCAATTTTTAGATGTACAGGATGAACACTACCCCTTTCCGGTTGTCGTTACTCCCGGACATTCGCTCGCAATGAATTATATATTGACTTCGTCGGGCAACCAAGGCACCTTCCTGTTCCGCTGGTATGAGATTCCCGTGTCTGGTGGTTTCACCACATAGTGTAAGTTCAAAATGTTTACCCAGTCTTTATTTGGTAAAAAACAGCCTATCCCGTAATGAAAAGTGGACTTGGCGTTGCTGTTTTATTGTGGTGCGCCCGAAGGGAATCGAACCCCTACCTCAGGCTCCGGAGGCCAAACCCCCTAAACCATGTATTCATCATATCACAACAAACCTTTCCACAAAGGGATTGTCTATAATTAACAGAATATTCTGCAATATGTTATAATTTTCATAAGGGACCAGGCCTATACTCTCTGCAACGCTTCTGAAGAGCATGCCGATGACCCGACAAGCCTATTCCCGAAGGGGCTTGTCTAATAGTAACACATTATCCAATAACGCAAACAGGGGGTATAGGCATGATTGGAAAATTCAAGGGAACCGTCGTAGCAAATCAGAGAGCACATGTGACCACTCTGCAAGTTTCAGCAGTTAGACAGGATGAAGATAACCGAACTCAGATTTTGGCAAACTGGTCAGCAGCACAAGCCTGGTTCCTCGCTAACGCAACAAGGGAAGGCCAAAGCCCCTTATCAGTCCTGACCAGGGGGCAACGGATTCGCTTATTCGCCGCCCATTGTGAAGCACAGGCGGTCACACCGGACCAGGTTAACCAATCACACATCAAGGCATATGTGGACAAATGCCTCAAAGAGAAATTAAGCCACTTCACGGTCAACGGCAGATTGCGCGTAATTAAAACCTTCTTTGCTGAGGGAGTAGCGGAAGGTTTGTTCACGGTGAATCCGGCCACCGGCGTGAAGAAATTAAGAGAGGCGACTAACACTGTGGTGCCCCTCTCTGCGGTGCAAGTGAGCGCCTTGCTGAAGATATTTAATAAGACCGATTGGGTGGAATTGCGTGACTCCACTATTGTTTCCTTGTTTCTTGATACTGGCCTGCGGATTCAGGAAGGCTTGCAATCTCGTGTGGACGATTTGAAATTGAGTGAAGGGGCATTATTCATACCGCCTGAACATGGGAAAGGCAACAAGGCCAGGACGGTATATTTTGGTAAGCAAACTGCTGCTGCGCTCAGTTTTTGGCTGGCCAAGCGCGGCGTAGAGACTCCAATATTATTTCCAGGCGTATACGTGGACGCATCAGGAAACTATGGGTCGTTGACCACACGCGCATTTGCCAAGAGGCTGACCAAGTACGGAACGAAAGCGGGTATCAAGCATATTCATCCCCACATGCTGCGTCTGTTCATGGTCGCGCCTCTGTTTTTTGGCTCCTCGTCGCCCAGCATGATTGTGCCTTCTACCACAATGGTTGTTAATTTCAATAAAATTGCATCCTTGCCATCTCGTGTGGGTGGGTGATAGAAAAATATGACTGGTTTATACCAGGTCAAATGTGATGGATTATGATTGGGTAGAAGAATCGACTTAAAACTTTTGCCTAATATCCAGGATTGCCTTTCATATGGGTATAAACCGAAAAGCATATGTAAAAAGATGAGTCTTTCTTCGCGTGAGATTATGGCCAAAATTGATGCGGCGATGGCAAAAGGCGGCTGTAATGAAGGGGGGGGGTGAATATATGTGCGTAGGAGAGAGTGTATCGAAGAAGACGGTTGGCGGATTGACGGTACATTTCTAACGACATTGTCGGTGAGATTCACGCCGTCATTTTACGTGAGCGGCGACATGCGTCTGTAAACCCGGTCATTCATAGTCCATCGTATGGAAGGGATTGGTTCTATATTGCGCGGGTTCTCGTGCACAAAATCCCTGTTGGCTTTCACACACGAAAATGGTAAATCCGCTACAAGATTAGTACGATTATCCTTGCCGTGATATTCTTTATAAATTAATGGTGGAACATCCGGAATATGCACACATCACAGAGCGGCATATGTTTTGTGTTGGTTTGATTGCTATTTTGAGATCGCGCACATTAGCCGAAATATTCCTTGATGTGACTTATGACTTGTTCCATTGTGATGTTGTTTATGTGTATGATGCATTCTTCGCAGTTGTGTTTTTTGGGTGCGGATGCTTCTAATCCTGATTCAACCAGATGTTTATATAATTTCAGTCCACTCCTGGAGTAATTGGTTTCGTATATAATCGCCACTCCTTTATTATCTTCCTCAATAGTAAAAAAGGCCACCATCATGCTTACTTCATTCGCCCTTTCTCATGAATACACCATGCTCCCCGATGTGTGGGAGCATGGTGGTTTTCTCGTGGTGTGGTTGCTGTTGGTTTTCTTTACCGCGTTGCTGTTTTATTGTGGTGCGCCCGAAGGGAATCGAACCCCTACCTCAGGCTCCGGAGGCCAACGTCCTATCCATTGGACCACGGGCGCATGCATGACCAATCAAGACTTTGATATTATACACGCAGCACTGCGCAAGCGCAATATCGCGCAAGAACTCAAGAACTCAAGAACTCAAGAACTCAAGAACTCAAACTCAAACTCAAACTCAAACTCGAACTCGAACTCGAACTCGAACTCGAACTCGAACTCAAAGACCTGCGTATGAACTCACCGGGTGTTCCCCAAGAACTCTGCCAGCGCTGCGCGTGCCGGTCGGGTCGCTGTTTTCTCTCAAGCGGTTTTCAGTGTGTCGGCCTGTTTGCGGCTTCGCCCGACTTGGTCAAGTCTGCGCCTGTTCCTTCATAAACGTTCACAATAGATGTTCACAGCTTTCGTACGACATTCACACATCCACGCTTGTTCATACGACGTTTTCGGAGTGATCAAAATTCCAAGGAATCTAACCTTGTGCACGGGCATTCATCGTGCTAACGTGCTCTTATGTACTTTTTTCAGTGGTGAAATGGAGTGGATGGTTGGTGGGGTTCAGAAGGGTTATCGGAGTGATCGCGTTGGTGACCGCTGCGGGTTTGGTGCTGACGCATCAGAAACCAGTGGTGGCTACTGGCGAACGACTGGTTCAGGGTGTCATGACCAGGATAACCGGGCAGACCGCGTTGGCGAAGGGAACGGGCAAAGAAGAAACAGCGGTCACGAAGACCACCAGCGCGAAGAGCACCAACGCGAAGAGCACCAGTGTAGGAACCGTCAGTGCGAAGAGGCGCGCCCCCGTGGTCACGATTGACAATGCCCCACCCATTGACCCGGTCACGATCCATGGTGTGTACCTGCGGTATAATCCTTTCAAGCCGTCGGATGGTCCGTATCCAGTACTGACTCCTCAGGATCATGTGTGGATCGATGTGAGCATTTCTCAACAATTGGTGTATATATTCAATGGTAAACGGTTGCTCTATACGATGGTGACCTCCTCTGGCCTCGATACGGCGCCGGACAATAGCACGCCGCTTGGTACGTTTCACATTCAGGGTGAACGCGGCCAGTGGTTTTACGCGCAGCAGTATCAGGAGGGGGCACGCTATTGGGTGTCGTGGCTGGGGCATGGCGTCTTCCTGTTTCACTCTGTTCCTATGAACCAGCAGCAGCAACTGCTGTTGCCGATTGCGGCGAAACTTGGGCACAAAGCATCGGAAGGATGCTTCCATCTGACGATTCCCGATGCGCAGTGGATATACACGAATATCCCGTATCATACAACCGTGCTGGTTGAGCAGGCGTCGGTGCGTTTGCAGGGTCGCACGTTGTATCATCCGACCCCTGATCAGTTGGCGGCAGAGCATGTTTCTGTGACCGTCAATCAGGCGGTGTACGCCAGTGGAACCCAGTCCTGATCCCGATCCTGATCCTGATTGGCCGACAGGCGCTACGAATGACCGTGCTGACTGATTTCCTGCTGGCGAGCCGCGGTTGCTGAAAACACTCTGGAGAACAGTTCCCTGTCGCACTCCCTTAAAACGCGCAGACCGGCTATGGTCACGCCGTTTGGCACCGCCACAGTGTCAATGATGTCGGTGAAACTGACTCCGCGTTCGGTCAACAGTTTTCCTACCCCCAGCACCATCTGTCCGAGTACCTGCGCCGCCGTGTCAACCGCAATGCCGCGTTCACTTGCAGCGCTGGCCATGGCGTTCAGCCAGTCGGATAAAAAGGCCGGTCCACAACTGCTCAGATCGGAGTAGATGCGCGTGTCTGCTTCGGCGATTTCCAAGGGTGTGCCGATGGTCTGCAGCACCTGCCTGAGCGATTGTCGGTCAGCGTCGTTCATGCGCGGGCCAAACATGGTCAGCAGAACACCTGCGCGGGCGTACTGCGTGACGCTGGGGATGACTTTCGCGATATTGCAGCGCGCCCTGGTTTCGAGATCGTCCAGACTGCTGTTGCTGTTGATCGACACGATCGTATGGCGTTTTGCGATGGCTGGTCTCATCTGCTCAAACACAGTGGGCAGGTCGCTGAATTTAGTGCAGACAAACAGGAGTTCTGAGCGCTCTGCAACGGCCAATGGGGTCGCGCACACGGCAATCGAATGCGGATGCGCCGCTTGCAGGCGGTCCGCCTTCTGCTGGGTGCGATTGACGATCGACAGTTCGAAATGCCCCGCCTCCGCCAGCGCCTCCGCCAGCATGCCGCCCATTTGCCCGGTGCCAATAATCCCTATGCGCATGGCGTATTTCTTCCTCCTGTGGCGATCGGTTTTGTATCATTGTTATGCAGAGAGAACTCTTTTTACACCCGTATAATATTTGGCTGTTCATAAAAGTGCAGGAGTTTTTAAACGGGCAGCGAAATATAATAGTGACATGATAATCGGCGGCATGAAAATTGCTTGTATCATTGATTCTGGGTTATGTGGCGCCAACAAAACAGGAACATTTGGAGGGTGTATCGATGCAGCATGCGTATGGTCTCGTCCAGCAGCAGACGCAGCATTTGGCGATGACTCAGACTCTGCAACAGGCAATCGCTGTCCTCCAGATGTCAACAGCCGAATTGTGGGAATACGCTGAAGAAGCGGTCACCGAAAATCCAATGCTTGAATGGGTGCACAGAGAGCGTCAGGAACGGGCGCGCTATCGCGGCGTCGGTCGCATCGGCGATGTGGCTGCCATTGCCGTGGCGCAGCATGACACGCTGGCGACAATCCTGCATGAACAGCTGCGTTTCAGTGGTCTGCGCGAACCGTATCGGAGACTGACGGGCTATCTGATCGATTGTCTGGATGAGCGCGGGTATCTGGAGATTCCCGTTGAAGAGATTGCGGAACATCTGCAAATTCAACAGACCGATGTCCTGATTGCACTACGCGAGTTGCAAAAATTCGAACCATTTGGCGTGGGCGCGCGGGATCTGCGAGAGTGCCTTCTCCTGCAGTTGACTGCGCCCTCTGGCTGCGCAGAAACGGTTGCCGACGCAGTGCTGGACGCCGCGATCCGCACCGTGAGCGGGGAATGGAAAGCCCTGTGCGGACATAAGCGTTCGCAACTGATGGGGAGGCTCGGTTGTTCGCAGGAAGTCGTGAATGAGGCGTTCGCCCTGATTCAGTCTCTTGACCCGCATCCTGGGCTACGTTTTTCTGCGACTGGTGCAACCTATATTGTGCCTGACATGGTGATACTGCGGACGAGCGACGGGTATATCGCGGCGGCCAACGACATGGCGTTTCCACATCTCCGAGTGAATGAAGAGTATAGGTCATACCTGGCAGGTGTACGCAGTGAACGGGGAACTGAAGGCGACACCCGTGACTATCTGCTGCGTAATCTGTCATCCGCGACAGCGTTGCTGCGCAGCATTGAGGCGCGGCGGCGAACGCTCCATCGGGTGGTGGAAGCGCTCACGCTGGTTCAACAGGGGTTTTTTGACTTCGGGCCAACACATTTGAAACCGCTTACCCTGAAAATGATTGCCGATGAGCTTGGTTTGCATGAATCGACAGTGAGCAGGGCGGTCGCGGGAAAATTCGTGCAGACGCCTCGCGGCGTGTTTGAGTTGCGGCATTTCTTCTCATCAAAACTCGCTGCGGGCGACGGCGCAGGAGTGTCATCGGCAAGCGTCAAAGCTTCGATTCGGTCCTTGATCGAAGGAGAAAGACAGGATGTCCTCACGGACCAGGCGCTTGCCGACATACTGCAGTCGCAAGGAATCCGGATTTCCCGCCGGACGGTAGCCAAATATCGCGAAGAAATGAAGATTGCCCCATCATCCATGCGCCGCTCGTTCGTGGATTGACGCGCTCTGCGGGAATGCCGTCTTGAGTTAAACGGCGACTCAGGGTATAGTACAATATGTAGCGGGACTAATTCGGACATAGCGGGACGCAAATAGTCCCTGTTGGATTTGCGCCGCTAAAGCGCGGGTGTGCATCGTATGGCTCCGCAGTGGAGGCGAAGGATGTGAATTCGCTGCAGTTGAGTCAACGTCTGGTGCCTGAATTGACTGGCAAGCTCCGGTCGCGGTACCGCGTTTTGCAGCGCGTGTACCTGCACCAGCCGATTGGCAGGCGGAGTCTCGCCCAAGTTCTCGGCACGACAGAGCGCATACTGCGCGCCGATGTCGAACTGTTCAAGGAGCAGGGACTGATTGTTGTGGGGCCTCTCGGCATGTCTGTAACAGAGGGGGGCGCTTTGCTGATTGCCGAACTGGATCATGTGATCCGGGCGCTGGACGGCCGTCATGACACGGAGCATGTGCTGGCGCGCGTACTCGGCATTGAGCGGGTGACAATCGTGCCCGGCGACAGTGCGGTCGATGCTGTTGTGATGCGCGATATCGGCCATGCGGCGGCGCAGACGCTGCGGTCCCATCTGCAGCGTCTGCCGTGCGTGGTTGCCGTCACAGGAGGATCGTCGATGGCCATGATGGCGGAGATGACGCCGCGTTCTGCGCAGCCGCAGGCGATTGAAGTATTGCCAGCGCGCGGCGGTTTGGGCGAGCGCGTCGAACTGCTTGCCAACACCATCGCGTCACAACTCGCGGACAAGTTGGGCGGCACATACCGCATGTTCCATGTGCCGGAGTCACTCAGCAAGGCGACCGCGGAACGTCTGTCGCAGGAACCGAGCGTGTCGGAAATGGTGCAGCGAATCCGGGGCGCGGACATCGTGATCCACGGCATTGGCGACGCGCTGACGATGGCGCGTCGGCGCCGGCTCGATGACGACACGATGGAACTGTTGCGGTCGCGCGGGGCCGTGGCGGAGGCGTTCGGGTATTATTTTGACGCACAGGGGCGGATCGTCCATGTCATGAACACCGTCGGGTTGCGTCTGGAGGATCTCTCCGGCATTCGGGCCGTAATCGGAGTGGCCGGAGGCGCCGCAAAGGGCGCGGCGATTCGCGCGGCCGCGCGCGCCTATCACATTGACGCGCTGGTCACGGATGAGGGAGCGGCGCATGCGATCGTCGAACAGTTTCAGGATTGAGCGCGGGCGACTGAACGCGGGCGCTGTTCGCGGCGAACTGTTGCGCACTGCAGGACGAATATTGCAGCATTGTAACTGAATCATCCAGTCTGAGGGTGTACTCTGAACTGGAACACGTCTATAAAGGGGACGATTGACACATGACTGTACGCGTAGGGATCAATGGATTTGGACGGATTGGACGCAATGTATTTCGGGCCGCGTATGCGCGCAACGATGTAAACATCGTTGCTGTGAACGATCTGACGAATGCCGAAACACTGGCCATGCTTCTCAAATACGACTCGGTTCACGGTATTTTCCCCCACGACGTGCAGGCGGACGGCGCAGACCTCGTGGTGGACGGTCAACGCGTCAAGGTGTTCTCGGAGCGCGATCCCGCGAACCTCAGGTGGTCGGAGCATGACATCGATGTCGTGGTCGAATCGACAGGACTGTTCACCGACAAGGCGAAGGCACAGGTGCACATCGTGAACGGCGGGGCAAAAAAAGTGATTATTTCCGCGCCGGCGTCAGGCGAAGACATCACCATTGTGATGGGCGTCAATCACGACCGGTACGATCCCGCCGCACACCACGTCATCTCCAACGCTTCCTGCACCACGAACTGCCTGGCGCCGATCGCCAAAGTGCTGCATGAGCGGTTTGGCATCATTCACGGTCTGATGACGACGGTGCACTCGTATACGAACGATCAGCAGATTCTCGACCTGCCGCATAAGGACTTGCGCCGCGCGCGCGCGGCAAACCTGTCGATCATCCCGACTTCCACAGGGGCCGCAAAGGCGGTGTCGCTTGTGTTGCCTGAACTGAAAGGCAAACTGAACGGCTTTTCCATGCGCGTGCCAACGCCAAACGTTTCGGTGGTTGATCTGACGGCGGAACTGAGCAAGCAAGTGACTGTCGACGATATCAACGACGCTTTGCTGGAAGCCAGCAAAGCGGGGCCGCTCAAGGGATTTCTCGGCTACACGGACAAACCGCTGGTCTCCCGCGACTTTAACGGCGATCCGCTTTCGTCGATCGTCGACGCGCTGTCGACGATGGTGATTGAGGGCAGTATGGCCAAAGTCATATCCTGGTATGACAATGAGTGGGGTTATTCGAATCGCGTGGTCGATCTGACCGCATACATCGCCGGACGCGGACTGTAGCAGGCGGGCAGGGGGCGTTAATGATGGTCACATTGACGGTGAAGGATATCGCTGTACAGGGAAAACGCGTGTTAGTGCGCGTCGATTTTAACGTTCCGATGGAGAATGGGGTCATTACCGACGATACGCGCATACGCGCCGCGCTGCCGACGATTCAGTATCTGCGCGGGCAGGGAGCGCGCATCATTCTTGCGAGTCATCTGGGGCGCCCCAAAGGCGAACGCGCGCCGGAACTGTCGCTGCGCCCGGTGAGCGTCCGGCTGGCGCAACTGCTGCATGCGCCTGTCGCATTCAGTGAGGATGTGGTGGGAACCGAGGCGCTGGCGCACACACTGGCGCTTGGCGCCGGGGATGTACTGCTGCTTGAGAACGTGCGGTATGATAAGGGTGAAGAGAAAAACGATCCGCAACTCGCCGCCGCGTTCGCGCAATTGGCGGATGTGTATGTCAATGACGCGTTTGGCGCGGCCCACCGCGCGCACGCGACCACAGAGGGCGTCGCCCATTTGCTGCCGTCAGCGGCGGGACTTCTCATGGAGCGCGAGCTGCGTGTCATGGGGGATGCTCTGGCCGCTCCCGAACGGCCGTTTGCGGCGATCATCGGCGGCGCCAAAGTGAGCGATAAAATCCGCGTTATTGAGAATCTGCTGACAAAAGTGGATACACTGCTGATTGGCGGCGGGATGGCGAACACGTTCCTGCTGGCGCAGGGCCATCGCATGGGCAAATCGCTGGTGGAAGCGGACAAGACTGAACTGGCACGCGCGCTTTTGGAGCAGGCTGCGACGACTGGGAAGGAACTGCTTTTGCCGGTGGATCTGGTGGCGGCAAAACGCTTCGCCGCAGACGCGCCAGCGCGGGTCGCTGCGCTTGACGACCTGCAGGACGATGAAATGGCGCTTGACATCGGTCCACAAACCAGCAGACTGTACGCGGACGCGATTGCCCGGTCGCACACAATCATCTGGAACGGCCCCATGGGCGTCTTTGAGATGGAGCGATTCGCGCTGGGAACTGACGCGGTGGCGCAGGCTGTCGCGGCCGTTCAGGGAGTGACGATCATCGGCGGGGGCGATTCCGTCGCCGCCGTGGAAAAGGCGGGCCTCGCGGAGCGCATGACGCATATTTCGACGGGCGGCGGCGCATCTCTGGAGTTTCTGGAGGGACGGTTGCTGCCAGGCGTGGCGGCGCTGCAGTCGAAAGGAGATGGAGAACAGTGACGACACGCGTCAAACTGTTGGCGGGGAACTGGAAAATGTACAAGACCCGCACGGACGCGCTCGCATTTGCGGAGGAGCTTGCCGCGCTGCAACTGCCAACCGACGGGCAACCCGTCGAGGCAGTGATCTGCGCGCCCGCCACAGCCCTCTACGGACTGGCGGAAGCGCTCGACCGTGTGCGTGTGGGAGTCGGTGCGCAACAAATGCATGAAGCGCAGGAAGGCGCATTTACGGGTGAAGTGTCGGCTGCGATGCTGCTCGCGCTTGGCTGTCGTTATGTGATCCTGGGTCACTCGGAACGACGGGCGCTCTTTGCCGAATCAGACGCTGGCGTGGCCAGAAAAACTGCGGCGGCGCTGGAGCGCGGTCTGATTCCGATCGTGTGCGTCGGCGAAACTCTGGAGCAAAGGGAGAATGGGCAGACGGAAGCGGTGATCCGGAGTCAGATGGGAGTCGTACTAGACGCTCTCGGCGGACGGGGTGCGCACAGCGACCGGGTCCCGCAAACTGCAGACGTCGCCCATTCAGACGCTGTGCAGGCAGACTCCGCCCAGGCAGGCGACCTGCCGCTCACGGCGCTTGTGTTTGCCTATGAGCCGGTATGGGCCATCGGCACGGGACGGTCCGCATCGGCGCAGGACGCGCAGGAGGTCACTCTGCTGATCCGGGAGTTGATTCGCGCCGCGCTTGGCGCCGCGATCGCGCAGCAGGTGCGCATTCTCTACGGCGGCAGTGTGAAACCGGACAATATCGGAACGTATCTGGCACAGCCGGACATCGACGGCGCGCTTGTGGGAGGCGCCAGTCTGCAGCCGGAATCATTTGCGCAACTGTGGCGGCAAAGCGCGCAGTAATGGAGCGGCGTCTGGACGCAACTGCGCGGCAGCGGCAACGGAACCGCACGCAGAGGAGGCGTGAGTATGGAGAAACCGAAACCACTGGCCCTCATCATTCTGGATGGATTCGGAATGCGTGAGGAGCTGGAAGGCAATGCGGTGGCGGCGGCGTATAAACCGAACTTTGACCGCTATCGGCAGCAGTATCCATTCACCACACTGCAGGCAAGCGGCGAGGCGGTTGGCCTGCCGGAAGGACAGATGGGCAACTCGGAAGTGGGCCATCTGAACCTGGGCGCCGGCCGTGTGGTGTACCAGGATCTCACCCGCATCTCGAAAGCCATCCGTGATGGCGAATTCGCCGCCAATCCGGTGTTTGCCGGCGCCGCCGCACACGTGCTGGAGAAGGGGAGCAGGCTGCACCTGTACGGGTTGCTGTCTGATGGTGGTGTACATAGTCACATCGACCATCTGTTTGCGCTGCTTGATTTTGCGCAACAGGCGGGTGTCCACAAGGTTTATGTGCACGCGTTTCTGGATGGCCGCGACGTGCTTCCGCATACGGGCCGGGAGTATGTGCGCCGACTGCAAGAGAAGATGACGCAGGCCGGTGTGGGCCAACTGGCGACGGTGCAGGGCCGCTACTATGCGATGGATCGCGATAAACGCTGGGAACGCACGGAGAAGGCGTATCGGGCCATGGTCTACGGGGAAGGCGAACAGGCGACAGATCCACTGGCGGCGCTGGAAAACAGCTACCAGCGTGCGGTCACCGATGAATTTGTCCTGCCGATTGTGATCGTCGGCGCGGATGGGCGCCCGGTCGGCCTGATTGAAGACGATGACGCCATCATCATGTTTAATTTTCGGCCAGATCGGGCTGTGCAGATTTCACAGGTCTTCACCAATGACGACTTTCGCGGTTTTGATCGGGGACCCAAGCGTCCGCACACGTATTATGTGTGCCTGACGCATTTCAGCGAATCCGTTGGCGGGTACGTCGCCTACAAGCCGACGAATCTGGACAACACGCTTGGCGAAGTGCTGACACAACAGGGTCTGACGCAACTGCGCATGGCGGAAACGGAAAAATTTCCGCATGTGACGTCATTTTTTTCCGGCGGCAGGGAAGAGTCATTTGTGGGCGAAGAGCGGATCCTGATTCCTTCGCCAAAGGTGGCCACATACGATCTGCAGCCGGAAATGAGTGCGTTCGAACTGGCAGCCGCCGCGACAGACCGTATTCGCCAGGGTAACCTGGATGTGCTGATTCTCAATTTTGCCAATCCGGACATGGTCGGTCACTCGGGGATCATGGCAGCGGCAGTCAAGGCGTGCGAGGCGGCTGACGTCTGTCTGGGGCAGGTTGTCGATGCGCTGCTGGAGGCGGGAGGAGCTGCGATCATCATCGCGGATCACGGGAACGCGGACGTGATGATCGATCCGGAATCGGGCTCGCCCTGTACAACACACACCACGAACCCGGTGCCGTGCATCGTGACTGTGCCGGGGCTGTCGCTGCGCGCGGGTGGAGTCCTTGCCGATATGGCGCCAACCATGCTGGATCTGCTGGGAGTCGGGCAACCCGCAGAGATGACCGGGCGGAGTATCATTAGCAAGTGATTGATCTGACGAAGGAAAGGGTGTTTGCCATGACGGCGATCTATGATGTCCGCGCTCTGGAAGTGCTTGATTCGCGCGGCAATCCGACGATAGAGGTGGAAGTGACGCTGGAGAGCGGGAAGAGCGGGCGGGCCATGGTTCCATCGGGCGCGTCGACGGGAGCGCACGAGGCGGTTGAACTGCGCGACGGCGACGAGAGGCGTTATCTGGGCAAAGGCGTCACGAAGGCTGTCGCCAATGTGGAAGACAGCATCGGTCCCGAATTGATCGGCATGGACGTGCTTGATCAGGCTGCAATTGACAATATGATGATCGCACTGGATGGAACCGATAATAAGGGCAAGTTGGGCGCGAACGCGATTCTGGGCGCTTCACTGGCCGTCGCCAGGGCCGCCGCCGCCGAACTGGGCGTGCCGCTGTACACGTATCTGGGCGGATTCAATGCCAGAACCCTGCCTGTTCCCATGATGAATATCCTGAACGGCGGCAAACACGCCGACAATAACGTGGACATCCAGGAATTTCTGGTGATGCCGGTGGGCGCTGCGACATTTCGCGAAGGACTGCGCATGGGCGCGGAAATTTTCCACCATCTGCAAAGTGTCCTGAAGAAAAAAGGACTGTCGACTTCAGTCGGGGATGAAGGTGGATTCGCTCCGAATCTGTCGTCCAATGAAGAGGCGTTGCAGATCATTCTGGAGGCTGTGGAGAAGGCGGGCTATGAGGCGGGAAAAGACGTGCGGCTCGCGATCGATGTCGCGGCCAACGAGATCTATCGCGATGGCGCGTACCATTTTGACGGCGAGGGTGTGGTGCGCTCACCGGAACAACTGATTGACTATTACGAAGAACTGGTGCAAAAATATCCGATCATTTCCATTGAGGATGGGTTGGCGGAAGACGACTGGGCCAACTGGCAGACGCTGACGGCGCGCCTCGGCGGACGTATCCAGCTGATTGGCGACGACCTGTTTGTCACAAACACCACACGTCTGCAGCGGGGAATCACGGAGCGCATCGGCAATTCGATTCTCGTGAAAGTCAATCAGATCGGTACGCTCACAGAAACATTTGACGCCATCGAGATGGCGAAGCGAGCAGGCTATACGGCCGTCATCTCGCACCGTTCGGGGGAAACGGAGGATTCCACCATCGCGGATATCGCGGTTGCCGCAAACGCAGGCCAGATCAAAACAGGAGCGCCTTCGCGCACGGATCGCGTGGCCAAGTACAATCAGCTGTTGCGCATTGAGGATATGCTTGGAGGAACCGCTCTCTACGGCGGGATGAAGGCGTTGTACAGTTTGGGGCGGTGAACCGCAAATGCTGGGCCGCTGCGACCGCCGGGCCGCCGCGAACGCTGGACCGTCGAGCCGCTGTGTCGCCGCGTCCGCCAAACCGCAGGCCGCGGGGGTTTGGCTTATGAAGCGAAGACCACGCGGCCCTGGCGGTCGCCAACGCGCGCGCTGCAAGCATGACGCCATGGCGCACTGGAACACTGGCGCGACGAGGGGGCGACTGCGATCATACGTTACAGCACATCGCGGTACGCCGCAGGATTTACCGTCGCCCTGGTGACCATGGCATTGTTTGGCGCGAGCGATATGACAAGGGGAGTTGTGGCGTCTGCTTTGCAGTCCAGTTTCCACATTAACTACGCGCTGCTTGGGCTGCTGTTTTCTGCTTCCTCACTCGGCTATCTCCTGGCAAGTTTTGCGAGTGGATTCGTTGTGGATCATTTTGGCATGAAGGCTGCGATTTTGGGCGGCCTTGTCATCCTGACGACAGGTTTGGCGATCACTGTCCTGGCCGCTCAGTACAACTTGCTGGCGGTCGGTTTTGTGTGCAGCGGCGTTGGGGGCGGCACCATGGAACTGGGCTCAAACGCGCTTGTGCCGCATCTGGCGGGCGGAGGGGAACAGTCCAGTTACTTTAATGTGCTGCACGCCCTGTATGGAGTCGGGGCCTGCGCTGCGCCGCTTGTAGTGGGTTTCATGATGATCGTCTGGCATCAATGGCGCCTGCCCTACGTTTTATTGCTGCTTGTTTCCCTGGGCCTTCTGATTCCCGTTTTACGCGCCAAATACCCGTTTCGCACAGCCTTGTCGCACGGAACAGACTCGCCTGCCGCGCACAGTGAGCATCCCGTGTCTGTGTTACCCACGCTCGGCACTGTCGACGCCGCAAACGATGCGAGACGGGGGTCGTTTCGCGAGTTGTGGACGGCTCCGGCGCTATACGTCCTGATGATCGCCATCTCTGTGTACGTCGCCGCAGAAGTCGGTGTCGCCACCTGGCTGCCGACGCTTTTGCACGTCCGGAATCACCTGTCGATTTCCGTGGGGGCGCTCTATCTGTCGCTGTTTTATCTGCTCTACACGTTGGGGCGGTTTGCGGGCAGCGTGGTCGTGCATCGTTTCGGAACTGTCCGGTCGATCACGGTGTCTGCGCTTCTGGCGGCCGTCTTTGTGGCGTCCGCGCAGTTTGGACCCGCCTCATTCACCTGGTGCTATGCGGCGTCCGGGCTCTTTTTTGGCACGATTTTCCCGACCATCTCAGCGGTGGCGTCCGAGTCATTTCCAGAGCGTACGGGAACCGTGCTTGGTCTGCTGTTTGGCGCGGCGGGCGTCGGTGCGATGGCCGCAGCGTGGCTGATTGGAGTGATTGCCGATCATTTTGGATTGCAATGGGGATTCGCTCTTGTGCTCTGCTGCCTGCTCCTCACCACGGGGGCGATGGTCGGCTATGCGTACATGAAGCGGCCGACAGGCGGTCTCACTCCAGCGGCGACAGGCCCGGCAGACGGGAGATCAGGTAACCGCAGAGCAGAGTGATGAGCGCAAATACGAGGGCGGGAGGCGAAGCGATGAAGCCGAAGGGGTGCGCGCCGACATGCATCAGCAGGCCGCCTGCGCTTGCTCCAACCGATGCGCCGACCGCCATGGAGATAGAGGCGACTCCGAAATACGTGGCGAGGTACGGCCTGTCCGCCAGCAGCGCCGTGTATGTCTGCCGGTTGGGAAGCGTGATCACCGAGCCAATCGAGAGGCCGACCACTGGGACGAGGATGCCGAGCACGTTGACATGGAGAATGAGCGGAAGCCAGCTCAGCGCCATCACATACATGCCAAACGCCATCAGTTTGGGAGCGGACCAGCGATGGGCGTACTTGTTCATAAAGGCAATGGCCGGGTAGGACACTGCGATTTCCAGAATCGCCTCCAGACTGAACAGTTCCCCAAGCGCGGTTTTCGGCGCATGCAGCGAGATCAGGGTATCGGGGATGGCGATGTACATTTGTTGATATATTAGATAGTAACCCATAAACAGAATCACAAAGCGGATAAACACTCGATTGTCTGCAATCGCACGCACCCCGCGCCACAGTGTGGGTTTGTCGTCAGGCGCCGCCTGGTTTGGCAACAGCACAACGCTCAGGATTCCAATGCCGGCAAATATGGCACCCGCTATCCAGCAGATTGCGTCAAAGTGATCGTAGACGAGGAACGCACCGAGCACCGGACCGACCGTGGTGCCGATGTTGCTCGTAGCCTGGCGGACGGTAAAGGCGCGCGCCTGCAGTTCAGCGGGTACGAGAGAGGCCAGCGCCGCGTTTCCCGCCGGACCGAACAGCGCACCCCCGACGCCAAACAGGATGGCCGCCGCGTACAGCCACGGCCCTGCGGCAATCAGCGCGAACAGTGCGAAGCCGGCGGAGCGGATCAGGCAACCCGCGAGAATCACATAGCGATAAGGCACACGGTCCGCGAGCGCACCCCCGAACAGCTGCAGCCCCTGTTGCGACAGGATACGCACAGCATAGAGGTTGCCCACAAACAGCGCGGTCATGCCAAGCGACAGATAGTGGATGGATAACATCGGAATGAGCATGAAAAAGCCCATATTCATAAACAGGGCTTCCACAAACAGAAAATATACCGGGAGAGAGAAGCGCTTCGACATGGGTTTCAACGCAGTTACTGTGGTCATCGAGCAGCCTCGCTTTTTTGAACAAACTGCCCGCGCATTCCCCACTCTGGCGCAAAGCGCTTCGCGGGGGCGGTTAGCGACAGGAGAGTTCATATCACCAGCCAATTGTCATTCTAGCACATCGAAACGAGGCTGCGGCTGCGACGTCATATTTTCGGAATGAAATTGGGCTGTGACTGCTTCGGCGTCGTGCGGCGCGACGGCAGATTTGCCGTCGCCTGGACAAATATGCTATACTGGCCCCGATTGCATGTGGAGGTGAGTACGTGTGCTGACGGCGGCCAAGATCATACTCGTGATCATCGCCATAGTGATTATCGCGGTTATTCTCCTCCAATCGGGTCGCAGTGCAGGACTTGGCGCCATTACCGGGGGCGGAAACGAAGTGGGGAATTCGCGCCGCAACAAAGGTACTGATCCTTTGCTGGCCAAGACCACTATTGTTATTGCGGTGCTTTTTTACGCTGTTGGAATCTGGATTGCCTGGATGGTTAGCCACTCCTGACGGCGCCTGTCACAGGACGGTGGTCTGCGTTCCAAAGTCAATGCCGCCCAGTGGCGGCATTTTGTGTAGGATCAGAAACGGCGGGAATCAGTGGGTCCACTGTTACTGTTATCGACAACACTGTTCTGGCGCAGGCAGGCGCGCTGTACGATCGCGTCCGGACCGACCCAGGCGTCCGTTTCGACCAGTGTGGGCCCGATGATCTGCGCCCCTTCCTCAATGCTGACACGTTCTCCTATATACATCGTATAGGCCTATCCGATCCGTCACACAGACGGTTCCCTGTTGCGTCGATCACGGGGTGAGACATCACTTCATTGTCCATACTGAAGTGAAGGGAACGGCCGTCTCGCTCGGTCAGTTGCTGCAAGTACTCGCGAAACAGCTGCACGGACATGGCGCCGGTCATGAAAGCGATCACGAATTGGGCAAACGTGTGACGCATCGTATCCCTCCTTCATCGTTTGCGAAGGATGCGCATTTATGTTGTGATACTTGTAAAGATTTCATCCCTGACCAGAGTGGAGGACGCCGATGCAGACTCGGGAACGAAATCGGGAAGCGTATGTGCACAAAGGCAGTCGCACGGGCCTGCTGCTGATTCACGGATTCACAGGCTCGCCGGGAGAAATGCGTCCACTCGCGGAACATTTTGCCCAGGAGGGATACTCGGTAACCGCGCCTGTCCTGGCGGGTCACTGCAGTACCGTGGAAGAGATGAACGGCACCAGCCACAGCGACTGGATTCAGTCGGCGTACAACGCGTATATGGACCTTGTCTGCGATACGGATCGGATCATTGTGATTGGACACTCCATGGGAGGACTGATCGCCTTCTATCTGGCGAATCGCTACAAAGTGGCAGGCGTTGTGAGCATGTGCACTCCCATCTACTTCGCCGATTGGAGAGCGCCGTTCACGCCTGTGATCAGTCTCTTCAAACCGGTGCACAGGGGGCGCATCACGCGCAACGAGGAAATCGCCCAATATCAGGGCGGTTATGACGAGACGCCGCTGCGCGCGATGCGCAGCCTGATTCGACTGCGCAACGTCGTCAAAGATGAACTCGGCGCTTTCATGGCGCCGCTTCTTGTGCAGCAGGCTCGCCGCGACATGACGGTGCGGCCGGCGAGCGCGCGGTATATCTATGATCATGTCGGCAGTGACAGTAAGGATATCAAATGGTATGAGCGGTCAGGTCATATCCTGCCGGTTGATGTGGACCGCAAAGAGGTATGGGCGGATGCGCTGGCGTTTATCCGCCGTATTGAAAGGGAGTCCTAGTATGATAGAAGAGCAGGCGGTACTCGAATTTATGCGCGAAAAAGCATATCGACCGCTGACATTTGCGGAATTGGAAGAGGCTTTCGCGGTGCGCGACACCCTTGAAAGCGCCTGGTTAAAGGCACTGTTCGCGCGCATGGAGGAGGAAGGCGTGATTGTGCGCACGCGCACAGACCACTATGGCGTTGCGGAGCGGATGGACCTTGTCGTGGGGCGTCTGCAGGTGAAGGCGCGCGGGTTCGGTTTCGTGATTCCCCAGGATCGTTCTCTGCCCGACCTGTACATTGCCGCCGCAGACCTTGCCGACGCCATGGACGGCGATCGGGTGCTTGTTCGACCGCACAAGGGTTCAGGCGGCACAAAGCAGGAAGGCGAGATCATCCGTGTGCTGAAGCGCGCGCACCACATGATTGTGGGCGTTCTTTCAACACATGTCGGCTATGGATTCGTTCAGCCAGACGACAAGCATCTGACGCAGGATGTATTTGTGGCTGATGAGGACCTCGCGGGGGCGGTGGAGGGACAAAAGGTCGTCGTAGAAATTACCGAATACCCGACGGTTGGCAGACAGAGCGCCAATGGCAGGGTGATTGAGGTGCTCGGGTTTCCCAATGATCCTGGGGTCGACATTCTTTCAATCGTACGCAAATACGGACTGCCGCAGACATTTCCTGACGACGTCCTGCAGGAAGCGGAGCGCACCGCGAACACGCTTTCCGCAGCGGACCTGGTGGGGCGCAGGGATCTGCGCGGGGAAGTTGTGGTGACGATTGACGGGCCTGACGCAAAGGACCTCGATGATGCGGTCCAGCTCAAGAAATTGGCCAATGGGAACCATCTTCTGGGTGTGCATATCGCGGACGTATCCTATTATGTGCGCGAGGGGTCCGCATTGGATCGGGAGGCGTACAGCCGCGGCACAAGTGTGTATCTCATCGACCGTGTGATCCCGATGCTGCCGCCTCGCCTGTCAAATGGGATCTGTTCGTTAAACCCGCAGGTGGACCGTCTCACGATGACCTGTGAGATGGAATGGTCGCCCAGTCTCGAACTGGTCCGCCATGAAATATTTCCGTCTGTGATCTGTTCCAGCGAACGCATGACGTATGGGGCGGTGCGCGACATCCTGAGCGGAGAGGATCCCGAGTTGACCGAGCGCTATCGAAATCTAGTACCCATGTTTCGCGAGATGGAAACATTCGCGCAAAGGCTGCGCAAACGCCGTATGGAACGGGGCGCTGTCGATTTCGACTTTGCAGAGACGAAGATCAGAGTCGACGAATGGGGCAAGCCGTTGGAAATTGTCAAGCGTGAACGCGGTATCGCGGAAATAATCATCGAGGAGTTTATGCTGGCAGCCAACGAGACAGTCGCTGAACATTTTTTCTGGATGGAAATACCGTTTCTCTATCGCGTCCATGAACCGCCAACGCTCGAAAAGATGGTGGCGCTGAACGAATTTGTTCATAATTTCGGCTATCATCTGAAGGCGGCGGGCAATATCCATCCGCGCGCACTCCAGGATCTGCTTGCGCATGTGCGGGGCAAGGCGGAAGAAGTGGTGGTCAGCCATGTGATGCTGCGGTCCTTGAAGCAGGCTCGCTACGCTGCGGAGAGTCTGGGCCATTTCGGCCTGGCAGCCGAATACTATTCCCATTTCACAAGTCCAATCAGGCGTTATCCGGATCTGATGATTCATCGGGTCATGCGCGAAGTGATTGCGCGGGGCGCGCTGTCGGAAGAACGGTATGCGTATCTGCAGGCGATCATGCCAGAAGTTGCCAGTGAATCGAGTGAACGGGAGCGAACGGCGGTCGACGCTGAACGGGAGACGGATCAGGTCAAGAAAATCGAGTTTATGCTGGACAAGGTCGGCGACGAGTTTGACGGCATGATTTCAGGTGTGACCGGATTCGGGCTGTTCGTACAGTTGGACAACTCCGTCGAGGGGCTGATTCATGTCAGTTACCTGGATGACGACTATTATCACTACCATGAGAAACTGCACGCCCTGATTGGCGAGCGCATGAAACGCGTGTATCGGATCGGGGATCGCCTGCGCGTGCGAGTCATGAGCGCCAGCAAGGAAAGCCTGTCGATAGACTTCGCGCTGGTGGCGAAAATTCAGGGTGAGGAACTGAATTGGGTCGGCGCTGAGTCAAAGGGAACAGACTTTGCCGGAGGTCGCGAAACGAGGACGGGCGCAAGAGCAGGCGGTCGCAACGGCGCCGCAGGCGGAAGTACGCGCAAGGCGGGCTTCGGCGGTGAGCGCAAGGCGGGCTTGGGTGGTGAGCGCAAGGCGGGCTTGGGTGGCGGAAGTGCGCGGAAGGCAGGCGGAGGAGGAGAGCGCAAGGCGGGCTTCGGCGGCGGGCGCAAGGCGGGATTGGGCGGCGGTGAGCGTAAGGCAGGCTTCGGCGGCGAGCGCAAGGCGGGCGGCGGCGGTGAACGTAAGGCAGGCTTCGGCGGCGAGCGCAAGGCGGGCGGCGGCGGTGCGCGCAAGTCGGGCTTCGGCGGCGAGCGTAAGGCGGGATTCGGCGACGAGCGCAAGGCGGACCGCGATGGCGGGTTGGAGCCAGGGGGAAGCGGACGTGGCGGCAGCGGCAATGGTGAGCCGACAAGCGGGGCGGACTCGGATCGCGGAGTAAAACGGACTCGCATTTCGCCTGCAGGCAAGCGTCCACGTGCCGGCAAATCGACTGCCACGCCCAGAACGGCCGCGGTCAAAGCGGGGGAACGCCCGGACACAGCCGCGCAACCGGGACATTTACTCCGTGGCGGCGGAGGCTATTCGCAGGATATTGAAGCGAGGCGTGTCGCTGCAGAACAGAAAAAGCATGAGCGTAAGGAATTGAAAGATATCGCTGTGACTTACGCCGCCCCCGTGAAGGATAAGGTGCGTCGCCGTAGACGCCAGCGGCGCCCCTGAGGTCGTCCGGCGGCAGTTTGATGGCGCCCCGAGACGGTCCTGAGGCGGTCTGATGGCGGTCCTATGGTGAGCAGTCCGTTCCGGTGTCGTGTTGCGCGCGTCGGTGTTTTGCATCGTCTTCGTTTCTGCGCGCATCACAACTTTTCTGCGATCAATGTAAATGTTTTAGGGATGCCGATGTCATCAATCTTGTGATTCGGTTCCTCATGCAAAAGCAGCACGCGCAGGTCAGCATTTGCGAACGCGGTTACGATTTCTCCCATTGTCCATTTGCGAAGGCGGACTTTATGACCGCTGTGTTCGATATATTTAGAATATGCCACGTCCGTCTCCTCCAGTGCGGAAGAAAAGTAATTGCCGACCACTTTGTGTTTGCTTCCCCTGGATGCAATCAATTTTGTCGACACCGGATGGAAATCATGCAGCACGAGCCGTCCGCCCTTCCTGAGCGTATCGGCAACGACGCGCGCAAGCGGCGCCAAGTCGATAAAATAATGCAAAATTCCCAATTCCATAACAACGGCGTCATAATCTTGTGAGCGTTGCTCTTGCGTCAGTTCCAGTACATCCGCCACAATATAGTTGATGGCAACGCCTGCAGCTTCAGCCAGTTCACTTGCGTAGCGAGCGTTCTCGGAGGAGATGTCGACAACGGTCACAGAAGCGCCCAGGATCGCCATGGCCACAGCCTTGCCGCCGTGCGAGCCGAGTAGATTGAGCACGCGCTGGCCTTGCAATTCGCCCAAATAGCTGCCAAGCGGCGACAGGCGGGTTTGCGGATCTTTCTGGATGCGCGCCGCAGCCTCGCTAGGAGTTCCATAGCGACTGGTCCAGGCTGCATACGCGCTGTGCGTCCAGGCGACTCTGTTCTGCGCGTTCATGGAGGACTGCATGCTTTGCAGCCGCATCTCGACTGACTGTCGCCAGGCGTCTGGCAGTGTGTGGTCACGACTGTAGGAATCAATGGATCGCACCCACAGCGTCTGTTTCGCGAAGTTGACGCCGCTGCGATCGGGATCTGTCACAATGACTGTGTTATATTCACAGCGTACGCGGACACGTAGAGTATGGAAGAAGAATGAGAAGCCAGCCTCTCTGGGGCCTTTCTCAAGCGCGCCTGGATTGTACGAACCAAACCTGGTGTGCGCTGTTTGCAACTGATCCCATTGTATCAGTACGTCGACGGAGTCGTCGCAGCGCAACTCCACACCCAGCAGGACAAGACCCGCGCAGCCGACAATGGTGTAAGGGATTGCATATTCATCGAGGTGGCCGGTCAACTGGCTCACCATGGTTGTGAATGACTGATTCTGTGGGCGCATGCTTGGCACTGCTCCATTTCAGGGTACTCTCGCTGTATTTTTCCCATTATACAGGTATACAGGATTGATGTCAGTTCGACAGGGGTGTACGCATATATGCGGAGAGTGGTGGCGGTAGGAGAAACACTGATCGATTTTACGGCGCTTGACGTGGATGTTCCCGTTGGAGAGGCTACGGCATTTGCACGCAATCCCGGCGGCGGACCCGCCAATGTGACTGTGGCGATCGCTCGTTTGGGTGGTCGGGCCGGTATGATCGGGTGCGTTGGCGGCGATCCGTTTGGGGAGTTTCTGATACGGACATTGGCTGACTACGGAGTCGATATTCGTGAAATGCGGGCTATTGCAGGATACAATACCACGCTCGCGTTTGTGGCGCGGCACAAGGGTGAGCCCGATTATTTTTTTGTGCGCAATCCGGGCGCCGACGTTCTGCTGTCTTCTGAACATGTGATGAATGCGGACATCGATGGGCAGACTGTGCTGCATTTTGTGTCCAATGCGTTGGCGGCGCTCCCGATTCGGCAGACGTTGCTCGAATTGATGGCGCGGACAAAAGCGGCTGGCGGGTTGCTCAGTTTCGACGTCAACCTGCGGCCTGCTTTCTGGAGCGGTTCCGATGCGCTTGAACAGGCGAAGCAGTGGTGTGAAGAGGCGCTCGCGCAGGCGGACATCGTGAAGGTGAACCGAGACGAGCTCATGTGGCTCGGCGGGCGGGCTGATGATGAAGCAGCGATGGGTCACGAAGTAGCGATGGGTCACGAAGTAGCGATGGAACACGAAGTAGCGATGGAACACGAAGTAGCGATGGAACACGAAGTAGCGATGGGTCACGAAACAGCGATGGAACACGAAGTGGCGGCTCTGCGCGCGTTGGCCGAACGCGCGGCGGGAGTCTGCGTCTGTACGCTTGGAGCGCGCGGCGCCATGGCGTTGCATCGGGAGTGGAGTTCTCCCGTGATGGTTCCGGCGCCGCGCATGCAGGTTTTGGACACGACTGGCGCGGGGGATGCGTTCATCGGCGCGTTATTGTTCCGTCTGTGCGCGGATACAGCAGATACGGCGGATACGGCAAAGACCAGCGAATTGCATCGTCGATCCGCTGCAGAATGGACTGAGGATCTCCAGTTCGCCAATCATGCGTCAGCGATCAGCGTGACCAGGGAAGGCGCCATGGCAGCAATGCCCACCCTTGCGGAAGTGCATAAGCAGATGGCGGCCGGAAACAATACATAACGGAAAATTCCGCGAATTGCGGCATATTGCCGGAAGGCGCCGCAGCATATTGCAAGGCAGGCAGGGCAGCGATTGTGACAGTGGGGTACGGGTGGAACTAACTGGGCTGGGTTGGCTACACCGCGCATCACAACCGCTGCCCCGCCTGCGGGAAACGGACACACGGACACACGGACAGCGCAACCAGGCCGCACCGCGCATCCTGCGTGCGGGAAACGGCCTGGTTGCGCGGCACAGGGTCAGAGCGCCTGAAGGCGCCGTGATGCTGCTCGCCGCAGTCATGGGAAATGGTTCAGAGTTGCTGTGCTGTCGGTTCCGCAGCTCGAATATGCTCAGAAACGCCGCTGAATTTTTCGAAATTGTTCCTGAATCGCATCACAAGTTCTTGCGCCGCCTGGTCGTACGCGGCAGGATCGCTCCATGTGGCGCGCGGTTGCAGCACGTTGTCCGGCACACCGGGTACGGAGGTTGGCAGCGACAAGCCGAAATGCGGTTCAACGGTATACTCCGCATGGTCCAATGCGCCTGACAGCGCCGCCTGCACCATCTTGCGCGTGTAGGAGAGTTTCATGCGCGACCCGGCGCCGTATGGTCCCCCGGTCCAACCGGTATTGACCAAATAGACAGCCGTTTGGTGGCGCTCGATTTTCTGCCCCAGCAACTGTGCGTATATAAGCGGGTGCAGAGGGAGAAACGGCGAACCAAAACAGGCTGAGAACGTTGCTTCCGGCGCTGTGACTCCACGCTCAGTACCAGCCAGTTTGCTTGTATAGCCCGAGAGAAAATGGTACATGGCCTGTTCCTTTGTCAACCTGGAAATAGGAGGCAGGACACCCGATGCATCCGCCGTCAAAAATATGATCACAGAGGGATGGCCAGCGTTGCTGGGCAGCAGCGCATTTGGGATATACTCAATTGGGTAGGCGGCGCGCGTGTTTTCCGTCAATTCTGCGGAAGCGTAGTCAGCGCGGCGAGTCTGCGCGTCAATCACCACATTTTCGAGAACGGTTCCGAAGCGAATCGCGCTCCAAATCTGTGGTTCAGCCGCTTCCGTCAAGCCGATGCATTTGGCGTAGCATCCGCCTTCAAAGTTGAATACGCCATGGTCATCCCACCCATGCTCATCGTCGCCGATGAGCTGGCGGTTCGGATCGGCGGACAGCGTGGTTTTGCCCGTGCCGGAGAGTCCGAAAAACAGCGCCACCTGGTCGCTGTCCGCGGCCTTATTGGCAGAGCAGTGCATCGGTAATATTCCCCGGTTTGGCAACAGGTAATTGAGGACTGAGAAAATCGATTTTTTCATCTCGCCGGCGTATTCAGTGCCTCCGATGAGAACTATACGATGACGGAATGAAACAAAGATAAACGTTTCGGAGTGCGTCTGGTCGCGTACCGGGTCCGCTTTCAGAGACGGCATGTCGATGACGGTGAACGCAGGCGTATGCATGGACAACTCTTCCTGGCCTGGACGGATAAACAGTTGGCGTGCAAAGAGATTGTGCCATGCGTATTCCGTGACTACGCGAATGGGCAACTGCGCCTGATCCGAGGCGCAGGCGAATCCGTCGAACACAAATGTCGATGACTGCGTAATTTTTTCAAGCGCCTGGTTGTACAAGCGCAGAAATACGGTTTCATCAATCTTTTGATTCACCTGACTCCAATGCACATGAGCTTCGCTGTCTGAGTCGGCCACGATGTATTTGTCCTTTGGCGAACGCCCCGTGAATTTGCCCGTTGTTGCGCACAGCGCGCCTTCGTCCGTCAGTACGGCCTCGTCGCGTTGCAAGGCTAACTCCACCAGTTCCGGGGTGGACAGGTTATAATAAGTGTGGGCAGACCGCAGCGTGGAATCGAGTCGATCGGAAAGCAATGCATCGATCATGAAAGACCCTCCTGTCCTAGTGTGAATATTTAACCTGTATGTGGTGTAATAACCGCTTGTTGTCCTTTATAGGATACACTCGAGTCGTAAATAACGCAACATATTGTCGCCTAATTTCGTAAATGTGACATACTAATCGGGGGTGTACGATGCAACAATCCGCATTATTGACGAGTGCAACGCTGAAAGGGCTGAATGAGAAACCCGGAACCGGCGCCAGGAACGCAAGGACGAGTGCGGCGCCGTCGCCGATTGGCACTAGTTTGGCGTTAGGCAGTAGGGCAGCGACGGACAGCAGCAGGGCTACGACGGGCAGCAGCAGGGCAGCGACGGACGGCAGCAGGGCTACGACGGGCAGCAGCAGGGCTACGACGGGCAGCAGCAGGGCTACGACGTGCAGCGGCAGGGCTACGACGGGCAGCAGCAGGGCGGCGATGGGCAGCGGCAGGGCGGCGATGGGCAGCGGCAGGGCGGCGATGGGCAGCGGCAGGGCGGCGACTTCTGGCGGTCCGCGCCCGCTCGGCGAAAAGACTGTTGCGCAAAACAAGAAAGCCACGCACGACTATTTTATTGAGGAAACGTTTCACGCCGGGATCGCACTCACGGGCACCGAGATCAAGTCCATCCGTTCCGGCAAAGCGAATCTTAGGGATAGTTATGCCCGAGTTGAGCGCGGGGAAGTCTATTTGCATAATTTGCATATCAGTCCGTATGAGGCTGGAAACCGGTTCAATCATGATCCGTTGCGGGCTCGCAAATTACTCCTGCATCGCTCCGAAATCCGCAAATTAATCGGCGCCACCAAGGAGAGCGGGTACTCATTGGTGCCGTTGCGGCTGTATTTACGAGGCGGATTCTGCAAAGTCGAACTGGCCCTCGGGCGCGGTAAGAAAAGTTACGACAAACGCGAATCCATCGCCAAACGCGACGCAGATCGCGAAATCGCGCGCGCATTTCGGGAGCGGCAAAAGGGCTGACAGCGCTGACCAGCAGGTGGGTGTGACAGGAGAGTAGGATCTGCAGAACGCACAAGTTAACACCGTCGATAAGCAGTGAGAACTGGGATTTGGTTAAGGATCTGTATGAAACGCATTGATCCAAATATCCCGGAATTCACCTCTTTTACTCCTCGTGAGTCTGTGATAAGATAAACGGTACGTCGGATTACCGACATCTCATGGGGGCGTACTGGATTCGACGGGGATTGTTTGAGCATGATCGGCGGGTCGTGGGGCTGCGCACACGTTAAAAACGCGGACCTAAACACAAACGCAAAAACCAAACGTAACACCTTCACAAGCAGCAACCTCGCTATGGCTGCCTAATAGCAGCTGTACGACGTCGATGCGTCATTCTCCCATGATGATGTAGCGGCGAAAACTTAGTGGGATAGCCGGGGCAGTCGCCCGTGGTCCACCGGCGAAACAAATTACGGGCTAGTCGTTTGACGAGCGCGTCGCTGCGCGCGTCGTCCGATGAACCTCAAATCAGCGACTACACCCGTAGATGTGATTGTGGCGAGATCTTCGGACAGGGGTTCGATTCCCCTCGCCTCCACCATTGAAACACCTGTACGTCACGTCGACATCGTATTTGTCGATGTTGTCAGAGGGGAGAACGGTCACGCTCTCCACCAATTCCTGAATGACACGCTTCTTTTCTTCCATGTCGATGGAGAGGAGCGTGTTTTTTTGTTTGTGAAGAAATTGCTTAATGACCGCATCGTCGATCTGCGAGGAAGAGTGCAAGATTTGGATGCGTTGCAATTCACTCTCCAGGACTTCTCGCCGTGATTTTACCTGCTCGATGAGTTCGGCTGCATCCTCTTTGTCCAGTAGGCCATCCCCAATCGCATTGACCCAGTTTTGCAGCTTCTTCTTAATTGTGCCCAGTTCTTTTTGAATGGGCAATATTTCCTCTACACCTTGTTGTTTCTGCGCGAGATACAACTGACATGCTTTCTCTGCTAGTTCTTCGATTGCCTGATCCGAAAAGACTGATTCAATGAGATGCTGCACAACCAATTTCTCCAGATCTTCTTTACGCACATTCACGTTGCCGCATCGATCGGCGCATTTGTAGAAGGAGAGCAGTGTCCGTTGCTGGCTCTTTGCATTGCGATAAGATTCTCCGTGATAGGTCGCGTTGCATTTGCCGCAGAAGACTTTACTCGTTAACAGATACACTTGAGTCGCCTTCATGGCTCCCGGCCCCTTTTGCCTTTTCAGGAGTTTTTCATTCACTCGAAGGAACAATGCTTCTGAGATCAGCGGGGGAACCGCATTCGGGATAACGATCTGACTCTCGGGATCCTTATGAGCATTCTCCCGCCGCTTTCCACTCTCATCCTTCGCAGAGCGAACATCCCACGTATAGGTTCCAATATACTTTCTGTTTTTTGACCATCCCTGGAAACTGTTAATCGTAAAGGGGGAACCTCGTTGAGAAAGGTATCCTTTCTCGTTTAATGTGCGAGCGATCTCTGCTACGGATCGTCCTTCGTCAACTGCCTGGAAATAATAGCGAACGGCTGCGGCTGCATGTTCATCGATCTCGAGCTTTCTCGTAGTCAGGTTTACCCTGTATCCATAGGGTGGCCTGCCGCCTGCATGAATAGCTTTCAGAGCATTCTCCAACATCCCTTTTCGCGCTTCGCGGGCCAGGTTCTTGCTGTAATACTCTGCCATGCCTTCGAGTACAGATTCCAAAATGATGGATTCCGGGCTATCATCGAGCTGTTCCAATACACTTTCCAAGCGAACACCGTTCTTTTTCAGGGTTCTCTTGTAAAAGGCGCTATCGTATCGTTCACGTGCAAAGCGATCCAACTTGTGCACAATGACAAGATCGAATTCTCCATTTGCGGAGTCGCCAATCATTTTCAGAAATTTGGGACGATTGTCTGTCGTTGCACTTCGCGCTTCGTCTGCATAGTTGCGAACAAACGTATACCCTTTGCGCACACAATGCTCCTGAATTGCTCGGAGCTGCGCATCGATTGATTCTTCACGTTGATTGTCTGAGCTATACCTCGTATAAGCCACGGCACGTTTGGCAGGCATACTCTCATCTCTCCTCAGATTTTCCCGATGATATCTTTCGGAATGTTGCAGCGCGAGTAGTAACTTTCCAGTGGCTCCGATTCCCGGATGACCTCACCGTCTGTGAGCATGTCCACAGCATACCGGTTGGCTTCACGCTCATATTTGCCAGGCACCAGCAGCGTGTGCTCCTCGATGAAGTAATACCCGAGTCCTGGGTGCAAACAACTGTGTGCGATCTCGTGCGCGCACACGAAGCGTTTCCACTCATCGGGTAGGGATGAGTTGATCACGATAAACCGCCTTCGCAACATCTTTGTATAAAAACCCCGTACATGATGCGGTAGATCTTCAAAGCGCACATGGATGCGCAGAGATCTCGCGATGTCATAGGGGCAGGAGGTCCGATACCTCCGAATCAACGTTCTGGCTTTTCTAGGATAGTACATACAAACACCTTCACCCTTTTACCTCAGAGCCCCAGCGTTCAGTTGTCGCGCCGCGACTTTGGTTTCCTCTTGTTCATCTGTTTAGCTTCCCAGAAAAGCCCTGTGAGAATATCCTCTACGCGCCGCCGATCCTCGTCTGTCAAAGGAACCCCATCAAACATGATCTCCTGTTGCGCCAGGATTTTCTTAAGATCCTGTACAGGCGTCTTGGGTGGTGTTCCTAGTTTGACTATGGCGTCATCGCTGTCGAGAAATCCGGCTGCCTGAAGCAGTTTCTCGTACTCCATGTTCAGTCCGGACGCCAGTTTTCTCAGATAATTGGGATTGGGGATATCCCGCAATCCTCGTTCCACTCGAGACAAGTAGGACACGCTAATGCCGGAGATGCTGGACAAATCATGGATAGAAAGCCCCAACTCCTCTCTGAGCTCTTTGATAAACGCGCCGAATTGCCTAGCGTCTACCAACACACTCACCCCCCTTGAGATCAGTATAAAACATTCGTTGCCGGACGGCAACATTTATTTTGTCTTAGTATTGCTCATAGACAACGACCGATCTATGATATTGCCAATAGGCAACGAAGGGGATGATGGAACTGAAATTGTACGTGAACGAAGAGGCTGTGCAGCGTTTCCTGGCGCATAAGCGGTGGTCAGGGCGCGATCTCGCGCGCAAGTTGCAGATGGCCCCCAGCACCATTAGCCGCATGAGGCGGCACGAGCGCAGCGTGAATGGGTTTGTGATGAAGAGGCTCCTCGATGTCACCAACGGCTATCTGACGTATGAACAGCTTTTCACGTGTCGGCAGTCGTTGTCAGCGCATCCGGAATGTGCGAGTGCTATGGCAGACGAGGTGCGGGTTTCCGAGATGTGCAAGGGGGTGCGAGCATGATTTGTCACGTGACGGTGCGCCTTATTGCGCATCCCAATCCCGAGGAGGCTATTCGGGTGGTGGCTACCGCCTTTTTGCGAGAGTGGGAGAGGGAGCAAAAGCGGGAGGAACATCGTGCACAGTCATCGCATCTGTTGTCGTCCCACTCCGAGTATCCTGCTGCGCAGGTCGCTCATAAGCCGTGGTGACCCGTGAGCGATCCAACCGATTTTTTGATGAAGCTTGGACAGTCCAAGGAAGACAAGTGGCTGCGCCAATTCACGATGATTCACAACACGACGGCCTTGGCAATCATTCAAGCGGCCGGACCCGACGCCTTTTGCCTCTGGTTTCTTCTAAACACCTATTTGCGAGGAAAGACGGGCGTCTTTACGTATCCGAAAAATGGAACCTTGGCGCAACAACTTGGCACCTCCGAGCGTTCGGTACAGCGATGGAAAAGTCGTTTGCAGCAAGTGGGGATTGTGCGCGCGATTCCCTGTTTCTTACCGGGTGGCACACAGACGGCGAACGTGGTCGTGATCAATGCCGAATACCCAGATGTACCTAAAGAATGGGGGACGTTTGCGCAGCATGGATTCTGCTTAGTCGGGGGAACGCCGATTCCTCTCGAGCAGCTTACAAAGCCCGAAATAGGTGGGGTGACAAAAGTGTCACCCCACCCAAATGGCCCCCGACAGAATGGTCGCCCTAGCCAACATGCCGCCGACAGTTTTGTCAGGGGGAGGGTGACAGATCTGTCACCCTCCTCAGAGTCTGCGAATCCAGTCTCCGTGCGGGATGAAGAAGGTTTTTTGGCGGGGGAACCAAACGTATTTGAACTAAACAAAGAAGAAGAAGAAGAAGAGGCATCCAATTCAAATGGTGAACCGGGGATCGAAAATGAAGGATGTGCAAGAGGCGATGGATCAGAAATGGACGATCGTATTCAGCGATTGGAGGTGATCAGCCTGGAGTTGCTCCAGCGCTCCACACTCGGGCCTGAGGAGAGAAGTTTGCTCCGTCAGCTATTGGTGGACGGTGTGCAGGAGGACGTCATGGAACGAGGCATCCGGGAATCATTTCAACTGTTTAAACCAAAGTACGAAGGCGATCGAATTAAGAGACTGACCTATTGTCGTGATCGGATTCTAGAACTGCACGCCCACAAGAGCCGAGCGACCCCGTCTTACGACAAGGATGCGCAGGCTCGAACGGGGCAGCGGAACACCCAGAAGCGAAGCGATGCGCACACGGCGGGACGAGATCGTGCACAGTCAAAGGGAATGCCGCTCGTGCAATCTGGCAAGTATGATCGATTCCGGGAATTGTATCGGCAACGAGACGGAGGCGGAACTGATGATCGTGTAGTGCCAGCTGCCCAGCCGGGGAAGTATGACCGCTTCTATGAGGCGTACCCGCATCTTCGAAAACCGGAAGAGCATGGGGAGTAAGGAAGCCAGTACAGCATCCATGGGCAAGGATGGCCAACATATCACGTGTGTTTGGGAATGAGGGATATGAACATGACAAGGGCTTCACGAAGACGAGTCATTGATCTGACGCATGTGAGGTTTGCCTATCGAACGGATCAGATGTTGCAGCAGGAGCGACGCGCTCGGGAATTGGTGGTCGAACAAGGTAGGCGTGCGTATGTGGCAGTGGGTCAGGCGCTATGGGATTTGCATGATCGCGGCGGGTTTGATGACGAACGCGCGTTTCAAGAGTATGTCGAGCAGACGTGGGGGTCATCGGTATGGCGACAATTTGTCTCAGATCGATTCCTGGGGATCCCGGTGGTTGATGGCCAAGGCCATGCACGTCAAGACCGAGAAGAGGAGTGATGATCTATGGACAGGTGTCATCGATTTGCCGTTGTATACCCGGATCGGGTCAGAGAAGTGGATTCTTTTCTCTCTGCGGAGGCATTCGCAGCCCTAGTCGGGCAGGCACTCGACCTGATGGTGGTCTTTGAAGTGCCTGTGCCGGAACTGCAGATTTGGCGCCTCCAAGATGACGTGTGGCATCCTGTCTTCGGCGCGGATCAGCAAGAGCCTACCTCGCAACTCACCTCACAAACGCAGGCTTTAGTGCGACGATTGGACAAGGAGTATCTCCGCTTGGGGGATCAGACCGTCCGCCTGTACCGTTTGTGGAAGTGGCAGTTGAAAGCGGTAGAGAAACAGGTGCGAAAGCGAGTTTTCCATGAGCAGGATGGTCAGCTCGTGCGCCTCCAGATGGAAATGGAGGATCTGACTCAGAAGATCGGAATCATCAATGACATCGTGGAGAGTTTTTCTGAACCGCTCCTCGCCGACGTATTTGACTTCACGGTGCTAAAGCAGTACTCGCCGCAAAAGATCGCCGATCTCCTGCACTATTCATTATCCACTGTCCATCGGCAGTGGCGCCAGGTCAAAATCATGATCGGGTATGGACTGAAGACCCGCCTGTCGCAAGAAGAGTTATGCGGGTTTACGGCGGAGAGTGAACGAGCGATATGGGGTGTGTTACGAATATCCCGTGACGATTAGGGTTTGGAATCCGATGGAGTTCCTTCACCTCGCCCTTCCTGAATGAGAGATATCGCTAACTCAACAATGGTTTCCGGCGGAATATCCCATTCGTTTGACCACCGTAAAATCGTGTCGAGTGTGGACGAGCAAATGTTCCACTCGACGCGTTCCACCAACTGGTAACTCCCCATCCGCTCGGTCAACGCATACTCGGCGTCGCGAGTCACAAGGCGTTCTCCAGTCAGATACAGCGTGAACGAACGATGCGCCAGCAGAAAATCGAGGAACAATCGCACGCGAAAGTGTTTCAGCAGTTCCACGAGGGATCGGCTGGAGTGGCCGTCATACCGCGTGCGAAATTGATACAAGTGATAGACCGCTTGGTCCGTGAAAACCGTTACCTCCGTGGCGGAGTCTCCTTCTTCGCCGTGAGTCTGGATCGCGATGGTCTCGGCCTCTGCTTCAAGCGTCTGCGCGAATGCCAGTTCTTCGTCCGTGCTTTGACAGCGACTGTACACATGCCGAACACGCGTTTCAAATACTTCCTCAAACATGAAACAACCTCCCTTTCCCCTGATTGTACGGACGGCCTCGCGTGCAGAATCTCAACTCTCTGTCAGAAAATAACCATGCGTAGTCTCGAAACAGCAACGTGGCAGTGAAGTGAGAATTGCACGGTCTTTGCCTGCGCTAGAGTCGAAATAGGGAAGCTTCATGAGTTTCAAAAGGGGGATTTCATCACGAAACGAGTGAAGGGAAAATCCAAGAACAAGAGGAGGAAGCCCATTGGCCAAGTCAAATTCGTTCGATCTGCGCAGCGCTCTATCTGCCCTGACCGCAGGCCTGGTGATGTCGTTCGGGTCATCCGTCCAGGCGGCGACCGGAACCATACCACCTGGCATGCATTCGTTCATCGGAGCGGGCGCAGAGAACGGTAACAGCATTTTTGTCATCATTCAGTCCGTGGCGTTTGATGTCGTGATGGTCATCGAAGTGGTGGTCGGCGCGATTGTCCTTGGGTTCTTTTATCTGGGTGTCGTGAACTTTGTGCGCGGATCGCGCATGGCCGATAAACGGATGGAAGGAAAGACGCAATTGTTCTATGCACTCATCGCCGCTGCTTTGCTTGGGGCGGGCGGCATGATTCTCAGTGCCCTGTACGCTTGGGGGCAGTCCATGCATGGATAAGGAGGGGGAGAATTGCTAGACATTCAATCACCCGTTCCTCTGACGGAGGGGGAGACGATTGCATGGGGATTGACAACCAAGCATGCGCTCCACTTCGTGATTGGAATTGGCGTCTCGAGCCCTATTGCCGGTCTGATCGCCTTGCTCTCTTCGTTTGTAGGTGTCTCGCCATGGGCGGGTCTGTTGTGCAGTGTCATGCTCGGCCTTGCTTTCGCTGTCGTGCCGTGGAAAGGGCGAACGCTGTCTGATATCTGCTGGCTATCCGTGCGTTACGCTATGCGACCGAAGACGCTGCTCTATGATCGGCAGTACCGAATTCAGGCACACCGTGCGAGGGAGGCGGCCACTTGAGTCTCGTCATCTTCATGATCGTGGTAGGGCTGATTGTGTTCGTTGCACTGGTGGCGCGAGGTTCGCGTACAACCAGTCATGGCGGGCATTTCCGGTTCCGCAAGACGACCTCAGCCGCACTGCAGCGATTTCTGCCTTTACAGGCTTTTCACGCATCCGGCGCCATGATCGTTTCGGGCCGATTTCGCCAGATGATTCGCGTGGGAGACATCAACCTATACTCAATGACGCTCGAAGATATCGTCGTCATGCGGGATCGCTTTCGGGAACTGGTAAAACACTTGGATCATCCGTTTCAAATCTCCGTGCAGGCCAGACGAGCGAACTATACGGATTTTGTGCGTTACAGCGAGGATGTCGTGAAACGCACGGTACGCGAGTATGACAACTCCGCGTTCTCCGTATACGCACATGCGCTCGCGCATTATCTCCGCGAAGAGGCAGCCAAACCGAGGACCGACCGCGAAAACCTGATCGTCGTAGGTGTACTGCCTACGATGACGGGGGAAGACGAGTTGGGGCAGCTCGAGCGGTTGGCGCGCGAGCAAGGATTTGTTGAAACAGGGTTGCAACAAATGGAACTACCGTATCAGGTGCTCGATCCGATCGACTGCGTTGAGGCGATTCAGAACTTTTATAACCGCGAGCGGGCGATGAGTCAGCGGTACCGAGATGCATTCCATCGCAAGACGCATGCGCCCCAGGTTGACGGACAGGAGGTGGAGGCAGACGATGTTGCGATGGCAAAAGAGGCGTAAAACAAGAAAGATCCTTCACGACAAGGATCCTGGTGTTGTCGGCGAGTGTGCGCCGACTCTGCACGATCTGATGAACGTCGCCGATGGACTTGATGTGCGCCCAACGGAGATCTATGTGTCACCCAGCGGATTTACGAAAGTGTATTACATCACAGGTCTCCCCTCACGGATTCGGTTCGGATATCTGAACCGTTTTTTTCGTTTGGGCGCCGATGTGCATATTAGCCTGCACGTGGAGCCGACTGACTCCGCGCGTGCGATCAACCGTCGCACGAAGATGATGACGCGTCTGGAGGCAGAGATCCGCCAGGAACATCAGGCGGGAACAAACAAGAATATCGTTTTTCACCAGCAGGAATATGCGCTACTTGAACGCGAACGGGAAGACCTGCGGCTTGGGCGTGAGCGGATGTTTTACGTCACGCTCATACTGGCGGTGAGTTCTCCGGATCGACAGGAGTTCACGCGTGCGTGTGAACGCATTGAGCGAGAAGGTTTTGAGGGTTTTCTCATCCGCGAGGCATACAAGGAGCACGATCTCGGATACCAATCCGTGGCCCCCCTTGGCGAGAACGCGCTGCGCCATCCGATTGAGATGACCAGTTCCGCGCTGGCCAATGCGTTTCCGTTTACGAACAGTCGCTTCTCGCACGAATACGGCGTACCGATCGGCATGGATTTCTCCTCGGGTCATCTCAATCGCTACGACGCTTGGCATCACCAATTGGTCAACGCGAGTATGGTGATCGTCGGTGTGGCGGGATCGGGGAAATCGTTTTTGCTCAAAGGACTCGTCGCGCGTAGTGCTGCGTTTGGAGTGCGGCACGTACTCATTGACTATGAAGGCGAGTACGCCGCCGTCGTAAAGGCGCTCGGGGGCGTCTCCATTCGCATTGACGAGCGCAGCCCGTACCGGTTTAATCCCTTTGAGTTAGAGGAAGAAGAGGAACTCGTCGAAGGGCAGATTCGCCGGTTTGTCGATGTGCGGGAGAAAATCGCGGAGATGGAGCGATTGATCGTGACGATGGCGCATCTCCACGCCAGCGACGCCATTGACGGCTATAGCGCAGCGTCGATCAATGACATCCTGCAGACGATGTACGAGCAGGACTTTGGGTTCACAGTGGACCCGGACAGTTTGTACGACATCACGGAACAGTACGTGCGGGATGCGCGCGGAGATCGACTGACCCGACGGACCAAACGGCCGCAGCCGCGATTCTCGGATTTCTATGCCCGTCTGATGGAGCGGGCCAGAGACGATGGCCGCCTGCAGGAACTGACCATACGTCTGCGTCGATTTCAGGAGGGCGGAACAGAGGGGATGTTTGACTGCATCAGCAACGTCGAACTGCGCGATCTTCCGATCGTCCACTTCGATCTCTCAAGCCTGTCGGAGAAATCGCTCGCTCGCAAGCTGGGCATGCAGGTCATGATCGAGTGGACGGTGGAGAAGTTTATCAAGAAGAACATCCACATTAAAAAGCGCGTGGTGATCGATGAGGCGCAAAAGATGCTCGATTCCGAAGATCACGCGCGCTTTCTCGAAGACGTGTTTCGGCGCATTCGCAAACGTTCGGGATCGGCCGTCGCGGCCAGTCAGGACTTTGGCAAGTTTGCGCGCAATGAGCATGGCCGAGCGATCATTCAAAACAGCGCCACCAAGGTGCTCCTCAAGCAGGACAAAAACGATAAGACGGCTGTCATGGAGATCTTTGGTCTCGAAGAACGCGAGTTTGACGAACTCATCGCCTATCGACACGGTCAGGGGCGATGGGTAGCGGGCGGTGAAGTCTTTTACAACCAGATGGACACCTTTGCCGATGAGTACGACCTGTTCACGACGCGATTTGTCGAGTCGGAGCATCAACTCGCCGAGAGACGAGGGCTGATCCTGTGACCTGGTTTGTCAATCTCGTCGTCAGCCTCTTCACCACACTGCTACAGGGTTTCTCCTCGCTGCTCCTGATGGCGGGCTTGACGATCAAAAATGTGATTGTCGATAACATGATGTCAAACGGAAGCGTTCCCTTTGGTTCCGGATCGTGGTTTGATGTGTTGCCATCCGGGCGCAATGAGACGGTGATGCACACGTTTATGGGCCTGTTCTGGGTGCTCGGTTCGGCGGCGCTGCTGGTGGCGTTTTACGCGACCGTGGCGAGGATCGCAGGCGCGCACAGTTCCTCCGTGCAGCGTGAGCGTGTGCGGACTGGGCTGATTGAGGTGGCTGTGGCGGTGCTGCTGATCTTCGCTGGGGAGCGACTGGCGGTGTCGATTACGCAGCTGTTTTATGATTTGTCGATCGGCGTGATGACTCTAGGTCAGACGAGTATTCCAACGTTTACATTGCCGAGTACATCAGGCAATCAGATTGTCACCTTCTTCAATGCCGTCGTGGAGTTTGTGCAGGTGGTCATGGCGGTGGTGCTGTACGTCATGTATCAGTTTCGCGAACTGTTTCTCGATGCGTGGGTCATCTTTTTTCCGCTGGCGATGGCCTGTTACGCACACGAGAAAACGCGCGGGATCGCAAAATTCTGGTGGACCGAGTGGATCTATCAGATGGCCGTGCCCTTCGGCCAAGCGCTGGTATTTTCCTTTAGCTACGCGATGGTCAATCCGCACAATCAGACGGAACTCGGCATCGCGGACATCTTCACGGCGCTGACGGGTGTAGTGGGATTTGTCGCCTCGTCCGTGTATGTCCGAAAGATCGTGAGCATTGTGGCGCAGTCGTTTGAGGCGCCGGTTCTGGGACGAACCGCCGGTGGCATGGCAGCGGTGGCAGCGGGCGTTCTCGCCGGTGACGCCGTAGCGGGGGCGGGAATCGGCGCACTCGGAAAAGCATACGGCGCGGTGGGCAAGGGCGCGTTTCAAGCCGTGGACAAGCGATTTGCACCGCTCGCCAAGGGGGCGATTGAGCGAGCGCCTGAGACACATGCGAGCATGATTCGAGAAGGCGCGACACTCGATGATGTGATGAGCCATCACATGATGGCGGCTTCGGGCTCCGATCCTCTGCAGCAGGCAGGCGGAGTGGGGTTAGAGGGGGCACTCAAGGGCGCGCGCGGGATGGGACAGCCAGTTGGTCGTGCGACGCCAAGCGCAGGAAACAGCGGGAGTTCGCGTCAACGCGTGGGATCTATGGGGCCGCTGCAACCGGGGTTTTCATCTCGTACGCTCGGTGCGGTCAACCGTCTCTCTTCTGGCATGAGCGAGACGGTCAAGGGAAGCCATATGGCAAAGTGGGCACAGACCAAATGGCAGGGCATGCAAAACGACGGGGGTCTCATCCGCAGGGGACTCGATCACGTGGCGCCTACAGTCGGGCAACTGGTTCAGTCAAAACCAGGTCTTGCCATGCTCACAGGAGCGGCCTCTGTTGCTGGAGGTGTCGCCATGGCCGGTGTGACAGCAGGAGCGATGATGGCCACAGGCGATGGCAAAGGGAGCGTACAGAAAGGGCGGGTGGCATTTCAAAGGGCAGCGACGGCAGTGGAGAGCGTGGCCTCTGCGCCCCACGCGTATCAGGCCAATCGGGCAGAGCGCATGCAGCGCATGGAGAATGCCAGGGGGCACATACGGCAACTCCTGTACGACAATGTGGCCACGCAGCGGATGGGCAACATCAACCCCTATCCGTATCGGGCGGCGGATGATCAACTGCCGGAAGGCACATTTGCAGGGAATACACCGGCGATGGACGCGTACCTGACGGCCGAAACAGGGTTGTCGAAGGCGCTTCAGGAGGACCATCGTCAGACGGCAGGCAGCGGAACCTCCCAGTCTGCATACGAGTCTGTGAATCAAGAGATCGGGCGTTATCGGGGGTATTGGGATCAGGAGCAGCACATACCGGATTTGCATCGGCTTTCCCCAAAGGTGCAGGAGGCTTATCAATCGGCGTATACGGCGTATCGGCCGTACCGTCAAGATGTGGCGGCCCGGGCTCGGGTTGAGGCGGGGCGGGTGAATCTGACGGAGCCGCATGAAGAGACGAGAAAACAGGATATGGCCCGGGCGCAGGCGTTTTTGGCGGATGCGCGGGCGTCGATTCTGGCGACAAAGTGAAGAAGGAGCCTCCGAAAATCACCTCTGTTTTTCGCCAACGGAACTCTTGGGGCGAATTACAATCCGATACAGGAGGTGTTTTTCATGTGGAGCTTTTTAGTGACGCTGTGGAATAACTCATATCACGAAACACCCTGGTGGGGGATCGCGATTTCACTCGCTGTGACGATCCCGTTTGCGCTCATCCTTGTGGGGTTGATCATTGAGTATCCGATTGGCCTTTTGTATGCGCTGTTGATCTGGAACCCGGACAGAGACCGGTGCAAGCGCTTGGCGAAAGAGCGGGCATACGAACACGTTCATCGCCCGGACATTGTCGAGGCGCGTGAACGGTATCGGTTGGCGCGCACGGACATGTTGCAGACCCTATGGGATCTGATGGCAAAATACCCATTCTCGTCGGTGGCCGAGGACGAAGATGTGGAGCGCATGATGCAGCGGATGGAGAGGCTATGGGCGAGAAAAGGGGCCTGGTCGCCGTATGCGTTTTGGGTGCTGTGGGACAATCAGATGGTGATTCGGCTGCACTTTACGGAGGAGGATAGTGAGACGTTTGAGGGGCAGGTGCATCGACTCTATAACGACTGGTATGCGTGGATGGTGACGGTGGGCTTTCAGCCTCGCAGGACGTGGGATAGCCGAGTGGGAGATAAGGTGTACGATTTCCATTGAATCACTGCAGACGTCTAAGCCGCATCCAAACACTGTTACATGCGAGTTTTTCCCATTATAATGAGTGTAGACGATCACGGTGCTTAACGCGCCACGAAGGCACGGAACAAGATGCAGATACGGAAACATTCTGTATTGGAAGGGCTGTTGTTCTTTGCAGCATTTCTAGTTGGATGGAACGGATATCATTAGAGCGTCGCGAAAGGATGGAGAAGCATGGCATCGCAATTTGAAGTACATTTGCCAGAGGAATTTCGTCCGTTGCTTGATCAATTTGGTGTATCCACCAGTTTGGAGGATCGGGTGAAGCTATCTGTCGCCATGGCGTTGTTTACCAGCCGTAAAATAACATTGGCCAGAGCCGCAGAACTTTGTGGGTTCACGCTGGGTTCGTTCATGGAATTGTTGCGTGATCAGGGCCTCCCTTGGATGGATTACACGGATGACGACCTGCGCTTGGATGATCGAACTATCGCCAAATTTATGCCGCGTGACGAGGATTGACATGGCCAAGATCGTATCGAACGCGAGCCCGATCATCGCCCTGTCGAGAATTGGATTGCTATCACTTGGGTTCCAACTGTTTGATGGCGTATACGTGCCAAATGGCGTCTATGAGGAGATCATGCACTCTGGAATCGGATCGCGCCCAGGTGCGACGGAGATGAAGCGTGCTGTTGCAGATGGGAGCATTACTTTGTTTGCGGTGAAAGACCAAAATCTGATTGGAAAGCTATCCGGGAAATTGCATCGAGGTGAACTTGAAGTCATTGTCGGAGCGAAGGAACTGGGAATTCAAACCGTCTTGATCGATGAGAAAGCGGCGCGAAACCTTGCCGATACATTTCTCATGGATTCAATTGGCACGTTGGGTATCTTGATCCTCGCGAAGAGGGCGAAACTCGTGAACGATGTACAACCTTATTTGGATGCGTTGTTAAGTACCGGGTTTCGTATCCACAAGGACATCTACCGACGGATACTGCAGGAGGCGGGTGAGTCATGAGTACGCAGGACGGGCAAATTCGCAGCCAGATCCGTCCAGGAGTTTCCGTGGACATTGTGCTGAAGAAAGATCAACAGACAGGAAAGCTGACGCACGGCATTGTCAAAGATATCTTGACCAACTCGGCGACACATCCGCGTGGCATCAAGGTACGGTTGCAAGATGGACAAATCGGTCGTGTGCAGTCGATTGTGGCGAAGGAATGAGCGGGGAGTTTATATTGACCTCGGAGATGGTTCGGAGTTATCTGAAGCGGCTGGGAATTCGAGATGTTCAACCGCCGACCCTGGAGTTTTTAATTGAACTCCATCGAGCGCACGTCTCCGTTATTTCCTGGCAGACGATCGACGTTTTCTCCGGGAGACCAAGACCCATCGACATGGAAACATCGGTTCGCATGATCGTGGAAAATAGAAGTGGGTACTGTTTTCACCTCAATGGTGCGTTTGCCAGTCTTTTGCGTTCCCTGGGATATACGGTTTCTCTTCATCGCGCCGGTGTGCAGTCATACGGGGGGATTCCTGTGATCGACTCCTTTCATCTCGGGTTGACCGTCAAGATCCCTAACGAGTTCCAAGAGGAACAGTGGATTGTTGACGTGGGGTTGGGTGACATGCCCTATGAACCATTGCCGCTTATGAACGGTACATATAAGCAGGGTCCGTTCGTTTATACGGTCGCCGATTCACAAGTGAACCCGGGCGGATGGCGGTTGGAACATGACCCGAATGGATCGTTTGTCGGCATGGATGTTGACCCAGGTACAGTTGGCGGCATGGCGGAATTTGAAACAAACCACCTTCACCTGAGCCAGTCGCCCGATTCTCCGTGGGTCAAATTATTGGTTCTGAAAAATAGGTGCGCCGCAGAGACTCATGAGTTGAAGGGTTGCATTTTTACCGTACGCGACAAAAATGGCGCTCACAGATCAGAAGTCGATGACCAAGCGGCTTGGATGGATATTTTGGCAGATGTGTTTGGCGAGCACTTATCCGATTACAGTCTTTCGCAACGAAACGCCTTATGGGACAAGGTGATCCGAACACATGAAGAATGGAAGCAATCAAGTCTATAAAATAGGGTATCCGGATTTTGTGGTGGAATCAGGTTTACAAAATCGTCTGATTCCAATTTTGCGATTAGAGTGGAAATGTGTATTTCAGTTAGGTTTCTTCCTGCTCATATCGCCGGCTATACGGCTCGCCAATACACGATTCCGCCTCTGATATACACTGTTATTGCATGCTTATACAATTGTCACTCGTGCTTGTTCTTGACGTAATGGGCAGAAGTGCGACAGATGACATCTGAAAATTCGGGGCAACTCAGTTAATGATTCATGAGTTGCGCTTTTTTGTTATCCAGAGTATGATTAGTATGAAATATATGATTTGCATGATTGGAGCGATACCAATGAGAAGACACCATGGACACGGATTTGGTAGCGGTAGGCATCGTAAGCCATACGTGTTTGGAACAACAAAAGTGGGAGAAAGGGGTCAAATTGTGATTCCAAAGGAGGCGCGAGAAAAGTTCAACATCAATGCCGGAGATACTCTGTTTGTCATAGGCGATGAAGAAATGCAAGGTATTGCAATTGTCAAGGCGGACTTGCTCGAAGGATTCGCTCTACAGATCCTGCAAGGAATCGGATACTTCGATAATAAAGAAA
>Ga0080006_1274710_pt1 | contig 205062 bp, 179 predicted proteins | sample RS3BMetagenome_FD_69209 | JGI IMG/M metagenome (GOLD analysis project Ga0080006, IMG submission 69209) | Ferric oxide microbial mat and aquatic microbial communities from Rainbow Spring, Yellowstone National Park, USA - RS3B (SPADES... ...
GGCACCCGCGGGGTTTCGCCCCCCTCGAGACGAGGCTCGGAAGGCACCCGACGAGCTTCGTCCACCTCGAGACGAGGCTCGGAAGGCACCCGACGAGCTTCGTCCACCTCGAGACGAGGCTCGGAAAGTACCGGACGAGCCTCGTCCATGACGGGACGAAGCTCATCGTCGCGGGGACAAGCTCTCTCCGCCACCCGAGCGGCTCGGGCGGTTGGCCGTCGAGCTTCGTCTCCATCCCTGCCCTTGCTTCCTCTGGACAGCCCAGGGCGGTCGCGCTAGAAACTGACACGTCAGTTCTCTGCGAGACAACGCTATTTCAATGGCTTACGACACCTACCTCGCCGCCCCCGAACGCAGGCGTCAGATCCTCGAGAGCGCCAAGCGCGTCTTCGCACGGCGCGGCTACCACGACACGAACATCAGCCACATCTGCGAGGAGCTGCGCATCGCGCGCGGCACGCTCTACCAGCACTTCCAGAGCAAGCAGGACGTGTTCGCCGCCGTGGTGCAGGACATGCTCGACCGGCTGCGCGCCGCCATCGCCGCCGAGCCGCCCGTCGAGATCCCGGCCGGCCTTCGCCCCGCGCGCGATCAGGTGATCCGCTACGCGGCCGCCAGCCTGCACCGCGTCCTCGAGGCGGTGTTCGAGGACGAGGCGAGCCTGCGCATCCTGGTGCGCGAGGCCGTGGGGCTCGACGTGACGATCGACGCCATCGTTCACGCCATCGACGCGCTGGTCGTCGATCGGTGCGCCGCCGACATGGCCGCCGGGCAGCGCGCGGGCATCCTGCGCGCCGACGTCGATCCGCGCACCGCCGCGCTGTTCGTGCTGGGCGGCGTGCAGAAGCTCGCGCTCGACGCGCTCGGGCGCGACAGGAAGATCGACCTGCGCTCGCTCGCTCTTCAGGCGACGACGCTCAACATGATGGGTCTTCTCTCGGAGGAGGTGACGCGATGATGACGATGAGCATCGGTGCGGCACGAGCGAAGCAGGACTTCCCTCCTTACGATCTGCTCGACGGCTGGGCGCTGCGCGCCGCCGACAAGACGCACCGCCTCGAGCGCCTGTACCACCAGACGCAGGCCAAGTCGTGGGACCCGCGCGCGGTGCTCGACGAGCTGGTCGAGCGCCACGGCGGGATCCACGTGCCGCCCGAGAAGCGCGAGGCGATCGGGCACGTGTTCACCGTCATTCTCTGGGGCGAGCTCGCCGCGTGGAACATCGCCGCCGACCTGGCGCGCGCGCTGCCCGACGTGGACGCGAAGATGGCGGCCACCGGGCAGGTGTTCGACGAGGCGCGTCACTTCACGGTGCTGCGCGACTACTTCGAGCGGGCGCGCATCCCCCTGCCGCCGCTCAACCCCTTCGGACGGCGCGTGCTCGTGCGCATCCTCGAGACCGACTCGGTGCTCGAGAAGCTCTACGGGATGCAGCTGCTCGTCGAGAACCTCGCGCTCGCCATCTTCAAGCGGGTGGCGGCGTCCAACATCGAGCCGGTGCTGAGCGACCTCCTCACGTACGTCGAGCGCGACGAGTCGCGGCACGTGGCCCTGGGCGTCATGTACCTGCCGAAGCTCCTCGCGAAGGCGACGCCGCTGCAGCGCGCCCACAACTGGGCATTCAACATGGAGCTCTTCCTGCTCACGATCGGCGGCGGCGAGCTGCTCGACCCGCACTTCGCGGCGCTCGGCATCGACCACCGCGAGCTCGGCGCCACCGCCCAGCGGCTGCACGAGCAGGTGCTGCGGCAGATGGCCGAGGACAGCGGCCTGCGGCCCGGCGAGCGGCTTCGCGGCGCCTACGGGCTGACCCGCCGCCAGCAGAGACTGATGCTCGACTTCCTGCACCCGGCCGGCGCGCTGTCGCCGCGCCAGCAGGTCGCCCGCCGGGCGGTCACGCGCGCCACGCACGCGGTCGCCCGCTGGATGGCCTGACGAGGCGGCGCGCCGCTCCCGCTCATTCCGCCGGCGGGCGCCTCCACGCCGTCGGCCACGAATCGAGCGTGCCGGCGAGGTGCCCGTCGACGAACACCGAGTAGAGCGGCTCGGCGGGGAAATCCCCGACGCGCAGCGTGAGCCTGGCGCCGTCGACGTCCGCTTCGTACGCGTCCCCGGCCGGATCGGCGCCGCGCCGCCAGGCGATCTCGCGCTGCGACAGCGCCCGCACGGTGCTCATGGCGGTGTCGCTGCCGATGCGGCGGGCGGCGGAGCCTGCGGGGGCGCGACGCCGAGCATCTCGTTGACCGCGCCGTCGGTCCGCTGCGAGCTCGCGACGATGGCCTCGTAGGCTGCGGCGCCCGTCAGGCCCTTGCCGCGCTCGTGCTCGACCAGCTGATCGAACTCGGGCCCGTCGGGGTGGCCGTACTTCGCCTGGTCGCGGCGGTGCAGATCGTCGACCTCGTGCCGGTCGGACATCATCGCGCGGCACGTCATCCGAGCTTCGTGGCGGGTCTGGAACGCCCTGCGGGCCCGCTCCTCGGCGGAGACGCCGTCCTTCTTCGCCTCCTCGTCGGCCGCGTGGATGCCCGAGATGATCCGCAGGTAGTACTCGCGGATCTCCACGTTCGTCCATGCGACGCCGCGCGCCCGGAGCGCGTCGGCCTCCGCCGGGCTCCTCGGGTACGGCTTCGCGCCGGCGTCGGTCGCCGATGCGATCGCCGATGCCGTCGACGCCGTCGTCCCCGACGCCGTCGCCGTCGCGGTGGGCTGCTGCGCCGCCGGGGTGCCGGTCTGCGCTCCGCCACACGCGAGCGCGAGCACGGTCGCCGCGATCGCGGCGACCCAGATGCGCGGCATCATCCGCGATTCGACGAGCCGTAACGATTGAAGTTGGCCGGGGGCGGCGGCGGCGGCGGGGGCGGCGGCAGCTGCACGTTCTGCGTCGGCGGCGGCAGGTGCGGCGGCGCGGGGTGCTTGGCCTCCTCGCAGGCGTCCGCCTGATGCCCGGCGCACGCCGTCTTGTAGTACGCGACCGCCTTGGCCTTGTCGCGGTGGGGATTGAGGTACCAGCCGGCGAACCAGTCGCCGAGCACCTCGCAGTCCTCCATGTCGCCTGCGTCGCAGCCGCTGTCGAGACCGTCGAGGGCCATCGTCCCCAGCCGATCGGCGGCGTCCGGGTTGGCGGCGACGCCCACCCCGCGACCGAGGAAGGCCGCGGCCAGCAGGCAGCCGCGCAGGTCGTGCCCCGTGCAGCCGCGCATTGCCAGCGCAAAGCCCATCGGCGAGGGCCCCTGCGCCGTGAGCAGGTAGCTCGACGCGTAGAAGCACGCGCGCCCGTAGCCGAGGTTGCACGCGCGCGTCAGGTAGTACACGGCCTCGGACTTGTTGCCCATGATGCGTGCGCGGTTCCCGAGCCCCGAGCACGAGCGCGCGTTGTTGCGCGAGCAGCCGAAGCCCAGGACCTGCACCGCCTTGGCGTCGTCGCGCGGCACCCCCTCGCCCTTGCTCAGGGCGATGCCGAAGCCGGCGCACCCGTCGAGGCTGCCCGCGTCGCACCCGAGCTGGTAGGCGGCGGCGGCCTTCTCCGGATTGGCCGGGACGCCCTTGCCCTTGTCGTACATGAAGCCGAGGATCGCGCAGCTCGCGCCGTCGTGCTCGTCGGTGCAGGCCTTCGTGCAGCCGTCGACGTCGCCCTGCTTGCACGTGCGGTAGGTCACGCCCGAGATGGGCGGCGGCGGCGCGGACGCGTGGCGCCGGTGGTGGTGCTTGCTCGACTTGCCGGGAGCCTCGCCGGCGCCGGCCGCATTCGACGCGGAGGCCCGGGCCCCGTCCTCCGCCGGCTCACTGCCGAGCGTGGCCAGCGTGAGCTTGATCGGCACGTCGCAGTTGGGGTGCATCGTCGTGTCGGCCTGCGTCGCGCCGGCGCATGCGCCCTGGTTGCCGCGCTTGGTCGAGGCGTTCTCGGCGCTCGAGCTCGCCCCGGAAGCTCCCTGCCCCATGACGTGCCCGCCCCCGCTCACGTCCGCCGAAGTCGTCTTCTTCGTCTCGTACGCGCCGATGAGGACCGACTGGATGAAGTGGGTCGCGCCGTCGCAGCTGCCCTTGAGGTCCGATTTTCGGATGCCCGCCGGCGCGTCGGACGTCCCGGCCGCCGTGTACTGGATCGCGAGCGACACGCCGCTCTTCAGATCGGCGGACGCCGACGCGACGAACGCCGGACTCGTGAACGAGGCCTTCAGGTCGTCGGCGTTCGTGAAGGACTTGGTCTCGGCGTCGAGCGTCGAGCCGTTGTAGACGTAGCTGCCGTTCGCGCTGCAGTTCGTGAGGATCTTGAACGTCCCCTTGGCGCAGTCCTGCGCGACGATCGCGATCCCGTTGCGCATCGCCCTTTGGAGGTCGGCCACCTCCTTGGCGCCCATGTCGAGCGTGAACGGCTCGCTCGAGCAGGTCCCCTCGCCGAGCGCCGAGTTGCTCGACGGATCGGCCGGACGGACCGCCGACGCGAGATTGTGCGATCCACACGCGGACACGGCGCCCGAAAGCCCGAGCGCCACCCCGACCCCAACGACGAGACGCATCTTCATCCGCCCACCTCTTTGGAGAATTGAAGTGACCCCCGAGCGTAACGGCTGTGCCGAGCGAGGAGCAATCGGCCATTCGCGGGCACGCTCTCCGCTCGGCCGTGCGTCTACCTCACGGATGGCACCTGCGTGCGACGGCGAGAGCGCAGGAGCCGAGCCGCCATGACGGACGACTACGGCCCGGCGCCGCAGGCCCCGCCGTCTCCGATGGCGCCGGCGTCGAGGCCCGCGCTCGCATCGTCACCGCCGAAGGTCCCCGCCTCCGAGCCGCACACTGCCGCGTGAAAGCTCCCGCTCAGCGATCCGTCGGGGAACGCCAGCTGGAAGCTGCCCGCCACCTCCGTCCCGCTGACCGAGTCGAGCGTGATGCTGCCCGAGCTCACCGTGTCGACCGCCCCGAGGTGGCACTGCGCGTCGGTGCTCTGCAGGGCCGCCGCGACCTGCTCGTCACCGCCGGCATCGGCGCCGTACGTGCCGGCGAGCACCGCGCCGCCCTGGCGCTTGATCGACATCACGAGCGTGGTGCCCCCCGCGCGCGGGCCCGCGCACGCGCCCGTGTAGTCGGTGATGACGATCGTGACCGACTGCGCCGGCAGGCCCGAAGACGTCACCGAGGATCCCCGGGTGGCGTACGAATCGCGCGCGGAGAACGACGCGCCGCCAACGATGCCCGAGACCGACGCCCCGCCCCCCGGCGCGCCCGTCTGGCACGCGGCAACGGCCACCGGCGCGAGCACGGCCAGCGAACGAGCCCACCCCCCGAGCATCAGTACGCCGTCCGCAGCGGGGTCGGGCCCTTTGGTCGCGCATGGTACACGACCCGTTTGTGCTCGACCGTGAACTTGGGCGCGAAGACGAACACGTCGTCGCTGTCCTTCACGTTGAACGTCGCCACGGGGCTCTGCGGCCGGAGCGCCTCCGCTCCCTTCTCGTCCGTCGACAGCGTCAACGAGAACTGCTCTCCGGGCGCGACGCGAAGAAGCACGCTGGCGGCGCCCGAGGCGTCGGTGCGCGCGACCTCGCGGCCCAGGTACATGACCGGCAGGTTCGGCCCCTTGTCGGCGTCGATCGCGACGACCACCGATCGCTGCGTGGGCGGGCAGCTCTCCGTATAGACGGGCACCTTCTTCGGCTCCGCGAGGCGCCGCAGGACGACCGACAGCGCGTCGGTCGGCGACTTGTAGCCGTCCGGGCACTGCACCGAGAGCTCGAACGACTGTCCATCCGCGCCGCGCAGCGTCAACTCGGCGAGGCCATTGGAACCGGTGGTACCCACCGTCTTGCCGCCGTAGAGCAGTTTGGCGCCGGGGAGCGGAACGCCGGGATCCGACTGCACGAGCACGCGTACGACGAGAGGAGGCGGGGGCGGGTTCGAACAAGCGGCCACGAGCGCGAAACCCACGGCCAGTGCTCCCCTTCGGAGCCCGAGATCCGGTCGCATTGCGTGGGCTGGAGCCTACACACCGGGGGCTGAAAGATCCACCAGCCTCCCGGTCGGAACTATCCCGATCCGCACTTTGAGACGTCGTTGTCACTTGCGCGGGGAGCGTAAATGGTGAATCCCATTGTAGTGCGCATGTGGTGGGTGAGGAGGCAGAGTACCCCTCGCGAGCTGGAACCGCTCTTGCTGAGTGGGGCCATCGCGGTGCGGGAGGAGATGGGCATGCTGCTCGGCGTTTTCGCTCGTACGTGGAAGCGACTGGCGCGCGATGCGCGCGGCGCGGTCACGAGCGAGTACGTGATCCTCGTCGGGACGGTCGGCTTGATCGTCGCCGGGGCGTTCATCGCCATCGGACCCCAGCTCGTGTCGGGGTACGCGCACGCGCGCAATGTGTTGGCCGCGCCGTTTCCTTGAATCGTCGAGGCCTGCGGTACGTCTGAGCGGTGACAAACGCACTGGAGGAGCCAAATGAGCACGATGAAGCGTCTCGTTCGTGACAACAAGGGAGCCAGCCTGGTCGAGTACATCATCCTCGTCGGTATCGTGGCTCTCATCGCCTTCGGCGGGTTCAAGTACTTCGGCAGCCAGGTCACGCAGAAGATCCACGACCAGGGCGGCGCCGTCAGCAACGTCAACGGCGCTCTCGGCAACTGAGGTCGGCCCGAGAGGTCAGAGCGCGCCGACGCTCCACATGCAGCTCTTTCTGGTGCTCGCTGTAGCGGCGAGCGCGGTGGCGGCCATCATCGACTGGCGCACCCGCGAGATCCCCAATTGGCTCTCGCTCGGTGCACTCGCCATCGCGCCCGCTCTCCACATTGCCCTCGGCGCCGCGCGCTCCGGGGCATGGGCGGGCCTTCAGCAGGGCGGCTGGTCGGTCGTGGGCGCGCTCGCTTGCGGCTTGGTTCCCTTCGCGTTCTGGCGCAGCGGGGCATTCGGCGGAGGCGACGTGAAGATGATGGCGGCGGTCGGCGCACTCTTGCTCCCCCTCGATGGGATCGAGGCGGAGCTGTACGCGTTGATTGCCTGCGCCCTCATCGCCCCCGCTCGCCTCGCGTGGGAGGGCAAGCTGTTCAAGGTGTTGGGCAACGTCCTGACGCTGATGCTCAACCCCCTGCGGCCGGCGGCCAAGCGGAAGAAGATCGCCCCCGAGGCGATGACCGAGCTCCGCTTCGGTCCCGCCATTTTCGCGGGCGCCGCGCTCTGCGCGCTCGTGCACTGGAGGGGCTAGCGATGCGACGTGCGCTCCAGAACGACCGGTCCGGCGCCGTGTACGTGGAGTTCATCATCGCCTTTCTGCCTCTGCTCGTCTTCTTCTCGTCGCTCGTGCAGCTCGCCGTCCTTCAGACGGCGGATCTGGTCACCAAGCACGCGGCGACGGTCGCCGCGCGCGCGGCCGTCGTGGTGCTGCCGGACGACCCGAAGTTCTACGGGGGCGAGCAGAAAAACCAGGCCTCGGGCCAGCGGCTGTCGGACATCCAGATGGCGGCGACCATCCCGCTGACCGCGATCGATCCCGATCCGGTGGTGGCCGTGAAGTTCCCGAGCTCGGCCAACGGCACCGACAGCCGGTCGTCGTTCGGCAACGAGGACACGGTGTTCGTGCGCGTCGAGTACACGCACACGTGCAGCGTGCCGATCGGCAATGTCGTGGTCTGCGGGGCCGACCGCACCAGGCAGCTCGTCGGCGTGGCCGCCATGCCCAACCAGGGCGCCGCCTTCGACTATCCCTAGCCCGCCCGCGAGGAAGCTCCGATGAATCGCACCGGCAAGACGCTGTCGAACGACACGAGCGGCGCGGTCGTCCTCATCGCGGTCTTCATGGCCGTCTTCCTCGTCAGCATGCTCTGGTACATGATCGGGATCGGCAACGCGATCGTCTACCGCGAGACGATGCTCGACGGCGCCGACGCCACGGCCTACGCCGCGGCCGTCTACGACGCGCGCGGCATGAACGTCATCGCCATGATCAACCTCATCATGGCGGCGGTCATGGCCGTGCTGGTCGTCGTCAAGCTGATCCAGGTGCTCAACTTCGCGCTGAACGCCTTCTCGTGCATCGCCTGCGCGATCCCGTTCGGGGAGTGGGCGTGCCCGATCTGCGCCGCCAGCAGCGAAGCCGAGGATCCGATCGCGAACATCGTCAACGACGTGCAGAACGTCGTGAACAAGGTGGAGCCCGCGCTTCACGGTGCGTCCAGCGTCGTCGCGGTCGGCATGCCGTGGATCGCCGAGGCGCGATCCATCATCATCGCGCGCGACTACTCGCCGACGGTGCACGGCGGGCTGACGATCAGCCTGTCGCAGCTCCCGGGCGCGGGCGCGAAGGACATGTTCGGCAGCGGCAGCAGCGGCGAGGGCGGCTCGCAGCCGGTGACGCACTACGTCCAGTGCCGCGACGGCAGCAACTCGCCGACGTGCTCGTGGGAGGGAGGCAACTCCACGGGGACGAAGACGAAGAGCGGCGCGCCCAACATGGGCGGGTGCTGCTCGAATCACGGCGGCATCCTGGGCGAGGGCGCGGCGATGCCGAGCGACACGCAGAGCAGTGACAGCAGCGGCAGCGGCGGCAGCGGCGGCGGCGGACGCCTCGGGCTGCCGGTGCAGGACGACGACCCGGCGGTGCTCTGCAAGGCGGCCGCCGTCATCGTCAAGACGCTGCTCGACGACACGCTGGGCAAGGTTCCGCTCGTCGGCGGCTTCTTCCACTACGTCGACGGGCTGCTGGCGAGCCTGGTCGACAAGTTCCCGAGCTACTTCTGCGGCGGCGGCTCGGCCCCGGACATCAAGGGCGCCATCGGCAATCAGCTCGGCAAGTACGGGCTCGACCCGAGCAAGGCGTGCACGAAGCAGAACATCCAGCAGCACAACAAGAACTGCACGGGCAAGAAGGGCTGCACGCCCTACACGGGGTCGGACGGCGGCGTGGCCCAGTGCAAGGCCGCCGTCAACAAGCAGACGTCGGGCAATGACCCGAACGCCGGCGGAGAGAACAACGACCAGAGCAACGAGGCGACCAAGAAGATCTTCGCGAACGCGAACATGGGCGACGACTACTTCGCCGTGTTCTCGATCATGTGGAGCGACCTGGGCAGCGGCCCGGACAAGGGCGTCTCGCTCGCCTCGTGGGGCAAGACCCAGCCGCCGTCCGTCGAGTTCTTCTCCAAGCTGTCGTTCGCCAAGGCGGAGTTCTACTACGACATCGGCACGGGGATGTTCTCGTTCCAGGACAACCCCGACGGCAAGGCGCAGCAGATCCCCGACGATGCCATGTGGAACATGCGCTGGCGCGCGCGCCTGCGCCGCATGCACGACCCGATTCCGAACATCGGGACCGACCTGGCAAACAAGATCAACGGCAAGCTCGGCGACCTGGGGCAGTACCTGGGCGGCGTCTCGCAGGCGCAGCAGGTGCTCGGCTCCGTCGAGCAGGCGACCACCAACGTCGGCAATCAGATCAATCAGACTGTCTCGCAGCAGATAAGCTCCATGCTGGGCATCCCCACGATCACGGTGGTGCACTGATGAGCGCGCGCAAACGTTCCTCCAGGCGTGCACGGTCCGCGGGCGCCGCGATGGCCGAAGCCGTCGTCGTCATCCCGACGTTCATCATCCTCTTCGCCTGCTCGATCTTCCTCTGGCAGCTCTATCTGCAGAAGGAGCGGGTGATGGCCGATTCGCGCTACCGCCTTTGGACGTACGCCATCAGCACCAACTGCGGCACCGGTGGCGACCCGGGCGTCGACGACACGGCGCCATCGGCCGATGGCACGGGCATCACGAACGGCTCGATGGACAACGGAGGGAACGCCGGCGCGGACACGAGCTCGGGCCAGCAGGCGGTCGCCAACAGCGGCACGGAGACGCTCAGCAAGAGCCTGGGGAGCGCCTCGATCCAGGAGAGCAAGTCGGTCACGGCCGCGGGGGTCATCGGCGGCTTCTCGTCGAACGTCGGCTCGGCGCGCACGATGATGTGCAACGAGCCCCCGTACAACGGAAACCTGATGGGGCTGGCGAAATCGGCGCTCCACGTCGCAACGTCATGGTGAGCCCATGAGAAACGTCCTCTTCCTCATCGGCGATCGCGTGCGGCGCGTCATGCGCGTGTCGGTGTACTTCGCCGTCGTCACGTTGCTGCTGGGGACCATCGCGACCCGGCGGGTCTACGGCTCGGTGGAGAAAGGCGCCCTGGAGATCGGCAGCGGGCTGGCGCAGCTGGGCGACGTGGTCGGACCGAACTACCGGGTCTCGATCAACGGCGAGGTCGTCAACGTATCGAGCGCGATGACCGACGAGCCGCTCGACACGGTCCTCGACCGCTTCGAGAAGGAGTGCCGCGAGCACGCCGGCGGCCTCGAGGAGGAGCTGGGCTCTCTCCCGCAGACGCTGCAGTCGCAGCTCCCCCCCGCCGTCAGGGGCCCTGCCGGCATCGGGATCGTGCGCACGCGCGACACCGACCGCGGCATGGTCGCGTGCCTGGCGCGCGACGTCGACCTCGGGTACGGGGGCACGATGGAGGCCATCGGGCGGTTCGCCAAATCGGGCGACCTCGCCGACCTGGGCAAGCTCCGCTACGTGCTGGCCGAGCGCACGGCGAGCGGCCGCACCCACGTCGTCGGCGCCTGGACGGAGGGCTCGTTCCGCATCGGCCACCTGTTTCCCGCCTCCGGCGACTGCCCGGGCAGCGACCTGCCCGACACGTTCCGACCGGACGGTTCGCGCCGCCTGTTGACGGCGAGCGTCGACGGGGCGCCGTTCGGGGTTCGAATCTACGATGCGAAGGGGACGCCCGACGAGGTGTTGTCGCAGTACGAGCGAGGCATGGTCGCCGCCGGCTGGTCGCCCGCACCCGTGGTCGACGAGGAGCTGAATCGCGGTCGCGCGTTCATGCGCGGGGCGGTCGACTTGCTCGTCTCCGCGCAGCCCTCCAAGGACGGAGCGTCGACGATCGTGTCGCTGGTCTCGATGCCTCCGCGTTGAAATTTGGCGGCATCGCTGCGCCCTAGCTCGGTATACTGCCCGGCGCGCGGCAGCTCCGCGCGAGAGGGTGTTGGCGCGTGAACAAAGTCGCACTGCTCGTTGCGCTCGCCATCGCCGCCATTGGCGGGGTGCTCCTGTTCATCTACCTGCAACGGTTCGAGCAAGAAGCATCCGGCGGCGCCAAGGTGAAACTGCTGGTCGCCATCAAGCCGATCCACGCCGGCGACAACCTGACCGACGACATGCTCGCCACCCGTGAGGTGCCGCAGGCTTACGTGGAGGATCGCGCCGTCCGCGAGAGCGAACGCCCGCGCGTCATCGGCCTGCGGGTCGCCACGGCCGTGCAGGCGCAGCAGACGCTCATGTGGACCGACCTGGCGATCGCCACCGACGACCGCCGCGATCTCAGCTCGCTCGTGCAGCCCGGCATGCGCGCCGTCAGCGTGCGCGCCACGACGGAGGGGAGCTTCGCGCTGATTCGCCCTGGCGACCGGGTCGACGTCATCGCGACGATGCCCCAGGGCAACGACCAGCGCGAGTCGATCGTGCTGCTGCAGAACGTCCTCGTGCTGGCGGTCGGCATGGACATGGGCAACGACCCGATCGCCAAGCGCCAGCGCAATGATCGCAACGAGCAGATGCTCACCCTCAGCCTCAACGTGCCCGAGGCGCAGCTGCTCGCGCTGGCCATCGAAAAGGGACACCTCTCGGTGGCGCTGCGCAACCCCGACGACGTACGCATCGCCGAGGGTCTGACCGAGATGAGCTCCTCGACGCTCACCGACCAGAAATCGCTCCACGCCGTGCAGTCCGTGCGCAAGACGGGGCCCGTCCGGCTCGAGTCGAGCGGGGGTGCGCAGTGAGGACTGGGGGTCGAGCGGTCGTCGCCGTCCTGGTGTCCGCGCTGCTGGCATGGGCGCCCGCGGCGTTCGGGCAGCGGAGCCGCGAGCGCGGCGGCGGTGCGGCGGCGGCGGCGGCCGACGAGGGCGTGCGCAAGCAGGACACGAAGGAGCTGACGATGGCGACGGGCGAGAACCGCACCATCCCGGCGGCCGACGTGCGCAACTACTCCGAGGGCACGCCCGGCATCGTCGACGTCAAGCTGACGAGCGACGCGAGCCAGTTCGTCATCGTCGGGCTCAAACCGGGATCGACGTCGCTGCTGCTCATCAAGAAGGACGGCAGCGAGGTCAACTGGATCATCAACGTCTTCTCGCGCTCGCCGCAGCTCGTCGAGAAAGAGGTGACCGACCTTCTGCAGGGCTACACGGGCGTCCGCCTGCGCAGGGTAGGCGCGCGCTTCTTCATCGAGGGCGGCGTGAGCACGCAGGCGGACGTGGACCGCATCAAGCAGATCGCCGCGCTCTATCCGGGCCAGGTCGAGTCGCTCGTGGCCCTCGGCTCCGGCGGCATGGGGCGGACGTCCAACGTGCGCATCGACGTCTTCTTCGTCCAGTACAAGAAGACGTCGAGTTACCAGGTGGGGATCAACTTCCCCGTCGAGGTCGGTTTTCTCCAGAACCCGCAGTCGAACTTCAGCTACGACTTCATCGCCAACACAGTGTCGGCGCAGGCCACCATCGCCCAGCAGCCGCTGCCCGCGCTCGACATCGCGGCGGCGCACGGCTGGGCGAAGGTGCTCAAGCAGGCCACCGTCATCACCACCAACGGCGTCGAAGCGAGCTTCTCGAACGGCGGGGAGCAGAACTTCCCGATCGCCACGGGGCTCACCGGGTCCATCTACCCAATCAAGTTCGGCGCCACGGTGACGGTGTTGCCGCGCTTCGATCCGGACTCGGGCGACCTCGAGGTCAAGGTCGACGTCGACGTAAGCGATCTGACCCCGTCGGTCGCCGGCACCACGCTGCCGGGACGGGACACGTCCAAGCTGACGACGATCGTGCACATGAAGCTCGGCCAGTCGCTGGTGCTGTCCGGCATCCACACGCGTTCGCAGAGCCACCAGGTCAACGGCCTTCCGCTCCTCAGCGAGATCCCCGTGCTCGGCCTCTTCTTCGGCTCGCACAGCGATCAGCGCGAGGACCGCGACGGGGCGGTCTTCATCGTGCCCAGCATCGTCGAGGCGCCGGGGGTGTCGCCCTACGACATGATCCGCGACGCGATGATGCAGTACTCCGACTACGACGGCGACATCCGCTCGGTGAAGCTCTATGAGCGCATGCCGCCCATTCCGGCTGGAGGCGCCCGCCCGGCCGCGCGCTAGACGCATGCTGGAGGTCGATCTGCTCATCCAGAGTGAGACGGGCGAGCTGCGACGCGATCGGCTCCAGCTGGACAGCCGTCTCCTTTCGATTGGACGGCACGCGCGAAATACGGTGTGCCTCGAGAGCGATCGCGTGTCGCGGCACCACGCCCGCGTCGAGCTGATGCAGGACCGGATGCACGTCGAGGACTCGTCGAGCAACGGAACCGTCGCCGGCGGCGTCGTCCTGCACGGCGAGGGAGTCGACGTGCCCTACGGCACCCCGATCAAGATCGGCGAGTACACCGTGCGCATCGTGCCGCGTGGCGCGCCGTCGGCGCAAACGTCTTCTCCGCAGGCGATGCCCGCGACGTACCCGAAGCACGTGCCCGTGCCGGCCGCCGAGGCGGCGGGGCCGCCTCCGCCGGCCGCCGCTCCGCCCGCACATGCCGCATCGGGCGCTCCAGCCCCGGGGCCTCACGCGCCCGCGCCTCACGCGCCCGCGCCTCACGCACCCGCGGCACACGCGGCCGCCGCCCACACGCCCGCGGCACCCTCCACGGGGGCCGCCGCGACCGCCACCTCGCCGGCGATGATCGACCTGCGTCGCGAGATCCACCGCCTGCTGCTCGAGAACCTCGACCTCGCCAAGCTCGATCCCAGCAAGATGGACGACCCTTCGATGCGCCCGCGCGTGCTCACGGCGCTCCGGCGCATCGTGCGCAGCCTCGAGGCGCGCATCCCCGCCGACGTCGACCGGGACGTGCTGGTGGGCGAGCTCGCGGACGAGGCGCTCGGCCTGGGACCGCTCGAGCGCTTCCTGGCCGACCCCAACATCAACGAGATCATGGTCGTCGACCCGAACACGATCTACGTCGAGATGGGAGGCCGCCTCGTGCAGACCGACGCGCGCTTCACCGACGACGAGCGCGTGCGGGCCGTCATCGAGCGCATCGTCACGCCGCTCGGCCGCCGCATCGACGAGTCGTCGCCGCTCGTCGACGCGCGCCTGAAGGACGGCTCGCGCGTCAACGCCGTCATCAAGCCGCTCGCGTTGCGCGGTTCGTGCATCACCATCCGCCGATTCGCGCGCACGCCGCTCACACTCGACCGGCTGATCGGCTTCGGCGCGCTGACGCCGGCGATGGGACGCTTCCTCGTGCGCGCCGTCACGGCCAAGAAGAACGTCGTCATCTCGGGCGGCACCGGCAGCGGCAAGACCACGCTGCTCAACGTCCTGTCGGCGGCCATCCCGGAGAGCGAGCGCATCGTCACCATCGAGGACGCGGCCGAGCTGCAGCTGCACCAGCCGCACGTCGTGTCGCTCGAGACGCGCCCTGCCAACATGGAGGGTCGAGGCGAGTACACGATCCGGGATCTCGTGCGCAACGCCCTGCGCATGCGGCCCGACCGCATCGTCGTCGGCGAGTGCCGCGGCGGCGAGGCGCTCGACATGCTGCAGGCGATGAACACCGGCCACGACGGCTCGCTCACCACGACGCACGCCAACTCGCCGCGCGAGGCGCTCGGCCGCATCGAGACGCTGGCGCTGATGGGCGGCATCGATCTGCCGTCGCGCGCCATCCGCGAGCAGATCGCGAACAGCATCCACCTCATCGTGCAGGTGGCTCGCCTGTCCGACGGCACGCGCAAGGTTACGAGCGTCAGCGAGGTGGCAGGGCTGGAGGAGGAGGACGGCACCATCGAAGAGCGGCCCATCTTCGAGTTCGTCCGTCACGGCACCGGCAAGGACGGGGCGGTGCTCGGCGAGTTCCGCGCCACCGGATACCTGCCGAGCTTCCTCGATCAGTTCATCGTCATGGGGCTGGTGAAGCCCGGGGAGCCGTACCTGTGAACGCCTTCCACGACCCGCACACGCTCAAGTGGATCGGCACGGCTCTCGTCATCGTGGGCCTGTTCGTGGTCACGATCGTCGTGGTCGGCTCGCCCCAGGGGCTGCCCCGGCGCTACTGGGCGCGCTACGTCGTCTACCTCGAGTCGAAGCTGCGCCGCATGTACAACTGGACGAGCGGCACGAAGATCGCTATCGGCCAGGTGGCCGGCATCATCGGCTGCTTCGCGCTGTACGTCGTCGCCGACCTGCCTGCCTGGTACCTGTTCGCGGTGGGCGTGGTGGTCGCCCCCGCCTGGTACATCGAGCGCATGCGCCAGCAGCGCGTCGTCGCCATCGAGGGGCAGATCGATGGCTTCCTCATCGCGCTGGCCAACGCGCTCAAGGCCACGCCGAGCCTCGGGGACGCGTTCAAGTCGGTCGGCGCGCTCGTGCGCGATCCGCTGCGCGAGGAGATCGTCACCGCAGTCAAGGAGATGCGCTTCGGCGCGACGCTCGACCAGGCGCTCATGCTGATGGCCAGCCGCGTCGGCAGCCGTCAGCTCGATTCGGCGCTGTCGGCGGTGCTCATCGGCCGCCAGGTCGGCGGCAACCTGCCGAAGATCCTCGAGTCCACGGCCAACTCGCTGCGCGAGATGGCGCGGCTCGAGGGCGTGGTCCGCACCAAGACGGCCGAAGGCAAGATGCAGATGTGGGTGCTGGCCGTCTTCCCGCTCCTGCTCATCTTGGCGATCAACTCGATCAACCCCGGCTACTTCGACCCGCTCACGCAGTCCTTCGCCGGCTACGCGCTCGTCGTGCTCGCAGTGCTGTTCTGGGGCGGTGCGCTCGTTCTGGCGAGGAAAATCCTCGCGGTGGACATCTGATCATGACGCTGCCGCACGGCTACGCCCTGTTCCGCGATCTGGTGGCGATCTCGTTCGCCAGCTCGCTGTGCGTGCTCACGTACGCGGTCGTGGGGGCGCCCACCCGCGTGGCCTCGCGCTTGGGAATGCGCGGCCTGAAGCGCCGGCGCGCCCTCGAGAACAACCCGGCGTGGGCGCAGATCGAGCCGCTCGTGCGCTGGCTCGGCGTGCGCGTCAGCGGTCTGCTGTCCGACGGACTGCGGGCCTCGCTCGACGAGCAGCTCGGACTGGCCGGCGACTACCTCGGCCTCACGCCCGAAGAGTACGTCGGGCTCTCGATCGTCAGCTTCGGCGGCGGGCTGCTCTTCGGCGGCGTTGCCGGCGCGATGACCGGCAACGTGATGCTGCTGGTCCTCATCTGCGGCCCCCTGGGCAGCGCGCTGCCGTATCTGCGCATCAGCGGCGAGGCGCAGCGCCGGCTCAAGCAGATCAACCGCGGCCTGCCCTACGCCGTCGATCTGATGGCGCTCGGCATGAGCGCCGGCCTCGACTTCCCCGGTGCGATCAAGCAGATCGTCGACAAGTCCAGCGACCCGGACGACGCCCTCATCGAGGAGCTGCGGCGCATGCTGCACGAGCTGCAGCTCGGCCGTACGCGCAAGCAGGCGCTCAGCGAGTTCGCCAAGCGCGCCCCCACCAACTCGGTCAGCGAGTTCGTGTCCGCCATGGTGCAGGCCGAGGAGCGCGGAAACCCCGTCGCCGACGTGCTCACCATCCAGGCAGGCGTCTCGCGGCAGCGGCGCACCGTGGCCGCCGAAGAGGCGGCCGCCAAGGCGGGGGTGGCCATGGTGGGCCCGCTGTTTCTGCTTTTTCTCTGTATCATGATCCTGCTGGTCGCACCGATGGTCCTCAAGCTGTCCAACGGACTGTAGAGCGATGCCGGAAGAAGCCCTCCAAGGTCTGCAGTTCGTCATCCGGTACCCCGACGGGCGCACCGAGCAGCTCGTCGTCGATGCGGACACGGTGCTCGTCGGCAGCGGCGCGCACTGCGAGGTCCGGCTGCCCGCCGAGCACGCCGCCCTCGAGCACGTCGCGCTCTCGCTCGTCGCGGGGGGCGTCCACGCCCAGGCCCGGTCGTTCTCACCTCACCCGACCATCAACGGCGCAGGCTTCGTGCAGACCCCCGTGCTGCCCGAGTCGGTGATCGGCATCGGCGGCGTCCAGCTGTGGGTGAGCACCGTCGATCTGCAGGAGCGCCAGCAGCAGGTCATCCGCAAGAAGAAGCAGACGACCAGCCCCCTCACCTACGTGGCGGCCATCGTGGGGCTGCCCCTCGCGGCGTACATGATCCTCGCCGAGCCGGCCACCGATCGCACGCAGATGGTGCAGGGCACGCCCCCCGCGCTCTGGGGCGACCCCGTCAACACGTGCCCGCAGTCCTCGCACGATGCTGCCCTGGCCGTCGCGCTCGACAAGTACAGCGTCGCCTCGGGCAAGCGCGAACGGCGTCCGTTCCACGTGGAGGACGGCGTCGCGGCGGTGCCTATGTTCGAGACGGCGTCCGCGTGCTTCCGTGTGGCCGGACAGACCGCCGCCGCCGGGGAGGCGCAGAGGGCCGCCCAGGACCTCCGATCGAAGATCAACGAGGACTACCGCGCGCACCAGGTCCGGCTCGAGCACGCGCTCACCGTGCAAGACTGGGCGACCGCGCAGCAGGAGGTCTCGGTCCTGCGTGCGTTCACCGAGGGCAAGCAGGGGCAGTACGTCGTGTGGCTGTCCAACCTCGATCGACGGCTCGAGCTCAAGCTCGGCCGCAAGGAGGGGTCGTCGTGAGGGTCGCGGCCGCGATCGTCTGCGCCACCGCGCTCCTCACCGGCTGCGCGTCGCGGACGACGACGGGCGCGCAGGTCAAAGAGGACCTGGCGACGATGAAGGCCGAGCGCTCGGCCGACAAGCTGGCAGCGCGCGGACGCGCGTTCGCCAGCGTCGGCGACTTCACGCGGGCCGAGCAGTACCTGTCCGCCGCGATCGACGCCGGGGGTGACGCCGGCGCGCTCCTGCCGGAGCTGCTGCGCGTGTGCATCGCATCGAAGCGCTACCGCGTCGCGATCGACTACGCGACGCCGTGGCTGGACCGGCACCCCGAGGACACCAGGCTTCGCTTCGTCGTCGCCGCGCTGCGCGCCAGCATCGGCGACGCGGAGGGGGCCGATCGGGACTTCGCCCAGATCCTGCGCGCCGCTCCGAACGACGCGATGGTGCACTTCGCGTACGCGGTGCTGCTGCGCGACCAGCTGCGCGATCTCCTTCGCGCGGACCAGGAGTTCCGCGAGTACCTGCGCCTCGACCCGCACGGCGCGCACGTGGACGAGGCGCGCGCTTCACTGCTCAACTCCGTGCCATGATCCCGCGCGAGGTCTTCGCCGAGACGCTGCTGCAGTTCTTCGGGCCGGTTCGCCCGTACCTCGAGGATCCGTCGGTCACCGACATCATGATCAACGGCCCCGACCAGGTGTACGTCGAGCGCAAGGGGCGCCTCGAGCTCACGGGCGTGCGCTTCGAGAGCCGGGAGGCGCTCACCGCGGCGCTGCGCAACGCCGCGCAGTTCGCCGGAAAGCACGTCGACGAGGAGCGCCCGATCCTCGAGGGCCGCCTCCCCGACGGCTCGCGCATCGAGGCCGTCCTGCCGCCGGCGGCCCCGGACGGGCCGCACGTCTCGATCCGCCGCTTCTTTCGCGAGACGCTGACCGTCGAAAAGCTCATCAACTTCGGCTCGCTCACGCCCGATGCGGCGAGCGCGCTACACGCCATCGTCGCGTCGAAGTGCAACGTCGTCGTCGCGGGTGGCACCGGCAGCGGCAAGACGAGCATGCTCAACGCTCTCGCGTCGTACATCCCCGAGGGCGAGCGCGTGGTGGTCATCGAGGATTCGCGCGAGCTGCAGTTGCAGCGCCAGCACGTCGTGCAGCTCGAGGCGCGGCCGCCCGATCGAAAGGGTCGAGGCGAAGTCGCCATCCGCGATCTGTTTCGGGCCACGCTGCGCCTGCGCCCCGACCGCATCGTCGTCGGCGAAATCCGAGGCGGCGAGGCGCTCGACCTCGTGCAGGCGATGACCAGCGGCCACGGCGGCTGCCTCACGACGCTGCACGCGACCTACCCGCGCGACACGCTCACGCGCCTCGAGACGATGGCGATGATGAGCGACGTGGAGATGCCGCTCGTCGCCATTCGCCTGCAGATCGCCAGCGCCATTCAGTTCATCGTGCAGACCTCGCGCGTGCAGGACGGCACCCGCAAGGTGACGCACATCTCGGAGGTGCGCGGCTACGACCTTGCCACCTCCGCGTACACCGTGCAGGACATCTTTCTGCGGCGCTTCGACGGCGTCGGGCAGGGCGGCGAGGTCCTCAGCGACATCGTCCCGACCGGCATCATGCCCGATACCCTGCCCGTCCTGCACGAGCACGGGATGGACCTACCGCGATCGGTGTACGACGCGGCCAAGCGCGCGAGCGGCAGGTCGGCATGAGCGGGCCTCCGCGGGTGTTCGTGCTGGAGGTGGAGGGCGGCCGCGCCCTCCCGAGCACGCTGCGGTGGCTGGCCGGCGTGCGCGTCGAGCCGATCAGCGTCGGCACGCAGGGGCAGTGGTTCATCGTCGGGCCGGGCGTGCACGCCGTGCACGCCTACCTCGCGTTCGACGGCGCCACCCTCTACGTGCAGAGCGCGGACCCGCGCTACCCGCTGCTCCTCGACGGCGCCCCGGTCGGAAGCCAGTGGCAAGCGGTGCCGACCCCGGCGCGCGTCGCGATGGGCGGTGTCGTCATCGCCTTCAGCGCGAGCGACGCCAGCGACGACAAGACGCAGGTGCTGCCCGAGACCGACCACCAACTGGCGGTGAGCGACGAGGACCGCACGCGCTACGACCCAGTCGAGATCCCGGCTCCCGTTCGCGACTCGATGCCTACGCGACTCGACGACCCCGACTTCGAAGACGGCGCGCTCACGCGCAGGCATCCCGCGCCGCTCGCCGACGCACCACCCTTCGCCGACGGGGACGCGACGCGCGTGGACATGGACGCCACGCGTGTCGACACGAGCGCCCCCGTGCAGTCGACGCTCGCCCAGGGGATGCCCCAGACCATACCCGAGGCGTTTCCGGTGCCACGCGTGCCGTCGGTGCGACCGGCAGCAGGCATGCCGGCGACCGCCCAGGTGCCGAGCGTCGTCGTCGCGCAGCCCGCGCCCCATGCGCCGGCGGGTCCCGCGATCGTCGACGTGCCACCGGCCCCGCCCCCCACGCCCGCGGTCAAGACGCGCGTCGAGCGCGCCAAGGAGCTCTGGGCCCAGTTCCTCGTGCAGTGGAAGGCGGCGTCGCTCGCCAAGAAGGCCACGGTCGCGCTGCTGCCGGTCGCGTTCTTCGCGGTGTACGTGCTCTTCGGCGACAACCAATCGCAGGCCCAGCGCGCGCAACCTGCCCCGCGCACATCGGCGTCCGCGGCAGCATCGGCGGCCCCGCAAGACTCCGCGCCCGCCACGGTCGCTCCCCCGCCCTCGGTGCCGACGACGCAGGTGCCTCCGCCTTCGACGCCGCCGCCTCCGCCTTCGACGCCTGCGCCTCCGACCGCGAGGAAGGCTCCCGAGCGGCCATCGAGCGCCTCCAAGCGCGCGCCGAGCAGCGCGGCGGCGGAGGCGCCCGCACCGCCAGGCGGCAAGACCCCGGAGCGCCTGGCGGTCGACGCCGTGGTCGCGGGTGCGTACGCGGACGCGGCGCGCCGCTACGAGACGCTCGCGCACGAGCACCCTGACAAGCCCGTGTACGAGGAGGCCGCCCGCATTTTGCGTTCGAAGCTCGACGCGGGTACGCCCTGAGCGACGCGCGCCGACGACGGGGCACCAGCCCGTTCAATCCGCCGGCAGACGACGTCCGATGCGGCGCACCAGGGCCTCTTCGATACGCCCGAGCCGCCCGGCAGCGCCCGCGCGGCCCCGCTGCTCCTCGTCGAGCGCGGCGCGCGCGGCGGCGTCGAACGAGAGCCGGGGGCGGTAGCCGACGAGGTCCCAGTACCGCCGGCTCTCCGGGAGCAGGTCGTCGGTCAACCCGAACACCAGCTCGCGGGCGAGCGCGAAGTCGGCGCGGGTCACGAGGCGCAGCCAAACCGCCGACAGCCTCGGCGTGAGCCACGGGAGCGAGACGCTGGGGATCTTGCGGCCTTCCAGCGCGGCGACGTGCTCGAGGATCTCCTTGCCCGTCAGCGTGTCCGGCCCGGGGATGTCGTAGTACGCGCTCGCCGGCAGCGGGATCTCGAGCGCACTCACGAGCGCGCGCACCACGTCCTCCAGGGCGATGGGGCTCAGACGGGAGCTCAACCAAGAGGGCAGCACCATCGCCGGCAGGCGCATCGCGAGATCGCGGACGATCTGCCACGACGCGCTGCCCACGCCGACGATCATCGCGGCGCGCAGCTCGACCGCGGGAACGGGACCGTCGCGCAGGATCCGCCCGACCTCCAGCCGACTTGCCAGGTGCTCGGACGGAGTCCGGCGCGGCGCGACCCCGCCCAGGTACACGATGCGGCGCAGCCCCGCGACGGCCGCCGCGTCGACGAACGCGGACGCGGCGCGACGATCGAGCTCGCGGAAGCTCTTCCCGCCGAGGCTGTGCACCAGATAGTACGCCGCGTCGACCCCGGCGAGCGCCGGTCCCAGTGTCCTCGGGTCGAGCAGGTCGCAACCGACCATCTCCAGCCCGGCGCGGCCAAGCGCGCCGTGAACCCGGCGCGCGCACGCCCGGACGGAGTAGCCGCGAGCGAGGAGCGCGGGGACGAGCGCACGGCCGATGAAACCGGTCGCGCCCGCGACCAGCACCTTGCGAAACGGCGGCTCCGCGGCGGACGTCACGGCGCCTCCACGTGCCGGTCGATGGGCCCCGCACCGCTCGCTCGGGCGAACCGTCCGACGTAGACCTCGGCGTCCATCTTGCGGCGCACCGCGGTCGGCGACATCGGCCGGATCTTGCCGAACACCGGTCGCTCGGCGAACGCGCGATCGTGCTTCCCCCCGATCGACCAGGCCACGCCGGCGTATCCGTTGGGGTCGCCGCCGTCGAGCTCGTAGGCGTCGTTCAAGGAGACCGCCATCGCGAACGCCTCCTCGGGAGAGCGCGTCCACTCCAGCAGGCGCTTGGCCCAATACATGCGCATGTAGCCGTGCATCCAACCGGTCTCGAGCATCTGGCGCTGCGCCGCGTTCCACAGCGGATCGGGCGATTCCGCGGCCGCGAGCAGCCGCTCGGGTACGAATCGGCGAGGATCACGCGCGTGCGCGCGCAGCGTCTCGCGGGCCCAGCGCTCGCAGCCGTCGAGGCGGTCATAACGCGGGTTGTAGCGGACGAAGTTCACGGCGAGCTCCCGGCGTACGACGAGCTCCTCGAGGAAGGCCGCTCGGTCCGGCTCCGGAACGTGCGCGTCCAAAACCGCCAGCGCGATGGCACGCGGACCGATGTGACCGAAGCGCAGGTACGGGGAGAGCTGGCTGGTCCCGTCGAGCTCCGGACGGTTGCGCCGGCGCGCATAGCCGACCAGTCGCTCGCGCATGAAGCGGCCAAGCTGGGCCGCGGCCCGGTGCGGGCCCCCGCGCAGCGCGCTCACCGGCGCAACGCTGCGGTCCGCGGCTTCGGCGGAGACGGCGTGCGGGGCGAGCGAGCGAACGCTTCGGCGGCCCGTTGCACCGAACGGCACGTGCGCGCGAGGCGCCCGCGTCCTCACGAGGAAGCGATCGAGCTGCTCGTGCAGCCGCGGGCGGATCGTGTACGCGGCCCAGTGCTCCCGGCCGAGCAAGCGGCTCGGCACCACGACGTCCGCATCGACCGTCCAGCACGCCACGCGCAGATGGTCCGCCGCACGCTGCCGGCGCGCGTCGGCCGCGCGAAGCGGGTCCTCGTCCCCGACGACGAGGCAAGGCGCGACCTCGTCGGCGAGCGCCTCGACGGGGGTCCCGGCCTCGCGCAGCACGAGCCCGACGCCGCGTGCCGCGAGATCGTCCTCGAGCTCCGGCAGCCCCTCCACCAGGAAGCGATGGTGGCGCAGGTTGACCCTGGGCGGCGCGAGGAAGACGAGGACGGGCTTTCGCAGCAGATTGCCGACCTGGACCGCCACGTCGAGCGCCGGGTTGTCTCCGGCCCGCTGCGCGCGCTGCATCCAGTACAGCACGCACGAGCCGTCGTGCCTGACCTGCCCGAGGTTGCGCACCGTGACGCGCGGGTCTTCGCGGATCGCCTCGATCTTCACGGCACGGTGGGGGGGCATGCAGCGTGCCCGGGGCGCCGACGCACGCCTCGGCCGCGTCCAGTCCCCCGGGACTCTTGCATGCGGGTCATAACCCGGGTAAAGGCGCACCCACCTTCACCCACGCACGCTCTCGGGGGCTCGCTTGCGCCTGCGTCTCACATCGCCGTCGGCACTCCTGCTGTACGCCGTGTCGCTCGCGCTGCCGGCCGCGCTCGCGACGGGGTGCTCGGGCGGATCGCCCTCGGCATCGGCCCCGACGCCGCAGACGCCCGCGCCCTTCGTCCTGCAGTACGCCGGCGAGTACGACGGGGCGGGCGGTGTCGGGCAGGTGGTGCTTCACGTGAACGGGACGTTCGACGCCACCATCGACGGCCAGAGCACGCACGGCGCATATGAGGGCCCGACGTCGCCGGGCGACGCCCCCCTCAGCCTGCAGACCGCCGACGGCCGGACCTTCACCTTGGCCCTGCGCACCGGCGCGCCTTCCTCTCCCATTGCGCCGCCGCAGGTGCTCGCCGACCTGACGCGCGCCGACGGAACCACCGAGACACTCGCCTCGCCGTGGGTGGCCGGCAACGAGGGGATGTGCTGGGCGACGTACGGTCGCTGGCAGCGCGATCCCGATCCGCAGACGGGGCTGTCCTGCGACTGCGACCGCGACAATGTGTACCTGCCGAGCCGCGGCGGCTGCGTGGCGCCCCGCGGCAACGGAGATCCGCCGCGGCTGCCGCTCTCGTACGAGGCCCGCCGTCGCGCCGGCATCTTCGACGGCGGCAAGCGCGTCTCGTCCATCACGCTGGCCACCGACGGCCGCTACCGGGCGACGATCGATGGCCAGGTCGAGGAGGGCACGTGGTGGGACGCGACCTACTCGGCCTCGAGCGACGAGGACTCGGGCACCGACATCGCGTGCACGAGCGCGCTCCACGCCTTCGCTGCCACCCTCGAGGAGGACGGGACCCTGACGGTGCGCTGGAACGACTACGACAGCGAATCGCTGTACCGGCAGTGACCGGGAAGGCCCAAGGGGCGGCGAAGCCGTTCCCGTCCTGGACCGTCAGGACGCCAGCGCACCCTGGATCACGGCGCCCGATCCGGCCGGCGACGTGATGCCGCCCGGATCCGCGCCGACGGCCGCCAGCAGCGTCATCCCATACGCGGCCAGCGTGTCGACCGCCTTGACGTCGCCGCCGGACGAGCCCGCGCCCGTCTTGGAGACGATGTTCACCGCGCCGTAGTCGCTCTGCACCGGCGCGACCCCGCCGACGATGCCGCCCTTGAAGGGCTTGCCGATCGTGATGGACACCTGATGGTTCTGGTTGTGCTGCCGGCCGTCGGTGTTGCCAGGCCCGATCGTGCGGCCGAAGACGTTCAGCGTGGCGAAGGTGACCTTGTCCTCCAGCCCCGCTGCCTGCAGCTGCTGCATCAGCGACACGATCGTCGCGACGCCGGACACCGTCTGCGCCGTCTCGTTGGCCAGTCCGACGTCCCGGTGGTTGTCGCCGCCGAACGGGATGTGGATGGCCACGACCGGCGTGACGTTCATCTGGAGGAGCGTGATCGCCGCCAGCACTTGCGAGTCCGCGGTGTTGTCCTTGATGGACGACAGCTGCTCGAGCAGCTGCTGGTTGATGTTTCGCACCTGCCGCTGCGAGGTCACCATCGAGTCGATGTACGCCTTCTGCGCCGGGCTCGCGCCGTTCTTGTAGAGGTCGTAGAGCTGACTGAGCGTCTGGTCGCGCAGCGGCTGGAGGGTCGTGAGCGGCCCGGCCGGGTTGGTCAGCGTGGCCTTCAGCGCGAGCGGCGGGATGACCGGCTGCGGCGCGCCGCCGAAGAGCAGGTCCTCGCTCGGATTCAGCGCGCCGACGCTGATGGGTTGCGTCTGGATGGTCCCCAGGCACGGCGCGAGCGCCTTGGCCAGCAGCGACGGCAACATCTCGCCCTGCGGGCTGGCGCCCATCAGCTGGAGCACGTCGGGCTCCTTCGGGTGCACGGGCGTGTCGGTCATCAGGTGCCAGAACACGGTCCTGTCGAGCACCGCCTGAGGTAGCGTCGCCCACGGCGCCGCCGCGGTGACCTGCTGGCCGCCGATGGTCAGCTTGGTGGGCGCCATGGTCGGATCCGAACTGTGCACGATGTTCGAGTCCTCGTACGTGCCGGGCGCGCTCGCGTTGATCGGGTCGCCCGCGCCCGACGTGCTCAGGATGATGTATTGCGCCTTCGCCGCCGCTGCGCAGCCGCCGTCCGACCCCACGTCGGCGAGCGCCTTGCGCGGGTTGGTCAGCAACGATACCGGCAGCCCGGTGGCCAGCGCGCGCAGGCCCACGAACCCGGCCCCGAACAGCGAGGACAAGAGAGCGTCACGGCGGGAGATCTTCATCGCGGCGTCCTCCTCACATCCCGATCGACACCGCCGAGGGCGCCAGGCAGGCGACGACGAACGTCGACTGCAGCGCCTCGGTGGGGGTGATGCCCGACTGCTGCATCGCAGAGTGAAAATGCGACTCGAGCAGCGCCGTCGCGGGGCCCGAGCGCGGGTCGGACGGCGTGAGCCCCATCACGATGCTCACGAAATCGGCGATGGCGGGGTCCGGCTGCGAGCTGGACCACTGCTCGACGCCCTGCGGGGCCTTGCTGCCGGCGTCGATCACCTGCGCCGCGATCGCCTCGCACATGTTCTCGGTCGCCGCCCGGTAGAAGAGCGTCGGTTGCGTGGGAAGGATCGGCACCGGCGCGCCGCGCCCGTACGCGTCCGACGGCAGGCCGCTGACGATCTCGGGGATGGTGGTCGTCATCGTCTTCTTGCTCAAGAGGTCGAGGCCGCACACGTCGGCGAAGCCGAGGCGCGCGTTCAGCGCGGCGCAGAGGTGGTCGCGACGAGACACCGCGACGACCTCGCCGGCGGCGTCGGTCGTCGCGGTCTCCACCGTGTGCGTCGTGACCGGCGAGATCACGACCGCCTTGACGAGCGTGTTCCACGAGTATCCGGACGACTTGAACGCGGCGGCGAGCTGCTGCACGTCGGCGTCCGCGCAGGGCTCGGAGTTGACGTAATAGCAGAGCTTCTGCACCCACCCGGACGCGAACAGCGGGTGATTCGCGAGGGCATTGCCGAAGTCCAGCATGCTGTGGACCGGCTGGATGACACCGCGGAACGCGAACACCCCCGGCTGCTGGGTCCACGTCGGGTCGAGCTGCGAGTGGTAGTTCCACGAGTACGTCGCGGAGAAGATCGAGCGCGTCGGATCGAGGATCTTGTGGCAGCCGAAGCACGCCGCCTGGTTCGCGTGCGTCGAGTCGAGCCCGGGCACGCCGGGCGGCAGCGTGGTGTCGGTTCCGTCGATCGACGAGCCGGTCGCGACGATGAGCGCCTGGTGCGTGGTCACGCGCGCCTGGTTGCTGACGTTGGTCTGCCAGTTGGCGAAGAACGCCGGCGTCGAGAAGAAGCCGATGCGCGGCAGGCCGAGCACCAGCTCGTTCGCGCTGCGCAGCGCCGGCAGGTTCCAGAACTGCGTGACCTGTTCGCCCTGGTTGGGCGGGCGGATGGTCACGAGCGTCCAGTCGCTGAAGTCGCCCGCTTGCAGCTGCGGCGCCTTGGGCGACCCGCCGAACTGCAGGCACTTGGCGCCGTTCTGCCCCTGGTGGCCGATGAGGCCTCCCATGATGAGCTGGTGCAGCACGAAGGCACTGGCGGGGTAGACGATGGGATCCATCTGGCAGCCGGCGATCTGGGAGTCGGCCGTCGCCACGTCCGGGTCGTACCAGTGCATGAACTCGGGGTTCGTCGGGTCGACGGTCTGGTCGATCGGGATCGGCCCCTGCGCCGCTTCGACGGTGATGGTGAGGTTCGGGTTCGCCTGCTTGAAGCGGTCGGTGACCTTGCCGTTGTCGTCGACCTCCCAGACGTCGAGGAAGGCGTACATTTCCTTCATCGCGGTCGTCATCATGAGCTGCTGGGTGGTCATGCCGACCGTCAGCGGCTTGCCCTGCGCGAGCAGCGCGAGCATCGTGCGCGCGAAGCTCTCCTGCGCGTTCTGCACGAGCAGCGGCCCGGTCGCACCGTTGATGTCGATCTGACCCGGGTAGGCCTGATCGGCGAAATCGGTGAGGGTGACCTGCGTCTGCTGGAACGACAGCTCGAAGAACCGCATCATCTTCTGCGAGTACTCGGGCAGCTTCATCCAGCCGTCGACGAGCCCGCCGAGCTGCGTCGGGTCCTTCTCGACCGCTTGAACCTCCGCGTCGGTCGGCGGCAGACCGACGAGGACGTTCTTGACCTTGGCGACGTAGACGCTCGGCGGGTCGGCCTGGAAGGGCATCGCCGATCCGCCGTCGTCGCCCGAGGCGGCGGGCGGCGACGAGGGCCCCGACGAGCACGCGACGGCGCTCGCGACGGCGGAAGCCGCGAGCGAGGCGACGAACAGGGGGAAGGTGGTCTTGCGCAGCACGACAGGTCCCCACTGCAAGGTCGGCACCAGCGCCGCCAGACGCGAAATCGCCGCGTTTCTGCGCGAGATCGCCCCTGCAGGTGGACGCGCCCGCGTTCTCCTTCGGGCTCCGACGGCGTCCACCCGCAGCGCCGGAGAGACCGCCCGCGGGCGCGCGTCCGGTGGCCGCCGAGGCGGGCGCGACGGCGACTCGACACGGCCGCCGACGGCGGTGAGAATCGCCGCCCATGTACGCCCCGATGCGAGCGCTCCGGGACATCCCACACCAGTGGGAGGACCTCGCGTCCTTCACCGAGCTGGCGCACGCACGCTCTCTCGTGTACGCCCCGCGCGGCAAGGACGACCTGCGCCGCATCTTCGCGTGGGCCAACCGCGAGGGCGCGCGCATCACCTTCCGCGCGGGAGGGCACTCCTTCGACGATCAGGCGCTCGGCGTCGACGAGCCGCCGTGCGACGCGCCCCACGTGGTCGTGTCGATGAGCGGGTTCGCGTCGATCGCGATCCATGCCCGGCACCGACGCATGACCGTGGGCCCCGGCGCCACCTGGGGCGACATCCTGGCTCGACTGCAGCCGCTCGGGTGCGTGCCCTACGTCACCGTGACCACCGCGCACGCGACCGCCGGCGGCACGCTCTCGGGCGACTGCCTGTCGCGCTTCTCGCCGGCGTACGGCAAGGAGGGGCGGCACATCGCGGAGGTCACGCTGATGACGCCCGACGGCGTCGAGCACGTGTGCCGGCCGCCCTCGGCGGGCCAGCCGCCGCGCACGCTGCCCGAGCGCCTGTTCTGCGGCGTGGTCGGCGGCCTCGGATACCTCGGCGCGGTCACGAGCATCACCTACGACCTCTTGCACGTCGGCCAGACCGACGGGCGGATCGGCGTCGAATCGTACGTGCTCAAGTACGAGACCTTCCGCCAGCTCGCGACCGAGCTCGTGCCCCTGGTGCGCCGCATCCACGAGCGCGACCCGGAGGCGCCCGAGTCGATCTTCTCGGCGCTCTGGTCCCACGGCGGCCGGGAGCGCGCGATCGTCATCCACTCGCGCTACACGCGCAGCCGCGATCGCGTCCCGATGCCCTGCCACGAGCCGTACACCTTCGCTCGCCTGGTCGTGGAGTGGCTTCTTCGGGTCTCGTGGCTGACCGGCCTCCTGTGGCGGATCTTCTACGGACTCCTGCAGACAGGCCGGCGCTACGTCGACGACCTCGAGGGCTTCACGTTCATGATGGACGGCAACGTGCGCGCCAAGCGGGTCGCGCAGAGCCTGGGGTTCTCGCAGCGCGCCATCCAGCAGACGTTCATCGTCCCGGCGAACTCGGACGTCCACCCCTGGGAGACGGCCGACCAGCGCCTGCACGAGTTCCTCGCCGCCGCCGACGCCGTCTTCGACGAGGAGGGCCTCGAGCCGACGATGATGGACGTGCTCTACGTCCCCCGCGACGACCACTTCCTGCTGTCGGCGAGCACGGGCATGTCCGGCTTCGCCGTGAGCTTCGCGTTCGAGACGAACGACGGCGAGCGGCTGCGCGCGATCGAGCGGTGCTTCCGCACCCTCAGCCACGCCTGCCACGGGGCCGGCGGGCGCGTGTACCTGGTCAAGAACGTGCGCACCGAGCCGGCCCTTCTCGAGAAGATGTACTGGGCGACGCTCCCCGAGCTCCTCGCGCTCAAGCGCGAGGTCGATCCGCACGGCGTCCTGCGCAACGCGTTCCTCGAGCGCAACTTCCCCTCGATCGCCGCCGCAATGACCGAAGGCGATGGGGCCGGAGCCCCATCGCACGAACCTGGGGCCGCTCGATCCCGCGCGGCGGCCGAGTAATCTGGCGGCACCGTGGCCGTCCGCGTCGTCGAGGGGGACTTCCCCGGCACCGATCGCTTCGAGATCGTCCGGCGGCTGGGCGCGGGCGGCATGGGAGTGGTGTACGAGGCGCTCGACCGCGAGCACGGGTCGCACGTGGCGCTCAAGACGCTGCGCACGTTCGACGCGCGCACCATCCTCCTGTTCAAGAAGGAGTTCCGCGCCCTCGAGGGACTACACCACCCGAACCTGGTGCAGCTCGGCGACCTCGTCGAGGAGCGCGGTCACTGGTTCTTCACGATGGAGCTCGTGCGCGGCGTCGACTTCCTGTCGTACGTGCGCCCGCTCGGGTACAAGACCGAGGACGAGCCGACGTCGGCGGCGGCCGCCCGCGTGCGGCAGAAGCTCGTCGAGGCGATGAACGGGCCGCCATCGAGCGCGCGCCCGCCCCAGCCTCCTCCGATCGACGAGGGACGGCTGCGCGCCGCGCTGGCGCAGCTCGCGCGCGGCCTGGTCGCGCTGCACGGCAGCGACAAGGTGCACCGCGACATCAAGCCGTCGAACATCCTGGTGACGGCCACGGGGCGCGTGGTGCTGCTCGATTTCGGGCTGGTGGCCGACGCGGCGTCGCGGGCGGGGTCGGCCGAGGAGATCCTGCTCGGCACCGTCGGCTACATGGCGCCCGAGCAGGCGGGCATGGGGCGCGTCGGACCGGAGGCCGACTGGTACGCGGTCGGCGTGCTGCTGTACGTGGCGCTCGCCGGCCGGCTGCCGTTCGACGGCAGGGCGGTGGACGTGCTGATGCGCAAGCAGCGACAGCTGCCCCAGCCGCCGAGCGCCGTCGCGGGCCGCGTCTCGGCCGATCTCGAGGCGCTGTGCATGGATCTGCTGCGCATCGAGGCGCGCTCGCGGCCGGGCGGCGCGGAGGTGCTGCGGCGCCTGGCGGAGCGCGGCGATCGCGGCCGCGCCACGTTCTTGCCGCCGCCGGCGCGCACGGCGTTCATCGGTCGGACGGCCGAGCTGCGGACGCTGCGCGATGGCTTCGAAGAGGCCCGCGCGGGAGCGACCGTCGTCGTTCGCGTGCTCGGCGAGTCGGGCATGGGCAAGACGGCCCTCGTACGGAGCTTCGCCGCCGCCGCCGCCGCCGAGGGAGCGCTCGTGCTGTCGGGCCGCTGCTACGAGCGCGAGCTCGTGCCGTACAAGGCGATCGACGGCGTTGTGGACGCGCTGAGCCAGCACCTCTCGCGCCTGCCGCCCGATGCCGCCGCGTCGCTGCTGCCCCCTTCGGCCTGGCTGCTGCCGCAGCTGTTCCCCGTGCTTGGCCGTCTGGAGGCGATCGAGGGCGGCGAGCCAGCGCCCCCCGGCATCGAGCCGCGCGAGGCCCGTGCCCGATCGTTCTCGGCTCTGCGCGAGCTGTTCGTCAACGTCGCGCAGGTGCAGCCGCTCGTCGTGGCGATCGACGACCTGCAATGGGCCGACGCCGACAGCCTCGCGTTGCTCGGCGAGATCCTGCGTTCGCCCGACGGGCCGCGCATGCTGCTGCTCTTCACCGCCCGCGCCGACCGCGCCCCTCCGGAGCTCCCCTTCCCCACGCGCGACATCGCCCTCGGGCCGCTGGCGCGCGAGGAGGCCGTCGCGCTGGCCGGCGACCTGCTCGAGCGGCTCGGCACGGCGGACGGGCCGAGCGCGACCGTGATCGCCGACGAGGCGCAGGGCCACCCGCTGTTCATCGCCGAGCTGGCGCGCCACGCCCGGCGCGGTTCCGCCCGAGAGCTGCGCCTCGATCAGGCGCTGCGCGTGCGCGTCGCGCAGCTGGACGAGCGCGCGCGCAAGCTCGTCGAGCTGGTGGCCGTCGCGGAGGCGCCGATCGCGTTGGCGACCGCGGCGCATGCGATCGACGAGCCCTACCGCGGCGAGCTCGCGTCGTGCGTCGCGATGCTCCGCGCCGAGAACCTGGTGCGCACCGCGCCTGGCGGCGGCTCCGATCGCCTCGAGGCGTACCACGATCGCGTGCGCGAGGCCGTGCTGGCAGGCCTCGATGACGGCGCGCGACGCGACTGGCACGAGCGCATCGCGCGGGCGCTCGAATCGGCGCGCGACGCCGATCCCGAGTCGCTGGCGGTGCATTGGCGCGGCGCGGGGCATCCGCAGAAGGCGGCGCGGTGGGCGATCGCGGCGGCGCGCGAGGCGGCGGGCTCGCTCGCCTTCGAGCGCGCGGCGTCGCTCGGTCGCATGGCGCTGGCCCTGGTGCCTCCCGATCACGAGGACGCGCAGCGCGCGCGCCTGCTTCTGGCCGAGGCGCTCGCCAACGCGGGGCGGGGCGCGCGGGCTGCGAAGCTGTATCTGGACGCCGCCGAGCACGCCGACGCCGCCGACGCCCTGGAGCTGAGGCGACTCGCGGCCGAGCAGCTCCTGCGCAGCGGCCACATCGACGAGGGGCTCGACGCGATGGCCGGCGTCTTGCGCGCGGCGGGCCTCGACATGCCGCGAACTCCGCGGCGGGCGGTCGCCTCGCTCGTGTGGAACCGCGCGCGCCTGGCCGTCCGCGGCCACGGCTACGAGGTGAAGGTGCCCGAGCGCGTGCCCCGGTTCGCGCTCCGACGAATCGACGCGTGCTGGTCGGTGACGCTCGGCCTTTCGCTGGTGGACGTCGTCCGCGCCGCGGACTTCCAGGCGCGCACCTTGCGCCTTTCGCTGGACGCCGGCGAGCCGGCGCGCCTGGCGCGCAGCTTCGCGATGGCCGCCTCGTTCGCGGCGAGCCAGGGGGGCCGCGAGCGCCGGCGCGCCTCCTCGCTGCTATGCGAGGCCGAGCGGTTGGCCGAGCGCTACGAGGATCCGTACACGCGCGCCTGGCTGCCGCTCGTGCGCGGGACGATGGCGTTCTACGAGGGCCGGTGGCGCGACGCGCTGGCGGCGAGCGACGAGGCGCACGGTCGCTTCCGCGCGTGCACCAACGTCGCGTGGGAGGTCGCGAGCTCGCAAGCGTTCGCCCTCTACTCCCTCGGGTTCCTCGGCGAGCTGCGCGAGCTCGGGCGCCGCGTCGAAGCCGCTCACCGCGACGCGGTCGACCGGGGCGATCTCTACGCCGCCATGAACGTGCGCACGGGCTCGTCGCACTACGTGCGCCTCGCGGCCGACGATCCCGACGCGAGCCGCCGCGAGTCGAGCGAGGCGATGAGCGGCTGGTCGCGCCGCGGTTTCCACCAGCAGCACCTGCTCGACCTGTTCACGCAGACCGAGACCGACCTCTACGCCGGCGACGGGGCGTCGGCGCTGGCGCGCGTGCTGGACCGCCGGGGCGCGCTCGAGCGCTCGCAGCTGCTGCGCATGCCGACCAACCGGATCATCATGGAGGACCTGGTCGCCCGGGCGGAGATCGCGGCGGCGCGCCGGGCGGGACGGCTGGCGCGATGGCCGCTACTCGCGTCGGCTCGACGCAGGGCGCGCGTCATCGAAAGCGAAGCGATGGGCTGGTCGTCGGCCATGGCGATGCTGCTGCGCGCCGGGATCGCATCGGTCGCCGGGCGGCCGCCGCACGCGAGGGCGCTGTACGTTCGGGCGGCGACGATTCTCGACGCCGAGGAGATGGCGCTGCACGCAGCAGCCGCGCGCGTGCGCGCCGGCGAGCTGCACGGGGCGGATGCAGCGGTCGTCGAGCAGGGTCGCGCGCACTTCGAGCGGGAAGATGTGCGCGCCCCGGAGCGATTCACCCGGATGCTCGCACCCTGAGATGGCCCGGGACAGGGCGCGCGCTGGCCGGGCCACCCCGGGGCGGCGTGCAACGCCGCGATTTCACCGAGGCCGCGTGGCGGAACGCGGGTTGCTCGAGGCCGTGCGCCATGAACGACCACGCCCTCCTCTTCCCGCTCCTCTCGGTTCCCCTCCTCGTCGGCTGCGCCGCCGGCGGCCAGCTCGCCTCCCGGGGCGACGCGTCGGCCGGCGACGACGCCGGCGACGACGCCGCGTTCTTCCCCGCAGGCGACGACGACGCGTCGACGTCCACCACCGCCGGTGGTGACGACGCGTCCGTCCCGCCGCCCGGCGACGAAGGCCCTCCGATCACCGGCACCGGCGATGCCGGCCCGCTCGCGCCTCCGTTCGACGCGGGGCCGGGCGGCCCGTGCACGCAGCCGCCCGCGCCCGGTGACCTGCGCATTGACGAGCTGATGATCGAGTCGGTCGCCGGCACGGGCGACTACGGCGAGTGGCTCGAGGTCCGCAGCCAGAGGCCCTGCGCAATCGATCTGCGCGGGCTGCACGGCGAATGCGCCGACGGCGCCAAGGTGCGCACGTTCGACGTGACGGACGACGTGTGGATCGCGGCGGGGGGAAGCTTCGTCGTGGCCGACTCGGTCGATCCGACGATCAACCACGACCTGCCCGGCACGCTCATCGTCTGGGCCGGCCAGCCTGGCGACGTGCTGCGCAACAAGGGCGGCACGGTGACGCTGCTGCGCGGAACCACGATCGTCGACTCGGTGACGTTCCCGGCCCTGAAGCTCACCGTCGGCGCCTCGGTCGCCTTCCCCGCCGACTGCCCGCTCGCGCGGAGAAGCGACTGGACGGCCTGGCAGACGTCGGTCGCGTCGTGGTTTCCCGGGTTCTTCGGCACGCCGAACGCGTCGAACACGGACGTGCACTGCCCGTGACGGCCCCCGCGAGGCACGCGCCCGTCCCCTCCGCGCACGGACGCGTCCCGGCGGCGAACGGGCGCATGCTCGCTATGCTTTGGGGCATGTGGTTCGCCGACCCGCGCAAGCTCAAGCTCCCGGCGCCCGAGGACGCGCTCTCCGGCCGGCCCGAGCCCATCGTGGTGGCGCCCGTGCACGTCGTGCTCGGGACGCCGACGGTGCCCCCCTTCCCGCCCGGCACGCAGCTCGCCACCTTCGCGATGGGGTGCTTCTGGGGCGCCGAGAGGAAGCTCTGGCAGACACCGGGCGTGCGCTCGACGCAGGTCGGCTACGCCGGTGGCTTCACACCCAATCCCACCTACCGCGAGGTGTGCTCGGGCCGCACGGGCCACGCCGAGGTGGTGCGTGTCGTGTTCGAGCCCGCGGGCGTCACCTACGAGCAGCTTTTGCGAGTGTTCTGGGAGAGCCACGACCCGACCCAGGGCATGCGGCAAGGCAACGACGTCGGCACGCAGTACCGCTCGGCCATCTACGTGCACGACGACGCGCAGCGGCGCGCGGCCGAGGCGTCACGCGACGCCTACCAGGCGCGCCTGGCGGAGGCTGGCTACGCTCCCGTCACGACCGAGATCGCGCCTGCCGGCGCCTTCTACTACGCCGAGGACGACCACCAGCAGTACCTGGCCAAGAACCCCGACGGGTACTGCGGCCTCGGGGGCACGGGCGTCGCTTGCCCCGTCGGGCTCGTCAAGGCGGTGTGAGGCTTTCTCTCGCGCGCGCGTCCGCGAGAAGGCGCCCGGCAGGCCCTCACGCTCCGCTCGGAAGACCCCGGGGGGTGTGATAAGCACTGCCGCCATGACCCGCTCGATGCTCGTGCTCGCGCTCGGCGCCGCGCTGCTCGGCGTCGCCTGCGACGACAAGAAGACCTCCTCCGACACCGCACACACGGACGCGGGCGCCACCAGCGCGGACAAGTACGCCACCGCCGACCCCAAGCTCGAAAAGGCCCTGCAGGAGGCCACGGACGCGGGTGCCGCCGCCGACAACGGCCCCCCGCTCAACGGCATCTTCGACCCCGGTGCCGCCGACCGGCGCCACGCCAAAGGCGTGCCCACCAAGGTCGACATGGTCAGCGAGGGGAGCGCGCCGCAGGTGAGCCTAGCCCCCGCCGCCGACGCGTCCGCGGATGCCGCGCGCGCGTCGTCGTACGGGCCCGCGGCCCTGGAGGTCGCCGTTCAGATGGGGCGGCGCGCGGCCCTGCCGACCCTCGACTTCGGCCTGTCGCTCGGCCCCGCCAAGAAGGACGACGGCGGGCCCGATTGGCTCGTCGCCGAGATCAAGAGGGCGACCACGGCCAAGGACCAGGTCGCGCAGCTGCCCCCAGGGCTCGACAAGGAGATCGCCTCGCTCGACGGGTCGACCATCCGCATCCGCCTCAGCCCCGACGGGCGCGAGAGCGACCTTCAGACCGAGCTCGCAAAGGGCTCCCATCCCGAGCTCGAGCGCCTCGTCCGCAACGCCGCCGAGGCCCTGGTCTTCGCGACCGTGCCGCTGCCGCCCAAGCCCGTGGGCGCGGGCGCGCAGTGGATCGCCGAGACGCGCATGCCACTCGCGGGGCTGGACGTCATCGCGTACCGCGCGTACCGCGTGAAGAGCATCGACGGCGACCGCATTCACTTGACGCTCGACGTCAAGGCGTACGCGGCGAGCAAGGACACGCATCTGCAGGGGCTGCCCCAGGGCTCCACGCTGGAGCAGTTCGACGCCGAATCGAAGGGCGAGCTGGATCTCGTTCGCGGCGAGTCGCTCGCGCGCAAGTCGGACATGCAGCAAGAGGTCGTGATGGTCTTCTCCGGGCCCGGCGGCCCGCAGCCGGCGCAGCAGCCCGGTGGGCCACCCGGCAACATGATGACCGCGCAGGTTCAGAGCCAGGCGACGCTCGTGCGCGGCGAGGACCTGCGCACCGCGCTCAAGCAGCACTGAAGCAGCGCTGAGCGCGCGCCGGGCACTTGTACCGGAAACCAGGCGGAAAAATGCTCGTCGAGGTACACTGACCGCGAGAAGCGGGTCCCTATGAAGATCACCTGCCAGTCCTGCCAGTCCAAGTACAACGTCGCCGACGAGAAGGTCCAAGGGAAGATCGTCAAGATCCGCTGCCGCAAGTGCGGCGCGACGATCGTGGTCAACGGGACAGGCGGGGCGTCTGCCAACGGCACGGCGCAGGCCGATGCGACGGCGCAGACCGGAGCGGTGGGGGGCGACGCCACGCAGTGGCACGTGAACATCGCGGAGAACGACCAGCGCACGATGAGCCTGGCGGAGCTCGTCGACGCGTACAACACGGGCGTCGTCACGCAGGACACGTTCATCTGGACCGACGGGATGGACGACTGGAAGCCGCTCGCCGAGGTCGAGGCGGTGGTTTCGGCGCTGCACGCGAGCGCCAACCAGGTCGCGGCGGGCGCAAACATGTCGCTGCCCACCCCGGGGGCGTTCGAACCGAACGCCGTCGCCGGCTACGAGCAGGCGGCGCAGGCGGCGGCCTACGATCCGGGCCCCGCGGCGGCGGCCTACGATCCCGGACCCGCGGCTGCAGGGCTGTCCGCCGCCGCCCCGGGTTTCTCCGCCGGGGCCTCGGCCCCCGCGGGGGGTTGGTCCCCGGCAGCCTCCCCGTCGTCACCGGCGCCCGCGCCGGAGGCGAAGCGCGCCGCTGTGGTGAAGCGTGAGGCGCGCGGGCGCGATTTGTTCGGAACCCACGCCGGCGACGACGTGCAGACGAGCGCACCATCGATGGCGGGCGGCGCGCCGCCAGCGGCCGACGACGGGAGGCTCACCGGACAGCGCAACGAGAACTCGGTCCTCTTCTCGCTCGCGGTGCTGACGAAGAACGCCGAGGAGCGCGCGCCCACCGACCAGACGACCGCCAGCAAGGAAGACTCGGGCCTCATCGACCTCAAGGCGCTGGCCGCGAAGGCCGAGTCGATGCGCCCCGCGCCGCTCGCCGAGTCGGACGTGTTCCACGCCCCGCTCGGAATGGCGCCGCCGCCGCTCGGGGCGCCGATCGGCGCAGCCGGCCCGGTGGGCACGGACGGACAGCCCAGGAGCAAGCTGCCTCTCATCATCGGCGGGGGCGCCGGGATGCTCGTGCTGCTCGTCGTCGGTGTCATCATCGGCGTGAAGCTGGCGGGCGGCAGCAGCGCCGCGCCGGTCGCGAGCGCGGCGGCGTCGTCGAATCCAGTGGCGACCGCCAGCGCGGAGCCCGCGCCGGCGGCCACCGCGTCGGCCACGGCCACGGCGACGGCCGAAGCCTCGGCAAGCGCCGCGCCCACCCAAAGCGTCGCCGCGACGACGCCCAAGAAGACCCACTGGGGTGGCGGCGGCTATCACGCATCGGGCGGCGGACACGCGTCCGCGGGCGGCAGCAGCGGCGGGGGCGGTTCGGCCACGCCGCCGCCCGCACCCAAGAAGAAGAGCGGCGGCGACTGCGGCTGCAACGGCGACTTGATGTGCCTCATGAAGTGCTCCACGCACTGACGGCTGCACAATTTCGGTCAGCCAGCACGGATCGACCGGCCGTGGCTGCAAAACGGGCGCAGCAGCGAAACACCTTGTGATCGGGCGGCGCTCGATCAGAGTGTGCCTCCGGCGATGGCGCTTCGAGCCTCGCCCGGAGGAGGATCATGGTTCGCAGCCCGTGCTCGGGGCCCGCTCGCTCGCTGCTGTTCTCGGTCGTCTTCGTCGCCTCGTGGGGAGCCTCGCGCGACGCGGCCGCGATGGGTCGCTACGGCATGGTGCCCGTCGACAGCGCGCACGCGTCGGCGCCGGTGAGCCACGACCCGGCCCTCGGGCATTTCCCCGGCGACACGGCCGCGCAGTGCGGCGTCGTCACGTACTGCGGAGGGCCCGTGCTCTCCAGCGTCCAGCTGGTGCCCGTGTTCTGGACGAACCAGGTCAACCCCTCGATCACCTCGTGGGCGCCGTCGTACCTGCAGGCCCTCGCCGACAGCTCGTTCCTGGACATGCTCTCGGAGTACTCGACGAAGGGGCAGACTGGCGAAGCGTGCGGCATGGAGACGGACGCCGGCCTCCAATACTTCGGGCCGTCGATGCCGTTTTCGACGAATCAGACGATCACGCGAGGCACCGGCCTCTCGGCGGTGACCATCAACCCCGCCAATCCCAGCGGACCGATCACCGACGACAACGCCGCCATCGGCCTCGAGCTCGCCAGCCAGATCGCGAAGGGAAACCTCCCGGCGCCCACGTACGACGCGCAGGGCTACCCCGACACCCTGTACGTGGTGTTCTTTCCGTCCGGCTTCCAGATCAACCTCATGGGCATGCAGTCGTGCGGCGCGTTCGGAGGCTACCATTACAGCGCGCCGTACACGGCGCAGGCCTCGTGCAAGGGGCAGTACCTCCCCTACGCCGTCATCCCCGACTGCGGCGGCGGTACGCCGGACATCACCGTCTCGCACGAGGTCGCGGAGGCCGTCACCGACACGGACGTCGGCCCCACCACGCCCATGTCGGCGAACTACGGCGACGGCGCCTGGTACCTCGGGCCCACCTACCCGTGCACCGACCCGAGCAACTGCCCCTCGAACTGCGGCGAGATCGGCGACGTGTGCGAAAGCTCGGGCAGCAGTACGGTCCCGCCCAACAACGACATCACCGCGCAGAAGGTGTGGTCGCAGCAGCAGAACAACTGCGCCGTCGACAACCCGGGCGTGTCCACGCAGCCGTCCGTGCCCGGCAACGCGACGTGCGCGGGGTCGCCACCGCCGATGCCCGATGCCGGCGGCCCGACCGGGTCGGACGCCGGGACGGCCGATTCTGGACCGGGGGCGCCGGGTGGTGATGCAGGGGGCCTCGGCGATGACTCGGGCGCGTCCTCGGGCGGCACCGGGCCGGGGGGCGACGACGCGAGCGTCGGGAGCAGCAGCGGGGGCAGCAGCGGCGGGGGCAATCCCAACTTCGACGCGCCGGCGACCACCACGGGATGCGCGTGCACCGCGGCCCCCGCCGGCGACTGGACCGGACCGGGCGGGGTCGGCGCGATGCTCGGGCTGGCGCTGCTCGGCGCTCGTCGCTCGCGCCGTCGGTCATCTCGGGCGCGCGCGCTGACGCGCTAGCGCCAGCGCAGGGTCGCTGGGATGCCGGCGGGCGGGCGGCTCCGTCGTCACGCCCTCGTACCGTCGCCGCGTGTACGTCCCCTCGAGCGCCTCGACCAGCGCGACCAGGCCGTCGCTCACCGTGAACACGCCGACGACCATGCCGCGGTCGACGACGACCGCCGAGCCGATCCGGCGCTCGTACATCACCCTGGCCACGTGGTTGAGTGGCGCGTCGGGCGCGACCACGTACGGGTCGGGCGTCATCGCGTCGGAGATGCTCATCGACTCCGCGCGCTCGCGGCTCATGCTGCGCGCGGGGTACACGTCGCGATCGGAGACGACGCCGAGCAGCTCGCCGTCGTCGCTCACGACCGGCAGGTGCCGTATGCCGTGCTCGCGCATGAGCGCCTCCGCACGGGCCAACAGCTCGTCGGGACCGACGAAGTAGGGTCCGGGCGTCATGTAGTCGCCCACGGCGGGAACTTCTGCGTGGTTCATGGGGTCCCCGCGGAACGTGGGGCCGCGTGCGCTAACCGGGAGCCCCGAGGAACGCGTCGAGCTCGCGCGCCAGCTCCTCAGGCACCTCGTTGGCCAGCGAGTGGCGCGCACCGCGGAACACGCGCAACCGTGCGTTGGGCAGCAGCGAGACCAGCCGTTCGACGCCGCGGCGCATGCCGAGCACGCGGTCCTGGTCCCCCCAGAGCACGAGGGTGGGCTGCGCGATGGCGGGGGCGATGGGGAACAGCGACGTCGTGATCTGCTCGCGCACCAGCTCGAAGTACATGCGCACGAAGGGGCGGCCGTGGATCTCGCGATAGTGCTGAAATGCATCGAGCAGCGCCCCGCGACGGCCGCGCCACGACGGGTGGTACCAGAACCGCGACTGCACCCAGACCACGGGCCAGAAGAGCTCGTGCGTCCAGCGCGCGGTGATCAGCCCGAGCACGCGCCTCGGCTCCCAGGCGCCGGCCGGCGCCCAGGGCACGAGCTTGCGGAATCGCCCGGGCTCGCGATGCCCGAGCCGCAGCGCGAGGTGACCGCCCAGGCTCCCGCCTCCGAGGTCCGCTCGCCGCACCGTCAGGTGATCGAGGAGCCCCAGGACCGCGTCCTCGAGGAAGGCGAGAGTGTAGGGCCGCTCGGGTTTGTCGGAGTAGCCGTTGCCCGGCAGGTCCATCGCGATGATGCGGCGGCCCGGTCGCAGCCCGTCGATGAGGTCCTCGTATTCCTCGATGCGCGACGCGATGCCGTGGAGCAGGACCATCGGCGGCCCGCACTCGGCCCGGGGCCGGACGTCGATGTAACGCAGCCGAAGGTCGCCGAGCACCACGGCGTCGTGCTGCTCGTACTTGGTGACGCGCACGCGCACCGGCCGGCGGATGCCGACGCGCGAGGCCACCCGCTCGATCGGGAGCCCGGGACTGATGCTCGCCATGCTCCATCGTACCCCCGCACCCGCGCCCGCGCCCGGAGCCGCGCGGCAAAGCGCGCTCGAGCGGGCTACTCGTACATGACGTACTCGGGCGGAGGGTGCAGCGCGAGCACCTCCGCCGGCGTCATCAGCCGGCCGCCGTTCTCGCGGTCCTCGTCGAAGAACAGCTTGAAACCCGGGTGCATGACCGGCGCCTCCAGGGTCATGAGGTAGTCGTATGTGTTGATCTTCAGGGCCTTCGGGCCGAGGCCGTCGACGCTGTCGATGATGACCACGCCGGGGTGCGCCTTGACCGCCTTCTCGTCGCGGACCACCCAGCTGTTGACGTGGTGGAAGACGAGCGCCTTCTCGGGGAGATCGTCGTGCACGACGATCGACGACAGGTACTCGGCGACGTCGTCGATGACCGTGCCGGTCGTGTGCCCGTAGACGCGCCCCGGCATCTGGCCGTGCGACATGGCCCACTCGGGGTCGAGCGCGATGCCGACGTCGGGCTCGTGCAGGTACTTCTCGAAGTGCCTCACCTCCGTCGGGAAGTCGGACCAGCCGGGCTGGATGTTCAGCAGCAGGATGCCCTGCGCCTCGCGAGCGGCCCGCAGGTAGCGTTCGACCACCGAGTCGTCGACGCGGCGGCGGTACTTGCCGTCGCTGCCGGGGAACGCCTGCACGACCACGGCGATGAGCTCGAACACCGGCATGATCTTGCGGTGACCGGCGTACTTGTCCGCGTAGGACTGCAACTTCTTCGACACGGCGGCGAGGTTGCCGGCGAGGCGTCCGAGCGCCGGGGCCGCGCCGGGGGTACCGCAGAAGCCGACCAGCTCGTAGTCGGGGAAGAGTGTCCGCCCACCGCGCGGAAGCTCCTGCCGGTGGTGCGCCGGCGCCTCCGGCGCGGCGGCCGGCGTCGAGGAAAGCGACGTGGGCTCCTCCGCCTGCACCGGCGCCGGGGCGACGGGCGCGCGCGCAGCCGCAGGCGCGCATGCCGACTGCCCCGCAGCGATCGTGACGACGCCGAGCCACGCGAGCGACGCGGCGCGCGCGACCGAGCGGACCTGCCAGTCCACGCGTCACATGGTACGCGCAGCTCTGCCGCCGGACACAATTTGTCGCCGCGCCCCCACAGGTTTCAGATCGACCCGATGGGGGCTCGACCCCGGTCTCACATCCGACCGGGGCCACGCCTGGTTTGATCCCAGGCCCGTCCGATGGGGCCGTCCCCAGGTTTGTCCGATGGGGCCCCGGCCCCATCGGGGTTTTGTCCGATGGGCCGCACGGGGTCTGCCCGCCGGCGATGGGGTCTCAGCCCGGCGGCTGTGTTACTGGCACTTCGCCTTGCAGGCCTTGGCGACCGCCTTCTTGACGCACGCGCTGTAAGAGGCGGCGAGCTTCTTCGGCTTGGCGGCGGTCGGCGGAGTGGCCTGACCGAGGCACGCCGATGCGCCCTTGTCCGACCCGCAGCTGTGGAACGCGTCGACCATGGCGGCGCAGTCCTTGTTCTTGCCGCAGGTGGCCGCGGGTTTCGCGCACGTCTTGTCGATGCACTTGCCGCACTCGGTCCCGCTGATCGGCGGCGGGGGCGGCGGAGCGGGCGCTGCAGCCGTCTCGGCGGGAGCGCTCGATTCCGCGGGCGCTGCCGACTCTGCCGGCGCGGCGGACTCGGCGCCGGTCGCCTCCGAGGTGGCGGGGGCGGCACCACCGTCCCCGGCGCTCTCCTCGGCGGGCGTCTCGGGCGGCTTGGATCCGCCGCCGCAAGCGAACGACGCCAGCGGCGCTGCGACGAGGAGGGCGAGGGCGGCGAGGGGAATGCGGTTGGCGGAGATCATGGTGGGCGCCGATCAAAGCACGAAGTGGCCCGCCGCAAACGAAGAAAAAGCGCGGCGCGCCACCTCGTCGGCCAGCACCAGGCCGAAAAACGCGCAACTTACCCAGGCGTTGACATCGAAGAACGCTCGATCGATGGCCGCCAGCCCGCGCCGGCGCACCAGCGCGTGCTCGTAGACGAGCAGAGCGGCGGCCATGGCGACCGCGGCGTCGTAGACGGGCCCCCGGTGCAGCACCAGGCCGCAGCCGGCCAGGGCGAGCACGGTGAGCGCGTGAGCGCCGGCGCTGATGGTCATGGCGCCCCGGCCGCCGAACCGCGCCGGGATCGAGTGCAGGCCCTCACCTCTGTCGAACCCCTCGTCCTGGAGCGAGTAGAGGACGTCGAAGCCGAGGAGCCAGGCCGCCACCGCCACCATGAGGAGCACGATGCCGGCACCCGGGCGAGCCCCCATGGCCACCCACGCCCCACCGGGGGCGAGCGCGAGCGCGACACCGAGCCAAGCGTGCACGCCCCACGTGAAGCGCTTCGCGTACGAGTAGCCGAGGAGCACGAGGAGCACTCCGGGCGCGAGCGCGGCGCACCAGACGCCCAGGGTGGCCGCCAGGGTCAGGAAGGCCGCGCCCGAACCGGCCGCCAGGGCGAGCGCCTCGCCCGCGCGCACCGCGCCGGAAGGGACGTGGCGACCGCGCGTGCGCGGGTTGCGCGCGTCGATGTCGCGATCGGCCCAGCGGTTGAAAGCCATCGCGCTGGTGCGTGCGCACACCATGCATCCGATCATCGCCAGCGCGCGCCAGGGCGTGAGCCCGACGTGGGGCACGGCCAGCGACAGGACGACGGCGCTCGCGGCGAACGGCATGGCGAACACGGTGTGCGACAGCGCGACCAGCGAGCCGTACGTCCGGACGCGACGCAGGACGCTCATGCGAGCGCCTCCCCCCGACGGGCCAGCCAGTGGCGCGGGGCGCGCCCGTGGCCCGTTTGCCGCAGCACGAACGCGCACGGATCGTCTCCGGGATCGCCCTCGATGCCGAGAAGGCCCGGTCGCGCGCCTCGGGCGATGCGCCCCACGTCCCCGAGGCCGAGCGCGCGCGCCCCTTGCCACGTCGCCATGCGAACGAGCTCGCGCGCGGGGATGCTCGAGAAGCGGTCGGCCAGCGCGCGAGCCTCGGCCAGCACGTCGAGAGACGCGTTGGACGCGAGCGAGTCGGTGCCGAGCGCCGGGAGGATGCCGGCGGCTCGCGCGGCGAGCAGCGGCGGCAGGCGCGTTTCGATGTGCAGGTTGGAGCGCGGGCAGAAGACGACCGGCGCTCCGCGGCGTGCGACGAGCTCGAGCTCGTCGGGGCGGGCGTCGGTCAGGTGGACGCAGGCGACCTGCGGGGCGAGCGCCCCGAGCTCGTCGGCGAGCTGGACGGGCGACTTGCCGGGCCACTCGATCAGATCGCGCCGCAGCTTCAGACGGCGCTCGTACCATTCGCCCACCGGGCCGTCGCCGTGCTCGAGGATGCGGCGCTCGGCGGCGTGCTCGGCGAGGTGCACGCTGGCCCGCAGGCCGCGATCGCGCGCCTCTCGCACCAGCCGGCGCACGACGTCCGCGTGCGTCGTGTACAGCGTGTGCGGCGTCGGCGCGTACGACAGCTCGCCGCGCGGAAACGTCCCCAGCCGCTCCTCGACGAGGCGCGGCAGGTCCGACACGCGCCGCTCCAGCGGCTCGCGCTCGACGCCGAACACCTCGTGGAAGACCCAGCCGACGAGCCCCCGGCGGACGAGCGCCGGCACGGCGGCGAGCGAGTTGGTGACCTCGCCGACGGCGACCGTGCCGAAGCCCACGAGCTCGTCGACGGCGCGGTCGATCGCCGCGCCGTCTTCCTCCGGTCGCACCTCGGCGCGCGCGCCGATGAGGTGCTCGACCCAGGGCACGAAGCCCGCGCCGCCGGGGACGTGACCGCGCAGCGCGCTCAGCTCGAGGTGCGTGTGCGCGTTGACGAGCCCGGGCAGCAGGACGCCGCGCCAACGCTGCACGCTCGCCCCGGCATGCCGCGGCAGGACATCGGACGCCGGCCCGACGTCGAGTACCTGGCCGTCCGCGGCGACCACCACGGCGCCGTCCCGCACGACGTCGGCGTCGCCGGTGATCAGAGCGTCGGCGTGGACGACCCGCATCGGCTCCCCGTCACGCCGGCGGCGTCAGCCAGTCGTAGTGGACGTTGCGCCTCGCGGCCCGGAAGCCGGCCGCGCGGATGCGCCGCTCGATGGCGCCTGCGTCCATGCAGAACGTCGTCCCCGCGCTCGAGACGACGTTCTCCTCGAACATCACGCTGCCGAAGTCGTCCGCACCGAAACGCAGCGCCACCTGACCGATCTCCGGGCCCTGCGTCACCCACGAGGCCCCCACGTGGTCGACGTTGTCCAGCAGGATGCGCGCGACCGCCTGCTGGCGCAAGTAGAGCACCGTGCCGTGATCGCCCGGCTCGATGTGCGTCCCCTTCTCGTGCTGGAAGTCCCAGCAGAAGAAGGCCGTGAAGCCGCCGGTCTCGTCCTGCAGATCGCGGATCTTCAGCAGATGCGCGATGCGGTCGCGCACCGTGTCGACGGTGCCGTACATCATCGTGGCGCTCGAGCGCAGGCCCATGTGGTGCGCGACGCGCATGACGCCGAGCCACTCGTCGCTCGTGCATTTGGCCTTGGCGATCTTGCGCCGCACGCGGTCGACCAGGATCTCGGCGCCGCCGCCGGGCACGCTGTCCAGGCCCGCGGCGTGCAGGCGCTCGAGCACCTGGCGCACGCCGAGCCCTTCGAGGCGGCCGATGTGCAGGATCTCCTCCGGCGAGAGCGCGTGCAGGCCGAGGGCGAACTCGCGCTTGATCCAGCGGAACAGGTCCTCGTACCACTCGATGCGCAGGTCGGGGTGAAGGCCGCCCTGCAGCAGGATCTGCACGCCCCCCGCGTCGACCACCTCCTGCAGCTTGCGGGCGAGCTCCTCGCGCGACAGCACCCATCCTTCGGCGTGACCGGGGGGCCGGTAGAAGGCGCAGAAGCGGCAGCTCGTCGTGCAGACGTTCGTGTAGTTGACGTTTCGGTCCACGATGTACGTCACGACGTCGTGCGGGTGCTTGCGCTTGCGGACCGCGTCGGCCGCGAGGCCGAGATCGAACAGCGACGCCTCGGTCACCAGGCGCTCGCCCTCGGCCGCGCTCAGCCGTTCACCGTCGGCCGCGCGCGCGATCAGCGTGTCGAGCGAGTCGCGCGTCGCAGCCACCGCGGGCACGCGGCGCTCCTCGTCGAAGAACCGGACGCGCGTGCGCGGCAGCAGCCCGGCGCGCGCCGCCTCCTCGTAGAAGCGCTCGAGCCCGCGTCGCTCGTCGTCGCCCAGGTCGTAGCGGATGGCGTCGCGCAGGTAGGCGCGCAGCGAGTCGACGGGCAAGCCGGTTCGCCGCGCGTGCTCGGTCGCGATGGCGTCGCGGTGCTCGACGCCGGCGGCCTTCGCCCGTTCGAACAGCCGCTCGTCCTCCGCAGAAACGGCGCCGGCGCGGCCGCACCACGCGGCGAACACGAAGGGAAGGCCCGTCATCTCCCACCACGCCTGCCCGAGGTCGAGCACGTGCCGGAAGCGGCCCTCGACCTCCAGCGCGGGATCGCCGATGACGAGCGCCCCACGGGTGCCGCCGATCGCGTCGATGGCGTCGCGCGCGGGCCTGCCGACGAGCTTGGGCTCCCGCCCGCCGAGCCGCGCGCGCATGACCAGCCGGGCCAGGATCACGCTCGTCCGCGACGAAAGATCGAGCGCCAGCTCGTCGACCCGCTCGATGGGCACGTCGCTCACGAGCACCACGCTGCGCACCGCGCCGCGTGCGCCGATCGCCGCTCCGCGGACGATGCGCAGATCGCCGATGCTCGCCGCGGCCGCGACCGGCATCAGGGCGACGTCCGCCTCGTCCTCGGCGATGCGGCGCGCCACCTCGCTCGGCAGCGCGCAGTCGAGGCGGACCCGCTCGCTCGCAGGTTCACGGTCGAGGCCCTCGTACAGAGGGCGCGCGTTGAGGTACCCGACGGCGGCGACGCGCAGGCGGCCGTCGCCGCGGCGCCCGGACGCGAGGACGTCGGTGCTCACGAGATCACCTCGAGGTGCTTGGAGGCCTTGCGGTCGCGGACCTTGACCGCGCCCTCCGGCAGCGCTGCGCGGGGGTGCTCGCGCACGGCGCGATACAGCGTGTCGCGCTCGATCGGGATGCGCCCGGCTTCCTGGATGAGGCGGACCAGCTGCGCGACCGTGAGCTCGCGCGGCGACCGGGACCCGGCGGCCTTGTAGATGGTCTCGTGGACGATGGTGCCGTCCACGTCGTCGGCGCCGAAGCGCAGCGCGATCTGCGCGACCTCCGGCGTCATGCTGACCCAGTACGCCTTCACGTGGGGCACGTTGTCGAGGAGGAGGCGCGACACGGCGACCGTGCGCAGCGCGTCGACGGCCGTCGGCGCAGGCAGGTTGCGCATTCCGTTGCCGTCCGGGTGAAACGCGAGCGGGATGAACGCCTGCAGCCCCTCGGTCTCGTCCTGCAGCGCACGCAGCCGCAGCAGGTGATCGACCCGGTGCTCGAACGTCTCGATGTGGCCGTAGAGCATCGTCGCGTTGGTGCGAATGCCGAGCGAGTGCGCGACGCGGTGCACGTCGAGGTACTCGTCCCCGGTCGCCTTGTCGTGCGCGATGCGCGTGCGCACGTCGGGGTGGAAGATCTCGGCGCCGCCCCCGGGCAGGCTGTCGAGCCCGGCCCGACGCAGCCGCTCGAGCACCTCGCGGTACGTCATCCCGTAGTGCGTGGCGAAGAAGTGGATCTCCACCGCGGTGAAGCACTTCATGTGGATGTCCGGCTTGATCCGCTTGAAGCCGGCCAGAAGCTGCTCGTAGTACGAAAACGGCAAGCCCGGGTGCAGGCCGTTGACGATGTGGATCTCGCTCGGCGGATCGTCCATGTGCGCCTGCAGCTCCGCCCAGGCTTGCTCGAGCTTCATCGTGTGCGCGCCTGGCGCGCCCTCCTCGAGCTTGGCGAACGAGCAGAACAGGCAGGAGGCGACGCACACGTTGGTCACCTCGATGCGCATGTTGCGGTTGAAGTACGTGCGGTCGCCGTGCAGCCGCTCGCGCACCTCGTTCGCGAGCTGCCCGACGGCGACGACGTCGGGGTGCATGAACAGCGCGAGCCCGTCCTCGAAGGACAGGCGCTCGCCGGCGCGCGCCTTGTCCCGAATGATCTCGAGCATCAACTCGCCTCCTCCACGAAGCGCGGCGTCCGCCCCGCCCGCCGCACGAAATCCGCGAGCTCCCGGCGCTTGACGACGGGCGCCGCCTCCAGGCGCGATTTCTTGCCGACGCCGAGCACCTCGCCGTCGGCGAGGGGCAGCCCGCGCTTGTTGGCCAGCACCCCCGCCAGCTCGTCGGCGCCGAACCCGAGGGCGACCTGCGCGAGCTCCAGCCCGCAGCGCGTCCAGTCGACGCGCACGCGTGCGCCCCGCGGACCCGCGATGCGGGCGATCGCGACCTCGCGCAGCAGCTCCAGGCCGGTGACGTCGCGGCCGGCGGGCGGAAGCACCGGGACCTGCCCGTCGCCCTCGTCGGGCCGCGTGTAGATGCGCACCTCGTCGCCGACCTCGTCGGCGCGGATGCAGTCGGCGAGCGCGCCGAGGGCGAGGAGGTCCGCCGCGCGCAGCCGTGCGAGGTGCTCGCCCGAATCGAGGCGACCGGCGCGCCGCGCGGCCAGCACGGACGCCAGCCCCGCCGCCTCCACGGCGCGATCGACCAGCGCGCTCATCGCGCCCCCCAGCGTCGCAGCAGGTCGTGCTCGAGCCCCAGGTGGTCGAGGATGCGGCCGACGACGGTGTCGATGGCGTCCTCGAGCGTCGCCGGCTTGCCGTAGAACGCGGGCATCGCGGGCAGCACGAGCGCGCCGAGCCGCGCCAGCTGCGTGAGGTTCTCGAGGTGCACCAACCCGAGCGGCGTCTCTCGCGGCACGACGATCAGCGCGCGGCGCTCCTTCAGCATGACGTCGGCCGCGCGCGTCAGCAGCGTGTCCGAGATGCCGTGCGCGATTCGCCCGGCCGTCCCCATCGAGCAGGGGACGATGACCATGGCGTGCCACCCGGCGCTGCCGCTCGCGAAAGGGGCCTTGTAGTCGCGCAGGCCCCAGACCGGCACGCCGGCCGCCTCGCGCAGGTCTCCGCCGCACTCGAGCGCCCACACCTCGGGCGCCGTCTGCGAGACGCACACGCCGGTTTCGACGTCGTCGCGCTCGCGAAGCACCTCGAGCAGGCGCCGGGCGTAGGGCGCGCCGCTCGCGCCCGTGATGCCGAGGACGATCTTCTTCTTCATCGCACGCAGCTCCCTTTCACGGCGCGCACGATCGACGCGACCCCGAGCGTCAGATCGAAGCCGTGGACCGCCTCGAATCCCAGCTCGCCGAGGGTGCGCTCGTACTGACCGCGCGTGAGGAAGCCCGCCATGCTCCGCGCGAGGTACTCGTAGGCGCCGCGGTCGCCCGAGAGCCAGCCGCCGACCGCCGGGAGCACGACACGCGCGTAGGCGTGGTGGAAGGCGCGGGTCGCCGCGCGGACGGGGCGGAACAGCTCGAGCGTCACGAACACGCCGCCGGGGCGGAGCACGCGCAGCACCTCGCGCGCGCCGGCGCGCGGATCGGGGAGGTTGCGCATGCCGAAGCCGCACACGACGGCGGCGAACTCGCCGTCCGCGAACGGCAGCGCGGCGGCGTCGGCGACGACGGTCTCGGCGCGCGGGGCCTTGCGGCGGCCCGCCTCGAGCATCGCCGGCGAGAAGTCGACCGCGACGACGCGCCCGCCTGGGCGCAGCCGGTCGAGCATCGCCGTCAGGTCCATCGTGCCCGCGCACAGGTCGAGGAGCGGCCCCGGCGGGGCGGAGGCCAGCTGCGCGATGGCCCGTGCGCGCCACCGTCGGTCGATGCCGGCCGACATCACGCGATTGAGCAGGTCGTAGGTCGGGGCGATGCGCTCGAACATGCGGCGCGCCGCACCGCGGTGTGCGGCCTCCTCGCCGCGCCGAGCCTGGAGATCGGCGATCGGAGCGGTCATGCGCGCGCCCTCCCGAGCAGCTCGCGCGCGGCGCCGAGCACGCGCGCGATCGCGCCCCGAGCCAGGCCGTCGCCGTTCACCGCCGGCCGTCCGTGGCCGTTGGCTCCGCCGTGGAGAGTCGCCGTCCCGGCCGCCGCCGGCAGATCGATGCCCAGCTCGGGCCACATCGCGTCGACGCGCGCCCTCACCTCGTCGCTGACGCGACACGGCTCCGGCCACTCGCGCGCATAGCCTTCTTCGCGCCACTTGCGCGTGCCGTCGATGCACACCTTGCTCCCCCACAGCGCCTGGCTGGCGCCGTGATCGAGCTGGTCGATGGGCCCGTCGACGAAGGCCAGGTCGCGCTTCGGATCGAGGTTGGCGAGCAACCGCCATGCGACCTGGCCGAGGTCCTGCACGTCGACGTCGTCGTCGACGACGCAGATGACCTTCGAGAAGGACATCTGCCCCGAGCCCCAGAGGCCGTGCGCCAGGCGCGCGGCGTGGAAGGGGTACTGCTTCTTGATGGAGACGAGCACCAGGTTGTGGAACGCGCCCTCCACCGGGAGGTTCATGTCGACGATCTCGGGGAAGAGCATGCGAAGGAGTGGCAGGAACAGCCGCTCGGTCGCCTTGCCGAGCCACGCGTCCTCCATCGGCGGTGGGCCGACGACGGTGGCCGGATAGACGGCGTCGCGCCTGTGGGTCACCGCCGTGACGTGAAAGCGGGGGAAGCGGTCGACCGGCGTGTAGTAGCCGGTGTGATCGCCGAACGGCCCCTCGTCGACGGGCGGCTCGCGTGGATCGACGTACCCCTCGAGCACGAAATCCGCGTCCGCGGGCACCTCGAGGTCGACGGTCCGGCAGCGCACGGTGCCGACGGCACGCCGACGCAAGAACCCGGCGAACATCCACTCGTCGATCCCGTCGGGCAACGGGGCGGTCGCGGCGTACGTCAGCGCCGGATCGCCGCCCAGCGCCACCGCGACCTCGAGCCGGTCGAGGCCCATCTCCTTGGCGCGGCGGAAGTGACGCGCCCCGGTCTTGTGGATCTGCCAGTGCATCGCCGTGCTGCACCGATCGAGCCTCTGCATGCGGTAGCAGCCGACGTTGCGCACGCCGGTCTCCGGGTCGCGCGTGACGACCTGGGGGAGGGTGATGAAGGGACCGCCGTCGGCGGGCCAGCACGTCAGGATGGGCAGCGCGTCGAGGTCGACCTGCTCCCCGGTCTGCACGACCTCCTGGCACGGGGCACTCGAAGCGGCCCGGGGAGGGACGTGGGCCAGCTCGGGCAGCTTGAGGGCGAGCTGCGCGAGCTCGCGGGCGCTGGCGGGCGCGCGCGTCCGCACGAGCGCCTCGATGGCGCGCGCGTGCTCCTCGAGATCGTCCACGCCGAGCGCCAGCGACATGCGACGGCGCGAGCCGAACGCGTTGACGAGCAGCGGGAAGCGCGCGCCCGTCACCTGCTCGAACAGCAGCGCCGGGCCGCCCGACTTCATGACGCGGTCGGCAATGGCGGCCACCTCGAGGCGCGCGTCGACGGGCCGCCGGACGCGCACGAGCTCACCACGCTCCTCGAGCGCACGGACGAACGGGCTCATGCCATCCCACGCCATCGCTCGGACTCCTCCGAACAAGTTTCAAAATATTTTGAACGGTTGGCTTGTAGGCGCCTGCTCGAGCTCCGTCAAGGGCGCCCCGGGTCTGGCCGTGATCTGATCCGAGCGAGGCTATTTTCGGCGGCTTCTCGTCGGGCTTCGGCTTGCGCGACGCGCGGATCGCTCTCGCCGGCAACGGCCTTGTGGCCCCGAGGCGATCCACCGCCTCACGCCGGTCGCGTCTTGCTCCGCCGAGCCGCTCTTGGATGCCCTTCTCGCCTACTTTGCGACTTTGACGATGCCGACCGAATTCGCGAAATAGATGGCGCTCGCGTCCTGGGCGACCTGGGCCGACAGAGCCGACGTCGCGAACATCGTGGGGCTGCCGTTGCACCCGGCCACGGGGCAGCGCCAGATGTCTCCGTTTGCTCTCCAATAGACGTCGTTGGCATCCACGAGCACGTCGCTGATCGAGGAGCTCTGGCCCGCCACGAACGGAGTGGGCTTGCCGCAGTTGGTATTGATGGGGCAGCGATACACGGCCCCGCCGGTCGTGCCGGAGCCATGCTCGGTGGCAAACACGTACGCGCCATTGGAGGCAACGCCTTCCGGCTGCACCAGCGAGCTGAAGACGACGTTGCTGGAGCTACAGCTTCCGTTGAGCGGACAGTAGTAGACGCTCGTGTCGGTGGAGATGTACGCGTTCGTCGCGTCGACCGCGGGGTTGGAGCCGGCGATGGGCGGGCCAAGCCCGCCGAGGACCAGGCCGTCCAGCGTGCCGTCAGGCTTCACGCGGCGCAGCGCCCCGTCCTGATGACCGTCGCCCCCATCGGCGTAGTAGATCCAGGAATTGACGGAGTCGAAGGCTCCGGTCAGAGCGAAGAGCGCTCCAAGCGGATACGTGGTCCCGACGCCCGTCGCCGAGTGCACGGTGGCCATGTACGACTGGTTGGCGGAGAAGCCGCTCATCAAGACGAAGACGAACGAGTTGTACGGCGACGACGCGTTCGGCGTGGCAAAGCCCTCGAGGTTCTCGTAGCCGGCGTCGTTGTTGGGCGTGTAGATGAGCGTGCCCGACGCGCAGCCGTTGATCGAGCACTTCATCGCGCCGCCGCCGCCGTCGAAGTAGACGTTGGTTGCGTCCACGCCAATGATCTCTGCCCTGGCCGTGTTCGGCGGTCCCGAGAGCGTCACGAGCGTCACCGGCTGGCATGCACCACTCGTGCACGCGCCGCCCAAGCAGCTATGCCCGCATGCCCCGCAGTTGTTCGCATCGCTCTGTTCGTCGACGCAGGTGCCGTTGCAGAGGTTCGGCGCGGACGCGGGGCACGTGCACGATCCATTGCTGCACACTTCGCCGCCCGAGCACACGGCGCAGCTCGCGCCGCAGTGATTCGGATCCGTCTGCGTCGCGTAGCAGCCGCCGGCGCAGGGGCCGTAGCCGGCGTTGCACGCGAAGCCGCACGCTCCGCTGCTGCAGACGGGCTGGCCGTTGCTCACCCCCGGGCACGCGGCGCAGGAGCTGCCGCAGTGGTTGGCGTCATTCGACGTGTCCCAGCAGCCGTTCGCGCAGGAGGTGTAGGTCGGGTCACAGGTGTACCCGCAGCGGCTATTCGCGCACGACGGCTGCGCGTTGGCCACGCCCGTCGTGCAGGGCATGTTGCATCCGCCGCAGTCCTGCACGCTGGTGGTCGGATCGACGCACGAGCCGGAGCAGAGAATCTCGTTGGCCGAGCAACCCGTGCCGCACGCGGCCGTCCCGCCGCTCGTGGTGCACACGGGCGTTGCGCCACCGCACGTGACGCCGCACGCTCCGCAGTTGCCCTGCTGGGCAAGATCGGCATCGCAGCCGTCCCCGGCGTCGGCGCAGTCGGCGTAACCGCCAGCGCATTGGTAGACGCACTTGCCGCCCGTGCACGCGAGCGACCCCGCGTTGACGTTGTGGAGCTTCGTGCAGTCGTTTCCGCACGCGCCGCAGTTGTGCAGGTCGTCGGGCACGCAGCCCCCGTCGCACGCGAGGTCGCCCACGGCGCAGCCGCCGTCGGACATCGCGTCGGGCTCGACGCCTCCGTCGCTCGACGCGTCCGCGCTCGTCTCGGCGTCATCTCCGCCGACCGTCAGATCGCTCGGTGCGTCGGACGCCGCTTCCGTGGACGCGTCGACGGAGGAGTCGGTACCGCCGTCCCCCTCCGATCCGTTGCCGGTCGAGAAATCGCCGAGCACCTGGACGCAACCGCCGTAGCCGAGTGCCATGGCGACGAGCGCCGCGGTGAGTCGCCTTCCAAAACGCGCTGAGTCAGACTTCATGGTCGGCTCGACTTGAAGCGCGTTCTCGGCGTCGTTGCAAGATGCGCCCAACTTGCCCGCGTTTCCGTTGTCGTTGTACGGAACGGCCTTCTCGCCATCCATCCGGTCCGCGGCGCACGGTGCACCGCGACGCACGGGGATGAAGATGAACGCGAGACGAGAAGGGACGGAGGCGACTTCTTCCGAGATCGATGCGGCGCCGATCTCGATCGATGTCTCCGGGGTCGTCGTCGACGAGACGTCGATCCCGGCCCGTGAGTCTTCGATCTCGACTCGTGAGGCTTCGATGTCGCCCGGCGGCGCTTCGATCTCGATTGGTGAGGCTCGGGTCGAGGCGAAAGCGGCACGCGGTCGACCGAGTGACGCTTCGATCGCGAGTGGAGCGCCCTTCGTCGAACCGAATGTCGCTCGAGCCTCGACGAGAGCGTCTTTCGTCGAGCCCGATGTCGCTCTCGGTCGACGAGACGTCGCGTTCGTCGAGGTGCGTGCGCCATTCTCCGAGACGCAAGCCTCTCTCGTCGAGGCTCGCGCCGCGTCGATCGAGGTTCGTGAGGCTCTTTCGCCGCTTCGTGACGCTCCTTGCGAGGCGCGCGCGACGCGCACCGAGCTCCGAGACGCACGCGTCGAGATCGGTGCGTCCCTTTGGTGACCGCGAGCGACTTTCGCTCGCGTCGAAGACACGGGAGGCGAACCCCTGCTCGTGCAGCTCGAGCCGTACATCCAGCTGCGGGCCACGCGAGCATCGACAACGATACGTCGATCATCCAGAGCGCCGGCGTCGCCGTCCGCAAGATGCCGGGCGGATCGGGGCTATTCACCACGAGCGCCGAGGGCGAGGCGGAAACGGCTCGTCGGCGCTGCCGCTCCGGTCTTCGGCGAGCTTGCCCTCTCACCTTACGGGCCTGCGTCTGCTGCGGTGGCGCCGTGGCACACCGGGACGTCCTGGCAGTTGCTGCAATCGACCGGAGCGTCCTGCCCGCGCACGCACGGCATGGGCAGCGCGGCTCCGCCGGGACCGGCGCCCGAGGCCGTGCTGGCCAGGCAGTTTGGCTCGGGGAAGGCGGGGTCCATGTCGCCCGGCGCGAAGGCGACGAGGCAGCCCTCGCAGACGTCGATGGGGAACACGAAATCGTCGCTCTGCACCGGCGCCCCGCCGCGCGTGACGCCGCGGACCGTCACGTGCGCGATGACGTGCGCCTCCGCCGTGCGCGTGACTCGATCGCGCACGGCCGCGACCGCGCCCGAGTCCAGCAGCGTCACGGCCAGCGGTGAGTAACCGGGGACGCCGCTGGACGGGCCGTAGACGAACCCTGCGACCACCGTGTCGAAAGCGTCGATGTCGCTGCCGGACGCGTCGGTCACCTGTATGCTCGCGCCTTGCAGCTCCGCGGCGTCGTCCGGCTGCTCGCTCGCGTCGCCAGCGACGAGCGGCTGGTTGCCGACGAGCAGCGTCGGCGTGTACTCGTCGCGGAACGCCACATCGAGCACGCCCGACGAGAGCATCGGCTGCGTGGGGTCGGCCGTGTAGACGCACATCTGGCCGGGCGCGATGAGCTGCGACGCGAGCACACCCTGCACGAACAGCGCGCTGCCGATGTTCGTGCTCGCGTCGAGAGCAGTCCGGCCGGAGCAACCGAAAAATACCGCTCCCACCACCGTCCACGCCGCCCTTCGCGTTCGCGCCGTCCGCATGAGCCAATGGTATACGAGGCCGGGAATGGCCTTCGTGCGGCGAGAGATCAGGACGCTCTCCTGCTCGTCCACCGGGTCTTCCAACAGCAGCTCCGGGTTGGACACGTCGAAGAAGAAGCTCGACGCGCTCTCGGTGGCCTGACGTGCGCCGCAGTCCCAGCGTCGGGCGCAGAGCAGAACGCGCGGTCGAACATCCACGCTGGCACGACGACCGCCGCGTCGTTCGCGATCATGCAGACGACGACCGCCTCGCCGCCCCGCTCATCACGGCAGTGGAACGTCGACGGCCCTGGACGCGCCGCCGCCCTCGGGCGGCGGGTGGGGCCAACGGCTCGGCCGTTGACCACCCGATGTATTCGCCTATATTCGTCCGGTGGCCACCACGGTGCACATTCCCGAGCGGCTCCTCGAGCGCGTCGATGCCCGCGCCAGGGCGCTCGGCGTCAGCCGCAACCGCCTCATCGTCGAGGCACTCGAGGAGAAGCTCGCGCCGCAGGCGAAGTGGCCGCCCGAGCTGGTGAAGCTCCTCTCGGGCCCGGTCGATCCCGAACTGGACGCCGCAGCCCGCGCCATGGAGCGCGCGATGGAACGCGGCCGGCGCAGCCGCAAGCGCCCGCCGCGGCTCTGAGGGCCGCCCATGCCCTTCGTGCTCGACACGACGGCCCTGTCGGCGCTCATGCGGAGCGAGCCCGCCGTCGTGCGCCGCTTGTTGCGCGTCGAGCCCACCGAAGTGTGGGTCCCGCAGCCCGTCGTCGCCGAGGTGCGCTACGGGCTGGATCGCCTGCCACGATCACGGCGCAAGGCGGCGCTCGAGCTCCGGGCGACCGAGCTCCTTTCCGCGCTGTCGCGCGCCCCGTGGACCGACGAGGTGAGCGCGCGCTTCGGGGCCATCAAGGCCGACCTCGAGCACCGGGGCGTCCGCATCGAGGACTTCGACGTCGCGATCGCCGCACACGCGGTTAGCCTGGACGCCGTCCTGGTGACCCGCAACGTGCGCCACCTGGCGCGCGTGCACGACCTGCGCGTGGAGGACTGGAGCTCGCAGCCGGGGTGACCCGGCGCGCCCCCGGCCGATGCGGTGGCACGCCTCGTGCCGAGCGCCGATCGTTCAACGCCAACCGAGCGTTGCTGGCCGCCGAGGGTACGCTCCCGCTCATGAAGCCCGCCGACCACCCCGAGTTCTTCCGCTTCCCGGCCCCGGAAGGCCGCTCGCGCGAGAGCACGATCCGCCTCGACGCGTCAGGGCGCTTCTGGCACGAGGGCGCGCTCGTCCGGCACCCGGGCCTGGCGGCGGCCTTCCACGCGTGGATCGCCCGGCACCCCGACGACGGCCGCTACATCCTCACGAACGGGTACGACTGGACGTATTTCACGGTCGACGACGCCCCCTACTTCGTCAACGCGCTGCGCCTCGAGCCCGAGCGCGTCGTCCTCGTGCTGAGCGACGGTACGGAAGAGCCCTGGGACCCCGCCGCGACGCGGCAAGGGGCGAGCGGGGCCCTCTACACGGCGGTCAAGCGCGGCGCGCGCGGCGGGCCGTTCGAGGCGAAGTTCACCCGTCACGCCCAGGCGTCGCTGGCGCCCGTGCTGGTCGGGACCGACGAGGCCGAGGTGCCCGCGGTGCGAATCGGAGGCCGCGTGCACGCGATCGGAGCCAAAACCGAGCGCTTCGGCTAGCATCGCGCCGACATGCGTCTGCTGATTGCCGACAAACTCCACCCGCGCGCCATCGAGGAGCTGCGTACGCTCCCGCTCGAGGTCGTCTACGAGCCCGAGCTCACGAAGGAGAGCCTCGAGAAGCGGCTGCAGGGTATCGGGATCCTCGTCGTCCGCTCCACGGAGGTCACCGCCGCCGCCATCGAGAACGCGAAGCAGCTGAACCTGATCGTGCGCGCCGGCGCGAGCTACAGCACGATCGACGTCCGGGCGGCGAGCAAGCGCGGCATCTACGTGGCCAACTGCCCGGGCAAGAACGCCTCCGCGGTGGCCGAGCTGGTGCTCGGTCTCGTCGTGTCGCTCGACCGGCGCATCCCCGACGCGGTCGCCTCGTTGCGCGCGGGCAAGTGGGAGCGGCAGGAGTACGGCAAGGCCGAGGGGCTGTCCGGCAAGACGATCGGCATCGCGGGCCTCGGCGCCATAGGACGCGAGGTCGCGCAGCGCGCCCGGTGCCTGGGCCTGAACGTCATCGCCTGGAGCCGCTCGCTCACGCCGATGCGCGCGACGGAGCTCGGCGTCGGCTACGCGTCGTCGATCGAGGACCTCGCCGCCAGGAGCCAGATCCTCACGCTGCACCTGGCGCTCGTCGAACGGACGCGGCGCATCGTGAACCGGCGCGTGCTCGACCTCTTGCCCGAGCGGGCGATGCTCATCAACACCGCCCGCGCGGATCTGGTCGACCAGGAGGCGATGCTCGAGGCGGTCGAGAAGCGGGGCCTTCGCGTGGGCCTCGACGTGTTCGCCGACGAGCCGCGCGGATCGCGCACCTTCGCCGGGACCGACGTGCTGCGCGTGTCGCCCAGCGGCGGCCTGGTGTACGGCACGCCGCACATCGCCGCGGCGACCGATCAGGCGCAGCTCGCGATCGCGGCGGAGACGGTGCGCGTCATTCGCGCGTTCCTGCTCGAGGCGAAGGTGCCGAACGTGATCAACGTGTCCTCGTCGGCGGCCGCGCGCTTCCAGCTCGCCATCCGGATGCTCGACAAGGTGGGGACGTTCGCGAACGTGCTCGCCGTGCTCAAGCGCCACGGGATCAACGTCGAAGAGGTGTCGAACACCGTGTTCGAGGGCGGGGTGGCGGCCTGCGCGAGCCTGCGCCTGCTGTCGCGACCGACCGAGGCGTGCCTGGCCGAGATCAAGGCGTTCGACGAGGTGCTGCACGTCGACCTCGTGACGCTGCCCATGCTGGCGTGATGCCCGCCCGCTCGCGCCGCCTCGCGGCGGGCCTCGTGCTCGCGTTCGCGGCGACCGCGTGCCGGCGGTCTCACGCGGGCTCGGGCAGTCCCGACGCGGCGGCGACCGACGGCGGCCGGGCCGAGGCTCGGGACGCGAGCGCCGCGATGGCGCTGGACGCCGCGCCACCCGACGACGCTATCCCCGCGCCTTCGAGCGACGAGCTGACGACTCGCGCGCGGCACCTGCTCGAGGCCATCGCCAACGACAACCCGGACCTGGCCGCGGACATCCTCTTCCCGCGGGACGGCTGGCTGGCGACGCGCGACGCGGCCGACCCCGGAAAAGACTGGGAACGACGCGTGGCGAGCCCCTTCCGGCGAGCCGTCCACGCGTGGTGGCGCCGCTACGGCGACGAGCTCCAGCGGGCCCAGTTCGCGTCGCTCGAGCTGGGGCGCGCCCTCGTGCAGGCGACGCCGCGCCGGCACGGCTGGAAGAAGCCGCTGTGGACCGTCCACGACTCGCGCCTGACCTTCGTCGTCGACGGCCACACGCGCACGCTCTCCATCCGGGAGATGACGGCCTGGCGGGGCGCCTGGTACGTGACCCGCCTGCGATGACGCGCCGGCGATGGCGGCGCAGCGGCTCCGCCCGGGCGGCGCCGCGCTTCAGCGGGAGCGGCGCTCGGCCTCGATCTCGGCGAGCAGCTGTTCGACCCGTGACGTGTTGTCGAGCCCTTCGTCGTAGAGGAAGCGGAGCTGCGGTGCGTAGCGCAAGCCGAGCCCCTGGGTCACCTCGCGCCGCAGCATCCCCGACGCGCGCGCGAGCGCGTCGAAGGCTGCCTTGCGGCGAGCGGCGTCCTCTCCGCCCTCCAGCAACCGCACGTGCACGCGCGCGCTCTTCAGGTCCTTGGACATCTCGACGCGCGTGACGACGATCCCCGCCGCGCCCGGGTCCTTCACCTCGTTGACCAGGAGCGACGCGAGAGCCTCGCGCACCCCCTCCTCGACGCGGCGAACGCGCGTGCCCGGCTCAGAGCCCATCCTCGCCTCCGTACATGTCCTCGCCGATCGTCACGAGCTCGGTGGCGCGGTCGGTGAGCACGGCGTCCGCCTGCGTCGCCGCGACGTGCGCGACCTGCTCGAGGACGGCGTCGCACACGGCGGCGTCGGCGGAGACCACGCTCACGCCGAACACCGCCCGCTGCAGCTTGTCCTGCTCGGCGACCTCGGCGATCGACACGTCGAAGCGCGAGCGCACGCGGTCACGGAACTTCTGCACGACGCGCCGCTTGTCCTTGAGCGAGCGCGCGTGCGGAACGTGGAACACCAGCCGCAGGACGCCGACCACCATCCTGGATCACAGCTTCTGCTTGATCTCCTCGACCTCGTAGCACTCGAGGACGTCCTTCTCCTTGATGTCGTTGAAGCCCTCGAGGCTGATGCCGCACTCGAAGCCCTCGACGACCTCGCGGACGTCGTCCTTGAAGCGCTTGAGCGTCGAGATCTTGCCATCCCACGCGACGACGCCGTCGCGGACGAGGCGGATCTTCGCGTTGCGGACGATCTTGCCCGAGGTCACGTAGCAGCCGGCGACGGCGGTGCCCTTGACCCTGAACAGCTGCCGCACCTCCGCCTTGCCGTGCTGCTTCTCGACGAGCGTCGGCGGAAGCAGCCCTTCCATGGCCCCCTTCACGTCCTCGAGCGCGTTGTAGATGATCGAGTAGAGGCGGATCTCGATCTTGTTCTCCTCGGCGAGGGCCGACGCCTTGCCGGCGGGGCGGACGTTGAAGCCCACGATGATCGCCCGGGAGGCGATGGCCAGGTTGACGTCGCCCTCGGTGATCGCGCCGACCGCGGCGTGGATGATCGACAGGCGCACCTTCTCGCCCGTCAGCTTCGCGAGCGCGTCGGCGAGCGCCTCGACCGAGCCCTGCACGTCGCCCTTGATGATGACGCGCAGCTCCTGCTGGCCGCTCTCGGCGATGCGCTTGGAGAGCTCCTCGAGCGACACCTTCGCGGTGGCCGGGATGAGGCTCTTGGCCATCTTGCCCTTGCGGCTCTCGGCGATCTCCTGGGCCTTCTTCGGGTCCTTGACGGCGTCCATGCGGTCGCCCGCGTTGGGCACCTCGCTCAGGCCGAGGATCTCGACCGGCGTGGCCGGCCCGGCCTCCTGAACCTGCTTGCCGTGCTCGTTCGTCATCGCTCGGACCTTGCCGAAGCCGGCGCCCGCGAGGACGAAGTCGCCCACGCGCAGCGTGCCGTCCTGCACGAGCACGCGCGCCACCGGACCGCGACCGCGGTCGAGCAGCGCCTCGAGCACCGTGCCGCTGGCCGCGCGCTTGGGGTTCGCCTTGAGCTCGAGCAGCTCGCTCTGCAGCGCGATCGACTCGAGCAGCTTGTCGATGCCCTCGCCGGTCATGGCGCTGACGTTCACGAACAGCGTGTCGCCGCCCCACTCCTCGGGGACGAGGCCCTGCTCGACCAGCTCGCGCTTGACGCGCTCGGGGTCGGCGCCAGGCTTGTCGATCTTGTTGACCGCCACGATGATGGGGACCTTCGCCGCCTTGGCGTGCGCGATGGCCTCCTTGGTCTGCGGCATCACGCCGTCGTCGGCCGCGACGACGAGCACGACGTTGTCGGTGACGCTCGCGCCGCGCGCGCGCATCTGCGTGAAGGCCTCGTGGCCCGGAGTGTCGAGGAAGACGACCGTGCCGTGCTTGGTCTCGACCTTGTAGGCGCCGATGTGCTGCGTGATGCCGCCCGCCTCGCCGGCCGCGACGTTGGCCTTGCGGATCCTGTCGAGCAGGCTCGTCTTGCCGTGGTCGACGTGACCCATGACGGTGACGACCGGCGGGCGCGACTCGGTGAGCTCCACCTCCTTCGCGGCGGCCTCCTCCTCGCCGCGGGCCTCGGCGATCGTCTGCTCCTCGCTCTTGCTGACGTCCTCGACCTCCCAGCCGAACTCGCCGGCCAGGATCTTGGCCGTGTCGGCGTCGAGCGTCGTGTTGATGTGGACGTTGCTCATCCCCATGCCGAGGAGCTTCATCAGAAGCTCGGTCGCCTTGAGGCTCAGCTTCTGGGCCATCGTCTGCAGGGTGATGTCGCCCTCGATGCGGATGACCTTCTTGTGGGCGCTCATCTCCTGCGTGGAGACCATCGCCGGCTTGCGCGGCATCGGCGGGCCCATGCGGCGCCCACCGGCGCCGCCGGGGCTTCGGCCCATCATCGGGCGGCCGGGCTGCTGGCCGGGAGCGCGCACGTCGCGCCTCCCGCTCGGACCGCCCATGCCTGCGCGCGGGTCGTACTGCACGCGGCGCGGCATGTTCGGCTGGTTCAGACCGCGCGACTGCGCCGCCGGCGTCGGCATCGGCACGCCGGGGCGGCCGGTCCAGTACTCGACACCGGTCTTGGGAGCGGTGCTCGGGCGCGTCGGCGCGGGCGGCGGCTCGGGCGCCGGCGGAGGCGGAGACGGAGCCGCAGCCGCGGGCGGAGGCGCAGGCGGCGGCGGGGGCGGGGGAGCCTCGATGATCGGCTCCTGCACCGGGGCCGGGGCCGCGGCGGCCACGGTGTCGTCGGTCGCGCGCTCGACGGCCGGCAGCGACGGTGCCGACTCGGGCGCCGGAGCCGGCGTCTCCACCGCGGGCAACTTGCGGGCGCTCGCCCGGTCGCGTGGCAAGGACGGCGTCGACGGCTCGAGCGCGCGCGCGCTCTTGCGCTCCTCGGGCACGCCGGGGGGCAGGACGCCGCTCTCGCGGTCGACCGGCGGCAGGGCCGGCTCGGATCGCGCGTGCCCGTTGTGGTCGGCTCCCACCGACGCGGCGCCGGCCACGTCGTCGAGGGCGCGCACGGACGGCGCGGAGGGAGGCAGCGCCGTGGCCGAGGGTTCGGCCGCAGGCGCCCCGGCCGTGGCGGTCCCGGCCTTTGCCACGGCGCGACGCTTGACGACCGTCGGCCGGATGCGCTCCTCGACCACGTCGTGCGTGCGCTGCTTCTCGAGGTGGCGCTTGACGCGCTCCACCGCCTCGGGCTCGACGGAGCTCATGTGATTGCGCACGTCGGCAATGCCGATGGCCTGGAAGAGCCCGACGACCTGCTTGGGGTCGAGGTTCAACTGCTTGGCCACCTCGTAGACGCGAACCTTGCCGCTCATCGAGCCTCCGGGACTATGCTGCATTCTCCACCTTCTCTCGTCGTCGCCGCGCCCGCGTCGGCCGCGGCGCGCAAAGTCTTCAGCTCGTTCGCGATGCCGGCGTGGCGAATCGCACAAATTGCGACCGCTTCGTCGCCGAGCAAGGCCCCCAAATCGTTCTTCGTCTTCCAGGCGATGGCGCGCCCCTCGGCGACCGCTCGCTGCACCTCGGCCGTCCGCGCCACGGCGCCGGCGTCGGTCGCGACGAGCACGAGCGCCGCGTCCTGTCGCAAGGCTTGCGCCACCGCGTCTGCGCCGATCGCCAGCACGCGCGCGCGCCGTGCCGCGAGCAGCAGCCCGGCCATGCGCCGGTCGCACGCAGCCACCAGGCGCCGACCGAGCTCCGGCGCGTCGACGCGAACGTCGCGCTTGAACGACCGCGCAATCCCGCGCGGCGCCTTCGTCAGGCAGTCGGGGCGAGCGTGGACGTGGGCCCCGCGACCGAACGCCCCGCCGGCGAGGTCGACGCCGACCTCGTCGTCGGCGACCACCAGGCGCACCATCGCCGCCGCGTCGTCGCGTCGGCCGCAGCCCACGCACGTCCGCGTCGGCGGGTGCTGGTGTGTGCTCTGTCGCTCGGTCATCGTCGACTCCACGTCCTGACGCCCTCCGCTCCTCAGGTCTGCGCCTGCTGCGCCGCCGTCTCGCGCGCCTTGGCGACCGCCTCGCGGCGCGCCGCCTCGATCGTCTTCGCGTCGCTCGACAGGAAGTGCTCGGCGCCCTGCTTGATGGCGCGCGCCTTCTTGATGCCGAGGCCCGTCTTGATGGCGAGCTTGTCCTCGTCCTCGCGCAGGATGTCCTCGACGCTCCTGTAGCCGGCGTCCTCGAGCAGCTGCACCGTGCGCTCGCCGACGCCGCGAATGAACAGCAGCCGCTCGCGCTCGGTCAGAGCCTCGGTGCGCGACGACGCGGCGCGGATGCGCTCCTGGCGCAGCCGCTCCATCGTCGACTCGGCGCTGCCGCGGACGCGGGCCGCCACCTCGGCGCCGCCGAGGCCCGGGATGGACGCGAGCTCCTGCTCGCTCGCCTCGGCCAGCTCCTCGAGGGTGCGGAAGCCCAGGCGGTACATGCTGCGCGCGATGGCCTCGGACACGCCGTCGATCTGCTGCAGCTGCGCGACGGCCTCCTCCTCCATCTGCTTGAACTTGGTGTCGCTGATGATGTCGAGCTTCCAGCCGGACAGCTGCGCCGCCAGGCGCACGTTCTGTCCCTTGCGCCCGATCGCGAGCGACAGCTTCTCGTCGGGGACGACGAGCTCCATGCGTCCGTCGGCCTCGTCGACGATGACCTTGCTCACCTCGGCGGGCTGGATGGCGGCGCACACGAAGCGCGCCGGGTCGCGGTCGAACGGGACGATGTCGATCTTCTCGCCGCGCAGCTCCTGCACGACGGCCTGCACGCGCGCCCCCTTCATGCCGACGCACGCGCCCACCGGATCGACGTCCGCGTCGCGGCTGGTGACGGCGATCTTCGAGCGCGCCCCCGGCTCGCGGGCGCAGGCGACGATCTTGACGATCCCCTCGTAGATCTCGGGGACCTCGGACTCGAAGAGCTTCTCGACCAGGCGCGGATCGCTGCGGCTGAGGATGATCTGCGGGCCGCGCGCCTCGCGGTCGATGTCCTTGACGTAGGCGACGATGCGGTCGCCCGGGCGGTACGTCTCGCGCGGCGTCTGCTCGCGGAAGGGCAGGATGCCCTCGGTGCGCCCGAGGTCGACGATGAGGTTGTTGCCCTTCTCGAAGCGACGGACGACGCCCTTGATGAGCTCTCCCTTGCGGTCCTTGAACTCGTTGTAGATGAGGTCGCGCTCCTCGTCGCGCACGCGCTGGATGAGCACCTGCTTGGCCGTCTGCGCCGCGATGCGGCCGAAGGCCTGGCGCGCCTGGCGCACGCGCAGGATGTCGCCGAACTCCTTGTCCTGCTCGGCGGCCTTCTTGGCGTCGGACGGGTGCCAGAAGATCTGGAAGCCGAGCTCCTCGCCCATCTCCGCCTGCAGTCCGAGGCGCTGCGCGTCCTCGAGCGCCATCTCGCGCTCCTCGTCGGCGACGTCGTCGACGACGGTCATGTACTGGAACAGGTCGACCTGCCCGCTCTCCTCGTTGAAGCGCGCCTCGAGCTCGCGGTTGGCACCGAAGACGCTCTGCGCCGCCTTGAGGATCGCCTCCTCCACGGTCTTGACGAGGCGAGATTTGTCGATCCCCTTGTCCTTCGCGACCATCTCGATCGCCTGAAGGAGGGTGAGATCACCGGACGTGGTCTGCTGCTGTTGGATCGCCATTGCTGTTGTCCTCGAGGATCAGTGCTTCTTCTTGTGCTCCCTCGACGAGGAGCTTCCGAACTCGAACACCAGGCGCGCGCTCTCGACGACCGCGAGCGGCACCTCGTGCGTGCGCGAGCCTTCGACGACCCGCACCTTGCCGTCGGCCACGCCCTCGAGCCGGCCGACGACGACGCGCTGCCCGCCGACGGGCTCGCGCAGCTTGAGCTTCGCCTTCTGACCGGCGAAGCGGACGAAATCGCCCTCTGCCCGCAGCGGGCGCTCGACCCCGGGGGAGCTCACCTCGAGGTGGTAGGCGTGCGGGACGAGTTCGACGACGTCGAGCGCGGGGCTGAGGTCGCGCGAGACGTTCGCGCAGAGGTCGAGGTCCACCGCCGCGTCGCGCGTGGAGAGCCGCTGGGCCGCCGCCCCCGCCTTCTCGACGTAGAGGCGCAGGACCCAGCCGCCGCGCTCGGGCTTGAACTCGATGTCGACGATCTCGGCGCCGTGCGCGCGCACGATCGGCTCGACGATGCGCTGGAGCGCTTCGCGATCGATTCCGTGCAGGGATTGGCTCGAGGTCGACATCGGGAAAAGGCCAAAAAAAACGCGGGCCCCGGAGTTGGGGTCCCGCGTGTTTGACAACCACCAAACTGGGCGCAGGAAACTAACGCCGGGCGGGGCGGTGCGCAAGCCCCCCTTTCGGAGGCGCGAGCGTGGTCCGCGTCCACCCGACCCCGCGGCCCCCAGGGAGAGCCGCGCAGCCGGGCGACGTCTTAGCACACGCCGGGCTCTTGGCGAGCCCGGTGCTCACGTTTGTGCGGCTGTGCGGCTGTGCGGCGGGGCCTCCGCGGGGGACGGCCGAGCCTCGAAAGGCCCGCAATGGCGCCGTGTCCCGCCCGCCCCTTCGAGCGGGCGATCAGAAGCCAGGCAGCGGCGCGACCTTCTTCTTCGGGGTCGAGGCCGGCGGGGTCGCCCCCGAACGCTCGAGGATGATGAACTGCACGCGGCGGTTTCGCGCGCGCATCTGGGGCGTGACGTTCGGCACGATCGGCTTCTCCTGGCCGTAGCCGCGGGCCACCAGTCGGTCGGCCGCGACGCCGTGCTGCACGAGCCAGGCGCGGACGGCCTCGGCGCGCTGCTCGCTCAGGATCTTGTTGTGCTCGGGCGTACCGCTGTTGTCGGTGTGGCCCTGCACCTCGACGCGCTCGATCTCCGGGTGACGGATGAGCGTGTCGGCGATCTCGGTGAGCAGCCCGAACGACTCGGGCAGGATGACGGCGCTGTCGAGCGCGAACTGGATCTGCTGCTTGATCGTGATCTCCTTGGCGGTCACCTGGACCTGCGGGCGCTTGGGCTTGGGCCGCAGGAGCAGGTCGACCGTGTCCTCCTGGCGCGCGCGCACGTCGGTGGGCGTCACCAGGACGAGGTATCCGTCGGCCTCGACGCGAAGCTCGGCGGTGCCGGGCGAGACCCCCTCGAACTTGTAGCCGCCCGAGGCGTCGCTCATGACGCGAAGCTCCTTGCGCTGCGAGTCGGTCAGCACCACCTGCACGCCGGCGAGCGGCTGGTTCGTGTCGCCGTCGCGCACGTGCCCGTCGACGGTACCGACGCGAGGCAGCGCCTCGAGCGGGCAGTCGATGTTGATGTCCCCGCCCTCCTTGGGCACGTTCGCGTTGCAGCTGCCGGGGCGGTACCCGTCGGCCTTGATGTCGTAGGTGTACTGGCCGGGGGGCACGTCGTCGGCGAACTTGCCGTCGGGCCCCGTGGCGAGTGGCGAGAGCTCGGGGTGATCGCGGTAGGTGGCGATGGCGTTCGCGACGGCGTTGTTCGTGTTCGCCTCGTGGACGAAGCCGACCACGTGACCGTGCGGCGCGACGTGCTCGACCGGCTTCTCGATGGTCTTGGTCTTGATGACCGGCGGCCGCTCCTGCGTGTCGACCGCCCAGCCGGCCGCGATGTAGAGCGTCCAGGGGGGAATCGGCTGAAGCTCCTCGATGAAGTCGTTGGTCCCGCCGAGACCGATGTCGAGCGCCGCCATCAGGTTGAAGCCGCGCTTCCAGGGGAAGAACCTGCTGCCGATGGTCAGCGTGGAAGGGACCACCGTGTCGTTGGCGAGGCAGCCGTCCTTGCTGATGTTCTTCGGGTTGCAGGCGTAGCCCTGGCGGTTGTTCGGCAGGAGCACGTGCCCTTCGACGAAGGGGCGCACGCGCTCGTCGGCGGCGAAGAACTCGCCGCCCGCGTACAGATCGACGTGATCGATGCGGTTGACGCCGAGGCCGTAGCGCTCGATGCGCGTGACCTGCGTCTTGCGCGCGGCCTCGGTGCTGGCCAGCACGTCGCCGCTGTTGTCGAGCGAGTAGACGACGTTCTCGCTGAAGCGCAGCGGGATGTTCGACGACAGGCCGCGCAGGTCCTGGGTCGCGATGCCGCCGAACTTCGCGCTCGTGCCGCTGCCGTCGAGGCCCACGGACCCGGTGCCGTTGATGAGCCAGAGCTCGCTGAACAGGCCGAGGTGCAACCAGTCGTTGATGGGCGCGACGTACTTGACGCCGAGGTCCGTGTCGCCGAGCACCTGGAGCAGCGCCGGCGTGTTGGCGCTGTCGCTGTTGGCGTAGGCCATGACGGCCACGTAGCCGTCGAAGGTGCCCGCCCCGATGTTGAACAGCGAGGCGCTGGCCGACAGCGTCCCGCCCACGTGGTTCATCGTGTCGCTCGTGAGCGGGGAGCCGCCGCGCGGGTTGGGGCAGGGGAACTTCGTGCTGCAGAGGAAGCCCGCCGAGAACCACTCGGTGGCGAACTGCAGGCGGAACTGCCCCGGCGCGCCCGTCTCCGCGTGCTGGGTCCTGAGCAGGCCCGTGCCGCCGGTGATCGTGTTCGTCTCGTTGAGCTGGCGGTCGCGCTCGGCCCACTCGGAGTCCTCCGACGACTCGCCGCCCTCCTCGGCCTCGGTCCCGTCGTCCGAGGCGGCGGCTTCGCCGCCCTGGGCGGGCGCCGCGGCCGGCGCCGAGGCCCCTGCAGGCGCCGCGGCCGGGGCGGCGGCCGCCCCCCCGGTCGCGCCGGCGCTGCCCTGCGCACCGGCGCCGGGCGACGCGCCCGCGCCAAAGGTGACCGACCCGCCGCCTTGCTGCGCCGCCGCCGTGGCGGGCCACGCGAGGCCTACGAGCGCGAGAGCGGCAAAGCACGAAGCGCGAAGCGACGAGCGGCTCATGAGCAGTCTCCCTGCGAATTCCGACCTCAGCCTTCTATCATCAAGTCGCGACGTACCTCCACAACGCTGTAGCCTCCTTGACGCAGCTTCAGGACCGGGGAACACCGCTTCCAGCATGGCCAGCCGCGGACGCATCCTCATCGTCGACGACGAAGCCAACGCGCGCGCGGCGTTGAGCGAGATCCTGCGCGAGGACGGCTACGCCACCGAGACGGCGGCCGACGGGTTCAAAGCCCTCGGAAAGCTCGACGAATTCGCGCCCGACGTGATCCTGACCGACCTCAAGATGCCCGGGCTGGACGGAATCGCGTTCATGGAGAAAGCCCGTGGCGCTGCACCGGGGGCCGTGTTCGTGGTCATGACGGCCTTCGGCACCGTCTCGAGCGCCGTCGAGGCGGTCAAGAAGGGGGCCGAGAACTACCTCCTCAAGCCCCTCGATCCGGAGGCGCTCGGCGCGGTGGTCGACCGCGCCATGGAAAAGGCGCGCCTGGTGCAGGAGGCGCGGCGCCTTCGCGACCGGCTGCGCGAGCGAAACGCCTTCAGCCACATCGTCTCGGCCGATCCGAAGATGCAGGCGGTGCTCGAGCTGGTGACGCAGGTGGGGCCGAGCAAGGCCAGTGTCCTCATCACCGGCGAGAGCGGCACGGGCAAGGAGCTCATCGCCGAGGCGATTCACCTGGCCAGCCCGCGCGCCAAGGCGCCGTTCGTGCGCTTGCACTGCGCGGCGCTCAGCGAGTCGCTGCTCGAGAGCGAGCTGTTCGGCCACGAGCGCGGCGCGTTCACCGGGGCGGTCGGGCGGCGCGAGGGGCGCTTTCGGCAGGCCGACGGCGGCACGCTCTTCCTCGACGAGATCGGCGAGATCTCGCCCGCCGTGCAGGTCAAGCTCCTGCGCTTCCTGCAGGAGAAGACGTTCGAGCGCGTCGGGGGCAACGAGACGCTCAAGGTCGACGTCCGCGTCATCGCCGCCACCAACCGCGACCTGCAGGCCGAGATCAAGAAGGGCGCGTTCCGCGAGGACCTGTTCTACCGGCTCAACGTCGTGACGGTGGAGCTGCCCCCCTTGCGCGAGCGGCGCGGCGACATCCCGGCGCTCGCGAGCTTCTTCGTGCGCCGCTACGCCGCCGAGAACGGAAAGACGATCGACACGTTCGCCGACGACGCGCTCGAGACGCTGCTCGAGTACGGCTGGCCGGGCAACGTGCGCGAGCTGGAGAACGTCGTCGAGCGCGCGGTCGTGCTGTGCGACGGGCCGCGCATCGAGAAGAAGCACCTGCCGCCGAGCGTCGTGCCGGCCGAGGGCCGCGACGGCCCGCCGCCCATCCCGGGGTCGACGATCGCCGACCTCGAACGCTACGCGATCCTCAAGACGCTCGAGGCGTGCGGCGGCTCGACGTCGAAGGCCGCGACGGTGCTCGGCGTCAGCCCGCGCAAGATCCAATACAAGCTGCACGAGTACGGCCACGGCCACGAGGACGAGGAGAGGAAGGGGTGAGCGGCAGCGACGACGTCGTGCTTCGCGTGAGCGGGCTGGCCAAGGCGTTCCGCAAGCCGTTCACCGGCAAGCGCGTCGACGCCGTGCGCGGCGTGTCGTTCGAGGTGCACCGCGGCGAGATCTTCGGCTTCCTCGGGCCGAACGGCGCCGGCAAGACGACGACGCTCAAGATGCTGATGGGCCTCATCGCCCCGACCGCGGGGACGATGGAGGTCCTCGGCCGGCCGGCGCCGTCTCCGGACGTCATGGCGCGCGTGGGCTTTCTGCCCGAGAACCCGTACGTGTACCCGTACCTGACGCCGCGCGAGTTCGTGTCGATGTGCGGGCGCCTGTCGGGGCTTCGCGGCGCGGGCCTCGGCGACCGGGTGCTGCGCGTCATCGAGCGCGTCGGGATCGGCTACGCGATCGACCGGCCGGTGGCCAAGCTGTCCAAGGGGATGCTCCAGCGCGTCGGGCTCGCGGCGGCGCTCGTGCACGATCCCGAGCTGCTCGTGCTCGACGAGCCGATGAGCGGCCTCGACCCGGTCGGCCGCAAGGAGGTGCGCGACCTGGTGCTCGAGGAGAAGCAGCGCGGGCGCACGGTGTTCTTCTCGAGCCACATCCTGAGCGACGTCGAGATGCTCTGCGACCGCGTGTGCATCCTGCGCAAGGGCGAGGTGGTCGTCGCGGGGGCGCTGCGCGAGCTCCTCGCCGAGGGCAAGCGCCGCAGCGAGGTGACCATCGGCGGCGCGAGCGACGCGCTTCGTGCCGCGCTGGCGCAGGTCGCGCCGGTGACGCGCGCCGCCGGGGACGTGCTCGTGATGGAGCTCGAGGGCGACGCCGCGGTGCGCGAGGTCGTGCAGCGCGCGCTCGCCGACGGCGCGCGCCTCGAGAGCGTGACGCCGAAGAGGGAGACGCTGGAGGACCTGTTCGTGAGGCGGGCGCTGTAGCGTCCTCCGGCCCGCGCGCAGATCCGCGGCACGAGCCCCCGGTCGCGCACGGGGCGGCGACGGCTAGAAGGTGCCGCCCAGCCCCACGCCGCCGGGGCCCACCACGGGCGCCAGCGACACGGGCGGGATCTCGCGCTTGCGCACCGTGACGTGCTCGGGCACGAACGACAGCTGCGCCTGAACGACGCCGACGAGCGCGGTCACGAAGAACGCCCCCGCGAACACGTCGCCGGTCACGGCCGCCACCCACCCGTTGTGCTGCCAGCCGTTCGCCGTCCCGTCGCCGCGCGCGAGCGCGTCCCTGGCCTGCTGCTGATCGTAGAGAGAGGCGCCGGCGCCCACGAAGCTGCCCGCGGCCAGCAGCGCCTCGCCCGAGAGGAAGAGCCATCCCAGGCCCTCTTCGCCGTTCTGGAACTGCCCGACGCCGAACGGCACGAGCGCCTCCCAGCGCGAGCTCCTCTGCACGACGATCTCGGTGCCCGCCAGCTTCTCGAGCATCGCCAGGCGCAGCGCCGCCTTCTGCCGCTCGGCGTCGGCCTTCGCCTTCTCCTCCTGCGCCTTGCGGACCTTCTCGGCCTGGATGGCCACGAGCTCGTCGCGCAGGCGCGCCTTGGCGTCGGTCAGCGCGTCGATGGCCTCGAGCGACACGCGGAGGGGATCGGGCTGGTAGTCGGGTTTGTCGAGCACGAGCTGCTCGAACGTCCTCGCCGCGTCGTCCTTCTTGCCCTCGGCCAGGAGCACCGCGCCGAGGTACATCCGCGCCTCCGCGACGCTGTCCGGATCCTTGAGCTCGCCGGTCTTCGGGTCGAGCAGCGCGCGCAGGCGGGCCTCGGCCTCGTCGTACTGGTGCGCCACGTAGGCGTTGTGCGCCTTCTCGAGGTCCGCCAGCGGCTCGGCGCGGGCGTCGCGCGCCACGGCGGCGGCGACCAGCCCGGCGAGGGCGGCAGTGGCGGCGATCCGGCGGCGCGAGCGCACGCCAAACGATCCACCGGCGACCGTCCACGCTGCAACTAAAATACCGCCGGCACCGGCTGGCCCGCCTCGAGGCGGACGGGGACGGACTTGCCCGTCTCGATCTGCGTCACCGTCACGCGCTCGAAGGTGCGGCCCAGCGCGACGGTGTTGACGCCCGCGCGCACCTGGATCTCGGGGTGCTCGACGATCTGGTAGGTCTTGTCGACGTCGCCGCGGATGACGAGCGTCGCCGGCTTGATCGGGACCACGACCTTGATCGTGTCGTCCTTGTCCCCGGCGGCGAGCGCGCGCTGGACCGGCGTGCACACCGGGCACGCGAACGACAGCGTGTGCGCCTTGCCGTCGAGCTGCAGCACGTCCCCGGAGCTCACCGCGCGCGGCGGCTCGCCGTCGACCGACACCTCGACGCCCATCGGCGGCGCCATGTCGAGCGTGATGCCGCGCTGCACCGGCCCCCGCATCGCTTGCGATGCGGCATGGCCATCCGGCGCCGCCTCGTGGCCCGCGGCGGGCGCCCCCGTGCGCGCCTGCGACGGCGCGGCGCTCGGCGCGGGCGGCGAGCTGGAGGCCGCCGACGACGGCACGACGACGGAGGCTCGCGGAGGCGCGGTGGCGATCGGGGCCTGGCTGGGCGGCGGCGCGGGGCTCACGTCGACGCGCGTGCGCACCAGCCGACCGACGGCGAACGTCGCCGCGCCCAGGCCGAGCATCAGCACGAGCGCGGCGGCGCCCCGGCGAAGCAGGCGCGCGCGCGCCTCGGCGCGGTGCATCCCGGCCACGAGGCGGAGCAGCTGCGGATCGTCCGGCGCGTGGGCGAGCGCGCGGTTGTAGTCGGCCGCGGCCGCGAGCACGTCGCCGCGCTTGCGCGCCTCGCCGCCGAGCGCCACGAGCCGCTCGGCCATGCGCCCGGCGTGCGCCGCCTCGTAGCCCGCCGGGTCGTCCATCCACGCCTCGAGCTCGCGCCTGGGCGCCGCGACCCCGAGCCGATCGAGCTCGGCGACGATCGCGTCGCGCATCGCGCCCGCGTCGGCGAAGCGGTCGTCCGCGGCGTGCGCGAGCGCGCGGTCGAGCAGCGCGCTCCACCGGCTGCCGACGACCGGCCTCTCGGCCTGCGCCTCGGGGTACAGCCCGTCGAGCACGCGCCGCAGCACCTGCGCCGGGTTGTTCCCCTCGAACGGCAGGTGCCCGACCATGCACTCGTAGAGCAGGACGCCGAGCCCGAAGACGTCCGCGCGCGCGTCGACCTCGCCCCCCTCGATCTGCTCGGGGGCCATGTGCGCCGGGCTGCCGAGCACCTGGCCGGTCGAGGTGACCCCCTGCGCGTCGAGCAGCTTGGCGATGCCGAAGTCGGTCAGCTTGACGAGAACGCGGCTCTCGTCGGGCGCGGGCGTCGTGCGCGACTCCGCGGACGGCGCCGGGCGGTGCTCGATGAGCACGTTCTCCGGCTTGATGTCGCGGTGCACGACGCCGCTGGAGTTCGCGTGCGCCAGCGCGCCGAGCAGCTCGAGGGCGACGGCGGCCGCGATCTCGGGCGGCATCGCGCCGTTCTGCTGCAGCAGCTTGCGGAGCGTCGTGCCGCGCACGAGCTCGACGACCAGATACTGCTCCGGCTCGTCCGCCTCGCTGACGTCGAACACTTCCACGATGTTCGGGTGCCGCAGCTTGGCCACCGCCTTGGCCTCGGCGTGGAAGCGCGAGACGACCTCTCGCGAGTCGCGCAGGTGCGGGTGGATGACCTTGACGGCCACCTCGCGCCCGAGGCGCCGGTCGCGCGCACGGTACACGGTGGCCATCCCGCCGTGGCCGATCTCCTCGAGGACCTCGTACTTGGCGAGCTGCGGGAGCCTGGCGCGCGTGGCCGCTGCCTCAGCCATCGCGGGTCAGTGTAACAGCAGGAGACCCGCCGGGACGCCAAGGCGCCACGTGGGGCGGATCGACCGCTCCCCCTCCAGAGGCGCCACCCCACAAAGCCTCGACATTCTTGGCGTCTTGGCGGCTCTCTCACCCCGCGACGCCCTTGAGGCCGAGGCGCTTGAGGCGGCTGCGAAGGGTGCTCTCGCTGAGGCCCAGCGAGCGGGCGGCGCGCGACTGATTGCCGTCGGCGCGAGAGAGCACCTGCGCGAGGATCTCGCGCTCGAGATCGTCGAAGGTCGTGCCCGCCTCGGGCAGGTTGAGGACGATCGACCACAGCCCCGCGCCGGCGGCGGCGGCCGCGGCGGCGGCTGCCGCGGCGCCCAGCGACATCGTCGACGTCGGCGCCGGGGGGACCTCGGCGGGCGCGCCGAGGCGCACCATGCCGCTGCTCGGCACGCCCGCCGCGGGCAGCCCGAGGTCCTCGACGTCGACCTCGTGGCCCGCGTGGTAGATGACGAGCCTCTCCATCAGGTTGGACAGCTCGCGGACATTGCCCGGCCAGGAGTGCTGCTCGAGCGCCCGCCAGGCCGCGTCGGTCACGCGCGGCAGCGGGCGGCTCATGCGCCGCGCGGCCGCCTCGAGCATCGTCTGCCCCAGGCCGCGCACGTCCTCGGGGCGGGCACGCAGCGGAGGGATGTGGATCGGCGCCACGGCGAGCCGGTAATAGAGGTCCAGGCGGAAGCTGCCCGCCTGCGCGTCGGCGAGCAGGTCGCGGTTGGTGGCGGCGATGATGCGCAGGTCGACCCGGCGCGGATCGCTCGATCCGACGGGCCAGATCTCGCGCGACTCGAGCGCGCGAAGGAGCATCGCCTGCAGCGCCGGCGGCGCCTCGCCGATCTCGTCGAGGAACAGCGTCCCTCCATCGGCCAGCTCGAAGAGGCCGCGGCGCGACGCCTGGGCGCCGGTGAAGGCGCCCTTGACGTGGCCGAAGAGCTCACTGGTCATCAGCTCCGGCGGCAGCGCGGCCAGGTTCTGCGCCACGAACCGCCCGCGCTTTCGCTGGCTGCGCTCGTGGATCGCGGCCGCGACCAGCTCCTTGCCGACGCCCGTCTCGCCGTAGAGCAGCACGTTGGCGTCGGTGCCCGACACGGCGACGACCTGCTCGAGGACCCTGGCCATCGCCGGTGAGGTCACCTGCAGCTTGGGGCGCACCACGGTGCGCTGCACGACCTCGACGTCGGCCTGCAGGCTGCGGTTGGCGACGCGCAGCTCCTCGACCAGCCGCCGGTTCTCGAGCTCGAGGCGCCGCGCCTCGCTGGCGCGCTGGATGGTCAGGCGCAGCTGGTCGGCGTCCCACGGCTTCTGCACGTACGCCCACACGTGCCCGAGGTTGACCGCGTCGGCGAGGTCGTCGTGGTCGCTGAAGCCGGTCAGCAGGATGCGCGGCACGTCGCGGTGCTGGTCGTAGGCGCGGGCCAGCAGCTCCGAGCCCTTCATCGGCTCCATGCGCATGTCGCTGACCAGCACGTCGAACGGCTCGCGCGCGAGCATCGCCAGCGCCTCGGGGCCGGTGGCGGCGGTGACCACCTCGAGGTCGCCCTCGAAGACGGCGGCGAAGACCTCGCGCAGATCGTCCTCGTCGTCGACGTACAGCACGCGCGTGCGCGCGGAGGGGGCCGCCGGAGGGGGCGGCGCAACGGAGGTACGCGACGTCACGACCGCGAGCGTACCAGAGACCGCGGCCTCACGCGCCCGCGTGGTCGAGCAGCTCGTGGTGGTAGGTGCTGAAGGCGCTCTCCTCGGGCCACGGGGGGGCCCCGGCGAGCAGCGCCGGCACGTCGCGCGGGCGCCCGTGATCGACGGCGACGACGGCCGCCGCGTAGCGCATCGCCCAGTGCACGAGCGGCGACGCGCTGGCCGCCTTCGTGAGCAGCGCCTCGTCCTCGCTCCGGCTCGCGTGCGCGAAGGCGCGGGCGAGGGCCGCCAGCCCCCGGCGCAGCAGCGCGATGCGACGCCGCGCGAGCAGTCCCCCGGCGGGCATCGGCAACGCCTCGAGCACCTCGGCCTTGCGCATGGCGGCCGCGCGGTCGCCCTCGAACGTGTCGAGCAGCGTCTCGACGAACAGGCGCTGCTCGAACGCGGCGTCCCACGCCGGGCCCTTGACCGCCCGCTCGAGCGCGCGGCGCCCGGCCTCGATCCAGCCGTAGGACGCGTACGCGGTCGCGTGCAGCAGCGGCGCCATCGTCTCGGGGTGCGGGATGCGCTCGATCGAGCCCTCCCACCGGCCGATGACCCGTTCGACGTCCCCCGACATGAGCAGCCGCCGCATCCTTCGCCGGCCGACCAGCGCCGGCACGAACAGCAGCGCCGTGAAGGCCAGCAGCACCAGGAAGAGCCGCGGATCGCGCCCGACCAGCTGGGCGGCGAGCACGGCGCTCAGCGCCGCGATCGCCAGCGGCAAAAACGCGAAGGCCCTCGACGGGCGCTGCGGAGCTGGAGACGACATCGACACCTATGACCTTAACCCAGCTTCGGGATTTGTCTTCCCCCCTCGAGCTCGCCGAGCCATGCAGAGAACAGGAAGACGGGAAGACGGGAAGGAAAGAGGAAGGGGTTGGTGGGGTAGCGGCTCAACCCCCAACCTTCCCGTCGTCCCGTCTTCCTGTTCTCTCCCTCTCGCCTGACGCCCCGGCGGGTCTCTCAGTCCGGGTCGGGCAGGCGCTTGTCGTCCTTGCCGTAGCGGCTCGGGTCGCCGATGCCGTGGCGGCGAAGGTAGCCGCGCACGTGGGCGCGCTCCATCGCCGCGCGACGGCCGATCTCGCTCACGTTGCCGCTGCACTCGGCGTAGAGGGCCGTGAAGTACTCGCGCTCGAAGTGCGCGAGCACCTCGCGCTTGGCGTCCTGGAAGGTGCGGCCGCGCGTCGGCGTGCTCTCGGCCGCCGCGCTGGTCACGAGCGGCGACAGGTGCGCCGCCAGGTCGATGGGCCCCTCCTTCGAGAAGGCCAGCGCGACGGCGACGACGTTGCGCAGCTCGCGCACGTTGCCGGGCCAGTCGTGGCGCATCAGCCGCTCGAGCGAGTCGTTGGTGATGCGGTCGTAGGAGTCCTTGTCGCCCAGGTCCTCGATCATGCGCCGCACGAGCACCGGGATGTCCTCGAGGCGCTGACGCAGCGCGGGCAGCTCGACCTTGAGCTGCGCCACGCGGAAGTACAGGTCGCTGCGGAAGCTGCCGGCGTTGACCTCGCGCACGAGGTCGCGGCGCGTCGCCGCGATGACGCGCACGTTGACGGGCCGGTAGTTGTTCGACCCGACGGACTTGATGCGCCCCTCGGCCAGCGCGCGCAGGAGCTTCGGCTGCACGTCGATCGGCAGCTCGCCGAGCTCGTCGAGGAAGATCGTCCCGCCGTCGGCCTCGACGAAGGGCGAGACGCGCTTGTCGACCGCGCCCGTGAACGACCCGCGCTCGTGGCCGAACAGCGCGCTCTCGGCGAGCGACGCGGGGATGGCGCCGCAGTCGACGACCACGAACGGCTTGCTGGCGCGCGCGCTCGCCTGGTGGATGGCCTGCGCCACGAGCTCCTTGCCCGTGCCCGTCTCCCCTCCCACCAGCACCGTCAGGTCGGTCGGCGCCGCCTTCTTGAGGCGGTCGAAGACCGCGCGCATCCCGGCGCTCTGGCCGACCAGCGGCCCGAAGCCGCCCATGTCCGGCACGTCGACCTCGCTCGGGCCGGACGGCGTGAACTCGATCATCGAGTCGCCGAGCGAGATGTACGCGTGCTTGGTCAGGTACACCTCGGCGACGCGCGTGTCGCCGATGAACGAGCCGTTGCGCGAGCCGAGGTCGCGCAGGCGCACGCCCCGCTCGGTCGCGACGAGCTCGACGTGCACGGCGCTGACCTTGCGGTCGTCGAGCACCAGGTCGCAGGCCTCGTTCCGTCCGACCACGACGGTGTCCGGGCCGATGTCGAGCTCCTTCTTCGAGCCCGTCCCCTTCGCAACCGTCAGCTTGCCGCCGCGGACCTCGATTCGGCCGCGGGTCGCGATGGTCGAATCCACAGCAGAACCACTATCACATGAGGCGGCCCGGACGTGCGACGTACAGCGCCGCCCGGCCCCGCGCCGGCCCCACGCCCGAGCGGGAAACCCCGACCGGCCGGCGAATCAATTGCTGCACGGCTGGCTCGGCGCGTTCTGGCGACCGTACCAGAGCTGCGTGAGCCCCTCGACCATCGCGGCCGTGGCGTCCGCGCGGTAGCTCGTGGCGCCCGGCTCCTGGCCGCCCGCGCCGCCGTCGGCCCCGAAGGTGACGGCGAAGCCCCAGGACTTCGAGGCGGCGCGCAGGTAGTCCTGCTGGATCGGATAGCCGCCGTCGTCCGTGACGACCGTGAAGAGGCTGGTGTGCCCCGGCTGCACCTGCAGCAGCGCGGCCCGCATCTGGCCGAGGCGCCGGGCCAGGTCCCACCCGTTGCCGGCCACGACGCGGTGCAGACCGCCGAGCAGGAACGCGGTGCCGAGCGTCGTCACGTTGGTCATGTCCGCGCTGGCCGAGGGGATGAGGCCCTCCATGTACGCGCCGGGCGTGGGCGCGCCGGCGTCGGGCGTGTAGGTGGCGTCGCCGTCGAGCAGGCCCGCGGCCTCGAGCGCGTCGCCGATCGCCCCCGCCTCGTTCAGGTAGGCCGTCGGGTCGGGCGCGACGGGGCCGGCGTCGCCGAACGACGGCAGCTTGCCGGCCAGATCCTGCGCGCGCGTCAGCCCCAGGACGACGGCGGCCTGCACGTCGGTCAGCAGGGCGTCGGCGCTGGGGGTACCCTGGCCGAGCGCGTCGTGGCCCGGATCGCTGCTCGTGACGAGCTGCTGGTAGAAGAGGCCCGTCTTCGTGTCGCGGGCGCGCTGCCAGACGTAGTCGAGCGTCGAGTACGCCGTCGCCGCCCAGGTGGCCGGATCGGCGCCCGCGTCGGCGTCGGTGGCGTGGAGCCTGGCCATGTCGAGCAGCGCCGCGGCGGCCATGACCGACTGCGCGGGGGCGTACGCGACCGCGCCGTTGCCGCCGGGGGTGCCGAGGAGCGCGGAGGTCACCATCGTCCCGCCGCCCGCGTCGACCGCGCCGCCGTCGCCGGCCCCTGCGTCGCCGGCCCCCGCGTCGCCCCCGCTCCCGACGGCGATCCACGTCACGGTCTGCGCGTACTTGGCCTGGAGGTTCCGCCCGAACGCATCGGCGAGCGCCGCGATCGCCTCCGCGTCGGTGTTGTCGTTGACGTAGTAGAAGCCCGCCTCGGCGTTGCGAAGGCGGAAGTAGATCTCGCCGTCGTAGCCGTCGGGGGCCTGCGGCAGCTCCTTCTCGATGACCTTCGCCAGGTCGGGCAGCACGGCGTCGAGCTCCGGCGTCACCTGGCTGTCGCCGTAGAACGCGGAGCTGCAGTGGTAGCTGGCGATCGAGCTGGCGAAGCCCACGTCGTCCTGCCACGCGTGGGGCGAGCCGGGCGCCGCGGTCACCGAGTCCCAGCTCGGGGCGACGCCCACGCCCTTGGCGTACGCGTTCTCCAGCTCGTTCTGGAGCACCTGCCCTTGCTGGCAGAGGGCCACCGGATCGGTCATGTCCTTGAGCGTGCAGGCGGTCATGGGGCCCGAGTCGACGGGCGGAAGGACGCTGCCGCCGTCGATGCCGGAGTCGTCCGCGGTCGAATCGTCCCCGGCGTCGGACGCAGGGGGCTGGGTGTTGTTGTTGCTGCTGCAGGCCCACGCGAGAGCGGCGGCGGTGACCGACAGGCAAGAGAAGAGGATGGCGCGGCGCATGGCGGAGGGGATTGTGGCCGCAAGCAACGCGCGTGCAAAGCGAAACGCGAACGAAGCCGGACCGTTCGCGCCGACCGTCACCTTTTGCACGGCCTGCGCACGGCCGAGCAGCCGAAGAATGCGCGTTCTCTTACGGCCTGCTGCCGACCTTCGAGACGCTCGACACGCTCGTGAACGTGCGGGCCGTGACGTCGGTCCGCTCCTCGCGCACGGGCAGCCGGCGCGGCCTGCGGCGCGGGGCGTTGCCCATCTGGCGGCACACCTTGCGCCACGCCTCGAGCGCCTCGAGCGCGCTGCCGAAGCGCTTCTCGCGGTCGCGCGCCATGATCTTGGCGAGGAACCGCTCGATGGAGACCGGCCACTCGTCGCCGGTCGTCGACGAGAGCGTGGGCGGCTCGCGGTCGAGCTTGAGCGCGATGAGCGTCAGGGCGTTGGCCCCCTCGAACGGCAGCCGGCCCGACAGCGCGCGGAACGCGACCGCCCCCAGCGCGTAGAGGTCCGCCCGCTCGTCGACGCGCGCGCTGCCGCGCACCTGCTCGGGGGCCATGTACGCGAAGCTGCCGAGCGTCGCGTCGAACGCCGTCAGCGACGGCTCGCTCTTCTGCCCCTTGGGAGAGCGCATCTTGGACACGCCGAAATCGAGGATGCGCGTGCGCTCCTCGCTCTCGTCGTTGGCGATCTCGCGCGCGGTCAGGCGCCGCTTCTCGATGAACAGGTTGGCCGGCTTGATGTCGCGGTGGATGACCCCCGCCCCGTGCGCCGCGGCCAGGCCGTGCAGCGCGTCGTCGACGATGGGCGCCACCTCGGCGAACGACAGGTACTGCTCGCGCCGCAGGCGCTCGTCGAGCCCCTCGCCCGACAGCAGCTCGAAGGCGATCCACAGGCGCCCGTCGCGGTCCTTGCCCGCGCCCAGGATGTTGGCGATGTGCGTCGACTTGATCTGCGCGGCGATGGCCGCCTCGCGGTGGAAGCGCGCGACGAGGTCGCGGTCCTGCGCCGCCTTGTCGTGCAGGACCTTGATGGCCACCTTCTCGCCGCTGCGGCCCTCGGCGGCGTAAACCTCACCCATTCCACCGGAACCGATGAGCCGCCGCAGCTTGTAGATCCCCCCGATCGACTGGCCGACCAGGGAGGCCGCTCCTGGGGTGTGCTCGTGCGGCATCCCGCCGTGGATGCTAGCACCGTTTTCGTACGTTGAGCCCGAGCCCGGCCGCGTCTACCCTGCCGCCATCATGCGCACCGACAAAGACGTCGAAGCGTACCTGCTCCGCCTGAACCGGCGGTTCCGCGCCGTCCAGGACCAGCCGGGGACGTTCCTCGTCGAGTCGAGCGCCGACATGCCGCCGCTGGCCGTGCGCGTGGAGCCGCCGCTGGTCGTCGTGCGCGTGTACGTGGCCGACGTCGAGGTCGCGAAGGACGCCGCCGCCCGCAGCGCCCTCTTCCAGCACCTGCTCGAGCTCAACGCCCACCAGCTGGTGCACGCCAGCTACGGCCTGGACGAGGGGCACGTCGTGCTGTCGAGCGCGCTCGAGCTCGAGAACCTGGATTTCAACGAGCTACAGGCCACGCTCGACGAGATCGACATGGCGCTCGCGCAGAAGCTGCCGGGCACGCGCTCCAAGACGAGTTGAGAAGAAGGAATGGGTATCTTCAGCCGCCTCGCGCAGCTCATCAAAAGCAACCTGAACGACCTGATCAGCCGCTCGGAGGACCCCGAGAAGATGCTGAACCAGGTCGTCCTCGACATGAACAACCAGCTGGTCGAGGCCAAGAAGCAGGTCGCCGCCTCGATCGCCGACGAGAAGCGCCTCGCCAAGCAGTTCGAGCAGGAGATGGCGAACTCCCAGGAGTGGGAGCGCCGCGCGATGATGGCCCTGCGGGCGGGCAACGAGGAGCTGGCCAAGGAGGCCCTCGCCCGCAAGCGCGAGCACGACGAGCTCGCCGCCACGTTCAAGGAGCAGTGGACCAAGCAGAAGACGGCCGTCGATCAGCTGAAGAAGGCGCTGCGCCTGCTCAACGACAAGATCGAGGAAGCCAAGCGCAAGAAGAACGTCCTCGTCGCGCGGAAGAAGCGCGCCGAGGCGCAGAAGGCCATCCAGGAGACGATGAGCGGCCTGCGCGATCAGAGCGCCTTCGAGACGTTCGACCGCATGTCGCAGAAGATCGACCAGATCGAGGCCGAGGCCGAGGCGCAGACCGAGCTCTCCGAGGAGTACAGCGGCGACACGCTGGCGTCGCAGTTCCAGAACCTCGAGCGCACCCACAGCGCCGACACGGACCTCGATGCGCTCAAGCGCAAGATGGGGATGCTGCCGCCCGAGGAGGCCAAGGCCACTGTCTCGGCCCTCGCCGGGCAGGCCGAGCCGGTGCAGGCGCGCGTCGAGGCGCGCGTCGAGGCCCCGCCGGCCGCGGCGCCGGCCCCCGCCGCCAAGAGCGAGCAGGAGGAGCTCGCCGCCGCGCTCGAGGAGCTCGAGGCCGAGCAGCAGCAGCAGGAAGAGCAGCGCAAGGCCGGGCGCTGAGCGCGCTCACGCCGGGGCCATCGCGCCGGCTCACGTCGGTTCGGGCGGGTACGGCACGGGCCGGAACGACAGCACCACGTTGCCCTCGCCGAGCGTCACGCTGGCGTTGCAGCCGAATCGCGCGAAGTGCGCCAGCCGCTCGACGACGGCCTGCGTGAGGCCGCGCTGGATCTGATGATTCCAGGCGGTCGCCTGCGCGAGGCACGGATCGGGCGGCTCGTACGAGGCGAGATCGGCCGCGAGGGCCGCCGTGTCGGCCGTGTACCGGAGGGGCGGCAGCGTCTCTCCCTCGGCGTTCACGGCCGTGAGCACCAGGTCGTGCCGGTCGAACCCGGTCAGCGTGACGACCTGGTCGGCCGGCGCCTCGCAGGCGCTCTGCGCGGAGCTCGTCGACTCGCTCCTGTCTGCCGGCGGGCCGGAGCAGGCGAGCGTCGTGGCACCGAGGATGACGTACGCAGCCAGGAATCGACGCATGGAACCCCCCTTTGGACGGCGCGCACCCGAAAGCGGGCGCGCGAGCGGCACGAGGTGCAACGCACACGCCACGGAAAGCCGCCGCCGCCCCCCTCGCCTTCCCCTCGAGAGAGGGGCGGGGCGATTGCCCCGGGAGAGAGGGGCGGCGTGGCCCGGGACCCGGTTTGCTCACGTTCCGCACGCACGGCGCGGCTCGCCGGGGTCCCTTCCTTTCGCGTCCGGGTCAGCCTCGCGGCTGCCCCGTTCCGCCGCTCGGCGCGGCGGCGGTGGGCGCGGTCCCCGTGGCGGGCCCCTCGGCCGGAACGGTCGTGACGGGCGTCACGACGAGCTGCGTCGTGACGTTGCCCTTCACGGCCTTCCGGGCCTTGGCACCCTTGGTTCCCCGCGCTTCACGCGTCGCCTTGCGCCTGGCGGCGGCTGCCGCCTTCTGCTCGGCCGTCAGCGGCGTGCGCGCCCTGGGGGGCGCCATGCCGAAGTCGGCGAGGGCCACGGCGTCGGTGCCGAACGTGTAGCGGAGGAACGCCACGAACGCCGCGAGAAACGCGTTCAGGGCGGGCAACTGCTCACGCTCGGCCGATACCTTGGCCTTGGCGGCGGCCTGGGCCTGGATCACGGCGGCGCGGTTGTCGATGACCTTCTGCAGGTCAGCGACCGCCTCGTCGACCGTGACCGAGGATCCGCCCCCGAGCGTGAGCTTCTGGCTCCCGTTCGGAAAGCGTTTCCTCGTCCCCGCGATGATCTGCGCCACGCGGGTGGCCTTGTCTGCTTTGCCATTGTTCTTTGCCATCTCGAATCACCTCCTTTCCGAACTCCGAGGGCTGCGGTGCGGCCGGGCGTCAGGCCCCGGTCCCCTCGCCTCTCATCCACGGAGTCCGCGCGTGGGGGAGGAAACTTGGAAGAATCTTTCGCCGGGCGTCGCTTTTCCCGAAAGCGAAGGCGCGGCGCGGGCTTGCAGCGCGCCGACGCGGGCTCGCGCGAAGCCGATACGGGCGTGTACCTCGCTGACACGGGCGTGGACCCCGCGGGTCCACGCGTGGACGTCGCGGATACGGGCGTGGACCTCGCGGGTCCACGCGTGGACCCCGCCGACACGCGCGCGGACCCGGCGGAAACGGACGTGGACCCGCCGGACACGGGCGCGGACCTCGCGGATACGGGCGTGGACCCCGCGGGTCCACGCGTGGACCCCGCCGACACGCGCGCGGACCCGGCGGAAACGGACGTGGACCCGCCGGACACGGGCGCGGACCCCACGGATACGGGCGTGCATCGCGCCGACACGCGCGCCCGTCCGTCCCTTGCTCGCCCGCGTCGGCCCTCTTGCCACCCGACTCGCGATGAATCACCCTGCGCCGCCCGGGGGGGACCATGCCGAATCGCCCGAAGCGCCCGCGCATCGAGGGGACCGCCCCGCCCGCCCGCGACGCCGATTCGCCGGACGACGGGAGCGACGCTCCGGTCGCGCCCCCCGGCGAGCCCAAGCCGGTCACCCCCGAGGCATGGCGCGCGTTCGTCTCGCATCCCGACACGGTGGCGTGGGTCCACGCGCACGTCGCCCGGAAGGTGAGCGAGCAGTACCAGGAGGAAGTCGCGCAGGACGCGCTGATGGAGCTGGTCACGGCGACGCCCGCCCGCTACGAGCACGAGCTCAAGGCGACGCGCCGCACCGTCGTCGACCGCGTCATCGCCGATCACCACGCCAAGCGCTCGCGCCGCAAGAAGTACGAGGGCGAGCTGCCCACCGCGCCCGTGCGCCGCGACGAGGCGGGCGAGCCCGTCGCCGACACCGACGACGAGGGCCTGGTCGACGCCGACCCGAGCTTCGACCCGGAGAAGACCGACTTCCGCGCGGAGGGCTGGCTGCTGCGCCGCTTCCTGAGGGACGCGGTGGCCGGCAACGCCCGGGACGAGGAGACCCTCTCCTGGATGGTCGCGTGGTCCGACGACGACAAGACCTACAAGCAGATCGCCGACGAGAACGGGCTCGCCGTGGGCGTCGTCAACTCGCGCGTCTTCGAGTTCAAGAAGAAGTACGCGCCGCGGTTCGACCGCTACCGCAACCGCCTCGTCGTCCTGCTGCTGATCGGCCTGCTCGCCGCCGTCGCCCTCGCGTACGCGCTCCTGCCGCGCGCGAAGAGCGAGCCGCCCATCCTGCCCGACCGCGAGGGCGAGCTCGCGCCGCCGCGCCCCTCGGCCGCGCCGCCGCCCGCCCCGCCGCCCACGCCGACCGGCGCGCGCTTCGACCAGGCGGCGCCCACCCCGCCGGCGCCCGCGCTCCCCGCGAAGCCGGCGCTTCCGCGCCACGGCCGCCGCAAGCCCGCGCCCGCCGACGACACGCCGCCGAAGTGAAGGTCACTGCGGCGTCGGCGGTACGACGACGGTGTTGATCGGCTGCACGCTCGCGCCCGACGGGTACGCGTAGCTGACGTACTGGTCCCAGCCCCACACCGTCAGCCCGAAGGCGGCGTCGCTCTTGATCGAGTGCCGGCCGTTGCCGCAGCTCCCCTGGTTGGCGCCCCCGACGACGAGGTCGACGCGCGCGAGCTGGTAGGGCGTCGTGCCGATGGGCAGCCACCCCGAGACGACGCCCGCGCAGTCGAGCGTCACGTCCTTGTACGAGCCGTCGGCCTGCTTCTTCCGCACGAGCACCAGGTTGGTGTTGGCCATCGTCGGATCGGTCATGAAGATGTAGCTGGCGAGCCACTGCGCCGGCGGGATCATGTTCACGAAGTCCGGGTCGCCGCTGCCGTAGTCCTGACCCATGTAGTTCTGCCCGCCCATGTGGCCCGAGACGTAGAACGGGTGCTGCGTGTCCTGGCTGGTGACGACGAACGGCGCCTCGGAGGTGAACTGCGCGACCTGCCCCGTGCTCAGCGTCGTCGGCGCGCCCGCCGGCGCCGACGGGGCGTAGGTCAGCTGCGTGCCGTCGACCACGCCCATGATGCGCCACGGCGGGTTCTCGGGCATGTTCGCCACGCGGTCGCGGTAGTGCGCGGCCACGTACTCGTTGCCGAGCGCCTTGACCGGCGGCAGCTGCTGGTGGCCCGAGTCGCACGCCGCGTCGCCGACGTCGATGTTCATGCACGAGTTGCCGCCCCAGACGCCGACCGGCTTGTCGCTCTGGATGGGGCTCCCGTTGAGCTCCGTGTCCTGCTTGAGCTGCAGCACCTCGCCGTGGTCGAGCGTGTACGTGACGGGCGTGTTCGCCGCGCCCGCGCTCACGCCGGTGCCGCCCGTGATGGCGACCTTCGGCAGGACGGTGACGTGCGTCGCGTCCTGCGACGCGGCGACCTCGATGAACGGCTGCGCCGTCGGCCCGGCGATCTGGCTCTTGGCGAACGCGTCGATGGGCACGTAGTTCGTGTCCCACGCGCTCGAGGGGATGAGCAGCGTCGCGCTCGAGATGTAGCTCGCCGATCCGCCGTACGGGAAGATGTCGTAGGCGACCACCGGCGCGCTCGTCGTGATGTGGAACGCGTGGACGATGGCCGTGAACTCGCTCGACGCCTCGGCCGTCTCGTAGAAGGCCTGCGTCGTCGGCGGGCAGGCGGTCGGCAGCGACGGATGCGTCACCGCGGTCGCGTCGGCCAGGAACACGATCGCCAGCTGGTTGGCCGGGAGCACCCCGCCCATCGACGCCAGCGACGCGTACGTGATGCTCTGCCCCTGCCCGGTCGGGACGAACGCGTACGGCGCCGCGTCCGTCATCATCCCGTCGTACTCGAGCGTGATCTTGACCGGCGATCCCCAGGTGTTGGCGATGTACGCGGCGAAGCACGAGCCGTTCGCCTCGCCGTCGGTGCCCGGGTCGACGCTGTAGTAGTCGCAGCCGATCGTCGACTTGTTCGCCGTCGCGGCGTCGCAGGCGGCGACGCACTGGCCGCCGGCGCCGCACCCCTGGTCGGGCGGGCACTGGGTGACGACGTTGTCGTTGCAGTCGAGCACGTCGTGCAGGTCGGCCGAGCAGTGCGTCGCGCAGCCGGGGTTCATGCCGCCGTCGCCGCCGATGGTCTGGAGCCCGCTGTCGTCGCCCGCGCTCCCGTCGTCGCCGGCGGTCGAGGCGTCCGAGGACGCGAAGCCGCTCGAGGCCTTCTTGGAGCTGCACGCGACCGGGCTCAGGACGAAGAGGCCGACGCCGACGACGATCCAGGACGGGCGAATCAGCATGGCTGGAACTCTACAGCAGAGGTCCACCCGCGCACGTCTCAAGGGCGTGCAGCAACACGGGCACGGCCGGCCGCCGATGCGTTTGGCGCCGCCCGCCGGGCAGTGGCGGCGTACGCTGCCGAGCCATGGTCCGTCGTTGGCAGAGCGCCGGCGGTTGCGCGTGGGCCCTTGCGTGGTCCATCTCGCTCGGGGGGTGCAGCAAGGGGCCGACGTGCGGCTGCGTGATTCCCTATTTCACGGTCATCTCCTCGGCAGGGGCGGAGGTTTGCCCCGCGACGGTCGTCGAGGCCACGCCGGGCGGGGGGGTCCAGAACGTCCCGCCACTGGAGCCGAGCGATCCCTGTTCTGGGTACGTTCTGGGCAACGGAACGCACACGGTGACGGTCTCGGCGCCGGGCTTCCAGACGGTGACGCAGACGATCACCGTCGCGACCATCTGCACGGACGACTGCTGCTGTGTCGGGGACACTCCGCCCTTCGTCAGGCTACAGGCGCAATGAAGGTGTCGTGGCCCACCGGACGAGCGCCGCGTCTTTCACAGCGGGCGGCACGGGTTCACCCGCGCACGTCTCGAGGGCGTGATACGACCGGACACCGTGGCCGCCGCCACGCCCCCTGAATCGAGCCGGAGCCACCGGCGACTCGCCGAGGCCCCCCTGTCGCCGACCCCGCCCGCCCACACCGAGGCGCCCGAGGCGCTGCTCGCCCGCCTGCGCACCGATCCGGCGCGCGGGCTGACGGCGGCGGACGCGGCCGAGCGCCTCGCGCGCGACGGGGCGAACGAGCTGCCGCGCCCCGAGGGCAAGAGCCCGTGGCTCCAGCTGCTCGGGCAGTTCGCCAACCCGATCGTGCTGACGCTGCTGGCGGCGGCGGTCATCGCCATCGTCGACGGCGCGAGCGCGACCCGCGCCGGCGAGCCGCTGCTCGTCCGCTACGGCGACGCGACGGCGATCCTGCTCATCGTCGCGCTCAACGCGCTGCTCGGGTTCGTCCAGGAGCGGCGCGCCGAGGCCGCGCTGGCGGCGCTCGAGAAGATGCAGACGCCCAACGCGCGCGTGCGCCGCGACGACCAGGTGCAGGTCATCGCCGCCTCCGAGCTCGTCGTCGGCGACGTGCTCGAGCTCGAGGCGGGCGACGCCGTCCCGGCCGACGCGCGCCTGCTGCAGACGATCAACCTCACGGCCGAGGAGAGCGCGCTGACCGGCGAGAGCGTCCCGGTCCAGAAGGACGCCCGCGCCGCCGTCGCCGGGGACGCGCCGCTCGGCGACCGCGCGACGATGCTGTTCGTCGGCACGAGCCTGGTGCGCGGCAAGGGGCGGGCGGCGGTCGTCGCGACCGGGCCGCGCACGGAGCTCGGCAAGCTGTCGGTCCTCATCCAGCGCCCCGGCCGGCGCACGACGCCGCTCGAGGAGAAGCTCGAGTCGTTCGGCCAGCGCATCCTCTGGGGGTGCCTGGCGCTGTCGGGCGCGCTCTTCGTGCGCGGCTGGCTGCACGGCGGGCGCACCTGGCACGAGCTGCTGCTCGAGGCGGTGAGCCTCGCGGTGGCGGCGATCCCCGAGGGGCTGCCGGCCATCACGACCATCACGCTGGCGCTGGGCATGCAGCGCATGGCCAAGCGCGGCGCCATCGTGCGCAAGCTCGCCGCCGTCGAGACGCTCGGCGCCGCGACGGTCATCTGCACCGACAAGACGGGCACCCTCACGCAGAACGAGATGACCGTGCGCGAGGTGTACGCCGGCGGCGCGCGCTACCGCGTCACCGGCACCGGCTACGATCCGGCCGGCGCCATCCTCGACACGATCGACCAGCGCGTCGAGGCGCCCGAGGGGCCGCTCGAGGACCTGCTGGCGACGGTCGCGCTGTGCAACAACGCGCAGCTGCAGAAGGTCGACGGCGCGTGGAAGGTGCAGGGCGATCCGACCGAGGGCGCGCTCTTGACGCTCGCGGCCAAGGGCGGCGTCACGCGCGAGGAGGTCACGAGCTCCCACCAGGTCGTCCGGGAGCTGCCGTTCGACAGCGACCGCAAGCGCATGACGATCGTGGCGCTCGACGAGTTCGGGCGCGAGGTCGTCCACTCCAAGGGCAGCGCCGACGTGCTGCTGCCGCTGTGCGCGGCCTACGACACGCCCGCGGGGCGCCTGCCGCTCGACGACGAGGGGCGCCGGCGGATCCTGGGCGAGGCCGAAGAGATGAGCAGCCGCGCGCTGCGCGTGCTGGCGGTGGCGCGGCGCGACCTCGGCGACGGGCGCGACGGGGCGCGCGAGTCCGCAAGCTCGAGCCGAGCGCAGCGAGGCGAGAGTGGCACGCCTTCGGCGCGCACCTCGCCCTCCGGCGAGGTTTCGGACTCGAACACGTACGACAGCGGCGACCTCGAGGAGCGGCTGACCTTCGTGGGGCTGGTCGGGATGATCGACCCGCCCCGCGACGGCGCGAAGGAGGCCGTGCGCCTGTGCGCCGACGCGCACGTGCGCGCGGTGATGATCACGGGCGACCACAAGCTGACGGCCGTCGCGATCGCGCGCGAGCTGGGGCTCTGGGACGACGGGGCCCTCGCCCTCACCGGGACGGAGCTCGAGAAGCTCTCCGAGGCGGACCTCGACGAGCGCATCGAGCGCGTGCGCGTCTTCGCGCGCGTGACGGCCGAGCAGAAGCTGCGCATCGTCGAGGCGTTCAAGCGCTGCGGTCACATCGTGGCGATGACCGGCGACGGCGTGAACGACGCGCCGGCGCTGCGCGCGGCGCACATCGGCGTGGCGATGGGCAAGGCGGGCACCGACGTGGCGCGCGAGGCGGCGGACATGGTCATCGCCGACGACAACTTCGCCACGATCGTCGAGGCCGTGCGCGAGGGGCGCGCCATCTGGCGCAACATCCAGAAGTTCATCTTCTTCCTCCTGTCGAGCAACGCTGGCCTGCTCGTGACCGTGTTCGTCGTCAGCTTCTTCACCGACCTGGCGCCGCTGACGCCGCTGATGATCCTCTGGATCAACCTCGTCACCAACGGCCTGCCCGCGCTGGCGCTCGGCGTCGACCCGCCCGATCCCACGCAGATGCGCGAGCCGCCGCGCAGGCGCTCCGGGGGCCTGCTCGGCGCGCGCGACTGGATGGGGATCGCGTTCGTCGGCGCCTGCATGGGGGCGGCGGCGATGCTCTGCTACCTGCTGCCGATCCGCGCCGACGACCCGCTGGCCATCAAGCACTCGCGCGCCATCGCGTTCTCGCTGCTCGCGCTCAGCCCCCTGTTTCACGCCTTCAACTGCCGCTCGGCGACCGCCTCCGTCGTCTCGCTGCGGCCGGTGCTGCCGGCGGCGCTGGTGGGCGCGGTCGTGCTGAGCGCGGGCATCCACCTTGTGGCCGTGCTCGTCCCGGGGCTGCAGCCCGTCTTCCAGACCTTCCCGATGAGCGCGAACGAGTGGGCGCTGCTGCTCGTGCTTTCCGCCTCCATCATCCCCGCCGTCGAGACGATGAAGCTCGTTCGTCGCCTCGTCGTGCGGTTCAGGTGAGAGATCACAGGAAGGCGGGAAGGCGGGAAGGATTTTGGGGCGACGCGAGAATTCCCCAAACCTTCCCGCCTTCCCGCCTTCCTGTTTTCTCTCGTCCCCTACGTGCGCGCCGGAGCGCGGCGGCGCGCGGCGAAGAGCGCCAGACCGATGAGCGCGATCCACGCAGCGCCGGGCGACGTGGGCGCGGCGCCGGCCGAGCAGCCGTAGCCCAGCGCGGGAGGCACGTCCCCCTTCGGGCGATCGGGCACGTTCGGATCGGTTCCCCACGCCAGCTCGTCGGTGTCGGCCATCGTGTCGCCGTCGCTGTCGACGCGGTCGGCGCGCATCCTGTCGAGCGCCGATCGGAGCGAGCCGTCGTCGTCCTGCACCATGCCGCGCGCGAGCGCCGAGTCGGCGAACGGCCTGTCGGCGGGGCCGATGTCGCCGCCGGCGTCGCCCCCGGCGTCGCCGCCCGCCGAATGGCAGAGCGTGCACGGCCGCGCGCTCGGCAGCTGCAGGTACGACTGGATGACGTCCGGATACTCGGGCGAGGCGCCGGCCCGCCCCGCAAAGGAGAGAGCGACGATCGCCGCCGCCGCGGCGAGCCGGTGAGGTCCGCGGCGCGTCATGGCGTCTGGGGCGTGTACTCGAGCCGCGAGGTGTCGAAGCCCTCGCCCTGCGCGCGCGACAGGATGCCCTGCAGCGTGGCCTGGTCGAGCGTCGGCGTGCGGCCGAGGATCCACAGGTACGAGCGCGAGGGGTGGCCGACGACGGCGTACTCGTAGTCGGATCCGATCTCGAGGATCCAGTAGTCGCCGTAGAAGCCGCCGACGTCGAGCGCCAGCTTGGCCGGGGCCGACGGGTCGGGGACCTTGGCGGTCATCGTGACGGTCTTGAGCGGCCCGCCGGCGCTGCCGACGTGGCACTCGTTGACGAGGTCGAGCGTGCCGTCCGACGCGAGCGAGTAGAACGCGGTCGTCTCGAAGCAGTCGGTCTGCGTGATCCGCGGCAGCTTCGCGATCTCGAACCACTGGCCCTGGAAGCGCGACAGGTCGACCTTCGACGCGACGGCGAGCGGCGGATCCTGTCCGCAGCCGACGCCCACGACGGCGAGCAGCGCCAGCCCGGCGCAGAGCGCGACGCCGCGCAGCATCAGAGCGGCCTCCCGAGCGCGGGTCGGCGGAACGCGACGACCCACGGCGCGCAGAAGATGGCGAACGGGGCGAGCAGCGGCGCCACCAGCAGCACCAGCGGGACGGCGACCGCCACGACGATCGTGACCGCGGCCGCGACGGCGAACACGCGCTGCCAGACGGAGCTCTGCGAGGGATCGAGTGGACGGGCCATGGTGCTACCTCCGGTTCGGGCGTCGTCGACGACGTCCGACCGGGGCGCTTCACGCCGCGTGCCAGCGCGTGGCGCGCGACAATGCGCGGAAACGACGCGCGCCGTGCGCGCCGCGGGGGTGAGTCGATCGATCACGGGGATCGAAACGCTCCGCGCCCACCGACGATTTGCCGCGCGGCGTCGCTGCTATCCTCCTCGCCTGCACGTGACCGAACCCACCCTCGTCGGCCGCTACGCCATCCACGACGCCATCGCCTCGGGAGGCATGGCGGTCGTGCACTTCGGGCGGTTCCTCGGGCCGGTGGGGTTCTCGCGCACGGTGGCGATCAAGCGGATGCACCCTCATCTGGCCAGGGAGCCGGAGTTCGTCGCCATGTTCCTCGACGAGGCCCGGCTGGCCGCCCGCATCCGCCACCGCAACGTGGTCTCGACGCTCGACGTCGTCGCGACCTCGAACGAGCTGCTCATCGTGATGGAGTACGTGCACGGCGAGTCGCTCGGCAGCCTTCTGCGCCTGATGCAGGCGCAGAAGAAGCGCGTGCCGGCCGCCGTCACCTGCGCCATCGCCGCCGATCTGCTCTCGGGGCTGCACGCCGCCCACGAGGCGCGCGACGAGCGCGGGGAGCCGCTGCGCATCGTGCACCGGGACGTCAGCCCGCAGAACGTGCTCGTCGGCGCCGACGGGGTCGCGCGCGTGCTCGACTTCGGGGTGGCCAAGGCCGTCGGGCGCGTCCAGCAGACGCTCGAGGGGCAGGTCAAGGGCAAGATCGCCTACATGGCCCCGGAGCAGGTGAAGGGCGAGGCCGTCACACGGGTGGCGGACGTCTACGCCGCCTCGGTGGTGCTCTGGGAGATGCTCACCTCGCAGCGGCTCTTCAGGTCCGAGCGCGAGGCCGACACGGTCGACAACATCCTCTTCGGCACGATCGACGCGCCCAGCGCCCGCGCGCCCGACATACCCGAGGCGCTCAACGGCGTCGTGCTGCGCGGGCTGGCGCGCGATCCGGCCGAGCGCTTCCCCACCGCGCGCGAGATGGTGCGAGCGCTGCGCGAGTGCGTGCGCTTCGCCTCCGCCTCCGAGGTCGGCGACTGGATCGAATCGATCGCGGGCGCCCAGCTGTCCGAGCGGGCCTCGGCGCTGGCGGAGATCGACCGCGGGCAGTCCACCGACGACACGCTGCGGCTGCGGACGGCCGCCGTGCGCCCTCACGACGGCGGGCGGCCCGAGGAGCAGGAGGCCGTCGTGCTGCCCACCGAGGCCATCGGCACGGAGGCGACGATGCGTGGCGAGCTTCCGGCTGCGCCCGCTCGAATCCGCCGCCGGCGGCGCGCGCTCTGGGGGGGAATCGCGGCGCTCATCGTGCTGGGCCTGGTCGCGGGCCGCACCTCGAGCGGCCAGCGCGCGGACGACTCGGCGCCGCCGGCGGCGCCGTCGGACAGCGCGGCGGCGCCCGCGTCCGCGTCCGCACCGGCATCCGCATCCGCGTTGCCGGCCGTGCCCCCGCCCGACGAAACGTCGACGGCGGCGCCCCCTCTCGGCGCCGCCGCCGACGTCTCGCCTCCACCGCCCGCACCTCGGCCGACGGCCTCGCCCGGCCCGCGGCCGCGCGCTCCCCACCGGCCGCCCACCCCGCGGCACCACGCGCGCTCGAGCTGCGATCCGCCCTACACGACCGAGCCGGACGGCACGCGGCACTACAAGCTCGAGTGCCTCTAGTGTCCCGAGTCCGTGATTCGCGAGCGAATCGCGGGCTCGGGCCACTACGGAAGCATGATGCGGCCCGGCGCGCCGTTCGCGCCCATCTCGGTGTGGCACGCGTTGCAGTCGCCGCTGGTCTGACCCGCGCTCATCGCGCGCTCCTTGCCGTTGTAGACGACCTTGGCGTGGAACGGCGTCGCCACCGCCGCCGTCGTGTAGAAGTTGCCGACGCTGTTCACCGGGAGCGTCAGCGTGTTGTTGTTCGCGTCGGTCACGACCACCGTCGCGCCGGCGACGTTGACGCCGTCGCACATCGTCGGCTCGTGCGCCGTCGGATAGACGGTCCCGGCGATGGTGAAGCGGGGCGCCTCGCCACCGGACTGCGCGTGGCACGACACGCACGTGTTGCCGGGGTTCATGCGCGACGATCCATCGCCGCCCCCCGAGTAGTACTGCCCGCTCGTGCATTGCACCGGCGTGTTGTAGATGCTGCCGGCGTCGCTTCCCGCGCCGCCGCACGTGCCCATCGGCGTGCCGGCGTTGACCCAGCTCTGGATGGTCGCGATCTGGGCGGCGGTCGGGGGCGTGTTGCCCGCGGGGGGCATCGGCGCGGTGGTGCTCTGCATGCGGACGACGCACATCTGCGCGACGGTCTTGCTCGGATCGCTCTTGGCGGGCGCCGTCAGGTCCGCGTAGGTGACGAGCGGCATCGGCGCGCCTCCGACCGGCGGGTTCGAGTGGCAGCTGACGCACAGCGACTGGAGCACCTGCGCCACGTCGCACGGCAGGCCGTCGGGCGTGGTGCTGCCCGCCCCGCCGTCGCCGCCGGTCGCGGCGCCGCCGCCGGAGCCGGCGCTCTGTCCCGACGACGCTCCCGGCCCGCCGCCGGCCCCGAAGTCGGGCGCCTCCCCGACGAAGCAACCCGCTGCCGCTGCTGCGATGACGCCTGCCAATGCCACGTAGCGCATGATGATGGCCTCCGTTCGACTCCGTTGCCCTCCTGCGACCCGCTCAACCGTCGTTCGCGTCGAACCGCGCGCTCACCTCGACGTCGGGCCTGACCGTCACGCCGAGGTAGCTCGGGACGTCGATCCCGTAGTCCTTCATGTTCACGTGGACGCTGCCGGTGACGGAGATCGAGCCGCCGTTCCTGTGCGCGACGTAGTGGAACGTCACGGGGTTGGTCCTGCCGTGGATCTTCATGCTCCCGGGCGCGTCGCCCGACGTGTCTCCGCCGGTCGGGAACCTGAGCGCGGCGCGCGCGACCCTGAGCTCGGCGTTCGGGTACTGCTGCACCTGCAGGTACTTCTCCTTCATGTGCCGGTCGCGCAGCGAGATGCCGGTCTGCAGGTTGGCGAGCGGCACGACGACCGTGACGCTCTGCCCGTCGTCGGCGACGTTGAGGTCCGACGTGGTGCCGACGATCTTCATTCCGGCCGGGCCGATCGCGGTGAACGTGACGTTCGGCGAGCCCGTGCGGCTCAGCTTCGCGTCGGCCGCCACCGGAAAGGCGGCCACGGCGCACAGGGCGAAGAGCGAACAAACGTGATGTGCTTTCATGATGGCTTCCCTCGTGGTCGGCGGCGCGAGGCCGCTGCTGGCAGGGGACACCATCACGCTTCGTGCCACCGGCTCGGCCCGCGGAATCGCAGGAAATCCGGCCCGGCGTGCGCGGTCGCCGCCCGTGATCGATTCGATCACGTGATCGCTGCCTGCCTTGCCGCGGCTTGCGGTACGGTTACCGGCGTCCATGTCTTCGCACGACCAGTCCACGGTCGCGCGTCCGCTCGAGGGGGTGAGCACCGCGCGCTTGCGTCGCGTCGTCGTCATCGAGGGACCCGATGCCGGCCGCGAATTCAACCTCGAGCCGAGCTCGCCCTCGCGCATCCTTCTCGGCACGAGCGAGGTCTGCGCGCTGCGGCTCACCGATCCGACGGTCTCGCGTCGGCACGCCGCGTTCGAGGCCGTGGGCAAGCGCTACCGGCTGACCGATCTGGAGTCGACCAACGGCACCTTCGTCGACGGCCTGGCGGTCGTGGAGGTCTACGTCCGCGGTGGCGAGGTGGTGCGCTGCGGATCGACGGCGATGAGGCTCGAGGTCGACGAGGGGTCGGGGCCCGGCCCGCAGCTGCCGGGCGCCATCCGCTTCGGCTCCACCCTCGGCGCGAGCATCGCGATGCGGCGCCTCTACCCGTTGTGCGAGCGGCTGGCCAGGTCGCGCGTGCCGATGACCATCGAGGGTGAGACGGGCACGGGCAAGGAGGTGCTGGCCGAGTCGATCCACGAGGTCGGCGGCGGCAAGGGCCCGTTCGTCGTGTTCGATTGCACGACGATCGCGCCGAACCTCGTCGAGGCGGAGCTGTTCGGCCACGAGCGAGGCGCCTTCACCGGCGCCACCGCGAGCCGGCCCGGCGTGTTCGAGGAGGCCGACGGCGGCACGCTGCTCATCGACGAGATCGGCGATCTCGACCTGCCGCTGCAGGCCAAGCTGCTGCGCGCTCTCGACCGGGGCGAGGTGCGCCGCGTCGGTGGCCAGAAGTGGATCAAGGTCGACGTGCGCGTGATCTCCGCCACCCGGCGCGATCTCGACAAGGCCGTGGCGGCGGGGCGGTTCCGCGACGACCTGTTCCACCGCCTGGCCGTGGCGCGCGTCGAGCTGCCCCCGCTGCGCGAGCGGCACGGCGACGTGCGTCTGCTGGCGCGGCAGTTCGCCGCCGACATGAACGCCCCGCCCGACGAGGTCGAGGCGGAGATCGAGAAGCGCTTCTCGGACTACAACTGGCCCGGCAACGTCCGCGAGCTGCGCAACGCGGTCGCCCGCTACGTAGCGCTCGGCGACGAGTGGCAGCCGCCGCGGTCGGCGTCGAGCGGATCGGCGCCCCCGCCACCGGACGGACGCGCCGACTGGATCGACGCGCTCGTCGCGTCGGGCATGGCCTACCCGGTCGCGCGCCGTCGCACGCTCGAGGAGTTCGAGCGCCGCTACATCGAGCGGATGCTCGCCGCGCACGGCGGCAATGTCGCCCAGGCGGCGCGCGCGTCGGGGCTGGGGCTGCGCTACTTCCGCATGGTCAAGGCGCGCCGGCAGCCGAAGACGTGACGGGCCGGCGCCGACGCAGCAGGCCGACGAGCAGCGCCAGACAGCCGCCGATGACGCCGCCGGTGCGGGCGGGCGCGCCGGGGGCGATCTGCGCCCCGCACCCGTAGCGCGGCAGCTCGCCGTTGCTCGCGCCGCCGGGCCGGGTGACCGTACCGGCGTCGCAGGTGCCCGCGTCCGGCGCCGCCACGTTCGGATCGAGGTCCTCCTTGAGCTTCTCGATGTCGGGCACGCAGTCGCCCACGCTGCTCACGTGCTCGGCCCCGAGCGTGTCGAGGGCGTTGTCCAGCGAGGTCGTGTCGTTGGCGACCAGCCCCGCGGCGCGCATCGACTGCCCGAACGGCGTGGTGACCGTACCGAGGCCCGTCACGCCGTTTGCGTGGCAGATGGCGCACTGGGGCGTGTACGACAACCCGAGGTGGTTGTGGATCTCGGGCGGGAAGTTGGGCGTCGCGCGCGCGGGCGCGGGCGCGCCGAGGCCGGTCAGCGTGAGGGCGGCAGCGGCGCAGGCGAGCTTGGTTCGCATCGTCGCCCTCACAAAAACATGTGAAGCTGCGCGAGCAGCGTGGTGGACGGGACGTCGCCCGCCGGCGAGGCGAGGCTCTCCCAGATGGCGTCGCCGCGGACGTCGACGTGCGGCCCGAGGAACCACTGCAGCGTGGCCCAGCCGGCGAAGGACGTGCCGGTGCGCGTCGGCGTCGCGTCGAGCATCTCGCCGGTCGCCATGACGTGCACGCCCTGGATGACCTCGAGGTCGCCTTGCAGCATGCCGGTGTAGCCGACGAACGTCTCGGCGCCGTGGGTCAGCGTCGCCGGCGTCGACTGCACGAGCAGGTCGGTCTCCGAGAGGACGACGAGCATGGGGAACGGGACCCAGCGCGCGAACAGGCCGTGCGCGTGGCGGATGATCTGCGTCTGCAGCTCGATGTCGCGTTCGGCGTACGTGACGAGGCTCGTCGCCCCGGCGGCGAAGACGGTCGACGGATCCCACTCGGCGTACGCGCTGTAGCCGCGCTCGCGGTATGCGTCCGGGTTGACCTGGTAGTTGCCCGCGATGGCCATCGCCTCCCCGCGCCACTTGTCGCCGTTGTACGCGAGGGACACGCCGTCCTCCTGTCCGTCGTCGATGTCCGTGAGCGTCTGGGAGCGCACCCACATCGTGTGCTCGATCGATCGGATCCCGAACGGCAGGTTCATACGCCCCGCGCGCAGCAGCCAGTTGCGGTCCTCGCCGAGGTCGACGCCGATCCAGTGCACCCGCGAGACGAGGTTGTTGTCCGGCGCCGATGTGATGGCGGCCTTCAGGGCGCCCTGCTGGGCGAAGCCGATGCTGGCGTTGGCTCGGACGCGGTCGATCGTGACCTGCCCGGTGAGATCCGCCTGCATCAGGAACGTGTCGTCGAGCGCGGGTGCCCCGGCGGACGTCTGGTGGATGGTGAGCGTGCGCACGTCGCCGCCGAGCAGCAGCCACTCCGGCAGCTCGAACGCGCCCCACAGGAAGCCGGCGACTCTGCCCGGATCGTCGGGCGGTGGACCGTACTGCGTGCGCAGGAGCAGCTCGCCCTGCGCGCGTCCGTAGGGGGTCAGCAGGCCGCCGCCGGAGGGGTCGGCGTGACACTGCACGCATCCGGTGTACTCGTGCCGGATCATCCAGGCGTACGCGCTCGCCGGTCGCGTCCACGCGACGACGGCCAGCGCGGCCAGCAGCGGCAGCATCCACCTCGCCAGGGCGCGGGTGATCGATCTGTGCATCGCTCCGTGTCCTCGGGAGCGCCTCGTTGCACGGGCCGTGCACGTGGCCGGTCCGCGCGCGGCGAGCGCAGGGGAAAGGCCGATCGCGAGCCTCGGGTGGCGCGCGCGACCGGCCCGGGCGGCTGTCGCTGCCGATCACGCGGATCGAAGCGATCACCCCCGCCGGCGGGAGCAAGATTCGACGAAGGCCCCGCGGAGCGGGTAACTTCGTCGGCCCATGGGTTGGCGGCTCCGGCGTGCGTCGCAGGGCGTCTCTGCGCTCCTCGCGGTGACGATGACCGCGTGGACGCTGCCCGCGGCGGCGATCGACAAGGAGACGTGCGTCAACGCCGCCGAGGCCGGGCAACGCCTGCGCAACGAGCACAAGCTGGTCGCCTCGCGCGAGCAGCTCCTCGTGTGCGCGAGCACCGAGTGCCCCGGCATCGTCTCGCAGGACTGCACCAGCTGGCTCGGGCAGGTGGAGCGCAGCCTCGCCTCGATCGTGGTGACGGCGCGCGACGGCCGCGGCCAGCCCGTCGTCGACGCGCGCGTCGTGGTCGACGGGGCCGCGCTCGTCGTGCGTACGCCGACCGCGCCCATCGAGCTGGATCCCGGACCGCACGTCGTGCGCTGCGAGCGCGCGGGCTTCGCGCCTGCCGAGCAGCGCGTGTCCCTCGACGAGGGCGAGCGCGGTCACGCGGTCGTCTGCGAGATGCCGTCGCCGGTGACGGCGGCGCCGGCGCCCTCCGCGACTTCGTTGCCCACCACGCCCGGCGCGCGAGAAGGGCCGGGCAGCGCGGGAACGGCGTTCACGGCGGGGCCGCCGAGCGGCGCGGAGGTCGGCCGTCCGCCTCGCGGCGGCGGCGGCATTCCGTGGCCGTCGTGGGTGCTCGGCGGCGTGGGGATCGCGGCGCTCGGGAGCTTCGCGTTCTTCGGGCTCTCGGGGCAGAGCGATCAGAACCAGGCGGAGGCCCCCGGCGGATGCGCACCGAACTGCCACGCGTCGCAGGTCGATCCCATCCGCACCAAGTTCGCGATCGCCGACGTCTCGCTCGGCGTTGGCATCGTCGCCCTCGCCGCGGCGGCGATCGTGGCCGTCGTGCATTCGAGCTCGGAGCAGGGAGCGAGCCGTTAGCTCGAGCGCGCCGTTGCGCTACACTATCGGGGCCCGATGAAACGGCCGCTCCTCGGAGTGTCGATCGCCGCCACGGTCCTCGTGGCGTGCGCCGTCGATCCGCGGCTGACGAGCGGCGGCGGGCAGGATGCGGGCGTCGGCGGTTTCGACGGCGCCGTGCTCGACTCGGGGCAGCGCTCCCAAGGCGGCGACGGCGCGGCGGCGAACGACGCGGCGCAAGCCAACGGGGGCGACGCGCAGAGCACGAGCGGGGCCGACGCAGCGAGCTGCAACTGCGGGACCGGTCACGGCTGCGACGACGCCGGCGGCTGTTGCACGCTCAACGGCATCGACTGCCAGGCCGGCAGCCAGTGCTGCTCGGGTGCGTGCAACGCCTACGGCAAGTGCGCGTCGAGCTGCGCTCCGTCCGGCGGCACGTGCCAGAGCGCGGGCGACTGCTGCCTCGGGTACTACTGCCCCACGGGCTCCTGCGTGCACTGCCCGCCGCCCGACGGCGGCAGCCCGCCGCCCGGCTGCGACAACTGAAGGCGGATCAGCTCACGCCACGCAGCGCGCCGGGACGCCCGCGGCTCGCCCTGATAGGCTTCGCTCGGGGTGAGTGACGGCTCCGCGCCTTCCCGCATCGTCGGACGCTACGCGATCTACGACGAGATCGCGTCCGGCGGCATGGCGACGGTCCACTTCGGGCGGCTCCTCGGGGCGGTGGGCTTCTCACGCGCGGTAGCCATCAAGTGCCTGCACGCCCACCTCGCGAAGGACCCCGAGTTCGTGAAGATGTTCCTGGACGAGGCGCGCGTGGCGGCGCGCATTCGCCATCCGAACGTCGTGCCGACGCTCGACGTGGTCAGCACCGACGGGCAGCTCTTCCTCGTCATGGAGTACGTGCAGGGCGAGTCGCTGGCGAGGCTGATGCGCGCCATGCACCAGCGCGGAGAGCGCATCCCCGTGCCGGTGGCGTGCTCCGTGATGGTGGGCATGCTCCAGGGGCTGCACGCCGCGCACGAGGCGACCGACGAGCGCGGCGAGAAGCTCGGCATCGTGCACCGCGACGTCAGCCCGCAGAACGTCATCGTCGGCCGCGACGGCGTCGCGCACGTGCTCGACTTCGGCGTCGCCAAGGCGGCCGGCCGCACGCAGACCACGCGTGACGGACAGCTCAAGGGCAAGCTGGCCTACATGGCCGCCGAGCAGGTGCGCGCCGGGCACGTGACGCGAGCCGCCGACATCTACTCCGCGGGCGTCGTCTTGTGGGAGATGCTGGTCGGCGCCCGGCTGTTCCACGGAGAGAACGAGGCGAACGTGCTCGAGCGCGTCCTCTACGGGAAGATCGACCCGCCGAGCGCGCGCGGCGCGTCGGTGCCCGCGGAGCTCGACCAGCTCACGATGCGCGCCCTCTCGCGCGATCCGGCGCGGCGCTTCGCGACGGCGCGCGAGATGGCGCGCGCCGTCGAAGCCGCCGTGCCGGTCGCAAGCGCCTCGGAGGTCAGCGAGTGGGTCGAGGCGCTCGCCGGCGAGATGCTGAACGAGCGCCAGAGCAAGGTGATCGAGATCGAGCGGAGCTCGGACGTGCACGCCGGCGGGCGTGTGTCGGCTGCGGGCGACGACCGCGAGCCGGAGCTCGCGGCGCGGTCGCCACGCGCCCGCGGGCGGGTCCCGTGGATCGGGGCGGTCGCGCTCGCGGTCGTGGCGGTCATCGCGGTCGCCGCCGTCGGGGCGCGCCGCGCGACCATCGGCGCCCGATCGGGGCCGCCAGCGGACAGCGCCGTCGCGGCGTCGATGCGGCCCACGGTCACGTCTTCCGCGGACTCTGCAGCGGCGCCGGGAGCGAGCGTCCCGGTCCCTGCGGACGGCGCGTCCGGCCAGGCGAGCGCTTCGCCGCCGGCCCCTGCTTTGCCGGCGACACCGCAGCCGACGGAGGCGAGCCACCGGCGACGCGGCACGAGGCCTCCGGCGGGCACGGTCGGCGCCTCGAAGCCGGAGATCGTGCACGACTTCCCGGGCTCGACCCCGCGGCCGCCGCACCCGCGGCCCGGATGCAACCCGCCGTACACGATCGATGCGCAGGGCGTGAAGCAGTACAAGGTGCAGTGCTTGTGAGTCGACCGCACCGCACGCCCCACGATGCCGTGGACGCGCCTCACACGACGTGAGCCCGCCTCGTGGCGACACGCCCGATGGAGGCGTGGACACGCTCACGCGGCGCGCTGCTCGTGCCGCATGCGCACGCGGTCGAGCAAACACCCGAACGCGACGACGAGCGTCCCACTCAGCAGGACGTAGAGCCCGACGACGCGGACCCGCCCGAAGCCCTGCACGTACTCGGCGTAGCTCTGGTGGGCGCCGTCGAGGCAGAGCTGGCGCGCCTGCGCGTCGGCGCGTGCCTTGCTCGCGGCGTCGACCCGCGGATCGCCGGTCACGGCGTAGAATTCGAACCTGTCGCCCGCCTTGTCGCACTCGGCGTCGAGCTGCGCCTGGGCGGGGGGAGGATCGGGCCGGCGGACCAAGCACCAGCCGCCGGCCAAGGCGGTCATGAAGCCCAGCGTGAGCAGGAGCAGACCCACGATGCCCAGCGGCGATGCGCGGCGCCGCACCGTGGCCATCGGCGCGCCGAAGAGCGCGCGCCGGGCGAACGGGAGGCCGATGCCGACTCCCCACAGCGGCAACTGCCAGTAAGTGACGGGGTGCGTTGGGTCGTAACCGATCGGGATGCCGACCGCGTGCAGCGCGAACGCGCAGCCGCTCCACCAGCCGAGCAGCAGGAGCACGTCGAGGCCGTCGAACGCCAGCCTCAATCGTTCACGCCACTGGGCGTCGGTGGCGAACACCGGCTTCACGGCTCCCTCGCCTTCCGCGCTCCCGCGCCCTCTCGCAGCATCCGACAAGGGTGCTCCAGGAGCGTCGCGGCGCGCAAGGCGCCCGTCGCCTCCCTCGGACCGCGCGGTCGGTCACGATCCGCCGGCGCCGTCTCTTGCTATCGTGCCGCCCATGCGTCGGCTCTGGGTGCTCGCGGTGATGGCGTGCGTCGCGTGCGGGGGCGCGAACGAGGCGGGATCGAAGGCGAAGACGGGCGGCGGCGGCGACTCGGACAAGGGCTTCGCCGACTACGCGGCGAGCCACGGGATCCAGACGCTCGAGGGCGGCGGGCAGGCGCCCGAGGTGACCGCCGACGGGCTACGCCTCGAGAAGCTCGACGCGAGCAAGCCGGTCAAGCTCGACGGCGTGCTGCTCGAGTGGCCCGCCCCCGCCAAGGCCACCACCGTGACGAAAGGGTCGACCCAGTCGGGGCTGAAGATCGGGCTTCAGTACGACGACGCGAAGCTCTACGTCGGCGCCGACGTGAGCGACGCCTCGTTCGAGGCCGGAAGGGATCACGTCTCGCTCGTGCTCGCCGTGCCCACGCCCGGCGGCAGCTACGCCGTGTACGACCTGGCGCTCTACGCAGGCAAGCCGGGCGACAGCGAGGGGAGCGTGCGCTGGGAGCGCCGCGGCGGGCGCGTACCGGGCGCGAAGATCGTCGAGGCCCCCGAGTCGGGCGGCTACTCGTTCGAGGCCGTCGTGCCCTGGAGCGCGCTGCCCGAGGCGCGCACGACCAAGGTGGGCGTGCACGGCGTGGCCGCGTACGTCGACGGCGACGGCGTCGTCGCCACCGGCCCGGGCGACGCGCAGCACCCGCGCGACATGCCGTGGGTGCCGAGCGAGCCGGAGCTGTCGATGATCGAGCAGCTGCTCGAGCCCAAGGGGCTCACCAAGCGGGCGCCCGACGTCGAGGCGGTGGCGGACCTGACGGGCGACGGACAGCGCGAGCGCGTCGCGGTCTGGGAGAACGTTCTGACGGTCTGCGGCACCTCGTACCTGGGCGGCACGGGGTTCTTCTACCGCGATCTCGGCGGCGAGCTGGTGAAGCTCGACCTGCGCGACGTGACCGGCCGGGGCAAGGCCGACATCGTCGTGCGCCGCCGCCAGAGCGTCGGCGACGCGACGCGGGAGTACCTCGAGGTGATGAGCGTGCTGAGGAGCGAAGCCCCGCCGGCCATCACCTTCGCGCACGAGATCGCGGTGCGCCAGTCGGACAAGCACATCGACGACTCCGTACACATGGCGCGCGGGTCGATCGAGGTGAGCGTCGAGCCGCCCACCGGCTGGGACGTGGCGTCGTACCGCGAGCCGATCGCGAGCAACGCCGAGCCGATCCTCTTCCCGTGGGGAGGCGTGCGCACGGCGATCTACCGCTTCGACGGGACGCGCTTCGTCAGAACGAGGGAGATCCGGCAGAAGGAGCAGATCCGGAGCGGCGGTCCGGTGGCGGCCGGCGGGGGCGCGGCGCTCGAGCCGTCCGAGCCGCCGACGCCGAAGGTGACGCGCGGCGGGGGCGACCTGTCCGGACAGGTGCTCGAGCAGTACCGCAGGGATCGCAGCGCCGGCGACGACGCGCCGAAGGTGGACCTACGCGTGCAGGTGGCGGGCGACGCGCGGCCGGAGCGCGTCGTTCTGCTGGGGCGCGACCTCGTCGTGTTCGGCCCCGGCTTCAAGGGCGGGACGGGCTACACGTACCTGACGCTGCAACAGTTCGCGTCGCCGGCGGACATCGAGGACGTGTCGGCGCGCGACCTGACCGGAGACGGCGCGGCCGACCTGGTCGTGCGCGGCGTGCGCCGCGTGAGCAGCGACCGGGGGCAGGTCACCGAGGACGTGATGTTCGTCTACCAGGTGAAGGAGGACGCCATCACGCGCGTCTTCGGCATCGAGACGGCGCGCGAGCAGAAGCGCAAGCGCGTGCAAGGCCTCGTGCAGTTCATCCCGTCGGCGGGCGGAAAGACGTTCGACATCCTGTCGGCCCCCGGGCGCGCCATCGGCTGGACGGAGAAGACGTACCCCTGGGCGCAGGACACGCCCGGCAACGGCAATCTCGAGCCGCTGCTGCTGCCGTGGGGCGGCATCGCCAGCGTGCGCTACGCGTGGGACGGCTCGAGCTTCGCCAAGCAGTGACCCCTCCTGCGTGGGCGCGCCCGCGCGCGGGACGTCAGTGCTTCTTCGCGAACGGATCGCCGACGTCGTCCACGCCGCCGAAGCCGGCGTTGCCGCCGGCCGGCCGAGCGGCGCCGCCGGCACGGGGGGAGGAAAGCGGCTCGAGCGTGACGGTCTGCTTGGCCTGCATCGCGTCGAGCGTGATCCGCTTCGTCTTGTAGCCCTTGCGGCTCACGACGATGGTCGCGGTCTGCCCGTCGGCGAGGCGCAGCGCCACCGGCGCGCCGCCGAGATCCTTGCCGTCGCGCGTGAGCGTCGCGTCGGTCGGGACGACGCTGACGAGCACCTCGTGCAGCGCGGGCGCCGCCGAGGGCGCGGGAGGAGCCGCGACGGTCGCCGGGGCGCTCGCGGTGGGCACGGCGGCGGCCGTCGCGGGCGCGGCGGGCGCGGTCTCCGGGTGCGCGGCGCTGCTGCCGCTCCTGGCGATGACGCCGACGGCGATGACGCCGACGACCGTCCCGACGGCGGCGATCACCGCGTAAAGCGGCCAGCGCTTCTTCGGCACGAGCGGCGACGCCGGCACGGGCGCGGGCATCGCGCCCGACCGGAAGTAGTCCGCCGGCACGTTGAACCCACCCGAACGCGCCATCATCTCGTGCACTGCGTCGGGCAACAGGCCCTTCTCGAGCTTCTCGAGGTCGCCGACGAGCTCCTCCATCGTCTGGTAACGCCCGTCGGGCTTCTTCGTCAGGCACTTGAGGACGATGGCGTCGAGCCCGGGGGGCACGTCGACCTCGGGGACGAGCGCGCGGATGGGGACCGGCGCCTTGTACATGTGCTGCGTCAGGATCCCCATGAAGTTGTCGGCGTCGAACGGCACCTTCCCGCTCGCCATCTCGTAGAGCATGACCCCGAGCGCGTAGATGTCGGTGCGGTGGTCGACCGTGGCGCCGGCCGCCTGCTCGGGGCTCATGTAGTGCGGCGTGCCGAACACGCTGCCGGCGCGCGTCATTCGCTTCGTCCCCGTGCCCACCTTGGCCACGCCGAAGTCGAGGACCTTCACGAAGTCCTTCTCGGTGCCGCGGTTGACGAGCATGACGTTGTCGGGCTTGAGGTCGCGGTGCACGATGTTCGCGGCGTGCGCGGCGGCCAGGCCCTGCGCGACCTGCTTGGCGATGTGGCAGAGGCGCGGCACGGGTACCGCGCCGCCGAGGTCCGTCAGCACCTGGCTCAGGCTCTTCCCGTCGAGGTACTCCATGACGAAGTAGGTCGACCTGTCGGGCAGCTGGCCGAAATCGCTGATGTCGATGATGTGCGGGTTGCCGATGGCGCTGGCGGCGCGCGCCTCCTGCAGGAAGCGCTCGGTCACCTCGCCGTCGCTCGCCATGTCGCCGCGCAGCACCTTGATGGCCACCCGTTTGTCGATGACCTTGTGGCGGCCCAGGTACACGATGCCCATCCCGCCCTCGCCGATGACCTTCTCGACGAGGTAGCGACCGTCGATCGTCTTGCCGACGAACGCGTCGACCTTGCTCGGGGGCGCGTCGCCGGAGACGATGTTCTCCGGCTGGACGGCGTCGATCGCCTGCTCCGGGCCGATGGTCGGCAAGCCCGACGCGGGCTGCCCGCTCGCCGCCGGCACGGCCGCGGCGCGCGGCACGGTCGCCGCCGGCTGGGGCGCCCGGCGCGGCACCGGCGGCGGCTTGGGGGCTTCAGGCATGGGGCTCCTCGCCAAAGGTAGACCGAGAAAGACGCACCCAAGCGAAGATACAGGAAGGCTCGGGAAAAGAGCGCAACGGGGCGAGCAAGAACCGAGCCCGAGCTCGACCGGCCGTTGTGCCGCGAAAATACGGCGGAGGGTTCCGCCCTCCCACCGGCAGCGGACGACATGCCCCGCAAGTTTTTCGAGGTGGGAGTCTCTCCCAGCGTCGGCGTGTTCGATCCCGGTTCGATCCGTGATACGAGCCCCGCGGGCCAGGCGAAATGGGTTACCCGATCACCGTCGCGCTGCGCTACCTCGCGTCGAAGAAGCGCAACATGATCTCCATCAGCACGGCGCTGGCCATCGGCGGCGTCATGCTCGGGGTCGCCGCGCTCACCATCGTCATGAGCGTGACGGGGGGGTTCCAGGAGCAGTTTCGCGACAAGGTGCTCGGGGTCAACGCGCACGTGCTCGTGCTCAAGTACTCGATCGACTTCCGCGAGTACCGCGACGTGATGAAGAAGCTGCAGGGCGTGCCGCACGTCATCGGCGTGGCCCCCTTCGTCATCAACCCGATGATGGTCACGCACGGCGAGCACACGGCCACGGGCGTGCTCCTCAAGGGCGTCGACCCGGAGCTCATGCCCAAGGTGCTCGACCTGCCGAAGCACATCGTGCAGGGCAGCCTGGAGGGGCTGCGGCGCCCGGGCGCCAAGCCCCCGAAGCGCTCGTACGACCCGCTGCGCGACGAGCTCGACAAGCCGTCGCCCAAAGGCGAGGACGCGGCCGACGGCGGGACCGATCCGCTGCTGAAGCTCATGCGGCAAGAGGTCGACGAGGAGATGCGCCGCGCCGACGCCGGCGCCAACCCACGCCCCGACGGGGCCGGGGCCGCGTCGGAAAGACCTGGGACGACGACCGAACCCAAGGACGCCGGCGCCCCGATGGCGACCGCGCGGGCCGAGGACATCACGCCGGACGGCGGGTACAAGAGCCAGCTGCCCGCCGACGACTTCGTGCCGGACTCGATCGACCCCGATCCGTGCAAGAGCCCCGATCAGGTCTCGAAGATGCCCGGCATCGTCGTCGGCATCACGTTGGCCAAGCAGCTCGGCGTCCACCTCGGCGACTGCGTTCAGGTGACCTCGCCGCAGATCGGTCTGTCGTTCGGAAGTGGCGCGCGCGCGCCGATCGCGAAGCAGTTCCGCGTCATCGCCATCTTCGAGGCGGGCTTCGACCAGTACGACTCGAAGCTCGTCTACACCGATCTGTACGAGGCGCAGGCGTTCTACGAGTACGGCGACAGCGTCACCGGCATCGAGATGAAGCTCGACGACATCAACAAGGCCGATGCCGTCGCCAAGGAGATCTCGCGCCGCCTGAACAACGGCATCTACAACACGATGACCTGGGAGCAGCTCAACCACGGGCTGTTCACGGCGCTGCTCATCCAGAAGATCGGAATGAGCGGCGTCCTGGGGCTCATCATCCTGGTCGCGGCGTGCACCGTCATCGCGACGCTCATCATGGTGGTGCTCGAAAAGAAGAAGGAGATCGCGCTGCTCAAGGCGCTCGGCGCCAAGAACGACGCGGTGCTGCGCATCTTCCTCTACCAGGGCGGGATCATCGGGCTGATCGGGACCGCGCTCGGGCTGCTCATCGGTTACCTGAGCTGCCGGTTCCTCATCGCGTTCGCCTTCCCGCTCGACCCGAAGGTGTATTTCATCTCGAGCCTGCCCGTCTCGATGCATCCCATGGAGTTCATCGTGCCGGCCATCGTGGCGATCGGGATTTGCCTGCTGTTCACGATTCCGCCGGCCATCTACGCCGCCCAGATGCGCCCGGCCGACGGCCTGCGCGCGGAGTGAGCGCGTTGACCGTTCGGATGTGGCCCTGATAAGAGTCTGTCCGGGATGCGCTTCGTCGTCGAGGTGTCGTCACTCGGCAAGACCGAGAAGGAGACGCTCCACGTCGAGGCCGAGTCCTGGCAGAAAGCGCTGCAAACGGCTCGTGCGCAGCGCGGCGAGACGGCGCCGATGAGCGGCTTTTCCATCGAGCTGCTCGAGGACGGCTGCCGCGCCGTGGACCCGATGTCGAGGCTCCGGTACGAGGTCCGCAAGGCCGGCGACGAGCCTGCCTCGGCGGCGGCTCGTTCCGGTCCGCCGCGCCCGGCAGCGCCCCCCGCTTCGGCGTCGGCCTCGGGCTCGTCCGACGGGGTCCCCGCCCCCTCGGGGCGGATGCCGGCTGCGGCCGCGGCCCCGGTGCCCGCGAAGAAGCCGCCGGCCTCTCTAAAGAGCACCATGATGATGGGGTCGGGCGCGCTGGAGGCCGTCGCCTCGTCCGCGCCCTTGCCGCCCCGACCCGATGCCGCCGCGCATGTCGCGTCCCAGATCATCTACAAGCGCGAGCAGGACGCGACCGAGGCGATGCCGCTGACGTATCGCGAGTACGTCTTCCTGGTCGCCCCGGGCACGCCCGAGACCGCGGCCGAGGCGCTGCTCGTCGCGCAGTTCGAGCTGGTGCGCTCCGCCCTCGAGCGGACCGCGCCGGGCAAGCTGGTCAACCTCGGCGTGTTCGACGTCGCGTTCCAGGGCAAGCCGCCGGTTCCGCCGCTCGTGACGCTCACGTGGAAAGACTGGCGGGGCGTGCCCGTCGTGGCGTTCCCGCGCAGGCAGCCCGCCCCGGTTCCGGCGATCGTCGCGCCCGCGCCGGTGGCAGCGCCGGCGCCCGTCGCAGCGCCCGCGACGGCGGCGCCGCCCGTCGTGGCGCCCGTTCCCCCGCACCCGCCCGCCCCCGCGCCTGCGCCCATCGCGGCCCCCGCACCGGTGCTCGTGGCCGCACCCACGCCTCCCCCTGCGCCCGTCGCCGTCCCCGCCCCCGTGTTCGCCCCGCCCGCGGCCGGCGCGACTCCGCCGCCGCCTGCCACGGCGTTCGCCGCTGCGCCGTTCGCGCCGCCGGCCCTCGCCCAGACCATTCCGCAGACGCGACCTCGCATTGCGTCCCAGCCGCGCGCGCGCGTGCGCGGCGAGGACCTCATCGCCGACCTGTTCGAGGCGATGCACGACCTGCACTTCGTGCGCGACGCTCTCGAAGGCGGCGAGTTCTGCCTGACGCTCGCGATGGAGAAGCTCCCCTCGCAGGCCGGCATCGTGCACCTGTACGACATCGACCATCGCGAGTTCCTCGTGACGAGCACGCGCGGCGCCGGCACCGGCAAGCTGCTTTTGCGCCGGCACCCGGAGTCCGATCCCCTCCTATCGGCGGCCATGCGCAAACAGCGGGCGATCGTCATCGCCGACGCCACCCAGAGCGAGGCGGCGAAGCTCGAACGCTTCGTGGCCCTGGGCGGTGCGCGCAGCCTGATCGTCGCGCCGGCCGTGCAGTCGGGCCGCTTCCTCGGCGCGATCGAGCTATTCAACCCGCTCGACGAGCAGCCGTACACCGATTCGGAGGGCAACGCGCTCTCGTACATCGCCGAACAGTTCGCTCAGTTCGTGGCGTCGGTCGGGATCATCACCGACCCCGAGCGAATCAGCTCGCGCCAGCTGCCGGAGGTCTGAGACCTCGCCGCAGGGCGAGGTACGCGCCCGGAGGTGGATCGGTCCAGCCGCAGGCGGGCCGACGGCCCGAAGAACACGTGGATGACGCGCTAGACTGCGCGGGCGATGCCCCGTCCGCGCGAGAGGGTCGTCAGTTTCGTGCTGCTGCCGGCGGTGCTGGTCGCCGTGGGCATCCTCGCGTGGTTCACGTTCCGCACGACGCTGCAAGTCGAGCGCCTGCGGCAGCAGTCGGTGCTCGAGGCGACGCTGGGCCTGGCCAACGAGAAGGCCGACCGCCTCGACAAGCGCATCATCGAGCAGGACAACGTCGTCTACGCCATCGCCGACCCACAGCGCCTGACCGAGCTGACGCAGCGCTGGCTGCCGACGGCCGCGCGCGAGACGCCGACGGTGCGCGCCATCCTCGTGCTCGACGACGCGCGCACGGTCCTCGCGTTCGCGTCGCGCGCCGGCGGCGCGTTCGCCGACGAGGAGGCGTTCCGCAGGCTGCTCGTCGAGCGCATGTGCGGCGACATGGAGCTCGCCAAGCAGGCCCCCGACGAGCTGCGCCACCTGCACCGCGAATATCGCGGTCAGAGCTATCTCCTCAGCTACTGGCAGCGCATCGTCGACGGCCGCCGGTACCTGGTCGTGGCGTGGCACGACGTCGGCCGCATCGTGAAGGACACGATGCCGACGCTGTTCTCGGAGGCGGCGACGCCGAGCCGCGTGAACGTCGTCGACGAGGACGGGCGCATCATCTACGGCCCGCCGCTGCGCACCGGAGAGTTCACCGTGGCGGTGCGCTTCCCGACGACGCTCTACGGCTGGCGCGTGCAGGTCTCGCCGAGCGCCAGCGACGAGCTGACCGCGCGCGTTCAGAACCGCGCCATGCTTGAGCTCGTGATGGTCGTGCTCTCGTGCGCCGTCATCGTGCTCGGCGTGGCGACCATCCTGCTCGCCGCCGAGCGCGAGCGGCGCATCTCCGCCCTGAAGAGCGACTTCGTCGCGAACGTGAGCCACGAGCTGAAGACGCCGCTCGCGCTGGTGCGCATGTTCGGCGAGATGCTCCAGTCGGGGCGCGTGCGCGACGAGGAGAAGAGACAGCAGTACCTGGACATCATCGTGGGGGAGAGTGAGCGCCTGTCGGCGCTGATCGAGAACGTGCTCGACTTCGCGCGCGTCGAGCGCGGGCGGCAGGCCTACGAGTTCGCCGAGGGGGACGTGGGCGAGGCGGTGTCCAAGGCGGTCAACGTGTACCGCTACCGCGCGGAGCGCGAGGGTTTCGAGCTGGCGCTGGACGTGTCCCCGGGGCTTCCGCCCGTCCGGGTCGACGAGCGCGCCATCGAGCTGGCGGTCATGAACCTCATCGACAACGCGCTCAAGTACGCGCCCGGCTCGCAGGTGGTCATTATCCGGGTCGCGCAAGAAGAAGGGGGCGCCGTCGTCATCCGAGTCATCGACCGCGGCCAGGGCGTGCTGTCCGAAGATCAAGGCCGGATCTTCGAGCGCTTCGTGCGCGGCGCTGCCGCCAGGGCGAGCGTCTCGGGGCGCCCCATCCGCGGCAGCGGAATCGGCCTGGCCCTGGTCAAGCACATCGCCGAGAGCCACGGCGGACGCGCATGGGTCGAGAGCACCCCTGGCCAAGGGGCCACCTTCGCCATATCCATCCCCCTGCACTGACAGCCGCTCCCCCCCTCCCCGGATGGGGCCGGGGCCCCATCCGACAATCTGAGGCCGGGGCCGGGGCCCCATCCGACACGTCGGGGCCAGGCCCCCCATCGGACAAGCCATCGGGCGGACAAGCCTGGGGCCGAGAGTTGACTGCCGAAACGTGCTAGATATCGTGAAAACCGTAGCAAGAGCGATCAGGACGGAGGACGTGAACTCTCGAATGGGCAATGAGGAAGCGAAGCTGTTCGTGGCGGGTCTGCCCGACAGCATCTCGGAAGAGGTCCTGAGACAGCTCTTCGAGGCAACCGGCGGCAAGGTGGTGAACGTCAGCCTGCCGAAGGATCGCATGACCGGGCGGCCGCGCGGCTTCGGCTTCGTGACCATGGCCACTCCGCAGGAAGCCCAGTCGGCGCGCGACGCGCTCGACGGGTCGGTGCAGGGCGGCAAGTCGATTTCGGTGCGCCCGTTCCAGGCCGAGCCTCCGCGTCGTGACGGCGCAGGCCCCAGCGGACCCCGCGGCGGTCCGGGTGGCGTCGGTCGCGGCCCCGGTGGCGGTGGTCCGCAGCAGGCGCCCGATCGTACGCTGTACGTCGGCAACCTGCCGTACGACGCGACCCAGGAAGAGGTGCAGACCCTGGTCAATGGCGTGGCACCCGACGGCGTCGTGCGCGTTCATCTGCCCATGGATGCCGACGGCAGAAAGCGAGGCTTCGGCTTCGTCACCATGGCCAGCGCCGAGGCGGCGAAGACCGCGGCCGACGCCCTCCGCACGGCGGAGCTCCGCAACCGGCGCCTGATCGTCAATCTCGCGCACCCCAAGGGCGAGCGTCCGCCCCGCCCCGAGGGGGGCGGCTTCGCCTCCGGCCCGTTCGGCGGCCCCCCCCCGTTCGCCGCCGGCGGCGGCGCCGGTCCTTCGCACAAGAAGGCCTTCGAGGAGAAGCGTAAGCGCAGCTTCGAGGACGGCGGCGGCCCGCGCAAGAAGAGCAAGGAGCGCGGCGGCGCCAAGCAGTGGAACTACAGCGACGACGACGAGTAGTCGCGTCGACCCACGAGTACCCGGACGCCTCATTCCCCCCGATGGGGCCGGGGCCCCATCGGACGGATCTAGATCGGGCCCCCATCGGGACAAACCTGTGACAAACGCGGGCTCGCTCGAGCCGGCGCTTGACTAGCGGCTTTCCGCGCGTAGTCTCCCGCGTCCTCCCATGCGTGACATCATCAAGATGACCTGCGGCAACTGCGGTCGCGCGAACTACACGACGACGAAGAACAAGCGGACGATGTCCGAGAAGTTCGAAATCAAGAAGTTCTGCCCGGTCTGCCGCAAGCACTTCCCCCACAAGGAGGGGAAGATCTCCAAGGGCTGAGCTTTCGCCGCATGGCGAGGTGCGCAGCCGGACGTCGATGGCCCTGATCGGCCGAGCAGCGTTCACGCGCCCACACCACGCTCGCGCGGGGAGACCCCGCGCGAGTAGACACGATCTCAGCCTGTGGTAGAAGCGGGCTCCCTGGGCGGCAATGGGGCCGCAGGGAGAGGCCCACACTCGAGTCGCGATCGGCAAGGAGCCCCATGATCTTCGACTGGCTTCACGGCCTGTTCTCGAACGATCTCGCGATCGACCTGGGTACCGCCAACACGCTCATCTACGTGAAGGGCAAGGGCATCGTGTCGTGCGAGCCCTCGGTCGTCGCCGTCCAGAAGGATGTGCGCGGCGGCAACAAGGTCCTCGCCGTCGGCCGCGAGGCCAAGGAGATGCTCGGCCGCACGCCGGGCAACATCCGCGCAGTCCGTCCCCTGCGCGACGGGGTCATCGCCGACTTCGAGATCACCGAGGCGATGCTTCGCTACTTCATCGCGCGCGCCCACAGCCGGCGCACGCTGGTGAAGCCGCGCATCATCATCTGCGTCCCGTTCGGGATCACCGAGGTCGAGAAGCGTGCCGTCAAGGAGAGCGCCGAGAGCGCCGGCGCGCGCGAGGTCTACCTCATCGAGGAGCCGATGGCAGCGGCCATCGGCGCCGGCCTCCCCATCACCGAGCCGAGCGGCAACATGATCGTCGACATCGGCGGCGGGACGACCGAGGTCGCGGTCATCTCGCTGGCGGGCATCGTCTACTCGCAGAGCGTGCGCGTCGGCGGCGACAAGATGGACGACGCGATCGCCGCGTACCTGAAGCGCAAGTACAACCTGGCCATCGGCGAGCAGACGGCCGAGAAGATCAAGATCCAGATCGGCAACGCGTACCCGGTCGAGAAGCAGCTGACGACCGAGGTCAAGGGCCGCGACCTCGTGGCCGGCGTGCCGAAGACGGTCATCGTCAACAGCGACGAGGTCCGCGAGGCGCTCACCGAGCCGATCAACAACATCGTCGAGGCGGTGCTCACCGCCCTCGAGAAGACGCCGCCCGAGCTCGCGGCCGACATCGTCGACAAGGGAATCGTGCTCACCGGCGGTGGCGCGCTGCTGCGCAACCTCGACGTCCTGCTCCGCGAGGAGACGGGCCTGCCCGTCATGGTCAGCGACGACCCGATCAGCGCGGTCGTGCTGGGCAGCGGCAAGGCGCTCGACCACATGGAGCTCCTCAAGGAGGTCACGATCGCCTAGGGCCGCGCGCCGCGCGCGCGCTGAAGTGCCCGTGAGCGCTCGCGGCGACTATAGGAGCGCACTCCGTGTCCCCCGCCCTCCAGCGCTACCGCGACGCCGCGATCGTCGTCCTGCTTCTCGCCGTCCCGTTCTTCGTGCTCAAGGCGAACATGAAGTCGCCCGAGAGCCAGAACACCCTGGACCGCGCCGTCCTGCGCATCTCGGCGCCCGTCGAGGTGGCCGCGGCCACGGTCGCCCGCGGCATCGGCGGCGTGTGGGACGACTACGTGTATCTGGTCGACGTCAAGCAGGACAACGAGCGGCTCGCCTACGACAACGCGCGGCTGCGCGAACAGGTGCACGCGCTCGAGCAGGCGCAGACCGAGAACCGCCAGCTGCGCAGGCTGCTGCAGCTGAAGGACTCGATGCCCGGCGACACGGTCAGCGCGCAGGTCGTCGGCAAGGACTTCACGGAGTTCTTCCGCGTCACCCGCATCGTGCTCGACAAGGGGGCGCGCGAGGTCCGCCCGCACATGCCGGTCGTCGCTCCGGATGGCGTGGTCGGCGCGGTGCTGCACGTCGCGGGCGAGACGGTCGACGTCCAGCTGGCGGTGGACGCCGCCTTCGGCGTGGACGTCGAGGACGAGCGCACGCACGCGCGCGGCTTCGTGCGCGGCACCGGCGATCCGGCGCGTTACGCGTGCAAGGTGGAGATGGTCGACTCGCGCGACGACGTCGAGATTGGCGATCTGCTGGTGACGAGCGGGAAGGGGCGCTGGTTCCCGCGCGGCATCCCGGTGGCGCGGGTCACGAAGGTGATCAAGCGCGAGCTCGGGCGCGACCAGGACGTCGACGCCGTGCCCACCGTCGACTTCTCGCGGCTGGACGACGTCCTGGTGATGACGTCCACGCCCGGCGACGAGGCGCCCTCGACGAGCGCGCTCGGCGGCGGGGCGGCGGGTGGGCCACGCGGGAGGCCGTGATGCGTAACGTCGCGTTCCTCGCCGCCGGGCTGGGTCTGCTCGTGCTGCAGGCCAACGTGTTCCGCGCCTTCGACGGCATCCGGCCCGGCCTGGCGGTCGCCGTGCTCGTCGCCGCGGTGCTGCTCGACGTGCTGGGCGCGGCGCGGCAGGTTCGGGCCGCGCCGGGCCAGCCGCGGACCGTCGCGTTCTTCCGCGCCGACCTGACGTTGCCCGCGGCCGTGCTGCTCGGCTATGCGTTGCTCGTCGCGGTCACGCACCGCGGCGTCGGCCGCCCGATCCCCGCGCTCGTGCTGCCGCTCATTCTGTTCATGGGCGTGCACGAGTATTCGCTGGCGCGCGGCGCCGCCGTCGCGTTCGTGCTCGGGTACGCGACCGACGTCCTCGGCATAGCGCCGGTGGGCCTGTACACCTTCACGTACGTGGCCACCTTCGTGCTGGCGCGCGCCGCGGGCGTGCGGCTCGCCGCGCAGACGCCGTGGATGCAGGTGCTGCTGGTCGGGGCCTTCGCCGTCCTGCAGAGCACGATGGTGCTCGTGCTGCTGGCGATCTTCGGGCGCGACCCGTGGGTGCCGCGGTCGCTCTACCCGCTCGCCCTGCCGCACGCGATCGCGACGGCCGCCGTCGCCCCGGTGGTCTTCCGCATCTCGCAAGCGCTTCACACGGCGACGGCCGGAGCGGCACGGCCCGAGCCGGGAGGGAGCGCCGCGTGAGCACGCTACTGGTCCCGCGCTCGGACGTCGGAGAGTTCCGGAAGCGCTACAAGTGGATGGCGCTGTTCGCGGCGCTCGCGTTTCTCGTCGTCGTCGGCCGCCTGTTCTCGCTGCAGGTGCTCGACGGCGCGCAGTACGCCGCAATCGCGCACGAGAACATCATCCGCCGCGTCGTGCTGCCCACCACGCGCGGCGTCATCCGCGACGCGTACGGGAAGGTCCTCGCCTCGAGCCGCCCGTCGTACGACGTGGAGGTCATCCCGGGGCGCGTGATGCCGAGCGCGCGGCCGGTGCGCTACCGCAACGGACAGCCGATCGCCCGCGACCCCGACTCGTGGCCGCACCTGGCGGACATCCTGCGGCTCAACCCCGACGAGCGCCGCACCTTCGAGGCGCGCATCCACGCCGCGTGCGCCACCGACGACGACAAGTCCCCCTGCTGGAAGACGCCGATCCTGGTGCGCGAGGACGTGCCGCGCGACATCGTGGCGGAGCTGAAGCAGCACACGGACGAGTTGGCGGGGGTCGACGTCGTGTCGGTGCCCGTCCGCTTCTACCCATACGAGGAGCTCGGGGCTCACATGCTCGGCTACGTGGCCGAGATCGACGCGGAGACGCTCGCCAAGTACCGCCCCAAGGGATACGAGGATCTGTCTCGCGAGGACCAGCAGCGCATCAACCCGCTCGGCTACGAGGCGGGCGACACGGTCGGCGCCACGGGCGTCGAGCACGCCTGGGAGTCGTACCTGCGCGGCCAGCGCGGCTGGGAGAAGCGCGTCGTCGACGCGCGCGGGCGGTACCGCAGCGGACCGGAAGCCGAGCGCCTCATCGATCCGCCGTCGCGCCTCGACCCGATCCCGGGGCGCGACCTGCGACTGTCCGTCGACATCGATCTCGAGCAGGCGATCGACAAAGCGATGCGCGGGCACGCGGCCGGGGCCGTCGTCGCCGTCGACGTGCGCACCGGCCGACTTCTCGCGCTCTACTCCAAGCCGAGCTTCGACCCGAACGACCTCTCGGGGGGCGAGGGTCGAGCGCGCGTGCGGGAGGCATTCAATCGCCTCTACGCAGATCCACTGCATCCGATGCTCGACAAGACGATGAGCGGCGCGTTCCAGCCCGGATCGACCATGAAGCCGTTCAGCGCCTTGGCGGCCCTCGAGAGCCATCTCATCGACCCGGATCGCATCGAGAAGTGCGACGGCTACGTCGTCTTCGGCCACCGCATCATTCACTGCAGCCACGTGCACGGGAAGCTGGCGCTCCGCCAGGCGATTGCGCGCTCGTGCAACGTGTACTTCTTCCACTTGGCCGAGGCGGTCGGCATGGACCGCATCGCCCGGATCGCGCAGGAGTTCGGCCTCGGGCAGAAGACGGGGCTCGGGATCAACCCCGAGGCGCCCGGCCGCATCCCGACGAGGTCGTGGTACGCGCTGCGGTACCACGGCCAGTTCCGCCTCGGGTACACGCTCAACATGGCGATCGGCGAAGGGGATGTCACGGTCACGCCGCTGCAACTCGCCCTAGCGTATTCCGCTCTGGCCAACGGCGGAACGCTCTACCAACCGCAGATCGTCCGCGCGGTCGAGACGAGCGACGGCGCCGTCGTGCAGGAGTTCCCCCCGCGCATCCGCCGGCAGATCCAGCTCGAGCCGGAGAACCTGCGGCGCGTGACCGAAGCGCTGAAGGACGTCGTGGACGACCCGACCGGGACGGCCTACCCGGCGCGCGATCCCTCGCTCGATGTCGCCGGGAAGACCGGCACGGCGCAGACGGGATACGTCTCGAAGAAGACAGACGACCCGAAGCTCGCCTGGTTTCTATCTCAGGACCACGCCTGGTTCTCGAGCTTCTACCCCGCGCGCTCGCCCGAGATCGCCGTGACCGTGCTCGTGCAGCACGGCACCTCGGGTCCGGAGGTCGCCGTGCCCGTCGCGATGCAGATCATCCGCGAGTACGAGCGCCTGCAGGCCATCCGCCTGGGACACACGCCCTCGGCGAAGTCGCCCGCTCCGACACCGGCCCGGCCCCGGCCGCCTGCCAAGCCCGGAGCGCGTCCGTGAGGCTTCGATCGAGCGATGCCGGCCTGCTCGGACACGTCCGAGAGCACTTCGACTGGACGCTGTTCATCGCCGTCGCCGCGCTGGCCGTGATCGGCGTCATCAACCTGTACTCGGCCACGAGCGTGTCGCACGGCGCGCACGCCGAGGACTACATTCAGCAGATCTACTGGCTCGTAGGCGGCGGCATCCTGGCGAGCGTCGCCGCCGCGATCGATTACCGCCACTACGAGCGGCTCGGCTACGTGCTCTACGCGGGCGGCGTCATCCTGCTGCTGCTCGTGTTCATCTTGGGGCGCGAGATCCGTGGCAGCTCGCGGTGGATCTACATCGGCTCGTACAGCTTCCAGCCGAGCGAGTTCATGAAGCTGTTCCTCGTCATCGCGCTCGCCAAGTACCTGCACGACGACCCGAAGTCCGAGGGGCGCACGCTGAAGGACCTCGTCGCGCCGACGCTGATCGCCGCGGTGCCGACCGCCCTCGTGCTGCTGCAGCCGGATCTCGGAACGGCGCTCATCCTCGTGCTCGTCTTCGCGTCGATCTGCGCGCTGACGCGCGTGCAGGGGCGCAGCCTGCTCGCCCTGGGCATCTCTGCCGCGATCCTGGCGCCGGTGTTCTGGAGCTACGGCCTGCGCGGTTACCAGAACGAGCGAATCACCGCCTGGCTCAACCCGAATCAGAACGTCCTCGGGTACAACTGGGACCCGCACCAGGCGCGCATCGCCGTTGGCAACGGCGGCTGGCTCGGGCAGGGGTTCATGCGGGGCTCGCAGAACCAGTTCCTGTTCCTGCACGAGCAGCACAGCGACTTCCCCTTCCCGGTGTTCGCCGAGGAGTGGGGCTTCCTCGGGAGCCTGGCGCTCGTGGGGCTGTACGCGTTCCTGGTCCTGTGGTGCCTGCGCGTGGCCTCGTCAGCGAAGGACCGATTCGGCGCCGTCCTCGCCGTCGGCGTGGCGAGCATCGTCTTCTGGCACGCCGTGTTCAACCTGGGCATGGCGACGGGGCTGCTGCCGGTCGTCGGCGTCACGCTGCCGCTCTTCTCCTACGGCGGCTCGAGCGTGATGACGGTGCTGCTCGGCGTGGGGCTCGTGATGAACGTGTCGATGCGGCGCTTCTACGCATCACCCGCCCGCGCCACGCCGCTGCTGGGCCTTTGAGGGCGTTCAGGCACGGAGGGACCGGGCCGCAAGCTCTCGGGATCGCCAGGGTTCTCGACAATCGACCGGAGGACCGAGAAAATCGCGACGGCGGACCGGGACTTTTCCGTCTCAAGGGGTGGGAAGGACGATGCGAGGAGCCGTCCCGGACCGTCAGCGTGCGTCGCCGAGGCGCTACGGACGGAAGAAGGCCCGGGGACGTCGTGCATCGGGAACTCTCACCGAGCCGGTGAGAGACCGACGCGTACCGGGTGCGGACGGTCACGGGGCGCGAACGCCTCGATCCGCGCCGTGTCGAGACCAACCGGGCACACTGGAGACACGACATCGGGCCCGTACGAGGCATCTCTTCCAATATAGGAGACGAACCGGCCACCCACGTCCGCGCTGAGCGCGGTGAAGACGGCCGTCGATGACCTGCAGAAGGCCAAGACGGCCGGGCCGGTGTCGGGCTCGGCGAAGCTGGTGGCCGCATCGGCGGGGCGCCGTGCCTCGTACGAGTGCCAGTACAGCCCGCCGGGCATCCTGGGTGAGTGCGCCTTCGACCCCGCAGGCGAAGACGGCGATCCCGGGCCTGAGGCGCCCGAGGTGGAGGCTACTTGGACCCGGTCTTGTTGCCCTGCAGCACCATCATGTGAAACTTCGTGAACTCCGTCTGGCCGAGCGTGTACATCACCTCGGTCAGCAGGCGATACGGCGTCGACTGATCACCGATGATGATCGCCTCGCTGTGCGACGGGTCCTTGCCCGTGGCCATGCGGATGCGCTTGTCGGAGTCGCGCCACGCCTGCAACGCGCTGCCGAGCGGCACGATGAAGTAGTCGTTGCGCGACCCGCGCTTGTACTTGGCCTCGATGCCGTACTGCGCAGCGTCGGGCGGCACGGGACAGACGACCGTCTCGCCCACGATGACCTGCGACTTGGAGACGATGACCGGCAGGCCTTCCGGCTCGGAGTCCGGCGAGGTGGTCAGCACGCTCTTGGGGAGTTGCAGGTCCTGCGACTGCGGCAGCGACGCGGTCGACGTGCTCAGGCTCTTCAGCAAGAACACGAGGATGATGGTCATCATGTCCATCATCGCCGTGATGTTGAGGAAGTTGATCTCCGGCTCGACGCGGTTCTTGGCGATCGCCTTGCGAAGCTCGCGCTTGTAGACCGCGAGGCTCGCCGGCTTCTGGCGCGGCGCGGCGGAGGGCGACTGCGGAGGCCCGGCGGGCGGCTGGTTCATGGCTTACTTGGGGACTCCGAAGTTGATGTCGGGAAAGAGCTCCTGCCCGTCGTCGCTCTTCCGGATCGCGTCGATCGTGCTGATGATGACCTGGTACGGAATGTTCGCGTTGGCCGTGAGGGTGGCCGCCGTCTCGTCGGCCGCCTCGGGCACCTGGTTCTTCAGGCGCTTGGCGCACGACTTGAGCGACGAGTAGTCGTAGTCCTCGCGACCGTCGGTCGTCTTCAGGCCGACGGCGACGCCCGAGCCGATGCCCTGGCACCCTTCGCCGATGCGCTGGCCGAACGCCGAGACGATGAAGCCTTTGTCGATGACGACGATGTTGAGCGAGAGCGACGGCTTGGTCGGCGCGCGCACGCCTCTGCTCGCGCTCGGTGGCTGCGTCTCGATGAACGTCGTGAACGTGACGGTGATCGTCGCCAGCACGAACATCAGCACGTTCGTGATGATGTCGAGGAAGGGGACGATGTTGAGCTCTCCGCCCTCTTCGTCCGGCGAGAGCTCCCTGGGCGCCGACAGGCGGCGCACCCTGCTCCGCTGCGCGGCGCTGAGCTTTTCTTCGGCCATCGCGGGGTCCCCTCGCGATCAGTAGCTGCCGGGGCGGGTCTGGATGGTGAGCAGGTTGAACACACGCTCCTGCGTCACGTCCAGATCGTGCTGGATGCTCTTTGCCCGCTGGTGCAAGAACAGGTGCGCGATCATGCACGTCACGGCGATGCCGAGACCGAACGCCGTGTTGTACATGGCCTCCGAGATGCCGAGCGAGAGACCCGCCTGCTTCTGCGCCGCCGATAGGCGTGGATCCGAGATGGAGCTGAAGGTCATGATGAGGCCCGTGACCGTTCCCAAAAGGCCGATGAGCGTCGCGATGTTTGCGAGGGACCAGAGCGAGCCCACCCGCTTCTCCACCGCGGGGCGCAGCTCGCCCATCTTCTCGCTCATCGCCGCGTCGATCTCGTCGGGGCCCTTGTTGGCGTGCGTCAGCCCCGCCTTGACGAGCTGCAGCGTCGGATAGTCGCCTGCGTCGCACAGCTTGATGGCGCGGTCGATGTTGCCGGCCGTCACGAGCTTCTTGATCTGCGCGAAGAACTCCTTGGAGTTGACGCTGTACTTCGAGAGCTGGAAGGCAATGCGCTCGATGACCATCGCGATCACGACGGCGCTGACGATCAGGTTGGCGACGAGAAACGTCGGCCTCTCTCTGAACGATTCCATGAGCCCGCCACTGCCGCCCGCAGCCTGCGCCGCCTGCTCCGCAACAAGGACCACGAACATTCCCCGACGCTCCTTTCTGACCTTCTCTCGAATGCACCCGCGCGCGTTTCACGCGACGGCGCGGACTCCGCTGCAACTCGTGCCAGCCAGTATAACGGCAGGCGCCCTGGAAATGGGAAGTCGACTCGCTCGGTCGAGCTCGCGGACGATGCGGCGAGGCTACCGCCTGCCGATCCGGCGGGTCAACTCGGTGGGGCGCCCCGTCGAGCAGACCTGATGGGGGGCGCGCGCCGCTTGCGAGGACGAGCCCGCGATGGGGGCGCCATCGGACAAAACCGCGGGCCGGGCGACCGGCGAGAGTGAGGCTGCGACAGCGGCGCGCCCGACGCGAAGGCGCAGCGGGCGTCCGAGCGCGTGCGGTCTCCATGTTTTGCCAAGAATACGGAAGGTCCAAATTGCCGTCACGGTGCAAACTTCGATAAGGGTCCGGATCTTGTGCGCTTTTGTGAGCCTCGCAAAACGTCTCGATCGCCTCGCTTGGGCGACGATGGGCCAAACTCGCTTGACGCCCTTTGGTCCGACCTGTCAGGCTCGCGGTGCTCTTGGCCCGCATGCCGCGCGCCTCGAGTCTTGGGAGGTGTCTTGATTCGCCCGCCGCTGGGGCGACGCCCCATGGCGCTTGCTTCGGCACGAGTCGTTCAGATAACGTCGCCGCGCTCGATGTGCTCCGCGTGGCGCTGCGAAGACATCGCTCGAGGTCAAACGCTCGCTCTCTAACGCTCTCTAACGGAGGACGGTTCGATGGCTGCTGTGTGGAAGCATTTCAGGGATGGCGGGTCGATGATGTACGTCATCCTTTTCTGGTCGATCATCACCATCGGCGTGATCGTCGAGCGCGCCCTCTACCTGTTCGGCGCGTCGATCAACAAGGACGTGTTCCTGGCCACGATGCAGAAGTGCATCCTCGCCGGCGACATCGCGAAGGCCGTCAAGATGTGCTCGGCCGCCAACGCGCCCCTCGCGCGCATCGTGCAGGGCGGTCTGGTGAAGGTGAATCGCCCCGACGAGGAGGTGCAGGCTGCCATGGATGAGGCGGCGTTGCGCGAGATACCCCGCATCGCCAAGCGCACCGGCTACCTGGCGCTCCTCGCCAACCTCTCGATGCTCTCCGGGCTGCTCGGGACGGTGTCGGGTCTGATCATCGCGTTCGGCGCCGTGTCGGGCGAGAGCGTCGACCCGAGCCAGAAGGCCCGCATCCTGGCCGAAGGCATCTCGGAGGCGATGAACTGCACCGCGTTCGGCCTCATCGTCGCCATCATCGGTCTCATCGGCTTCGCCGTCCTGAACGGCAAGACGCAGGCCCTCGAGGACGACATCAACGAGGCCAGCGTCCAGGTGCTGAACCTCATCGTGACGAACCGGCAGAAGGTCAACATGTCGGGCCTGCCGACGGGCTGACCGGATTCTCCCAAGGATTGGCGAGCGAAGGACCTCCAATAGGTCGCGGGTGCCCGGGCGAGCCCGAGGCACCCGTCGACCGGCGTCTGCAGGCCCGCAGGGGCGCGGACGCTCACGGAACAGTGACCCGGAGCGGAGAGGACCATGGGTGGCGTAGACGTCGGAGGCGGAGGCGGAAAGCGCAAGTCGCTCGATTCGGAGATCAACATGATCCCGTTCATCGACTTGCTCTTCGTGACGATCGCGTTCCTGCTCATCACCGCGGTCTGGACGCACATGGCTCGTCTCAATGCCGACGCACAGGTGCCGGGCCCGCCGCGCCCCGACGTCGAGCAGGAGAAGGTCGAGCCGGAGAAGCAGCTGCACGTGATGATGCAGGGCGACGAGAAGTTCGTGCTGGTCTGGAAACAGGGCAGCACCACGGTCGACTCCATCGACGTGCCGCGCAAGGACGTCGAGACGCACGAGGGCGACACCGACGTGGTGCGCTTCCCGGATCTGGCCGCGAAGATCGAGAGCGAGTGGAAGGCCAAGGGCCAGCACTCGAACCCGACGGATCACAAGCTCGATCAGGCGATTCTGCACACCGACAACAAGACCGAGTTCAAGTACGTCGTCGGCGTCATCGACGCGGTCTACCAGACCCACCGTGACATGAACGTCGGGACCAAGATCGCGAAGGTCCCCGCGTTCAACATCACGTTCGCCGTCAATTGAGTCTATCCTGCGGGGTGCCGACCCCGCAGGGAGCCGGAGCCAGCGATGCCCATTCAACAGCCCAAGCGACGCCTCATGCGCAGCGTGGGGCTCGAGTTCGTCGCCCACAAGGTGGAGGGCGGCGGGCACCGGTCCACGAACGCGAGCCTGTCGCTGACCAGCATGATCGACTTCCTGATCGTGACGGTCATCTTCCTTCTGATGAGCTTTAGCGCGAGCGGCGAGACCCCCATCGCCAAGGGCGTGACGCTGCCCAAGGCCGAGAACACGATGGACATGGTCGATGCGCCGACGGTGGCCATCGTCGGTAGCGAGCTGCTCGTCGACGGCGCTCCGGCCGGCAACACGCGCAACATCGAGGAGTCGGACCGCATGCAGCGGATCGACGAGCTGTTCAACATCCTCAAGGCCAAGCGCGAGCTCTGGAAGCAGACGCACCCGGGCAAGGACTTCCCTGGCGTCGTCGTCCTGCAGGTCGATCAGGCGGTCAAGGCGCTGATCGTCAAGAGCGTGTTCCAGACGGCGGCGTACGCCGGCTTCCCGAACGTCAGCTTCATGGTGAGCCCGATCCCGAAGACCGGCGGCGGTTGACGGAGGGAGATTGAAACGCACGCGCGGCCTCCCGGCGCTCGCACAGGCTCGCGAGGATCGCTCGCGCGGCCGCGTGCGCTGGACGACGCAGGCCGGGCTGCTTGCGGCGGCGGTCTTCGTCGGAGGCATCGTCGCCCACTCGCTCGTGAGCGCTCGCGAGATGGCGCACGAGAAGCAGGCGCTGCTCGCCAAGCAGCGCGCCGTTCAGGTCACGCTCGGCGCGCGGTGGTTCCCGCTCCGCGACCGGCTCGAGGCCGACGTGCTCGCGGCGGCGAAGCCCTGGGACGGCGACTTCGTCGACCCCGAGGCGCGCACGCTGGCGTTCCGGACGGAGCCGGGTCTGTACCTGCGCATGCGCGTCGCGGACGCGAAGGACGCGGCGGCCGTCCGCCGCGTCGCGGCCGACGCCAAGCGCGACGGCTTCGCGGCGTGCTTGCTGCGCGAGCCGAACGAGCGGGGCATGCGCGGCGAGACCGATGGCGGGGCGTTCTCCGAGCAACCATGGAACCTCGGTCAGGCCTACGCGGCGACGCGCATCCTGGGCGAGGATTGGGTCCACGAGGTCCAGAACACCGACGAAGAGCTGCATCTGCGTGCGCTGACCGAGCAGTACGACGAGGCCGTGCGCGACCAGATCCCGACCGCGGTCGACGTCGTCAAACGCGCCAGGTTCTTCCTGCTCGTGCTCGACGAGGACGTCCCGGAGGCCGCCGCGGCCGCCGACGCGGGGCCAATCGACGAGGAAGCGCTGCAGCTGGTGGCCCACCCGGCGCGCGTGCACCTGTACGAGCTGCCGAGCGGCAAAGAGCTGTTCCGGCTGCGACGGTCGGGCGAGGCGCGCGTCATCCCTGCCGGCGAGCACGTGGTGACCGATCCCGAGACACGCGACGCGATGCAGCGCCAAGCGAACAATTGCGCGCTGGCGGGGCTCGTCGAGCGCGCGCTGCAGCAGCCGCCGGCCGCGACGGCCAGCGCGGCCGACGCCGGCCACTGAGAGGTCGGCCACCCCGGCAGGGTCACGCGCGCGCCAGAACGTGCACGTCGGCCAGGTTGGTTCCGGTGGGCGCTCCGGCGAGCGCCATCCCGGCCGCCTCGAGCAGCGGGGCCGTGTCGAAGGCCGCGAGCGCCCTCACGACGCCGTCGGCGCTCGCGCGCCGGGCAAGCGAGCCGTCGACCACCGCGCCCGCCGTGCCGCTGGCACCATCGACACCGTCGGACGCGCCAGCGAGGAAGGCGACGCCGGGGGGCAGAGCGCCCGCCAGCAGCGCGGCCAGGTGCGTCGAGCGGCCGCCGCGACCCGGCGAGCGGATATCGATGCGCACCGACGGCTCGGCAGAGCGCACGAGCGCCTCGCCGGGACCGAGGGCGCGCGCACGGGCGACGTACTCGCGCGCCAGCGCCTCCGCGGGCGCGAGCGAGGAGCGCAACACGCGCACGACCAGCCCGCGGGCGCGCAGCCGGGCGGCCATCGCGCGCGCGAGGTCTTCTGGACGAGCGACGAAACGCGCCCGAAGGCGCCGCGCCGCGGCCGAGGTCGGCGCGAGCGACTCGTGAAGGGGGGGCGCGGCGAGCCGCGGCAGGAACCGCCGCAGCACCTCGCGCGCCTGCTGCGCCGTGGTCGGATCGGGGACCGTCGGCCCCGATCCGATGTCGTGCAGCGCGCCGCCGATGACGTCGCTCGCGACCAGCGTCACGACGGGCCCGCCGGCCACGCGCGCCAGCCCCCCGCCCTTCACTGCGCACAGGTGCCGCCGGACCACGTTCACCTCGCGCACCGTCGCCCCAGCCATCGCCAGTGCCCGCGTGACGCGCACGTACCGCGCGAGCGAGACGGCCCGCGGCAGACACACGAGCGACGACGCCCCGCCGGACACGAGCGCGAGGACGAAGTCGCTCGCGGCGACGCGCTCGACCGCGCGCCGCGCGGCCGCGACGCTCCGCCGGTCGGGATCCGGATGCGCCGCCCGGCGGACCTCGACGCGCGGGTCGTCGAGCGCGCGCCCGGCTTCGACGCCGTCCGGCGCCACGACGAGAACGCGCGCGCCGGCCGCCGCTGCCGCCCCCGTCCCCGCGGGCCATTCCCCGAGGGCGGCCAGCGCGCCGCGAGCCATCGCCGGAGCCGCCTTGCCGACGGCCACGATCGCGAGCGCCCGGGCCGCGTGCGGCGGCCGCGGCAGCATCCGGCGAACGCGCCCCTCCAGATCGACCCCGGCGCAGGCGCGCGCGAACGCGTCGCGCAGCAGCTCGCGCATCGTCTCGACGTTCATTGCGGCGGCCGATCGCCCGGATCGACCAGGTGCGCCGACAAGAGCTGGTGCCACGCCAGCGTGACGGCGAGGTACGCGGCGCGGTCGTCGGCGGACCGAACGACCCCGGACGCCAGCGCGTCGTCGCTCCATCGCATCCCGCCGTGCAGGCCGATCCACGGCCCCGTTGGGTCGCCGAGCAGCGGCACCTCGAGCCCGAGCCCGGCCTGCAGTCCCGACTGCGCGCCGAAGCCTCTCCCCTGCGGCTGCGCGAAGACCGCCCCGAGCTCGAGGCCGATCGAGTCGAACGTCAAGTCCAGACGCGCGCGCCCCGTCTCCTGACCCTTCAGCCACCGGAAGAAGAAGAGCGGCCGCAGCTCGACGCCCGTCGCGAGCACGCGGGCCGGCTCCGCCGGAGAGCCCACCAGCGGCCCGTCCTCGTACGACGCGAACACCCCGGCGCTCTCGAGGTAGCGCAGCCGCAGCTCCCCCTCGGCTCGCACGCCGCGCGGCGCGAGCACCGCCCCCGCGCCGACGACGGCCGTCAGATCGCCGTCGACCCGCCCGTAGCTCGTGTCCACCGGCGCCGTGCTCCCGCGAGGTCCGTCGGCCCGAGCCGCGCCGCCCACGCCGAGCAGCAGCGCCGCGGCCCCGGCCGTCGCGACCGCGCCCCCGAGCCGCCTGCGATCAGAGCCCCAGCGCATGCGTGATCGGCTCGCGAAGCTCGGCCGCCAGCACCAGACGTACCCGCGACAGCGCCTGCCCCGACAGCCGACCGAGGAGGAACGAGACCTCGTGCAGCGGGCGCGCCGGCCCCTTGGCGTAGACGACCATCAGCGGCTCCGCCTCGCCGCCGAAGGGTTCGTCGCTCGCCACGTCGATCCCCACGTACGCCTCGGGATCGAGCCCCCGCGCCCGCGCGACGTCGCGCGCGACCAGGAGCGCGCGCTCGCGCCCCTGCGGCGTCGCGTGCTCGCCGAACAGCTCGAGCGTCTTGAACAGCCTGCGCGCGCGGATGCGCCGCGCGAGGTCCGCGAGCGGCCGGTCGCCCGCGGTCTCCCAGGCGTGCATCGCGCCCCAGAGCACGCCGTCGTCGAGCTCCAGGTAGTCGCCGAGCGCGATCGGCTCGCCGCGCGCGCCGGCCGCCACGGCCGCCGGCACCCCATCGAGGGATCCGCCGGCGCGAAGCACGCCGACCGCACGTGCCAGGATGGTGCGGATCATCCACTCGGCGGCGCGCGTCGCCTTGTGCAGGTACACCTGCTGGAACATGAACAGGCGCGCGATGATGAACGCCTCGATCGCGGGCAGCCCCTTGGCGCCGTCGATTGCCAGCGCCGGCGCGGCCGCCGCGTCCGCCCCTTGCACGGGCGCGAAGCGCAGGCTGCGGAGCAGCCAGTCGAGGTCGTAGACGCCGTAACGCACGCCGGTCGCGTGCGCGTCGCGAAGCAGGTAGTCGCACCGGTCCACGTCGAACTCGCCGCTGACGGCCCTGGCGAGGTACGCGAGCTCGTGGCGGCCGTGCACCAGGTCGACCACGCGCGCCGGCAGCGAGCCGTCGATCGCGGACAGCACGCGGTTTACGCCCGTCGACGGGTCGAGCACGACGCGCTCCGTCCACGTCTCGTGCGCCGGCGCGCCCGGGATGGCGTCCTCGAACAGGTGCGACAGCGGCCCGTGCCCCAGGTCGTGCAGGAACGCCGCCGCGAGCGCCTCGCGCCCGCGCTCCTCGCCCACGCGCTGCTCCGGCGGAAGGGCCCCGTGGATGGCGCGCAGGCGGACGAGCAGCTGCTTCATGACGAACGCGGCGCCGATGGCGTGCGCGAAGCGCGAGTGCTCGGCCCCCGGGAACGCCAGCGACGTCACCCCGAGCTGGCGCACGCGGCGCAGCCGCTGCACCTCCGGCGTGTCCATCAGCTGCTCGACGATGCGCTCCTCGTCGGTCTCGAAGGCCACGAGGCCGTGCACCGGGTCGCGCAGGATCATCGTGCTCCGCCGATCACGGCGCCTCGAGCAGGGCGGCGCCGACGCCACCGTCGTCGTACCACACGCGCACGGCGATGTGCCCGCCGCGCGCGCGCGGCGGCGCGGCGACGACCGCTTCCCGGGGCGCCGGGCGCGCGCGAGCGCCGGGCACACGCTCGGCGTGCCACGCCGCACGGAACGGGCGGGAGGGGTGGTGGGCCGGGTCGATCGCCCACGCCAGCGGCTCGCGCGGCTCGCGCAGCACGACACGAAGCTCGCCGCCGCGCCGCTCCACGGTGGCGCGCGGCGCCTTGCCCGATGGGGCCGGGGCCCCACCGGACGAACCTGGGGCCGGCGCCGCCCTCTCGCAGCGCTGCACGAGGACGGGCGCGCCCGCCCGCAGCAGCCGCGCGCGCGCCGTCGCCAGCGACAGCGGCGACGCATCCCCCAGCACGAAGCGCCGCCCGAGCGCGTGCGCGCTCTCGCCGGTGGTCCCGCTGCCCGCGAACAGGTCGACCACCAGCCCGCCGGGCGGCGACGCGCACGCCACGATCCGGTCGAGCAGCGCCCGCGGCTTCTGGGTCGGAAAACCGGTGCGCTCGCCGACGCGCGCGTGCCGCAGCGGCGGAACGTCGGCCCACAGCGCGTCGACGCGCCGCTCGCGGCACCACGCGCCCTCGGCGTTCTTCACGAGGAAGTACTTCACGTACACCTTGCCGCTCGCCGTGCGGTGCACGCGTCCTTCCTCGTCGAGCCGCGCGATCGACTCGTCGGTGTAGTCGCCGCGCGGCGCGCTCGTGAAGGGCCTGCCCTGCTCGTCCCGGCGCACCGCGCTCGGCTCGATCGGCTCGAGGCGCGTCGGCGGCACGAGGCGCGCACGCTCGCGCCCGTAGACGACGATCGTGTCGAGCGTGCGCCCGAACTGGTGGCTCGCCGCCTGCCGGCCGAGGTTGGGAGCGCGCCGCCAGACGATCTCGTTGACGAACGCGTCGGGGCCGAGGATCTCGTCGAGCAGGAGCCGCACGAGGTAGGACGCGCGCCAGTCGACGTGCACCCAGATCGTGCCCGCCGGCGACAGCAGGCCCGCGAGCGCCTCGAGGCGCGGCGCCAGCATGTCGAGGTACGCCCCCGAGACGCGGTCCCAGTGGTCGTCGTACGCGCGTGCGCGAAGGACGCGGCCGGTCGCCGGTCCGTCGAGCCGCGCCTCGTGCACGTACTCGGCCTGCGACGCGAACGGCGGGTCGACGTAGACGAGGTCCACGCCCCCGGCGAGCCCTTCGCGCGCGAGCGCGCCGGCCACGGCGAGCGCATCGCCGTGCACCAATCGCGCGCCCGCGTCCGCGTCCGCGTCCGTACCCGGGTCCGCACCGCACGCCGGCAGCTCCACGGTCGAAAGTGCGCCAGCCTCCTCCCCTCCCCGCCCCGGCTCCCAGCGCCGCCCCGGCCAGACGAGGCGCGCCCCGCCGTTCGGCCGTCGAGCTTTGATCCCACCCGGATGAACCCGCGCCTCGAGCTCAATCATGAGCCCCTGCGTCTACCACGATGCGCTCCCCTCGACGGATGGGGCCGGGGCCCCATCCGCAAACCTGGGACGGCCGGGGCCCCATCGGGCAGACCTGGGGACCGGAGCGCATGAGCATGTGGGCGCGATTTCACTCGCGTTCGCACGATGTTGGCAAGCCCCTTTGGAAAAGCGAGCGGCCCCGGGGTATTCTCGGAGATTGTCTGCCCTTGGCCCCCTCGCGCGCCCCCGAAACGACCGGTCTGACCGACATCCTGCGCGCGCTCCCTCAGCGCGAGCTCGACGGGCTCATCGCGCGCCTGGGCATCCGCATCGATCCGGCCAAACGCATCGACGTGCCGTCGCAGGTCGCCCGCGCGCTCGTGTCGCTCCCCGAGCTGCGCGACCCGTCGCGTTTGCCGCCCGCGTCCGTGGAGCTGATGCACCGCGTCGCCGAGGCGCGCGGCACGCTCGTCGTCACCTCGGTGCCGCCGGCCCTCGAGCCGCTGCTCGCGCGCGGCCTGATGTTCGCGCGCGCCACCGACGAGGGGGTGGAGCTCATCCTGCCGCCCGCGTACCTGGTGCAGCTCAAGACGTGGGAGGGCGAGGACCCGCGCGGCATCCGCGCGCTGCTCGCGCAGGCGTCCTTCGAGACGATGAGCGCCATCGCGGCGCACTACCTGGGCCGCCCGGCGACGCCGCCCATCGCGCTGTCGCTCGAGGCCGCGTGGGACGTGCTTGGCCACCCGGCGAGGCTCGAGGAGGAGATCCACAAGCTGTCGGCGACCGAGCGCCGCGTGCTCGAGGGCGTCGAGGCCGACGGCGGCGAGGTCGACACCGAGGAGCTGCTCGAGCTCGAGCGCGAGCCGCTGCGGCTGCGCACGGCGACCGGCGCGACGCCGTCGCGGCGCGGCGTGGGCTTCTCGCTCGAGCGGCGCGCGCTGCTCATCCCGGTGCACCCCAACCGCCACGTCGTACCCATCGAGGTGAGCGCCATCATCGGCGCCGCGCACCACAGCGAGCGCGCCGCGCGCCGCGAGCAAGTCCGGCAGTTCGTCACCTCCGGCGACCATGCCCCGCGCCGCGCGCGCTTCTCGCTCGACCCGGCGCCGCTCGCGCTGGGGCTGGCGCTCGCGGCGCGCGAGGGGTCGCGCTCGGCCGAGGGCCGCCCGCAGTCGGGCACCTTCGCCGAGCTGCGCGTGGGCGTCGGCACGCCCAAGTCGCTCGTGCAGAAGCTCGCGACGCGCTTCGGGCGCGACCCGGGCCACGTGGCGCTCGTCTTCGCGCTCTCGCGCGCGGTCGGCCTCTGGGACCCGTCCGCCACCAACGCGTCCGCGCCGCCCGGCAGCTTCACGATGCAGGAGCTGACGCGCCAGATGTACCTGACGTGGAAGCGCGGCGGCGCCTGGGACGAGGCTCGCGCCGAGCCCGAGGTGCTGCGGCTGTCGGCCGAGGCGCGCGACTCGAGCCCGGCGGGCGTCGTGCGCGAGCTGGTGCTCGAGGCGCTGCGCGAGCTGGGCGAGGGGCGCTGGGTGCCCTGGTCGTCGCTGGCCGGATGGCTGCGCAGCGACCAGCGCGTGGCGGGGCTCGCGCGCCTGCTGCGACGCTGGGCCGAGCGCGGCGGCCTCGAGCCGGTCGAGCCGATGGAGGTCGCGCGGCGCATCGTGCACGAGAGCCTGCCGGCGCTGGGCGTGCTCGACCTCGGCGAGGACGAGGATCTGCCGCGCGACGCGGAGGCCGACGGCGACGGCGCGCCGGTCGCGCTGCGGCTGACCGCGCGCGGGCGGGCGCTGCTCGGCGAGCGCACGCCCCCGACCGACGCCAGCCCGTCGAAGTTCCTCGACACGCACGTGCTGCGCCTGGCGCCGAGCGCGCGCGTGGGGGCCGTGCTGGCGGTGGCGCCGTTCGTCGAGGTGGGGCGCGCTGCCGAGACGCTCGACCTCGTCGTGGCGCCGCAGACGCTCGCGCGCGCGCTCTCGGCGGGGCTCGAGGCGGACGTCGTGCGCGCGCGGCTGGAGGCGCTGGCGCCCCTGCCCGAGACGCTGTCGCGGACGCTCGCGCAGGCGAGCGTCGTGGTGGGGCGGGCCACGTGGTCGTCGGCGTCGGGGTTTCTCTGGGTCGAGGACGGCAACGTGCGCGAGCTGCTGCGCACGCGGCGCGCGACGCAGGAGCTGTTCGTCGATCCGTCGCCGCCCGGCGGGCTGCTGGTCGCGGCGGGCATCGACCTCGAGAAGGTCGTGCGCCGCTGCCGCACCGTCGGCGTCGAGATCCTCGTCGACGGTCAGGTCGTGCGGGCGCGCTCGATCGCGCCGTCGTCGATGCCGGCCCCGCCGACGAAGTCCGGCGCGACCGCGAAGGTCACGCCGCCGAGGGGCACGGCGAAGGCGGAGAAGCAATGAGAATGCCCCCCGGCCTGGTCGGCCGAGGGGCGTCCCCACGTCGCGCGGCGCCCTCTCGCCGTCGCTCGAGCGCGCGCGCGCGACTCCGCTGCATCAGGCGGGCTTCGTGGCCGTGGGCTGAGCCCCGGCCTTGAGGTCCGCCTTCTGCTTCTTGCCGCGCGTTCCGCGAAGCTTGCGCGTCGCGCGGTTCTTCGCGGCCGCCGCCGCCTTGACGTCCACGGACTTGGTGGTGCTGGGCTTTTTGGGCTCCAGCCCGTAGTCCGCGAGCGTCGTGACGTCCTTGCCGGCGAGCGCGCGCAGGTAGTCGACGTAGGCCGTGATGATGGGGCCCACCGTCGCCTGACCGTTGCGCACCGCCTGCACGGACGCCCTGTAGGCGGCCCGGGCGGGCACCTCGGCGTCGATCGCGTCGATCAAGCCCTGAAACTGCTTGATCAGATCGGCCACCGGGTAGCTCGCCCCGCCGAACGTCAGCTGCCCGCTCGGCGTGTGCTTCTGCGTGCCCGCGATGAGGCCCTGCAGTCGCTGCTTGATGCTGGCCTTCGTGGTCTTGGACATGGCGCTTTCCTCCCTTCGAGAGGCCCGAGCCGCTCGCAACGTGCTCGTTGGGGTGACCTCCTGCCCCTCCTGTCGGAAAAACCGCCCGCGAGGTAACGCTGGATCGCGAAATAGGTGGGACATGGTGCGCGGGCAGGCCGAACGCGCCTCTCCCCGCGCAGGGAACGTCGTGCCCCGCTGGGGAGACACCGTGCCCCCTCGCAACCCCTGTGTGCCCGCTCGGGGAAACATCGTGCCCCCTCGAGACCGGATGCGTCCCGGTCGGGGAAACGTCGTCCCCCCGCGGAACCGGATGCGCCCCCGTCGGGAAAACGTCGTCCCCCCGCGGGACCGGATGCGCCCCCGTCGGAGAAACGTCGTTCCCCCGCTGGACCGGATGCGCCCTTCGCGGGGAAACGCCTTCCCCGCTCGGGACCGGGTGCGTCCGGCCCGGGGCCGGCCTTGACGTGCGGCGCGATCGCGGGAATCGTCGCGCGCCGCCGCATGTCCCGCCTTCGCGCGATGCCTCTCTCGGCCGCCTCGCTGCTCGGCGCCGCGGCGATCGCCGCGTGCAGCAGCAGCACGACGACCGTGTCCGACGGTTTCGTCGGCACCTGGCAGTGCTCGGACACGACGAGCCTCTCGTTCGCGATGCCGCCCGGCAGCCCCGCCCAGCAGGAGTCCGGCGGCGGCACGCTGACCGTCGTCGACGACGGCGGGAACGTCTTCACCGCCACGAGCCATACCGACGCGGGCGTGACCTGCAGCCTGCGCTACTCCGTCGCGGGCAACTCGGCCACGCTGCTCTCCGGGCAGTCGTGCGCTACCGGCGGGCTCACGGTCACGTACACGAGCAAGACCCTGGCGCTCGACGCCAACACGATGACCGGCAACGCCAGCTTCTCGTTCACCGGCACCCTCGGGGCCGGCGGCAGCGGCGGCGCGCCGCAGCCGCAGAGCGTCTCGGGCAGCGGCTCGACGTCCGAGACGTGCACGCGGATGTAGCGAAGCGGCAAACCCGGTCGGCTGCCTGCGGCGCCGCCGATTCAGCCCCCGGCCTTCGCCCTCTCCTCCGCCCAGGCCTCCACGCTCGCGCGCGCCGTCTTGCCGACGACGCGCCCGTCGCGCACGAACACCTCCACGGGCAGCTGCCGGCCGTTGTAGCGGCTCGCCATGGTGTAGCCGTACGCGCCGGCGTCGAGGATCGCGACCGCCTTCGGCGGCTCGCGCGGCAGCAGGTGCTCGCCGAAGTCGTCGCTGCTCTCGCACACCGGCCCGACCACGCGCCACGCCGTGAGGTCGCGCCCCGCCGCGGCCTCGCCTCCCTCCACCGGCACGATGCGGTGGCGCGCCTGGTAGAGCGCCGGCCGCATCAGGTCGTTCATCCCGGCGTCGATCATGAGCCATCGCGCCGCGGGAGCCACCTTCGGCTGGATGACGCGCGCGAGCAGCACGCCGAAGCGCGCCACGAGCGACCGCCCCGGCTCGACGTAGAGCGCCAGGTCGGCCAGCCGCGCCGCCTTCTGCTCGGCGCGCGCGGCGCGCACGAACTCGCCCGGCTCCGGCGCCGGCCCGCCGCCGTAGTCGATGCCGAAGCCTCCGCCCGAGTCGACGTACGCGAGCGACGGCAGCGCGCCCGCCTCGCGCAGCCCGCGCACCATCGCGAACAGCACGCGCGCCGCCGCCAGGTACGGCTCGAGCTGCGTGAACTGCGACCCGACGTGCGTCGCCATCCCCACGAGCTCCAGCTCCGGCGACGCGCCCACGCGGCGAACCGCCTCGGGCACGTCGTCGCGCGGCACGCCGAACTTCGCCTCGTCGTGCCCCGTCGCGATGTGCGCGTGCGTCGCGGCCCCGACGTCGACGCTGGGGTTCACCCGCAGGCTCACGCGCGCCCGCCGCCCGCTCGCCCGCGCCCGCGCCGCCACGCGCGCGATCTCCTCGACGCTCTCGAGCTGCACCGCGCCGATACCGCGTGGCCCGCAGCCGATCGCCCGGTCGAGCTCGTCGTCCTGCTTGGCGACGCCGCTGTAGACGACGCGATCGGGCGCGACCCCGCACGCCAGCGCGACCAGCAGCTCCGCGCCGCTGACCACGTCGGCCCCGCACCCCGCCTCCGCGAGGGTGCGCACGACCGGACCGGCCGTGTTCGCCTTCACCGCGTAGGCGACGAGGTGCGGGGCCCCGTCGAAGGCCGCGTCGAGCGCGCGGGCCTGCCGGGCCATGCCGTCGAGGTCGTAGACGTACGCGGGCGTCCCGGCGTCGGCGGCGACGTCGGCGAGCGCCACCCCCCCGAACCGAAGGCCGGTCGAGTCACTCGTGAGGGACATCGGCCGGCTAGAGTACTATGCACGCCTCATGTCCGCTCTTCGACGCGCCAAGCTCGTGTGCACGCTCGGTCCCGCGTGCGACTCCCTCGACGGCTTGCGCGGCCTCATCGACGCCGGGATGGATGTCGCGCGCTTCAACTTCTCGCACGGCACCCACGAGGAGCACGGCGAGCGGCTGGCTCGTCTGAGGCAAGCCTCGGACCTCGAGCACAAGGCGGTCGCGGCGCTGCAGGACCTCTGCGGCCCCAAGATCCGCACCGGCTGCTTCCCGGCCAAGTTCGACCTGCCGAGCGGCGCGGAGGTGACGCTCTGCGAGGGCGACGAATCGAGCGACGAGCGCGTCATCCCCATCCAGTACGAGGGCCTCGCCGGCGACGTGCGCCTGGGCGACCGCATCCTCTTCGACGACGGGCGGCTGGTGCTGACGGTGCACGCCGTCGAGGGCGAGAAGGTGCGCGCGCGCGTCGACCAGGGCGGCGGCATGCGCGACCACGTCGGCGTGCACCTGCCGAGCAAGACGATGCGCATCTCGGCGCTGACCGAGAAGGACAAGACCGACCTGGTCTTCGGCCTGTCGAGCGGCGTCGACTACATCGCGATGAGCTTCGTGCGGCGCGCCGAGGACCTGCACACGATCCGCGAGATCTGCCACGCCTGGGGCGCGCCCACGCCGGTCATCGCGAAGGTCGAGACGCCCGACGCGGTCGAGAACCTCGAGAGCGTCGTGGCGGCGAGCGACGGCGTGATGGTGGCGCGCGGCGACCTGGGCGTCGAGTTCCCGCCCGAGCGCGTGCCTACCATCCAGCGGCAGATCCTCGCGGTCGCGCGCCGCGTGCGCCGCCCGGTCATCGTCGCCACCGAGATGCTGCAGTCGATGACCAAGTCGACGCGCCCGACGCGCGCCGAGGCGAGCGACGTGGCCAACGCGGTCTACTCGGGGACCGATTGCCTGATGCTGAGCGGAGAGACCGCCACCGGCGACTACCCGCAGCTCTCCGCCGGGATGATGAGCCGCATCGCGATGGAGGCCGAGTCGAGCCAGTTCTTCGAGGCGCCGCCGTACGTGTCGCGCGCCACCAGCGTGGCCGAGGCGATCGCGCGCGGCGCTTGCAACACGGCGCGCGAGATCGGCGCCAAGTACATCGTCGCCTTCACCGAGAGCGGCTCGAGCGCGATGACCGTGAGCCTCGCGCGGCCGCACGTACCCATCATCGCCTACTCGCCGAACGCGAAGACGCGCCGGCGCATGGCGCTCTTCTGGGGCGTCGTGCCGCGCGAGATGCCGGCCATCCACGACACCGACCAGCTGGTCGACTGGTGCACCGGCGACCTGCTGGCGGCCGGCTACGGCTCGCCGGGCGAGCGCGTGGTCATCGTCTTCGGGGCGCCCATCGGCGTGAGCGGCAGCACGAACTCGATCCGCGTGCACGTGCTCGCCTGATTCGAGAGCCGCTAGGACGCCACGCAGGGAGGCCGAAATCCCTTGGCGGCTTGCCGCCTCACTTCGATTACGCCGCGTTTACGCGTCTTTACCCGCCGGGGCGGATGGTTCTCGGCCGCTCGCTCGTCGATCTCCGCGGAGGTCGAAGAAATCATGAACCGCCATCTTCGCAACGCCGTCACGCTCGCGTCGTTGGTGGGCTCGCTCGCGCTCGTCCCCGGGATCGCGCTGGCGCAGCAGGCGCCCGCGGCGCAGCCGCAGAACGGGCAGGCGCACCCGCACGAGCACCACCGGATGCACCGCGGAGGTCTCCTCGGCGCGGCGCTGAGGCTCGACTCGCTGTCCGACGAGCAGCGCGCCGACATCGAGCAGCTCGCGCAGCAGCGCAAGGCCGCCGCCTTGCCGGTGCGCGAGGCCGACGCGCAGGTGCTGACGACCCTCGCCCACCAGGTCGAGCAGGCGAGCATCGATCCGCAGGGGCTCGCGCCGACGCTGGCCGCCGAGCGGAGCGCGGCCTCGCAGCAGAGCGCCGTCGAGCGCGACACGCTCGCGCGCCTTCACGCCATCCTCACCCCCGCGCAGCGCAACGCGCTGATCGACGGCATCGAGGCGCGCGTGCAGTCGATGCGGGGGCGAAACGAGGAGCGCGGCGCCGCGCGGCATCGCCCGGGCGGCGGCGAGGGCGCGACGCTCGGGCTGAGCGCCGACCAGAAGGCGCAGATCCGCGCCAACCTCCAGTCCGAGTGGCAGGCGCGCCGCGCCGTCGGGCCGAAGGTGCGCGGCGAGCGCAAGCAGGCCCTCGAGTCGTTCCGCGGCGACTCGTTCGAGCCGGGCGCGCTGGTGCGCGTCGAGAGCCGCGGCGAGCGCGCCACGAAGCTCGCGCAGGCGATGGTCCCGGTGCTGACGCCGGCCCAGCGCGCCACGCTCGCCGACCGCCTGCGCGCCCGCGCCGCGCGGCAATCGCGCGGCTGACGGAGACGAGAGCCGTCTCGGCGTCTTGGCCGCTCACCCTCTGCGGGGGATGCGCCGCGCCGTCAGCGCGCGCTCTGCTCGATCTCGGCAGCTCGCGCGTGCGCCCGGGAGGCCGACGCGTCGCTCCCGGCCGCCGCGTGGGCTTCCCCCTCGAGCTTCGCGATGTCGGCGTACACGCGCGCGCGCGGCTTGCCGAGCATGGCCACGACGCTGGCCCCGTCGAGTCGTTCGAGCGATCGCCCGAGCGGCCCGGTGAGCGCCTTGCGCGCCTGCTCGACGGACGCGAGGGCCTCGGCCGGGCGGCCGCTGGCCAGGTGATCGCGCGCCCTCCCCATGTGCGCGCCGGCGGACTCGATCTGCAGCTCGATCTGGTTCTTCTCGACGACTCCCACGAGCCCGAGCGTAGCTCATCGCCGACACCGGCGCCGTCGCCGCGAGCGCCCTCGGCCTCACCCTCTCCGTGGCAGCAGGATCGAGACGGTGGTGCCCTTGCCCTCTTCGCTCTGCACGCGCAGCGATCCGCCGAGCGCCGTCACGATCCCGTAGACGGCGCTCAGGCCCATGCCGCTGCGGTTGCCGGCGAGCGTGACGCGCCAGTACGGGTCGAACACGTGCTTGAGGGCCTCGGGCGAGATGCCCTTGCCCTCGTCGGAGACCGTCAGCGCGACGCGTTCGCCGTCCGAGCGCACGCTGGCGCGGATGCAGCCGCCGGCGGGCATCGCCTCGACCGCGTTGCGCGCGACCTGGTAGAGGGCCTCCGCCAGCGCGGCGACGTGGCACTGCACGGTCCCGACGTTCGCCTCGTACGCGCGCTCGACCGACACGCCCGACCGCGCGCGGCCGATGGCGCTTTCGAGCGCGAAGTCGAGCATCGCGGCGACGTCGGCGGGCTCGAGCACCTCCTCGGAGGCCATGGCGAAGCGGCGCAGCCGCTCGATCGTCTTGCGGATGCGCGTCAACCCCCCGTCGGCCCGCTTGAGCGCCGCCGAGGCGGCCTCGTTCTGCACGTTCTTGGCCGCCTGCTGCGTCGACGCCATGGCCACGGCGAGCGCGTTGTTCAGCTCGTGCGCCATCCCGCCCACGAGCACGCGCAGCGCCTCGAGCTTCTCGACGAGCACCAGCTGCTCCTGCATGCGGCGCAGCCGCGCGACGTTGGCGGCCAGCCGCTCGACGCGCAGAAAGGACCGGATGGCGCGGCGGTGGCGCGTGCGCACCGAGACGTACGCGCCGGCGGCGACGGCGGCGACGAGCAGGTGGGCCCACGGCGGCGCGAGGGGGCTGCCGACCAGCAGCGCGACGTAGCCGACGACGGCGAGCGGCGCGGCGACGCGCGGCGGCCAGGGCACGAGCCCGAGGCCGACGACGACGACCGCCGGCACGACGAGCAGCCACGGGCTGTGCTGTCCCCCCGACAGCCGCGCCACCAACCCCCAGCCGAGCAGCGCCGCGGTGAGCGCGCTCGCGGCGACGGCGACCAGCGCGCGCGTGCTCTTGCGGATGACCGGCACCGCAAGCGCCGCCCCGCCGAGGGCGATGGCGATGCACGCCTGCGTGATCGCCGCCGGCCGCAGCCACGACGGCTCGGTGAGCAGCGTCGTGGCGGCGGTGGCCCCCGTGATCGCCGCCATGGCCGCGAGCGTCGGCACGAGCGCCGCCGCGAGGTGCGCGCGGCGCTCGGCCAGAAATCGGGCCCGCGGCCGCCCGCGCCGCCCCACGCGCTCGACGACGCGCGCGTAGCGGTCGCGCAGCAGGTGCGCCGCGTGCAGCGACAGGCTGGCGCGGTCCGCCTCGTGGGCCATTGCGACGAGACTACCAGCTCCCGTCGACTAGAAGCGGCCGGCGACCCCCGTCCAGCCCGGGCCGAGGACGAGAGCGGCCTGCGCCTTGGACGGCGTCGGCCGGGAGAGCAGGAAGTAGGCGCCGAGCCCGCCGAGCGCGACGGCGCCCACGAACGCGACGTCCGCGGCGGTGCGAAAGACCAGCCCGCGCTGCTTGGTGCCCTGGTCCTGGTACGAGGAGCCGCTGCCCTTCGTGTTGTACGCGTTGGCCAGCGAGATCGCCTCGAGCCCCGAGTACACGCCGACCCCCGCCGCGACGGCGCCCGCCCCGACGAGGAACCAGCCGACGGTGCGCCTGCTCTCGGTGGGCGCAGGCGCGCCGGGGCGGCCGACCGGCGGCGCCGTGGTCTCGCCACCGGACGCGGCGGCGGGTGCGAGCTCGATGTCGACGTCCGGGGCCCGCTCGCCCGCCACCACGACGCGACGATCGACCGGCACGTAGCCGTCCGCCTCGACGTGCAGGTCGTGGGTGCCGCGCGTCGCCCGCACGTCGACGGAGCCGCCCGGGATGAGCGCGATGGCGCGCGCGTCGAGCGTCGCCCGGGCGCCGTCGGGCGCGACGTGCAGGCGGAAGGTGCCGAGGTGCTGGCGCGTCTGCGCGAGCTCGGCGCGGGCGCTCGCCAGCTCGTCGGGCTGCGCGCCGCCGTCGTCGGCGAGAAAGTGCAGCAGGTCCTGCTCGGCCTCGACCCACTGGCCGGTGTGCGCGCGCGCGATGCCGAGGTTGAGCAGGATGCTCGGGTGCGCAAACAGGCGATACGCCCTCTCGAAGGAGTCGCGGGCGGCGACGTAATCGCCCGCCTCCGCCTGCGCCACCCCGCGCCGGAACGCCGCGCGGGAGCGCTCGCGCGCGTCGTCCTGCGTGGCGTGCGACGGCGCCGGCGACGGCGCCTGCGCCGCCGCCCGGGTCGGCACGAGGAGCGACCACGCGAGCCCCCCCGCGAGCAGCAGCCGCCGGAGCATTGCCGACGATCAATACCGCGGTTCGGTGACGATTTGGGGCTCGGTCCGCTTCCGCCGCGTCGACGGCGGCGACCACGGTGTGCGCCGGACGGGGTGCGGTCGAGAGGTCGAGGCGCGCGGGGCGGCGGGAGACCCGGTATCGGGGCCGTCGAGCGACACCGGCTCGGCGCTCGAGGAGACGACCACCGGGGGCAGGTCGAGCGGTGGAGCGGCGCCCGGCGGGGGGGCGGGCGTGCCGGCGGCGGCCGGGCCCGACGTCGCGGTGGGTTCCGGCGCCGCAGTGGCCGCGAGGCGCGCGGCGGTGGTCGCGGCGGCCGGGGCGGCGCTGGCGCGCATGCGCAGCCCCACGACCAGGACGATGCACGACGCGACCAGCGCCCCGGCCGCGACCAGGAGCCCGGCGCGCGCGCCGCGCCGCGCGGGGCCCGTCATCAGCGTGCGGGCTGCCGTCACGCCCACCTCGGTGGGCGGCTCGCTGACGCTGACGCCCGCCGGCACGGGCGCCGGCATCACCGTGGCCGGCCCGAGCGCGCGCCACATCCGCAGCAGCTCCGCCGCCGAGGGCGGACGGTCCACCGGCTTGCGCGCCAGGCAGCGCGCCAGGAGCGCGTCGAGCCCCTCGGGGATCGGCATGCGCCCCAGGTCGCGGATGCTGCGCGCCGGCCGCTCGAGCTTGTGGGCGATGAGGGCGATCGACCCGTTCGCGTCGTAGGCCAGGCGCCCCGAGAGCGCCTCGAAGACGACCATCGCGAACGCGTACAGGTCCGCGCGCTCGTCGACGCGCGAGGCGCCGCGGATCTGCTCGGGCGCCATGTACGCGATCGTGCCGACCGCCTCGCCGGTCGTCGTCAGCGACTCGCCGTCGTGCACGTCGAGCTTGCACACGCCGAAGTCGAGGATGCGCGCGCGCTCGCGCCGCCCGGGCAGCGACTCGATGAAGATGTTGCCGGGCTTCAGGTCGCGGTGGATGACGCCCGCCGCGTGCGCGTCGATGAGGCCGCGCAGCATGTCTTCGCCGACGTGCGCCACCTCCTCCCACGCGAGCAGCCCGCTGCGCCGGCGCAGCCGCGAGGCGAGCGTCTCGCCGTGGAGCAGCTCCATGACGAGAAACAGCTCGCCGTCGGGCGTCTTGTCGACGTCGAACAGCTGCGGGACGAACTCGCTCTGCACGCGCCGCGCGGCCTCCGCCTCGCGGCGCAGGCGCTCGATGAGCATCGTGTCGAGGAAGGTGCGATTGACGACCTTGATGGCGACGCGCTGGCCGGTCCCGAGGCTGGTCGCCTCGAACACCTCACCCATCCCGCCCCTGCCGATCGGGTCTTCGAGGCGGTACTTGCCGCCCAGGATCGCTCCCGGTCCGATGCTCACGCGCCACCTACAAGGTAGCACGGCCCGAGTGGCCGAGCGGCCAACTCCGCGGACTACGGCGCGTCGCGCCAAGGCAGCTTGGCGAGCATCCGCTCGGCGCGCCCTCGCAGCGCCGCGTCGACGCGCCCACGCGCCGCGGCATCGAGCGCGTGGGCGAGCTCGGCGGCCGAGTCGAACCGGTCGTCCGGGTCCTTCGCGAGGCCGACGGCGAGCACCAAGTCCACCTCGGCCGGCAGCGACGCGAGCTCGCTCGGACGCAGCGGCATCGCGTGCACGACCTTGTAGAGGATCTCCGCCGTGCTCTCGCCCTCGAAGGCGGGCTGGCCCGTCAGCGCGCGGTAGGCGATGACCGCCAGGGCGAAGAGATCCGTCTTGTGCGTCACCTTCGCGCCGTTGGCCTGCTCGGGCGCCATGTAGTTGGGGGTGCCGACGATCTGATCGACCGTCAGCGTCTCCTCGCCGGCCAGGCGCGCGACGCCGAAGTCGAGGATCTTCCAGGTCTCGTGCGTCCCGTGGCGCGAGAGGAACAGGTTGCGCGGCTTCAGATCGCGGTGCACGACGCCCGCCGCGCGGGCCGCGTCCAGTCCGGTGCCGACCTGCCGCAGCATCGTCAGCACGTGGCGGACGCTCATGCGCTTGTGCTCGCGCAGGTAGTCGGCCAGGTCCTGCCCGACGAGCCGCTCCATCGCCAGGTACGGCACCGGCGCGTCCGCGGGCGAGACCTCCAGCACGCGCGCCACCGCCGCGACGCTCAGCGCCCCGACGATCTTGGCCTCGCGCACGAAGCGCTGGACAAGCTCCGGCTGCGCGAGCACGTGCGGGTGGAGCAGCTTCACGGCCGCCGGCTCGTCGGTGCCGACGCGCGTCGCCTCGTACACCTCGCCCATCGCGCCGCGCCCGATGACGCGCCCCAGGCGGAAGCTCCCGACGACCTCCTCGGTCCAGCGCCCGATGCCGCCCGCTCGCATCGCGTGCGCGAGCTCCTGGCGGGCCTCGCGCAGCAGGGCGTCGCGCTGCGCGAGCGAGCGCACCACGTCGTCGTGCCGCTCGATCGCGTCGAGGGTCGCGTGGCGCGTGCGCCGCTGCATGACGTACGTCGCGAGCAGCGTCGCCTCGACGAGCAGCAGGATCATCACCTGGTCGCCGCGCGACAGGCCGTGCGCGCCGACCATCCCCGGGTCGTGCACCGCGCCGGAGATGACCAGCACCATGAGCAGCGCCTGCGTCAGCGCGCACGTCGCGTAGACGGCGAACACGGCGCGCGTGCTCTGCCCGACGCTGAAGAAGCTCAGGCCGAAGGGCAGGATCATCGGCGCCGGCGAGAAGACGCCGAAGAACCAGATGCCGCTGAACGCGCCGAAGACGCACACGTACGCGACCCCGGTCGCGCGCGCGATCGTGTAGCCCGCGTCGATGCGCATCTGCCAGGCCATCCAGCCGCACGACGCGGCGATGGCCAGCAGCGCCGCGAGGAAGATGCGCTTGGCGAGCGGGTCGCCGCCGAACACGGCCAGGGTGGTCGCCGCGAGCACGGCGAACGCGATGGTCACCTTCATGAAGGTGCGCGTGCGGTCGATCTCCTGCACGTGCAGCGTCTCGCGCGGGGTGATGACCGACGTGACGCGCGAGCCCGTGGACTCGCCCGACGGCAGGTCGCTCACTCGCCCGCTGGAGCGATCGCGCCGCGCGGCCGCCGGCTCGGCGACCGTCTGGGTCTCGTCACTCCCCGGCTGCGTGACCGGCTCGCCCATCGCCGGTCCAGTGTATCGCTCTCAGCTCCCTCTTGAGCACCTTGCCCGTCGGATTGCGCGGCAGGGCGTCGAGGAAGACGAAATCGCGCGGGACCTTGGGGCCGGCGAGCCGGTCGCGGCACCAGAGCTTGAGCGCCGCCTCGTCGACCTCGCTGCCGCCGCGGCGCACCACGAACGCGCGCACGCGCTCGCCCCAGTCCGGGTCGTCGACGCCCACGACGGCCACCTCGGCGATCTCGGGGTGGGCTTCGAGCGCCGCCTCGACCTCCGCGGGGTAGACGTTGACGCCGCCGCTGATGATCATGTCGCGCTTGCGCCCCTCGATGAAGAAGCGCCCGTCGCGATCGCGGCGGGCCAGGTCGCCGACGCTGAAGAAGCCTTCGCGCATGCTGGCGCGCGTCGACTCGTCGTCGTTGTGGTAGCCGGCGACGAGCATCTTGTTGCGCACGTACAGCTCGCCGACCTCGCCGGGGGCCACCTCGCGCCCGGCGTCGTCGAGCAGGCGGATGTCGTTTCCGGGCACGGCCTTGCCGATCGTACCGGGCGCGGCGCGCAGGTCCTCGGGCTTGGCGAGCGTGACCAGGCCCGTCTCGGTCGCGCCGTAGAAGTTGAAGAGGACGTCGCCGAAGGCGTCCATGACCTGCACCGCGAGCGGCCCCGGCAGCGGCGCGCCCCCGGAGAAGACCGCGCGCAGGCTGCGCGTGTCGTAGCGGGCGAGCACCTCGGGCCCGAGCGACATGACGCGGTGGAGCATCGTCGGCACGACGGCCGTCGTGGTCACCCCGTAGCGCTCAACGTGCTCGACGAACGCCTCGGGCTTGAACTCGTCCATCAGCACGGCCGTCCCGCCGAGAATGCCGTTCATGGCGAGAAAGCCGAACGCCGTCGAGTGGTAGAGCGGGCAGGCCACGAGGTGCACGTCGTCGACGCGCATCGGCGTCTCGGCGAGGAAGCGCAGGACCGCGTGCATGGCGTCCTTCGGGAACTTGCGGACGGCGCCCTTCGGCTTGCCGGTCGTCCCCGACGTGTAGATGACGACCGCCGCGTCCTCCTCGACCCCCTTCTCGGGCTCGAGGGTCACCCCCGGCCGGTCGAGGAAGTCCTCCTCGTAGCGGCTGCAGCCGGGCGCCTCGCCGCCGACGGCGATGAAGTCGCGCGCCGCGATGCCCGGGAGGCTCTTCCTGGCCTGCTCGACGGTCGGCCACAGGTCGGCCTGGAAGACCATCGCCTTGGCGCCGCAGTGGTTGGCCAGGTACACGAGCTCCGACGGCGTCGACCGCCACGAGACGCTGACCGCCGCGGCGCCGATGCGGCTGGCGCCCCCCTGGACCTCCAGGAATTCCGGCCGGTTGTGCATCATGATGACGACGCTATCGTTGCGCCGCAGCCCCCGGCGCCTGAGCCCCGCCCCGGCCCGGTCCATGCGCTCGTCGAGCTGCGCGTAGCTCAGGGTGCGGTCGCGCCAGCGAAGCGCGACCTTGCTCGGCGCGTTGGCGGCGTGAAACCGGAAGAGCAGCGCCGGGTTGCTGGCGCCGAGCGCGAGCGAGCCGGCCGCCACGCGCAGGCCCGGCCAGGTCAGGGTGTAGAGAAGCCCGCTCTGGCGGGCTACCCGCGAGGCGGTGCGGACCCGCTCGGGCAGCTCGGCCAGGGTGTCGCGCAGCCCCCGCAAAGGTTCGGTCATCATGGGTGGGAAGAGCATATTAACGCGTGATAGCGTCCGTACCATGGTCCCGCCGAGCGACGACGACGAGGTGCGCTGGTCCGAGCGCCGCGGCTCGCAGCGGCACGCGATCACGCTGCGCGTCGACTACAAGCGGATGAACACCTTCTTCGCCGATTACGCGAAGAACATCTCCAAGGGCGGGACGTTCATCCGGACGAACAAGCCGCTCGACGTCGGCACCGAGTTCGTGTTCGTCCTCTCCATCCCGGGCCAGCCCGAGCAGCTGCAGCTGCGCGGCCAGGTCATGTGGGCCGTGGACGAGACCAAGGCCACCGAGAGCCAGCCGGCCGGCATGGGCATCCGTTTCCGCTTCGCCGACGACGCCGAGCGCGCCGCGCTCGAGGCGTTCGTCGAGAAGCTGATGGCCGACAAGCTGGGGGCGGGCGTGGCGTCCAAGCTGCTGGGCAAGACTTGAGGGGCGGCCGCGGCGGACCTACGTTCCGGGACGCATGGTCGATGTGGAAGTCGAGATCCAGCGCCTGAAGAAGGAGCGCAACGCCGTCCTTCTGGCGCACTACTACCAGGACAGCGAGATCCAGGACGTCGCCGATTTCATCGGCGATTCGCTCCAGCTCGCGCAGGCCGCCGCCAAGACGCAGGCCGACGTCATCTGCTTCGCGGGCGTCCACTTCATGGCCGAGACCGCGAAGATCCTGAACCCGCGGCGCACCGTCGTCCTGCCCGACGTCGAGGCGGGCTGCTCGCTGGCCGCCGGCTGCCCGGCCGACCGCTTCGCCGCGTGGATCGAGCGCCACCGGTCCGACGCGGCGGGCCGGCGCGCGGTGGTGGTCAGCTACATCAACTGCAGCGCCGAGGTGAAGGCGCTCTCCGACTACATCGTCACGTCGTCCAACGCCGAGAAGATCGTCCGCAGCATCCCCGAGGGCGAGACGGTCCTCTTCGCCCCGGACAAGAACCTCGGCCGGTACCTCGAGAAGAAGACCGGCCGCAAGATGGTCCTCTGGCAGGGGTCGTGCGTCGTGCACGAGACGTTCAGCGTGCGCAAGCTCGTCGGCCTCAAGGAGCGGCACCCGCGCGCGCTCGTCCTCGCCCACCCCGAGTGCGAGGAGCCGGTCCTGGCGATGGCCGACTTCGTCGGGTCGACGACGGCGCTCCTCAAGTACGCGATCGCCAGCCCCGCCCAGGAGCTCATCGTGGCCACCGAGAGCGGCATCCTGCACCAGATGCGCAAGGCGGCGCCCGACAAGACGTTCATCGCCGCGCCGCCCGACGCCAACTGCGCGTGCAACGAGTGCCCGTTCATGAAGAAGAACACGCTCGAGAAGGTGTACCTGTCGCTGCGCGATCTCGAGCCGCGCATCGAGATGAGCGAGGAGCTCATCGAGCGCGCCAAGCGCCCGATCGAGCGGATGCTCGCGCTGTCCTGATCAGCGACGCGAGGGGCCGCCGCGGGCCGGCGGACGCTCGGAGCGCACGCGCGGCACGGCCTTGACCTCGGTGTCCTCTTCGTCGAGCGGCGGCAGCGGCGCCGCGGCGACGATGCGCCGCGCGGTCGGCGGCGAGGCGGAGACCAGCACCTCGTCGTCGACCACCACTTGAATCCCCTCGTCCTGCGCGGCGGCGGACGCCTCGGCGGCGGAAGGCGGCACGGACCACGAGTCGGCCGACCTGTCGCCCACGTCGGTGGGGGCGGGGTCGTCGTCGCCGCCCCTCGCGGGCTGCACGGCCGCGGGGGGCGCCGCGGGCTTCGGCGCCGCGGGGGCGGGACCGGAGGGAGCGGCGGCGGGGGCGGGGGCCGGAGCCGCGGCGGCGGCTGCGGCAAGCGATGGCGCGTCGGCCTTGGCGTCCAGCTTGGGCGCCGACTCCGCCGCGCGCGGGCTCGATTCGCGCGCGGCCGCCACGACGAGCCCCACCTTCGCGACCATCGCGTCCAGCACGGCCACGAGCACCTCGTTGGTCGTCTTGGCCACGATCTTGTCCCAGCCCAGGGCGGCCAGGATCCCCTTCGGCGTGCCGTCGTTCGTCTCGTGGATGCGCCGCACCCACTGCGTCAGGTCGTCCTTCGTGAGGCCGTCGGCCAGCACGTCGGTGCCCCTGAGCGAGCCGCCCTTGGCGCTGATCGTCTCGAGGAACCAGCGCGCGTCGAACAGGTACAGCTCGTACGCGGTCGACAGCGCCTTGAAGATGGCCTGCTTGGTGAGCTTGCCCCCGCGCCAGAACGACCACAGGTCGCCGAGCGGCACCCAGCGCACGAGCGTCTCGGGCGACAGCCCCTCCTCGAACGCGCCGTGGTCGATGTCGCCGGCCACGAGCGCGTCGTGCACGACCTGCTGCACCTTCTCGTCGGTGTCGCGCAGCGCGGCCTTGATCCCGCGGATGCCCCATGCGGCGACGATCGGCCCGCGCACGTCGCTGGGCAGGTGCCTGAAGACACGGTCGGTGCAGGAGCCTTCGTCGTGCGGGAAGAACACGGCGAGCAGCTCCTGCGAGGTGCGCACGCGCCCCTCCGGCGTGCGCCGGAACTCCTCCAGCGCGAGGCAGAACTTCGGGACGGCGGCGCCCAGGTCGTTGCGAGCCTTGTCCACGGGCTCATCGTATCACGGCCCCCACGCAGGACGCCGGGCGCAGGTCGTTGCACGCCGAGCGAGAGCCGATGACACCACCTGCTTCCGCGGCGATCCGGATTCAAAACTGCGCCTGTCGGATCGTCACGTGCGGGCTCTTGCTGCTGAACGCTGCGATCGCGCCCTTGGGAAACGTCTTTCCCACGATGACGTTCCGCAGGTCCGGGTCGCCCACCAGCGGCGCGAGAGACGCGACGGGCGTGTCGTCGACGTCGAGGAAGGTCATCTGGCGAGCCCCAGCGAGGGGGCCGAGGCTCGACACGCGGGTTCCGTCGAGGTCGACCTCGCGCAGGTTCGGCATCGCGCGCAGGGCATCGATGCGGGTCACGCCCGGATCCTTGATCAGGTGGAGCGTCTTCATGTTCACCAGAGCGGTCAGCGGCGCGATATCGCGCAGGTCGAGATCGTCGCTGATGTGCAGGGATTCGAGGCTCGTGAGCTTCGCGATGGCCGGGATGCTCACCTCTCCGGGATAGGGCGAAGAAAAGAGCAGGTCGTCCAGGCGCTCGAGCAAACTGACGGCGTCCTTGTCGCCGATGGAGCTCGTGTAGAGACGCACCGAGATGAGGCCGGGGAGGCTCGCCAGTGGCGCGAGCGTCGGCACCTTCTCGTCCGTGAGGGCCAGGAAGCGCAGCTGGCGCACGCCGGCCAGGACGTCGACGCCCGGAATGCCCGTGTTCGCGAGCGTGACCTGGGACAGAGAATGCATCGAAGCGAGAAAGTCCCAGCTCGCGGGGTGGATCCCGCGCAGCTCGAGGCTCGGTCGGGTCAGCAGAGTGTCGTATCGATCGCCGGTCATCTTCAACGTCGTCAGCCTCCGGAGCGCTTCGAGCGGGCTCAGATCCGTCAGGCCTGCCGACACCTGGAACATCTGCAGGTCGTGCAGGTCCTGCAGCTTGCCGAGGGCCGCGATCGAGTCGATGCGGCTGGCGTCCAGGATGTGCAGCGAGGTGATGCGCGAGGAGGAGGCAATCGGGGTCAGGTCGTCGATCGGACCGCCGACGATCACTGCCGTGACCCACGGAATGAGGCGGAGCGACGCGAAGCCCGCCGGGGTGGTGTTGTCGCGAAACCGGATCTGGAGGCTGTCGCGATCCGGGCGTGCCGCGAGCGTCTGCGCGGCGGTTTCGGTGACGAAAGTGAGATCGCACGCATTCCCGAGGCAGTGGAGATCGCCGGGCGGCACGGGCTCTGCCGCGGTCGCGCTCGAAGAGGTGGAGGCGACCGGGGTGGCGGCGTGCGTCCCCGACCCCGATTCCAATCGACGGCACTCCCGACCGCACCCCGCGAGCACGAACAGGCAGCCCGCGAACGCGATCCACCGAAGACGCACCTTTCGCATCAGGATGTCCTCATGGTGACGTCGCACTCCTCGTTTCGTGGCACCCCGCGGCAGCCGACGAGACCCGTGGTCGGGCAGCTCGTCCCCCGCGCGCCGCCCTATTTCGAGCACCCTTCGCATCGTGAAGCCTCCTGCAACGGATTCTGCGCGTTCGACGGGGGCACTGGCGGGCACGCCACCACATACTTTCGGACATACCGCTCGGTAGCCTGACGGGAGAGTGAGCCCTCGGGGCTCAGATGCTGGTCATGAGCGTCGTGAGCACGTAGTCGAACGCGAAGATGGCGACGATGCTGGCGACGACGGCCTGCGCCGTCGCCTGCCCCACGCCGCGCGCGCCGCCGGAGGCGAAGAAGCCCTTCTTGCAGCAGATGACGCCGACGACGAACCCGAACACGAGGCTCTTCGTGATCATCATGCGCAGGTCGCTCTCTTGCATGAACTGCTGGATGCGGTCGAAGAACACGCCCGGATCGATGCCCTGCCAGACGACGGCGACGACGTACGCGCCGAGCTGACCGACGACGCCGAAGCACGTCGCGAGCAGCGGCATCATCAGCGTCGTGGCGATGACGCGCGGCACGACCAGGTACTGCACCGGGTTGACGCCCATGGTCGTGATGGCGTCGATCTGCTCGGTGACGCGCATGTTCCCGAGCTCGCTCGCCATCGTGCTGCCGGCGCGCGCGGTGACGACGACCGACGCGAGCACCGGCGCCAGCTCGCGCGACAGCGCCAGCGCCACCACGCCGCCCACCATCCCCTCGGCCGAGAACTGGCGGAAGCCGACGATCGTGCTGACGGTGAACGCCATGCCGGTGAACAGGCCGACCAGCGCGACGATGAACGTCGAGCCGGCGCCCACGAACTCGAGCGCGATGAGCACCTGGCCCAGGCGGAAGGGCGGGCGGAACGTCCAGGCCACCGTGCGCACCCCGAGCAGCACCATGGCCCCCACGTCGTCGAAGAACGCGAGGAAGGGCGAGTAGAAGCGATCGGTGATGCGCGCCGCGCGCGCCAGCACGGAGCGCGCGCCGGCCGGGGCGCGGGCATCAGGGGCCGGCCGGGTCTCCGCCATCAAGGCTCACGATAGAACCGCGGCACGCGCCGCGACACGCTCGTCAGCACCTCCCACGCGATGGTGCCCGCGTTCGCGGCGATCTCGTCGGCCCCGATCGACGACCGCCCGAGCGGCCCTTCCTGCGCGCCGAGCACGACGACCTCGTCGCGGACGGCGGCCCCGTCGACCTCGGTCACGTCGATCATCGTCATGTCCATCGAGACGGCGCCCACGATGGGCGCGCGGCGGCCGCGCACCAGCACGTGGCCCCGGTTGCCGAGCTGGCGCGAGAGCCCGTCGGCGTAGCCCATCGGCAGCGTGGCGATGCGCGAGCGGCGCGGCGCGCGCCAGGTCGCGCCGTAGCCGACCGGCGTGCCGTCCTCGACGTCGCGCAGCGCGACGACCTCGGTGCGCACGCGCATCACCGGCTTGAGCTCGTGCGTCAGCACGGCGTCGCCGACGCGCGGCGAGACGCCGAAGAGCGCGATGCCGGGGCGCACGGCGTCGAGGCACACGGGGCGGGCGGCGCCCCCGTCGGGCCGCAGCAGCGCGGCGCTGCTGGCCACGTGACGGACCTCGGGCGTCATGCGCGCGCGCGCGAGCAGCGCCGCGGCCCGATCGAAGCGCGCCATCTGCTCGTCGGTCTCCTCGATCGTCGCGGCGTCGGCGCACGCCAGGTGCGTCATCAGCCCGCGCACGCGCACCTCCGGCGTGTCGGCGAGGCGCGCAGCCAGCTCGGGCAGCGCCTGCATCGTGACGCCGAGGCGCGCCATCCCCGTGTCCACCTTGAGGTGGACGTCGATCGGCCCCTCGCACAGGCCCGAGCGCACCAGGCGCGCGAAGGCGCGCACCTGCTCGAGGTCGTGCACGACCGGCGTCAGCCCGCGCGCGACGACCTCCTCGTGGGCGCCGGCGTAGTGGCCGCCCATGATCAGGATGGGCGCCACGATGCCCGCCTCGCGAAGCTCGACCGCCTCCTCGACCAGCGCCACGCAGAAGCCGTCGACGTGCGCGCGCTCGAGCGTGCGCGCGACCGCAGGCGCGCCGTGGCCGTAGGCGTCCGCCTTGAGCACCGCCCAGACCCGCGCGCCGCCCGCGTGCCGCCGGACGACCCTCAGGTTGTGCCGCAGCGCCTCGAGGTTGACCTCGGCGCGCGTGGGCCGGACGGCGTCGGCCGGGGCGGCGCGGCGGGGGCGAAGGACGCGGGGCACCAGGGGCTGGGTCATCGCAGCGGAAAACGCGCGCCGGGGCGCCGGCGATTCCGCCCCCAGTTAGCACCCGGCGCCGCGATGGGCCAAGTCGGCGGCCCGGGGGGGCCCCGACCGCGTCGCCTCCGGCCGGCCGTGGGGGCGCCCCGCCTCACTCACCGTGTGCGTGTAGGGCGCAGCGTTTTTCACTCTGCCCTCAACTTTTTCAGTCCACGATTGGAGACGCGAATTTGTCTTTCCATCGCGTGGAAGGACCGTGACGGGAGTGCGAACTAAGTGCGCATGCGGTTCCGTACCCCCCTCCTCGTCTCGTTTGGCGCCGCCGGCGCCCTGTCTGTCGCCATCGGCATGGCCGCCTGCTCCGGCCCTGCGACGCTCGACGCCAACGCGTTCGGCAACCCCAACAGCGCCTCGAGCGGCGGCGGCGGGGGCCCGGGGGGAGCGTCCTGCACGGCGTGCTTGACCGACCAGGATTGCAACGGCGGCTACTGCGCCCAGATCGGCGGCGACACGTACTGCGCGCCCGGCTGCCCCAACGGCAACGAGTGCTCGTCGTCGGCGTCCTGCACGTCGGTCAACACCGCCACTGGACAGACGGTGAGTGCGTGCGTGCCGAACAGCGACATGTGCAGCGGGAGCGGAAGCAGCAGCGGGAGCACCAGCAGCTCGGGTAGCAGCGGCAGCAGCAGCGGGAGCTCCTCGGGGAGCAGCAGCGGAAGCTCCTCGGGCAGCAGCAGCGGCTCGGGCAGCAGCAGCGGGTCGGGCAGCGGCTCGAGCAGCGGCAGCGGCAGCGGGAGCAGCAGCGGCAGCACCGGCAGCGTGGGCCCGAGCGGCGGCACCGTGTCGTCGCTCGTGTTCTTCGAAGTCGGCGACACGCGCCCGGCCAACGTCGACGACACGAGCGCCTACCCGACCTCGACGATCACGCAGATCTACCAGGACATCCAGGCGCTCAACCCCAGGCCGCTCTTCGGCGTGGGGTCGGGCGACTACATGTTCGCGCAGCCCGGCAACGGCCAGGCGCAGCCCCAGATCGACTTCTACATGGGCGCGCTCAAGAACTACACGGGCCAGTTCTTCCCGACGATGGGCAACCACGAGTGCACCGGGTACACGGCGTCCAACTGCGGCCCGAACGGGACCGACGGCGTGACCGAGAACTACACCGTGTTCCTCAACACGATGATGCAGCCGCTCGGCCAGTCGAACCCCTACTACTCGATCAACATCAACGCGACGAACGGCTCCTGGACGGCGAAGTTCGTCTTCGTCGCGGCCAACGCATGGGACAGCACGCAGTCGAGCTGGCTCACGAGCACGATGGCGCAGAAGACGACCTACACGTTCATCGTGCGCCACGAGCCGGACGCGGACACCACCGCGCCGGGCGTGTCGCCGAGCGACAGCATCATCTCGCAGTACCCGTACACGATGAAGCTCGTCGGTCACACGCACGAGAACCGGAAGGTGAGCACGCAGGAGGTCATCTTCGGCAACGGCGGCGCGCCCCTGCAGAGCAGCAGCTACAACTTCGGCTACGGCCTGTTCACGCAGCGAGCGGACGGCGCCATCCAGGTCGACTCGTACGACTTCCAGAGCAACCAGCCGGACATGACCTTCCGCTACGCGGTCAACCCGGACGGCACGCCGGCGCCCTGAGACGACGGAGCGGCTGACGCTCCTCTCGCGCCGGCAAGCGCGGCTCTCGCGCGGGCCGGCGCAGCCATCGCGACGGCACATGCAGCCGTCGCGCCGGCTGTCGCGGCCCACGCGTCGGCCGTCGGCGCAATCGCGTCGGCTCTCGGATCGATCGCAGCGGCCACCGCTGCTCTCGCTCGGGCTGCGGGCGCCATCCCATGGGCTGTCGCCGTTCGCGCGCGGGCCGTGAGAGCCATCGCGTTCGCTCTCTGTCCCCTCGCCCTGGCTGTCACGGCGATCGCGTGGGCTGTCACCGCCATCGCGCTGGGCTGTTGCCGCCATGGCGTTGGCTGCCGCTGGCCTCCGGTCGGCTCCACCGGCCGTCCTGCCGGCCGTGAGAGCCATCGCCCCGGCTGTCCAAGCCGGCCCCCCGGCCGCGAGAGCCATCCCCCCGGCTGCACAAGCCGGCCCGCCGGCCGTGAGAGCCATCCCCCCGGCTGCCCGAGCCGGCCCCCCGGCCGTGAGAGCCATCCCCCCCGGCTGCCCGAGCCGGCCCCCCGGCCGTGAGAGCCATCCCCCCGGCTGCCCGAGCCGGCCCCCCGGCCGCGAGAGCCATCGCCCCGGCTCTCGAAGCTGCCCCGCCGTCTGCCGTCCCCACCCCGCCGTCTCTCGGGGTCGGCGCTGCGGCTCGCGAGGCCGACGCCCCGGCGAGCGCTTCGACGTCTCCCGGCCCTCTCCTTCACCCGCGACGCAGCGTCGCCAGCGGCCCGGCCCACTTGAGCAGCTCGGAGAGCACGTCCGCCGCCGCCTTCGCGTCGACGTCGGCCGCAGTGAACGCGCCGCCCGGGTCGAGGCGCTTGGAGATGAAAGGGATTGTCACCCCCTCGGGGATGGGCATCATCTTGAGCGCGGTGACCGTCTGCTTGAGCATCTGCACCGAGCGCACGCCGCCCGACGCGCCGCCGTAGCTGACGAAGGCGCACGGTTTGTAGTTCCACTCGTGGAACAGGTAATCGAGCGCGTTGAGGAGTGAGGGCGGCGGGCTGAAATTGTACTCGGGCGTGACGAAGACGAAGGCGTCGGCGGCGGCGACCTTCGCGCTCCACCCCTTGGTGTGGGGGTGCTGGTAGTCGCGCAGGCGCGGGTGCTTCGGCTCGTCGATGAGCGGGAGGCTCACCTCGGCGAGATCGACCAGCTCGCAGGCGAACCGCCCGTCGCGCTCGGCGGCGTCGTGAAACCAGCGGCCCACCGCGGCGCCGGCGCGACCCGGGCGCGTGCTCGCGATGACGGTGTGAAGGGTCAGCATGGGGGGGTACCTAGCAGACGAGGGAGGGAATGCAGAGGCTTCGCCGAGAAGGCGGAGCGCGCGCCGCAGGCGTGCCGCGGCCTCATTCGCCGACCGCGCGCGCGCCCTCGTCCTGCGCGCGCCGCTCGACGGCGGCCGCCCGCTCGTGCGCGAACTGCATGCGGTACAGGCGCGCGTAGACCGCGCCGCGGGCGATGAGCTCCTCGTGCGTGCCCACCTCGACGACGCGCCCCTTGTGGAAGACGACGATGCGGTCGGCGGCGCGGATGGTCGACAGGCGGTGCGCGATGATGAGCGAGGTGCGCCCGCGGACGACCTCCTCGAGCGCCGACTGCAGCCGCGCCTCGGTGTCGGAGTCGACGCTGGCGGTGGCCTCGTCGAGCACGAGCAGCGGCGCGTCGCGGTAGATGGCGCGCGCGAACGCGATGAGCTGGCGCTCGCCGGCGCTGAAGTTCTGTCCGCGCTCGTCGACGCGCGCGTCGAGGCCCCCCTCGCGCCGCGCGAACAGCTCCCACGCGCCGATGCGCCGCAGCGCCTGCTCGGCGCGCGCGCGGTCGGGCGTCGCGTCGGACACGGCCACGTTGCCGAGCACGGTGCCGGGGAAGAGGAAGACGTCCTGCGGGACCACCGAGAAGCGCCGGCGCAGGTCGTGCGGCTCGTAGGCGCGCACGTCGCGGCCGAGCACGCGCACCGCGCCCCCCTGCGGCTCGTAGAGGCGGAGCAGCAGGCTGGAGACGGTCGTCTTGCCCGCGCCCGTCGCGCCGACCAGCGCGATGCGCTCGCCGCGCCGCGCCGCGAACGTCACGTCGCGCAGCACCGGGACGCCGGGCTTGTACTCGAAATCGACGTGCTCGAGCGCGAGCGCCTCGTCGGGAGCGCCCGGCGGCGGGCACTCGGACTCGGGCAGCGCCGGCGGCGCGACGTCCTTCTCGTCGAGCAGCTCGAACACGCGCTCGGCGCCGGCCATCGCGCTCTGCAGGAGCGTGTACCGCTGCGACAGGAGGCTCACCGGCTCGAAGAACTGGCGGATGTACTGCGTGAAGGTGACGAGCAACGCGAAGGTGATCGCGTGGTTGCCGACGCGCTGCAGGCCCGCGAACCAGAGGATGCTCGCGATGCAGAGCGTGCTCACCATCTCGATCGACGCGTCGAGCACCGCCTCGTAGTAGATGGCGCGCTTGTTCGAGTCGCGGTAGCCGGCGTTGACGCCGTCGAACTCGCGCTGCATCGTCGCCTCGCGCACGAACGCCTGCACGACGGCGATGCCGTTGACCTGCTCGTTCAGGTAGGCGTTGAGCCGCGCCACGCGCGTGCGCACGTCGCGGTACGCCTGGCGCGATCGCTTGCGCACGAAGTTGACGATGAGCCCCACGACCGGCAGCGCGAGGAACGACACGACGGAGAGGCGCCAGTCGAGCGCCACCATCATGACGACGACGCCCGTCAGCGAGATGAGATCGCCCATCGCGTTGAGCGCCCCGGACGCGAACAGCTCGCTGACGGCGTCGACGTCGTTGGTGGCGCGCGTGACGAGGCGCCCGACCGGCGTGCGGTCGTAGTACCGGAGCCGCAGCCGCTGGAAGAACTGGAAGACGGTGCTGCGCAGATCGGCCATCGCGCGCGCGCCGGCGATCTGCATCGCGTACATCTGCACGAAGGTGAGCAGCTGCGCGACGACGAGCAGCGCAGCGAGGCCGAAGCCGTCGCGGAACAGGCGGTGCGCGTCGCGCACGTCGGCCTGGTGCACGACGTCGCCCATGAGCAGCGGCCGCACGAGGTTGACCGCCGCGATGACGACCAGCGTCGCGAGCGAGACCCACAGGTAGAGCGAGTGCGGCCGCACGAACGCCCAGAGGCGGCGCAGCAGGCGCGTGTCGTACGCCTTGCCGATGGCCCCCTCCTCGTGGAAGGTCGCCAGCGTCTTCTGCGCGCGCGCGGTCGGCTGGGGGGCGGGCTTGCTCACGACGCCGCCGCCCCTTCCGGCGCGACGCGCCCCGGCTCGATCGACGGCGCGTCGAGCTCCTCGAGCTCGCTCGCCATCTTCTGCTCCTCGGCGAAGGCGGCGTAGATGCCGCCCCCGGCGACGAGCTGCTCGTGCGTGCCCTGCTCGACGATGCGCCCCTCGTCGAGCACGACGATGCGGTCGCAGCGCGACGCGGCCGCCACGCGGTGCGTGACGAGCAGCACCGTGCGCTTGGCCGCCTGTCGCTCGATGGCGTCGAGGATCGCCGCCTCCGTCTTGGCGTCGACGGCCGAGAGCGGGTCGTCCAGGATGAGGATCTTCGGCTCCCAGACGAGCGCGCGCGCCAGCGCGATGCGCTGCTTCTGGCCGCCGGAGAGCTGAACGCCGCGCTCGCCGACGACCGTGTCGAACCCCTCGGGCAGGCCGAGCGCCTCCTCGAGCACCTGCGCCTCGCGCGCGGCGTTGCGGACCCTGTCCTGCCCCTCGGGCGAGTCGACGTCGTCGAGCGCGAAGCCGACGTTGCGCGACACGGTGGTCGAGAAGAGGAACGCGTCCTGCTGCGCGTAGCCGATGACCGACCGCACGGCCGCCAGCGGCAGCTCGCACACGTCGGCCCGGTCGATGCGCACCGTGCCCGCCGGCGTGGGCAGGAGGCGCGCGAGCAGCATCGCGAGCGTCGACTTGCCGGACCCCGTGCGCCCGACGATGGCCAGCGACTGCCCCGGCGCCACCTGGAAGGAAACGTCGTCGAGCACCTTGCGCTGGCCGTAGGCGAAGCTCAGGTGCGTGACGTCGAGCGCGCCGGCCACATTCGCCGGCGCCGGCAGCGGCCCGTCGACGACCTCCGGCTTCGCGTCGAAGACGTCGCGCAGGCGGCTCATGCTCGCGCGCCCTCGCTGGACGATGCTGAGCGCGAAGCCGATGGCGATCATCGGCCAAGTCATGCGCGCGAACGCGCTCCAGAACGCGAAGAACCCCCCCTGCGAGACGCCGCCCCCCTGGGGCCCGCGCAGGAGCAGCGTCGAGCCGTACCAGAAGAAGACGAGCACGCCGATGGAGGCCACGGCGCCGATGGTCGGCGCCAGCGAGCCGCGCAGCCGCGCCAGCGCCAGGCTCGCGTCGAGGTACTCCTTGTTGGTCTTCTCGAAGCGCGCGCGCTCGCGCTCCTCGAGCGCGAAGCTGCGCACGACGCGCACGCCGGCGAGGTTGGCCTGCAGGACGTCGCTCATGCGCCCGAGCGACGCCTGGTTGTCGCGCATGCGCACGTACAGGCCGCGCGACACCGCGCGCGAGAGCAGCGTCACGAGCGGCAGCGTGGTCAGGCACGCGAGCGTGAGCCTCACGCTGACGCCGAGCATGATCTGCAGCGCGCTCGCGAACGCGAAGCAGACGTTGACGACGTTCAGCACGCCGAAGCCGTAGAGCATCCGCACCTGCTGCAGGTCGCTCGTCGACCGGCTCATGATCTCGCCGGCGGGCATCTTGCGGTAGAAGGCCGCCCCGAGCTGGTGGAGCTTGCTCAGCAGCTCGAAGCGCAGCTCGTACTCGACGTCGCGCCCGGCGTTGAACATGTACCAGCGGCTGGCCACGCGGACGACGAACGCCCCGAGGGCGAGCACGAGCATCGTCGCCGCCGGCTTCCAGGCCGCCGACGGATCGGGGCCGAAGACAAGGTCGATGGCCGCCTTGGACTGCCAGTCGATCCGGTTCATCGCGAACTGGAAGGCGGCGAGCGTCAGCGCGCCGACGACGTACTGCGGCATGTGGCGGCGGAACTGGCCGCGGAGCGTCGTCGGGTAGCTGGGGGTCACGATCGAACCGGCAGAGGCTTTCTATGAGATGACGAAAGCCGCGGTCGGTCGCGCCCCTCGGCGCAGTCGGCGAGGTCTTTCACGTCGATGCGCACGGCCAGCAGGCCCAGCATGACCCGGGCGCCGCCCTTGCCATCGAGCTCCTGCACGACGCCGACCTTGCCCGAGAACGGCCCGTCGAGCACGCGGACGCGCGCCCCCTTGTCGACGGACGCCGCCGGACGGCTCGTCAGCATGGGCCGGCGCCGCGAGCCGGCGCGCAGCAGCGCCAGAGGCCGGGGCAGGCGTGCGGCCGGCTCGCGCTCGCCCTCGGACTCGCCGTCCGCCTCCGCCTCCGGAGGGTGCACGCGCGACGACGCCCCGAGCGGCTCGCGGTCACGGTCGCGCTCGCGCGATCGCCCGCGCCCACGGCCCTTGCCACCCTTTCCGCCGGCGGCGTGCGCCCCGCGCGCGGCCGCGGCGCTCGGCGACCCGTCGCGCTCTTCGTCGCGGCGCGGCCGATCGTGGCGATCGCGCCGGAGCGGGCGCGCGCCCGCCGCCTCGTCGTCCGGCGACGAGGTGAGCATCGCGAACGGCAGCCCGAGCGCGACCATCGCGTCCTCGAGCTGCTCGTCGAGCGACGGCGCCTCGGCCGCTTCGCGCCCGTGCGGGCGCGCGCGCGCCTGGCGGGCCGCGTGCGCCACGGCGACCGCGCGGGGCACGCTCCACCCGAGCCAGAGCGGCTGCCCGTCGCGCTCGACGCGATCGAGTAGCGCGCGCACCTCGTCGGTCGACGCGCGCGAGGCGGGGGTGCGCGGCCCGTCGCCGGAGGTGCCGACGGCAAACTGCTCGGGCAGCGCCTCGAGCGCGGCGCGCAGCTCGAGCGCCCGCTCGGGGTCCGCCAGGCGCTCGCGGGCGCCCCGCAGCTCGTCGGCCGGCAGCAGCAGCGCGACCTCGACGTGGCCCGCGTCCATCGTCAGCGCCAGGCTCGCGCACGGCGCGTCTACGGGAGCCCCGGGACGCACCAGCCGCACGCGCTGGGTCGCGCCCTCGTCCACCGCGCGGGGCTGGACGTCGACCCCGAGCTCGCTCAGGCGTTCGACCACCCCGCGTGCCCAGGCCTCCATGCGGTGCCGAAGCTCCGCGCGCGGGCGGCCGAACGCGCTCGCGAGGGAGGACATGCCGAGACGTTTGCGCGAGCGCTCGCGCCTTGTCAATCGCAGGCAGGGCCACCTTGACGCGTCGCGCCATCGTTCTTACCCCTTTTCGGCAGAGGCCATGACAGGATCGCTGGATTCTCCGGACCACGGACGCGAGGTCGCGCGCGAGCTGCTCGTGCACCTGGTGTTCGGCTTCGCGCTGGCGCTGCTCGCGGCGTCCTGGTGGATGGCGAGCCGGTAGCTCGCTCGAGCCGCTCGTTCCGACGGGGCCCCACACGTGCTACGGAGACCTGCGTCGTCGCATCTTCTCAGGGAACCCCGTGCCCCGCACCAAGCCGAGCGCCACGACCGAGCCGAAAAAGAGGGCCCCGCGCGCGAAGGGCCAGGCCCGCGCCGCGACGCCGACGCCTGCGCCGCGCGACGCCGACGAGGCGCCGCACGAGGCCGAGGCGTCGGGCACCGAGGGCGACGAGGCGGACGGCGCCGAGACGGACGGCGCGGACGCGGAAGGCGGCGGCCTGGCCGACGAGGTCGACGAGCCCGAAGCCGAAGCCGAAGTCGTCGAGGGGGAGGACGAGCCGCACGCGTCCAGCGCGCCGGCGAGCGAGAGCAGCGCGTCCATCGAGCGGTTCGACGCGCTGCAGACGTACCTGCGCGAGGTGCAGCGTCACCCGCTGCTCACACCGGAGGAGACGCACGCGCTCGCGGTGAAGTTCGTCGAGACGCAGGATCCGGCGATCGCCGCGCGCCTGGTGACGTCGAACCTGCGCCTCGTGGTCAAGATCGCCTACGAGTACCGCCGCGCCTACAAGAACATCATGGACCTCGTCCAGGAGGGGAACATCGGCCTGATGCAGGCCGTCAAGCGCTACGACCCCTACCGGGGCGTGAAGCTCTCCTCCTACGCGGCCTGGTGGATCCGCGCATACATCCTGCGGTTCATCCTGAACAACTGGCGCCTGGTGAAGCTCGGCACGACGCAGGCGCAGCGCAAGCTCTTCTTCAACCTGCGCAAGAAGCGCGCGGAGCTGCAGGCGCTCGGCATCGACCCCACGAACGCGGAGATCGCCAAGCAGCTGAACGTCCCCGAGTCCGAGGTGAGCGAGATGGACGTGCGCCTGCAGGCGAGCGAGAAGTCGCTCGACGCGCCCGTCGGCGACTCCGAGGGACGCGCGATCGCGAAGGTCGACATGATGCCGAGCCTCGCCGAAGGGCCCGAGGCGCTCATGGCCGACAGCGAGCTGCAAGGGCTGCTCAAGGAGAAGCTCGCCGCCTTCCGCAAGACGCTCGAGGGCAAGGACAAGGACCTGGCCATCTTCGACGAGCGGCTCGTGGCCGACGAGCCGCTCACCTTGCAGGAGCTGGGTGATCGCTTCGGGATCTCGCGCGAGCGCGTGCGCCAGCTGGAGCAGCGGCTGACCGGGCGGCTGCGCGAGTACCTGCGCGACGAGATGGGCGACGCCGTCGAGGTCGCCTGAGCGGGATCGCGACGTGGCGCTCTTCGTCGTGGCGACGCCCATCGGCAACCTCGGCGACGTGACCGCCCGCGCGCTCGACGCGCTGCGTGCTTGCGCGCTGATCGTCGCCGAGGACACGCGACGCACCCGACATCTGCTCACGCACTTCGGCATCGGCGGCAAGCCGCTCGAGCGGCTCGACGCGCACGCGACCGGGCCGGACGTGGCGCGCGTCGTCGACCGCCTGCGCGCCGGAGAGGACGTCGCGCTGGTGACCGACGCGGGCACGCCCTCGGTGAGCGATCCGGGCGAGCGGCTCGTCGAGGCGGCGATCGCCGCGGGCGTGCGCGTGGTGCCCGTGCCCGGGCCGAGCGCCCTCCTGGCGGCGCTCGTGGGCAGCGGCGTGGCCGGCGACGGGCGGTTCCGCTTCTTCGGCTTCCTGCCGCGCGAGGGGAGCGCGCGGCGCGAGGCGATCGCGCGGGTGTGCGCGACGGCGGAGGCCGCGGTGCTCTTCGAGGCGCCCAACCGTACGCGCGCCACGCTGCGCGACTTGGCCGACGCGACGCCCGAGCGGCGCGCCTGCGTCGCGCGCGAGCTCACCAAGGTGCACGAGGAGTACGTGCGCGGCACGTGCGCCGCGCTCGCCGCCGACGACCGCGAGTGGATCGGCGAGGTCGTCCTCGTGCTCGGGCCCCACGAGCCGGAGGCGCAAGCGGCGGCGATCGACGACGCGGCGGTCGACGGCCGCATCGACGAGGCGCTCGCGCGCGGCGAGCACGCGCGGACCATCGCCGAGCGGCTCGCGGCCTGGAGCGGCCGCCCGCGGCGCGCGGTCTACGAGCGCGTGATCGCGCGCAAGCGCAGATGACTACAGAGCTTGGCCGAGGGCGCTGTCGATGGCGTGCGGGTCGAAGCCGATCATCACCTTGCCGCGCACGTCGATGACCGGGATGGACCCGGCGGGCAGGCCGTTCTTCGCGAGCTTCTGCTGCATCTCGCGCGCGGCCGCCGGGTCCTTCTCCACGTCCTTCTCGACGTACGGGATGCCCTTGCGGCGCAGGTAATCCATCGCCTGGTGGCAGGCGCCGCACCACGACGCGCCGTAGACGATGACGACGGGCCGCGACGCGGGCTTGCCGGGTGCCCCGACATCGGCTTGCGCGCCCGGGGCGCTCGACGCCGGCGGCGCGGCGCTCGCCAGCGTGGGCCCGGTCTTCTCGCGGCGCGCGACGGCGATCGCCTCGAAGTCGGCGCGCGCCATCGTGCGCACCGGGTAGGTGCCGTCGGGGCCCGCCTGGCGCAAATCGACGACGTAGACGCGGTCGGCGTGCGTGCCGTCGTCGCGGTTGGGGTCGACGACGCGCACGCTGTCGCGGCCCATCAGGGGCACGTCGGCAACGCGCGTCTCGACGTGGAAGTCCCCCTTGTCGTCGATCCACGTGAGCAGCAGCCCCTGGGTGTCGTCCCTGACGGTGATGGGCGGGGCGGCGGTGCCCGCGGTGGGCGAGGCGTGACCGCGCTTGCACGCGACGCTCGGGCCGACGACGAGGGTCAGGGCGCAGAGCAGCGCCCACGCGCGCACCAGCCTCACGCCAGCTCCTCCGACAGCCGCGCCCATTCGACGAGCATCGCGTCGACCTTCCTCGTCAGAGCCTGCTCCTCCTGCGCCATCTTCGCCAGCTTCTCCCAGTCGTCGCCGGGCGCCGCCTTGAGCTTGGCGCGCAGCGCGTCGAGATCCTTCTCGCCCGCAGCGATGGACACCTCGAGCTCCTGGACGCGCTTCTTCTTCTTCTCGAGAGCGCGCGCCGCCTGCTTCTGCTCCTCGTGCTTCTTCTTGCCGTCGTCCGGTGTGACCGTAACCGCCCCGGCCTTCGTTTCGTTCCCGGGGGGCGGCTCGCTCCTCTTGCTGCGGGCCGGCGGCGGCTCCGCGGGCTGGGGGGCGGGGGCGCCGTTCGCCCCGAACCGCTCGTAGTCGCGGAAGCCGCCCGGGTAGACGTCGGCCCGGCCGCCGCGCACGCTGACGATGCGCGTCGTGACGTTCTCGAGGAAGCGGCGGTCGTGCGACACGAGCACCACCGTACCCTCGAACGACGCGAGCGCCTCCTCGAGGATCTCGGCGGCCGGGATGTCGAGGTGGTTGGTCGGCTCGTCGAGGAACAGGAGATTTCTCGGCTCGAGCAGCAGCTTCGCCAGCGCGAGGCGCGAGCGCTCGCCGCCCGAGAAGCCGCTCACGACCCGCAGCGGGTCGTCGCCCCAGAAGCGGAAGCGCGCGAGGTACTGGCGCGCCGCCTCCACCGTGAAGTCGCCGCGCACGCGGCGGACGTTGTCGACGGCGGTGAGCGAGGGGTCGACGTCGCCGAGGTGCTGGTCGAAGTAGCCCTCCTGAAGGTTGGTGCCGCGCTTGACCGTGCCCCCGTCGTGGTCCGGGTCGCCGCGGCCGGCGAGCAGCTTGAGGAGCGTGCTCTTCCCGGCGCCGTTGGGGCCGACGACGCCGATCCGCTCGCCGCGGCGAACGAGCAGATCGAGCCCCTCGAAGAGCACGCGCCCGCCGCGTTCGGCCGCGAGGCCCTTGGCGTCGAGCACGATGTCGCCCGTGCGCGCGGCCGGCGCGAAGCGGAACGCCACCCGCTCGGCGCTCGCCCACACGTCCTCGGGGCGCTCGAGCCGCTCCAGCTTGTCGAGCATCTTGCGGCGGCTCTGCGCCTGCTTGGTCTTCTGCCCCGCGATGTTCTTGCGGATGAAGTCCTCGGTCTTGGCGATCAGGTCCTGCTGCCGCTCGGCGAGGGCGCGCTCGCGCGCGAGGTCCTCCTCGCGGGCGACGACGTACTCCGAGTAGCGCACCGGATAGGCGCGGAAGCTGCGGCGCCCGAGCTCCATCGTGGCGCGGCAGCTGTTGTCGAGGAACGCTCGGTCGTGGCTGACGATCAGCACCGCGCCGCGATAGTCCGCGAGCCACGCCTCGAGCCAGCCGATCGAGTCGAGGTCCAGGTGGTTGGTGGGCTCGTCGAGCAGCAGGACGTCCGGCTGCTGCGCGAGGACGACGCCGAGGCGCAGCCGCCCGCGCTCGCCCCCCGAGAGCGACGCGACCGAACGCGCGAGGTCGCGGTCGGAGAAGCCGAGGTGGCTCGCGAGGGCGGCGACCTTGTGTTCGAGCTCGTCGCCCCGCGCCAGGTGGTAGCGGTCGGTGAGCTGCGCGAGCCGCTCGAGCGCCTCGTGCGCGCCGCTGGCGGCGTCCTCCTGCGCGCGGCGCAGCTCCTCGCGGAGCTCGACCACCTCGCGAAAGCCCGAGAGGAAGGCGCCGAGTACGTCCCCCTCGGAGGAGATCTCGTGCGACTGGCGGTAGTAGCCGAGCGTCGCCTCGCGCCGCAGCACGACCGTCCCGGCGTCCGGCTCGAGCTCGCCGGCGACGATCCGGAGCAGCGTCGATTTCCCGCTACCGTTCGGCGCCACGAGCGCCACGCGATCGCCGATCGCGAGGCTGAAGGTGACGTTCTCGAAGAGCGTGTCGCCCGCGTACCCGAAGCGCAGGTCGGCCACCTGGAGCACGGTCATGAACGAGACGACGACGTAGCACGCAGGATCGCCATGGCGCCATGCCGTCGAGACGATGGAGGAGCCGCCCTAAGGGCTCCCACCACCCCCTGAATCCCGGCGGCTTGGCGGCCTGGCGCCTTGACGTTCCGGCCGGTCAGCGCCTGGTCAAGCCGCGGTACTCGAGCAGGGGCTTGATGTCGGGCTTGCCGTAGAAATGGTCGAACAGCACCTTCGGCTCCTGGGTGCGGCCGCGCGAGAGGATCTTGTCGCGGAAGATCTGACCCGCGACGCGCGACAGCCCGCCGTGGGCGTGGAACCAGGCGCCGGAGTCGCGGGCGAGCACCTCGCTCCACATATACGCGTAGTAGCCCGCCTCGTAGCCGGTATCGAAGATGTGGCCGAAGTACGGCGAGTGATAGCGCGGCGGCACCGGCGCGTACGACACGTGATCGCCCTGGAGCGCGGTCGCCTCGAACGCCATCACCTTGTCCGGCGTGGGCAGGCTCGCCTCGGGCGCCTGGTGCCACGACTGGTCGAGCATCGCGGCCTCGAGGTACTCGAGCGTCGCGTAGCCCTGGCCAAACGTCTCGCTCGTGAGCACCTTGTCGAAGAGCTTCTTCGGCATCGGCTCGCCCGTCTTGTAGTTCTTGGCGTAGTTCGCGAGCACCTTCGGCTCGCGCGCCCACATCTCGTTGAACTGGGACGGGAACTCGACGAAGTCCGGAGGCACCGCCGTGCCCGACAGCGTCGGGTACTTGCAGTTCGAGAGCAGGCCGTGCAGCGCGTGGCCGAACTCGTGGAACATCGTCGTCACCTCGTCGAACGTCAGCAGCGTGGGCTCGCCTGCCGGCGGCTTCGGGATGTTCAGGTTGTTGACGACGACCGGCTTCTCGCCGAGCAGCGTGTCCTGGTTGACGTAGTTGTTCATCCACGCGCCGCCCTGCTTGCTGTCCCGCTTGTAGTAGTCGAGCAGGAGCAGGCCGAGCGCCGCGCCGTCGACGTCGCGGACCTCGAACACGCGGACGTCGGGGTTGTAGACCGGCAGGTCCTTGCGCTCGGTGAACGTCAGCCCGTAGAGCTCGTGCGCCGCGTAGAACACGCCGTCCTGCAGGACGTGGTTCAGCTCGAAGTACGGCTTCACCTCGTCCTCGCTGTAGCTGTACTTCGCCTTGCGGACCTTGCCGGCGTAGTACGCCCAGTCCCAGGGCTCGAGCTTGAAGGTCTTCTGCTTCGCCGCCTTCTGGTCCTGGTCGATCTCGCGCTGGATCTCCGCAGCCTCCGCCCTGGCCTTGCCGAGCGCCGCCGGCGCGATCTTCGCGAGCAGGTCGTTGACCGCCGCCGGCGTGCCCGCCGTCTCCTCGGCGAGGGCGTACGCGGCGAAGCTCGGGTAGCCGAGCAGCTTGGCCTTCTGCGCCCGGAGGTGGAGGATCTTCACGACGGTCTCGGTCGTGTCCGTGGCTCCGCCCTGGCCGCGGTCGGACGACGCCTCGAAGATCTTCTGCCGCAGCGCGCGGTCCTCGAGCTCGGCCAGCGGCGGCTGGACGGTCGTGTTCTGCAGGGTGACGAGCCACTTGCCCTCCAGGCCCCGCGCCTTCGCCGCCTGCGCCGCGGCGCCGATCTCGCCCGGCGACATCCCCGCGAGCTGCTTCTCGTTCTCGACGACGACCGCGCCGTCCTTGGTCGCCTTCAGCACGCGCTGGCGAAACTGGGTCTGCAGCGACGAGAGCTGCTCGTTGATCTGCTTGAGCTCGGCCTTGTCGGCGTCAGGCAGGCGCGCGCCGGCGCGCACGAACTGGTCCTCGTAGCGCTCGAGCAGCTGCAGCGACTCCGGGTCGAGCTTGAGCGACTCGCGCTCCTTGTAGAGCGCGTCGACGCGGGCGAAGAGGGCCGGGTCGAGGAAGATCGTGTCGGAGTGCGCCGACAGCTTCGGCGAGATGTCGGCCTCGATCTTCTCGAGCGCGTCGTCGCTGTTGGACTGGCTGAGGTTGAAGAACACCATCGAGACGCGGTTGAGGAGCTGGCCGGCCTTCTCCATGGCGACGATCGTGTTGTCGAACGTCGGCGGCGACGGGTCGTGCGCGATCGCCTGGATCTCCTCGAGGTGCTTGGCCATGCCCGCCTCGAACGCCGGCATGAAATCGCTGTCCTTGATCTTGTCGAAGGGCGGCAGCTGGTAGGGCAGCGGGCTCGGCTCCATCAGCGGGTTCACCGCAGCCGGCGCGGGTGCCGGCGTCGCCTTCGGGGCGGGCGGCGGAGCCGGGGCGGGCGCCGGGGGAGGCGCGACCGGGGGCGGAGGGGAGCCGCACGCGACGAGGGCGGCGAAGAGCGGGGTGGCGATTCGGATCTTCACGGGGCGGGACCATAGTTCTACTGCCGGCCGTTGGCCATCGGCCGTCGGCCGTCAGCGCGAGAAGGCGGGAAGCAGGGCGCCATGGCGCTCCACGCCGCGCCTACGTCACCGCCGCGAGGAGGGCGCCCACCGTCGCGTCGAACGCGCTGCGCTCGCCCGCGTCCTGGCGGAGGAACGCCTCGATGCGCGGCAGGCGGGCCAGCGCCTCGTCGAGATCCTTGTCGCTGCCCTTGGCGTACGCGCCGAGGGTCACGAGGTCGCGCTTGGCCTCGTAGGTGGCGAGCAGCGCGCGAAGGCGCCGCGCTCCCTCGCGGTGCTCCTCGGCGACGATGCCGTCCATCACGCGCGACAGCGACACCGTCACGTCGACCGCCGGGTAGCGACCGCGCGCGGCGGTGGCGCGGTCGAGGACGACGTGGCCGTCGAGGACGCCGCGCACCTCGTCGGCGATCGGCTCGTCCATGTCGCCGCCCTCGACGAGCACCGTGTAGATCGCCGTGATGCTGCCGCGCGGCCCCTGGCCGGAGCGCTCGAGCAGGCGCGGGAGCATGGCGAAGACGCTCGGAGGGTAGCCGCGACGCGCGGGCGGCTCGCCGGCGGCGAGGCCCACCTCGCGCTGCGCGCGCGCGAAGCGCGTGACCGAGTCGACGAGAAGCAGCACGCGCTCGCCCCGATCGCGGAAGTGCTCCGCGTAGGCGGTCGCCACCTGCGCGGCGCGCAGCCGCTCGAGCGCGGCGACGTCGCTCGTCGCCACGACGACGACGCTCTTGCGGCGCCCGTCCTCGCCGAGCGACCGCTCGAGGAACTCACCCACCTCGCGCCCGCGCTCACCCACGAGCGCCACGACGACGACGTCGGCGTCGGCGCCGCGCGCGATCGCGCCGAGCAGCGTGCTCTTCCCGACGCCGGAGCCGGCGAACAGGCCGACGCGCTGCCCCTCGCCCAGCGTGAGCAGCCCGTCGACGACGCGCACCCCCGTCGCGAGCGGCCGCGCGACCGGGCGGCGGTCGAGCGCCGCCGGCGGATCGCGATCGACGGCCACGAGCTCCCCTTCGATCGCCGGGCCGCCGTCGAACGGCCGCCCGAGGCCATCGACCACGCGCCCGAGCAGCGACTCCCCCGCGCGCACCTGCAGCGGCCCGCCCGTCGCCTCCACCTCGTCGTCCGGCCCGACGCCCGCGAGCGCGCCGAGCGCCATGCCGATCGCCTCGCCGCGGTCGAAGCCGACCACCTCGCAGGCGAGCGGCTCGCCGCGGCGGCGCACGAGCACGACGTCGCCGACGCGCACGCCCGGCATCGCGAAGCGCAGGCTGAGCCCCGTCACGCCGAGCACGCGCCCCGAGGCGCGCACCGTCGGCACGGCCGCGAGCTTCGCGCGGAGCGCCTCGATGTCGAGCGGCATCCGCCGCATTGTAGAGCGGTTCGCCGCGGCCGCCCGCTCACTTCGCGCTGGCCGCGCGCCGGTCCTCGTCGGCCGGCTCGCCGCGCAGCTCCGCGTCGAGCTCTGCGATGAGCTCGCGCGCGCGCGACGACAGCGCCGTCGGCACGTCGACCTGCACGACGACCACCAGCGATCCGCGCCCGCGCCCGTCGAGGCGCGGGATGCCGTGGCTCTTCATCGTGAACACGGCGCCCGACTGCGTGCCGGCCGGCAGGGCCAGCGGGACGCTCGCGTCCTCCTCGTCGGCCGACAAGGCGGGGACGCGGACCTCCGCGCCGAGCGCCGCGTCCGTGAAGGACACGTGCACGCGCGTGACCAGATCGGCGCCGTCGCGCTCGAAACGATCGTCGCCCTCGACGTCGAGCTCGACGTAGAGGTCGCCCGGCGGCGCGCCGTGCGGCCCCGGCATGCCCTGACCGGGCACGCGCAGCCGCTGTCCTGCGTCGATGCCGGCGGGGAACGTCACGTTCACCTTGCGCGCCTTCTCGACCGCGCCCTGCCCCGCGCACGACGCGCACGCCTGCTTGATGACGCGGCCGGCGCCGCGGCAGCGCGGGCACGTCGACGTGAACATGATGAAGCCGCGCGCGTTGGACACCTGCCCGGCGCCACGGCACTGCGGACACGTCTCGGGCTTGGTGCCCGCCTTGGCGCCGGTGCCCCCGCAATCGCTGCACGCGGTGGGGGCGCGCACGCTGACCTCGCGCTTGCAGCCGAAGGCCGCCTCGCGAAGCGTCAGTCGCACCTGCACGCGAAGGTCGTTGCCGCGCGCGGCGCGGCCGCGGGCCGAGCCGCCGAAGCCCATCGACCCCGAGAACATCTCGGCGAACAGGTCCTGCATGTGGGCGAAGACGTCGCCGATGCCGTCGAAGCCCGGCCCGCCGCCGGCGCCGTCGAGCCCGGCGTGGCCGAACTGGTCGTAGATGCGGCGCTTCTGCTCGTCGGAGAGGATCTGGTAGGCCTCGTTGATCTCCTTGAACTTCGCCTCGGCGCCCGCGTCCCCCTGGTTCCTGTCCGGGTGGTGCTTGAGCGCTTCGCGCCGGTACGCCTTGCGCAGCTCGTCGCCGGACGCTTCGCGCGGTACGCCGAGGACTTCGTAGTAGTCGCGCTTGGACATCGACGGTGCGAACTCCGTGGCTCTCGCCGCGCCGCCCTCCCCTTGCGTTCAGGCCGGAATGGGCGCTGGCGCAGCGCAAGTTAAGCCTGGGCCGGGACCTGTCAACGCAGTTCTTCGCGACCCGCGCCGCCAGGGCCCTCCCCGTCGCGGCCCAGCTGCTGCAGCAGCGCGGCCTGCCGCTGGATCTCGGCGCGGGCGCGCGCGAGCTCCTCGCCCGACTCGGCCCGCACGCGGGCGTCGTGCTCCTGGGTGAGGGCGCGTCGGAGGGCGTCGAGCTCGTCGAGCGCCGTGGCGAGCTTGCCCTCGAGGTCGGGGCTCGGCCTCGCCGCCGCGGGCCTGGCGGCTGCCTCGTCCAGGCGGCGCTCGAGCTCCTGCACCGCCCACGCGGTCGCCTGCCCCTCGCCCTCGCGCCGGGCCAGCTCGAGCGCGAGGGCATCGAGCCGGGCGCGAAGGCGCGCGTTCTCCTCGATGAGCGCGTCCTGCTCGGACGGGCCCTGCTCGACCGGCGGCGGCTGCGCGGCGTGCTCCTCGAGCGCGTCGACCAGCTCGCGCACCATGCGCTCGCGCCGAAGGATCTCCGCCTCGAGCAGCCGGATGGCCTGCGCGCGGTCGCGCAGCGCCTCCTCGTAGCGCTGGAGCTCGACGGCGTGCAACTCGGCGGCGCGCGACACCTCCGCCTCGAAGGCCGCGAGCCTCCGCTCTGCGCGCTCGGCGCGGGGGGCGAGCTCCTCGACCCGCGCCGCGGCCGTGCGCCCGGCCTCCACGTCCGACCGCGCCTCGGCCACCTGCGCCGAGAGCGCGGCGATCTGGTGAGCGCGATCGGCCAGCGCCCGCTCGAGCTCCGCGACGCGCAACGCCGACGCGCGCAGCTCGTCGTTCTGGACCTGCAGCGCCTCCGCGCGCAGCCGCTCCTGCACCAGATCGGACAGCGCCGCCTCGAGCTCGCGCGCGTGCGCGGCCGCAGGCGGAGGGGCGGGCGGCGGTTCGGCCGCCGCAGGCGCCTCGACGTGCTCGGGCGGCTCGACCTGCTCGGGGGCCTCGGCCTGCTCCGGGGCCTCGCCGTGCTCGAGGGCCTCGACCTCCGGCAGCTCGACGATGACGTACGGATCGAGGCGCACCCCGCGCTGGCTCGCGAGCGCGACGAACACCTCGGGCGCGCGCTCGCCGTCGGCGAGCTGCGTGTCGACGCTCACCGCTGGCGACTCCTCCTGTTCGCCGAGCTCCGCGAGCGCCACGCCGCGGAACGGCAGCTGCGCGATCATGCGCACGTCCTCGAACTCGGCGGCGACCAGATCGAACAGCTCGTAGTAGTCGAACGCGCCCAGGCCCTCGGCCTGCGCGGCGTCGCGGTTGGCCGCCGCCACCACGGCCGCGCCGGTGTCGCCCACCATGCGGCGCACGCGCGCGAGCAGCTCGGCCGCGTCGTCGAACAGCCCGAGATCGGGCACGACGACGAGGTCGAAGGCCCGCCCGCGCAGCGCGTCCAGATCGTCGTCGGGCCCGGCGACGACGACCTGGCGAGCGCCCATCTGCTCGAAGCGCTCGCCGAGGCCGAGCTCCGCGTCGCCCAGGACCGCCACGCGACGGCCCGATGCCAGCGACTCGGCGTACACGGCGAGGGCGTGCAGCGGGGGGACGCGCGATCCGGGGCTTTGCATGCGGAGGGGAGACGTTTCTAGCCTCTCCGGGCGCCGATTGCATTACGCGGCGGCAGGGGCCGCCGGATGCCCTCCGGACGGCGCAGGCCGGCTGCGACGGCGGTCCGGCTGCGTCCAGGCGGTGGCCTGGACGCTTGAGCGCCGGTCGGTGAGCGCGTCGGCGAGCGCGCGGACGAGCGCCACGGCAGCTGCGCGCGTCAGGGCGTGCGGGACGAGGCGCATCACGCGTTCGTCGGGACGGCGCCCGGGCACCACGTGCGTGCCGGGCAGATCGCGGGCGAGCCGGGCGGCCGCCGCGCTGCCGTCGAGCACGCGCGCCAGCACCTCCGGGGTCGCGGCCCAGCCCACCGGCGTGCTGCTCCAGGCCAGGCCCACCTCGACGCCGACCACCCCCGGCATCGCCACGCGCGGCAGCACCAGAAGACGCAGCTCGTCGGGGCGGGACCACGGCGCGACGCGCAGCGCCGGCAGCCGCTGCAGCGCGCGGAACAGGCGCGCGAGCCAGGGCGCGGCCGCGTGCACGCCGTCGGGCGGACGCTGCGAAGCGCGCCCGGTGACGACCAGCGGCACGAACGCCGTCGCGTCGATGACCACGAGCCAGCCGGCCTGCGCGTCGAACCGGTGCACGAGCACCGCCGCGGCGGCGACGAGCGACGCCAGCCCCAGGGCGACCGGCGCGCTCGGGCCGAGCGGGGCGCCGGCCGACGCGAAGGCGTCCTCGGGCCTGAGCGCGAGCCACCGCCCGGGCCCACGCGCCAGCGGCCGGACGGCAGGGGCGCGCACGGCGGCGCCCAGCGTGGCCAGCGCGATGCACGCCGCTCCCCACGTCGACTCGCCCGCGATCTGGAGGCCCACGCCGGCCGCGAGCGCGACGCCGGCCAGCGGCGCGCGCAGGCCCTCGGGCAGCGGCAGCAGCGCGCGCGTCGCCCCCGCTCCGCCGCTCGATCGCACCACGGCGCGCACGCCCCCCTCGGCGCGCTCGCAGTCAGCGGCGAAGGCTCGCGCGCGACGGCGGACGAGCAGCCCGAAAACGAGCGCCAGCGCGCCGAGCGCCAGCGCCAGCGATGCCCCGCGCACGCGGTCCGGCTCGCGCGGAGGACGCGCGTTCACCGGCGGGCGCAGACGCGGATCGGTCACGTTCGGCAGGGCGCGGGGATCGACGCGCACCGTCCAGGTCACCGACTCGCCGCGCCCGACGTGCGGCCGCACCAGCTCGAGCACGTCGCGCCCAGGCTCGCGGCGCAGCGACGCGACGGCGTCGATGTCGACCGCGCCGGTGTCGGCCACGATGGGCTGCGGCGGATCGGGCGCGGCGGGCAGGTCGATGACCGTGCGCGCACCGTCGAACCCCTCCCCCGCGACGGGCCCCGACCACGACAGGCGCCAGCTGCCTCCGTCGCGCGTGAGCGCCCGCGAGGCGGCGAGGTCGATGCGCCAGCGGAGGTCGAAGGCGAAGGTGCCGTGCATCGCCGCGCGTGGCTCGTCGACGTCGATGCGTACGGTGCGCGAGTCGTCGTCGCGCCGTGCGGCGTGTGCCGACAGCGTACGGCCGTCGTCGGCGGTGACGGAGACCTCCGGCTCGATCACCGCGGCCGGGTCGACGCCGACCAGATCGAGCCGACGCAGCGGACCGCGCACGACGTGCCAGCGCAGCGTGTGCTCGACCGATGCGACGCCGTCCGGATCGACGCGCACGTGCACGTCGTCTCCGGTCGGGTGCGACTCCTGCCAGGCCAGCGCGCGCCCCGGCGCGAGGAGCGCCAGCAGGGCGGCAGCCAGGGCGAGGGCTCGTTGCACGGACATGTAGGCGGAATGCTCACCTCATGTCGCGCGCGCGGCCAACTTTCGATGCAGCGACGGAGCTAAAAGCCGCCGTGCTGCAGGAAGCCCGCGACCACGTCCTCGATGGCGGCGCGCGGCACCTGCATCGTCGTGACCGCGCCGTGCTCGGGGCCGTTCGACTCCGCCGTCAACGTGAACGGCATCGCGACGAGGCCCTGGTGGGGCAGCTTCTGCGCATCCTCCAGGCTCTGCATCGCGTCGTGCGACGTGGCGCCGAACAGCACCGCGAGCTGCTCGACCACCTCGGGCAGCCCGCGCACCGTCACGAAGCCCCCTGCACCGACCGTCGCGTTTTTCAGCGCGGCGAGCTCCGGTCGCGCGTTCAGCGTGTCGCCGCCGCCCGCCATCGCCGCCGCCACCTTCGCGGCCACCAGCCCTTCGTCGCCGCCCGACGCGACCCAGGTGCGCTGCCCGTCGGGCACGACGAGCACGTGGAGCACGAGCGGCCGACCGGGCTTGGCGGGCTTCTTGTCCGCGGCTTTCGGCTGGCTGGCACCGTGCGCGGGGTGGGTGACGCGCTTCTCGGGCGCGTACGAGTACAGTGAGAGCACGTAGTGCTGCGTGCCGGCCGGCAGCTTCGCCCCCCTGGGCGATGGCGCCGTACGCAGCGACGGCGGCGGGGCGCCCGGGTGCTTGGCGCGGTACGCCGCCACGACCGGCGGCTTGCCCCACGCCGCCGAGAGCTCCTTGAGCGCGCCGGCGACGCGCGCCGACGGCTCGCCCAGCTCGATCACGCGCCAGCCCAGCAGCGCCTCGGCGCTCGCGCGCTTCGCCTCCGCGCGGCTGCTCGCGTCGGCCTGATCGCCGAGCGCCTTCTCGGCCGCGAACGCCTTCTGCGTGGCCGCCGGGTCCAGACCGCTCGCGTACGCGACCGGCGCCGGCGACGCGAGCTTGCCCAGCGCGTCGAGGATCGGCTTGCGATCGGCGTCCTTGATGCCCTGGTCCCCGAGCGCGTCAGACGCGAGCTTGAGCACGAGGTCGCGGCCCTTCGCGACCTGCGCGTCGTCGAGGCCGCGGTCGAAGAACGCGAGGTCGGCGTCGCCCGGCAGCTGCCAGAACTCGCCCGGCACCGGGCCGCTGCGCTCGGCGTGGCCGGTCATCAGCTTGCCGAGCTCCGAGGCGCTGCCCGACAGCTTCAGCGTCGTCGTGAGGTTCGCGCCCGGATCGGCGAGCTTCAGGTCCAGATCGAGCGTGTCGAGATCGAGCGCGAAGTCGGCCAGGTCCCCCGCCGCGACCGAGAGCGCGTCGCGGGTGCCGGCGGCCTGCCCGCCCAGCACGCCGCCGAGCAGCAGCCCGAGGAAGCGCTTCTGCTCTTCGATCGTCGCCTTGAGCGGCGCCATGCGGACCTCGACGTGCGCGTCGGCGTCGGTCGAGGGGGCGCGCGTCGCCGTGCGCGTCAGCCACGGCCCGAGGTCGGCCAGCGCCTTGGGGCTGAAGCCGCACACCAGGCGCACCGGCGCCGCGCCGTACGCCGGCGCGAGCTCGCAGGTGCGCTCGCTCCCGCCGTCGCCGTCGTCGGGCGATCCGTCTTGCGCGTCGTCGCCCGCGGGGGCCGGTTTGCCGAGGCCCTGGATGAGCGTCGTCCCGTTGTCGCCGGGCACGAGCTTGTAGCGGTCCGCCAGCGACGCCTTCACCTTGTCGGGATCCTTCACCGCCGCGGACACGGCGACCGCGGGGTGCAGCTGCATGCCGCTGCCCGAGACGGCGACGGCGAAGTCGATGGGCTGGTCGACGTCGACGATCGGGCCGATCGCCTCGCTCGTGACGAGCTCGGTCACCTGCGCGGACTCCGGCATCGGCAGCTTGGACCAGCCGTGCACGATGCCGAGCGACGCGCCGGCCTTGCTCAGCCGGCCGGTGACGACGAGCCCCTGCGGATCGGGCAGGGGCGACAGATCGGGCGTCAGGGGCGGCGGCGCGGAGGCCACCGGCTTGGCGGCCGCCGGGGCCTGCGGCGCGGCGGGAGCGCCTCCGCAGGCGAGCGGCAGGGCGCAGAGCGCCGCGAGAGACGGGAGGGCGAGGCGGAGAGCCATGGTGGCCCCGCAGCATACGCGAGCCCACTTATCAATCTAGTCGCGCGTGATGCGGGAGAGTAAGCAGCGCCACGCTCGGGATGTCGCCTCCCCCTCGCCTCAACCCTGCCCAGCGCGAAGCCGTCGAGCACGAGTCCGGTCCGCTCCTCGTCCTGGCCGGCGCCGGGTCCGGCAAGACGCGCGTCATCACCCACCGCATCGTGCGCCTGCTCGAGCGCGGCGTGCCCCCGCAGGCCGTCGTCGCGCTCACCTTCACCAACAAGGCGGCCGCCGAGATGCGCGACCGCGTGCGCGCGATGCTCGGCGGCGCGACCGGGAAGGGCGGCAAGTCCGGCGACAAGGCCGCGCGCGCGCTGACCGTGTGCACGTTCCACTCCTTCGGCCTCAACGTGCTCGGCCGGGAGCGGACCGCGCTCGGCGGCGCGTTCACCATCTTCGACCAGGGCGACCAGACGTCGCTCGTCAAGCAGCTGCTCCGCGAGGCGGGCGCCGAGCGCGCCTACGACGCGCAGGCGGTCCTGGCGCGCATCTCCAACGCGAAGAACGCGTTCCAGTCGGCCGAGCAGCTGCGCGAGCGCGAGGGGGACGCGTACGACGAGATCACGAGGGTCGTCTACCCGCGGTATCAGGCGGCGCTTCGGCGCTACCGCGCGTTCGACTTCGACGACCTGGTGTGCGAGGTCGCGCGCCTCTGGCGCGAGAACGACGAGGTGCGCGCGCGCTGGCAGTCGAAGTTCCTGCACGTGCTCGTCGACGAGTACCAGGACACCAACCGCGCGCAGCTGGTGATGCTGCAGCTGCTCTGCGGCGAGCGGCGCAACGTGTGCGCCGTGGGCGACGACGATCAGGCCATCTACGGCTGGCGGGGCGCCGACGTGCGCAACATCCTCGCGTTCGACGAGCACTTCCCGGGCGCCCGCGTGGTCAAGCTCGAGCAGAACTACCGCTCGCGCGCCCCCGTGCTGGCGGTTGCGAACGCCGTCATCGCCAAGCGCGTCGACGCCAAGTGGCGCAAGGTCCTCTTCACCGACAAGCAGGGGGGCGACACGGTGCGCCTCGGGGTCGCGCCGACGCCGGAGGTGGAGGCGACGTGGGTCGGGCGCGAGATCCGGCGCCTGCTTCGCGACGAGGGGCGGCGGCCGCGCGACGTGGCGGTGCTCTACCGCTCCAACGGTCAGTCGCGCCTGATCGAGGCGGCCCTGCGGGAGCAGGGGGTCGCGCACCGCGTGGTCGGCGGCACGCAGTTCTTCGAACGCAAGGAGGTCAAGGACGTCCTCGCGTACATGAAGCTCGCGCTCAACCCGGCCGACGAGATCAGCCTGCGGCGCGTCATCAACTACCCGCCGCGCGGCATCGGCGAGACGACGCTCGAGCGCCTGGCGATGCACGCGGCCACGCAGCAGTGGCCGCTCTGGCAGTGCGTCGAGCGCGTCGACGCGTTCGACGACGTGCCGACGGCCGCGCGCGAGGGGTGCCGCGCGCTCGCGCAGCTGATGGCCGACGCGCGGCGCGAGCTGTTCGGCGCCAAGCGCGCGCCGAGCGAGGTGGCGGCGTCGATCGTCGAGCGCGTGGCGCTGCGCGGGGAGCTCGTCGCGAGCGCGCCGTCGCCGGACGCCGCGGCCAAGCGATGGGCGAACGTCGAGGGCGTGCTGGCGACGCTGGCGCGGCGAGAGGCGCGCGAGCAGGGCGCGGGCACCGACGGTCTGGGGGCCTTCCTGCAGACGCTGACGATGGACATCGAGAGCGACGGCGACGACGCCGGCGACGTGGTGACGCTCTCGACGCTGCACGGCAGCAAGGGGCTGGAGTTCGACGTCGTCTTCCTCGTCGGCTGCGAGGAGGGCTACCTGCCGCACGCGCGCACGCTCGACGTGCGCGCGACCGACGTGGCCGACGCGGGCGGGGCCGACATCGAGGAGGAGCGACGCCTCTTCTACGTGGGCGTGACGCGCGCGCGCGAGCGGCTCGTGCTCTCGCGTGCCAAGTCGCGCGTCTTGCGCGGCAAGGCGGTGCCGCGCACGCCGAGCCGCTTCCTGCTCGACGTGCCGGCCGAGCTGCTCGACGAGCAGGAGCTCAAGGACGAGTCGCCCACCTCGACGCAGGAGGCGACGGCGAACGTCGCGGCGATCCTCGCCATGCTCGGGCCCCGCTGACCGCATCCGTCGCCGCTCGACCGGCGCCGCGTGGAAGAGCTGGCGGCCGGTGCCCTTCGCGAAAGTGAGCTAGAGAGGGTCGCGGTCGAGCGTGATGCAAGACGTGCTGCAAGCGGTCCGCAAGGCGTGCCTGCCGGCGGTGTGGTCCCAGGGGGTGAAGCTCGCCCGCGACGGCGCCGCGACCGCGAGCGCGGCGACCGCGGACGAGCTCACGTTCCGCGTGCGGGCGCCCGGCCACGCCATCGCCCTGACGGTCACGATCTACGTCGAGGGCCCGGAGTGGACGTGCGACTGCGACGGCAAGACCGATCCGTGCGCCCACGTCGCGGCGGCCATCATCGCCGCGGCGCAGGCCGCCGAGCGCGGCGAATCGCTCGCGCCGACCCCCGCGTCGAGGCCGGCGCGCCTCGAGTACCGGCTGGGCGTCAAGGACCGCCTGCTCACGGTCGTGCGCGTCCTCGTGCACGGCGACGGGCGCGAGGAGCGGCTCGTCGAGTCGATCGCCTCGAGCCTGGCGCGCGGGCGCGCGCCCGAGGGCTGGACGCCGACGCACGAAGACCTGCGCGCCGAGCGCGTCCTGGGCACACCGCCGCGCGAGGTCGTGCAACCGGGCCGCGTGCGCGATCTGTTCGGGGCGCTCGCGACCGGCGCGGAGGTGACGCTCGATGCGGCCGTCGTTCGCGTCTCGGACGAGCCCGTGCTCCCGCGCGCGCGCGTCGAGGACGCGCCCGGCGGAGCCTTCGTCCTGCGCCTCGAGCGCGACGCGAGCGTCACCGCGGTCGTCGCCAAGGGCGTCGTGCGCTGCGGCGACGTGCTGCACCCCATCGGCGAGGCGTCGAGCACCGGCGAGCTGCTCGAGCGGCTCCCGCTCGAGCGCACCTTCCGCGCCGCCGAAGGGGTCGATCTGGTCACCACGGTCCTTCCCGAGCTCGAGCGCAAGATCGACGTCGTCGTCGCGACGGCGCGGCTGCCGCGGCCCGCGGCCGACGCGCGCCCGCGCATCGCGATGGACCTGTCGCACCAGGGGCACACGCTCAGCATCCTGCCGACCCTCGTCTACGGCGACCCGCCGGTCGCGCGCGTGGACGGCGACGCGCTCGTCGCGCTCGGCGACGCGGTCCCGACGCGCCGAGCGGGCGAGGAGCGCGAGGTGCTGCGCCAGCTGCGCGACGAGCTGAACCTCGTGCCGGGGCGGCGCGTCGACTTCGACGGGACCGAGGCCATTCGCTTCGCGGCCAAGCTCCGCGAGTGGCAGAAGCGCCACGGCGGCGCGAGCCACGGCGAGGCGTTCACCGAGCGCCCGCTCCGCCCCCGGATGGTCGTCGACGGCGGCTCGTACGAGGTCGTCTTCGAGCTCGACGTGGACGCGGCCGACGGCGGCGACGCCGGCGATCGCGCCGGGAGCGACGGCACGCGCGCCGACGCCGCCGGCGTGCTCCGCGCGTGGCGCGACGGGCTGGACCTCGTGCCGCTGGCAGGGGGAGGCTGGGCCCCGCTGCCGGCCGACTGGCTCGCTCGCCACGGGCACCTGGTCGCCGATCTCCTGGCCGCGCGCGGGACCGACGACAAGCTCGGTCCCGCCGCGCTGCTGACGCTCGGACCGCTCTGCGATGCGCTCGACGCGCCACGCCCCCCGGAGCTCTCGCGCCTCGCGCCGCTCTTCGGCCAGTTCGAGGGCATCCCGCGCGCGCGTCTTCCCGACGACCTGAACGCTTCCCTGCGCCCGTACCAGCAGCAGGGCGTCGACTGGCTGGCGTTCCTGCGCGACGCGGAGCTCGGCGCCGTGCTCGCCGACGACATGGGCCTGGGCAAGACGCTGCAGACGATCTGCGTGCTGCGCGGGCGCGCGCTCGTCGTGTGCCCGAAGAGCGTCGTGCACAACTGGGTCGACGAGATCCGGCGGTTCCGCCCCGGCGTTCGCACCGCCCTCTACGAGGGACCGCGCCGGCAGCTCGATCGCGCCGCCGACGTCACGCTCATGACCTACGCCGTGCTGCGCATGGACGCCGAGCAGCTCGCCGGCGAGGAGTGGGACGTCGTCGTGCTCGACGAGGGACAGGCCATCAAGAACCTCGGCAGCCAGACGGCGCGCGCCGCCTTCGGCCTGCGAGGACGGTTCCGCGTGCTGCTGAGCGGCACGCCCGTCGAGAACCGTCTCGAGGAGCTGTGGAGCGCGATGCACTTCGCCAACCCGGGCCTGCTCGGCGGCGTCAGCCATTTTCAGGAGCGCTACGCGAGCCGCATCGCCAGCGGCGACCCCGACGCGGCCGCGCGGCTGCGCGCCAGGATCCGCCCCTTCGTCCTGCGGCGGACGAAGGGCGAGGTGCTCCGCGAGCTGCCGCCGCGCACCGACACGGTGCTGCACGTCGAGCTCGACGAGGCCGAGCGCAGCGTCTACGACGCCGTGCGCGTCGCCACGCGGAAGAGCGTGGTCGAGAAGCTCGGCCAGCCGGGGGGCGGCGGGGTGCTCGCCGCGCTCGAGGCGCTGCTGCGCCTGCGGCAGGCGGCGTGCCACGCGGGGCTCGTCCCGGGGCAGCAGGCCGACACGTCGTCGAAGGTCGAGCGCTTGGTCGAGGCGCTCGAGGACGCCGTCGCCGAGGGGCACAAGGCGCTCGTCTTCTCGCAGTGGACGTCGCTGCTCGACCGCGTCGAGCCGCACCTGCGCGCCGCCGGCATCCGCTTCACGCGCCTCGACGGATCGACGCGCGATCGCGGCGCCGTCGTCGGCGAGTTCCAGGACGACGGCGGGCCGCCGGTCCTCCTCGTATCGCTCAAGGCGGGCGGCACGGGCCTCAACCTCACGGCGGCCGACCACGTCTTCCTGCTCGATCCGTGGTGGAACCCGGCCGTCGAGGACCAGGCGGCCGACCGCGCGCACCGCTTCGGACAGGAGCGCCCGGTCATGGTCTACCGCCTGGTCGCCAAGGACACCGTCGAGGAGCGGATCCTGGCGCTGCAGGAGAGCAAGCGCCGCATCGCCGACGTCGCCCTCGGCGCGGCGAGCCAGGCGGCGGGCATCACGCGCGAGGACCTGCTCGCGCTGCTCGAGTGAGCGTGAGCCGCGGAGGGCGCCTCGCGCGACTACCATCGCGTGAGGGTCATCGTCCCCGCGCTCGTCGCGTTCTCGATGTTCTGTGCATGTGGGGGCGGAGGCCCCTCCTCGCGCGGCCCGGGCGCGACCGGTGACGACGGCGGGGCGGCCGGGTCGGGCGCCGGATCGCTGGGGGGCGACGACGCCTCGACCGGCGGCGGCGGCGGCGCACCCGAGCAGCCGACGACGTGCGCCGAGGCGGCGAGCACGCAGAGCTACGTCGGGTGCGACTTCTGGCCGACGGTGGTCTTCAACCCCGTCTGGTCGGTGTTCGACTTCGCCGCCGTCGTGGCCAACGCGGGGACGTCGACCGCCGACGTCAGCGTGCAGCGGGGCGGCGCCGCGGTCGCGACCGCGACGGTGGCGCCCGGCAGCGTGGGCGTCCTCTACTTGCCGTGGGTCGCGGAGCTCAAGGGGCAGGACTTCGACGGATGCACGCTGGGGGCGCGGCCGACCGGCTCGGTCCTGGTCCCCGGAGGCGCCTACCACCTGACGAGCACCGTGCCGGTGACCGTCTGGCAGTTCAATCCGCTCGAGTACGAGGGCGGCAGCGGCGGACCGCCGGGCAAGAGCTGGACGTGCCCCTACGCGCCTGCGACCTGCAACGGCAACGGCGTCGACTGCCTCAGCGTCAGCAACGACGCCTCGCTGCTCTTGCCCACGCCGGCGCTGACGGGCAGCTACCGCCTGTTCGGCTGGTCGGCGACGACGTACGGCTCGTCCACCGCCCCCGAGCAGGACATGGACTCGCCCGGTGCGTTCGCGATCACGGCGACGCAGGCCGGCACGCACGTGACGGTGAGCCTCGGGGCGGGGGGCGCCATCGCGTCGGGCCCCGGCGTCGCGGCGACGCCCGGCGGCGGGACGCTCTCGCTGACGCTCGGAGCGGGCGACGTGGTCGAGCTGCTCGCGGCGCGCGGCGCGTCGTACGGAGCGGCGGACGCGGACCCGAGCGGGGCCGTCGTGCTGGCGGACCACCCGGTCCAGGTCATCGCGCTCGACGCGATCACCGACGTCCCGAGCCCGCTCGTGTCCGGCGGCGGGTGGGCCGACCACCTCGAGGAGACGGTCCTGCCGGCCGAGTCGCTGGGGCGCCGCTACGTCGTCGTCCCGCCGACCGCGCCCGCGGGGAGCGCGAGCGCAGGCCACTACGTGCGCCTGTACGGCAACCGCGACGGTACCTCGCTCACCTACCCCTCCGGCACGCCGCCCGCCGGCGCGCCGACGTCGCTCGCCGCGGGCCAGGTGGTGCAGCTCCCGGGGCTGGTGACGCAGCCGTTCGAGGTGCAGGGCTCGAGCGAGCTGGCGGTGGCGTCCATCATGCCCGGCGGTCAGCTGCAGGACCCCGGCTCGAACGACCCGCAGGGCGATCCCTCGCTGACGTTCGTCGTGGCCGAGGAGCAGTTTCGCACGCGCTACGTCTTCCTCGCACCGACCGACTACGCCGAGAGCTACGCGGACGTCGTCGCGCCGCACGGCGCGCACGTGACGCTCGACGGCAAGCCGCTGACGGGCGCGGCGTCGTCGGTCGGACCGTCCTGGGACGTGTACCGCGAGCCGCTCGCCGGCAGCGGAGGCTCGCACGTGCTGATCGCCGACGTCCCGGTGGGCCTGCAGATCATGGGCTTCGGTCACGCGACGAGCTACTACACACCGGGCGGCATGAACGTGCGGCACGTGGCCCCGCCGCCGGCGCCGCCGCAGTGAGGGTCCATCGATCGACTCGCCCGCGGCGCAGCGTCGCGCTCGCGGCCGCCCTCGGCCTGTGTGCGTGCACGGCGTCGTGCACGTGGCTGGTCGATCTGAGCGGTCTGACGGACGGCTGCGACGGGGGGTGCGGCCGCCAGCAGGACGACGCCGGCGACGGCGACGGCGACGTCGACGGCTCGACCGACGGTCGGACGAGCGACGCGGGCGCGGCCCCGGGTTGCGCGTGTGCCGACCGGGCGCCCTCGCCCTGGCAAGGGCCCGTCGCGCTGTGGGAAGGCACGGGCGCGCCCCCCTCGTGCCCGGGAGCGTACGGCGCCGACGTGCTCGATGCGTTCGCCGATCCGGTCGCGCCACCCGCCTCGTGCACGTGTGCATGCGACCCCCCGGCGGGCGCGAGCTGCGCCTCGAGCTGGTCGGCGACGCTCTACGACGATCACGCGTGCACCACGCCGTGCGGCGCCACCACGCTGACGCTCGGCGCGTGCGCCGACGTGCAGGGGACCTGCGCGAACGTGTACGGGCTGTCCGCGACGGCGCAGGCCACTGGGGGCGCCTGCGCACCTCGGGCGACCACGCAGCGACCCGGCTGGTCGTGGTCGCGAGCGGCGCGCGCGTGCGCCCCCACCGAGCTCGCCGGCACGAACGCGTGCGGCGCCGGGCAGATCTGCGCGCCTGCGCCCGCGGCCCCCCTCGAGCCGACGCTCTGCATCGTCGCCGCCGGCGACCTCGCGTGCCCGGCGGGCGCGTACTCGGTGCGTCGCGTGTACTACGGCGACGCGGCCGATGGACGAGGGTGCGCGCCGTGCACGTGCGGCGCTCCCTCGGGCGTGACGTGCACGGCGACCGCGCAGCAGGGGTGCGGGCAGACGGGGCCGAGCATCCCGTTGCCCACCCCGTGCGTCAGCCTCGAGGACCCGGGCAGCGTCGAGCTGACCGCGAGCGCGACGCCGACCGGCGGATCGTGCTCGCCGTCCGGCGGCGAGCCGACCGGCGCGCTGACGCCCACCGCGCCGACGACCGTGTGCTGCACGCCTTGATGCAGCACGGATATCCAGGCGATGCTCGAGTACGCTGATCCCGTGCGTTCGCGCTCGGTGCTCTTGGTCGTGCTGCTCGCGCTCGCGGGGTGCCGCGGCTGTGCGGGCTGCAGCGAGGACGACGCCGAGGAGCAGGAGGAGCGCGACATGCAGCGCGACCACTTCTGGCGCGCGCGGATCGCCGTCGTCGGGCGCGGGACGGTCAAGACGGCCGTCGCCGCGTTCGACTGCACCTCCGACGGCGCTACGCAGCGCGGCGATTGCGGGCCGAAGCTCGTCCGCTTCAAGGAGGGTGCGCCGCCCCTCTTGAAGGCGCTGCCCGCGCCGGGTTGGCGCTTCGAGCGCTGGGGCTCGCGCATCCGCGAGCCGGATGGCGGCACGCACCCGCGCCGGGGGCCCATGCCCGACGGGCTCGTTTATCTGAACGGCTTCGGCTACTCCGACACGGGCGAGCTCGAGACGGTCACCGCCGTCTTCGTGCCCGATGCCGCTGACGCTCAGGTCGGCGTGCAGCCCTGACCGAAGCAGATCTGAAGCACCGGATGCAGCTCGATGCCGTTGGGCGCGACGCCCGTCTGCCCGTGGATGTAATCGAAGAAGCCGACGCCGCGCACGGTGACCGTCTGCGCCGGGTACTGCGGCGACGACGTGACGGTGACCTTGGCGTCCACGGTGGCGCGGGCGTGCGAGATGAAGCAGCTCCACGAGCTCCCGTTGGCGCAGCTGGGATACGGGATCTCGGCGATCATCGTGTGCGTGCCGTCGCTCAGGACCATGTGGTAGTCGCTGTCGGTCTCGAGCTTGATCATCGTCAGCGTGACGTCCTTCAGCTCCCAGAGCGTCGTCTCGGTGGGCGACTCGCGGCTGCTGCCGCCGCCGGCGGCGGGCAGCGCGACGAGCGTCGCGATGGTGTTCGGCTGCGGGACGAGGCTCACGCTCGCCGCCTGCGAGTCGGTGCCGGTCTTGATGTTCCAGCGCTCGGTGCCGCAGGAGCCGCCGTTCATCGTGTAGTTGCCGGGTCCTGGGCAGGTGATCGCGCCGCCGCTGCTCCCACTGCCGCCGCTGCTGCTGCCGCTCCCACCGCCGCTGCTGCTCGTGGCGCCGCTGCTGCTGCTCCCGCTACCGCCTCCGCTGCTCCCGCTGCCACCTCCGCTGCTCCCGCTGCCACCTCCGCTGCTCCCGCTGCCGCCTCCGCTGCTACCGCTGCCGCTCGCGCCCGATCCCGATCCGCTGCTGCTCGTGGCGCCGCTGCTGCTGCCGGTGCCGCCGTCGCCGACGGCGCCCCACTCCGTGGGGGAGCCCGACGAACCGCAGCCCGCGGTGCCCAGAGCGAGCGCCAGGGCCGCGCTCACGGCCAAACATCTGCCCATCGTCATCGACCCGCACGCTACGGCGCTGCGCACGCCATTCGAGGCGAGCGCGCGTCTCGAACGTGACACCTTCGAGCGCAACGCAACGTTTCAGTACCACTGGCCGGCCCGCGGAGGGCGCCCCGGGTGTCCAGGGACACCCCCGAAGCTGGCCGGGCCACGCTCGTCTCCGCGTAAGCACGCGACGTTGCACGCGTCCGGACCGGGCATGCCGCACGCTTTGCCCTTGCGTCGCATTGGCCCGGCCACATACACGTAGCACCCACCTTCACCCACTCTTCGGGGGACGCTCATGCGCTTCATCGGCACGCTCGCTCTCGCATCGCTCGTCATCGGCTCGGTCGCCTGCTCGGCCTCGCCCGCCTCGAGCGCCGCGCCGCCCGCCACCCCCCCCTCGCCGTTCCTCACCCAGTACGTCGGGGAGTACGACGCCGCGGCGGCGGGCGGCGTGCAGCAGCTCCTCTTGCACATCGACGGGTCGTTCGAGGCGGTCGTCGATGGGCAGACGGCGGGGGGGACGTTCGCCGGATCGGGCGCGACGCGCGATGCCAGCGCCACGCTCACCACCGGCGACGGGCGGACGTTCACCGCCACGTTCCGTTCGGTGTTCCCGGCGAGCGGCGCCCCCCCGCAGAGCTTCGTCGATCTCGCGAGCGCCTCGGGCCCGAGCACGTCGCTCGCCTCCTCGTGGATCGCCGGCAGCGAGGCGATGTGCGACGCCACGCAAGGCACCTGGCACGACGACGATCCCGACCCAGCGACGGGCCTCGACTGCACGTGCGGCGAGGGGCACCTGTACATGCCGAGCCGCGGGGGCTGCGTGCAGGCCGGCGGTTCGAGCGATCCGCAGCGCCTCCCCTTGCCCGATGACGACCGGCGCCGCGCCGGCACCTACGAGGGCTCGCACCACGTGTCATCGATCACCCTCGCCGCCGACGGCACCTACGACGCGACGATCGACGGCCAGGCCGAGCACGGCACGTGGTGGGACGGCCGCACCGCGGGGCTGCTCGGCGGCGGCGGGGGAGTGCCCATCGCGTGCACCAGCGCGCGCCACGCGTTCTCGGCGACGCTCGACGACGAGGGCACGGTCACCATCCGCTGGACCGCCGACGATCGCGAGACGCTCACGATGAGGCGCTGAGCGCGGCGGCTCGCGGGGCGGCCGGCTGCTCACTGCGGCGGCGGCGTGCCCGCGTCGACGGTGACCGTCGGCACGCACGTCGACTGCCCGGCGCCCGTCACCTGCAGCGGGGCGTTGCCGAGCGTCTTGATGGTGTTTCCCGCCGGATCGTACTCGTAGACGATGTTGTTCTCGAAGGCGTAGAAGCGCGCGCCGAAGTAGGCGAGCGCCTGGCTCCCGGTGCCCGGCGCGTTCACGTTCTGCGTCTTGACGACCATCGCCGTCGCCGGGTCGATCTCGTAGAGCGGGTGCGGGCTCGTGTACGCCTCCAGGAACCACAGCTTGCCGTCGCCGATCGACGTCATGTCGCCGCCGGGCGCGCTCACGGAAGGCGTTCCGACGACCCCGAAGCCGCCCGAGGCGATGTCGAACCTGCCCAGCTGGCCGGTGTCCTGGCTGAGCAGGAAGAGGCTCGTGTCGTTGTTCGTCACCCCGACGAACGAATCGGCGAAGTCGCTGAAGCTGGCCTGCGGCTGCCACTTGGCGGCGACCGAGCACGCGGCCGTCTTCGTGCTCGTCTGGTAGACGTTGCCGTCGCCGACGACCCACGCGGTGCCGTTGCGATCGACGGTCATGTGTGTCGGGTTGCTCGTGCACGTGAGGTTGCCGATCTTGGTGAACGTGAAGGTCGGCGGCCAGAAGCTCCAAAGCTCGGCGGGCTGGCCGGTCACGTAGACCATCTGCGCGTTGGCCGGGCAGCTGCCGCCGCCGTCGCCGGGCGGCGCCGCGTCCTGGGCGCCGCCGCCGCTCGAGAGGCCGGCGTCGTCGCCCAGCGAGGCGTCGTCGCCGGTCCCCGGCCCGCCGCTCCCCGGACCGGTGCCCGTCCGCCCGCCGTCGGGCGCGAACCCCGAGCCGCCACGCGCCCCACTGCAGCCCCACAGGGCGAGCAACCCCAGTCCAAGCAGCGCGCCGATGCGCATGGTTCGCCCTCCCGCGCGCGCCTCCCGCGCAGCGCGAGCCAGCAATGTAGCTCAACCGTGCGACGCGCGCCCGGCCGGGCGCGTCACCCGCCGAGCGAGCTTTCCAGGTCGGCGAGCAGATCGCCCGCGTCCTCGATGCCGACGGCGAGGCGCACCAGGCCGTCGGCGATGCCGATGGCGGCGCGCTCCTCGGTCGTCATCGCGTAGTAGCTCATGACGGCGGGCTGCTCGACCAGCGTCTCGACGCCGCCGAAGCTCGGGCCGATGCGCGCGAGCTTCATCGCGTCGACGACGCGGCTCGCCGCCTCGAGACCACCCTCGACGACGAAGCTGACGACGCCGCCGAAGCCACGCATCTGCGCCCGCGCGATCGCGTGGCTCGGGTGCGACGCCAGGCCCGGGTAGAAGACGCGCTCGACGCGCGGGTGGCGCTCGAGCCGCTCGGCGATGGCGAGCGCCGTCGCGTTCTGCTTCTCGACGCGCAGCGCGAGCGTCTTGATGCCGCGGCCGACCAGGAACGCGGCGTGCGGATCGCACACGCCCCCGAGCACGCCGCGCAGATCGCGGACCATCGACACCAGGCCGCTCGGCCCGCACACGACGCCCGCCAGCACGTCGTTGTGCCCGGCCAGGTACTTGGTCGCGCTGTGCACGACGAGGTCCACGCCGAACGCCGCCGGCCGGCAGTTCACCGGCGTCGCGAACGTGGCGTCGATCATCGATTTGACCGTGCGGCGCGCCTTGCACGCGCCCGCCACGCGCTCGAGATCGATGCACGCCAGGTACGGGTTCGTCGGCGACTCGCTGACGACCAGGCGCGTCTCGGGGCGCAGCGCGTCGGGGAGCGCCGCGACGTCGCCCGCGTCGAGCAGGGTGTGCGCCACGCCGAAGCGCCCGAGCACGTCGGTCACGAACTCGAGCGTCATCCGGTAGCAGTCGCGGAAGAGCACCACGTGCTGGCCGCCCTTCACGAGCGCGAGCATCGCCGTCGTCACCGCCGCCATGCCGCTCGCGAAGAGGGCCGCGTCCTCCGTCCCCTCGAGCGCGGCGAGGCGCTTCTCGACCGCGCGCACCGTCGGGTTGCCGTAGCGGCCGTACTCGCCGCGCTCGGCGTCGACGTGCGTGCCCTCGGTGAACTCTACGATCTCGCGCGTGCCGCCGAACGTGTACGTCGCCGTCTGCACGACGGGCATCGGCACGGCGTCGAACGGCTTGCGCTTGTCGTCGCCGGCGTGCACGGCGTCGGTCGAGGAGACGCCTTTCTTCTCGTGGCTCATGGTCTACGCCTCGGGCACGAGGAACGGTAGCGCGGCCTCCGCCATGGCGCGCCGCGACTTCATGAAGTGGTGGTCGTGGCCCTCGAAGACGCGCAGCTCGGCCCCGAGGCGCGCCGCCAGGTCGCGCGCCTCGCCGACGTCGCAGAACTCGTCGTGATCGCCGATGAAGACGACCTTGGGACCGTCGAAGCGGAAGGCGTCCTCGCGGAACTCGAAGAAGCGGACGCTCGGCGCGACGAGGAGCACGCGGTCGACGTCCCCGCGGTCGGCCGCCGCCGCAGCGCGCAGCCCGACCCACGATCCGAACGAGTGCCCGGCCACGCTCACCGGCACGCCGGGCGCCGCCGCGCGCAGGTGCTCGATGACGGCGCGCGCGTCGTCGACCTCGCCGCGCCCGTCGTCGTACGTGCCGGCGCTCGCGCCGACGCCGCGGAAGTTGAAGCGCGCCCAGGCGACGGCGTCGCCGGCGCGGTCGGACAGGGTCTTCGCGAGCGCCAGCGGCACCGGGCTGTGCATGCTGCCGCCGTAGAGCGGGTGCGGGTGGCAGATCACGACCGCGCGCCGCACCCCGGGCGGCACGTGAACGCGCGCCTCGAGCCCCCCGACGCGCGTCTCCACCTCGCCTGCGACGGCCACGGGCGGCGAGCGCACCGGCTGCGCGGGCGGCGGCGGCAAGCGCTCGATGCGGGCCATGGCGCGCCTCTACGCCGTGCCGAGCGCCTTGCGCACGCGGTCGACGAGCACGCGCGCCGCATCGGCCAGCGGCACGAGCTCGGCCTTCTTCGGATCGGGCTCGGTCCGGGGCTTGACCTCGACGTTGCCGCCGGCCAGGCCCTTGGCGCCGATCGTCACCCGCAGCGGCATGCCGATGAGGTCCGCGTCCTTGAACTTCACGCCCGGCCGCTCGTCGCGGTCGTCCCAGAGCACCTCGACGCCCGCCTTCTCGAGCGCGTCGTGCAGCTCGCGCGCGGCGGCGAGCACGTTGTCCTCGCGCCCGATGGTCACCAGGTGCACGTGGAACGGCGCGAGGCTCATCGGCCAGCGGATGCCGTTGTCGTCGTGGTGCTGCTCGATCGTCGTCGCCACCAGGCGCGAGACGCCGATGCCGTAGCAGCCCATGACGAGCGGCTTCTGCTGCTGCTTCTCGTCGATGTACGTCGCCCCCATCGCGGCCGAGTACCGGGTGCCGAGGATGAAGATGTGTCCGGCCTCGATGCCGCGGTAGCTCGTGAGCTTGCCGGACGCGCAATCGGGGCACGGGTCGCCGGTCGTCGCGAGGCGGATGTCGGCCACCTCCTTCCAGGCGTGCGCGGTCATGTCGACGCCCGTCAGGTGGTAGTCGGTCTCGTTCGCGCCCGTGGCGCCGCTGCGCACGGCCCCCGCCGCGCGGTCGACGACGACACGCCCGCGGAAGCCGATCGGCCCCGCGAAGCCGACCTTCGCGCCGGTCGCCTTCTCCACGTCCGCCTCGCCGGCGAGGAACACCTCGTCGACCCCGAGCGCGCGCGCGAGGCGCACCTCGTTGACGTCGTGGTCGCCGCGCACGACGGCCATGACGACCTGGTCGCCCGCGACGTAGACGAGCGACTTGAGCATCTGCCTGGGCGTGACGCCGAGGAACCGGGTCACGTCCTCGATCGTCCCGTGGCCGGGCGTGTGGACCTTGCGCGCCTCGCCTGCGGGCGGCGCGTCGTCGTCGCCGGCGGTCGGCGCCTTCACGGTGGCGACTTCGACGTTGGCCGCGTAGTCGCACTTGTCGCACGCGACGATCGCGTCCTCGCCCGAGTCGACGAGCACCTGGAACTCGGCGCTCGTCGAGCCGCCGATGGCGCCCGAGTCGGCCTGCACCATGCGGTAGCGAAGGCCCATGCGGTCGAAGATGCGCACGTAGGCCTGGCGCATCGTCTCGTAGCTGCCCTTGGCCCCCTCGTCGTCGGCGTCGAACGAGTAGGCGTCCTTCATGATGAACTCGCGCCCGCGCAAGAGGCCCCCGCGCGGCCGCGGCTCGTCGCGGAACTTCACCTGGATCTGGTAGAGGTTCTTCGGCAGGTCGCGCCAGCTGCGGATCTCGTGACGCGCGACGTCGGTCACGATCTCCTCGTGCGTCGGCCCGAGATGGTAGTCGCCGCCCTTGCGGTCCTTCAGGCGCATGAGCACCGGGCCGTACACGTCCCAGCGCCCCGTCTCCTTGAAGTACTCGGCCGGCAGCAGCGCGGGCATGAGGATCTCGAGCGCGCCCGCGCGGTTCATCTCGGCGCGGATGATCGCCTCGACCTTGCGCAGCACGCGGTAGCCGAGCGGCAGGAAATCGTAGATGCCGGCGCCGACCTTGCGGACGTAGCCGGCGCGCGAGAGGAGGATGTGGCTCGCGTTGGTCGCGTCCGCGGGAGCCTCTTTGAGCGTGGGGATGAGCGCGCGCGAAAAGAGCATGAGAGATGCGCCGGGTTAGCACAGGCGCGCGCGCCGGACCACGGACGCGCGACGGCTCACCGGCCCATGCCGGCCACGATGCCCATCCCGATCGCGCCCACGAAGACGAGGACGTAGACGCCGATGAGCGCGAGCATCGTGATGCCCGAGAACTTCCAGAACGACTTCTGCCGCAGCAGCGCCGCCTCGAGATCGACGCTCGAGCGGCTCGCGAGCAGCCGCCCGATGGCCGAGGCGAACTGCCAGAGCTTGATCGTCGGGTACACGTAGAGCGCGGCGAGCGGGATGTAGATCGCGCCCATCAGCAGAGCCTCGGCGGCGCCGATGCCGCCCATCCCGCCGGCCTTCGGCATGAGCATGCCGATGGCGACGATGGCGAGGCCGCCGAGCAGCAGGAAGCCGCTCAGGATGGCCAGGACGACCGCGACGACCATCACCCAGGGCCGCGTCTGCCGCAGAAGCTCGACCGACGCCTCGGTGACGCCGGCGCCTGCCGCGGGAGGGGGCGTCGCGGGGGGAGGACCGTAGCCGTAGCCGTAGGGCGACGCTTCGGGGCTCGAGGGAGGGCTGTAGGGGTTCATCGGAGACCGCAGGTTTGACACGAACGGCGGGCGCGCGCTCAGGGGAGGCACTCAGGCTGGCGCCTGGCACGGCAGTCCGAAACCGCGACCGCGACGGCGTGGGAGGCGGTCCTGGCTAGCCGTCCGCTCTGGCCGTCTTGCGGCTCGGCTTCTTCTCCGTGCCGCCGCGCAGGGCGGCGCGTACCTCGTCGATTGTCAGCGCGACGGACGCCGTTCGATCGAAGGCAGCGAGCAGCATCGGGCGCGTGAGCTGCGGGGTCGTGGCTCCGGCCTCGGCCGCCGCGCAGACGATCGAGTCCACGAGGTCGCTGATGGGCGGCGCGGGGCGAGCGGAGGGCGGAGCTGCCGCGGCAACGGCCGTGGGAGGAGGAGAACGGCGCGCGAGCCCCAGAGACTCGAGCGTTTCTCCCATCTGCTGCGCGATCTGCGCCGCGAGGTCGGGGTCGACTCCGTGCACGCGGCGCACGAGAAGGACCCATTGCTGGAAGCTCGGACCATTGTCGCCCGCCGCCCAGCGCACCATCGTGCGTCTCGAGACACCGAAGAAGCTTCCCAGCTGCTCCTGGCTCATTCCCAGCGCGATCTGCGCGCGCGTCAGGTGACCGGGGGCTTGCACCCAGCGAATCAGGGGCATGGATCTCTCCGTAGGGCACAGGGCCGGGGGCGCGTGGTGCACGCGTCGGAGAGCCGTGCGCCACGCAACGTCACGATGGCGCAGAGCACGTCGAATTCTCCCGAGAGGTCAGCATGCTTGGCTCACACGTCGTGGACCGTGGCTCATCGCCGTCGATCACGTGCGCCGCGAGAAGTGAATCTGGCGCACCATTCGTTCACCTCGGGGCCATTGTCGCCGACGCTGGCGCTCTTGTCGAGGTGCAGCGCGCCATCGTGCGTCAGATGAAGGCCTGGATGGCGCAGAAGACGCCGTGGCTGCGTGTGGAATGCGCCATCGGGGCCGAGCTCCGGCCACGATTCGGCGGGACGTGCGCCAAGCTTCGACAGCCGAGCGCCATGGGAGCGGAGGCATCGCCACGGCTCGCGCAGGCGTGCGCCTCCCTCCTCTCACCCTGCGCCCGCGTCCGCGATCCCCCCGTCCGGCGCGCCGTTCGGGTACTGCGGCAACACGAGCGGAGGCAGCGGCTGCTGCGAGAAGTCGAAGTCGTGCAGCACGTTGCCGAGCCCCGGCTCGTTCTCGCGCACGTCGGGGCGCGAGTCCTCGCGGCCGTCGGTGGCCGGATCGAGGCGCTGGCCGTTCAAGAAGAGGTCCTCGATGAGCTTGTTGTACGCGTCGTGCGACAGCGTCTGGTGGTCGATGAAGCCGTGCCGCGCCCACGGGCTGATGACCATGGCCGGCACGCGGAAGCCGTAGCCAGCCGCGTCGATGCGCTGCGGGGCGACGTGATCGTAGAAGCCGCCCCAGTCGTCCCACGTGAGCAAGATGGCCGTGCTGTCCCAGTACTTGCTCTTCATGATGGCGTTGACGATGCCCGTCACGTACGCCTGCCCGGCGCTGACGAGCCCCGGCGGGTGCTCGCTCACTTCGCCCGACGGAGCGAACCAGGCGACCTGCGGGAAGGTGCCGTCCTTCAGGTCCTTGTAGAACTGGTCGACGGGGATGACGTTGTCGATGTCGTTGCCATCGCCCTTGACGGTGTCGAACTCCGGCAGCGGGTTCCAGATGGCCGGGATGTTCGCCGCGAGCGGCACCGTGGCGCACTCCTCCTCGGCGTCGTCGCAGTCGGGCTCGGAGCCGGACACCTGGTAGTAGCGCCAGCTGACGCCCGCCTTGTGGAGCAGGTACGTCATGTCGGTCCAGGGGTACTCCTTCTTCGGCCCCGCCGGCACCGGGCCGCCGGGGTTGTCGATGTCCGTCGTGCACGTCATCGGGTCGTTGCGCGTCGAGCAGCTCGCGGACCACTCGGACACCATGTAGAGGTGCTGCGGGAAGCTCCACGACGCGTTCGGCTGGAACAGGTGGTCCTGCAGCACGAAGGTCTTCGCGTAGGCCCAGTAGTTCGGGATCTCGGCGTCGGTGTGGTACCCCATGACGTCGATCGTCGCGCCGTTGGTGCACTTCGGGTCGGTCGGGTCGGCGCAACCGGTCTTGCCCTTCTCGGCGTTGACGATGAAGCCATCCATCGCGCCGCCGGCCAGGCACGTGGCGAAGGCGGTCGAATCGTGCGGGCCGCCGGCGTTCTTGTCGGCGCCGTCGTGGTACGGCGCGACGCACCCGCCGTCGAGGTGCGGGTCGGGATTGCACACGGCAGGCACGCCGCCGTCCATCGGGATGCCGTCGGCGCCGGGGAAGGTGCCGAAGTACGAGTCGAAGGAGCGATTCTCCTGCATGATGATGACGACGTGCTGGATCTTGGCGCGCGCGGCGTCGAGATCGATGCCACCGTCCTCAGCGCCGCCGGTCGCATCCTCGCCGGCATCGGGCGCGGACGCGCCCGAAGACGTCGCTCCACCGCAGGCGAGCAGCAACGCGGCGATCGCGGGCGCTGCCAGCAGCGTGAGCCAGCGACGGAGCATCATGTGCGCGCGCTTCAGCACGGGTCGTGCCGCCGCGGCGCGGGCCGCGAATCGCGCTGTTTCCGCGGGTGCGCGACGCGCGCCGGCTGGACGCGCCGCGAGCCGCCTGGACCTCGCCGGGTCCCGTGCGGCGGAGGTCTACGCGCTCACTGCGTGCACGGACCGCAGCTGATCGTCCCGCCGCAGCCGTCCGGCCCCGTGTAGCCGCAGAGCGTCGGATCGCTGCAGCTCAGGGGCGTGCAGCAGAGGCGGTCGAGGCAGACCTGGTTGGATGCGCACGTGCCGCAATCGAGCTTGCCGCCGCAGCCGTCCGAGACCGTCCCGCACTGGGCGTTCTGCGCCTGGCAGGTCGTCGGCGTGCAGCACTGGCCCTTGTCGCACTCCTGGTTGCCCGCGCACGTGCCGCACTGGAGCGTGTTGCCGCAGCCGTCGGAGGCCGTGCCGCAGGTGATCCCCTGCGACGGGCACGTCTTCGGCACGCAGGGCCCGCACGCGTTGTTCGAGCACACGTCGTTGCCGCTGCACGAGCCACACTGGAGCGTGCCGCCGCACCCGTCGGGGATCTTCCCGCACTGGGCGTTCTGCGCCTGGCACGTGGTCGGCGTGCAGCACTGGCCCTTGTCGCACTCCTGGTTGCCCGCGCAGGTGCCGCACTGCAGCGTCCCGCCGCAGCCGTCCGGGATCGGGCCGCACGTCGCGCCCTGCGCCTGGCACGTGGTCGGCGTGCAGCACTGGCCCTTGTCGCATTCCTGGTTGCCCGCGCACGTGCCGCACTGCAGCGTCCCGCCGCAGCCGTCCGGGATCGGGCCGCACGTCGCGCCCTTTGCCTGGCACGTCGTCGGCGTGCAGCACTGGCCGCCGTTGCACATCTGGCCGCCGCCGCACATGCCGCACTGGAGCGTGCCGCCGCAACCGTCCGGGATCGGGCCGCAGTCGTTCGCCGCGCACGTCTTGGGCGCGCAGGCCTGGCACTGGTTGCTCACGCACATCTGGTTGCCGGAGCACGATCCGCAGTCGACCGTCGCGCCGGTGCACGGGTCCTTCACGGTCCCGCAGCCGGCGCCCGTCGCCTGGCACGGCTCGGGCGTCTGGCACTGGCCGTTGACGCACGTCTTGCCGCCGGAGCAGCCGCCGCACTGGAGCGTGCCGCCGCAGCCGTCGGAGGCCACGCCGCAGGTGATGCCCTGGTCCGCGCACGTCTTCTTCTGGCAGGAGCCGCACGTGCCGCACGAGACGGGGTTGCCGCACTCGTCGACGATGTTGCCGCATCGGCCCAGGCATCCCGGCGTGCACGGCCGGCACTGGTTCGTCTGCGGGTTGCAGACCTGGCCCTGGGGGCAGGCGCCGCACGCGACGGGGTGACCGCACGCGTCGTGGACGACGCCGCACGCGCCTCCGCCGGCGTCGGTCGCGCCGCACACGCCGTTCTTGGTGACGCACGCGTGGCTGGTCGCGTCGCAGTAGGTGCCCGAGGCCGTGCACGCGCCGCATTCGAGGGTGCCGCCGCACCCGTCGCCGACCGGTCCGCACGTCGCCCCGAGCGACGCGCAGGTCGCGCGCACGCACGATCCGTCGGTGCCCTTCGCGGCGTCGGTGCCGCCGTCGGCGGGTCCGTCGTCGGTGGGGGCATCGGCCCAGGCGTCGGCGCCTCCGTCGTCGCCGCCGCCCGGCCCCGCGTTCGTCGACGGCGAGCCGCCGCACGCGGCGGCGACCAGGGCGAGCACGAACACCGGCAGCGCCACACGGAGCGCAGCGAGCAGGCACCACGACGACGAGCGCGGCGATCGCGACATGGAGAACCTCTGGGTGGAAAATTACAGCAACAAGCGCTCCATGGCCCAGCGCGTGTGGATCCGTCGCGGCGAGGGCTGCGTCTTCTGCGGAGAAGGGCAAGGCCAGGGCGCGCGAGGACGGAATCGCGTCTTCATGGCCAGCGGCGAGAGCCGCGGGCGCCGCCCCCCAGGCCCGTGGGGCCGAGCCCACTCCCGCGCGCGCTGTGCCCTCGGCGACGCTAGTCGTCGAACATCTCGTGCGCGACGAGGCCCGGCGCGATGGTCCCGTGCGACAGGATCGCGGTGTGGAAGGCCTTGAGCGAGTAGCCGTCGCCCATCGCCTTCTTGTACCGGTCGCGCATCGCCATGATCTCCTCGCGTCCGACGATGTACGACAGCGGCTGCGTCGGCGTCATCGTGTAGCGCTTCACCTCGCTGACGGCGAGCGCGTGCTCGAGGTGCACCTGGTCGGTGAGGAGCTTGACCGCCTGGTCGAACGTCATGCCGCGCGTGTGCAGGCCGACGTCGATCATGACGCGCGCCGCGCGCACGAGCGTCCACTCGAGCTGCATGAGGCGCTCCTCGTCGGTGTAGTACCCGAGCTCGCTCATCAGCTCCTCGCTGTAGAGGCCCCAGCCCTCGGCGAAGAGGTCCGAGCCGATGACGGCGGCGCGCTTGGCGTCGACGATCTTGCGGATGAGCGACGGGTAGGTGCGCGCGAACGACAGCTGCAGGTGGTGGCCGGGGTACGTCTCGTGGACGACCGTGTCGACCTGGTCGCCGTGGTCGTTCTCGCGCAGCATCTCCTCTTGCACGGCGCGCGGCTGCGTCTTGTCGACGGGCGTGACGAAGAAGTAGCCGCGCGTGTCGGCGTCGAGCGCGGGCGACGGCTCGTACGAGGCCGTCGTCGTGCTGCGCAAGAAAGGGGGCGTCTCGACCACCTGGCAGTCGTCGCCCGGCGGGAACGGCACGACGTCCTTCTGGACGAGGAACGCGCGCGCGCGCGCCACCTCGCGGCGGTACGACGGGATGAGATCGTCGGCCGTGGGGTGGTGCGACTTGACGCGGCGCGTGACCTCGGGCCACGATTTCGCCTTGGGGTCGATGCGCTTGGCGACCGCGTCCATCTGCGAGAGCGTCTGCTGGAAGATGCGCTCGCCCATCGCGTAGAGCTGGTCGGCGTTCTCGTCGAGGAAATAGCCCTCGCGCAGGATGAACTCGAAGAGATCGCGGCCGGCGGCGAAGTCGCCGGTCGCGCGCGGGGCGACGTCGTGCTCGAGGAAGCGCGCGTAGTCGGCGTAGGCCTTCTGCGCGCCGGCGATCGCCGCGTCGATGCGCGGCCTGTCCGGCGCCGGCAGCGCGCCGGCGAGGAACTTGCGCTGCTCCTCGAAGAACGCGCGCGCGCTCCTGGCCTGCTCGACGCCGACCTGCAGCCACACCTTGGGCGGCGCCCCGAGGTTGGCGCGCGCGGCGGCGACGACGCCGGGGATCTTCTCGATGCGCGCCAGCGCCGCGCGCGCCCGGTCGGCGGCGGGGGCGTAGTCGCGCGCGGCCATCATGAAGATGGCGTTCATCGGCTCGGTGTACGCGTCGGGGCTGCGCACGAGCGGCTTCAGCGTGCGGCGCATGCGCACGTCGACCGCGAGCGCGCTCTCGACGAGGGCGAGATCGGTGCGCGCCGAGCGCGAGGCGTGCGGCGCGGCGAAGCGCTGCTTCAGGTCGGCCAGCATCGCCTCCTCGCGCTTCAGTCCTGCCTCCTCGCCTTCCTTCGTGTAGTCGTCGAGGTCGGCGTCGCGCGAGTGGTCGCCCAGGGCCGTCGCCGTCTCCGGCGAGATCGAGACGAGGAGGTCCACGTAGTCCTTGGCGGCGCGCGCGATGGCCTCGTCGTCGCGGCTCGTGTCGGGCAGCTGCGTCGTCGCGGCGGGGGCGGCGCTCGCCGCCTGCTTGGGGGTGGGCGCGGGCGCGGCGGCGATCGGCCGCGGCGCGGGCGGGGCGGCGGGCTCGTGCGAGCACGCCAGGAGGACGACCGCGAGCAGACCCAGGGAGGCTCTCGTTCTCACGGACGCGTCTTATCGCGGCCTCACGCCCGCTGGAAGTCGTACACGGAGCCGACGCCCAGGATGCTCGTCAGCTCGTCGAGAGCGGTCATCCCCTCGCGGGCGAGCTGCGGGTCGGCGAGGTCGCCGGGCAGGAGCTTGTCGCGATAGCGCCGGTCGACCCAGGCGCATAGCGCGTCGTGCAGCGCATCGTCGAGCAGCACCCTGGCCGACAGCGCGCGCGCCTCCGTGTCCTCGAGCGGCACGCGCAGGCGCAGACACGCCGGGCCGCCGCCGTTGTGCATCGACTGGCGCACGTCCATGTAGTGCACGGCGCGCACCGGACCGCCCGCGGCGACGACGCGCTCGAGGAAGGCGCGCGCGTGCGGGTCCTCGCGCGAGTCCTCCGGGGCGACGATGACCATCGAGCCGTCCTCGAGCGTGAGCACCTGCGAGTTGAACGGGTACGCGGCGACGGCGCGATCGGGCGGCAGCTCGGTGCTCGTGGCGCGCACGACGAAGAGCTCCTCGCCGAGCAGGCGGCGCAGGTCGTCGACGAGGCGCGCGTCGTCGACGAACGCGAGCTCGTGCAGCATCAGGAAGCGGCCGTTGCCGACCGCCATGACGTCGGTGTGGAAGGCCCCCTCGTCGATGCCGTCGGGGTGCTGCTGCGGGAAGAAGCAGCGCGCCGGGTCGAGGCGGTGGAGGCGCGCGAGCGCCTGGCTGGCCTCGCGCGTCTGGCGGGCGGGGTAGCGGCGCGGGCCGGCGAAGGCGCCCCACGCGCAGCGCCCCCACGCGAAGAGGTGCGCCGCGCCGCGCGAGGTGGACAGGCGCGCGTGGTTGGCCGCCCCCTCGTCGGCGAGCTGGCCGCCGCCGGGCAGCGGGTCGTGCACGACGAAGCGCCGCTCGTCGGCGAAGATGGCGCGCAGGACGCGCGTGGTCGTCGGCGGCTCGATGGCGCGGTGGAACATCTGCTGCAGGTTGGCCGGCGTCAGGTGCACGCGCGCGTCGGCGGCGTCGGCCGAAGGGGCGATGGTGGCCGCGTTGGCGGTCCACATGGCCGAGGCGCTCGAGCAGATGCGTAGGTAGAAGCCGTCGCCGGCGGCGGCGGCCGCGAGCACCTGCTCGTCGCTGCCGTGGAAGCCGAGGCGGCGCAGCGCGGTCAGGCTGGGGCGGTCGTGGGGGGGGAGCACCGCCTGCGCGACGCCGAGGTCGCGCACGAAGCGCATCTTGGCGAGCCCCTGGCGCGCGGCCGCCCGCGGGTTGGACGCCTGGCCGCCGTGGGTCTGGCTGGCGACGTTGCCGGGGCTCAGCCCCCCGTAGTTGTGCGTCGGCCCCACCAGGCCGTCGAACTGGAGCTCGCGCATCGGTCCGTCCTTAGCACATCGCGGCGACCGCCCCGGGCCTTCACAGGCCCGTCAGCATCTCGGCGAGCTGCCGGCGCTGCGGGGCGTCGAGCGCTCGGCGCAGCTCCTCGAAGAGCGCGGCTTCGTCTTGCGAGTGCTTCGTGTACGCCTTCTCGAATCGATCGTAGAGCGCCACGACCGCCGAGCGGTCGCCGGCGAGCACCTCCCGGTCGCTGGCCACGAGGTGGGCGAGGCGCACGAGCGATCCGCAGACGGCGTCGTGGGATTGCTCCAGGCGGTCGACCTCCCCGGCCATCGAGGGCAGATGGCGCCGGACGAACGGGAAGAGGCCCTCCTCTTCCTTCGCGTAGTGCTCGAGGAGCTCCTCGCGGAGCACCTCGAGACGGGCGAGCAGCCGCTTGCGCACGGCGCGTTGCCCGCCCGACTCGTCGCCGACCACCTGCCTCACCTCCAGCGCGAGCTTGGTCAGCGTGGCATGGGAGTGTTCGAGGCCGTGAACCGGATCGATCATGCGAGCTTCGGATGCATGATGAGTGCTGACGCGGCACGAAAGCAACGCCCTCCGGCGCGACGCCGGCGCAATTCGTGCGCCGCGTCAGCGCATTTCCTGCATCGCACGACGGCGCCGCTCACGCCGCGATCTCCACACGGTTTCTCCCCGCGCGCTTGGCGCGGTAGAGCGCCTCGTCGGCCGCGCGCAGCACGTCCGCCCCTCGCGTCCCTGCGCCACGGGCCGCGGCGATGCCGAAGCTCGCCGTCGCGGTGATCGCCGCAGTGCCCGACATGACGGCGATGGCCTCGAGCCGGGCGCGGCACCGCTCGGCGACGGCGCGCGCGCCCTCGACGTCCGTATCCGGCAGGAGCGCCACGAACTCCTCGCCGCCGTAGCGCGCGAGCAGGTCCTCGCAGCGGAGGTTCTCGCCGACCACACGGGCCGCCGCGACCAGGACCGCATCCCCCGTCTGGTGGCCGTGCGCGTCGTTGATCGTCTTGAAGTGATCGAGGTCGAGGAGGACGACGGCGACGCTCCCGCCGCGTCGCTCGATGCGGCCGAGCTCCCGCTCGAGCGCGGCGAAGAACTCGCGACGGTTGGCGAGGCCCGTCAGCGGGTCCGTGCGCGACAGGCGCTCGAGGCGGGCCTCTCGCTCGCGCAGCCGACCGAGGACGAAGAGGAAGATGCCGAGCACGATGCCGATCGTCGTCAGCACGACGAGCATCATCTCGACGTGGAAGACCAGGGCGATGCGACCGTCGGCGGCCGGGATCCGACGGAAGACGGGACCGTACGGAACGAGGCCGAACCGGCTGCCGAGAAAGCTCGCGAGGGTGAGGAGGGTACAGGACGCGGCGCCGAGCAGGACGGGACCGCGCCGGAACAGCAGCAGACCCACGACGAGCGCGCCGAGAGGCGCCAGCGCGAACGGCGTCGTGGCCATCCCGAGCAGGTGCCCGGCGACGGCGAGGCTCATCGAGAACAGCTGGATGGTCGCGTGCTCCAGCGCCCGGCTATCCGGCGCACGGCGGCGGATCGCGAGCGCGACCGCGGACAAGGCGAGCCACGCGGCGTCGACGGCGAGGGCAGCCGTGCGCATCGCGTACGCCGTCGAGAGGTCGACCGCCTGGGCCATACCTGCGTCGCGCGCGCCCAGCGTGATGCCCACGATGAAAGGGATGCTCACCAGGACGAAGAGCCACGCGAGCACGAAGCAGCGGTCGGCGATCGACCACGACATCGGGTCGCGCAGGTCCGGCAGGAGCTTCGCGTCGTGGGTGAAGGCGCCCATCCGCCCACCCAACAGGCTCGCCCCATCGGGCCCACGTGGCAACGGACCGCTTCAGCGGCGATGCCGCTTCGTCAGGAGGCGGCGCTCCCTCCGGTTCAGGGAGTGTGCAGGGGATCGGGGCCGCCGTAGGTGGGCAGCGGCGGCGGCGCGGGCGTCTTCAGCGAGTCGCTCGGGCGCATGCCGGCGAGATCGCCGATGACCACGTCATCGTCGTCGGCGAACACCGTCTCGCGGCCGAAGAAGGTGTAGACGCGCACCTTCTTGCCGTACGACGGCTCGTAGAGATCCGGCTGTCGCTCGAGCGAGGCCATCTCGAGCGTCTCGACCATCCCGCGGAAGTCGAGCACCAGGTCGTAGGTCTTGCCGCCCACGGGCAGCTTGGCGCGCTTGAGCCAGACGGTGATGACGCCGCGCCCCGGGCCGACGACGGCCCCGACGCGCGCGCCCGCGGGCACCTTGATGCGCCCGCCGGGAAGCAGCTTCTGCAACGTGATTGCGCCGTCGGCGGCGCGACGCTTGATGAACACGTCGCCGGTTCGAAGCTCGTAACGGCGGATGTCGGCGTTGCCGTCCGGGCGCCTGGACCCGGCGATCGTCATCCGCTTCCACGCCCAGATGGGCGAGAGGCTCGCGTCGTAGCGGATCTCGACGTCCGAGATGTCGAGCGGCCACTCCTGCCGCGAGTGGAACGTGTAGCCGCAGGAGGTCTTGTCGAGCTCGAAGCGCTCGACGACGTTCTTCTCCTCCGAGAGCGGTCCCGAGCGGAGATGGCCGCGCGCGACGGTCACCCCGTGCTCGCCGACGCCGCCGTCCCCATGGTCGGTGACTGCGCGATCGCTCCCCCCTCCCCCCCCGGGGCACGCCGGGTAGCCGAGCTCGGGGATGCTCGAGACGTCGATGTGATGGCGCCGGCAGCCGCTCACCGCGGCAGGGGTGCACGCGAGCGCCACCGCGACGCCGACAGCTCGTCGCAGACTTGGCGCTCGCATCCGGCCTCTCACTCCTTCTTTTCGCCGCCGGGCGCCGCGGCCTTGGCAGCCTCGCCGCCGGCCTTCGGGGCCTCCTCGTTCGACTCGTCGATCGTGGCGGTCGTCGTCGGCTCGCCGCCCGGCGCGACCTCGCCGCTCTGCGGCAGCACCTTGCCGCCGTACGCCGGATCGAGCTGACCGCGGTTGCCGATGTCGTCGTACGTGAGCAGGATGAAGATCGACAGGAAGAGGAACGCCGCGAGGAACGCGAGCGTGTTGAACAACTTGTCGTGGCGCAGGTGCATGAAGAACGTCGCGACGAGCGACGCCTTCGCCGTCGCGATGACGATCGCGAGGATCGCGTTCCAGGAGCCGAAGTCGTAGTACGAGACCTTGACGGTCAGGTACGTGAAGAAGACCAGCGCCAGGAAGATGCCCAGGTAGAACCGGGCGGACGAGATGTGGGCGTGCACCGCGCCGTCGTCGGCGTGAGCATGCGCTTGCGCTTCATGGGCAGCCATCGGTCACTCCGGCTTTCCGACGAGGTAGAGCAAGGGGAAGAGGTAGATCCACACGAGGTCGACGAGGTGCCAGTACAGCGCCCCGAGGTCGACGGGCGTGAAGTACTCCTTGGAGAAGGTGCCCTTCACGTTCTTGTAGAGGACCCAGCCGAGGATGCTCATGCCGACGATGACGTGCACCGCGTGCAGCCCCGTCATGCAGAAGTAGAGGGCGAAGAACATGTTCGCGCGGGGCGGCAGCAGCTGCACGTGGCCCGACTCGTCGACCGCCTTCACCCACAGGGGCATCGACGACGTCTCGTTGGCGTGCACGCGCAGGCACGTCCCGACCGGCTCGCCGTTCTGGATCGCCGCGCTCAGCTCCGGGTGCCCGAAGCAGTGCCCGGGCAGAAGTCCGAGGTGAAACTTGTGCGCGTACTCGAAGTACTTGATCACGAGGAAGACGCACGCGCACAGGATCGTGACGATCAGGTACATCGACGTCTGGTTGCGCTTGCCGAGCTGCGAGGAGCGCACCGCGAGCGCGGCCGTGAAGCTGCTGAAGAGCAGCACGACCGTGTTCGACGCACCCATCGTCTTGTTGAGGAAGTGGTGCGCCTGGTCGAAGACCTGCGGGTCCTGCGCCCGCCAGATGGCATAGGCACAGAACAGGCCGCCGAACATGAGGATCTCGGTCGCGATGAAGACCCACATCCCCAGCTTGGCAGCGCTGAACTGCTGGACCGGCGTGTCGAAGTGGTGCTTCAGAAAGCCGGGATGATGGTCGTGCGCGTGCCCCGAGGGGGCCGCGGCGGCCACGGAAGCGTCATGCACGTCGGCCATGTCAGTCCTTCTTGTCCTTCTTGGCGTTCTTGGCCGGCTGCTCGACCTCGTCCCACCCCGTCGCGAGGTCCTCCGGCGTGCACAGGTGATAGTCGTACGGGCCGCGCGTGATGACGGGCGGCTCGTGGAAGTTGGCGAGGCACGGCGGCGTGTCGGTCATCCACTCGTAGCCGGCCGAGCCCCAGGGGTTGCGCGGCGCCCGCTTGCCCTTCCAGAGCGCCTCGAGCAGCGTGTAGGCCGTGGTGAACAGGCCCACCGCGAGGATCCACGACCCGATGGTCGAGGCCCTGTGGAAGGGCTCGAACTGCGGCAGGTAGTCGTAGTAGCGCCGCGGCATGCCGCGCGAGCCCATGATGAACTGCGACCCGAAGGTCACGTTGAAGCCGATGAAGACGAACCAGAAGCCGATCTTGGCCTTGAACTCGTCGTGCATCTTGCCGGTCATCTTCGGCCACCAGTAGAGCAGGCCTCCCAGGAAGCCGATGACCGTGCCGCCCATCATGACGTAGTGGAAGTGAGCGACGACGAAGTACGTGTCGGTCAGGTGCACGTCGGTGCTCAGCGTGCCGAGGAACAGGCCCGTCAGGCCGCCGATCGTGAACAGGAAGATGAAGGCCATCGCGTACAGCATCGGCGATGCCCACACGACCGAACCTTTGTAGATGGTCGCGGTCCAGTTGAACACTTTCACGCCGCTGGGTATGGCGACGAGGAAGGTCAGCGCCGAGAACAGCATCGTCGCGAACTCGCTCATGCCGGCGACGAACAGGTGGTGGCCCCACACGAGGAACCCGAGCACCGCCAGGCCGATCGAGCTCATGGCGATCGCGAAGTAGCCGAAGACCGCGCGCCGCGAGAACGTGGCGATGAGCTCACTGACGACCGCCATCCCCGGGACGATCATGATGTAGACGGCCGGGTGCGAGTAGAACCAGAAGAAGTGCTGGAAGAGCACCGGGTCGCCGCCGAGCTTCGGGTCGAAGATGCCGATGCCGAAGAAGCGCTCCGCGCAGAGCAGGAGCAGCGTGATGGCGAGCACCGGCGTCGCGAGCACCTGGATGAGCGAGGTGGCGTACATGCCCCACACGAACAGCGGGAGGCGCGTCCAGGTGATGCCCGGCGCGCGCATCGTGTGCGTCGTGACGAGGAAGTTCAGACCGGTGAGGATCGACGAGAATCCGAGGATGAAGACGCCGAGCGTCATCGAGATGACGCTGTTCGACGTCTGCACGCTGTACGGCGTGTAGAAGGTCCACCCCGTGTCGACCGACCCCATGATGATGCTCGTCAGCACCACCACGACGCCGAGGAGATAAATGTAGAAACTGAGGAGGTTCAGCCGCGGGAAGGCCACGTCCTTCGCGCCGATCATGATCGGCAGGAAGAAGTTTCCGAGCGCCGCAGGGACGCTCGGAATGATGAAAAGGAAGACCATGATCGCTCCGTGGAGCGTGAAGAAGCGATTGTAGGTCTCCCCGTCGATGATGGTCTCGCCGCGCGAGAACAGCTCGATGCGGATGAGCAGCGCGAAGGTGCCGCCCATCAGGAAGGCCAGGGCGACCATGGTCAGGTACATCAGCCCGATCCGCTTGTGATCGAGCGTCAGAAGCCACGACCGGATCCCGTGACTCGCCTTCAGATAGTTGGCGTGCGGATCGCCGTGCGCGTCCGCCGTGTGTCCTCCCGCGACCGGGATGTCGACTGCTGCCATGGCGAGGCTCTCCTGTCCTTCAATCCTTCAGAGACTTGATGTAGGCGATGATCTCGTCGATCTCCTGATCGGAGATCTGCCCCTGGAACGACGGCATGATGGGCTGGTAGCCGTCGATGATGCGGAACGACGGGTCGAGGATCGACTTGCGGACGTAGTTCTCGTCGACCTTCATCGGACCGTGGTCGGTCGACTCCGTCTTTCCCCAGATGCCTTTCCAGGAGGGCCCCACGAGCTTGGCGCCGTTGGTGGTGTGGCACCCGACGCACGCCTTCTTCACGTAGATCTTCTGGCCCTGCTCGGCGAGGACGTTGTTGGGGCACGGCTGCCCCTTCGCCGTGTACATCGCGCACTTGTCGCCGATGCTCATCAGGTACTTGGTGAATTCGTCTTCGGTCTCGACGTGGAGCATCGAGTGCATCGACCAGTGGCCGGTCTGCTGCGCGAAGGGCAGCTCGTTGCCGGCGGCGTCCTTGCTGCGGCCGCCGCAGTACTCGGCGCACATGATGTCGTCCTTGCCGACGTGCGTCGCCTCGAACCAGATCGACGAGTACACGCCCGGCACGACGTCGCGCTTGACGCGCAGCGCCGGCACGAAGAACGAGTGGATCACGTCGCTCGAGTCGAGGATGAGCTTTATCGGCTTGTGCACCGGCACGTGCAGCTCGTTGTCGCTGCCGCCGTTGGGATAGACGAACTCCCAGCCCCACTGCTTGGCGTTGACGTGGATCTGCATGGCGTCGGCCGGGGCGACGGCCTCGTCCATGTAGCCCTGGAAGCCCTTGTGGAAGAGGAACACCAGGATGATGATCGGCGCCACGGTCCAGGAGATCTCGAGGGGCAGGTTGTGGCCCGTCGGCGTCGCCTTGTGGCCGGGGCGCTCGCGGTACTTCCACGCGAAGTAGACCATCGCGCCGATGATCCCGACGAACAGGACGACGCTCATCCAGTAGAGGAAGTAGTAGAGCCAGTCGACGTCTCCTGCGAACGTCGACATCTGCTCGGGAAGCTGGAAGGTGGCGGGTGCGGTCGGCTCGTTGAGCATCATGACGAGGTGGCTCCAGCGTGCTCCGGGTTTGCTGCGGTGGCGAGGCGTGTCTTACGACGCTTCCGCCGTTCGCGAGCCCACATGACGAGGAGAAGGCCCCCGAGCAGGACGAGCGTGATGGCGCCGCCGAGGCGCATCACGTTCATCGCGACCAGGGAGTAGTGCTTGCCCTGCGGATCGTAGTGGTAACAGTAGAGGAGGATTCGCTCGGTCGTGGAGATCGACTTCCCCTCCGACGCCTCGAGCAAGCCGAGGCGGATGTCGCTCGGGTTGTACTGGATCCCGTACAAGTAGCGCGCGATGCGGCCGTCGGGCTTGAGCAGGTAAATGGCGGCGGGGTGCGCGAACTGCTTCTGACGCGGGTCGTAGCGGTAGTCGAAACCGAACGCGTCGGTGACCCGGCGGATCTGATCTGCTTCGCCCGTCAGGAAGTGCCACCCCCTGGTGCTCCCCTTGGCGCGGGTGTAGTTGCCGACGACCTCTTTCAGCTTCTTGGTCGCGGTCTGGGGTGTGTCCTTCGGGTCGAAGCTCAGCGACACGACGTCGAACTCGTCGCCGACGGTCCACTGCACGTTGTTCAGCGACTTGACCGTTGCGTCGAGCACCAGGCTGCAGAGCATCGGGCAGGTGTGGTACGCGAAGACGAAGACCACCGGCCGCTTGCCATCGAAGTAGTCGCCGAGCTTGACCGTCTTGCCGTCCTGGTCGCGGAAGACCGCGTCGAGGGGCAGCTGCCCGTTCAGGTGCTCGACGATGTCGACCCCCTTCAGCTCCGGCGGGGTCTGGTTGGCCGGCGCGCTCCCGCCGCCCTGGTCCTGCCAGCCCTGCGCGCGCGCATCCCCCGAGGCCGCGAACAGGCAGACCGCGAGCAGAGCGGTGAGCAGGGTGCGGAGCGAGCGGGGGAGGTACCTCACGACTACTTCTCCGGCTTGTTCGGCGTTCCGCTACCGGCGGGCTTGGGCGCGGTCTTCGGCGCGCCCTTGGGCGCGGGCGCCGAGGCGGCAGGTGCCGCGGACGACGACGTGGCGGGCGCGGCGCTGAGCTCGGGAGCCATCATTGGCGACGGCACCTCGTGCGGGAGCTTCGCCCAGCCCTGAAGGGGCGCAATGTCGCGCGACGCGGTCGGGTCGATCGCCGGGCTCGCGCCGGTGCGGCCCTTGGCCTCGAGCGCCTGCATCGCCTTCTGGATCGGCATCGGACCCGTCTCGAGGCGCTGCTTCTCGTCGGCGCGGGCGTTGAGGAGGGCTTGCGGCGTTTCCGAGCCGACCTTGCGGTACTCCTCGGCCTGCGCGACCTGGTCGAAGTACGCGACGAGCGCCTCGTGGACACCGATCAAGGTCGCGATGCAGAGCACCGCGATCTTGGCGATCA